>Ga0189284_100039_pt1 | contig 257242 bp, 231 predicted proteins | sample N32C7minimetaG_FD_130314 | JGI IMG/M metagenome (GOLD analysis project Ga0189284, IMG submission 130314) | Marine microbial communities from the Costa Rica Dome - N32 C7 mini metaG | ecosystem: Environmental > Aquatic > Marine > Oceanic > Photic zone | place: Costa Rica: the Eastern Pacific...
TCCCGGTCCACATGATCGAGACGATCAACAAGCTGGTGCGCACGAGTCGCCAGTTCCTTCACGAAGAAGGCCGCGAACCGACCCCGGAAGAGATGGCCGCGCGCCTCTCAATGCCGCTCGAAAAAGTTCGCAAGGTGATGAAGATCGCCAAGGAGCCGATCAGCCTCGAAACGCCGATTGGCGACGAGGAGGATTCGCATCTGGGCGATTTCATCGAGGACAAGAACGCGATCATCCCCGTGGATGCTGCGATTCAGGCGAACCTCAAGGAAACTGTCACCCGCGTCCTCGCTTCGCTCACTCCGCGCGAAGAGCGCGTGCTGCGCATGCGTTTCGGCATCGGAATGAACACCGACCATACGCTCGAGGAAGTGGGTCAGCAGTTCTCGGTGACGCGCGAACGTATCCGTCAGATCGAGGCAAAGGCGCTGCGAAAGCTCAAGCACCCGAGCCGCTCGCGCAAGATGCGCTCTTTCCTCGATCAGTAAAGACGTTAGGCTGCTTCGATCATGGAAAGCATCGAAGCAGCGATCGCATTCATCGGCGGTCCCGGAACCCTGTGGATCCTCGGCGGGGTCTATTTCGGCAGCGTGATCCTTGAACGCATTTGGGCGATCAAGGGCAATCCCGACTACGACAATGCGGACGCTCTTTGCTCGATCGGGCTCAATCTGATTTCGAGCGTGCTCAATCTGATCATCGCGATCCTGATCCCGCTCGCGCTCTATGTGCTGGTGTTCGACCAATTCCGCTTGGTCGATGACATGGCACTGTGGCTGGCAATTCCGCTCGCGTTTCTGTTCCACGAGTTTGCCTATTACTGGGATCACCGCCTCGCGCACCGGATCGGGCTATTCTGGGCGTTCCACACGATCCATCATTCTTCCAATGAATTCAATCACTCGACCGCAGCGCGCGGGTTCGTGTTCGACGGGCAGCTGAAGAACCTCTTCGCCCTGCCCGCGGCCTTCGTCGGGGTCGATCCGGTGGTCTATATCGCGGTTAGCGTGGTCACAAATTCTTACGGCATTTGGAACCATGCGAGCTATGTTCCGCGCCTCGGCTGGCTCGACCGGGTGTTGATGACGCCCAAGATGCACAAGGTTCATCACGCCAACCAACCGCAATATATCGACCGTAACTACAGCCAGGTCACGCTGCTGTTCGATCGGCTGTTCGACAGCACCGCTCACATCGATGAGGAGCCCGATCCGGGCCTGGTCAAGCGCGTCTATGACAACAATCCGCTCACCGCGCAGTTTGCCGGGATAATCCAGCTGAAGGATCGCATGAACACAGCTGACCGATGGCAGGACAAGCTCGCATATTTGTGGCGCCCGCCCGAATGGTCGCATGACGGTGTATGCCGATCAGATTGTCCGAAATATGCAGCCGTCGTGGCTCAGAAGGGCTAGGCGCGGCCAGCCTTCAGTAGCGCCGGTTCCAGTCGTCTTCGAGACTGCGCGCGGTCAATCCATAGAGCAACCGATACTCACCCGGGATGACCGGTTCGGGCGCGCGGCGCATATTGACAAATCGTCGCTGGGTGCGGCGCAATTCGTCCGCCGGGATTGCGGCCCATTCGATGGTGTTACGCGCTGTCAGGATAAAGTCGCCCGCATAGGTCACTTCGCCCGCTCGCACTTCGAAACTGGGACTTTCCTCGGGATAGCCGCGGCTTGGGCGCGAGATTTCCTCGGTGCCATTGATGCCCTTGAAGTCGACAAGGCAGCGCTCGTTCTCCGCCGGAACCTTGGCGCAACTCACGCCGTGCGCGACTAGACGATAGGTGCCAGGGCGAAGCTGGTACGACCGGACTTTGAAGCGAAGCGTGTCGTTGCCAAACGAGAGCATTCCCTGCCGCCGCTCAAACCGGACGACGTCAGCGTCATTCGAAACCTCGCCCCCCTCGCGCAGGAAATAGACACCTAGAGTGTCTTCCAAGAACAGCTCGCTGCGGATCGAGATCACCACCGCGCCTAGCCCCGCATCGACCGCCGAAGCGCGCGACACTCGGTCCACTTCGGTCCCCGGATCGGCCCGCACGCCGCTCCAACCCGGCAGAGCGAGGCAGACAAGCAGAAGCGACAGAATTGCAGAACGCATCGTGATGTGACCCGGCTTTCGAATAGCGTGTTTGCGCGGCAAAATGAAACAAGGCCACTGCAAGGGCAAGCCCCAAGGCGGATGAATGGTGCCAAAGCGACTTCAGACGGTCGAAAAGAGCCACTCGCGGGGTGGAGTCTACGCGCGCGCGCCACTATGTGTGCCCCATGCGTATTGCCATTACTTCCGACCACGCCGCCACCGATCTCAAGGCCGAGCTCGCCGAATGGTTGATGGAACAGGGCCACGAAGTCGCCGACCTCGGCCCTGAGCCGGGTGAAAGCGTCGATTATCCCGATTACGGCTACAAGCTCGCGGGCGTCGTTGCCGACGGAACCGCCGAGTTTGGAGTTGCCCTGTGCGGCAGCGGGATCGGGATCTCGATCAGCGTTAATCGCCACCCCGCGGTCCGCTGCGCGCTCGTGTCCGAGCCGCTCTCCGCAGCGCTGGCGCGCGAACACAACGATGCGAACTGCATCGCGCTCGGCGCGCGGCTGACTGGCATCGAAATGGCGAAGTCTTGCGTAGCTACGTTTCTGAACACTGAATTTGCCGATGCCGGCGATCCCGCCGGCCGCCACCAGCGCCGCGTCGCCAAGCTCGGCAACCCACCCATTTCTCCCGATCACATCGAGACCCATCAATGAGCACAGCCCCCAACGACGTCGTGAACCCCATGGACGGTTTCTGGCATGACGATCTTGCCACTGCCGATCCTGAGATCGCGCAGGCGGTCGCCAACGAGCTGAAGCGTCAGCAGGACAAGATCGAGCTGATCGCATCGGAAAACATCGCATCGAAAGCGGTGCTTGAAGCGACCGGCAGCGTCTTCACCAACAAATACGCCGAAGGCTATCCCGGCAAGCGCTACTACGGCGGCTGCGACTATGCCGACGTGGTCGAAACGCTGGCAATTGAGCGCGCAAAACAATTGTTTGGATGTGCCTTTGCCAATGTGCAGCCCAATTCGGGCAGCCAGATGAACCAGGCAGTGTTCCTGGGGCTTTTGGAGCCCGGCGACACATTCATGGGGCTCGACTTGAACAGCGGGGGCCACCTCACCCACGGTTCACCCGTCAATATGAGCGGCAAGTGGTTCAATCCGGTCAGCTACGGCGTGACCGAGGGCGACGAACTGATCGACATGGACGCGGTCGCCGCGACCGCGCGCGAGCACAAGCCCAAGCTCATCATCTGCGGCGGCACGGCCTATTCGCGCATCTGGGACTTTGAAGCGTTCCGCGAGGTCGCGGACGAGGTCGGCGCGATCCTGCTGTGCGACATGAGCCACATTTCCGGCCTCGTTGCTGGCGGCGCGCACCCCTCGCCCTTCCCGCATTGCGACATCGTCACCTCAACTACGCACAAGAGCCTGCGCGGTCCGCGTTCGGGCATCATCCTGTGGAACGACGAGAAGTTCACCAAGCCTTTGAACATGGCGGTCTTCCCCGGCCTTCAGGGCGGCCCGCTGATGCATGTCATTGCTGCCAAGGCCGTCGCCTTCAAGGAAGCGCTGTCGCCAGAGTTCAAAAGCTACGCACACCGCATCGTCGAGAACGCCCGCGCGCTCGCGGCGAGCCTTGAAGAGAACGGGCTGCGGATTGTCTCGGGCGGGACCGACAATCACTCGATGCTGGTCGATCTCACCGCCAAGGACGTGACCGGCAAGTCAGCTGAAGCCGGGCTCGATCGCGCATGGTTGACCTGCAACAAGAACGGCATTCCGTTCGACACACGCTCACCCTTCGTAACCAGCGGCATCCGTCTCGGTACTCCTGCCGGCACGACGCGCGGCTTCGGTCCGGCTGAATTCCGGACGGTGGGCAAGCTGATTGCAGAAGTGGTCGACGGCCTTTCGAACAACGGCCCAGAAGGCGATGCGCAGGTCGAGGAAAGCGTGCGCCGCCGGGTCTCCGAACTGTGCGCCGACTTCCCGGTCTATCCGGGCCGGTAAGCAAGGCGGTCCCCAATGCGCTGCCCATTCTGCGCCCATGACGATACACAGGTAAAAGACAGCCGCCCGACCGAGGACTCCACCTCGATCCGGCGGCGTCGCCAATGTTCCTCGTGCGGAGCGCGCTTTACGACGTTCGAACGCGTCCAGCTTCGCGAGGTCACGATCGTCAAGTCCGGCGCCAAGGGCGAGGAGCGGCGCGAAGCCTTCGACCGCTCGAAGCTTGAAAACTCGGTCGCGCTCGCCTGTCGCAAGCGCGATGTGTCGCAGGAGCGGATCGACCAGCTCGTCTCCGGTATTCAGCGCCAGGTCGAAACTGCGGGTGAGCCGGAGATCCCCTCTGCGCATATCGGCGAATTGGTGATGGAAGGGCTCAAGCAGATCGACTCGGTCGCCTATATCCGCTTCGCCAGCGTCTATCGCGATTTCTCCGAAGCGCGCGATTTCGAGGAATTCGCAAGCTCGGTGCAGGAAGCGGCGCAGGACTGATGTCCGCAAACAAGCCCATCATCGTCCTCGTCCGGCCCCAGCTGGGCGAGAACATCGGCAAGGCCGCGCGCGCCATGCTCAATTTCGGGCTGACCGAAATGCGCATCGTCAATCCGCGCGATGGCTGGCCCAACCCCTCCGCAGGCCCGGCGGCGTCGGGTGCGGACATTGTTCTTGATTCTGCGAAGATCTATTCGAACACCGCCGAAGCGGTCGCCGATTGCGAGCACGTCTATGCGACGACAGTGCGCAAGCGCGGCGTGACCAAGCCGGTTGTCGGAGCCGACGGAGCCGCTCGGCTGGTCCATTCCGAACCAGGTCGCCACGCCGTGCTGTTCGGCCGAGAGGCGTCGGGGCTTGAGACTGAAGACGTCGCGCTCGCCCGCCATATCCTCACTGTGCCGATCAATCCCGAGTTCGGCTCACTCAATCTGGCGCAGGCTGTGATCCTCGTCGCCTATGAATGGTCGCGGATCGGGCGTGAGCTGGCTGAAAGCGACCTAGTCCAACCCACAGCGGATGAGGAAACGTTGCCCCCTGCCCCGCAGGAAGACCTCGAAGGGCTGATCGGCCATTTCGAGAAGCTGCTGGACCCGCGCGGCTACTTCCTCCCCGAAGCGAGACGCGATGCGACCATGCGGACACTGCGCAGCGTTCTCACCCGTCCGGGCTGGAATCACCTCGAAGTGCGCACTTTGCGCGGCATTTTGAGCACGCTTGAACGCGAAAAGCGCGGGGACAACTAATCTAAAGCCCATTGTTCATGGACAATGCAGTTCTGCCAGATTATCGCGCACGCTCTTCTTCGCAACTTACGAGTTTATCTATGAAATTCGCCCTTCCCCTCACGGCGGCTGCCGCATCGCTCGCTCTTGTCGCTTCGGCTAGCGCAGCACAGGACGCTGACGATCAGAAGGCTGAGAACAACGACGATGCACCCGCTGCGATCGTGATCCCGCCGATCACCGCTCCTGATGCGGACGAGCGCGCTGAAGAAGAGGCCAAGGAAGAAAAGCGCATCTGCCGCCGCGTCCGCCTCGACATGTCTAGCCGCCGCGCCGAGCGTGTCTGCAAGACACGCAAGGAATGGCGCGAGTTCAACGGCGTCGACTGAACGCAGACTGATCATCTGAAGCTTGACTGGCGTGCGATTCCTGCTAATCGCGCGCCTTCGCAAGTTGGCCCCGCACCCCGGTGAAGCGGTGGCCGCGCTGAAATCCGGTTTCAGCGGTGCGATGCCGGGTTCAACGGCCACCAAACGGGTGGTCCTGCAAATTTGAAGGAAAGAACTATGTCGAAGCGCAAGAGCGCCAAGTACAAACTCGACCGCCGGATGGGTGAAAACATCTGGGGTCGCCCCAACAGCCCCGTCAACAAGCGTTCCTACGGACCTGGCCAGCACGGTCAGCGCCGCAAGAGCAAGATGAGCGACTTCGGCCTGCAGCTGCGCGCCAAGCAGAAGCTCAAGGGCTATTACGGTGACGTCACCGAAAAGCAGTTCCGTTCGACCTACAAGGACGCCACCCGCATGAAGGGTGACACCGGTCAGAACCTCATCGGCCTGCTCGAGCGTCGCCTCGACATGATCGTGTATCGCGCCAAGTTCGCTCCGACGATCTTCGCCGCGCGTCAGATCGTGAACCACGGCCATATTTATGTGAACGGTGTGAAGTGCAATATTCCGTCGCGTCGTTGCGACGTCGGCGATGTGATCAGCCTCGGCTCGAAGGCCAAGGAAATGGCTCTCGTCATCGAAGCGCAGAGCCTGCCTGAGCGTGAGATCCCCGACTACGTTGCAGTCGACGGCAACGACAAGGTGCAGTTCACCCGCGTTCCGAAGCTCGACGAAGTGCCCTACCCGGTCACGATGGAACCGAACCTCGTGGTCGAGTTCTACTCGCGCTAAACCGCGAGCTTGCACTGACAAAGAATTGGGGCGGCCCTGCGGGGCCGCCCTTTTCTTTTGCGACCACCTCGGTCACTCTTGCAAGAACGACGAGAGGGATTGATCTGAATGAATGTGCTGCTGGTGGACGGCCACCCTGACGAGGGGCGTTTCTCGTCCCACTTGCTCGACCTCTACGAGCGCGCCTTACCTGACACGTGCCACGTAACGCGCATCAATATCCGCGACCTAGAGTTCACGCCGATCCTGCGGCGCGGCTATTTGCAGCGCACCGCGTGGGAGGCAGACATCGACTCGCTCGCGCAGGCCTTCGACGATTGCGACCACGCAGTATTTGCCTTTCCAATGTGGTGGGGCGCGGAGCCGGCGGAGCTGAAGGGATTGATCGATCGCCTTTTTCTGCCCGGCTTCATGTACCAGTTTCGCGCCGGAAGTTCGCTTTGGGACAAGTATCTCGAAGGCCGCTCAGCCGATGTCATCGCGACGATGGACACACCACCGTTTTTCCTGCGGCTGCTCTACGGTAATTCGATCATCCATCGCTGGAAGAAGCAGGTGCTCGGTTTTGTAGGATTTGCACCGGTGAGGTTCCTTGTCTGCGGACCGATCAAGAACGGCGGCGTGGAAAAGAACATCGCGAAATGGACGACCAGAATCGAGCGCATGGCCGGATCGTTCCGCGCCAAATCGCCGGAGAAGAAGACAAAGCGGCTTGCTGCTTTCCTTGAAGGAAAAGGACGCTAGTCTCTGATCCGATCCCACTCGACGAATTCGTAGGCGATCGAGCCTTCGACGAGGCGCTCCCAGATGTCGCCGATCACGTCGCCGGGAAGGCCTCGTGCCTCAGCATTCTCCACTGCAGCGGCAATCACCGAAGCCTTGCGCGTCTCGTCGCGAACCGCGCCGCGCGTTTCCTTGATCCGGGCCGCCGCGCGCATATAGCCAAAGCGCCGCTCTAGGAGTTCGACCAGCTCGCGGTCGGTCGCATCGACGCCCTCTCGGACCTCCGTCATGGAGGTGCAATCATCGGGCGCTAGCGGCATGGGCGGACCTTTCTGGAAAACTCTCGGGGGAGAGCGAAGATCACTCTCCCAGATGTTCGGACAGGAAGGTGTCGATGCTCAAGAGCATGTTGCCCCTCACCTGGCCGTGGTCCAGATAATGGTCAAAGCCGTCATATTCAACATAGCGAACGTTCGCGCCAGCATCCTTTAGGCGCGATTCCATGCGGCGCGACTGGAGATGGCCGACATTGAGGTCCTCGGTCCCGTGAAACAACAGGACGGGAGCGACGAATCGCTCGGCGTGGTTGCTCGGCGATCCTTCGCGCACATGCGGTCCGCTGCCGACGAAATCCTGAACGATCGAGAAGTTGGTGTAGTCGCGCGCCTCCTCGACCAGCATGCCGAGATCGGTCACAGGCGCAATCGCGACGACCGCCTTGTAAAGATCGGGGTCTACCGCCTGCGATTGCAGCGCGGCATAGCCGCCATATGACCATCCAACGATGCCAAGCCGCTCGGGATCGGCGATGCCTTCTGAGACAAGCCAGCGCCCAGCGTCGTTGACGTCGCCAATAGCGGTCTCCCACGCTTGGAAACCGTTACGCCCGAACCACGCCTCGCCATAGCCACTTGAGCCGCGGAAATTGGGCTGAAGCACCGCATATCCGCGCGCGGCGAAGAACTGCACCATCCAATCGAAGCCCCAATTGTCGCGCGAACCGGGCCCGCCATGCGGCAGGACGATCGCGCCTATCGGACCTTCGGCGCCATTTGGAAGCGTCAGATATCCAGGAATCTGCGTCCCATCCGCCGCGGGGAAGGTCACCGGCTCCATTCGCGCCATCTGCAGGTCCGCGAGCGGCGTGCGCAGCGGCAGAAGCGGCGACAGCTCATTGGTGGTGCGGTCGAGCAGATAGGTCATGCCCGGATCTGTGTCTGAGGAGGCAACAATCAGCAACGTCTGCTCATCGGCGGTCGAATCGACAATGCTGATGAGCGGTCTGCCCGGCAGTGCACCCTGCAGCCCTTGTGCGATGCTGGCGAGCGCAGGATCGAAGTACTCGACTTCGCGCTTCTCGGTCGCCCAACTGACGCCGACAACGCGCTGCTTGCGCCCGATGCGCAGCAGCCGTTCGACATCGACATCATCGCGCGCCGCGACGAGCTCGTAGCTGTCCGAACCATCGAGCGAGACGCTAAAGACTGCACGAAATCCGTTCAGCGAGGCGTAGCCGTAGGCGATGTTCTGCCCTGCATCGACCGCGACGGGCACGAAGCCATCAAGATCGGTCTCGAACTTGGTCCAGCCCCGTTCGCCCGGCTTGCGGTAGAAGTAGTTGGTCGTGCCGCGAAGCCGCCCTCGCGCATCGTCGGGACGGCGGACCTTGATGCGGATTTCACCGGTCTCGTCGGCGACATAGCGGGTCGCATCTTCGTCGGGCTTTTCGACCGTACTGCGGCGATTGCGCCTTACGTCGACCATCTCGACGCCGAGACCCGGTTCGGGATTTCCGAGCCTCGAATTGATCCGCGTGCTTTCAAGAAAGTCGCGGGTCATCAGGATCTTGTTTTCCTCACCCGCCACGTCAAGCGCGAGCACACTGCCGCCGTCCTGCTGATAGCCGCGCGCATAAAGCGAGCGGCTCGCGGTGAGGATCTGAGGTTCGGACCCGTCGGTCGCAACCGACAGCATACGGGAGAAGCCGAGCGAGAGCCCGCCTCCTGCCTCGGTGATGCCTACTACCTCGCAGACCAGCCAGACCTCGGTCGCCCAGTCGCAATGGGTCATCTCCGAATTAGCCTCGCCCAATCGGGTGAGTGCGACAGGCGGCGCGTCGCTATCGAGTTCGACAACGTAGAGCACTTCTGTCGTCGCATTGTCGGTCGTGATGTAGGCGACCTTATTGCCCGAAGGCGAAATACTGATGTCGAGCACGTTTGGTCGCGCTCCGAAGCGGCCAGCGAGTTCCTCTGCGCTCAATCCCTGTGCAGCGGCAGGCGCTGCGCTGAATATTGCAGGTGCGGCCAAAAGTGCAGCACTGGCGAACAGTGCAATCGAACTCGATTTCATAGTGAGCGACCCCCATTTGTTGCGCATCTCAACCTATTGTGATGCGCGCAGGAGTCAAATCTTCAGGACAGGTAATCCCGCCGGAAGGTATTGGCAAAGCTGGAAAAACTCCCGCTCGCAATCGCTTCGCGCATGGCCTGCATCAGCGCTTGGTAGAAAAACAAATTGTGCTCGGTCACCAACATCGCGCCAAGAATCTCGCCCGATTTCTGCAGGTGGTGGAGGTATGCGCGCGAATAGGTCGCACAGGTCGGGCACGCACATTTCTCGTCAAGCGGCCCGGTGTCCTCGGCATGGCGCGCATTGCGCAGGTTGAGAGGACCGTTCCAGGTGAATGCCTGCCCATTGCGACCCGAGCGGGTCGGGAGCACGCAATCGAACATGTCGATACCGCGCTCGACCGCTCCGACCAGGTCATCGGGCTTGCCGACGCCCATCAGGTAGCGCGGACGATCCGTGGGGAGCATGTCGGGCGCGTAGTCGAGCACGCCGAACATCGCTTCCTGCCCCTCGCCCACGGCAAGCCCTCCGACCGCGTAGCCGTCAAAGCCGATATCGGTGAGCTTCTCCGCGCTGATCTTGCGCAGGTCCTCATCGAGCGCACCCTGCTGGATGCCGAACAGCGCCGCGCGACTCGCATGCGCCTCGCCGCTGTCGAAGCCGTCGCGGCTGCGCTTCGCCCAACGCATCGATAGCTCCATGGAAGCGGCGATCTCGTCACGCGGGCGGTCAGCGCGGGGGCATTCATCGAACGCCATGACGATGTCAGAGCCGAGCAGCCGCTGGATTTCCATCGACCGTTCGGGGGTGAGCATATGCTTCGATCCGTCGATATGACTGCGGAACTCCACGCCCTCTTCGGTGAGCTTCCGAAGGTCGGACAGGCTCATGACTTGATAGCCGCCGCTATCGGTGAGGATCGGGCGATCCCAGTTCATAAATTCGTGCAATCCGCCAAGCCGCGCGACGCGCTCTGCACCGGGACGCAGCATCAGGTGGTAGGTGTTGCCGAGGATAATGTCGGCGCCGGTCGCGCGCACGCTCTCGGGCTTCATCGCCTTGACCGTCGCAGCGGTGCCGACGGGCATGAAGGCGGGCGTGCGGATTTCGCCGCGCTGCATCGTGATCTTTCCGGTGCGCGCCTTGCCATCCTTGGCGGCGAGCTCAAACGCAAAACGGGTCATTCGCGAAGCCGCCATCCGGTCTTGAAGATGAACGCGATCACGCCCGTGCAAAGCGCAAGAAAGCCGAGGGTCAGGCCAAACGACACCGCGATCGGCACGTCGGCGACCCCGGTAAATGTCCAGCGCAATCCGCTCACCAGAAACGCGATAGGATTGGCGAGCGCAATTGTGTCCCACGGCTCAGGCAACATGTCGAGCGAGTAGAACGTGCCGCCAAGAAAGGTCAGCGGGGTCAGGATCAGCACGGGGATGATGCCCAGCTTCTCGAAACTGTCCGCCCAGATGCCGAGGATGAAACCGAACAGCGAGAAGCTCGCCGCGACCAGCATGATGTATCCAAATGCGAACAGCGGATACTTGATCGTGTAATCGACGAACAGCATCGCGGTGCCTAGGATGACGGCGGCGAGGATCAGGCTCTTGGTCGCCGCCGCTCCGACGAATCCGATCAGCGTTTCGGCAACGCCCACAGGCGCGGAGAGCAGCTCGTAAATCGTGCCGGTGAAGCGCGGCATGTAGATGCCGAAAGAGGAATTGCTGGTGGTCTCACCCAGCAGCGTCAGCATCAGCAGTCCGGGGATGATGAAGACCGCGTAATCGACCCCTTGGATCGGCGGCATCCGGTCGCCAATCGCGCTTCCGAAGACGATGAAATAGAGCGATGTTGTAAGCACTGGCGCGATCAGCGACTGGAACGCGGTGCGGAAGGCGCGCATCAGTTCGCGCTGGTAGATCGACCACGCGCCGCGATAGTTGAACCCCATCACCCCGCCTCCTCTTCGCGCCGGCTGACGAGGTCGACGAAGATATCCTCAAGCGAGGAGTCGTGCACGTCGATGCCGGTATAGTCGATCCCGCTGGCGATCAGTGCCTTGGTCAGCGCGGCGACTTCCTCGCGGCCCTTGCCTTGCCCATCGCCACCGCGATAGCATAATTGCCTGCCGTCATCGCTCAAGGTCACGGGGAACGCGGCAATCGCCTCGGAAAGATCGGTCAGCGGCTGGGCGAGGTCGATCAGCGCCTCGGTCGTGCCCATGCCGCGCATGATCTCGTCCTTGTCGTCGACCATCAGGATACGCCCGTCGCGGATGATCCCGACGCGGTCGGCCATCAGCTCGGCTTCCTCGATATAGTGCGTCGTGAGGATGATCGTCGTCCCCTGCTCTCGCAGAGCGGCGATCTGATCCCACATGCCCTTGCGCAGCTCGACATCGACACCGGCGGTCGGTTCGTCGAGGAACAGGAGGTCGGGCTCGTGTGCGAGCGCCTTGGCGATCAGGACGCGGCGCTTCATCCCACCCGAAAGCTCGCGAATCTGGCTGTCCTTCTTCTCGTAGAGCGAGAGCGAGCGCAGGATCTCGGCAATCCGTTCCTTGTCAGGCGAGAGGCCGAACAGGCCGCGGGAATAGGACACGGCGCGCCACACCGTCTCGAACATGTCGGTCGAGAGCTCCTGCGGCACCAGCCCGATCCGCGCACGCGCTGCGCGCCAGTTCGTCGCGAGATCGTGACCGAAAGCGCTGATCGTCCCCGAAGTCGGTCGCACAATCCCGCACACAGCCCCGATCAGCGTCGTCTTCCCCGCACCATTGGGCCCGAGCAGCGCGAAAATCTCGCCCTTGCGGATCGACAGGTCGACATTGTCGAGCGCCTTCGTACCCCCGGCATACACCTTGGTCAGACCGGCGATAGATAGGATCAGATCGGACATAGATGCGCGCGTTACGGCAGCAGCAGCGAGGAGTCACCATAGGAATAGAAGCGATACTCATGCGCGATGGCGTGCGCATAGGCTTCCATCATCCGTTCGCGGCCCATCAGCGCGCTGACGAGCATGACTAGCGTGGACTTGGGCAAGTGAAAGTTGGTCATCAGCCCATCAACCACGCGGAACTCGTAGCCCGGCGTGATGAAGATGTCGGTGTCGGCGGCGAATTCGCGCAATGTGCCGGTCTCGGCAGCCGCGCTTTCGAGGAGACGGAGCGAGGTTGTGCCGACCGCGATCACGCGTCCTCCTGCAGCCCTTGCGGTGTTGATCCGCTCGGCTGTGGCGGCGTCGATCCGGCCGAATTCGGAGTGCATCGCGTGATCGTCGGTGTCGTCGACCTTGACCGGAAGGAAGGTGCCTGCGCCGACATGGAGCGTCAACATCTCGCGCTTCACTCCGCGTGTATCGAGCGATTCGACCAGGCGGTCGGTGAAGTGGAGCGAAGCGGTGGGTGCGGCAACTGCTCCGTCCTCGCGCGCGAACATGGTCTGGTAGTCGGCGAGGTCCGCTTCATCGACCCCGCGCTTGCCGGCGATGTAGGGCGGCAGCGGCATTGTGCCGGCGCGGTCGAGCAAGACTTCGACCGGTTCCTCACCTTCGAAAAAGAGGGTGATCGAGCCATCTTCGTGACGTGTTTCCGCGATCGCGGTGACGCCGCCGCCGAACACAAGCTGGTCGCCCTCCTTCACGCGCTTGGCATTGCGGATGAAGGCCTGCCAACGGCGCAGGTCGATGCGCTTGTGCAGTGTCGCGCCGATCTTCGCCTCTCCGCCCGCACGGCGGCCCTCAAGCTGAGCGGGGATCACGCGGGTATCGTTGAAGACCAGCACATCGCCCGATTCGAGCAGGTCGGGCAAGTCGAGCACGCCCCTATCCTCGAACGGCGCGTCGCTCCCGCGCACGACCAGCATCCGCGCAGCATCGCGCGGGCGCACGGGGCGCAGAGCTATCCGGTCTTGCGGTAGGTCGAAATCAAACAGGTCAACGCGCATGGTGCGATGCCCATAGTGAGTTCCGGCGCTGGCAGAAACCCTATTGCGATTGCAGCGGGGCGCTCAATGCGTCGGCGGTGATTTCCGGCTCGGGCTGAGGCGCGGGTGCAGCGACCGGCTTGGGCCGATTGTCGCTCGCGATCGAGGCCTGCAGGATCCGTGTCGGGTTCTGCGGGGGCTCGCCGCGATTGATCGCATCGACAGCCGCCATGTTGTCGATCACGCGACCGAAATTGGTGTAGCGCTTGTCGAGGCTGAAACGCGGGTAGAAGACGATAAAGAACTGGCTGTTCGCGCTGTTCTCATCGGTGGCGCGCGCCATCGAGACGGTGCCGCGCACATGCGGCATCGGGTTGAATTCTTCTTCAAGGTCGGGAAGCTGCGAGCCGCCCTGCCCGGTCCCGGTCGGATCGCCGCCCTGCGCCATGAAGCCGTCGATCACGCGGTGGAAGATCACCCCGTCATAGAAGCCTTCGCGGGTCAGCTGCTTGATCCGGCTAACGTGCGCCGGTGCCCATTCTTCCATCAGGCGGATCTGCACGCGCTCGCCATTGGACAGGTCGAGCACCCAGATGTCGTCACGGTCGGCCGTGGCGTCGAAATTGATCGGCGGATAGGTGCGGCGATCGACTTCCTCTGCGGTCGCTTCGCGGTCGTCGTTGGAGACCATGTCGCGATCGGCTTCCTGCGCGAAAGCAGCGGAAGGAGCGGCGAGGAGAGACAGCGCGGCAAAGGCGCCGAGAGTGAGCTTGTTCATCGAAATCTTCATGAGTTTGTCCGTATTGGCGCTAGCGTTTAGCCGCGCATGGCTGACACTTCAATGAATGAAACAGAGCGCGTCCCCCGCTCAGTTTGCAGGTTTCAGAGGTCGCCCTTGCGCCCGACCTGCTCGACGCGCGCCACTACATCTTCGCAAACCTCGCGGCTAACAAAGGGCGTGATGTTGCCGCCATAGATCGCGATTTCCTTGACCAGCTTGGAGGCGATGGGTTGCAGCGCGACGTCTGCCATCAGAAAGACCGTCTCGATATCGTCGTCCAATTGCTGGTTCATGCCGGCCATCTGGTATTCGTACTCGAAGTCCGCCACCGCGCGCAGGCCGCGGATGATGACGCTGGCATTCTGCGAGCGTGCGAACTTAACCAGAAGCGAGTTGAATCCGACGACTTCGACATTGTCGAGGCCCAAGCCCTTCACCTCGCGCACGACCATGGCGAAGCGTTCTTCAGTCGAGAACATTGGGTTCTTCGAAGGATTGGTGGTGACGCCGAGGATGAGCTTGTCGACGAGCTTTGAGCCGCGGCGGATAATGTCGGCGTGACCGAGTGTGATCGGGTCGAATGTCCCGGGGTAGATTCCGATGCGTTGAGTCACGGGTTGATCTCCTCCCACCTGATGTTCGTGCGGGTATTGTCGAACCAGCGCCCGATAACAACGGTCTCGGTCCAGCCACCATCTCGCTGCGCCTCGAAAGTTCGGGGGCGCAATTCTTCGAAATCCATACTTTTGAGCGAGCTTTCCAGCGCGTTCATGCACTCGGCGTCAGCGACGTACTCTCTAAGCACGCGGTGGCCATCTTCAGTGCTCTCGCCTTGCGACCTTTGAAACTCGGTATCCAGACATTCTGGAACATCAAAGCGATCAACCAGCATGTCCACCCGGGTCTGGCCGACCCCATCACCGCAGGCCGCCAAAGTCAGGCAGCCAACCGCGATCAGAACAGACTGGTGCTTCACCTGTCACGCTCGACAATGAACCGCGCCAGTGCGCGCAATGTGTCCGCCTCGCCGCCATGCGAGCCGAGATGCGCGATCGCCTGATCGACCAGCGCGCGAGCCTGTTCGCGGGCCTTGTCGACGCCCATCAGCGTCACGAAGGTTTGCTTGCCCTGATCGAAATCCTTGCGCAGTGCCTTGCCGGCTTTCTCCGCATCGCCTTCGACATCGAGCAGGTCGTCGGTGATCTGAAAGGCGAGGCCGATATCGCGGGCATAGGCGCGAAAATGTGCGCGGCCTTCTGGCGCGACTTTGCCGAGCACCGCGCCCAGCTCGACCGAAGCCGCGAGCAGCGCGCCAGTCTTCAATTGCTGGAGCCGGGTGATCGTGTGGAGGTCGTATTCGACCCCTTCTTCATCCGCGATCATGTCCATCATCTGACCGCCCGCCATGCCGTGCATCCCGCTCGCTTTGCCGAGCGTTGCGATCAGCTCGCTGCGCACGAAAGGGTCGGAATGGGTGCCGGGGTCGGCGAGTATCTCGAATGCGAGCGCGTGGAGCGCATCGCCTGCCAAAACCGCAGTCGCTTCGTCGAAGGTCTTGTGCACGGTCGGCTTGCCATGGCGCAGATCGTCGTCGTCCATGCAGGGAAGGTCGTCATGGATCAGCGAATAGACGTGGATCGCCTCGATCGCCGTGCCTGCGCGCAGGGCCGCATCGCGGTCGACCCCGAACAGCTCCGCTGTGCTCACCACGAGCAGCGGGCGCACGCGTTTACCCCCGCCAATGGCGGCATAGCGCATCGCTTCGACCAGCCGCGCGCTGGTATCATTGGGAACCGGCAAAAAGGCGTCAAACACCGAATCAACCTCGCCCTGCACCCGGGCGAGCGCATCGCCCAGCAGGTGATTGTCGATCCGGGCCACGCTCACGTCAGTTTCCGCCATCAAGCGGCGCGGTCCCTTTAGGCGTGCCGTCCGCACTGGCGACGATCTTCTCGATCCGCGCCTGCGCATTGTCGAGCCGCTTCTGGCAGGCTGCGCGCAGCTCTTCGCCGCGCGAATAGAGATCGATCGATTTGTCGAGCGGAACGTCGCCGCGTTCGAGCTGCGTCACGATCTCCTCGAGCGCGCGCAGAGCGTCCTCGAAGCTCATTTCGTCGATATTGTTTTGTCCCGCCGGGGAACCGTTCTGGTTGTCCATGCGCTGAAGCAATGACGCTGCCGAGACAGGCGGTCAAGGCCACCTGCAAACTGGAACCCAAGCAATGTCCAAATACCTTATCGCCTTCGCCTGTGCTGCGATCGTTTTCGGCGCGCTCGACGCCATGTGGCTGCGCTGGGCCAGCGAAAACCTCTATCGCCCGGTTATCGGCGAGATCATGGCCGACAATTTCAACGTCGGCGCGGCGGCTGCGTTCTACTTCATCTACCTGTTGGGTATGAGCTATTTCGCGATCCGCCCCGGTTTGGAAGCTGGCGATGCAATGGTCGCGCTGCTCAATGGCGCGCTGTTGGGAGCGCTTTGCTATGCGACTTTCGACCTCACCAGCCAGGCGGTGCTCAAGGTATGGTCGACCAAGGTGAGCGTGATGGACATAATGTGGGGAGCCTTTGCCACAGGCGTGACAAGCGCGGTTGCAACTTGGGTGACGCTGCGCTTTACGGGCTGACAAGCTCAACAGAGTATCACGGGGGCAAACGTGTTCATCGGTCATTTCGCGCCAGCCTTTGTCGCGGCGGCAGCCTATTCGCGCGGGCCGAAGCTCGGCACCTATTTCATCGCGGCGCAGCTAGTGGACTTTGCGTTTTTCGCGCTCGCGATTTTCGGCATCGAGAAGTTGCGGATCGTGCCCGGCTTCACCGCGATGAACCCGTTTGATCTCTATTTCCTTCCTTACACCCACTCGGCCCTAGGATCGGCCGCATTTGCGCTGGTATTCGGAATTGTCATCGCGATCATTTTTCGAGACCTGCTTGCCGGGCTGCTGGTGGCCATGGTCACATTCTCACACTGGCTGCTCGACTGGCTGACCCATGCCCCGGACCTGACGCTCGCCGGAAGCGGGGAGACCTATGGGCTCGGCCTGTGGAACTATCCCGAGATCGCAATCCCGCTGGAGATCGGCATCTTCCTCGCCGCATTCCTCTACTACATGCGTCGCTCGCGCGGGCCGGTCGCTCAGCCGACCATCCTGTTCCTTGCGCTCCTGACGCTGCAATTGCTCGCGTGGTTCATGCCGCCCCCGGCAGAGGCCAACCTGTTCTTCTATATTCAGGCGCTGCTCGCGCTCGCAATCCCGACAGGTCTGGCCTTCTGGGTCGGGGAGAATCGCTATTTCATGCAGCGAGGTGGCTTGGCGGCGGCGTGAGCTTGACTTATGGGCTGCGCCCATGACTACACAAGCCAGCGAAATTACCCCGGACATCGTCGAACAGCACGGCCTCTCGCCCGAGGAATACGAGCGCGTGCTCGCAGGACTTGGCCGTGAGCCGAACCTTGTCGAGCTGGGTATCTTCTCGGTCATGTGGTCGGAGCATTGCTCCTACAAGTCGAGCCGCCTGCACCTGAAGAAACTGCCGACCGAAGCGCCCTGGGTGATCTGCGGCCCTGGCGAGAATGCAGGCGTGATCGACATTGGCGACGGGCAGGCAGCGATCTTCAAGATGGAGAGCCACAACCACCCCTCTTACATCGAGCCCTATCAGGGCGCAGCGACGGGTGTTGGTGGGATTTTGCGCGATGTCTTCACCATGGGCGCTCGGCCGGTGGCGAACATGAACGCGCTGCGCTTTGGTCGGCCCGACCACCCCAAGATGAAGCACTTGGTTCAAGGCGTGGTCGCTGGCATCGGCGGATACGGCAATTGCGTAGGCGTGCCGACCGTTGGCGGCGAGACGAATTTCCACCCAGCCTATGATGGTAACATCCTCGTCAACGCGATGACCGTCGGGATCGCGGATGCGGACAAGATTTTCTACTCCGCCGCCACCGGGGTCGGAAACCCGATCGTCTATGTCGGTTCCAAGACCGGCCGCGACGGCATTCACGGCGCCACGATGGCAAGCGCCGATTTCGAGGAGGACGCCGAGGCAAAGCGCCCCACCGTGCAGGTCGGCGACCCGTTCACCGAAAAGCTGCTGATCGAGGCATGCCTCGAACTGATGGCAACCGACGCGATCGTCGCGATTCAGGACATGGGGGCGGCCGGCCTCACTTCGTCGAGCGTAGAGATGGCAACCAATGGCAAGGCCGGCATCCGGCTCGACATGGACAAGGTGCCGTGCCGCGAAGAGGGCATGACGCCTTACGAGATGATGTTATCGGAAAGCCAGGAACGCATGCTCATGGTGCTGAAGCCCGGCAAGGAGGAGATGGCGCAAGCGATCTTCGAGAAGTGGGAGCTCGATTTCGCAGTCATCGGCGAGGTCACTGACACTCAGCACATGGTGCTCGAATGGCAGGGCGAGGTCGTGTGCAACATTTCGCTTGGCCCCCTCGCCGCAGACGCGCCCGAATATGACCGGCCCTATATCAGTCGCGAGGAATACACTGCGTGGGCGGGCATCAAGCCGGTCGAGAACGCGCCCAAATGCAGCGATCCCGGCGCGGACTTGCTGACGCTTCTTGCGACCCCCAACCTCTCGTCGCGCCGCTGGATTGCCGAGCAGTATGACAGCCAGGTCATGGCCGACACGCTGCAGACCGGCGGCGATGCCAGCGTGGTGCGCGTCCACGGCACCGGTAAGGCGCTCGCGATCAGCACCGACTGCACGCCGCGCTATGTCCATGCCGACCCCTATGAAGGCGGCAAGCAGGCCATCGCCGAAGCCTATCGCAACCTCTGCGCGGTCGGTGCGCGTCCGCTCGCGGTCACCAACTGTCTCAACTTCGCCAACCCTCAGCGGCCTGAGATCATGAGCCAGTTCGTGCACGCATTGGAAGGCATGGGCGATGCCTGCCGCGCGCTCGACTTCCCGATCGTCTCGGGCAATGTCTCGCTCTACAACGAAAGCAAGGCGACCGGCGGCGGTTCGGCTATCCTTCCCACCCCCGCAATCGGAGGCGTCGGCATCATCGAGGATGCCTCGAAGATGGTCACCTCCGCCTTCAAGGCCGAGTGCGATGCGATCTACCTCATCGCGCCCGAATTCTGGTCGCGCCCCGACCCGACGCGTTCGCATATCGGCAAGTCGCGCTGGCTGCTCGACGTGCACGGCCGCGACGAAGGCCGCGCACCCCCGGTCGATCTCGCTGCCGAACTTGGTGCGGGTCAGATCGTGCGCAAGCTGATCGGCGAAGGGCTGCTCTCAGCGGTCCACGACCTCTCCGATGGCGGCCTCGCCGTGGCGCTCGCAGAAATGGCGCTATCGGGCGGCATCGGTGCCGAAGTTTCGGCTGACGAGAACTACACCGCAGCCCAGTGGTGGTTCGGCGAAGATCAGGCGCGCTACGTTCTCACCGTCAGCCCGGAGAACCACGAAGCCTTCAACCGTATCGTCGCCGAAGGGCCCGATATCGAGGAAGCCGCGCTGGTCGGTTTCCACCGGATCGGCACCGTCGGCGGAGACAGCCTGTTGGGCGTCACGCTCGACCAGATGCGAAGCGCGCATGAGAGCTTCTTTGCCGATTGGATGGGGGCATAGAGCTTCTCCAACCTGTCCTTCACTATGGCGGGCATTTCCTCGCACCGTTCCTGATCGCGGCGTTCCTGTGGCGAGCCGACTGGAAGCGCGCGGGACTGGTGATGGTCGCCGCGAACCTGATCGACCTTGATCACCTGCTTGCCACGCCGATCTTCGATCCCGACAGGTGCAGCATCGGCTTTCACCTGCTCCACGGCTGGGAAGCGGCGCTGGTCTACGCCTTGATGCTGCTGGTCCCGCGCTGGTGGGTGCGCGCACTCGGCCTTGGCGGGCTATGGCATCTCGCAGTGGACTGGGGCGATTGTGCGATGCAAGTTGTGTGACATGACGACCGGCTATTCAGGCACGCCTCTGGCGAAGAAGCTCTCGCTCAAGCCCGGCCTCACCGCCTGGTATCACTCCATGCCTGAGACTGTTCATGTCGAGCTCGACGGAGCCGGGGTCGAGGAGTTGGCCGGACCGGTCAAAGGGCTGAACGTCGCGCACATCTTCACCACCGAACGCGCCGAGCTTGAGCACCTGCTCACCGAATTGCGCCACACGATCGCGCCCGACGGATTCGTCTGGGTCAGCTGGCCCAAGAAGGCGTCAAAAGTCCCGTCAGAAGTCACCGAGGACACAGTACGCGAGCTGTGCCTGCCGCTCGGCTTCGTCGATGTGAAAGTGTGTGCAGTCGACGCCGTGTGGTCCGGCCTCAAGCTGATGATCCGCAAGGAATTGCGCTAGAGGTGCGTCAGGCGGCCTGCTGACCTGTGCAGCATTCGGGCGGCTGCTCTGACAGGCCGAGATCCTCGCGCTCGAACCCTTCGCGCTGAAGGATGTCGAGGCATTCGCGATAGATCAGCGGTTCGCCGATACCGAGCCGTTCGCGCGCCGCGTCGATGTCTTCGCGCAGCAGCGCTTCGACGTCGAGGTGTGCGAGCTTCGCAGCCGCCTTGCCGAGCCGCTTTCCTTCGCGGATCGCGCCGTAGATCGGTGCCTTGGTCCCGGTCGTCTTCTTGATCTGTCGAGCGCCTGCGAACGCAATGAACAGAATGCCGTTATTGTGGTTCTGCGAATAGCTGAAGCCCAGCAGCGCCGCTTCGCCCAGCGCGTCGCGACCATAGGTGGTCAGGACGTGGAACAGGTCGTGCGTGTCGCGCAGTCGGTTGAAATACCACTCGGTGAGGTCTTGCGGGCGACTTTCGGGCGGTGCCCATTTGTGGCTTTCGTAGACCAGTCCCTTGGCCGTCAGCCCTTCGCGCTTCATGAAATCCATGTAGTGCCGACCGACCGAATTTGCCGGCAGGTCCGACCAGCGTTCGTGATCGTCGAGCAGGGCGGGAATGTCGCGTTCTTCACTCAGGAAACGCTGCCCCAGCGGCGACCGGATGAATTCCCACGCCTGCTTGTGGCTCTTGCGCCCCTTGGTCGCCTCGATGATGTGGAATACCTGTTCGGTGTCTTCCTTGTCATCGATCAGCTTGCCGAAATGGTGGAGCACCTTTCGCGGCTGAAAACCGGAAACCTTGCGCTCTGGCGCGACCAGCGGGAGATCAAGCAATGCCATCAGAAGCCTCCATTCCGCCCGACTCGAATTAGGCGACTCGAATTAGGTTCACTTTATGCAACCTACATTGATGTCAGTTGTGTGTCCACACATGATTTACGTCGCGTCACCCTTCCCATTCGTAAACGCGCGCGTCATGTGTGCGCGATGCAAGATCACGAATCGATCCCTTATTCGCTGCCCAATCTTTCGGATGAGGAACGCGTCGCGCGGGCGAGCGCCATGCGCGAAAAACTCTCGACCCGGCGCACCTGTCGTTATTTCACCGATGCACACGTCCCGCGCGAGGTCATCGAGCACGCAATCCTGACCGCCGGCGGCGCGCCCAATGGCGCCAATCACCAGCCGTGGCATTTCGCAGTGGTCTCCTCGCCCGAGAAGAAGAAAGCGATCCGCGAAGCCGCCGAAGCTGAAGAGCGGCGCTTCTACGGGGAAGACGGCGAGGATGCGAAGGCGGGCAAAGACTGGCTCGACGCGCTCAGCCCCATCGGGACCGATGCGGACAAGCCCTTCCTCGAAACCGCGCCGCATCTGATAGTCGTCTTCGCCCAGCGCAAGGGCGGGATCGATGACGATGGGCAAACGCAGAATTACTACGTCAATGAAAGCGTCGGGATCGCGGTCGGTATGATGCTGACGACCCTGCACGAAGCGGGGCTCGCGACGCTGACGCACACGCCTTCACCGATGGGCTTCCTGCGCGATCTGTGCGAGCGGCCGAGCCACGAGAAGCCGCTGATGGTGGTCGTGGTAGGCCAAGCCGCACCGGACGCGACCGTGCCGGTCCACGCAGTGAAGAAGAAGCCGCTAAGCCAGATTGCAAGCTGGCTCTGACGGTTTACGCCGCGAGCGCTTCGCCCGGCTCGTTTTCACTCGCAAGCAGATCGTAAGGGTCGATCCCTTCTTCGCGCCAGATGCGGTGGCATTCGCGGTAGAGCGTCGGCTCGGGGATATTGAGCGCCTTGCGCACGCGATCAACCGGCTGCTTCAACAGTTCGCGGATCGGCTGTTCGAGCAGGACCGGAGCGCCCCGCCCCGTCCGCTTGGCCTGACGCACCGCGCCCATGACCGGCACTTTCGAGCCCCAGACCATCTTCTTGATATTGGCGCTTCCGGCATATCCGATCAGCAAGTGCCCTTGCGTCGGCGACTGGCCGTGGGTGAAGAGTAACACACACTGTTCGCCCAGCGCGTCGCGGCCATAGCCGGTCAGCACGTGAAACAGGTCATGCGTGTCGCGCGAACGATCGCCGAACCACTGGACAAGGTCGTCATATTTCGGACGGCCCAGCTTATCGTGCTCGGCGACGAGACCGGCCGCAGTCAGCCCCTCGGTTTCCATGAAATCGCAATAAGCATGCGCAAGGCTGCCCTTGGGCGTCTTGCGCAACTCGGCGTGGTCGTCGAGGATTTCGGGCAGGCTCGGCTCGGTCCGGCGGAGGAATTCGCCATGCTCGGACAGGGTAAGGTTGCGAACTCGCGGCATGAAGTCCTTCGACGGCAGCGATTCGTAGATCTTGAAGACGAGGCTCGTGTCCTCCTTGTCCTTCATCAGCAACCGGAAGTTCTTGATCGCGCGCGGCAGCGAATAGCGCGGCGCAGGGCGATCCGGGTGGCGAAGAACGGTGCCATCCTGTGCGTGGAGTGCGGAATAATCGGTTGACATCGTCGTGCGTGCCTTCGGGCGAGAGGGTGTTGGGTACGCTCTAACGTGCGTTACTTACATTTGTGTAAATAACAGATTTCGGTTCGTGATCAAGACTGATTTTCGCGCCGCTCGTCGCAAATGCCGTTCACTCTGCCGTTCGGATAAGCGCGGGATGGTCGATCTCGCCAGCGAACAACTCGCTTGCCTCAAGCGTAAGATGGCTGTTGTCGACCACCAGCGGCGCCGCGTCTTCGCCGAGATAAAGGCAAGCGGGCCCGCATTGTGTGGTGATCAGTGAAAAGTAGGGGACGTTCGCGCGACCGGCGAGGTCTGCCATCTCCCGATCGAGCGCCACGCGGTCATCGAGGAACATGCTGTCAGGTAGGTCCGATCCCCGCCCCCGCTCATGCGCCAACACCAGCAGGCGCGGCACGAATTGCTCCCACTCGGCTGCGGGCCCGACCACCAACACTGCGCGATTGGCCTCTGCCAACGTGACAAGCGTTTGCTCAAGCGCGGGCAGATCCTCCGCCGTCCATCGCCCTGCGAGCACGATCAGATCCGCATCTCCCGACTTCAGCTCCGCATCGAACGTCTCCACCATCAGCGCACGGCAGAACGGATAGTCGCCCGCAGGCGGATCGAGCACAGGGCGGCAACCCGATGCGGTCACCTGGCTGATCGCGCTGCCCGGAAAGGCGCGGGTCATTCCCGGGACAAGGTGCGCCGCATGGCTGTCACCCATCACCAGCACGCTCGCCCTCCCCTCGGCCTCGACCAGGCATGTCTCGGCATTGAAGGTCTGGCGGCGGTTGTGGATGAAACATTCGCCCGAGCGCAGGATATCATTGAGCGGGTAGTCCATGCTCGCCGCAATCGCCTGACCGCGCTCGGAGAAACGCTGCGGCCAGCCATTCGAGAACGAGAAGATCAGGGAAACTGCCACCAGCGCCGCTGTCAGAACGCCGCTCCCGATAAGGAGCGGCCGGGCGGGGAATGAGCGCTTGCGGAACGGCTCCTCGACATAGCGCCAACTGAGCACCGACAGCGCAAACGAAAGCGCCACCGCCCACAGCTGAAGCGGCAAGTTCAGCTCGCGCGCAGGCAGGCCGAGCATCAGCAGAACGATCACCGGCCAGTGCCAGAGGTAAAGCGAATAGGAGATCTTGCCGACAAACCGCACCGGCGCGAGCGTCAGCAGGCTCCCGGCAAGCGACCCTCCACCCTTCCCCGCCGCGATGATCGCCGCCGCGCCAGCGCACGGGATCGCGGCGCGCCAGCCGGGAAACGGCGTGTCGGCGTGAAATGTCACCGCCGCATACGCGATCAGCGCGAGCCCGCCGACGATCAGCATCTCCCTCACCCATCGCTGCCCGATCAACGGCAACGGCGTGATCGCGACCATCATGCCGAGCAGGAACTCCCACAATCGCGCGGGCAATAGGTAGAAGCTGAAGCCGGAATAGAGCAAAGATGCCGCAGCCGAGAGCAAGGCCAACCCGACCAGACCGAACCACAATGCGCCCCTCCCAAACCGCATCAGGCCGAGCACGATCAGCGGCAGCAGCAGATAGAACTGCGCCTCCACCCCGAGCGTCCACATGTGAAGCAGAACTTCGTGTTCGCTTTCGGCATAGGCGCCGCGGTGAAGCTGAAAGTGGAAATTGCCGAGGAATAGAGCGGAGAAGCCGAGGCTCCACGCATAGCCTTCAAGCTCGCTCGGCATCAGCAGCGCGCACGCCGCGACCGTCACCACTGTCAGGACGACCAGCATCACCGGCACGATCCGGCGCACACGGCGGGTGAGGTAGTCGCCGAAGCGGAAAGCCCCCTCGCCCGCCTCGCGCACGACGATTCCGCCGATCAGAAAGCCCGAGATCACGAAGAAGATGTCGACCCCGATGAACCCGCCGCTGACTGTCTCGAGATCGAGGTGGAACAGCAGGACCGCCAGAACCGCTACCGCGCGCAGCCCCTCGATATCGGGGCGAAAGCCTGCGCCCGAACCGTCAGGGCGAGGCGCGGCGGAGATCACGGTTCCACCCACTCCTTGCGCGGGATCTGGAGCAAGGAGAGGATCGAAGTGAGGTCGCCGTGGTCGACCCGGCCATTGGCAGCTTCCCGCGCCTTTGGTTTGGCGCGATAGGCAAAGCCGTAACTCGCGGCCTGCAGCATCGGGATATCGTTCGCCCCGTCGCCGCTCGCGATCGGATTAGCGCTTGGACCGATCTTTGCCGCCTCCTCCTCCAGCACGGCGAGCTTGGTCGAAGCATCCGAAATCGGCCCTGCGAGGTTGCCGGTGAGCTTCCCGTCTGCAACTTCGAGCCGATTGCCCACCACCCGCTCGAACCCCAGCCATTCGGCCACGGGGTCGGCAAAGTGGTGGAAGCCGCCGGTAACGAGCACGGTGCGCGCGCCATAGGCCTTGAGAGTGCGCGTAAGGGTTTCGGCACCCGGTGTGGGCCTGATCCGCTCGGCCAGGCAGCGATCTATCGCGCTTTCCTCCAGCCCTTCGAGCAGTCGCACGCGTTCGAGCAGCGCGCTTTCGAAGTCGAGTTCGCCCTGCATGGCGCGCTCAGTGATGGCGCTGATCTGGTCCTTCAGCCCGGCGAAATCGGCGAGCTCGTCGATGCATTCCTGCCCGATCATGGTGGAGTCCATGTCCGACACGAAGAGCTTGGGCAGCTCAATCTCGTGGTCCACCACAAGCGCGGTGCATCCGGGAAAGTGTTCGTCGAGGATGTTCAGTACTACGCGCGTCTCGTCCATCCAGAACCGCATTTCGAGCAATCCGGTGTCAGGATCGAGCATCTCTGCGCTGTCATGGTGCAGGTCCAGTCCCGCATTGTGGCGCAATTGATAACTTGCGGCTTCAAGCCGTGTTTCCCAATCCCGAATGTCTGCTATCACGCGCGCAATGAGCACCAAGAATTCTCCCGACAAGAGCGCGAAAACCGCCCCCCTCGCGCTCATTGCAGGGCCGACCGCCAGCGGCAAGTCCGCAACCGCGCTCGCACTGGCCGAGGCTCTGGATAAGCAGGGCAGTAAGGGCGTGATCGTCAATGCAGACTCGATGCAGGTCTATGCCGATATCCCGGTTCTTTCCGCTGCGCCGGACGCGAAGGAACTGAAACGGGCCGAGCACCGCCTCTACGGCGCGTGGGACGGCGCGGAGCCTTGCTCGGCCGCCGACTGGGCCGCTCGGGCGCGCGAGGAGATCGCTGCAATCCATGCTGATGGCGACGTTCCGATCCTCGTCGGGGGCACGGGCATGTATATGAAGGTGCTGATCGAGGGCATCGCCCCGATCCCCGAAATCGACCCCGAAGTGCGCGAAGTCGTACGCGCAATGGACACCGGGACCGCTTACAAGACGCTTCTGATCGAAGACCCCGTGCGCGCCGCCGAACTCGAACCGGGGGACAGCCAGCGGATTGCGCGCGCGCTCGAGGTCAAGCGGTCGACCGGCGTGACGCTTGGCGATTGGCAGCAGGCCAAGACTGGCGGGATCGGGGACGAGGTGGACCTCACCGCGATCATCCACACGCCCGAGCGCCAATGGGTCTATGACCGCTGTGACAAGCGCTTTGCGCAGATGGTCGAGAACGGCGCGGTCGAAGAAGTCGAGGCGCTTCTGGCGCGCGAGCTTTCACCCGACCTGCCCGTCATGCGCGCCATCGGTGTGCCCGAGATCGCCGCCTTCCTGCGCGACGAGATGACCAAGGACGAGGCTATTGCGGCGGGCGCGCAGGCGACCCGCAATTATGCCAAGCGCCAGTTTACCTGGCTGCGCAACCAGCCGCCGACGGATTGGAAGCGGATCGAGTCCAAAAATATCGTTACTGAAGATGCATTCGCATCATTATTACAAAATTAAGGGTTGACGCGTTAGATTCATATCACTAGCCCTGTGGCTATTGGCCCGCCTCTAGTCCCCCCGGCGGGCCTCTTGTTATCTGACGCAGGTCGCGTAATCATCGTGGCCCCAACGCAAAGGCAAATAGGAACCGGATCAATGGTCGTCGTACTTATCCTTGGAGACACGGGCTGATCTGGAATTCGCTAATTGCAAATGACTGGACCGGCCCGATGCGAATGAGACGCTTCGGGCCGTTTTCATAAGTGGAGTTGAGTAAAGTGGCGAAGCGCACAGGAGCCGCCTTGTTGATGGAAAGCCTCGTTGAGCAGGGGGTCGAATTCGTGTTCGGCTATCCCGGCGGCGCGGTCCTGCCCATCTATGACGAATTGTTCGGGGATGAGCGTATTCGCCACATCCTCGTCCGTCACGAAGCAGGCGCAGCGCATGCTGCCGAAGGCTATGCCCGCGCGACCGGCAAGCCGGGCGTGGTGCTCGTCACCTCCGGCCCCGGTGCGACCAATGCGGTGACGGGGATTGCGGATGCGTGGATGGATTCGATCCCCATGGTCGTCATCACCGGCCAGGTCCCCACCCCGCTGATCGGAACCGATGCGTTTCAGGAAGCCGACACCGTCGGGATCACCCGCCACTGCACCAAGCACAATTACCTCGTCAAAGACCCAGCCGATCTCGAAGCTACGATCGAGGAGGCGTTCCGCATCGCAACCACGGGTCGCCCCGGCCCGGTCGTGGTCGATATCCCCAAAGACGTGCAGATTGCGACCCCGTCGAAGAGCCGCGCTTCCAAACTGACCGCCGCACACCGCTACGCCCCACAGATGGTCGCTCCGCCCGAGCAGGTCGCCGAAGCGATCGAACTGATCGAGAATGCCGAGCGCCCGGTCTTCTACACCGGCGGCGGCGTCATCAATTCCGGTCCCGAGGCGAGCCGCATGCTGCGCGAGTTCCAGGACATGACCGGCGCGCCCACCACATCGACGCTGATGGGCCTGGGCGCGTTTCCCAGCACGCATCCCGACTGGCTCGGCATGCTCGGCATGCACGGCACCTACGAAGCGAACATGGCGATGAACCGCTGCGACGTGATGGTCTGCATCGGCGCTCGTTTCGACGACCGTGTGACCGGCAGGCTCGACGCCTTCTCGCCGGACAGCAAGAAGATCCACATCGATATCGACCGCGCCTCGATCAACAAGAATGTGCCGGTCGATCTCGGCATAGTAGGCGATTGCGCCGCAGTGCTCGGCCAGCTGATCGAAGCTTGGGGTGACAGGCGTGCCAAAGACCTCGGCGAATGGAAGGCTCGCATCGCCGGATGGCGAGCGCGTGAGTGTCTCGCCTACCCTGAAAAGTCGAAGAAGGAACCGCAAGCGATCATGCCGCAAAAGGCGGTCGAGCGGCTCTATGCGCTGACCAAGGATCGCGATCCGATCATCACCACCGAAGTCGGCCAGCACCAGATGTGGGCTGCGCAATATTTCGGGTTCGAAGACCCGAACAAATGGCTCACCAGCGGCGGGCTCGGCACGATGGGCTATGGCCTGCCTGCCGCAATCGGCGCGCAGCTGGGCAATCCCGACAGCCTCGTCATCGACATTGCAGGCGAAGCCTCGATCCAGATGAACATTCAGGAGCTCGGCACCGCCTCGCAATACCGCCTGCCGGTTAAGGTCTTCATCCTCAACAACGAGTACATGGGCATGGTCCGCCAGTGGCAGGAACTGACCTATGAAAGCCGCTATTCGAACAGCTATTCCGACAGCCTTCCCGATTTCGTCGCGCTCGCCGAAGCATATGGGTGGAAAGGCATCCGCATCACCGACGAGGCCGATCTCGACGCCGGAATCGAGGCGATGCTCGCGCATGACGGCCCGGTGATCGTCGATTGCTGCGTCGCCAAGGACGCCAACTGCCTGCCGATGATCCCATCGGGGGCTGCACACACCGAAATGCTGCTCTATGGCGACAATGTCGACGGCACGATGGACGACGAAGCGAAGGCGTTGGTGTGATGGACGAAAATTCGACGATTAGCGTCTCCGGCGCGTACCGAGCGATGTTCGAGTTTGTTTATGCCTACTGGAAGCGCGGGGGCGAGCAGGACGAGGTTGGATCAATGCTTGGCGATATTCAGTTCGGCAAGGCAGGACCAACAGAAACTGCTGATCCTGCCCAATGGTCCGATTGGCTGGCCGCCGTCGAGAAAGTGACCAAATGAAAATCAAAAGCGCCGAGAGCGAGCGTCACGTCCTCACCGTTACGGTCGATAACGAGCCGGGGATCCTTGCCAAGATCACCGGGCTGTTCACCGCGCGTGGCTACAATATCGACAGCCTGACCGTGGCCGACATCTCGGACGACCACGCGATCAGCCGCATCACCATCGTCACCAATGGCCCGCCGCAGGTGATCGACCAGATCGAGGCGCAGCTTGAGCGGCTGGTGCCGGTGCACAAGGTGCTCGACCTCACTCAAGCCGGTCCGCATGTCGAGCGCGAGCTTGCGCTCATCAAGGTCGCCGGTAAGGGCGAGGCGCGGGTCGAGGCTTTGCGCATCGCCGAACTGTTCCGCGCCAACGTGGTTGACACGACGACGCAGAGCTTCGTGTTCGAACTCACCGGCACGCCCGACAAGATCGACAGCTTCATCGCGCTCATGCGTGAGCTTGGCCTCGTAAGTGTCGGCCGATCGGGCGTGGTCGGCATGATGCGCGGGGCCGAAGGCGCCTGACACAGCAAGTTTCTCAAAGATTACAGACACCAAAAGGGAACACCCATGAAAGTCTATTACGACGCCGATGCTGACCTCAGCCTCGTCACCTCCAAGAAGATCGCCGTGCTCGGCTACGGTTCACAGGGCCACGCGCACGCACAGAACTTGCGCGATAGCGGTGTGAAGGAGGTCGCCATTGCGCTGCGCGAAGGCTCGTCCAGCGCCAAGAAGGCCGAAGAAGCCGGGTTCAATGTGCTCTCCAACACCGAAGCGGCGAAGTGGGCCGACATCCTCATGATCCTCGCCCCCGACGAGCATCAGGCTGGCATCTGGGAGAACGACCTTGCCGGCCACATGAAACCCGGCTCGGCCATCGCCTTTGCCCACGGGCTCAACGTCCATTTCGGCCTGATCGAAGCGCCCGAGGACATCGACGTCATCATGATCGCGCCCAAGGGTCCGGGCCACACCGTACGCTCCGAATATCAGCGCGGCGGCGGCGTTCCCTGCCTCATCGCGGTCCACCAGGACGCCAGCGGCTCGGCCAAGGAAGTCGCGCTCGCCTATGCCTCGGGTGTCGGCGGCGGGCGTTCGGGAATTATCGAGACGAACTTCCGCGAGGAATGCGAGACCGATCTGTTCGGCGAGCAGGCAGTGCTATGCGGCGGGATCACTCACCTGATCCAAGCCGGGTTCGAAACGCTGACCGAGGCCGGATACGCGCCCGAAATGGCCTATTTCGAGTGCCTCCACGAAACCAAGCTGATCGTCGACCTGCTCTATGAAGGCGGGATCGCTAACATGCGTTACTCGATCTCGAACACCGCTGAATATGGAGACATTACCACCGGCCCTCGGATCATCACCGAGGATACCAAGGCCGAGATGCGCCGCGTCCTCGACGACATCCAGTCGGGCCGTTTCGTGAAAAACTTTGTGCTCGACAACCGCGCAGGCCAGCCCGAACTCAAGGCCGCCCGCAAGCGCGCCGAGGCTCACCCGATCGAGAAAACCGGCGCAGAACTGCGAGCCATGATGCCGTGGATCAGCGCCAACAAGCTGGTCGACAAGTCGAAAAACTGAGGTCAGTGTGGGCGGGAGCCGAGCGAAAGGAGCCCGCCCGATGTCCGATCATCCCGTCTTCTCGATGGCTTTCTCGAAAATCTATCCGATGTACGTGCAGAAAGCCGAGAAGAAGGGCCGCTCGAAAGCCGAAGTCGACGAGGTGCTGTGTTGGGTCACCGGCTACTCGCAGGGCCAACTCGAGGAACAAGTCGCACACGACGTCGACTGCCGCGGCTTCATCGAAGAAGCGCCGCTCAACCCTGATCGCGAATTGATCAAGGGCGTGGTCTGCGGTGTCAGGGTTGAGGAAGTCGAAGACCCGCTGATGCGCGAGCTGCGTTATCTCGACAAGGTCGTCGACGAGCTCGCGCGTGGCAAGAAAATGGAGAGCATCCTCCGCACGCCGTGACAGCGCTCGATAAGCTGCAAACCCTCCCATGAGCCCCACCACCCTTCGCCTTATCTATGCGCTGTGCGCGGTCGCCTTCGTGGTGATCGTCGCGCGCGCCTATATGAATGTGAAAGGCCCCGATGCGCTCCAGCAGACGGTCCCGCAGGAGCAGGTGCACTCCTTTGCGCGGGCAGAGCTCGACAAGCTCCAGCTGCCGAGCTTTGCCGAGGACCGCGAATTGTGCGGCATCATTTTCGAAACAGCAGACGGCCAGCTGGGCGCCTCGGTCGCGCGCGAAGGCGAGGAAGCGAGCTGCGACATCGCCTATTTCGACGAGCCGGGCATGGTACCGATCGCGAGCATTCACACCCACGGCAAGCACTCGCGCCGCTATGACGGCGAAGTGCCCTCGCTGGTCGATATCAGGAGCGACGTTGCGACCGGGATGGACGGCTACGTCTCCACCCCCGGAGGGCGGTTGTGGCATGTCGACCACGAGGACGCGACCGCGCGGATCGTGTGCGGACCGGGCTGTGTGACGCAGGATCCAAACTACACGCCCTGCCCGACCGACGCGATCCAGAACAGCTATACGATGGAGCAGCTCGAGCAGCGGTTCGGCACACCGCGCGACCTGTGCTGACGATCCAAGCGGGATGGACGTGACCGGCGGCACTAGGAGGAACACGCCTCCGGCCACGCCCAAGACGAAGAGAATTAGTGCAACGGCCACCGGTTCGGTCGGGGGGACGGGGGGATCAGCAGGGGATGCCGAAGGGGTGATCGGCACTGGAACCTCGCGACCGGCCCGATGGCCGTGCACATGATGGTATTCGCAGGCACGCGCCAATCGGTGACAGTGCGATACGAAAAAATTTTGCGTGAGCGCGCGTGATCGGTCAGACCCGTTACGCGGCTTGCATTAGAGGGGACAATGCGGCTTTCCGACTGCCATAATATCGAGGACTTCCGAAGGCTGGCAAAGGCGCGGCTGCCCTACCCGGTGTTCGACTATATCGACGGCGCCGCCGACGATGAACTGACCAAGGCGCGCAACACGGCGAGCTTTGACGAGGTCGATCTCGTCCCGGACGTGCTCGCCGGGGTCGAGGAGATCGACACCTCCTGCACGATCCTCGGCAAGCAAAGCGCGCTGCCACTGATGCTCTCGCCCACCGCAGTCCAGCGTGCCTTTCATTGGCAGGGTGAGACTGCGGTGGCGAAAGCGGCAGAAAAGCACGGCTTGTGGTTCGGCATTTCCAGCCTCGCCACCCGCTCGATCGAGGAAATCGCCGCGCTCACCAGCGGTCCCAAGCTGTTCCAGCTCTACGTCCACAAGGACAAGGGGTTGAACAGCCACATGATCGAACGTTGTCAGGCGGCAGGGTTCGACGCGCTCGCGCTGACGGTCGACACGATCGTTTCGGGCAAGCGTGAAAGGTGCTTGCGCAGCGGCTTCACCACCCCGCCCCGCTTTTCGCCCGCAAGCATCTGGAGCTACGCCACGCGCCCGCGCTGGACGCTCGACTACCTGCTGCGCGAGCAATTCCGCCTGCCCAATCTCGATACGCATGTGAGCGAGGGTTCGTCGCAGGCAGTTAGCATTGCCGAGTATTTCAACACGATGCTCGACACCAGCATGGACTGGTCGACCGCCGCGGCGATCCGCGAACAATGGGGCGGGACATTCGTGCTGAAGGGCGTGATGAGCGCCAACGATGCGCGCCGTGCAGTCGAGATCGGTGCCGATGCGATCATGATCTCGAACCATGGCGGGCGGCAGCTGGACGGCAGCCGCGCACCCTTCGACCAGCTACACGAAATCGTCGATGCGGTCGGCGGCGAGATCGAGATCATCTGCGACGGCGGAGTGCGGCGGGGCACGCATGTCCTGAAATCCCTCGCAAGCGGCGCGACGGCGGCCTCGGGCGGGCGGCTCTACCTCTACGCGCTCGCAGCGGCAGGTCAGGAAGGCGTTGAACGCGCGCTCGGCATCCTCAAGGACGAGATCGAGCGCGGTATGCGGTTGATGGGGGTGACGCGTGTGAATCAGCTGACGCCCGAGCGGATCAGGCGGCGCTAGCATTGCGAGCAAGCTTTTCGCCTGTCGCTGACTTGGGAGCTTCCCACAATCGCGCTATGCATCGTGCCATGACCCGGCCTGGCTCTCTCGTGCTGATCCCGCTTGCCCTCGCGCTCGCTGCGTGCGGCGGGACCGAGCGTGTCGAACCCGATGACGCTGCGGCCGATTTCGCGGCTCGGATCAAGGGCAGCGAAGCGCCCGCTCCAACTGCCGAGCAGCCGACAGATCAGGCCGCAATGTCACCCATGAGCGAGCCGACAATGGTCCCTCCGCGCCCGATCCCGCCGCCCGATGCGATCCCCATTGCGGGCGCGGCTCCCGGCTCGCCTCCCAGCCCGGCGCGCTGCAATGCCGACCGCATGGGGCCGTTCCTCGGCAGGCAGGCTGACGAGGCGACACGGCTCGCCGTCATGGCCGCCGCCGAAGGGGCGAGCGATGTGCGCTTTGTCGATGCAGGCAGCGAATTCATCCCACCCGACCCGGCCAATCCGCGTCTCAACATGATGCTCGATGCGCGCGGCGTTATCCGCGATGCGAAATGCGGCTGAGGCGCTTGCGTCGCCGGCGATAATCGGCAAAGGTTGCGCCCATGACATTCGGACCTGCGCTTCTTCTCCTTCGACTTAGCCGCCCCTGGGCGGTCTAGGTTCGCGCGCGTGAGATAGACGTTCGCGGCCATACGCTCAGGGGACGCCGCAAACGAACCTCACGACAACGAAGCGACATCCGAAGCCAAACCCATGCTCAAGAACCCTGCCACCAAGTACAGTCCCTTCCCGCAGATAAACCTGCCCGATCGCCAATGGCCGGGACGTGTGGTCGACAGTCCCCCGCGCTGGCTTTCCACCGACCTTCGCGATGGCAACCAGTCGATCATCGACCCGATGGACGCGGTGAAGAAGCGGCGCTTTTTCGACCTGCTGGTCGAAGTCGGCGTCAAGGAAATCGAGGTCGGCTTTCCAAGTGCCGGGGCGACCGAGTTCGACTTCATCTCCGGTCTCGTAAAGTCCGATGCGATCCCCGAGGACGTGATCGTGCAGGTGCTCACCCAAAGCCGCGAAGACCTGATCCGCACCAGTTTCGAAAGCCTCGAAGGCGCGCGTGCTGCCATCGTGCATCTCTACAACGCGGTCAGCCCGGCATGGCGCGACATCGTGTTTCGCATGAGCAAGCCCGAAGTGGTCCAGGTCGCGGTCGATGGCGCCAAGGTCATGCGCGACGAAGCCGCCAATCGCCCCGATACCGACTGGCACTTCCAGTATTCGCCCGAGACATTTTCGACCGCAGAAATCGACTTCAGCATCGAGGTTTGCGAGGCGGTGATGCAAGTGCTTGCGCCTACGCGGGACAAGCCGATCATCCTCAACCTGCCCGCAACGGTCGAAGCGGCGACGCCCAATATCTACGCCGATCAAATCGAGTATTTCTGCCGCAACCTGCCCAACCGCGAGAGCGCGGTGATCAGCTTGCACACCCATAACGACCGCGGAACCGGGGTGGCGGCGGCTGAGCTCGGCCTGATGGCGGGTGCGGACCGGGTTGAGGGCTGCCTGTTCGGCAATGGCGAGCGGACCGGCAATTGCTGCCTCGTCACCATGGCGCTCAATCTCTACACTCAAGGCGTCGATCCCGGCCTCGACTTCTCCGATATCGACCGCGTGATCGAGACGGTCGAGTATTGCAACGACCTGCCCGTGCACCAGCGCCACCCCTATGGCGGCGAGCTCGTCTACACCGCATTCTCCGGCTCGCATCAGGATGCGATCAAGAAGGGCTTTGAAGCCCACGCCAAGCAGAATGACAAGCATTGGCGTGTGCCTTACCTGCCGATCGACCCCGCCGATCTCGGGCGCAGTTACGAGGCGGTGATCCGCGTTAATTCACAAAGCGGCAAAGGTGGCTTTGCTTGGGTGCTCGAACAGGATCAGGGGCTCAAACTGCCCAAGAAGATGCAGGCCGATTTCAGCGCCCACGTTCAGGCGATGGCCGACGAACTTGGGCGCGAACTCAACGCAGCCGACATCTGGGACGCCTTCCGCAAAGCCTACCACGTCCAGACCAAGGACCGGCATTTCGAACTTGTCGACTACGAGGAGAGCCGGGGCGCGGACGGCACCCGGATCTTCGCTGGCAAGATCGCGGTCGATGGCGGCGAGCAAAGCGTCTCAGGGCGCGGCAACGGCCTCATCTCAAGCGTTCTCAGCACGCTCGAGGAAGCGTTCGACCTCGATATCAAGGTGCTCGACTATTCCGAACACGCTCTCGGCACGGGCCGCGATGCGCGCGCTGCGGCTTACCTCATGTGCCAGTCGGGCGACGAGGTGATCTGGGGCTGCGGCATCGACGAGGACGTCGCGACAGCAAGCGTGCGCGCCGTGCTGTCAGCGGCGAATTCGGCGGTTTCGCGCTAGTCCGGCAAGGCGAAAGCGACAATGTGATCGCCTTGCCGCGTTCCTGCGGTCGAGTGACCTCCGGCGGCGATCACGACATATTGCTTGCCTTGCCAGACATAGCTCATCGGGGTGGCCTGTCCGCCTGCGGGCAAGCGACCCTTCCAGATCTCGTGCCCGGTCGCGACGTTGAAAGCGCGCAGATAGTCGTCCATGGCCGCGCCGATGAACACCAGCCCGCCGCCGGTTACGATCGGACCGCCGAGCGCAGGCGTGCCAATGCCAAGCGCCAGTCCTCCCGGCGCAAGGTCTTCGGTCGTACCCAATGTCCTGCGCCACACGATCTCTCCGCTGTCGAGATCAACCCCGGCGAGCACACCCCATGGGGTCGGCGAGCATGGCAGGCCGAGCGGCGAAAGCACGATCGAGCGCGTCATCGAATAGGGCGCTCCCTCCATCGGTGCGAATTCGTCGGCCTCGCTTATCCGGTCGACCTGAGCGCGTTCGGTTGTGTCGCGGAACAGGGTCGTGTGTGAGGCGACGTTGTTCATGTTGATGACGAGCAGATTGCGCGTCGGATCATAGGCCGCGCTCCCCCAATTGGCCCCGCCCCCGGTAAACGGCAGCGAGAGCGAACCCTGCTCAGTAGGCGGCGTGTAGAGCCCCTCGCCGCGATAGGCGCTGAGCCGCGATTTACACGCCAGCCGGTCCCACAAGGTGATCCCGAAGGCATCGCCGCCCTCGATCTCGTTTGGCACGATTGGCGGGATGTTGACGGGGAACGGCTGGGTCGGCGAGAGCGGTTCGCCCTCCACCCCGCCCTGCGGCACGGCGCGCTCCTCGATCGGATGGAAGGGTTCTCCGGTTTCCCGGTTGAGCACGAAGACGAGGCCCATCTTGGTCACTTGCGCGACCACATCGACCGCGCGGCCATCGCGCCAGACGGTGTAGAGGCCGGGCTGCGCGGGCAGATCGTAGTCCCACACGTCATGATGCACGGTCTGGAACGACCAGCGTACTTCGCCGCTTTCCGCGTCCAACGCGACGACCGAATTGGCGTATTCGTTGTCCCCGGCACGCGCGCCGCCGAAATAGTCGGGGCTGGGGCTCGAGGTCGGCAGGAATACGAGGCCGCGTTCCTCGTCGACCGAGAGCGTGGACCAGACATTAGCGTGCCCGCCTACGATCTCGGGCGAGCCGCTTAGGGGATCGAACGTCCAGCGCTCCTCCCCGGTGCGCGCGTCGAAGGCGAACACAGTGCCTCTCGGCGCATCGGTGCGCAGATTGTCGCTGATCGAAGTGCCTGTCACGACGATGTCGCCGACAATTGCAGGGGCGGAGGTGATCTGGAACTCGCCCGGCCAGCGCAGCGACACCGAAGGCTCGATCCGCACTTCACCGCCCTCGCCGAAATCCGCGCAAGGTTCACCAGTTCGCGCGTCGAGCGCGATCACCCGCGCATCGACCGTGCCGGTGAACAGGCGCGTGGCGCAGGCAGAAGCGCCGCTATCCGCCACTCCTTCATCTGCCCAGTAGGAGACACCGCGGCAGGTGTATTGATTGCCCGGAGAACTGTCGGTCGGCACTTGCGGATCGAAGCGCCACTTCTCCTCGCCCGTGCCGGGATCGAGCGCGATCACCTCGTTGAACTGGGTGCAATAGACGAGCGAGTCTTCGACTAGGATCGGGGTGGTCTGCAAGGCCGTGCGGCGCAGCGCATCCTCGCTGCGGCCCTCGAGCGTCCCACTCCGATGGGTCCATGCGATTGCGAGGTCGCCGACGTTCGCGGGCGTGATCTGATCGGCCCCGACATAGCGATTGCCGCCCTTGTCACCGCCATAGGCGCTCCAGCCCGTACCAAGCTCGCCCGCATTTGCGCGGACCTGCGCCGCTTCGCCTTCGATGGTGAGGTCGCTTCCGAAACCAATCAGGTGCCAGAACACCGATCCGCCCAGAAAGCTGATCAGCAGCAGAAGCGCGAGCAGCGCTGCCGACACTTTCAACCATTTGCGCTTCATAGCCCGTCCCCGATCACCGTACTGGGACTCTTGTTGTGCCGATAGCAGTCGGTCGCGGGTCTTGTGCTGTCAAGCGAGAGTAGCCGACGAGCGCGGTCGTCGGGCCGTTTTCCTACTCGACCTTATGCCAATAGATTGCTTCTCATGAGCCAGCCTCTTCACCCACCTGTGAAAGCCGCGATCCGGGCCATGACTTCGCGAGGTATCAAATTGAGGGTTTTATCCTTCAGGACCGTGTTCCATGTGTTCCATCCTGTAGGACTTGGCAAGTGCCAAGCCAGTGGGAGAGCCGTCAAATGACCGAAGCCGTCCTCGAACCCGATCTCAAGATCATCGACCCGCACCATCACCTGTGGGACCTGCGCCCGCTGCTGCCGATGTTCCCCGAACCGCGGCACCGCTTTCTCGAAACGCTGGTTCCCGTGGCGCACTACACGTTCGACCACTTCAACGCCGAAGTGGCGGAGAGTGGACACAACGTCGTCGCCACGGTCTTCATGGAATGCGGCGCGTTCTACAATGCGAGCTATGGCGAAGCGAACAAGGTGGTGGGCGAGGTCGAGTTCGTGAACGGCGTCGCCGCGCAATCGGCAAGCGGTCTCTACGGCGAGGCGCGGCTGTGCGCCGGGATCGTGGGCCATGCGGACCTGATGGCAGGCGCAGCGGCGGGCGAAGTGCTCGATGCGCTGATTGCAGCCTCGCTGCGGTTCAAGGGTATCCGCCACGCGGCTGCGTGGGATGCCGATCCCGAAGTGCTTGGCCCTCCCTTCGACCACCCGCCCGAACGCTACCTCGACACAGGCTTCCGCGAGGGCTTCGCCGAACTGGGCAAGCGCGGACTATCCTTCGATGCGTGGCTGCTCGAACCGCAGATCCCAGACGTGATCGACCTTGCAAGAGCCTTCCCCGACCAGCCGATCTGCATCGACCATTGCGGCACACCGCTCGGCAATGCGAGCTATACGGGCAGGCTGGAGGAACGCTTCGGTATCTGGCGCGACAACATGATCGAACTCGGCAAGTGCGAGAACGTGGTCGTGAAGCTGGGCGGGCTGGCGATGCACAATTGCGACATGCCCAGCGAAGGCCCCGCCGCCGGAATCGACTCTGAGGAGCTGGCCCGGATGTGGAAGCCCTACATCGAGACCTGCATCGAAGCCTTCGGCACCAAGCGCGCCATGTTCGAAAGCAACTACCCCGTCGATCGCTGGGGCGGGACATATGCAAACCTGTGGAATGCGTTCAAGCGGATCACTGCCGATGCGAGCGATGACGAGAAGGCGGACCTCTATGCCGGGAACGCTGCGCGCTTCTATGACATTGAAGAGGTGCTTGCGTGAGCGCGATAGGCCACCTACCGCGCCGCAAACGCCTCAAGGAGACTGCCTGACATGCCCCTACCCGCCCCGTTCGACCGCCTGCGCCTGCCGCTGATCGGATCGCCGCTCTTCATCGTCTCCGGGCCGGAGCTCGTGATCGCGCAGTGCAAGGCCGGGATCATCGGCAGCTTCCCGGCGCTCAATGCGCGGCCTCAGACGTTGCTCGACGAATGGCTCCACCAGATCACCGAGGAACTCGCCAAGCACAACCGCGAGAACCCTGACAAGCCCGCCGCGCCCTTCGCGGTGAACCAGATCATCCACAAGACCAACGATCGCGTCGAAGCGGACATGGCGACTTGCGAGAAGTGGCAGGTGCCGATGATCATCACCTCGCTGGGTGCTCGGACCGAGGTGTTCGACGCGGTGCGCAACTGGGGCGGGATCACCATGCACGACGTGATCAACAACCGCTTTGCGAACAAGGCGATCGAGAAGGGTGCCGACGGGTTGATCCCGGTCGCGGCCGGCGCAGGCGGACACGCGGGTGCGCTATCGCCATTCGCGCTGATGCAGGAGATCCGCGAATGGTTCGACGGGCTGGTCGCGCTGTCCGGCTCGATCGCGCACGGTGCCTCGATCCTCGCGGCGCAAGGCATGCGCGCAGACTTCGCCTATTCGGGCAGCGCCTTCATCGCGACCGAGGAAGCCAATGCCGACGCGGCCTACAAGCAGGGCATCGTCGAAGGCGATGCAAGCGGGATCGTCTACACCAACCTCTTCACTGGGGTGCATGGCAACTACCTGCGCTCCTCGATTGAGAATGCAGGTCTCGATCCCGACGATCTGCCGGTGAGCGACCCGTCGAAGATGAACTTCGGATCGGGCGGCAACACCAAGGCCAAGGCGTGGAAGGATATCTGGGGCTCAGGCCAGGGTGTCGGCGCGGTCAAGTCGGTGGGGTCGGTTGAAGACCTCGTCGCGCGGATGGAGCGGGAGTACCACGAGGCCAAGGCGCGGCTGCTGGCGAACTCGAACTACAACTCGTGGGCAGGACTCGCCGAAGCTGCAGAGTAGCCGCCTAGGTCGCGTCCCACAGCATCTCGGCCATCGCGTCGAGTTCGGCGAAGTCGATGCCTTGTCCAAGCGGGTCCTTGCGGTTGAGAAGCATCCGGCGGCGTTCGGACAGCAGGCGGCGGCGCAAGGCCGACTGAAGCAGGCTGATCCGGTCAAGCGCTTCGGCAAGCGCGGTCTCGGGGTCGCGAACGCGGCCTTGTGACCAATGCGCCTCGATCCGACCGACGCGTTCGATGACGAGCTCGTTGTAGCGACGATGCGGCCCGCGATGGAGCGGCATTCCGGTCCGGAGGGTGGCATCGTCGGTCGCGGGCAGGAGCAGACCATTGGCGCGGAAGTCGTCGAAACCCACGCGCTCGCGTCCGATAACGGCAAACATCGAGCCGAAACAGCAGCGCGATAGGAGCTGGCGCGGAAGAAGGTGGTGACGCTGGAGCGCGGCATCGTATCCGGGCGCGCCCCGCCGGTTGACGCTGCGAAACGAGATGCGAGCGCGCGTCGTAACCGCCCGCCTTGCCCACAACGCTGTCTCGACCCCAAAGCTCAAGCGCTACTCCCGCGACACGCGTATGAAGCGCCAATTGCGCGAGGTTCGAAGCAGCAAGCGCGTGCCGTCCGGGGCGACGATGCGCTCATCACCCTCGATCCCCCCGACCGCGATCAGCTGGTTCACTAGCCGTACCCCGAGCCGGGTCGCCGCGACCTTGTCGCTCGACAGTGGCGGCTCGATCCGAAGCTCCTGCCCGATCCAGAAGTCGAGGCCCGTGCTTTGCATCGCTCCATCGATGGTCTCGCGAAATGCGGTCAGGCCGAGCGCCGGAAACGGACCGCCATCGAGCCATGCAGTGGTGACGCTTTCGAAGAAGCGCCTGCCGATCGCGCTTTGGGATGTGGGCCAGACGACCGCTTCGAGGCTTTCGAAATGATGCACGAGGTCGCGTGCAAGAGCGATCATCGCCTTGACCACCGGCATGGTTCGCTCGCCGCCGGCGAGGTGGTGGCCGGGGGTAAGGTGAAGAGCTTCGTAGTTCGAAGCACCCGGCACGTGCTCGAGATCGAAGCGATGCTCAACTTGCGCAAACCTGGTCCCACCACCCGGCGCTAGACCGCAAAGATCGAAGGTCACGCCGTTGCGCAACAGCTCGAGCCACAGCAGATCGTCTGCGGGATTTTCCGTCTTTGCGCAGCTCTGCAGCGTTTCGCCATCCTCGGCGACCAGATGAAGCTGCGAACCGTCGAAGGGATCATGCGAAAGCGAGACGTCGCGTTCTTCGAGAACGAATTCACGGATTGCACCGCGATCGGGCCGTTTGCCGCGCGCAAACAGCAGGAATAGCCCGTTGGCATCGGCATCCGATGTCTGTTTGATTGCTCCGATCCCTCCTCAACCTGCCTGACGCCAGATTTCGCAATACATTTCTAGGGCTATTGCGCCTTGCGTCGAGTCTGCAACTGAAGAAACTCGTCTAAATGGCAGCACTGTCAAAATATCCCCAGCTTCACTCCTTCTTGCATCCCTTCCCCTAGCTCGCGGCATTCGGCCAAAGTGGCATCGTCAGGGGTTTTGTTTGCGAGAATCGCTTCAGGGGTCTGCGCATCGAAATTGACGATCATCGGCTCTGCCACGCGCTTGAGTCGCCATCCGGTTGCGATCCGATCAATCTGGCCCTGGGCGCCCTCGCCGTCGGAGCCTGCCGCAATGATCGTCGCATAGGGCCTGCCCTCGATCCGACCGAGCACCGGGTAATAGTTCGTATCGAACATCTCCTTCATCGCGCCGCTCATCGAAGCCAGGTTCTCGGGGCATACAAAGAGATATCCACCTGCTGCAAGCAGGTCGTCCGCCGTCGTTTCCTCGGCGCGGAGCAGGCGGGTTCCCTCACCGCAAGCAGCAGCTGTTGCCATCGCCTCGCTCGCGCCGGTGCGGCTGTGCCAGATCACGAGCAGGTGAGGAGCGTCGCTCATGCCCCTGCCTCGCCACTACACCTGTCGATTGTCAATGCCTGCTCCCTGTCGCACGCCTGTATGCTGGTCTAAAGCAGACCCCATGGCCACACGTTCGCTCAGCCACGTTCTTGGAGTTTCGCAATCGCTAGGCGGGCGGGCGTGGCATTGGCGCGGCGGGAATATGGATCTGGGTGACGGCGCGGCGTCGCTAGATCATGACATCCTGGCACAATTACTGCGAACTCGCGGCGTGGCCGAGGACGAGGTCGACAAGCACGCGCGCCCGACAATGCGCGAATTCCTGCCCGATCCATCCGAATTTCGTGACATGGACCGCGCTGCCGAGAGGATCGCGAGTGCGGTTCTCGCGAAGGAAACCATCACGATCTACGGCGACTACGACGTCGATGGCGCCACCAGCGCGGCATTGCTGGTCGAATTGCTGCGGTCGCTCGGGGTAGAGGCGGGTTATTACATCCCCGATCGATTGCTCGAAGGCTATGGCCCGTCGGGAGAAGCGCTGGTCAAGCTGGCAGAAAGCGGGTCGAGCCTGATCGTGACCGTCGATTGCGGCGCGATGGCGCACGAAGCGCTGGGCATGGCGCGCGAAGCGGGTGTCGACGTGATCGTTGTCGACCACCACAAATGCTCCCCAGAGCTCCCGCCGACTGCGGCGCTGGTCAATCCCAACCGGCTCGACGAAAGCGATCTGGCCGCGAGTTTTGGTCATCTGGCAGCGGTGGGCGTTGCCTTCCTGCTCGGCATTGCCTTGGTCCGAACCTTGCGGAAGCGGGGCTATTTCGAGGACCGCAAGGAGCCAGACCTCATGGGCCTGCTCGATCTCGTGGCGCTCGGCACGGTCGCAGATGTCGCAGCGCTGCACGGGCTGAACCGGGCATTCGTCGCACAGGGTCTCAAGGTTCTAGCGCGGCGCGAGCGGATCGGGATGGCGGCGCTGATGGATGCAAGCCGCCTGAAACGCGGGCCGATTGCGTCCGACCTTGGCTTTGCGCTGGGCCCGCGAATCAATGCCGGAGGGCGGATCGGGGAATCGACGCTCGGCGTGCGCCTGCTCACCACCGCCGATCCCGAGGAAGCGCGTCAAATCGCGGAGCAACTCTCTGCACTCAACGAAGAACGTCGCGCGATCGAAGCCGAGGTTCAGGAAGCCGCCGAAGCGCAGCTTGATGGCCAGCACAATATGGCGGTGCAGGTGCTCGCGGGAAGCGGCTGGCACCCCGGCGTGATCGGGATTGTCGCAGGCCGAATCAAGGAGAAGACCGGAAAGCCCTCGATCGTCATTGCGCTCGACGATGCAGACGGCGTCGGCAAGGGATCGGGTCGCTCGATCAGCGGGGTAGATCTCGGCGCCGCGATCATTGCCGCGCGTGAAGAAGGCTTGCTTGAGGCCGGTGGCGGACATGCCATGGCTGCGGGGCTTACGATCGCGCAGGACAAGCTCGCCGCGTTCATCGAGTTTCTCGGCACCCGCCTCTCCCGCGACGTTGAGCGAGCGCGCGCAGGGCAGACCATGCAGCTCGACCTCTCGCTCGCACCCGGAGGGCTGACGCCCGATCTGGTCACGACGCTTGAAGCTGCAGGACCCTACGGCGTCGGCTGGCCCGCTCCGCGCGTGGCGGTTGGGCCGGTTCGGATCGTGAAGGCCGATATCGTGGGCAAAGATCACCTGCGCATCATCGCTAGCGGGCAAGACGGCAGAAGCTTCAAGGCCATCGCATTCCGCGCTGCCGAAACCGAAATGGCGCAGACGCTGCTCCATCGCAGCAGGGGCCGCGCGTTCCACCTCGCTGGGCGCGTCAAACTCGATGATTGGGGCAGCCGCCCCGCCGCCGAGCTGCACCTCGAGGACGCGGCCTTCGCCGATTGATTGGCCAAAGATTACGGGTGCGCGCAACTTTTTTCCAAAGCGGCCAAGTGAGGGCTTGACCGCAGGAGGTCCCACCCCTAGATGCGCGCTTCGCAAGCGAGCGTGGCCCGTTCGTCTAGCGGTTAGGACGCGGCCCTTTCACGGCTGAAACACGGGTTCGATTCCCGTACGGGTCACCACCTTGCTTTCCCAAGCAATCGACAATGTAACACCACCCGCACCTGCGGGGAGGCGCGATCGGCGTATGAGGGTTTGACCTCTCCGCCCGACGCATTAGAGCGTTGCGCGATGGGTTCGAACCGCACCTTCCCCACTTTCGGCAGCTTGATCGCGTTTTTCACATTCGCGGGGTTGATCGCCCTCGGGATCGATGTGGTCATCGCGATTGCGGTGCTGGTCCTATGGATCGGCTCGCTCATCCTGATCGCCGACCGTCCTCCCGAGGTGCCGCCCGAGATCGTCGAACAACCGATCTCGCGCGATTCGATCCGCAAGCTGATCGAGAATTCCTCCGTGCCGCTGCTCGTGACCGAGAATAATTCGGTCGCCCTCGCCAATCGCACAGCGCGCAAGATGCTCGGCCAGCATATTGTCGGACAGGATGCGCGAGTCGCGTTCCGGCAGCCAGAGGCGATTGCCTTGCTGACTGCGAATCGCAACGGACAGGCGATCGTGCGCGGGCTTATCAGGCGGCAGGATATCTGGCAGATCAATCGTCAGACGATCGACGGCGAACTCGCGGTGATCGAACTGATCAATCAGACCGCCGAGGCCGATATCAGCCGCGCACACACCGATTTTGTCGCCAATGCCAGCCACGAATTGCGCACGCCGCTTGCATCGATTCTCGGCTATGTCGAAACGCTTTCGGAAAGCCCTGAAGACCTCGACAGCACGACGTCCAAGAAGTTTCTCGGCATCATCGAACGAGAGGCGCGTAGGCTGCAGGCGCTGATCAGCGATTTGATGAGCCTTTCGCGAGTCGAGGCCGAGAAGCACGATCGACCCGAAGCTCCGCTCAATCTGCGCGAGCTGACTGAACGCGCGGCTAGCGATGCGGCAGGAACGGATCGGATCGAGCGGATCGCGTTCGAATTTCGCGCCGAGCCTCGGGTTCAGGGCGACCAGCAGCAACTCGAACAGGTGGTGCGCAATCTCGTCGACAATGCGCTCAAGTACGGATCGGCTGAAACACCGGTTATCGTTCGCCTCGATATCGGTCAGGCCGGAATGGCGCGGATTTCGGTGATCGACCAGGGCGAAGGCATTGCGCCTGAACAATTGCCCCACCTCACGCGGCGCTTCTACCGCACCGATCCGGGTCGCAGCCGCGCTTCGGGCGGTACCGGGCTCGGGCTCGCCATCGTAAAGCACATTGTCCAACGCCATCGCGGTCGGCTCGATATCGAAAGTCAGGTCGGGCAAGGAACGACCGTAGTGGTCCGGTTGCCCGTGATCGCAGGTGAAACCGATCGTGCAATTTCAGGCACTTCGAAGGCAGCTGAGAGCGACCCGGATTCATCTGTGGAAAGACAAACCCCTGCAGTGTCTTAGAACTGACTTATTTCTCCAACATGGACCATTGAAAAGATAACAGAGCGCCGAGTGATTCTGGCGGAAGCTGCGCATGCTTCCGGTCTGCTCACCCTAGCCGCCTTGAAAGCCGCCTGCACAGGAAGCTGAAACAACACAATGTCGCCAATCACCCTCATCCTTATTGCCCTCGGGCTCGGCCTTGCCGGCTGGCTCGCCGGACGGGCAAAGGCATGGAGCTTCAAGAAATCCGCACCGAGTGAGCGCTTTGTCGCGCGCCCGGTCTACCACGCTTGGTATGTGGCCATGTGGGTTTTCATCCCCGTGCTCGCATTCATTGTGGTGTGGTCGATCATCGCGCCGCAGCTTGTCATGCAAAGCGTGCTCGCTTCACCAGCCGCGGAAAACCTCCCCGAGTTCGGGTTCGAGCGTGAAGCGTGGCTTTCGGAAGCGCGCGCGGCAGCCTCTAGTAATGCGGCAATTTTCAATCAGGGCGCCGCTGCTCTTGTCGAACCTTTCCGCGATGCAATCTCGCGCTACAATCTCATTGGCTATGCACTGACAGTGTTGATCGCCTTTATCGGCGGCGCATGGGGCTTCCTCAGCGTCCGTCCTGATTTCCACGCGCGAACTCGGGTTGAGCGCACGGTCATGATCGTGCTGCTGCTCGCCTCACTCGTCGCAATCCTGACAACGTTCGGCATTGTCGCGAGCCTCGTGTTCGAAACCGTGCGGTTCTTCGGCATGGTCTCGCCCATCGATTTCCTGTTCGGCACCTTTTGGGGCCCGGACCCGATGAGCAATCCCGATAACCCCGACGGCAGCCGCTTCGGCGCTATTCCGCTGTTCTGGGGGACGATCTTCATCGGTGCAATCATCGCAATGATCGTAGCGATTCCGCTTGGCCTGATGAGCGCGATCTACCTCACGCAATATGCAAGGCCCGCGGTGCGCAAATGGGTGAAGCCAGCGCTCGAAATCCTCGCCGGTATCCCGACCGTGGTTTACGGCTATTTCGCCGCGCTAACCGTTGCCCCTGCTGTGCGCGATTTGGCGATCAGTGTCGGCATCAGCGGCGCGTCGAGCGAGAGCGCGCTTGCCGCAGGCGTGGTGATGGGGGTGATGATCATTCCATTCGTCTCCTCGATGGCCGACGATTCCATGGCCGCCGTGCCGAGCGCGATGCGCGACGGCAGCCTTGCCATGGGCGCGACCCAATCGGAGACGATCAAACGCGTGCTTTTCCCTGCCGCGCTCCCCGGCATTGTCGCCGGTATCATGCTCGCGGTCAGCCGCGCGATCGGCGAAACGATGATCGTCGTCATGGCGGCTGGCGCGTCCTCCAACCTGTCTGCCAATCCGCTCGATACGATGACGACGGTGACCTACCAGATCGTCGCTATGCTCACTGGCGAAGGCAGTTTCGACCACCCCGCAACGCTCAGCGCCTTTGCGCTCGGCTTTGTCCTGTTCCTGGTGACCCTCTTGCTCAACATCATCGCCCTGCGCGTCGTGAAACGCTTCCGGGAGGCTTATGAGTAACTCCGCAACTCGCGGGGCCGGCGGCCCGACCCGCACCGAGGCCTTCGAAAAGCGTCTCAAGCAGCGCTACCGTGCCGAACGCCGGTTCCGCGCGCTTGGCCTTGGGGCAATCATCTTTTCGGTCGCTGTGCTGATCTTCCTGCTTGGCAATATGCTTTCAAACGGCATTGGCGGGTTCCAGCGCGCCGAACTCGAAGTGCCGATCGACTTCACTCAGACCGGAATCACCACCGATGAGGGCACGCTAACCGGCCCCGACGCCTTGCGCATGCTTGAAATGCAGGGGCTGTCGCAGGTTGTCGACAGCGCCGCCGAACAAGCCCTGGGTGCAGAAGGCGCTGCGGAAGTCAGCCGCGAAGGGTGGCGCGACGTCGCTGCCGCGCTGCAGTCCAATCCGGGAATCGCATCGAGCAGCAAGACGTTCTACCTGCCCGCATCGTCGGACCTTGCAGCCGGTCTCGCCGGCGAAGGCTCGCCCGAAATGCAGGCGCTCGCGCAGGAACTCGCAAGAGATGGCGTGCTTGCCGAGAACTGGGATTGGGGCTTCTTTGCCCGTTCCGATGCGACCAGCCCGCAACAGGTCGGAATCTGGGGGGCGCTGAAGGGATCGATCTTCACGATGATCGTCACCTTCCTGCTCGCATTTCCTATCGGCGTCCTCGCCGCGCTCTACCTAGAGGAATATGCGCCCAAGAACCGCTGGACCGACCTTATCGAAGTGTCGATCAACAACCTCGCCGCTGTGCCTTCGATCATCTTCGGCCTGCTCGGACTTGCAGTGTTCCTGGCGATATTCCCGAATTTGCGCTCAGCGCCGGTGATCGGCGGCATGACGCTGGCGCTGATGACTATGCCTGTGATCGTCATTTCGGGTCGGAACGCGATCAAAGCCGTTCCGCCGTCTATCCGGGATGGCGCGTTGGCCGTGGGCGCATCACCGGTACAGGTCGTGTTCCACCATGTTCTGCCGCTGGCTCTCCCGGGAATGCTGACCGGAACCATCATCGGCATGGCGCGCGCGCTTGGTGAGACCGCGCCGCTGCTGCTGATCGGCATGCGCGCATTCGTGGCAACCCCGCCCGACGGATTTACGTCGCCCGCGACCGTTCTGCCGATGCAGATTTTCCTTTGGTCCGATGAAATCGACCGCGGCTTTGTCGAGCGCACGAGCGCGGCTATCATCGTCCTTTTGCTGTTCCTCCTCGTGATGAACGGCCTTGCCATCTACCTACGCAACAAGTTCGAGAAGACCTGGTGACCCTAGTTCACGAAAGCATCCAGCACGACACCAACGCCAAGATGAGCGCACGCGATGTGTCGGTCTATTACGGTGACAAGAAGGCGATCGACGAAGTTTCGATCGACATCTCGCCCGACTACGTGACCGCCTTCATCGGCCCGTCCGGCTGTGGCAAGTCGACCTTCCTGCGCTGTTTCAACCGCATGAATGACACGATCCCTTCGGCCCGCGTGACCGGCACTCTCGAGCTTGAGGGCGAGGACATTCACGGCAGCGCGATGGACGTCGTGCAGTTGCGCGCACGCGTCGGCATGGTGTTCCAGAAGCCCAATCCCTTCCCCAAGTCGATCTACGAGAACATCGCATACGGCCCCAAGATCCACGGACTTGGCGAGAAGAAAGCGGACCTCGACGTAATCGTCGAGAAATCGCTCTCCCGCGCTGGCCTCTGGGACGAGGTCAAGGACCGTCTGGAGGACTCAGGCACCGCACTTTCGGGTGGTCAGCAACAGCGCCTGTGCATCGCTCGCGCCATTGCGGTCGATCCCGAAGTCATCCTCATGGACGAACCAGCTTCCGCGCTCGATCCGATCGCTACGGCCAAGATCGAGGAGCTGATCGACGAGCTTTCGGGCCGCTATGCCATCGTCATCGTGACCCACTCGATGCAGCAGGCTGCCCGCGTCAGCCAGCGCACGGCCTTCTTTCACCTCGGAAAAATGGTAGAATACGGGCGCACACCGGACATTTTCACCAATCCTATCGAGCAACGCACTCAGGATTACATCACGGGACGCTACGGATAATGGCAGACCATACAGTCAAGGCATTCGACGAAGACATCACCCGCCTGCGCGGGCTGATCTCCGAAATGGGCGGGCTCGCCGAAGCCGCCACGCATGACGCGCTCGACGCGATGGTGCGCGGTGACGAGGAACTCGCCGCCAAGGTCGTCGCGAATGACAAGAAGATCGACGCGCTCGAAAGCGAGGTCGACAAGCTCGCCGTGCGCATCATCGCCTTGCGCGCACCCATGGCAGACGATTTGCGCGAAGTGATCGCAGCGCTCAAGATCGCCGGCGTGGTCGAGCGGATCGGCGACTATTCGAAGAACATCGCCCGCCGCGTCGGCTCGATCGAGGGACGCGACCGGTTCGAACCGCTCACCCTGATCCCTGCAATGGGAGAACTGGCAGGCGAGATGGTACACGATGTCCTCACCGCCTATGCCTCGCGCGATGCCGCTCTCGCCTGCGAGGTAATCGCGACCGACGCAAAGGTCGATGCATTCTACAATTCGATTTTCCGCAACCTTGTCAGCCACATGGTCGAGAATCCCGCCACGATTTCGAGCGCTGCGCAATTGCTGTTCGTCGCACGAAACCTCGAACGAATCGGCGACCATGCGACCAATGTTGCAGAGATGGTCCACTTCGCTGCGACCGGCGTCTACCCGCCGGATGAGGACGGATAGGCCCGCGACAGGTCGATAGGCGCAGAGGAGCAGGATCTATGTCCGCCGCCAAATTGCTGCTCGTCGAAGACGATCCCGCGCTGTGCGAACTGCTCGAGTTCCGATTCCAGAACGAGGGCTATGACGTCCGCTCGACCGGCGATGGCGACGAAGCGTTGATCCTAGCCAGCGAGGAAGTGCCGGATCTCATCATTCTCGACTGGATGATCGAGGGAACCAGCGGGATCGAGGTCTGCCGCCGTCTGCGCCGCGACAAAGATACCGCGCACGTTCCGATCATAATGCTGACCGCTCGCGAGGCGGAGGACGATCGCATTCGCGGCCTGGAGATCGGCGCAGACGACTACATGACTAAGCCCTTCTCGCCGCGCGAATTGCTAGCACGCGTGGCAGCCGTGATGCGCCGCATCCGTCCGGCTTTGGCGGGCGAGAAGGTGAGAGTTGGCGACATCACGCTCGATCCCGTAGCGCACAAGGTCGAACGGAGTGGCAAGGAATTGCAGTTGGGACCGACCGAATACCGGTTGCTCAAGTTCTTCATGGAAAGCCCGGGACGCGTCTTCAGCCGCGGTCAATTGCTCGACGGTGTGTGGGGAACAGGCTCTGACATCGAGCTTCGCACAGTCGATGTGCATATCCGACGCTTGCGCAAGGCGATCGATGTCGAAGGCGCGAAAGACCCGATCCGCACGGTCCGCTCAGCGGGTTACGCGCTCGAGGGCAACTGAGACCTTAGCGGCAAACGCTCGACCAACGCCCATCTTGGTCGAAATGAAAGTGATCGGCATGAGCAGCGTTGTAATCGGGTGAGAGCACCGTCGCGAAGACCCCGCACGCATCGTCGCGAACCGCACGCAGGAAACGCGCTTCGTCGTCCTCGCCATCCCAATCGCGAAACACGCTGATCCGGCGGCCATCCTCGAGCACGAATGCTGCGATATCGATCGCGTTGCCGGTCGCATGTTCGCTCCACGCGCCTTCGCTTTGCCCATAGAGCCGACGGCAGGAATAGACACCGAGATGCTCGATGCGGGCAAGGTCGCTGCCGAAGATACCGCGCGCGGCGAGCGCAACGCTCTTATCGCGCCACAGCTCCATTGCGGTCGCAACCGGGCACGTCATTGGCGGAGAATCGGGCGCGAACGGGAAATCTGTGAGGCGAGTGCGATCCGGCCGCGCACACGCGCCCTCCCCTGCCGGATCGAGCGCGGCAAACCCAACTTCGCTTCTTTCAAGCACGGCGCGGCACTCAAGCGGATCGTCCTTGAGTGCTGCAAGTTTGCTCGCGGTCGCCATGCCGATTGGATGTCGCAGATCGAGCGGAGCTGCCGGATTGTGCTCGGGATGGGCTTGCAGCCAGCTATATCCCGCCCATGCGATTGCGCCGAGAATAGCGAGCAGGATCAGCCGCCGCTCGGTCTTGAACGTGCCGATCTTTCTCGAAATTCGAAATGGGGATTTCTTGCCCGCCATACTCAATGAAAGTCACGAGACTTGGGAAGTATCCGCGCATTTCTCGGATGCACTCTGAGATTCGGCGCGCGTGAGCGGCCTCGCTTGGGTGCGCCGCTCGCATCGGGCAGTTCGTCGATCAGGTCGCGCGGGCGAATGGGTTGATCTTCCTCGCTCAGATTGTCGCTCAGATTATCTTTGGGGCTCGGTGCCTTCTTGCCCCCGACCTGACTTGGCAACGGCGAGTTCACGTGGTCGGCGCGCGCGACCGGCGCGTTTAGCATGTCGTCGGACAGCGCATAGAGCGAGTCGGTCGCATCGGTCATGTGGTGGGCGATGACATGGATCACCTCGTCGTCATACTCGACGCGGCCCCTCACCTCCATCAGCCGCGATCCCATCACCACGCGGCGCTGCTTTTCCTTCAGATCGGGCCACACGACGAGGTTGATCACTCCCGTCTCGTCCTCAAGCGTGATGAAGCACACGCCCTTGGCGCTGCCCGGTCGCTGGCGGATGAGGACGACGCCCGCGACATTGACCATCGAACGAAACTTGCGCGCGCGCAGGTCGCAAGCGCGGACAAAACCGCGCTCCCCCAGCGAAGCGCGCAGAAAGGCCATCGGATGCGACTTCAGGCTCAATCGAGTGGTCTGGTAATCGGCCACCACCTCTTCGGAGAGCGGCATTTGCGGTAGCTGGGTGAGGCCGCGCTCAGCCCCCTCGTCGCGCGCGGCGGCGGCGCGGAAGAGCGGCAGGTCGGGCCCGGCAATCAGGCTCCTCGCATCCCACAGCGCCTGGCGGCGGGTGAGTTCCATCGAGGTGAAGCAATCCGCGCTCGCAAGCCGCTCGACATGTGCAGGCGACAAACCGCCGCGCTCGCGCAGTTCGACGACGTCGCGATAGGCCCCTCCCTCCTCGCGCGCGGCGATGAGCTGGGCAGCGATATGTTCGGGCAGTCCGTCGATCTGCCGCAGGCCGAGCCGCAACGCGATGTGGCGATCAAGCCGACCCAACTTGCCTTCACGGGCCTCGCCAATCTCCTCCAGCGTGCAGTTCCACTCACTCTCGTTCACGTCGGCCGGCAACACCTCGACCCCGTGCTCGCGCGCATCGCGCACGATCTGCGCAGGCGCGTAGAAACCCATAGGTTGCGAGTTCAGCAGCGCCGCTGCAAAGGCCGCCGGGAAATGGCATTTGAGCCAGCTCGACACATAGACGAGATGCGCAAAACTCGCCGCGTGGCTTTCGGGAAAGCCGTATTCGCCAAAGCCCCTGATCTGGTTGAAACAGCGTTCGGCAAAGTCGGGATCATAGCCGCGTGTCACCATGCGCCCGACCATCATGTCCTGCAATTCATCAACCATCCCGCGACTGCGGAAGGTCGCCATCGCCTTGCGCAGCCGGTTGGCCTCGGCAGAGTTGAACTTCGCCGCATCCAGCGCGATCTTCATCGCCTGTTCCTGAAAGATCGGGACGCCCAGCGTGCGCTCTAGGATGCTGGAGAGTTCATCCGGCGGGCCATGCGCGGGCGATGGTTTGGGAATGACGACCGACTCCGCCCCGCGGCGACGTTTGAGGTAGGGGTGCACCATATCACCCTGGATCGGGCCGGGACGCACGATCGCGACCTGAATCACGAGGTCGTAGAATTCGCGCGGACGCAGGCGCGGGAGCATATTCATCTGCGCCCGGCTCTCGACCTGAAAAACGCCAAGCGAATCGCCGGTGCGCAGCATCGCATAGGTCTCCGGATCTTCGCGCGGGATCGTCGCCAGCGTGAGCGCGCGGTCGTGATGCGCTTCCAGCAGGTCGAGGCACTTCTTGATGCAGGTCAGCATGCCGAGCGCGAGCACATCCACTTTGAGAATGCCGAGCGCCTCAATGTCATCCTTGTCCCACTCGATGAAAGAGCGTTCGGGCATGGCGCCATTGCCGATCGGAACCGTCTCGGTGAGCGCGCCTTGCGTCAGGATAAACCCGCCCACATGCTGCGAAAGGTGGCGCGGCATGCCGATCATCTGCTCGGTCAGCTTGAGCACGCGTTTGAGATGCGGGTCGGTGATGTCCATCCCGGTCTCGGCGGCGTGCTTCTCGCTGATCTCGCGGCCCCACCCGCCCCACACGGTCTTGGCAAGGCTCGCGGTGACATCCTCGCTTAAACCCATCGCCTTGCCGACCTCGCGGATCGCCATGCGGGGGCGGTAGTGGATGACGGTCGCGGTCAGTCCGGCGCGGTGGCGGCCGTACTTCTTGTAGATGTACTGGATCACCTCCTCGCGCCGCTCGTGCTCGAAATCGACGTCGATATCGGGCGGTTCCTTGCGCTCTTCGGAGATGAAGCGGTCGAACAAGAGCTGGTGCTTGGCCGGGTCGACGGATGTGATCTCGAGGCAATAGCAAACGGCCGAATTGGCAGCCGAGCCGCGGCCCTGGCACAGGATTGGCGGATCGACGCTGCGCGCGAAATCGACGATGTCCTTGATGGTGAGGAAGTAACGCGCAAGGTCGAGCTTCTCGATCAGCGCCAGCTCTCGCACCAGCGTCTCGCGCACACTGTCGGGCACGCCGCTGGGGTAGCGCCGTTCGGCCCCCGCCCAGGTCTCAACCTCGAGATATTGCTGCGGGGCCATGCCGTCGGGGTAGATCTCTTCCGGGTATTCGTAGCGCAGTTCGTCGAGCGAGAAATCGCAGGCATCCGCGACCGCGCGCGCTGCGCAGATGGCATGCGGCCAGCGCGCGAACAGGCGCTCCATCTCGAGCGGGGACTTTAGGTGCCGCTCAGCATTGGCGTGGAGCAAGTGCCCGGCCTCGGCCACCGTGGTCTTGTTCGCGATCGCCGTCATCACGTCCTGCAGCGGACGGCGCTGGGGGGCATGGTAGTGAACGTCATTGGTGGCGAGCAGGGTCAGTCCGTGCGCGCCTGCCAGAGCATCGAGCCGGTCGATCCGCGCAACGTCATCGCCGCGGTAGAGATAGGATGCGGCGAGGTGCGCAAGGCTGGGCAGCTGGCGGGTTAGATGCGGGAGAATGTCGGGAAATGAGGCGGTGAGTTTCACCATCTCCGCGCCTTCCTCATCGCCGTGCAAGGGCACGACGTTGCTCGGCACCTGGATCGTGAGCTCGGCCTCTGGATCCTCCGGCGGGAGCAGGAGGAGTTGCACCCCTTCCGCATGCCCGGCGAGCATGGCGAGGTCGATCTCGCACACGCCCTTCTCCTGCCATTCGCCGGTGAGCGTCTGCATCCGCCCCTGGCTGATGAGCCGTGTGAGGCGGCCATAGGCGGCGCGGTTTTTCGGATAGGCGAGGAAGGCGAAGCCCTCGACCGTCTCGATCCGGCAGCCGATCACGGGCCGCAGCTTGAGTGTCGAAGCCTCGGTATGCACGCGCACCACGCCTGCAAACGAGTTCGCGTCGGCAATCCCGATCGCGTCATATCCGAGCATGCGCGCGGTGGTGACGAGGTCGACCGCATCCGACGCGCCGCGCAGGAAGCTGAAACAGCTGACGAGCCCGAGTTCAACGAAGCTCGCGCGCGGCGGCGGCTCGATCAGGTCGGGATCGAGTTCGAGCGTGCGCTTGTCAGGGGTGAGCGGAGCTTCGGGCATATCATTCCCCGACCTGAGCAAGCCGCTCCTTCACCGCCGCAAGGTCACGCGCGAACAGGCAGCCCTGTTCGGCTCGCGCTTCGCCATCGAGGCGCAGGAGGTAGGAGGGGTGGACAGTGACCCACAGCTCAGCGTCATCGCCGAGCGGGATCGGTGCACCCCGCACCTTGTTCACGCTCACCGTCTTGCCGAGCAGCGAACGCGCCGCCGAAGCGCCCAGCGCGAGCACGACCCGAGGCTGTACGAGCGTGCGCTCGGCCTCCAGCCACCAGCGGCAGGTATCGATCTCCTTGGCCGAAGGGTTCTGGTGCAGCCGCCTTTTGCCGCGCTGGACATATTTGAAGTGCTTGACCGCATTGGTGACATAGGCCGAGCTGCGGGGGATCCCGGCGCGCTCCAGGCATTCGTCGAGCAATTGCCCTGCTGGTCCCACAAAGGGGCGGCCTTCAATGTCCTCCTGATCGCCCGGCTGCTCGCCGACGATCATCAGGCCGGAGAAGTCTTCGGCCAGTTCAGGCCCCTCACCCATCACCGCGCGGGTGCCGCATTGAGCGATCGCGCAGTCGCGGCAGGTCGAGATGCCCTTGGCCACCGCGCCAAGGCTCTGAGGCCGCTCGCGCACTTCTCTCGCGCCTGCTGCCACCATCCCGGCCTCGCGCGCCTGCGCTCCGGCGATGAGGTCGGGGATGAGCTCGGCCTCGGGCATGTTCTTCCAGAATTTCTTCGGCATCTCCGACAGCATCGCGCCGACCTTCAGCCGCGCGGGATTGAAGGTCGATGCGTAGTAGGACTTCCACAAGTCCTCGACCGGATCGCCCGAAGGCGCGTCGGAGCGCTGTGCGGGACCGCTTTCGCGCATCACCTCGCCGTCCCAGTGGATGCAGCCTCTGGGCGTCAGGATCGACCAGTTCATGTTGGCAAAGCGGCGCATGAAGAAGCCCGCATTGGCGCGCACGATATAGTGGTCGGGTTCGAACCACGCGACATAGTGTTCGGCGCCTTCCTCATCCTCCACCTGCCGGAAGCGGACGAAGGCGTGCATCTTGTGGCTGTCGCGGCGCACCGACTTGTCGAGCTCCTCAAGCCGGCGGACATCGAGGTCGGCCTTGTCCTCGAGAAAGCGCGGGTTCGACTGCAAACGCCACAGCATCCGGTAGAGCAGGCCGAAGCGTTCCGGATCGGAGTGAAGCGATGCATTGCGGGCAAGGTTCATGAAGCGCTTGGAAACGCGCACGGGCCGTGAATCGGCATCGGGTACGGGCAAGCGCTTGGCACCGCGTGAGGGGCCTTCAGCCGAGAACAGATCGCCTGTCCCGCCCGGCTCGACCCAGCTCACCCGATCGGGCGGCACATCGCACTGGATCAACCCCCGCGCCCGCTCGCGCCAGAAGGCGAAATCGTCGGGTGCGGGCAGGTTGACGACGTAGTGCGCACCGATGGAGACGTTCTGCATCGCCGTCATCAGAACAGCTCCAGCTGCTCTTGTTTCGGCGCCAGCATCGTGCGCAGATCAGCGCGGTCAGTCAGCAGCGTCGGTCGCCAGTCGAGCGTCACCAGAAACGGGCGAACCTTGGTGATCGACTGGGTGAGCTTGGCCACATCATCGAGCCGCAAGGTCCGATGCCGCCGCGCCGCCAGGATCCGCTTCACCGCAGTCGTCCCCAGCCCCGGCACGCGCAGCAGCTGCTCCTTCGAAGCGCGGTTCACATCGACCGGGAACTGCTCACGGAACTTGAGCGCCCAGGCGAGCTTGGGGTCGATATCGAGCGGCAGATTTCCATCGGCCTCGGTCGCCTGCTGCACCTCGCCGGGCTTGTAACCGTAGAAGCGCATCAGCCAGTCGGACTGGTAGAGCCGGTGTTCGCGCATCAGCGGCGGACGCTTCAGCGGTAGCACCGCGCTGGCATCGGGGATTGGAGAGAAGGCGCTGTAATAGACCCTACGCAGGCCGAAGGAATTGTAGAGCGAGCTCGCACGCCCCACGATGTCGCTATCGCTCGCCGCGTCCGCTCCAACGATCATCTGGGTCGACTGGCCGGCCGGCGCAAAACGGGGCGCATGGCGGAAACGCTTGCGCTCGTCCTTGGCCTCAATGATGCGATCCTTTGTCTTGGCAAGCGCGCCTTCGATCTGGCGTTCGTCCTTGTCGGGGGCGAGCCGGGTCAGGCCGTCGCGTGTGGGCAGTTCGACATTGATCGAGACGCGATCGGCATAGAGCCCTGCCTGATGGATTAGCTCAGGATCCGCCTCGGGGATGGTCTTCAAATGGATATAGCCGCGAAAGTCGTGCTCCTCGCGCAGGATCCGCGCCGCCTCGACCAACTGCTCCATCGTGTGGTTCGAGCTTTTGATGATGCCGGATGAGAGGAACAGCCCTTCGATATAATTGCGCTTGTAGAAGCTGATCGTGAGATCGGCGATTTCCTGCGGCGTGAAGCGCGCGCGGGGCGTGTTCGAGCTTTTGCGGTTCACACAGTAATGGCAATCGAAGATGCAGTGATTGGTGAGCAGCACCTTCAGCAGCGAGATACAGCGGCCATCGGGAGCGTAGGCGTGGCAGATGCCCATCCCCTCGGTCGAGCCGATGCCCCCACGCCCGTTTGCGCCGCCAAGCGAGTTCTTCTTCGCCGTTCCCGACGACGCGCACGAAGCATCGTATTTCGCCGCATCGGCGAGGATTTCGAGTTTCTGGCGGAGCGTCTGAGGTGTGTTGATGCGAGTCATGACAAATCCTTATGTTCATTATATGTTCCCCTGTTGGATTTGCTAGTGAAAACTACGCAACTATGCCGGAACCCAAACGCCGATGAGACATTGTTTCAGCACGGACCGGGCCCCTCTGGCGAGCAATCCAGCTCGTGATGTCGGACGTAACGCGGCGAACAGTGCCGCAGTTTTCATTCGGGGGCCGTGAGGCTCCTGAAACGGAGTTTCAAATGACCAAGAATTTCGCTCTTACCGCTCTCACCGCCAGCACGCTGGCCCTCGCCGCATGTGGCGGCGCGGCAACGACCGAAACGGCGGGCGACAACACCGCAACCGCCAACCCCATCACCGAAGCCGAAGTCACCGCTGCCCAGGAAGCCTGGGGCGAAGGCATCGTCGCAATCGGACAAACCTTCACTGAGGAAGGCGACTATCGCGCCCGTGCTCAGGAACACATCGACATGCACTACGCCTATGGCGGTGACGGCGCGATTCTGTTCAAGCCGACGCTCGCTGCTGAAGATCAGTTCCGCGAGACCAACGAAGAAGCGCTCAGCTACTTCGTCGGTACCGAAGGCACCGAAGACGGTGGCTTCGCGATCGCTCCCTACACCGCCGTTCGTTGGGAACCCAACGGCACCGTGATTTCCGATGACGGCGCGATGGCGGTTGCAATGGGCAACTACTACTTCACCGGCACAGACGGCAACGAGACGAAGGTTGAGTATTCCTTCGCCTATGAGCGCGGTGACGACGGCGAACTCGACATCGTGCTGCACCACAGCTCGCTGCCTTTCAGCGCAAGCTGATCGGACGGCGCTAGGTCATGAAGGGGTCGGAGCATCGTGCTCCTGCCCCTTTGTTGTGCACTTCTTCGGCGATCACGCGCACAGACCTTGCAGGAACCAGTCGGGCATTCCTCCGCGCCCATCGCCGGCAAGGCCGTGGCGATAAATCCAGTAACGCCGCCCTGCGCTATCCTCGATCCGGTAATAGTCGCGCAGCCGCACGTTCGAGCGCACCCGCCACCATTCGGGCGCAATCCGCTCCGGTCCCTCGACCCGGGCGACCTCATGCACATTACCGCGCCAGCGAAAGCGCTGCGGATAGCCGTCGGGCGAGGCATAGAGCACCGCGATGCGTTCAGGCTTGTCGAGCAATTTCAACGGCCTTTCGCGCATTGCAAATGTGCTTTGCGAGGTCGCTTCCGGCTCCAGCGGCCCCTGCCAACGCGCCGCGCGTTCGGGCAGGTGGCTGGCATACGGCACCGGGCGACGCACGGCACGATCGCCGAGCCGGACGCTCAGCCGATCGATGCATGCGGATAGCGAAGTGCCATGACGCTCGGCCGCCGCTTCGACATCGGCCTGATCGGCGGCGAGCGGCTCTGCCCAGCTGGCGCGAAGTCGCACAGTCTCGATCCCGAAACCGGCCTCGATATTCTCAAGCTTGCCTTCAAACAGCCGGGTGACGTGCGCCGGATCGCGCGTCGCGGCAGCAAGTTCGAGGCGGCGGGTGATCACTTCGCCATCGACCCGCCACAGGCCAAGCTCGAGCCTGCGCGCGCCCTCCCCTCTTGCTTCCAGCTCGCGCGCCATGTCTTCGGCGAGATCGGCGAGCACCTGATCGAGCAGCGAGCGGTGGCGGATCGGCTCCATCAACCGGCGCTGCACCAGCGGCATTTGCTGCGGGACGACCGGCAGCAGCGGTTCGGGCACACTACCGAGCAGCTGATCGAGCCGGATAAGCGGGTTGGCAGCAGGGGATTTGCGGTTACGGAACCGGCGGTGCAGCGCGTCGCGCGCAGCGGCTTCGGAGCGCGTGACCGTGCCCGCCATGATGTCCGCAAGGTCGCCGAGGCGTTTCAGCCCCAGACGGCGCAGGACGGTGAGCACGTCGGAATCGAGTCGCAATGCCGCGACAGGCAAATCGGCAAGCATGCGTATGGCATCGTCCTGCGCTCCCAGCACGGCGCTCGCCCGCCCGTAATGCGCCAGCGCCCACGCTGCTCCCGCCGTTGGGGCAATACTCGCGCGCACTGCCAATCCGCGCTGTGCGAACGCCTTGCCCACATCGTCGAGTAGCTTTGCCTCTCCGCCGAACAGGTGCGCGGCGGCGGTGATGTCGACCAGCACGCCGTCGGGCGGATCGAGCGCGCTCCACGGCCCCCAGCGCTGCGCCCACACTGCCAGTTTCTCGAGGAAGGCAAGATCGCCCGCAGGATCGGCTGGAGCGGTCCTGATCTCAGGGCACAACGTACGGGCATCAGCGAGCATCATGCCCGCCACCGCCCCTGCCTCGCGCCCGGCGGTGTTGGTTGCCTCTACCCGTGGCCCATGTGCGGTCTCGGTAATGAGGACGGTGGGCTCTGCGTCGAACTTCTCCGCCTCGTCAGGCGCGAGCGACAGCCGCCAGCGATCGACCGACAGTCGGGCGCACCAGATGGCCAGTATCCTGCGTGTTGGCCGCGATGAGCCTAGCAGGGTCGAGGACAGCGGGGTCGAGGGTGGCGGGGCGGTGGATGGCGAGTTGTCGCTTCTCATTGCTCAGGGTCCATTGTCCGGGGGCATGGCTGCGGGCGCGGAACAGCTCGGCTTTCCAGGCCGGCTCGCCTGGAGCATGCGTATTCCACAAAGGGCGTTCCGATGGCGCGGCCTCCACCCGCCAGCGCATCCGCGCCGAAGACAGGTCAGGCGACGCCTCGAGCCGCACCAGCCACAGCGCCACGCCGTGCCTCTCGGCAGCGAGGCTGAGCCGACGCGAGGCGGTGAAGTCGAGCGCGCGCGGATTGCCCACGATCTCTCCGATCACGCAAGCCAGATCGCGGCATTGCAGGCCCTCTTCGAGCGCGAACAGCGCGTCTTCCGCACTGCCAGCTTCGACGTGGATCAGCCGTTCTCGCAAGTGCTCAGGCAGGCCGTGGACATAGGGCCGCCCACTGCGTTGCACCGCGCGCTTATCCTGCACCCAGAGCACTTGCCTGCGGTCCTCGGCCTCGGCCAGCGGGTCATTGTCGGTCGAACACATGCGCAAGGCGTCTTCGGCGAGCGCGAGCGCGAATCCTGCACCTGCGGCAGTGTTCGTTTCGGCGAAGATCTCGCTGTGCAGAGGCTGGTCTTCCAGCCCCGGACGCCAGCGAGCCTCGCGCGCCTTGGAGATCGCGGCGATTTCGCTTGCGGACAGGACAGGCGCGGAGAGCCTGCGCGACACGGCAGGATTATTGAGCGCTTTCGCACCGGAAGGAGGAACGGGTGTGGTCATAGGAACATCCAACAAGACTCATGCGAGTCTCACTTGTTCCCATTATGTTCCACATCCACAGCCCGATTGCAACGCCTCCTTGAGCGAGGCTGACGCTGCCGCCGCGTGCCGAAAGCCTATCCGCCCAGGATTGCCGGGAAGAGTCCTGTCACGAGGATCACGCCAACAGCCAGTGGGCAAAGATACGCGATCAGGAACCGCCACAGGGTCAACCAACCAGCGCTGAGCCCGGTCATCTGTTCCACCAGCCTGCGATCCGCTCGCCAGCCAACGAAAATCGCGGTGAAAAACGCGCCGAGCGGCAGCATGACCTTGCCCGTAAAACCATCGACCGTATCAAGAATGTCAGTCTCTGCGAACAGGTCCCAGAACCCGAGTACACGCACATCAGCCCACACATTATAGCCAAGCAGGCATGCGATCCCGATCAGGAACGCCCCGCCCCCGAAAACGGCTGACGACTTGGTCCGGCTCCAGCCGAGTTCGCCGATTCCCCAAGCCGTAGGCACTTCGAGCAGCGAAATCGAACTCGTCACCGCGGCCACTAGGATCAGAACGAAGAACAACAGGCCGATCAGCGCACCGGCCGGCATCGTCTGAAATGCGAACGGCAACGTCTGGAACACCAGCGTCGGCCCGGCTGCGGGATCGAGGCCGACAGCGAACACGATCGGGAAGATCATCAGGCCAGCCAGAAGCGCCACGCCCGTATCGGCAAAGGCGATCGTCAACGAGGTCGGCCCCAGACCCGAAGACCCCTTGATGTAGGAACCGTAGGTGATCAGCCCGGCCACACCCAGCGATAGAGAGAATAGCGCCTGCCCCAACGCGGTATTCATCACCTGCGGCGTCAGTTTCGACCAGTCAGGCGTGAACAGGAAGGCCAGCGCCTCACCCATATCGCCGACAAACGCGCCATAAACCGTGATTCCGAGCAGCAGCACGAAGAACATAGGCATCAGGATCGTCGCCGCTGCCTCAATCCCCGAACCGATCCCGCGTGCGACGATGAACAAGGTCGCGCCCATGAATACCAGGTGCATTGTCAGGAGCAGCAGGGGATTGGCGAACAAATCGCTCATGCGCCCCTGAATTACTTCCTGGCTTTCGCCCACGAGTGCCCCTCGGAACGGATCGCCAGCCATAACCGCGCTGACGAAGTCGCCACCCATGACGCCAACATAATAGAGCACCCAACCAGCGACGACCGAATAGAAGGAAACGATCAGGAATGCGGCCACAACACCCATGAGGCCAAATAGCGACCAGCGACGCGATGCGCCCGATTTCTCGGCAACCTTGCGGATCGAACCGACCGCATCGTCCTGACCGGTTCGGCCCAGGAAAATCTCCGACACAACGAGCGGCAGGCCTAGAAGGAACACGCAAGCCACGTAGAACAGGACGAATGCCCCGCCGCCGTTTTCGCCTGCGAGGGTTGGGAAACGCCAAACATTGCCCAAACCGACCGCGGCGCCCACCGCGGCCAAAATAAACGCGGTGCGCGATGACCAGCCTTCACGCGTGGCCGAACCTGCTGCTGCCATGATCTGAAATTACCTCTCTTCGCGCGCGTCCCCTGATGCGCGTTCTCCCGAATGGCGGCTCTTCTGCAACGAATCCGCGCCCACGCCAAGAGGCAAAGCTTTGCCTTTGCACGGAGCGCTCGTTAGACGCGTTTCCATGTCGACCACATTCCAGCTCGATACGAGCACCAGCCGCGCCAATCCCACTCCTAAACCCAGGAAGCGCCTGACCGTGCCGCGCGTGCGGGCGCGCAAGAAAGATGGCGTTACCGAAGAGCCGCTGGTGATGCTGACTGCCTATACGGCGCGGCAAGCGCAATTGCTCGACGCGCATTGCGATATCCTGCTGGTCGGGGATTCGCTGGGACAGGTGATCTACGGGCTCGATTCCACGATTCCCGTCAGCCTCGAGATGATGGCCAATCATGGCGCCGCAGTGGTGCGCGGGAGCTATCACTCGGTCGTGGTCGTCGACATGCCTTTCGGCTCTTACGAAGCGTCGAAGGAACAGGCGTTTGAAAGCGCCTCATACCTCCTCAAACAGACCGGCGCGGCGGCAGTGAAGCTCGAAGGCGGCGAGGCAATGGCCGAGACGGTCGACTTTCTCAATTCACGCGGGATCCCCGTGATGGGCCATGTCGGCCTCACCCCGCAGGCGGTGAATGTGCTCGGCGGATATGCGGCTCGCGGTCGATCTGACGGTGAGGCGGACAAAATTGTCTCCGACGCCGTTGCGCTCGACAAGGCAGGCGCCTTTGCCATCGTGATCGAGGGCGTTGTCGAGCCAATCGCGATCGAAGCGACCAAGGCTGTCTCCTGCCCCACGATCGGCATCGGTGCATCGGCGCAATGCGATGGTCAGGTGCTTGTGACCGAAGACATGCTCGGCATGTTCGAACGCGTGCCGCGCTTCGTGAAACGCTACGAGGATATTGCGAGCGTCATCGACAAGACGGTCGAGCAATATGCCGAGGAAGTGCGTGCGCGGACTTTCCCGAGCGAAGACCAGACCTATCAACCCAAGGACTGATTGCGCGCGAGCAGCCCGGCGATGGGCGCAGCCACCATCAATTGCAGCAGGTGGTAGAGCAGCAGCGGCGCGATGACGAAGCCGGCTATCTCTGCCGGAAACAGGATCGCTGCGAGAGGCGCTCCGATAGCGACGCTTTTCTGCGCGCCGGCAAACAGGAAGGCGATCCGGTCCTCGCGCGTCACCTTCAATAGCCCTCCGACGCCCCATGCGCCAAACGATCCGGCGATGAGATAGGCGGTCACGATTCCCAGTAGCGCCGCCCATTGGGTTGTTCCGAACAAAGTCATCAGGCCCTGCTCAACCGCGCCCGAGAACGCTACATAGACCGCGATCCCGATCACGACCCGGTCGAGCCATGCGACTTGGCTCTTGCGGTCTTTCAGCCAATCAATGGTCCAGCCCTGCACCGCTTGGCCGATGAGGAATGGTAGGATCAAAATTACCCCGATGCGAATGATCGTCTCGCTGCCGATCTCTGCCGCTTCGCTGCCAGCGAGCAACGCGAACAGCGGCGCGGTGATGAATACACCCGCGATGTTAATGAGCGCAGCCCCCACTACCGAGAGCGCGACATTGCCACCGGCAAGGCTGGTGTAGGACGTCGCCGACTGGATCGTCGACGGGAGTGTGCCGAGATAGAGAAATCCGAGCGCGACCATGGCGGGCAGCACAGTTCCTGCCAGTTCGGCGAGGCCCAGCCCGACCAGCGGCATGGCTCCGAACACCCAAAGGAAAAGCGGCAGGAAGAAGCGCCAGTTTGCAAGGCCCCGAGCAATCTCCCCGCGCGCGATCCTCATACCGTTGACGAGAAAGAGCACGAAGATTGCGACATTCGAGACCATTTGCGCAGTCTCACGCGCGTCTCCGCCCGCCGGTATGACCAGTGCAAGCACGGTCGAGAGCAGCAGCACCGCAATCATCGGGTCAGCCAGCAAGGAAAGTCTCTCGCGCATGCCCAGCGCACCTGCCTGCTCACGCGAAGCTTGTCGAGTTAGCCGGTGATGAAATCACCCGGCTTAAGAGCGCGGCGCAAGCCATCAAATCGCGCCGCTTCATCTTCGCGGCCAAGCGCACTTGCGGCTTCGGCACGGAGCGCGAGCACGTCGAGATCATTGCCAGCGCCCTGCTCGATTGCGGAATCGAGCAGCACCGCGACCCGCAGCCAGTCGTCACGCGCTGCGCTTGCGCGGGCGAGTAGCAGCAGCGCTTCGACGTTCTGAGGATCGCCCGCGATGTGCCGGATCAGCAGCGCTTCGGCGGCATCGCCGTCGCCGTAGGTGCGATAGGCTTCGAACAGCTTGCGGGTCAGCGGCCATGAGCGGCGCACCCGCGCGGCAACCTCGTAATGTTCAAGCGCGCTTTCCGCATCGTTCGCAGCAAGCGCGGCGTCGCCGGCCAATGCGCGGATGTCAGCGGAATGTGGCAGACGCCGCGCATATTCCCTCACCAGTCCATTTGCGCGTGAGACATCGCCCGACGCGATGCTCGCACGGATTGCGGCGGTCGCTTCGGGTAGCCGGGGAATGCTGGCAAGAGCGATCATCTCGTCATTGCGCACATCCCATGCCCGTTCGACCAGCGCGAGCCCCCGCTCGCGCTCGCCCGACCGTTCGAGGCTGCGTCCGACAATCATGGTGAGGTAGGGCGATGCGCCCGGCGCTTCGACCATCGCCGAAAACTGCTCGATGATCTCGCGGTCGCGGCCACCGAGCCACAAGGCGCGGGCGAGCAACTCGTTGACCCGGACATTGCCCGGCACGCGCTCTCGCAGCGTTTCGAGGATGCCCACCGAGGTGTCGAAATTGCCTTGCTGGAGTTTGACGATCGCATCGAGCAGCATCGCCGAAGGCACCTGGCGCTCACTTTGCCCGCTCCTTTCGAGCAGGATGCTGGCGAGCACCGGGTCTTGCGCCCGCGCGGCGATGACAGCCTGCTGGTAGTGGATCTGGCTGTTTCCGGGATCGACCACGGCCAGTTCGCGGATCACCCGAAGCATTGCGCGATAGCGCCCGGCATCGCCGAGCGTCGCGGCGTAATCGGCGAGAATTTCTGGGTCTTGCGGATTAGCTCTCAACGCTGCCTCAAACCAGGGCAGCGCATCGTTGAGACCATACGTATCGCGCATGATCTGCGCTCGCATCAGCAGAGCGGAAGGGTGATCAGCGTCGAGCTCAAGCGCGTAATCGACCGCCTCGAGCGCGATCAGGTGCTCGCCCCCGCGAAACCGCAGCCGCGCGATATCGACCCACAGACCGGGATTTTCGGGGTCGATTGCGAGCGCCTCGTCGTAATATCCGCCCGCTTCCGCCAGGTTACCATCAGCTACCGAGACCCGCGCATCCTCGATCAATTCGAGGAACTCTGGCGAGCCAGTTATCTGGGCAGCGCTGCCCGCCTGCTGCTCCGAAGAGCAAGCCGCCAACGCAAACGTGGCTAGGACAAGGCCGAAACTACGCATGAAGATCGTACTGCTTGAGCAGGTCGTAGAGCGTCGGACGGCTGATCCCGAGCATCTTGGCTGTGCTCGAGATATTGCCCTCGCTGCGGGCGAGCGCGTGACGGATCACCCGGCGATCGGCAGCTTCGCGTGCGGCCTTGAGGTTGAGCACATCGGCGGGCTCCTCGTTCTCGTCGTTGTCGAAGTCGAGATCCGCCGCGCCCACCAGCTTGCCATCAGCCATGATCACCGCGCGCTTCACACGATTTTCAAGCTCGCGGACATTGCCCGGCCAGTCATGCGCGTCGATCGCGGCGAGAGCGTCGGGCGCGAAGCCCGTAACCGTCGGGTTCATCTCATTGGCGAACCGCTTGAGGAAGGCCTTGCCCAGCAGCACCGCATCGCCGTGGCGTTCCTCCAGCCCCGGAATTCGAACTACGATTTCGGCAAGACGGTAGAACAGATCTTCTCGGAACGTGCCCGCGCCGATCATCGCTTCGAGATCCTGGTGGGTCGCACAGACGATGCGCGTATCGACCGCGATAGTTTTGCGTCCCCCGATCCGCTCGATCGTGCGCTCTTGCAGAAACCGCAGCAATTTCACTTGAAGCGGAAGAGGAATGTCTCCCACTTCGTCGAGGAACAGCGTGCCCCCATTAGCGCTTTCGATCTTGCCCTCGGTGGTCTTGACCGCACCGGTGAACGCGCCCTTTTCGTGCCCGAACAGCTCGCTTTCGAGCAGGTTTTCAGGGATCGCGGCGCAATTGATCGCGACAAACGGTTTGTCCGCCCGGTTCGAGGCTTCGTGCAAGCCTTGAGCGAGCAATTCCTTGCCCGTCCCGCTCGCTCCCAGCAGCATGACCGAGACATTGGTCGACGCCACGCGCTCGATCGTGCGGGCGACCTTCACCATTTCGGGTGCGCCTGTTATCAGCCGGCCGAGAACCGTCTTGTCCTCACTCGCATGCGCGGTGAGGCGGCGGTTCTCGCTCTCGATTGCGTGCAAGTTGAACGCACGCCGCACGATCAAGCCGAGCGCATCGATATCGACCGGCTTCTGGTAGAAGTCGTATGCGCCACGCTCGATCGCCTGCAACGCGCTTTCGCGTGCGCCGTGTCCACTGGCGACGATCACCTTGGTATCAGGCTTCAGTTCCATGATCGCATCGAGCACGGCAAAGCCTTCGGTCGTCCCGTCGGGATCGGGCGGCAAGCCAAGGTCGAGCGTCACAACTGAAGGCGCCTCGCTGCGAAGCGCGGCTATCGCGCTGTCGCGGTCGCCCGCGATCACGACCTCGAAATCCTCATAGGCCCATTTGAGCTGCGCCTGCAGGCCCTCATCGTCTTCGATCACGAGCAGTGTTGGTTTCTTGTCTGCCATCATGCGACCCTTTTGGAAGTTTTCTTGTCCTCGCCCACGCGGCCGAGCTTGTTGACTGCTTCCGCGATCGGCAGCGTCACCGAAAAGCGCGTTCCCAGTTCTTCACGCGATTCAACATTCAGCCGCCCGCCCATCGCGCGCACCATCTCGCGCGCTTCAAAAGCGCCGATCCCAAACCCGCCCTGCTTGGACGAAACGAACGGTTTGAAGAGGCCGCTGCGCACGAATTCGGGCGACATGCCGGTGCCTGTGTCGATCACGTCGATCTGACCCGTCAGTCCGCTGCTCGTCACATCGAGCATGACCGGATCATCGCATTCGGTTGCGTCGATTGCGTTCTGAACAAGATGGATGAGCGCCTGTTCGAGGCTCTCCACATCAGCCAGAACCATCGCGCGCTCTGAGCGCACGACCTGAACCGGATGGACCGCCTTGAACCTCGCAGCGATATCACGCGCGAGCGCTGCAAGATCGGTCTCGCGCACCGGTTGGCCTTGCCCCGCACCATAGCGCCCGAGCCTTGCGAGCAGAGCGTTCAGCTTCTCCGAAGAATTGCGCAAAGTTACCAGCATATCGGCGCGGAAGTCCGGGTTGTCGGCGTGCTTTTGCGCATTGCCTGAAAGTAGCGACAACTGGCTTGCGAGATTTTTTATGTCGTGCATCACGAACGCCATGCGGCGGTTGAATTCATCGAACCGGCTCGCATCCATCAGCGCCTGCTGGCCCGCCTGTTCGGAGAGGTAACTCGCAAGCTGCTGACCGGCGACTCGCAGGAGATCGAAATCCTCCCAGTCGAGCCGCCGCTCGATCCGGGGACGCGCCAGCAGGATCGCGCCCACCAACCGGTCAAAGTGGATCAACGGGACCAAAGCCCACGCGTCTTCGGCGTTGACCATCCATTGCGGAACATGGGCCGTCTCGCCGTGGTGATCGATGCCAACGCGCACTTCGTCGAGGTCGAGGATGTGGCCATTCTGTTCGAGCAGGCCGGCTAGTTCGCCCTGGTCCTCGGTATGCGGGACATCGAAAGTGGCCCAGTTCCAACGCGACGTCAGCTCGAGCTGTGCCTCCTCATTGGGCATCAGCAGCAGCCCGGCAGGGCTGTCGGTGATGTCGGCAATCGCCTTGACCGCGCGTTCGTGGAGGCTCGCGCTGCTGATCGTCCCGTGGCCGACCGTGCGGGTGAAGCGTAGCCATTCCTCGCGATAGTCGTAGCGGTGCTGGAACAGGTGCTTGGTCGCTGTGACTCGCAGCCATCCGCGCAGCCGCTCCGAGGGGAGCCAGGTGATCGCGGCGACAACTGCCAGGACGAGGAAGATGACCTGCCCGAAGCGCCCGAGATCGCCTCCGAACAGCGCCATTGAGCGCGTCACCAAGATCATCACGCCGAGATAGGTGCCGATCACCAGCAGTGAGAGTGTCTGGAAGGTGACAGCGCGTGAGGGGCGGAAATTGAGGCCCGCATTGGCCGCCTTGGTGCCGAAGGCGAGCATGACCGTCATCGCGCCCGCGACCAGACCGCGCAGCACGAACAGAAGCGGAGGATACTCGCCGGCGAGCCATGCGACCGTGTAGTAATTGAGGTCGAACCCGAAGATCACCGCCAGACCCAGCGCACTCCCGCGAATAATCCGGCGAGAGCTCGCGGTGGCGCCCGCATAGAGGTTGTGCAGCAGCACAAGGGCGCCAACCGCGACCAGCACGTTGAGGATCGCGCTGACCTCGAAGATCAGCTGTAGAAGCTGCGGAAAATCACCGACCTGCGCCTCGATGAAAAGCAGAACCGGCTGGAACAGCGATACGAGCGCAAGCGACAGCACGACCGGTCGGATCGGCTTGAGACTCTCGTCACGGCCATCGGCAGCGAACAGGCGGAAGATCAGGACGATCAGCGCAAGATTCCGCGCGGTCGTCGCCAGCTCAATTGCGGCATGGTCGGGCGGCAGCGTGATCGTCGCCGCGCACCATACTGTCATCGCCGTGCAGGCGGCGAGCTGCGCCACGCGATCGGGCCGTTCCTTGTCTCCGAAGCGCGCAATCCAGAAGCCCGCGCCCGCGCTCAGCAATGCGCCAGCGAGGTAAAGCGCCGCCATGAGGAAAGGAACGAAATGCGAGAGCGCGACCATCACCGCGCTCCTTCAGGCCACAGGATCACCCGCACCGTCTGAAGCAGGATCACGAAATCGAGGAAGGGCGTGTAATTCTTCGCGTAGTAGAGATCGTATTCGAGCTTCTTGCGGCTGTCCTCGGTCGAGGCACCGTAGGGATAGTTGATTTGTGCCCAACCGGTGATGCCGGGCTTCACCATGTGACGCTCGCCATAGAAGGGAATCTGCTGCTGAAGGTCGTCGACGAATTGCGGGACTTCGGGGCGCGGGCCGACGAAGCTCATTTCGCCCTTGAGCACGCTCCAGGTCTGCGGCAGCTCGTCGATGCGGAACTTGCGGATGAACTTGCCGACGCGGGTGACGCGGGCATCGTTCTTCTCGGCCCACTTCGCGCCGTCTTTCTCCGCATCTGTTCGCATGGAGCGCAGCTTGATCACGTCGAACGTCTCGCCGTAGAGCCCGACGCGCTGCTGTTTGAAGAAGGCGGGCCCCTTGCTGTCGAGTTTCACGATCAAGGCAAACAGTCCGATGATCGGGAATGTGAGCACCAGCAGGATCGTGCTCGCTACGATGTCGAACACGCGCTTCACCGCGCTCGAAAACAGGCGACCGCTCGAAAAGCCGTCGGAAAAGATCAGCCAGCTGGGATTGACCGTATCGAGATCGACCCTCCCTGTTTCGCGTTCGAGGAAGCTGGAGAAGTCGTTGACGTGAACGCCCTTGGTCTTGATCCGCAGCAGATCGTCGAGCGGGAGCGAATTGCGTCGCTCCTGCAGTGCGAGCACCACCTCGCTCACCCCGAGATTTTCGACGAACCGGCCAAGATCATGCACCGCATCGCGCGGGATCGCCTCTTCGACCGCGGGATCAGGTTCGCTCATCGCGATGTAGGAAACGATGGCAAAACCCGCTTCGGGCTTGTCGGCAAGGTCGCGAAGGCGCTTTGCACGATCCCCTGCGCCGAGCACCATGACCCGGCGACGAAAGGCGCTTGAGCCGAGGAATGAATTGAGCAGCAGCCGGTCGAGAACCAGCACCAGCACCGCGAATCCCATGGCGTAGAGCAGGGTCGAACGCCAGAAATGTTCACCGGGCAAGACCCACTCGATGGTCGCGAGCGCAATGATGCCGAGACTGATCGCAACCAGCAGCCGCGCGCCTGCAAATCGCAAGCTGCGCAAGGCATAAGGCCCGTACACTCCGACAGCGATCATTGCGAGCCAAACCACCGCGGCTGAACCCATGATTGGAAGCCAGCGGTCGACAAACGCGCCAGGGTCCATCCCGATCTGGTTGGCGCGCACCTGCCATGCGAGCTCGCTCGCCAGCACCAGAAGCGCAAAATCCAGCAGGCCGAGCAGGATCACGGCATGCGGGATATAATGTTTGAACAGGCGGATCATCGTCTTGGCGGCGCTCGCAATTGCACTGAATTACGAGCACCGCCTTAGTGATGAGAGCTTAAGTGTCGGTAAACTTTACACGCCCCTTTCGCGCCGCCTGAGAAGCGGGAGACAATGCTTAACGAGTGTTTAGGCCCGGCAGAACCTAAGTGCGTTCGGAAAGCCGTGCGCGGGCTGGGGTCAGACAGTCCATCCGGCCACATCGTGGGCACCCAACGCCGAGCGGCACGGCATCGGCGGGATCGAGCGACACACCGCGCGCTTGAGCCAGATCGCCGGCAAAGCGCGCTTCGATCCCGAGCACGATTGCACGCCGCGCCGAGCATGCGGCACCGTCGATCTCGACGGTGCGAGCGATGGTGAACCAGTGCTTTGGCGCCGCCTCGCCCTCGCCGAATGTCACCGCCTGCATGAGCATCGTCCCGCGCGCCTCGAACGCGGCATAGGGCACCCATGCAGGCCAGCGCGCGCCGACCAGCGGGTAGATCGCCCCGCTTGCGCCCGCGGTGTAGTGCGTGAGCCGCCCCGTGCGCCCGAAACGCGCGTTGAAGAACGGCAGGCCCCGCTCACCCACACGCTGGAGTGTGGTGAGACGCTGCGCAAGCTGGTCGAAACTGACCGAGAAACGCCGTTGCAAAACCGGGAGGTCGTAGCCCGTCTGCTCGCAGGCACGCAGAAAGCGACCATAGGGCATCAACAGAGCGGCGGCGAAATAGTCGATCACGTGCTCGCGAAACTTATCGCGCGCCTCCGCAGCGGACAGGTTCGCGCCTGCTACAAGCGTGTCGATCGCATCGCGCTGTTCGAGAACGGCGATCATGCGGGCAATCTGAAACCGTCGCGCCGCTCCCCCCAGCATTTCGGACAGCTGCAATTGCCGCGCATGCAGGTCGAGGCGGTTGACGGGCCCCGGCATAACCTCGGCAGGAAGGACGCGAACCGAAAGGCGGTGCTTCTCGCGCAAGCGGTCGATCAATGAGGCGCCGATATCGCCGCTTGAGAGCCGAACCTCGTCCGCCAGTTGTTCAGCCGCATGGTCGAGATCGGCAAAGTGGTTCTGCCAGCGCTCGACCTCGGCGCGTGCCAAATCGACCGGATCGTCGGTGCGCGCATTATCGGGCTGCGCCTCGTCATAGAGCCGCGCAAAGGCGGCGGCAGCTTGTGGGGCGGCGGCGAGGAATTCCTGCACCTCCTCGCGGTCGATCCCCAGGTCCTTGAAGCGCTCATCCGCCATGCGGCGCACCAGCCCGTCGAGCCCGCCAATTGCTTCGTCCTCACGAAGCTCGCGCGGGTCGAAATCATATCGCTCGATCACCTGCACCAGCACACGCGCGGAGAGCGGACGCTGGTTGCGCTCAATCAGGTTCAGATAGCTCGGAGAGATACCGAGCGAGGCGGCCATGGCGGCTTGGGTCAGCCCTTCGCGCTTGCGCAGGCGGCGCAGGGAAGGCCCTGCAAGGAGGGTGTTGTCGGACATGGCTGCTCTGTAAACTTATTTACAGAATTACACAAGATTTGGCGCAATCTGGCGGATACAGACAAGAAATTCAGTAAATTTTCCTGTCACGTTGCACTGCACCATGGCACTTAACGGTCATTCCTTCCCAACGCTTCCTACCGGAGACGGCACAATGACCTACCAGAGCACCATCGCCCGCATGCAGCACCTCATCGGTGAGAACGGCCCCAGCTGGGGCGCGATCGACGCCGAAGCAACTGCGCGCATGGCTGTGCAGAATCGCTTTCCTACAGGTCTTGATATCGCAAAATACACCGCGAAGATCATGCGCGCCGACATGGAAGCCTATGACGCGGACCCCGCACAATACACTCAGTCCCTTGGCTGCTGGCACGGTTTCATCGCGCAGCAGAAGATGATCTCGATCAAGAAGCATTTCGGTAACACCAAACAGCGTTACCTCTATCTCTCGGGCTGGATGGTCGCGGCGCTTCGCAGCGAGTTCGGTCCCCTGCCCGATCAATCGATGCACGAGAAGACGTCCGTTCCCGCGCTGATCGAAGAGCTCTACACCTTCCTCCGCCAAGCCGATGCGCGTGAGCTGGGCGGCATGTACCGCGAGCTCGACGCTGCAAAGGAAGCGGGCGATGCAGTCACCACTCACCGCCTTCTGCACAAGATCGACGAGTATGAAACCCACGTCGTTCCGGTCATTGCCGACATCGATGCAGGTTTCGGCAATGCCGAGGCGACCTACCTGCTCGCCAAGAAGATGATCGAAGCGGGTGCCTGCGCGCTCCAGATCGAGAACCAGGTGTCCGACGAAAAGCAGTGCGGCCACCAGGACGGCAAGGTCACGGTCCCGCACGAGGACTTCCTGCAGAAGATCCGCGCGATCCGTCACGCCTTCCTCGAGCTGGGTGTCGACGATGGCATCATCGTTGCGCGCACCGACTCGCTCGGCGCCGGGCTCACCAAGCAGATCGCGTTCTCGAAGGAGCCGGGCGATCTGGGCGATCAGTACAATGCATTCCTCGATTGCGAAGAAGTCGATCCGGCCAACATCACCAACGGCCAGGTCTTCATCAGCCGCGATGGCAAGCTGATGGCGCCCAAGCGCCTGCCGTCGAATCTTTACCAGTTCCGCCCCGGGACCGGCGAGGATCGCTGCGTGCTCGACTGCATCACCTCGCTCCAGAGCGGCGCTGACCTGCTGTGGATCGAAACCGAGAAGCCGCATGTCGAGCAGATCGCAGGCATGGTCGACCGGGTGCGCGAGGTCATTCCAAACGCGAAGCTGGTTTACAACAACTCGCCTTCGTTCAATTGGACGCTCAACTTCCGTCAGCAGGTTTTCGATGCCTGGGAGGAAGCGGGCAAGGATGTCTCGGCCTACGACCGCGACAAGTTGATGAGTGTTGACTATGACGGCACCGAACTCGCCGACGAAGCCGACGAGAAGATCCGCACCTTCCAGCGTGATGCGTCGGCACGTGCCGGCATCTTCCACCACCTCATCACGCTTCCGACCTATCACACTGCCGCTCTGAGCACCGACAATCTCGCCAAGGAATACTTCGGCGAACAGGCGATGCTCGGCTACGTCAAGAACGTTCAGCGCGAGGAGATCCGCCAGGGTATTGCTTGCGTGAAGCACCAGAACATGGCCGGTTCGGACATCGGCGATGATCACAAGGAATACTTCGCCGGTGAAGCTGCCCTCAAGGCGGGCGGCAAGGACAACACCATGAACCAGTTCGCCGCAGCCTAAAGGAGAGACAGAATGACTACGACTACTGAACCGGGTCGGGCACGTGCCCTGCTCTCGACCGCCGACATGAAGCTTCTTCGCCGCGCGCTGGAGAGCCATGCTCGCGGGACCGAGGATCGCGACGAACTCGCCAAGATCAACGCGCTGCACCACCGTCTGGGCACCTACGTGCCTGACGCGGAGTAGGAAAGCGCTTTCACATCTCCTGGGGAGGAGACACGGCCGTCGGGTGATTCCTCACCCGGCGGCCGCTTTGCTTCACCCTCCGTTCGCGGGCATCAGGTCGAGCGTTGCCGCGGTCATCGCCTCGGTCGCGGTCGAGATCACCTTCTCTGCGTCGGGCGCCCAGAACGGTGAGTGCAGGCTCGGCAGTTCCAGCTCTCCACGTTCGGAGGCCATCCAGTCCTCCATCGGTACGCCACCAACCCAGAAGATGAGCGATTCCACCGTCTCCGGGTCCGCGCGGTAGAACTGGCCGAAGTCCTCGCCGCCCATCACGCTCGGCGTTTCGCGCACGCGGTCACCGAAGCGTTCGCGCAGGCCCGTCATCACCCGTTCGGTGAACTCGGGCGTGTTGTAGGTCGAAGGCGTGTACGGGTCCTGCACGGTCACGGTCGGCAGCTTGTCATCGGGCATGCCTGCCGCCATCGCCTCTGCCCGCGCGATCCTCTCGATCCCAGCGAGCAGCTCGGCGCGCACCTCGTCGGTGTAGCTCCGCACCGTGATCTGAAGCCGTGCCTCGTCGCTGATGATGTTGTGCTTGGAGCCTGCGCGGAAGCTGCCGACGGTCACCACGGCAGGGTCCAGCGGGCTGATCTCGCGGCTCACCAGCGTCTGCAGGCGCATCACGATGCTCGCCCCGATCACCACCGGGTCAATGGTCGTGTGCGGATAGGCGCCATGGCCACCGATACCGGGGACCACGACGTCGACGCTATCGACATTCGCCAACGCATAGCCCTTTGAGTAGCCGATATAGCCAGCAGGAGCGCCTGCCGCGTCATGGAAGGCGAGCACGTAGTCGGGCTTGGGGAAGCGCTCATAGAGACCGTCTTCGAGCATCGCGAGCGCGCCCTCGCCCAGTTCCTCCGCGGGCTGGAGGATCATCACCAGTGTCCCCGACCACTGATCGCGCCGTTCGACCAGCAGCTGCGCCGCGCCGATCCACGCGGTCATGTGCGTGTCGTGACCGCATGCGTGCATCACGCCGGTCTCGACTCCGGTTGCCGGGATCGCGGTGCGGGTTGAGGCATAGGGCAGTCCGGTCTGCTCGATCACCGGCAGTCCGTCCATATCGGCGCGCAGCATCACCACCGGGCCGGGCCCGTTCTTCATCACCGCGACCACACCGGTCTGTCCAACACCCTCAGTCACCTCGAAGCCCAGAGCGCGCATCCGGGTGGCGAGCTTTGCGGCGGTCTCGAACTCTTGAAACGAGAGCTCGGGATTGGCGTGGAGATCCTGGTAGAGCTCGATCAGCCCCGGCATGTCCTCCATCACGGCGGCGCGCAGTTCGTCGTCGCCTGCCTCCGCATGAGCTTCCGCCAAAGCAGGCGCAGCCATGCCGCTGCCCATCGCCAGAGCCAGTGCAGCGCCAGCTGCTAACAGTGATTTACGCATCAATCCCTCTCCTCAATCCCTACAGGATGGAACACATGGAACACGGTCCAGAGCCTGATTTCCTGCAAGTGTTACCCTAAGCACAGCCATGCGTAACCCCACCCCCAAAATGAAAGCGGCAGAGCGTTTTGTGACCGGAACAACTTCATGGTTGCCACTCAAGCAAATCGGATCGGAGTAGGAAACGCTGCGCCCCCGGTCCGCGCTTACAGACCGTAGAACAGCACCAGCAGCACCGAGAGAGAGATCACCATGATCACGACCAAGGGAATCCCGGTGCGCATGTAGTCGGCGAAGTCATACTTGCCCTCGGCCATGATCAGCATGTTGGTCTGGTAAGCAATCGGCGTTGCGTAACAGAGGTTGCACCCGAACAGCACGGCGAGCACCAACGGCTCAGCCGGGATTCCGAGCGTTGCCGCGATCGAGAAAGCGATGGGCGTGCCGACTGTCGCGGCGGTCGCGTTGGAGGCGAAGTTGGTGATGAAGGTGACGAAGGCCATGATTGCAGCGATCACCAGCGCCGGCGGCAGATAGGCCAGCCCCAGCGACAAGGCTTCGCCCAGCCACGCCGCCGCTCCGCTTTCGTCGATCACGCGGCCAATGGCGATCGAAGCGGCAACCAGCACGATCACCTGCCCCGACAGCGCCCTTCCCACTCGATCGAACTTCACGCAACCGGTCACGAACATCAGGATCGCGCCAGCCAGCGCGCTGATCGCTATCGGGAAGATGCCGACCGCAGCCGTGAACACCGCAAAGCCCATGATCGCGGCTGAAAGCAGCGCCTTGGAACGGCGCGGTAGCTCGCGCGCGCCTTCGAGCATGAGAAGCGAATCCGAGCGCGCAAAGCCTTGCAGGTCGTCATTTAGACCCATGACAAGGAGCACGTCGCCTTCCTTGATGCGAAGGTCGCCGCCTTCGGAATACTGGTCCTTCTCGCCCATCAGGCGTTGCGGGCGATGGATGCCAAGCACCGCGACCGAGTAGAGATCGGCGATCCCTGAGGATGGCAGTGTGCGGGTGATGAGGCGCGAATCCGCCGTCACCGTCATCTCGACCACCATCACGTCCTCGCCGCGGGCAGAGGCGGTGCGCTTGATCCGGTCGAGCACCCAGCTCGGCGCGAGCTCGCCCTTCAGCGCGCGCGTAGCGTCTTCGAGCGCTTCGTGGCTGCCTGAGATGTGCAGACGTTGTTGCGGCTGTAGCGCACCGATGGGCGGATCATGGAAAGTGATGCCTTCAGGCAACTTTTCGCGCACGGCGGCAAGCTCCTGACCCGCGAGCATCGATTGACTGCCGACGCGCAGCCGCGTGTGGAACTGGCGTGCAGCGGCCTGGACCTCCGCTCGATTGTCATCAAGCAGGCGCGGCATGACGAGCCACATATAGGGCAGCGCGACCAGCGCCGCGAGCAGCACGATGGGCGTGAAGTCGAACACCCCGATCTCGCGCATGCCGAGGTCGACCGCGATGGACACGACGAGAATGTTGGTCGAGGTGCCGATTGTGGTCGCCAGTCCGCCGATCAGCGATGCGGCGTTCAGGGGCATGAGCGTCTTCGACGTCGCCATCGCACCCCTTGCCGCTAAGGCAGCAAAGATCGGGATCATCAGCACCAGAACCGGCGTGTTGTTGACGAACATTGAGAGTACGAACGCGATCAGCAGTGAAACCAGCAGGCCGAGTTGCAGATTGGTCTTGAATACACGTTCAAGAATCCGCGCCGCCGGTTCGAGCGCGCCAGTCACGACCAGCCCTCGGCCCATGATCATCAGCGCGCAGATCGTGATCAGCGCGTAGTGCCCGAAGCCCCCGAATGCGAGCGCTAGGCCGTCAATCGGGCGCGTGTCGGGAAGCGGGAAGAAGTAGAGCCCCACCGCAATCACCGCGATGGTCAGCAGCGAGACGATCTCGATGCTCATCCGCCCGCGGACGAATCCGACGAACATCATCACGGTAACGAACATCGCCGCCGCGGCGTGATAGGATGGAAGCTCCAGCATACGCGTGATCCGCGATTTCCTATGTTGCGTGAGGCTTTGCAAGTGTTTTGATGATGCCGCTTGCGTCAACTCGTGAGCATCGCGATGGTGCCAGGGCAATTCATCGCTGGGGGAATCATGAAAGCACTGGTGTTCAACGGGCCGCGCGACATTCGCTATGAAAGCTGGCCCGATCCCGAACTGCGCAGCGCCAATAGCGCGATTGTGAAAGTGGAAAGCTGCTCGATCTGCGGCAGCGACCTGCACATGTATCACGGCGATCATATCGGCAGCACCGAGTATTCAGCCGACGCTCCCAAATTCGCCTGCGGCCACGAATTTATCGGCGAGGTGGTCGAAACGGGCTCCGAAGTTCACGGCTTTTCGGTCGGGGACAAGGTGCTCGCGGCCGGCGGAACCGGGTGCGGCCAATGCGCATTTTGCCTCACCGGCAATCCGGGCAAGTGCCGGCTCAGCACTGCATTCGGGATCGGTCCCACGCTGGAAGGTGGGCAGGCCGAATTCGTCAATGTGCCCAATGCCGATTCGACGCTGTTCTCGACAGAAGGGTTGAGCGATGAGCAATCGCTGCTCCTGACCGACGCGATGGCAACCGCCTATTTCGGCCTGACGCGCGCCGAACCCAAACCGGGCGGCAGCGTTGCGGTGGTGGGGCTCGGCCCAATCGGGATCATCGGGGTAGAGCTTGCCTTCCTGCTCGGCGCAGCGCGGGTGTTCGCCATCGACCCGGTGAAATCCCGCCGCGACATGGCGGCAGCTTTGGGCGCCGAAGTGTTTGAGCCCGGACCCGATCTCATTGCGCAGATCATGGAGGCTACCGGTGGGGCAGGGGTGCAATCGGTGTTCGAAGCGTCGGGTGCCAAAGGCGCGATTGCCTCGGTCCTGCCGATAGTCGCCTCGCGCGGCAATGCCAGCTTTGTCGGCCTGCCCAAGCCCGACGATGCGCTCCCCTTGCAGCTGATCATGTTCAAGCACATCACCGTGCGCGGTGGCATTTGCGACGTGCCCAATATGTGGCCGCACCTCGTCCCGCTCATCCAGAGCGGCAGGGTGAAAGCGGGCGGCCTGTTCAGCCACGAATTCAAGCTGAGCGAAGGGGCGGAAGCCTATTCGCTGTTCGACAGCCGCGATGATGGCGTGATCAAGCTTAGGATCGACGTGGACTAGGCTTCAGTCCTCACGCGCAATCGTCCGCGCGATTGCGGCGTCCTCGCGGTCCTGCGGGTCGGACAGCGTCGCGACCGCCCTGCCCTGCACCAGCCAACTCACCCCGAACGCGGCGAGGATGATCGCTTCGAGCCAGAAGGTGAGCTTCGCCTCAAAGAACCAAGCGCCTGCAAACTGCCCGCCGATTGCGATGAGGATCGCAGCCAGGGCGATGGTCACGCCCGAGATGCGATAGACCAGATTGCGCTGCCGCTTGGCGCGGGTCAGCGATGGTTGTCCGCTCATTCCGTCCTGCGGGATCTTGGTGAAGACGAACAGGCAGAAGAAGGCGAGGATCGCGAATAGTATCCCGGCCGAGACCGCGTGGACCCAGTAGCCGATCACCGGATAGCTCGCGCGCTCGGCGGTGCAGTATCCGTCTGCCGAGACTTCCTCGCACCCCGTGATCCAGCCAGCCATCGGCACAAAGGCAACCACCAGCGCAGCAAGGCCCGCAATCGTCGCCAGCCGCGCGACTTTGGGGGTCCAGCCGCGATAGGCCATCAGCAGCGCCCCGATCGCGACAAGGCAACCGACGAAGAAATCGCCGAGCAGAACCGGCTCGTAGTAATACTCCGACAAGGCCACCCGGAACCGCCCAAGCGCATACCCGCCCATCCCCAGTACGACCGGCATGCCGAGCGCGATCACGCCGACCACGCTCGCGAGCCGCCGCTGGTCGAACCGCAGCTTCGGATCGCGCGCATAGGGATAGTTGGCGGGTGGCTGATAGCGGTTCGGTCCCGTCTCGAACGGCGTTTCAAGGGGAGTGTCGAAGAGCTTGTCCATTGCAGCCATCGCTAGCGTGCACAGGCGGCAAGTAAAGGGCCCGCGCGGTTCATCCCGAAGGCGCCATGACCCAGGTGAGCACCACCGCGTCTTCCTCGTCTTCGGCTTCTTCCCACATCAACTCGCCCAGCTCATCGAGAAGCGCGTTGATCCGCTGAAGCCGCTCGGAGCCGGGCTTTGCGACCATCCGATAGAAGCCGAGATTGCGGTCCGCACCCGACGCGCGTGCATCTTCGCATTCCTGCCCGCGTGCAAAGTCACGCTCCGCCTGACGAGAGAGAGAGGCGACCACCCTGCGCATAACGTCACGGTTGGCCTCGTCCTCAAGCGCGCGCTTCAGCCGCATCCGGCGCGAAGGCGTGGCGTAGAGCCGTTCCTGCTTGCGATTGACCGTTCGCGCGCCGCTTTCCTGTATCAGCCCGGCGGCCTCCAGCTTCTCGATATGGTGGTAGAGCGAGCTAGGCCGCTTGCCGACCGCGCGCGCCAGCTCCTTGATCGACATCGGCCCACGCCCGGCGAGGTGATCGACAATGTCCATCCGCGTCGTCGACACGAAACATTCTAGCTTTTCGGGTTCGAGCACCCATTCATCGTGGTCGTTCTGCGCCATGCTCACAGCCTAGCACGCCGCCCGCCGGAGCGCGTGTGTCGATTGTCGAAGCGCATGGCCTGTCCGCAGAGTCCTGTTCATCTTATCATTCTAATTTGAATTAGTGAGAGGTCCATCAGTCATCCATCGGGGGAAACCATGGGCCTTATCCGCTTCCTGCTCGCCTTTGCCGTGCTGCTCGGCCACTCGCCGACCGCGACGTTCAAGTTCATCCATGCAGGGACTGCGGTGCAGGCCTTCTTCGTCGTATCGGGCTTCTACATGGCGCTGGTGCTCGACGGGAAATACAACGATACAAAGCTGTTCTATTCCAACCGCTTGCTGCGTTTGGCGCCGGCCTATTTCACCATGATGGTGATCGCCGCGATTGCCCTGTTCGGCTTCGGAGTGACCGCGACTTCGACACTCGGCATCTTCGAAAACGTCTTCACCAACCCATGGTCTGCCGTGGTCATGGCGTTCGAAAACGTCTTCGTGATCGGCCAGCACCTCCTCTACTGGTTCATGCTCGACGAAAACGGCTCGCTTGTGTTCGATCCTTATGGCGGCTTACCTAGCGAAACTCGCTCGGTGAGCTGGCAGGCGCTCCTCGTCCCGCAAAGCTGGAGCCTCTCGATCGAGCTGATGTTCTACGCCTTGGCCCCGTGGCTGGCGAAGCGGCACCTGAGGACGATCCTCGGCATCGCCGCGTTCAGCATCGGTCTTCGATTTGCTGGTCATTGGCTGCCGGTCGAATTTCCGCTGTGGCAAGGGCGGTTGTTCTCGACCGCGCTTTTCATGTTCCTGTTCGGCATGCTTGCCTATCGCGCCATGCCCTTGGTCGAGCGCCTGCCGGCAATCGCGCACTGGACGGTCGGCGGCGCGCTCGCGCTGTTCCTGGTGTTCCTGCCGATGACCGGCTGGTCCGGCCCGGTGCAAAGCTGGTTGATCTATGTCTGCGTCGCCATCGGCACGCCGTTCGCCTTTTGCGCGACAAGCGACAACCGCTTTGACCGCTGGATCGGCGAGCTGTCCTATCCGATCTACCTCACACACCTCGTCGTGATCGCTGCGGTCCTGATCTACGAAATCCCGCTGCCGACATGGAGCACGATCCTGTTCACGCTGATCCTCTCAGCCGCGATCCTGCAATTCGTCGAACGGCCTGTCGACCGCTGGAGGCAGGAGCGGGCGCGCAGGTCGGGTGCGGCCGAGGCCACGCCCGAAACGGCGTAATCTAAAATCTAGAGAAGAAGGTGGTGCCCCTGGCCCGACTCGAACGGGCACTCCTAAAAGGAAAGCGATTTTGAGTCGCTCGCGTCTACCAATTCCACCACAGGGGCACGCTCACTGTGCGGGAAGCGCGGCTGTTAGCTTTGCTCGCTGATCAGCGCAAGCTTCCAGCGAGCAGCTTGTGCAGCTTCGAGTGCAGGGCATCGTTTGCGGCGAGGACCTGCTTTGAATGGATCGGTTCCGAACGACCGCGGAAGTCGCTCACGAACCCACCTGCTTCGCGCACCAGCAGGCAGCCGGCGGCGGTGTCCCAATCATTGAGGCCGCTTTCCCAGAACCCGTCAAAGCGCCCTTGCGCGACATAGGCCATGTCGAGCGAGGCGGCGCCGAAGCGGCGAATTCCCGCGACTTCGGGACCGATCGCGCCGTAGATGCGGCTCCATTCGGCCATGTCGCCGTGGCCCGAGAACGGAATGCCGGTCGCGATCAGCGATTCCGCCAGACCGCGCCGCGCCGAGACGCGCAGGCGCGCATCCTGCAGCCATGCGCCGCGGGTTTTCTCGGCCCAATAGGTCTCGTCATTGATCGGATGATAGACGACGGCGGCGGTGACATCGCCCCAGCCCTTACCGTCGAGGCGCGGCTCCTGCACCGCGATGCTGATCGCAAAGTGCGGGATGCCGTGAAGGAAGTTGCTGGTGCCGTCGAGCGGATCGACGATCCAGCGCGGCTTGTTCTCATCGCCTTCGATGATGCCCGCCTCTTCCAACACGAAGCCCCAATCGGGACGCGCGTGAAGCAGTTCGTCGTAGAGCGCGCGCTCGGCGCGCATGTCGGCCTTGGAGACAAAGTCGGCAGGGCCCTTGCGGCTCACCTGCAGGTGTTCGACCTCGCCAAAGTCGCGCCGCAAACGCCCGCCCGCCTTGCGCGCTGCGCGTTCCATGACGCGGATCAATCCTGAAAACATGCTCATGGGTGGTTAGCTCGCCTTGCCCACGTAGGTCTGTTCATAGACGTCGACCACGATGCGAGTGCCGCTCTCGATATGCGGGGGGACCATGATGCGCACGCCATTGTCGAGCACGGCGGGCTTGTAGCTAGAGGAGGCCGTCTGCCCCTTCACTACCGCGTCGGCTTCGACGATCTCGGCCTCGATCTGTTGGGGAAGCTGCACGCTGATGGGCTTTTCTTCCCACAGTTCGAGTTGGACCGACATGCCGTCCTGCAGGAACGGGCGCGCATCGCCCAGCAGGTCGCTCGGCAGGTTGATCTGCTCGTAGGTATTGGTGTCCATGAATACGAGCATGTCGCCATCTTCGTAGAGGAACTGGTATTCCTGAGTGTCGAGGCGCACTTTCTCGACTGTGTCGGCGCTGCGGAAGCGCACGTTGGTCTTGCGGCCGTCCTGCAGGTTCTTCATCTCGACCTGCATGTAAGCACCACCCTTGCCCGGCTGGGTGTGCTGAATCTTGGCGACCTTCCAGATGCCGCCTTCATATTCGATGATGTTGCCGGGGCGGATATCGACGCCGCTGATCTTCATGTCGCTAAATCTTTCTTGGGTTGAGAGGCGCGCGCAAATTGACCATGGCCCGCAGCCGAAATCGCTTGCGCCAATAGCGGCTGGCCCTCACCTCGGCAAGCCTAGCGAGGATGCCCGAAGTTTGATGGTTAATGAAATGGCATTCGCGGCCCTGCGATGGTATTGGAACGGGTAAGGAAGATAAGCTTGAAATGAAGACCCTCCACGTCATCCTGCTCACCGCTTTTGCCGCCGTGCTTGCCGCCGGTGCGCCTGCGTTCAGCATGGTCGAGGAACGCATTGCCGAAATCCCGCTGCCGCCGGGCGGTCCCCTGCGCACCATGCCGCACGGCAACTATGAATGCGCGCTGCCGGGCGATGCAGGGAGCGAAGCGATCGTGGTGGTCGAAGACGAGAACTTCCGCATCTCGACCGCCTCGCGCTACACCAGCAGCGCGGGCGAAGGCACCTACCTGATGCGCGGCGACAACCTCGTCTTCACGCGCGGCCCCAAGAAGGACGAGCGCTTCGTCCGCATAGGCGACAACCAGCTGCGCAGGCTCGACGAGGCTGGCGAGCGCACGCCGCTGCTCTGCACGAGACTCGGATCGCGTTAAGCGCTGGCTGCCCTGCTCCTCATGCGGCGTAACTGTTGATGAGCGGCACGATCACGAAGACTACGACCAGCACGAAGAACACCATCCACGCAAAGCCGTCACCGATCCGTTTGAGCATTGTGCGAGCGCCCTAGCCAATCACCTTGGCAAAGGCTTCGACCGCCGCGACCTCGTCGCCCGACCAAACCGCGCCCGACACTGCGAGGAAGTCCGCCCCTGCCTCGACCAGCGGCGCGCAATTGTCTGGCGTGATGCCGCCGATCGCAACTACAGGGATTTCGAACAGCTTGACCCAGCGTTCGATCATCTCGGTGGTGGGACGCTCTGCATCGCCCTTGTCCTTGGTATTGCTGTCGAAGAAAGCGCCGAACGCGATATAGTCCGCGCCCGCCTCGCCCGCTTCCATCGCGAGGTGCATCGAGGCGTGGCAGGTCACGCCGATCTGCGCATCTCGCCCGAGTTCTTCCCGCGCATCTCGCGGATCGCCATCGTCCTGGCCCAGATGCACGCCATCAGCCTTCAGACGCTTGGCGAGCGGAACGCTGTCATTGACGATGAAGGCAACGTCGTGCGCCGCGCAGATCGCTTGAAGCGGCTCTGCCAGTCGCGCGACCGCGTGTTGGTCGCGCAGCAGATCGGGGTCTTTCACGCGGAACTGAAACGCGGTTATCAGCCCCTCGCCGACATTGAGCGAACGTTCGAGCCTTTCGGGGAAATCGCCCCCGACTTGGGTGGGTGAAATCAGGTAAAGCTGGGTCGCGGAATCACTCATGGCAATGGCCCATAGCGCCGCCGAACATGCTTTCCAACGCCCCTTACTGTCCTGCCGCGATACAACCCACGCAAGCGCTCCGGCGAGTGGCGTTGGGCGTGCTATGCGTCATCGGCAAGGAGACCGCACTATGTCGATTGCCAATCGGTTGATGATCGCCGCCGCTGCCCTCAGCCTCGCCGCGCCTGTATCCGCGCCTTTGGCCGCGCAGGGCATCGCGCCTGACTACGCCTATGACGTCGCCTTTTTCGAGCGGGTCTCGCTTGGTGGGCTGGAAATGACGCCCTTCGGCATCGTGCGCGACCGGCGCTGCGCCGATGAACGTTTCTGCACGCGCGAGGACACGCTGATCATCTCCGTGATGCTCCATGATGATCGCGTGCCGCGCGAAGTCGTGCTCGAACTGAACCGCCGGACCGCCGTTCCCGGCGGCTGGCTGGTCCTGCGCGATGCAGGAACGCCCCCGACCGAGCGCGGCGCCATGCACCTACGCAATTACCGGCTTGGTATCGAGTTCGTGCCCCTCGCCGAAGAGGATTTCTTCTAGGGCTGATCAGCCAGCGGCGCTGGCGCTCGCGATCTGGTTGATCGCCTTGCCCAGTGTTCCGTCGAACTCCTCGTCCGACTGACCTTTGCGAAGATCCTGCAGCAGACCGCGGCTGAAGCTGGCGATCATGCCGGGGTTCTTGGCGAGATGCGCGCACGCATCCTCGGTCGAATAGCCACCCGAAAGCGCCACCACGCGCAGCACCTTCGGGTGCGCGGTCAGCATCGTGTAATGGCCGGGACGCGCCGGGATCGAGAGCTTGAGCATTACCTGCCGCCCTTCGGGCAGCGCATCGAGACCCTTCTGGATCTCGGCCAGCAGAATGTCTTCGCCCTCAGCGCGATCTTCGGCGGTGATGTCGTATTCCGGCTCGAGCATGGGCATCAGGCCCGCATCGGCGATAGTGTTGCCAACCTCGAACTGCTGCGCGACCACATCGGCGATGCCCTGCGCGTTCGCCGACTTGATGACCGAGCGCATCTTGGTCCCGAACATGCCCTTCGCGACCGACTTTTCGAGCAGGTCATCGAGCTTGTCCAATGGCTTCATCATTTGCGCGCCATTGGCTTCATCGGCGAGGCCCTGGTCGACCTTGATGAAGGGAACGATCCCGCGCGCTTTCAAAGCGTCGGCGGTGGGCTGGCCCTCGACTTCGCCATCCATGGTCTTTTCGAACAGGATCGCACCGATGACCTTGCCATTGCCAAAGCAGGGCGAGGTGATGACGCGGCTGCGCATGGCGTGGATCGCGGCGAACATCTCGTCATCGCCCGACCATTCGCCGTCCTCGACGCCATAACCGCGCAGTGCCTTGGGAGTAGAGCCGCCCGACTGGTCGAGTGCGGCGATGAAGCCTTCGCCGGTCGCGATCTTGGCGGTCATCTGTTCGTGGTTCATGGCGTGAGGGCGCCTTTCTGTTGTTCTTGAGGGATTGAACTTGGCCAAGCCTTAGCCAGCGTGCGAATTGCTCGCAACCGCGAGGGGGCGCTAGCCGCGCCTGATCTTGCGGATAATCCCCGTAAAGCTGAGCACGGGTTCGCCATCGCCGGTGATCATGCCGCGCACGAACACGGTCCTGCCCCCGCCGCGCGTGACCTCGCCGCGCGCTTCCATCAGCGCGCCGGGCTTTGCGCTGCCCAGGAAATCGCTCGCAAGGTTCATCGTGACCGCATCGCTACCCTTGAGCTCGTTCGTGGCGATTGCGAACAACGCGAAATCGGCAAATGTCATCATGCACCCGCCATGCATAAAACCCGCGCCGTTCATGTGGCTTTCGTCAGCGCGAAAGGCGCTGACATAGGAGCCATCCTCCTCGCGCCGCATGAAGAACGGGCCGGACTGCGTTTCGAACGGGTCGTGGTTCCAGTGATACCAGCCTGCAAACTCGCCGGTCTTGCACTCGACCGCATTGCCATAGCCGTATGCGGTCGTCTCCGCGCCGTCGCTCATCAGTCGGGGGTTCCTTCAAACGTGCGCGCCGGGATCAGGTTGATCGCGATCGAGATGCGCGTGCCTTCGCCGTAAAATGCACGGACCGAGTGCTGGAGCCAGCTCGGGAACATCACGATCAGCCCGGTCGTGGGGCGCATCTTGGGTTCGTTGTTCTGCGCCTGACCGTTCTGGTCCTTCAGCCGGAAATCGACCGCCGCCATGCGCACCATCGGCATGCGCGGATCGAGCAGCTGCAATTCTCCGCCAAGCGCAGGCTCGTCCGACCCTTCATAGCCATCGTCGATGTAAGCGACCGCCGACCAGTATGCGCCCGGATGGGTGTGGTATTGGTTGGCGTGGCCCTTGCCCGAGACGTTGGCCCACATCTCCGGCACCCAGCCATATTCGCGGCCCTGCTTGGCGCCGATATTGACCATCGCCTCGTCCGCCATGGTCATCGCCTTGTGCGCCAACGCGCGCGCCGCTTCACCGCCCCATTCGATCATCTTGGTGTTCGAATGCCAGCCGCCGATATTGGAGATCTGGACACCCGAAGTGTCGCGTTCCTTTTCCGCGAGGATCGCTTCGCGTAGCACCTTGATGCCTTCCGGGCTTTGCAAGCGATCGATGACAAAGGGCGTGGGGAACAGGAAGCGGGTTTCGGCCATGGTCGCGCCTCTTAGCCTATTTCAGCCCTAGCGCCACAATTGCATCGAATGGATCACGTCAGAGAGCTTCTCGTTCTCCGAAACCGGGGAGAGCGACCGCTCCGCCAGCTTCCACTTGCGCGGGAAAAGCGCCTTGCGCCACAGGTCGGTGAGCAGGAACTTGCCCTTCCACTCTTCCTGTCCGACGCGCAATTCGAGGTCGATATGCGCCACGAACCAGACGCACTTGCCGTATTTGCGCGCGGTCATTTCGTTGAAACGGAATCCTTCGCAGCGAAGGCTGCCCTCCGCGCCGCCGACAAAGCTCGGCTGGTCGAGCAATACGGGTGGCGTGATCCCGAACATGATGATCATGTCATTGTGCGTAAGCGTTCTGATCGCCTTGGCATCGCGCTGCATCCAGGCGCGCATGAGGCGCGTCTCGAGCATCTCGAATTCGGGTTCGAGATCAGACACGGCTAGACGCGAAGGGCTTGGACGCCGGGCAGTTCCTTGCCCTCCATCCATTCGAGGAACGCGCCGCCTGCGGTCGAGATGTAAGTTACCTCGTCGGTCACGCCCGCCTGCGCGAGCGCGGCGACCGTGTCCCCGCCCCCGGCGACGCTGGTGAGCTGGCCTTCCTGGGTAAGCGCGGCGACATGGCGGGCGAGCGCCATGGTCGCGGCGTCGAACGGTTCTGTCTCGAACGCGCCGAGCGGCCCGTTCCAGACAAGCGTGCGGCAGGTCTTGAGCACGTCGGCCAGCGCCTCGGTCGCCTGCGGGCCGATGTCGAGGATCATCTCGTCCGGTGCGACCTCATGGACGTTGCAGGTGCGCAAGCTCGGCGGGTTTTCTGCAAACTCCTTGGCCACCACCACGTCATAGGGAAGGTGGACGGTGCAGCCTGCGTGATCGGCTTCGTCCATGATCTTTGATGTGGTATCGGTGAGGTCGTGTTCACACAGCGACTTGCCCACATCTACCCCGCGCGCTGCGAGGAAGGTGTTGGCCATGCCGCCGCCGATGATGAGGTGCTGAACCTTGCCCACAAGGTTCTCGAGCACCGCAAGCTTGGTCGAAACCTTCGCCCCGCCGACCACCGCCGCAACGGGCGCTTCGGGCGAGCCGAGTGCGGCCTCGAGCGCCTTCAACTCGGCTTCCATCGCGCGTCCAGCATAGGCCGGGAGATGCGCCGTCAGCCCCTCGGTCGAGGCGTGCGCGCGGTGCGCAGCGGAGAATGCGTCGTTGACGTAGAAGTCGCCGTGCGCCGCCATGGCCTGCGCGAAGTTGGGGTCGTTGCCCTCCTCGCCCGGCCAGAAGCGGGTGTTGTCGAGCAAGCCGATATCGCCATTGCCGAGGATGCCGATCGCCTGTTCGACCACGGGGCCTGCGACCTCGGGGATGAACATGATCTCCTTGCCCAGCACTTCCTCGACATCGCCTTGCACGAAGCTCGTCGAAAGTACGCTGGAACGCTTGCCGCCCGGACGCCCGAAATGGGCGAGCAGCAGCACTTTCGCGCCCTTCTCCGACAGCTCAAGGATGGTCGGCTTGACCGCCTCGACCCGCGTGACGTCGGTGGCGGACCCGTCCTTCATCGGCAGGTTGAGGTCCACGCGAACGAGCGCGACCTTGCCGGTCACGTCGCCCAGATCATCGAGGGTCTTGAATGCGGCCATTGCCCGTATCCCCTTAGAGGAACTTCGCCATCACGCCCGCAGTGTCGATCATGCGGTTCGAAAAGCCCCACTCATTGTCGTACCACGACACGACCCGGGCGAGCTTGCCTTCCATGACGCTGGTTTCAAGGCTGTCGATGGTCGAGCTGGCCGGATGGTGGTTGAAGTCGGAGCTGACGAGCGGCTGGTCGGTGTAGTCGAGCACGCCCTTCATCGCGCCTTCTGCAGCGGCCTTGAGCGCAGCGTTAAGCTCTTCCGCGGTCGTGTCGCGCTTGGGCGTGAAGACGAGGTCGACTAGGCTGACATTCGGGGTCGGCACGCGAACCGAGGAGCCGTCGAGCTTACCCGCAAGTTCGGGGAGCACCAGACCAACCGCACGCGCCGCACCGGTCGTGGTTGGGATCATGTTCTGCGCCCCGCCACGCGCGCGGCGCATATCGCCGTGCATCTGGTCGAGCATGCGCTGATCGTTGGTGTAGGAGTGGATCGTGGTCATGAAACCGCGCTCGATCCCCACCGTGTCGTGCAGCACTTTCGCCATCGGAGCGAGGCAGTTGGTGGTGCAGCTTGCGTTGGAGACGATCAGGTCTTCGGCAGTCAAGGTTTCGTGGTTCACGCCATAAACGATGGTGGCCGACACGTTCTTCGCCGGGGCCGAGATCAGCACGCGCTTGGCGCCTGCCTTCAGGTGCGGCTCGGCGGCTTCGTGGCTCTGGAAAAAGCCGGTGCATTCCAGCACGATGTCGATGCCCTGTGCAGCATGCGGGAGATCGCCCGGATTGCGCTCGGACGTGACCGCGATGCTCTTGCCGTTCACGACAATCGCACCGTCGGCAACGTCGACCGTGCCGGGGAAACGCCCGTGCGAGCTGTCATACTGGAACAGCAGCGCGTTGGCCTTGGTGTCGGCGAGGTCGTTGATCGAGACCAATTCGAAATCGTGGTCGTCGCGTTCAAGCAGCGCGCGAGCGACGAGACGGCCGATGCGGCCGAAGCCGTTGATTGCAACTTTGGTAGCCATGTGAGAGCAAGCTCCTGAGTTAGTCTTTAAAGTTTGTCTTGGATCTGCGGAACGATTGCGTCCGCGGTGAAGCCGTAATGGGCGAACAGATCGCCGGCCGGGGCGGATGCGCCGAACCTGTCGAGGCCGATATTGAGCCCGCCGCGCCCGGTGTATCGCTCCCACCCCTGCGTCGCACCCGCCTCGATCGAGACGATCTGCGCATCTACAGGCAGGAGGTCGGCCTTGTAGCTTTCGTCCTGCGCGTCAAAAAGTTCGGTGCACGGCATCGAGACGACATCGACTCCAACGCCCTCGCCTTCAAGCTTGTCGGCGCACTCCATCGCAAGCGCCACTTCGCTGCCCGTCGCGACGATCACGACCTTGCGGTCTGCCTGGGCAGCGCGCAAGCGATAGCCGCCCTTGGCGCAGCGATTGCCGTCCGAGCTCCAGTTCTCTTCGCCCTCGCCCCGCAGCTGCGGCAAGCCCTGACGCGACAGAGCGAGCACTGAAGGCGTCTCAGGCGTCGAGAGCGCGAGCGCCCAGCACTCGGCGGTCTCGATCGTGTCGCACGGGCGGAAGGTCATGAGATTTGGCACAAGGCGCAGGCTCATCACTTGCTCAACCGGCTGGTGCGTCGGGCCGTCTTCGCCAAGACCGATCGAGTCATGCGTCATCACGTAGATCGCTTGGGCCTTTTGCAAGGCCGACAGGCGGATCGCGTTGCGGCAATAGTCGGAGAAGATCAGGAACGTGCCGCCATAGGGCACCACGCCGCCATGAAGTGCCATGCCGTTCATAGCGGCAGCCATGCCGAACTCGCGGATTCCGTAATAGACGTAGCGGCCCGAATAATCGTCCGCCGTCATCGGCAGCGTGCTCGGCGTCTTGGTATTGTTCGATCCGGTGAGGTCGGCTGAACCTCCGATCATCTGCGGGATCGCTGCGGTAAGCGGGCCGAGCGCCATCTCAGAGGCCTTGCGGGTCGCGACCTTTTGCGGTTCGGCTGCGAGCGCGCGAATATGCGCTTCGATCGCTGTTGCCGCCGTATCGGCGACACCATCGAACCGGCTTTCGAAGTCGCCACGCTGATCCGAGCCCGAAAGCCGCGCGGCCCATTCGCCGTGCGCTTCCGCACCGCGGTCCCCGGTCTTGCGCCAATCGGTGAGGATGTCGCCCGGCACTACGAAAGGTTCGGCCTCCCAGCCCAGCTCCTCGCGCGCGGCAGCAACCTCGTCGGGGCCAAGCGCGGCGCCGTGGGTGGCGCTGGTGCCCTGCTTGTTCGGAGCGCCCTTTCCGATGATCGTCTTGCAAGCGACGAGGCTCGGGCGCGGATCGGCCTTGGCTTCCTCGATCGCGCGGTCGATATCCGCAAAATCGTGGCCGTCGCAGCTGACGACGTGCCACCCAGTCGCTTCGTAGCGGGCCTTGATGTTCTCCGATGTGGAGAGGTCGGTGGTGCCGTCGATAGTGATCGCGTTGTCGTCCCAAAGCACGATCATGCGGCCCAGATTGAGGTGCCCCGCAAGCCCGATTGCCTCATGGTTGATGCCTTCCATCAGGCACCCGTCGCCGGCGACGACCCAAGTGCGGTGATCGACCAAATCATCGCCGAAGCTTGCGTTGAGATTGCGCTCTGCCATCGCCATGCCGACCGCCATTGCAAGCCCCTGACCCAGCGGGCCGGTTGTGCATTCGACGCCTTCCAGCAGGAAATTTTCAGGGTGGCCCGCACACGGGCTTCCAAGCTGGCGGAAATTGGCGATGTCCTCCATCGTCGGGCGGGCATAGCCGGACAAGTGAAGCAGCGAGTAGATCAGCATCGACCCGTGTCCGGCGCTCAGCACGAACCGGTCGCGATCGGCCCAGTCGGGGCGTGCGGGGTCGAACTTGAGGTGCCGGTCGAACAGCACGGTGGCGACATCGGCCATCCCCATCGGCATGCCCGGATGGCCAGAATTGGCCGCTTGCACCGCGTCCATGGAAAGGGCTCTTATGGCATTGGCCATTGGCTGGAGACGGGCGGGATCAATGGTCATGGCGCGGCTGCTGCTCCTGATGGCGCCAGGAAGGCGCGTGGGGTGCTGATGCGAACCGGTCCGCCGCCTCGATTCGGGCCGCCGGGCCGGTGCACGGGATGCCATGCGCAAGCCTCGGTGAGAGGTCAACACTTCCCCCTTCTGCCGTGCAAAACGGTCCCCCGCGAAGTGCTCCAAAGGAGCATTTGCGAGAGCACTTATCAACAGGGGGCGCCAAGGCTTTGCGAATGCGCGGGAACTTGGTAAATCTTACCCATTATGAGCGCTGGCCGGATCGAACAGGCGATGGCACGCCTCAACGCCGCGATGGAGCGGATCGACGCGGCGTGCGCCGTAGGCAAAACCGCTGGCACGGCAGGTGCAGGTTCCGACAATCCGGGTTCCGAAAGGGTCTTGGCGCTGGTCAACGCGCATGAGAAGCTCCGCGAGGAAGTGGCTGATACGATTGGTGAAATTGACGCTCTGATAGAGGAGCTCGAAGGCTGATGACGCAAGTTCGCATCAAGGTCGGCCCGCGCCATTACACGATCAATTGCGGTCCCGGTGACGAGGAAAACGTCACCAAGTACGGCAAGCTGATCGATGAGAACTACGCTAAGCTAGGCACGGCGCGCGCGTCGCAGGAAGCCGAGAACATGGTCTTTGCCGCGCTGTTCATGGCGGACGAGCTCGACGAGGCAAAAGGGGCGGCGCGCGATGCCAAGGCCGAGAATGCGGAGCTTCGCCAGCAATTGCAGGCCGCTCGGGACGACGCTGCCAACGCCGTGCACAAGGCCCGAAGCGACAGCAAGACCGACAAGGAACGCTCTGGCAGCAAGAAGGCCGAGCTGCGCGCCGAGATCGAGACCTTGCGCAAGGCCGAAGAGCGCGCGCGCAAGGACAATGCCAAGCTCAAAGCCGAAATCGCCGACCTAAAGGAGCAAGCCCGCCACCAACACGACCTGTTCGGCGGCCCGGCAGAGGACGCCGCGCTTTCTGATGCACTCGCGGAAAAACTCGAAGAGCTTGCCAAACGCGCCGAAATGACCGCGAGCGAGCTTGAAGGCGACAGCGCGGACGCCTAGATCATGGCTCGGCGGGGCTGCCCGGCACGAGCCAACGAATATCCCTGAGGCTATAAGCAATCCAAGGGAGCTGTCCCTGTCCTGGTCCACCAGTTCGGCTGTGGGGTCGGGATATACGGCACCCACCTGACGTTTAGGCGTCAGAGGATTTCTCGGCAACGACCCATGGTGGTCCCGTCATTTCTTGTTTTTCGAAGCCGCATCCGCGCCTTCGTCCCCGGCGCTATTCCTCTGCTTCGCTACGGGCGCCTGAGATCGACCGAAAGCCTAGATGGATCACCACTCAGACAAGACCGCGCTTCGCAAGCAACTGCGCGCCATACGACGAGAACATGTCGCAGCGCAGCCCGATGCTATTCGCGCCTTGCTGTTCCATCGTCCCCCTGCCCCCTTGCTCTTGAAGATCGGCGAAAACGCAATCATCGGCCTCTATCACGCGACCGCCGACGAGGCCCCGGCGGCGGGTTATGCGCGTTTCTTTCAGGAAGCAGGCCACACGATCGCCCTACCCGCTTTAACGCGAGAGGACGCGCCGATGACCTTTCGCGCCCATACCGATCCGCACGCGATGAGCGATCTCGAGCCCGGCCCCTTCGGCCTAAGCCAACCCGCTCCCGAAGCCGGCGAAGTCGTGCCCGACGTGCTGTTCGTTCCGCTCATCGGATTTACCACTGGCGGAGAACGGCTTGGCCAGGGAGGCGGGCATTACGACCGCTGGCTCGCCGAACATCCCGGGCGCATCACCGTGGGCCTTGCTTGGGACGTGCAACTGGTCGAAACCCTGCCGACCGAGCCGCACGACATACCGCTCGATGCGGTCGTTACCCCCACACGAATTTACGGGATCTGAGACCATGCGAGAAAGCCCGACCTGGCGCATCCCCGTTGGCATTTTCGGCCTGCTGATCGGCCTGATGGTCTATGCGATCGTCATCGCACGCTATGCGCCCGACCTCATCGGCGACTGGCCGACGCTCGTTCAAACGCTCGTCTACGTAGTGCTTGGCGTGATCTGGCTTTTGCCGCTGAAGCGCTTTCTTATCTGGATGGAAACCGGCAAGTGGTCCGCGCCTTCCGACGCTGACTAGATGCGGGCTTCATATTCGCGCTCAAGCTCCTGATCGCGCACCCAGAAATCGGTCTTGCGAGGGCCGACAAGCACTTCGCCGAGCAGGTCGAAATGACCATGCCAACCGGCGAACACCCCTAGCAGCATCTCCCGCCCGACCACGCCCTTGTGGACGAGGTGCAATTGTGTGCTCTCATCGCCGACCGGCTTGAGCGTGATCTCTACCGTGCTGAATTCTGCCCCGGCGGATTCGAACCAAGTAAAGGCGAGCCTTCGCGGCGCGTCATATTCGAGGATCTCGCCGCGATGGGTCGTCACCTCTTCCGATGCGTACTTCTCAGGCGGAGAGCTCTCGGACAGACGTCGATGGTCGAACTCGAACACGATCTCGCCCCCGACGTGATCGTCGGTCGAGCCGCCGCAGAACCATAGTTTCCGCTTTTCGCCATCAACGAGGAAGCGCCAGACCTTGTTGATGTCCGCGCCAAAGACCCGCGTGAACTCCATCTCTGCCGGGCCGGTTTGCTTGCCGTAATCGCTCATCTGTCATTCTCCAATGCGACCTCAAGCGCATCGAGCCGCTCGTTCCAGAAAATGCTGTATCGCTGCACCCAGTCGCGCGCCGCGAAGAGCGAGGCGGGCTGCAATTCGCACACACGCTCGCGACCGCGCCGCGTGCGCTTGAGCAGTCCCGCTTTCTCCAGCACGCCGACATGCTTCGATGCGCCGGCGAGCGTCATGTCGAGCGGTTCGGCCAGCTCGCCCACGGTCGCGGGTCCGCTTGAAAGCCGTTCGATCATCGCCAGCCGGCTCGGATCGCCTAGCGCGCGGAAGACCGAATCCAACCCTGTCAATTGCTCAACCATGTGGTTTAGTATGCATGCGACAGACCAATGGTCAACCCTTTGGTTGAATTTCCTCGTCGAGCGCCCATTGCCTCATCCCGCGCGGTTGCCTAGCCTTTGACATCGGGAGAGAGACATACATGGCGACACAAACACAGGCGGGCGCCGAACCCGCCGCGGTGAAACCAGCGCGCGAGGCCGCGCCCCCGCCTTCGCTTCTCCTCAAGATCACCCACGGCTTCGGTGCGTCGGCCTTCGGGATCAAGAATAACGGCTTCGATTATTTCCTGCTGCTGTTTTACGGCACAGTCATCGGGTTGGAACCGGGCCTTGTCGGCCTCGCCATCCTGATCGCGCTGGTGTTCGATGCCTTCTCCGATCCGCTGGTCGGCTATTGGTCGGACAATTTCAATTCGCGCTGGGGGCGGCGCCATCCGTTCATGTATGCGGCAGCTCTCCCGGTGGGCCTCAGCTATTTTCTGCTGTGGAACCCGCCCGACTGGGGGCAGACGGGGCTGTTCATCTATCTCACGGTGCTCGCGGTAACGATCCGCACCTTCATCACGTTCTACGAAACCCCTTCGAGCGCGCTCTTGCCCGAGCTTTCGCGCGACTATCAGGAACGCACCAGCTTGCAGTCGTTCCGCCTGTTCTTCGGCTGGACCGGCGGAAACGTGATGAGCATAGTCATGTTCGGCGTGCTGCTGACCGGCCCGCTTGGCATGCGCGACCGCGAGGCATACGAGACCTACGGGATCATCGCCGGCGTGGTCCTGTTCGCCGCGATCCTGATCTCGGCCATCGGCACACACCACCGCATCCCCACCCTCACCAAGCCGACCGTGACCGGCGAGCGTTTTGGTGTCGGTCGTATTTTCCGCGAGATGGTGGAAGTGCTGAGCGAGAAAAGCTTCATCGCGCTGTTCTGCGCGACCGTGCTGTTCGCGGTCGCGATCGGGCTTAATGCGAGCCTCGCTTTCCTGATGCTCAACTATTTCTGGGGCTTCAGCGAAGAGCAGATCTTCATCTGGACGACTCTTGTCTTCCTGTCCGCAGCGATTGCGCTGATGATCGCGCCGATCGCGTCTAGGCGTTGGGGCAAGAAGCGTGCGACCATCATTCTCGGCGTGCTAGCCTTCACCGTCCAGCCGGCGCCCTATCTGCTGCGGCTGGTCGACCTGATGCCTGAGAACGGTGACCCGATTCTCTTCCCGCTGATGCTGGTGATCAACACGCTCGATCTGGCTCTCATCATCGCGGTGCAGGCGGTGTCCTATTCGATGATCGCGGACCTGGTTGAATCGAACCAGCTCAAGACCGGGCGGCGCAATGAAGGGGTATATTACGCGGCGATGACCTTCACGAGGAAGACCACCCAGGGGCTCGGCGTGCTGGCGGCGGGTACGATCCTGTCGTTGATTGCTTTTCCGCAAGGCGCGGCGCCCGACACGGTTAGCGAGGACACCCTGTGGGCGCTGGGCGCTTTCTATGCGCCGTCCCTGCTGGTGCTGTATCTCACAGCGCTTTACTTCGTATCGCGCTATCGCATCGACGAAACGCAGCACGCTGCAAACCTCGAAGCTATTGCTACGAAATCACCGACTTTCGAATGAGAGAAATTCCCCAAGTGGCGCGAGTGACGGGACTCGAACCCGCGACCTTCGGCGTGACAGGCCGACACTCTAACCAACTGAGCTACACCCGCGCAGCCACTTGGGAGACGCGCAAATAGGGCGGTGCCGATAGGCTGTCAACGCTCTCTGAGTACCTTTTTTGCGCTGCGGTGAAATAATTCAGCAGTTCTCGTATTTCCAGTTCCGGCGCTTGCCTTCACCGATCCATTCCGCCGCCTGCGAAAGCCGCTTTTCGCGGGTTGTCTCGCGCTTTGCCGAGGTGATCCACTCGATGTAATCACGGCGCTGGGCATCGGTGAAACCGTCCCACACATTTTGCGCGCCATCGGTTGCGGCAATCGCCTTTGCAAGATCCTCTGGCGTTTCGATCTTTGGCTTGGGCTTGGGCTGCGAAGTCGCGGGCGATTGCACCGCCTCTGCCGAATCGCGGAATTGCTGCTTCAGCTCGTCATCACCGGGCAGCTGGGAGACTTCGGTGAGCTTCCCGAAGTTGCCCATACCTCCGCCAGCGGTCTCGGTGCTGCACACCATGACCGATGCGTGCTTTTTGAACGCCGCCATGCCGACCGCGTTCTTGCCGTCGACCACGAAGTAGGGAACGCCCCATTTGAGCGCCTCTTCGCAGCTTGGCAGCGCCTCATGCGCAAGCGTGCGCACGTGATGAAGGATCGGCTTCGCAAAGTCCTGCTGGCGGTCGATATAATCGTCGACCTTCGGGTTCTTGGTGACCATCAATCTCTCCCCACGCTCCGGTGAGGGAGCGATTCCTAGTCGGACAATAGCAGAACCGGCGTCTCGATCAGCTTTTTCATCTCCTGGATGAAGCTTGCCGCATCGAACCCATCGACCACGCGGTGGTCGCAGGAAATCGAGATATTCATCAGCTTGCGCTTCTCGATCCGCTCCACGCCATCGGGACCGGTGACGAACATCGGGCGCTCGATTATGCGGTTGGGCCCGATGATCGCGACTTCCGGACGGTTGATGACCGGAGTGGTCGCAACCCCGCCAAGCGGCCCAAGCGAGGTGACGGTAAGCGTCGAGCCCGAAAGCTCGTCCGACTTGGCCGACCCGTCGCGCGCGGCGTTCGCCAGACGACCGATTTCCGTCGCGAGTTGCCAGAGGTTACGGCTCTGCGCGTTCTTAATCACCGGGACCATCAACCCATTGTCGGTTTGGGTCGCCATGCCGAGATGCACCGCGCCGTGGCGCGTCACCACGCCTGCCTCGTCATCGAAACGGGCGTTGATCATCGGGAAGTCCGGGATCAGCTTGCAGATCGCGGTGATCAGCAGCGGGAGCATGGTGAGCTTCGGCTTGTCGCCGCGCGCGCTGTTGAGGTCGTTGCGCATGCGCTCAAGCTCAGTGACGTCGCATTCCTCGACATAGGTGAAGTGCGGAATATTGCGCTTCGCCGCGCTCATGTTCTGGGCGATGCGTTTCCTGAGGCCGATCACCTTGATCGGCTCGTCCTCGCGCGTCTTGCCCGCTGCCGAGAAGCCGCCGCCCGAATTGTAGGCGAGGAACTGGTCGAGATCGCCATGGCGCACGCGGCCATCTTCGGCGGGCTTCAACTGGCCGAGATCAACGCCGAGCTCGCGGGCGCGCTTGCGCACGGCGGGACTGGCGAGAACCTTGGCAGCTTCAACCGGTGCCGGGGTCGGTTCGGTGGGCTGAGCGGGCGCGGGTTCGGGATCGGCGGCCATCGCATCGTCGGCGTCGGACGCCTCCGAGGTCTCGACCTCGATGCGTTCTTCGACTTCTTCAGCCTTGGGCGCAGGAGCGGGAGCGGCTTCGGCCTCCTCTTCGACCTCGACGTCGCCTTCGACCTCGATCACCAGCAGCATCGCGCCGACAGAGATCACGTCACCGACTTCACCGGCGACCTCGATCACCTTGCCATCGACCGGGCTCTCGATGTCGATCGTCGCCTTGTCGGTCATCACGTCGACGAGGTGCTGGTCCTCGCTCACCGTGTCGCCGACCTTGACCTGCCATTCGACGATCTCCGCCTCGGCCACGCCTTCGCCCACATCGGGCATATTGAAAGTGAACTTTGCCATCTGCGCTTAGTCCTTGAGGATCTTGTCGATTGCTTCGCCGATACGAACAGGGCCGGGGAAATAGGCCCATTCGAGGCTATGCGGATAGGGGGTGTCGAAGCCGGTCACGCGTTCGACCGGGGCTTCGAGATGGTAGAAGCAGCGTTCGGTGACGAGCGCCGAAAGCTCGCTGCCAAAGCCGCTGGTGCGGGTTGCTTCGTGAACGATCAGGCATCGGCCAGTCTTCTTAACCGATTCTTCGATTGCCTCGATGTCGAGCGGGACGAGCGTGCGCAGGTCGAGGATGTCGGCGTCGATACCTTTTTCGCGGCACACTGCTTCGGCCACGTGAACCATCGTGCCATAGGCAAGCACGGTGAGCGCTTCGCCTTCCGTCACGTGACGCGCCTTGCCGAGCGGGACCTTGTAGTAGCCTTCGGGCACTACGCTGTCCTTGTGCTTCTTCCATGGTTCAACCGGCTTGTCGTAGAAGCCGGAAAACGGCCCATTATATATGCGCTTCGGCTCGAAGAAGATGACGGGGTCATTGTCCTCGATGCAGCTGATGAGCAGCCCCTTCGCATCATACGGCGTCGACGGGATCACCGTTTTCAAACCCGCAACGTGGGTGAAGATGCTCTCAGGCGATTGCGAGTGCGTCTGCCCGCCAAAGATGCCCCCGCCGAACGGCGAACGCACCGTCATCGGTGCGATATACTCGGTCGCCGAACGATAGCGCAGACGCGCGGCTTCGGAGATCAGCTGGTCGAGGCCGGGATAGATGTAGTCGGCGAACTGGATTTCCGGCACCGGACGCAGGCCGTATGCCCCCATCCCTACCGCGACACCGATGATGCCGCATTCGGAGATCGGCGTGTCGAACACGCGGGTCTTGCCGTGCTTTTCCTGAAGGCCGGCAGTGCAGCGGAACACGCCACCGAAATAGCCCACGTCCTCGCCCATTACGATCACGTCGTCGTCACGCTCGAGCATAATGTCGAGCGCTTCGTTGATTGCCTCGATCATGTTGATCCGGCGTTCCGTCTCAGTCCCTGCTTCGGGAGCGGTTTTCACGTCTTCGCTCATTTGCCCGCAAAGTCCTTCGGATGCTGGTCCGGCCACTTGATCTGGCGCTCAAGCGTGGCCTGCTCGGCCTGCTCTTTGAGATGCCAGGGCAGTTCTTCAAACACGTCTTCGAACATGGTGTGGAACGGGTGGTGGAGACCATGGCCGAGAATGCCGTTCTTCTCGGCTTCCTTGGTGGTCTTCTTGACCAATTCGGCGGCTTCGAGGTCCATCTTCCCTTGCCGCTCCTCGTCCCATTCGCCGATAGCGATGAGGTGGTTCTTGAGGCGCATGACGGGATCGCCAAGCGGCCATTCCTCACGTTCCTGCGCCGAACGGTAGCCAGTGGGATCGTCCGACGTGGAGTGCCCTTCGGCGCGGTAAGTGAAGAACTCGATCAGGGTCGGACCCTTGTTGGCGCGAGCGCGGTTCGCGGCCCATTGCTGCGCGGCAAAGCAGGCAAGCGCATCGTTTCCGTCGACGCGCAGCCCGGCAAGACCGTAGCCCAGCGCGCGCGCGGCAAAAGTCGTGCGTTCAGCGCCGGCAAAACCCGAGAAGCTCGAGATCGCCCACTGATTGTTGATCACGTTGAGGATCACCGGAGCGTTGTAGACGGTCGCAAAGGTGCAGGCCGAGTGGAAGTCGCCTTCCGCAGTCGAGCCCTCGCCCACCCAGGTCGCGGCGATGCGGCTGTCGCCCTTGATCGCGCTCGCCATTGCCCAGCCCACGGCCTGAGGCGTCTGCGTCGCGAGGTTGCCGGAGATCGAGAAGAACGAGTGCTCGCGGCTCGAGTACATGATCGGCAGCTGGCGGCCCTTCAGCTTGTCACCCTTGTTCGAGTAGATCTGGTTGATCATCTCGATCAGCGGATAACCGCGCGCGATCAACACGCCCTGCTGGCGGTAGGACGGGAAGACCATGTCGTCCGAAGCGAGTGCCATCGAGGCGGCGACCGAAGTGGCCTCCTCGCCGGTGCACTTCATATAGAAACTGGTCTTGCCCTGACGCTGGCCGCGGAACATGCGTTCGTCGAACGCGCGGACCAACGCCATGTGACCAAGCATGGTGCGCAGCGTCTCAGGATCGAGCTTCGGATCCCACGGCCCGTGCGCCTTGTTGTCATCGCCCAGCACGCGGACGAGACCATAGGCCAAGTCTTTCATTTCACCAGGATCGCAGCCCTCGTCGGGGCGCGGTTGGTCACCGGGCTGGCCAATATCGATGTCGGAAAAGTCGACCGCGTCGCCGGGTCGATATTTTGGCTCAGGCACGTGCAGTGCGAGCGCAGGGCGATTGTCGCCCGATTGAGGGGTATCGGCCGGATCGGCCATAGGCTTGCTCTCCCAGCGAAGACTTTACGCCGTTTGCTATTGGGGCGTCGCCTATGTCAGCGCTTGGAGACGGTCAAGCGTTCCCGATCAGACAGCAACGGGAGCCTTGATCGGCGCTTGTGGCGCGTAATCATGCACCACAAAATCCTCGATTGTGTAGTCGAAAATTGTTTCGGGCTTTCGGGTGATTTCGAGAGTCGGGTGGCCGGACGGCTCCCTGCCGAGCTGCTCTTCGATCAGATGGGCATGGTTGAGGTAGAGATGCACATCGCCCCCCATCCAGACAAGCTCGCCTGGCTCCAGCCCCGTCTGCTGCGCCATCATCCGCACTAGAAGTGCGGCGGACCACAAGTTGAACGGCAGCCCCAGCGCAACATCGCACGAGCGCTGATAGAGCAGGCAGTTCAGGCGATCCCCGTCGACGTGAAACTGGTAGGTCTTGTGACAGGGAGGCAGCGCCATCCGGTCGAGCTCGGCGACGTTCCAGCCTTCGATGATGTGGCGGCGGCTGCCCGGATTGGTTTTGAGGCTCTCGACGACCTCGGCGACTTGATTGATCCCCTCGCCTTTCTCGTAGAGACCGTCCTTGCGATACCGATAAGTCGGCCAATCGACCCATTGCTTGCCGTAAACAGGGCCAAGATCGCCCCAGCGCTGTGCGAATGCCTCATCATCGGCAATGCGCTGGACGAAATCCTCGAGGCTGATCTGTTCGCCCGTTTCGCGGACGTATTTGGCGTGCGGCCACTCGTTCCAGATCTTCACCCCTTGCAGCACCAGCGGGCGGATATTGGTCTCGCCGGTCAGGAACCACAGCATCTCGCGCGTGGCAGTCTTCCAATAGACGCGTTTGGTGGTGAGCAGCGGCATTGCGCCGTCCGCCAGATCGTATCGCAGCATCGCGCCCGCAATCGAGCGCGTGCCGACACCTGTACGATCGGCGCGGTCTGAGCCGTGGGACCAAATGCCCCGCATCAGGTCGAGATATTGCTGTTCGGGGTGCGGATTCGGACGTGCAGACATGCGAGTTTTATAGGCAGCAAAAGGGCACTTGCCACCCCGCCCATCCACACCTATAGCGCGCGCCTTGCCTCGATCCGCACCGAGGCGAATCCTTGGTGCGCGGTCAATCGGTCGGGGAGTAGCTCAGCCTGGTAGAGCACTGTCTTCGGGAGGCAGGGGCCGGAGGTTCGAATCCTCTCTCCCCGACCAGCAAAATGGCCCGCAAGCATCGCGCTTGCGGGCCATTTTTGTTTGGACCGACGGTTGTTTACCAGAGCCAGATGTAGAGCCCGATCAGGATCGCCACGGTGATCGCGGAGAGCGTGTTGAAGAGCGTCGTCGTCGCGAATGAGATATCCGACAGCGCCACGCGCTCGCCTTCGTCGCCCCCTTGCGACCCGCGCGAGACGAAGATTCCCATCACGAGCGCCACAAGGAATACGATCCAGATGCGGATGATGAAGGGAATATCGGGTCCGCCAAGCTCGGGCAGGAACTTCAGGATCACATTGAGCACCAACGATCCGATCAGCGCTGCAAATGCGCCTGCCGAGTTCGCCTTCTTGTCGAAGAACCCGAGCAGGAACACGACCACGATGCCCGGCGCGATAAAGCCCGTGTATTCCTGCACCGTCTGGAAGCCGCTTTCGAACCCGCCGATGAAGGGGCGTGCCAGCACCAGCGCAATGCCCATGGCGGCAAAGGCCGCGATACGGCCGACAGTCACGTAGTGCTGCTCGGGCTCGTTGGGCTTGGCCGCGCGATAAAGGTCCATTGTGAAGATCGTTGAGATCGAGTTCATCATCGAGGCAAGGCTCGACACGACCGCAGCGATCAGCGCTGCGAAAACAAGGCCGCGCAGGCCCGCAGGCGCAAACGCCATGAGCTCACCATAGGTGCGGTCCGATTTCTCGGCGAGTGCAGCGCCATCGAGCATGCCCTGCTGCGCGAGGATCACCGCAGCGATGCCGGGGATGACCACGATGAAGGGCACGAGGATCTTGAGGAAGGCAGCAAAGGCGAGGCCCTTCTGCGCTTCGCCAAGGTTCTCTGCACCCAGCGCACGCTGGATGATATATTGGTTGAACCCCCAATAGCTAAAGTGCAGCACCCACAGGCCGCCTAGCAGCGTCCAGATACCCGGAAGATCGCTATACGCAGGGTTGGTCGGTTCGAGGATCATCTCGAAGTGGCCCGGCATCTCTCCCATCAGATAGGCAAAACCGCCCAGCGCCCCATCTGCGGGAAGCGCGTCGAGCGCGATCCAGGTGATTGCCAGACCGCCCAGGATTAGGATCACGACCTGGATAATGTCGGTGAGCGCCACCGCCTTTAGGCCGCCATAAAGCGAATAAAGCGCTGCAAATCCTGCGAGCGCCATCATGCAATACATGATCCCCCAGCCCGTCAACGATTGCACGGCAAGCCCGCCGAGCCACAGCACAGTCGTCAAGTTCACGGCGGTATAGAGTGCGACCCAGAAAACGCTCATCAGGTTCTTCACGCCGTCGCCGTAACGCTGCTGCAGGAATTGCGGCATCGTGTAGATCTTGCGCTTGAGGAAGATCGGCAGGAAGTACTTCGCCACGATGAGCAGAACGATTGCAGCCTGCCATTCGTAGGCGGCGATCGCTATGCCCACGGCAAACCCCTGTCCTGACTGGCCAATGATCTGCTCTGCGGAGATGTTTGACGCGATCAGCGAGGCGCCGATCGCCCACCAAGGCAGCGCGCGGCCGGCGAGGAAGTAGTCCTCGGTGTTCTTGTCATGCCCCTTGGGCTCTCGGCTGACGAACAGCGCGATCCCCAAGAGCGCGAGCGCATAGCCCGCAATGATGATGATATCGATCGTCTCCAGCGTCATCGCCGTTCACTCCCCTCGGCGCACGGGTTTGGCCCCGTGTCGCTTATCCTTCATGCGCGGTTGGCACTCCTGCGCCAAGCCGCCTGTCCACTCTTATGCGCGTCCGATCAGAACGAGCACTCGGTCCCTTCGGCCGCTTCAACCCGCGTCACTTCGGCGATGCGGAAGGTGAAGTCCGCTCCGCTCGTGAAGGCGAGCCCCCGGCCCGTCAAATCGCCCGCGCACGCCTCGGTTATGAGCATTTCGCGCCAGCCCTTTTCAGCGGCATGCGCCATTTGCTGGGTCAAGTCGATCGCTGCGCCTGCGTCGTCAAAGCTGCTGAAGTTCAGCGTGATCGATCCAGTCGGTCGGCGCGGCACTTCGTAGACCACGCGATAGGCACTCGGATCGTCTTCAACAGACCCGACTGCGAAAATCGAGTTAGCCTGCATCGCGATCTCGCGCGCGTCTTCCTGCGCATTGCGATCATAGCCGCGCACAGCGATCCCCGTGCCATCAGGAGCGCCACGGAAAAGGTCGAGTGCGACAGGCTCGAAGGTTTCCCCGTCCATTCGGACCGCAACCGCATAGGCATTGTCCGAAAGTCGACCTTGTCCGAACAGAACCGCACCGTCGCTCTGCTCAAGCAGCGTGCAGCTTTCGCCCAGCATCGGCATCAGCGACGTCTCTCCGGTCGCAAGGCCATATCCAACCGGGAACAGCGCACCCTCGGCCTGATTAAGCGGCGTTCCGATGCAGTCATTGGGCCAAGAGAAGGACAGCTTGCCGCGAGCAGGCACCTTACCTGTCAGCACATCGGCAACGCCCGCGCCCTCGCTGCCCGGCAGCCACGAGGCCACGAAAGCATTGGCGAGGTTCATCTCGCGGTTCATCCACAGCGGACGGCCCGAGAGGAAAACTGCGACTGTCGGCACGCCCGCAGCGTCAAACTTGCGCAGCAATTCCAGACCCTCTTCATCGCGGAAGGCGAGGTCTTTCTGGTCGCCTGCAAACTCAGCATAGGGCCGCTCGCCAAAGACCACGATTGCAACGTCGGGTCGATCGTTGAACGAGCCATCGGGCGAGAGCGTCGCCGTGCCGCCGCTTGCTTCGGCGGCTTCCTCCAGACCCTCCCAGATCGAAGTCGCATTTGGAAAGAGCGTGTCGTTGCTCTCGGTCATGCCCTGCCATTCGAGCGTCCATCCGCCCGACGCGATGCCAATGTTGTCAGATGCGGCGCCTGCGACGAGGATGTCCGCGCCCGGCTTCAGCGGCAGAACGCCATCATTGCGCAAGATCACCTGCGAAGCAGCGACCGCATCGCGAGCGAGAGCGCGGTGCTGAGGGCTGGCGAGCAATTCGTAGCGACCGGCCACGCCGCGCTCGGACGGGCGTTTGGCTTCGGGTCCGAGAATGCCGGCGCGATACTTGACGCGCAGGACGCGGGTGACCGCTTCGTCGACGCGCTCCATCGGGATCGTGCCGTTATTGACCTGTCCGATCAGCGAATCCATCAGGCCCTTCCAGTCGTCGGGGACCATGTAAATGTCGAGGCCCGCCAGCAGCGATTGAGGGCAATTGGTGACGGTGCATCCGGCCACCTGCCCGTGACCGTTCCAGTCGCCGACTACGAGGCCGTCGAAACCCATCTCGCCGCGCAAGACATCGGTCAGCAGGTCGCCATTGCCGTGCATCTTGCGACCATTGATCGAGTTGAAGCTCGCCATGATGGATTCGACACCCGCGCCAATCGCGGCCGGGTAAGGGACGGCGTGCACTTCCATCAGCGCGTCGATATCGCCGGTGACCTCGCCCTGGTCGACACCGTTATCGGTCCCGCCATCGCCGAAGAAGTGCTTAGCGGTCGCGATCACCCGGCCCGTGCCGAGATAGTCGTCATCCCCGCGCGCGCCCTGCAGCCCCTCGACCAGCGCCGCGCCAAGCTCGGCGACGAGTTGAGGGTTTTCGGAGTAGCTCTCGTAAGTGCGGCCCCAGCGATCATCGCGGGCAACTGCGACGGTGGGGGAGAAGTTCCAGTCGATGCCCGTAACCTCAATCTCAACCGCAGTGGCCTTGCCGATCCGGCGGACGAGGTCGGCGTCGCCTGTAGCGCCGAGCGCGATATTGTGCGGAAAGATCGTCGCGCCCACGACATTGGTGTGACCGTGTACCGCATCGGTGCCCCACATGACCGGGATCACGGGCTCGCCATTGGGAAGCGGCTGGACCGAGGCATCGTACATCTCATCAGCGAGGCGCAGCCACTCGGAAGCGGGCGCAAATTCGTCGCCATATGGGCCGCCATTGCCGCCATTGAGGTAACTACCGAAGCGGTAGCGCTCCATGTCTTCAGCGGTGAAGGAATTGATCTGCGGCTGGATCAGCTGCGCGATCTTGCGTTCGAGGCTCATGCGCGAGACGATGTCGGCAATATACGCGTCTTCATCCGACGCGCTCGCGGTCTCGGTCACCGGGCTCGAAGTCGCGGTTTCAAGCGGTCCCGGCGCGCAGCCAGCAAGCAAAGCGGCCACGCCCACGCCAACCATCAACGACGGTGCATTCCTACGCATTGTTCGAACAGATCCCTCTTTCATGTTCTTCCACTCTCAACCCCGATTGAGAACGTTCTCAACCTTAGACGGAGCCTACAGGAAAATGCAAGGGAGAACCTGCTATTCGCGGGTTGGAATTGTTGCCAGCAGAACCGCTGCGATGACGGCGCAAGCGGCGAAGACGGCGAACAATGCGGTGAAACCGAATGTCGGTACGAGTACGATAGTCATTCCCGGCATCACCAGAGAAGGCACTGTATTAGTTAAATTAAACAGCCCCATATCACGCCCGCGCGTTCGCGGTTGAGGCAAAACGCGCAGCGTCTGGCCGGTGTGAAGCGAGAGGAAGATCGTGCCCGCGATCCCGAAGATAACATAACCCAGAATCGCGATCTCGATCCCGCTCGATGCCGCCATGATCGCAAGCCCTACAGCGGAGACGAGCGCGGTGCTCGTCAAAGGCAGGATCGGACGGCGCACCCGGTCCGACCAGCGCCCGAGCCAAAGCGACAAAGGCACCGATGCGATCAGCACGATGCTGAAGATATTGGCCGACGTGTTCTCGTGAAATCCGGGTGAAAGCGAACGCAGCCAGAACAGCAGGAACGCGAAGAGGCCGGCCTCCGAAATCTGCACCAGAAACCGGGCAAACCACATGCGGATCACGGTCGAACGCTCGTGCGGCACCACGTCATGTGCCTCGTTCGCGACTGACTTCATCAATTGCGGCTGCACTCGCCCTCGCCCCACGATCAGGACCGGTAAGACCAGAATGATCACCAGGGCTGCGACCACTGTCAGGCGATATTCGGGCGGCGCGACATTCTCGAATGTCACCAGCGACCCGGCAACCGCCCCCATGGCAGGCGCGAGCGATAGGGCGCCGCCGAGCGTGCCCTTTTGGCTGTCGGGAAAGCAATCCCCCGCCCAAGCGACGAGCGGCCCCAGCATCATGTTGAGCGCCAGCTGCCATGCCATGACCAGCACGACGAGCGTGGTGAAGTCCCCCGCCTCTCCAATCGCAACCAAGAGCGCGCTGGATGCGAGCAATCCGCCGAGTATCCACGGAACACGCCCGAAAAACCGGTCGCTAAGCCAACCAAACGCGATGTTCGCAAGGCTCGCGACGATGGCGCCGAAGAACGTGACGCTGGCGAGCGCGGGAACGTCCTCGGTCCCGAACATCTCGGTGATCTCGAGCGGTAATAGCACCGTGAGCAGCGGAACATAGGCGATCGAACCGCCTCCCACCGCAAGCGCGAAAAGGATCAGGAACCAGGTCGGTTGTTTGAAAGGCGTTTGCGAGGCGTCGGCCACGCTACTTCACGTCCGGCGCCGGGCCGATCGAAGCGCGTTCTTCAAGGCTCGCCGCAACGTCGATCACCCCGTCCGTATGCGGCTTGCCCTTGAGCGTGATCAACCGTTCAACTGCGACCGAGACGGTTTCGGCGATCGGCTGATCAATCGCGGCAAGCGGGGGCTGTGAAAAGCGCACGATCGGCGTATTATCGAACGATATCAATGAAATGTCGCGCGGGACTCGCATCCCCCGGTCCTGCGCAACTGCGAGCGCTGCGAGCGTCATCTGGTCGTTGCTGCCGATGATGGCGGTCAGTTTCTCGTTGCGGTCAAGCAAAGCGCGCGCGGCGTGGGTGCCCGACTGGTAGCTGAAATCGCCACCTTCCCTCAGGCCGTCCGTTTTCAGCCCCGCTTCCTTCATCGCGCGCTTCCAGCCATCGACGCGCCATCCGCTGAGCGAATATTCCTTCGGACCGGCGATAATCGCGATCTGGCGATGGCCGAGTTCAATCAGGCGAGAAGTCGCGAGATAGGCTGCGCCTTCATCGCCCATAGTGAGCGGGATGCCTGCGCCTTCCTCTTTCGAGCCGATCCGCGCAAACGGAATGCTGCGCCGCTCGAGCAGATCGGTGATCTGCTTGTTCTCCGAGTGCGGCGGAGTGAGAATCACGCCATCGGGCTGCAGCGCGGAGATCGTCGCGCCAAGCTCGCGCTCGACGTGGTCGCTATGCGTGTCGACCAGTTCGACCATCATGCGATAGCCATGCTTCGAACAGGTCAGCATCCCGCCCAGCAACATCTGGTCGACCCAGTCGGTGCCCTGCCGCTCGCGCCAGTCGGCAAGCGTGCGTTCGCGGTCGTTGAGGGCGAGGATGATGTAGGAGCGCGACCCGCTCATGCGCTGCGCGGCGAGCGAGGGGACATAGCCTAACCGGTCGATCGAGGCCTGGACCTTTTCGCGCATTTGCGGACGCACATTGGGGCCATCATTGATGACACGGCTCACCGTCTGCAGCGAAACGCCTGCATCCTCCGCTACTTCGCGGATCGTTACTGATTTGCGACCCCTAGCCACGTCGAAAAGATCCCTATTGTGCCCCATCCATGCACGCACGACCCGTCTCCGGGTCGCTCGAGCACTGATATACCCGAATCCAGTCGATTGAGAACTGGTTTGGTACGGTGCTTTCGTCAAACCCGGTCGCGTTCGATTCCTCGGGCCATTTCCCACCTACGGCGAGATTGGCCATAACGTAGAATGGCTGGTCGAATGGCGCGTTGGGATTGCCCTCGGCGAGCTCCGAGGCAGTAAACCAGACCTCGGGCGTCACGGTAAAATGCACCCGGTCATCGACGAGGAAGCGGATCAGCCCCTCCCCCCACTCGACCGCATAGACATGGAAATCGTCCGAAGGCAGCGCGAGCGAGGGCAGCGCCGTCGGGTTCGCGACATGGGTGTTGTCCGGCCACGGATCGCCATAATGGAGAGCGCTGACCGTGCGATTTTCGCCGACATCGCCATCGCAATCGTCGCAAGTCGAACCGATATTGACCGCTTCAAGGATGTCGATCTCGCCCGAAAGCGGCCAGCTGCCGTATGGGTCGTCCGCCGACATCATCCAGACAGCCGGCCACATGCCCTGCCCTGCCGGAACCTTTGCGCGGACCTCGATCCGGCCGTATTTCCAAGCGTGAAGCCCGCGCGTGCGAACCTTACCGCTGGTGTATTCCTGAGTGACCTGCGGATTGGGGTTTTCAGCGATCTCCGGCGGGCGAGCGGGGCCGGTGAATGTCTCTTTGCGCGCTTTGAGCACCAGATGACCGTCCTCGACCGCGATATTCTCGGGCCGGTCAGTGTAGCATTGCCGCTCATTGTTGCCGCCGCCCCAGCACGATTCCTCCGGAATCCACTTGGTGCGGTCGAGTTCGGTACCGTCAAATTCGTCTGACCAGACCAATTCCCAGTCCGCCCCGGATAGCGGCGCGACAACTGGCGCCTCCTCTGCGTGTTCGTTCGCCGCCCCGGCGCATCCGGCGAAAGCCAACGCCAGAGCCGGCAACCCAACTGTCCGCAAGCGACGCTTTCCAATCGCGACCATGACGTCTCTCCTCAATCCGCTCTAGCACAAACAAGAAGAGGAGACTTTGCCCCCTCAAGCAAAGCCTCCTCTTGCCCCTTGCCCGAGAAATCCCGGAATGTTTCGCTCTGATCCCTTAGAAGTCGAAACGCGCAAGGAAAGTGAAGCGCCGGTCGTTACGGAAAGCGGACCGGGTTACGCGCGTGCCTTCGAAGTCGATGACCTGGCTGGTCCTCGTCACTTCGTCGAGCAGGTTCACGCCTTGCACGCCAAGCTTGAGATAGTCCGTGACCGCGAAGAAGATCGAGGCGTCGAGCTGGCCGGTCGATTCCTGGTAGATCGGCGAGAACGGGAAGATGTCATCGCGCGGTGTGATCAGGAAGTCGGAGCGCCAGTTGTACGCAGCGCGCGCCGATAGCGGCCCCTTCTCGTAGAAGATCGTCGCATTGACCGTGTCCTGCGATATGCCTGCCAGCGGCTGCGCGGCTGAGAACAGCCCGCGATTGCCTGCAAGGTCGGAGTTCGAGAACGCGCCACCATCGATATAGGTGTAGGTCGCTGCGAAACCGAGGCCATCGAGCGGTGACGGCAGGAAGTCGTAAGTCTGCTGATAGCCGACCTCGACACCCTTGAGCGTGCCGCCATCGAGATTCACCGGACCGTTCACTTCGACCGGAACCACCAGATTGCCGGTGGGCGATACAAAGTCGACCGTGTCGACACCCGAGTTCACGAGGCCGTCGATATCCTTGAGGAAGGCCGAGACGGTGAGCGAGCCCACATCGTCGAAATACCACTCAACCGATGCGTCATAGTTCCACGATTCGACCGGACGAATGTTGCGGTTGCCGGTGAAGAGCTGGAACAACGGCCCGGTTTCAAGCGTGCCTTCGGCTTGCAGATCGCCGGTGTTGTCGGAAATCGTGCCGCCCGAACGAAACAGTTGCAGGTCGGGCCGCGAAATGCCCTTCGAGACTGCGAAGCGGAACAAGAGCCCACCGCCCACATCGAGCCGCGCGTTAAAGCTCGGCAGCCAGTGGTCGAACGTGATTTCGCGATCGTCAAGGATGAGGTCGCCGGTGAAGGCAGCCGCAAACTCGGCCTTGCGCTGGTCGGAGAGGCCGCAGAAGCCCGGAAGGGTCTGCCCCGGAGGCGTGCGTCCGCAAGATGCGTCGATCTCCGACACCTGCACGACGCCATCGCCATTACCCTGGCCGTTGGTGACACTCGGATCGTCGAAGCCGAACGGGCTTGGGAAGCCGATCAGGCCGCCGGTCTGGACAGTGGTTTCGACATAGCGGACGCCGAAATTGCCTTCGAGGTTCCAGCCATTGTCGAAGTCCGTGCCATAGTCGATCCGGGCATAGGCTGCCTTGGTCTCTTCCATGACGTCGCTGATTTCAGGCGGGCAGTACGGGTCGCACTCGGTGACGTTGCCGGCAATGTCGGTGAAGAAGCGGCCCTGAACGCCGAAGAACGGGTTCGGGGTTTGCGAGAAGATGTTGATCTCGCGAGCCTGATCGGCGGTCGTGCCAGCAAGATACTCGCCGAGGAAATCGTCACCGCCGAAGAAGAATGCACCACCGCCGGGGATCGGGGTCGGCGCATTGCCGCGCTGGAAGTTGTCGGCAAACGGCGAGCGGAAGTTTGCGAAGTTCGGGAATTCGTCGACATAGGCGCCGCCTGCGATCGCGAATTCCTGACCCGGTAGACCGGTGAAGAAGCGTCCGGGCTGGAACGGGCAGCCAGGGCCTGCATTCCACGGGGCGCAACCTGCACGACCCGCCCACGGAGCCGAAAGGTTGCCCCAGGTCGAGAAGTTGGTGTCACGGGTGACACGCTCACGCTCGGCCCAGCGGGCACCGAAGCGCGCGCTCTTGAAGAAGCCTTCGTCGCTGATGTCGTATTCGGCATCGAAGCGAAGGCTGTCGAGCTGAGCATCGTTCTGAGCGATGCTGTCGAGCAAGAACCAGTAATAGGTGTTGAATCCACTCGAGAAGTAGTCGCTCGGCGCACCCGGAGGCGCGAGGAACGAAACCTGCGGGGTCTCACCGGTCAGGTCGAGATCGATGTTGGCCCAGCTGTTCATCACACCGATGATGGCGTTCGAGGACAGGTCGGATTCGATCCGCTGGGCTTCGAAATTCAAGCGCAGGCGATCGGTCACTTCCCAGTCGACATCGATCGAGAAATCTTCGGTCGTCGCGTCGGTTTCACGCTGGAAACGCAGCGTCTCCATCGGGATACCGCCGCGACCGAACGGGTTGGCGTAGGCATCGCCGATGCGCTGACTAAGAACACCGGTCTGGAACACGCCGTTCTCGTCGAACGTGAAGGTCGAACCTTCAGCCGGAACCGGGAAAAGCGCATCGTCATTGACCAGCGCGAGGATTGCTACCTCATCGGTGGCAAAGCGCGTTTCGGCGCGCAGCCATTCGAACGTCACGAGGAAATCGCGATTGGGGCTTTCGTACTGGATAACTGTCGAGAAAGCTTCGCGATCGCGCTCAAGTTCGGTGGTGCGAACGCCTGCACCCTTCGGCACGATTACCGTGCCCGGAGGCGGGAAGTTCGACGCATCCGCACCGGTCGGCGTGCCGACGCCGTCGGAAAAGACGTTGGTGGTGCGGAAGCACGGGCCGTCCAGCGTGTCGGCGCGGAAGCACGGGTCAGTGACCTGCGATGCGTCGGTGCGGCTCACCAGCTCTGAACGGGCATAGCCGAACTGCAGACCAACAGAACCGCCGTCGCCCTCAAAGGTCGTCGAACCGAGGACCGAGAAGCCGGGCGACCATTCTTCCGCGAGATCGCCGACATTGGCCTCAATCGTACCGGCAAGACGCGTCCCGCGATTGTCGAGCGGCTTGCGGGTGACGAGGTTGACTGTACCGGCAATGCCGCCGTCCACCATGTCAGCGGTAACGTTCTTGAACACTTCGACCCGGCCAAGCAGCTCAGGTGAAACGTCGTTGAACGAAAGAACGCGGCCTCCCGTGGCCGAAAAGATGTCGCGCCCGTTCAGCTCCGAACGAACGAAAGGAAGGCCGCGAATGATGACGCCGGTCCCTTCGACCGAGAAACGGTCAGGGTCGGTGGTCTTTTCGAAGCGACCGATATTGACGCCAGGGATACGCTGAAGCGTCTCAGCAACCGAACGGTCAGGCAGCGCGCCGATGTCTTCTGCGGTGACCGCATCGACGAAGGTGTCGGCATCACGCTTGATGTTCTGTGCGTTTTCGAGGCTGGCGCGGAAGCCGGAAACGACGATCACGTTGTCGGACTGAGCGTCGGCACCATCGTCGATGGCCTGAACTTCGTCCTCATCGTCCGAATCGGTATCTTGCGCAAAAGCCGGTGCTGCCAGTGCCATCGACATGGCGATGCTGGAGGCCGTGGTCAGTGCAAAATTACGCCGCGACGGCGTGTTACGACCGATATTCATCTCAGGCTTTCCCCTCTGGTATCCCGTGACCGGCACCCCTGCCGATCTTTATCTAGCCGTGTGGTAGCGTATTTTGTGAGCGTTCACAAGTCTTGCCTTTCGGCGAAAACATGGCATTTTTGCAACAGAGGTAGGATTTGGCGCGAAACGTTCGCAAGGGCGCTAGTTGTCAGGAAGTGCGGCGAGCAGCTAATGCGCGCTCGGGCAGAGGAAATTATGGCGATCAAACGGATAATCATCGTTGGCGGCGGGACCGCTGGATGGATGGCGGCTGCGGCGATGGCGCGGCTCAAGGTCGGGCGCGAGCTCGATATCACGCTGATCGAATCCGAGATGATCGGCACGGTCGGCGTGGGCGAAGCCACGATCCCGCCCTTCGTCGGCTTCAACGAGCTCATCGGCATCAACGAGGCCGAGATGCTCTCAGCCGTGCAGGGCAGCTTCAAGCTTGGCATCCAGTTCGAAAACTGGGGCAAGATCGGCGACAGCTATATCCATCCCTTTGGCGCCTATGGCTATTCGATGGGCGGGATCGCTTTCCACCACGTCTGGCACCGGATGCAGGCAGCTGGCGACAACCGCCCAATTCAGGTCTTCAACCTCGAGACGATGGCCGCCTATTTCGGCAAGTTCGCGCGGACCGAGGACTACTCCCAGTCGGGCGACTACCCGCCGATGAACTACGCCTATCATATCGATGCAGGTCGCTACGCCGCCTTCCTGCGCAAGCGTGCCGAAGGTCAGGGTGTGATGCGGCAGGAAGGCCGTATCGCCTCTGTCCAGCAGCATCCGGAGACCGGGTTCGTCACTGGGGTTACGCTCGAGGACGGGCAAGCTTTCGAAGGCGACCTGTTCGTCGATTGCTCGGGTTTTCGCGGGCTGCTGATCGAGCAGGCGCTTGAGACCGGATACGAGGAGTGGACTCACTGGCTTCCGTGCAACCGCGCGGTCGCGCTTCCCTGTGCGCGCGAAGACGACAGCCCGCCCCCGCCCTTCACCCGCGCCACGGCACACCGCGCTGGCTGGCAATGGCAAGTCCCGCTCCAGCACCGCAATGGCAACGGCCACGTCTATTGCAGCGACTACATGGAGGATCAGGAAGCGCTCGACATCCTCCTTGGTAATATTGCTGGGAAGCCTCAGGCGGACCCCAATTTCCTCCGATTTGTCACCGGGCGGCGCAAGAAGTTCTGGAACAAGAACGTGGTCGCGCTGGGCCTTTCCGCGGGCTTCATGGAACCGCTCGAATCCACCTCGATCCACCTTATCAATACCGGCATCGACAAGTTCCTCTCGCTGCTCTCGCTCGACGGGGTGACGCAAGCGCAGCAGGACACGTTCAACCGCCTCACCGCACGCGAATATGCCCGGATCCGCGATTTCCTGATCCTCCACTACAACGCGACAAGCCGGACGGATTCTGATTTCTGGAACTATGTCCGCACCATGGAAGTGCCCGATACGCTCAACGAGAAGATCGAGATCTTTAAGGCGAACGGCCAGATTTTCCGCGAGGAGGATGAATTGTTCACCGACACCAGCTGGGCTGCTGTGATGCTGGGCCAGGGGATCACGATGGACGGTCACAATCCCATGGCGAGCTCCGTCATGGACACGCAATCGCGCACAGAGATTGACGGCATGGAGCAGTCGATCCGCCACCTCGTCCAGCAGATGCCGGGGCATGGCGATTACCTTGCCCGATATTGCCCGGCGAAAGCGGCCTAGCGGCGCCAAACGTTAGTCGATCGATCACTCAGATAATACATAGATTACCGATAGATCGACCCAGACAGCCTTAGACGAAAGCACGCATTCAGCCATCGGAAAGCTGCCATTCGCTAATGAGAACGTTAACAACGTGACCAAATAATTGGACGGTCGGGGCCGTCCCATTCAGTTGACCAGAAGGGGATGAAAAGATGAAATTCGGCGCACTTCCCATCATGGCTGCGGGCCTTGTCGGCCTCGCTGCCGTTTCGACCGCTCCTGCTATCGCGCAGGACCGCGCCGCGCTCGAAGCGCTTGATGCGCAACTGCCCGGCGACCTCGTCAACGATCCTTCGCGGATCGACTGGCAGAGCTATGGTGCCGACCTCGAAGCCACATCCGTGGTGGACGAGAGCATACCCGGCGGCGGTGCGGCGCGGCGGTTCGAAGTCAAGCGTGCGGCTGAATTCATCTATACCGCCGGCACCAACATCCCGCTCACCGACTCGGTCGATCGAGGCGACAACGTGACGGTCGGCTTCTACGCCCGGACAATCGAAGCCGACACCGACGATGGCAACGGCGTCCTTCGCGTCCGATTCCAGCGCAATGTCGAGCCATATCCCGGTTTTGGCGAAGAGACGCTCACGATCGGCAAGGAGTGGCAGTGGTACGAAGTCACCGCCGAGGCCGAGCAAAAATTGCGCTCCGACGATGGCATCATCGCAGTCCAGTTCGGGCGCACCCGCCAGATCATCGAAATAGGGCAAGCCATCGTCGTCACCGGCGCAAGTTCGATCGCTGCCGAAGGGCCGGTTCAGGTCGCCGCGGCAGCCTATGAGATCCCCGAGCTTGAAATGCCCGAAAGCCTCGAAGGCACCGGCACGCTGATCAACAATCCCGGCCAGAGTTTGTGGAAGTTCGGCGGTTCGGCAGGCTCCTATTCCAATCGCGAAGAGCCAGAAATCTGGATGATGCGCGCCACGCGCTTCTCGGTTGCCGACGAGGGCTCCAACCTCACCGATCTCGCCGCGACCGTGCCGATCAATCAGCGGATCGAGGAAGGCGATAACCTCGTCATCGCGATCGCTGCGCGCACGATCTCATCTGCGAGCGAGGATGGTCGCGGGGTCGCCGCTTCGCGCATTCAGGGCACTGCCCCGCCGTTTGAAAGCTTCGCCGCCAACCGTTTCCGCATCGGTGACCAGTGGCAGATGATCAAGATCGAGACCCGCGCCCCGCGCGCTTACGGCGCAGGCGGAGCCGAGCTTGAGCTCTATTTTGGTGGGACCATTCAGGAAGTCGACCTCGGCCCGGTCTATATCTTCAAGGTCGAAGGCGTCGAATAGGCCCTAGACGGTTATCGACACACGCATCATCGCCTGGGCCAGCACTCCCAGCGTGATGGTGAGCGCACCGAGGCCGAGCGAGAGGTGCACGCGCAGCCGCATGAAGTCGCGCGATGCGAGGCCAAGCGCGCGGTCAACCAGCGGTGAGGCCGCGATCAGCACTCCGATGAAGTATAGCGCCGGAGCGGGCCACTCCCACCCGAATGTCCACGGCAGGAACAGCGCAACGGCAATGAGGCTGGGCATGACGGCGATGAGATAGGTGCCGGCTCCCGCCTGCCCCCTCCCCAACGCTTGCCCCCACCAGACACCGCCTAGAAAGCTGAAGATCGCGGCTGCATAGGCAAAGCCGCCAGCGATGGCGGTGTAGCCATAGTCGCTACCGCTCGCCGCGATAGCGACGCAGATCAGCTGGGGCAGAAGGCCGGCATAGCCGAGCCAGCGCGCGGTGGGTGTGAGGGTCGTCTCTCCGTCCATGACCTTGCAAACCTGCGTGGCGCGCGCTCGGTTCCCGAAGCTTGCAGGCACTCGCGAATTGCGCCACCTCTCGCGGCATGGAATTGTTTGATCTTTCAGGCCGCGTGGCGGTCGTCACCGGCGGCAATGGCGGCCTTGGCCTCGGCATGGCGCGTGGGCTGATTAAGGCTGGCGCGAATGTGGCCATCTGGGCGCGAAACGAGGCCAAGAACGAGGCCGCCGTGACCGAATTGTGCGACCTCGACGGTGGGGAACCGCGTGCTTTCGTTTGCGACGTTGCGGACGAGGTATCGGTCGAGGCCGCGATGGCCGCGACGCTCGCCGTTTTTGGGAGGGCCGATGCGTGCTTCGCCAATGCCGGCATTTCGGGTGCCGGAACGCGGGTGCAGGACATGAGCGTTGAAGGATGGGACGCAACCATGGCCGTCAATGCGCGTGGGCCTGCCCTCGTGTACAAGCACGTCACCCGCCACATGATTGAGCGCGCCGAGAACGGCGATCCGGGCGGGAAGCTGATCGCCACTTCGTCCGGCCAGTCGATCATGGGAGTCAACAAGAGCTCGGACTATGCCGCGTCAAAGGCCGCGGTGAACGGCCTCACCCGCGGCGCGGCGTTCGAGCTTGCGCGGTTCAACATCACCGCCAATGCGTTGCTGTTCGGCTATTACGAGACCGACATCACCGCCAAAGCTCCTCCGCGCTTCGCCGAATGGATGGCCCAGCGCATTCCGTTGAGGCGGCCCGGCGACCACAACGGGCTGGAAGGCTTGGCAGTGTTCTTCGCGAGCCCGCACAGCGACTACATCACCGGACAATGCCTGCCGGTCGATGGTGGGCTCTCGATCAGCTGAAAAACGAGCGAAAACACGTAGATCGGCGCTTGGTTCCGGTAATTTTTTCGGAACGACAACCCCGGCTAACCCGTTGATTGGGCAAGAACGACGCGGACCCGTCGCGCTACACATGAACCAATTCACGGAGCCAGAAACATGCTCGAACTTCTTGCGCTTATCGCCACCATCTTCATTCCGCCGCTTGGCGTTGCCCTGAAAAAAGGTCTCAGCACCGATTTCTGGATCAACCTGATCCTGACGCTGCTGTTCTTCGTCCCCGGCCTGATCCACGCGATCTACGTAAATTATATCGCCGGTGGGACCGGACGCCTCGCCTAACGCGGCGCAACAATTCTGATCCAATTTTGGGTCGAGCGGCACGGGCTCGGGATATTTCCCGGGCCCTTGTCGTTTGTGGTGCATGGACGGAGACAATCACGACCAGAATCGCCGCGACAAACGGCGTGAACGCGCAGTCCCCTCGGGTCGACTGGCGCGCATCGGAACTTTCTCGCGGCTCGTTGGCGGGGTTGCTGGTGGGATGGCGGCCGAAGGCGCACGACGGCTTTCGAGCGGCGAGCGGCTGAGCGCGCGCGACCTTCTGCTGACCCCCGGCAACGCCCAACGCCTTACCGACAGACTTTCTCACCTGCGCGGCGCGGCGATGAAGTTGGGGCAGATGATCAGCATGGACGCCGGCGATTTCCTGCCGCCTGAGCTTTCGCGCATCCTTGCGAGCCTGCGCGACCAGGCCAATTTTATGCCCACCCGCCAGCTCGACACCGTGCTCAAGGCCGAATGGGGCCCCGATTGGCGGCGGCGGTTCAAGTGGTTCAACCCTCGCCCAATCGCGGCGGCGAGCATCGGGCAGGTTCACAAGGCGTTGACCCGCGATGGCGAGCTGCTCGCGATCAAGGTGCAATATCCCGGAGTTGCGAAGAGCATCGATAGCGATGTCGACAATGTCGTGACGCTGCTCAAGGTGGCGGGCTTCGCACCGCCCCAGCTCGAAATCGACAAACTGATGGCGGCGGCGAAGAAGCAGCTGCACGAGGAGGCCGACTATCAGCGCGAGGGAGCACAGATGGCGCTCTATCGCGAGCGCCTCGACGGCGTTGAAGGCTTCGTGGTCCCGCGCCTCCACGAGGAATACACCAGCGGCTCGATCCTCGCGATGAGCTTTGAGGAAGGCGTCTCGATCGAGGAGTTAGCCCACGAAGACCCCGAGACCCGCGATGTGGTGATGAGCCGGCTGATGCGGCTCGTCGCGCGCGAATTGTTCGAATTCGGCGTGATGCAGACCGACCCCAACTTCGCCAATTACCTCTATCGGCGCGAAACGGGTGAGATCGTGCTGCTCGATTTCGGTGCGTGCCGCGCGGTCGACCCGGAGGTCGCCAACAATTACCGCCGGATGCTGCGCGCCGGGCTCTCAGGGGACCGTGAGGAAGTGCTCGCGGCCACCATCGAAAGCGGCTTCATGTCGCCGATCGTCTACGAGAAATATCCCGAGCGCGTCGATCGCATGATCGACATCGTTCTGGGAGAGATGCGCGAGGACAAGCCCTTCGATTTCGGCGACCGCGCCTTCGTGCCGCTGCTGCGCGAAGAGGGCATGGCCATCGCGCAGGACCGCGACACGTGGACCATGCCCCCGGTCGAAACGCTGTTCGTTCAGCGCAAGGTGAGCGGCACAGCTCTGCTCGGCGCGCGGATCAAAGCAAAGGTAAATATTCGCGCGATCGTCGAAGATGTGCTCGATAGCACCGAGCCTTTCCCCGTTTAGGCCTCAATCCCCGGCTTCGGGGTCCTCAAGCCCCTCTATCGCACTGACAGCTTCTATCGCCACTCGCTGCCGCGCGATCCAGCGGTCGACATGCGCTTCGAGCACCGACAGCGGGATCGACCCGTTTTCGAGTACCGTATCGTGGAAGGCGCGCAGGTCGAAATCGGCGCCGAGCGCTTCTTCGGCGCGGGTGCGCAGTTCGCGGATCTTCAGCTCCCCCACCTTGTAGGCGAGCGCCTGGCCCGGCCACGTCATGTAGCGATTGACCTCGGCGTCGATATTGGCGGGCGAAAGTGCGGTGTTGTCGAGCATGTAATCGACCGCCTGCTCTTTCGACCAGCCTTTCGCGTGCAGCCCGGTATCGACCACCAGCCGCGTTGCGCGCCACATCTCGTAGGAGAGGCGGCCCATCTGCTTTGCGGGTGTGTCGTAAAGGCCCATCTCGATGCCCAGCCGCTCCGAATAGAGGCCCCAGCCCTCGACGAAGGCGGTGAAGAAGGTGCCATTGGCGCGCAGCGGGTGAATGTCGAGTTCCTGCTGGAGCGCGATCTGCAAGTGGTGCCCCGGCACCGCCTCATGCACACCCAGCGCAGGCAGCTCCCACAACGGCCTCTGATCGAGCTCTGTCAGATTGAGGCGATAGATGCCCGCCTGGCCTGTCTCAAGCGAACCCGGCTCATAGTAAGCAGTGGTGTTACCCGGCGCGTTGGCGGCGGGGATCGGCTGCACCGTATAGGGCTGGCGCGGCAGGCGACCGAAGAGCTGCGGCATGAAGCCGTCGATGTGCTTCGCAAGCGCCTGCGTGTATCGCAGATACTCGTCCTCATCTGTCATGTAGTACTGCGGATCGGTGCGCAGGTGCTCGATGAACGCCTCACGCGTTTCAAAGCCCGCCTCGGCTGCGACCTCCTCCATTTCCGCCCTGATCCGCGCGACTTCGGAAAGGCCCAGCTGGTGCACCTCCTCCGGCGTCATGTCGGTCGTGGTGAAGCTGCGCACGCGATAGGCGTAGTAGTCCTCACCACCCGGCGTTGCGAGGATGCCCGGCGTGCCCTCGCGGCAATTTGGGGCATATTCGTATTCGTAGAAGGTCAGGAAGTCCTGATAGGCGGGGATGGCAGAACCGGTGATCGCGGCCTCGGCTTCGGCTTTCAACTCCTCCCAGCGTTCCTCGCTGATCGAGCTAGGCCGTTCGCCCGCAAATGGCCGCCAGAAAGTCGATTGCGTGTAGTCGTCGACGATCTGTTGCTGGATGCGAAACTCGAAGCCTTCCATCGGCTCGCACGGTTGAGTCAGACCCATCGCGACCGCGGTGCGGCTGCGCTCGATGCCCTGCTCATTCAGCGGGCGGAAGGCATTAAGGCGGCCGATATAACTGACGTAGTCCGCCTCGGTGAAGAAGGGCGAGCGGTGCGGAAGCGAGGCGAAGCCGGAGAACCAGCCGCCGCGATTGGTGAACAGGATGAAGCGCGAATGCGCATGTTCGCTCGACGCGATGCCGTCCTCGAAGCTGCTTTTAAGGATCGCATAGTCGACTTGCAGGTCGACGGGCAGGTCTTCCGGGTTGATCGCTTCGAGCCGTGCGAGATAGGCGCGCGATTCGGCCACTTGCCGCTCGTATTCGGCGAGTGAGAGATCGCCCAGCTTCCCGTCTCCGCGCCTGTCGCCAACCTGCGTGGCAAGACCGGGAGAGCTGTCGAGCGTCGCCTCCCACACCTCCTCACGCAGGGTCTCGTAGTCCTCGACCGGACCGGCGAGCGTCGGACTGGTCGCAAAGCTTGCAAAAGCAACGCCGCAAAGCAGGAAACGAACCATCATTCTTACCACCCCTCTCAAGCAATTTTGATATTGTATATCGTGCAGTTGTAGGCCAAACCTCATGTCATGTTAGCCCGACCTACACACGATGTCGCGGTCCTCTTTGTGTGTCTCGGCAATATTTGTCGATCACCAATGGCCGAAGGCGCTTTTCGCGACGCCGCGCAAAAAGCGGGACTTCGCGCCCATGTCGATTCCGTGGGCACTGCAAACTACCATATCGGCGATGCGCCTGATCCCCGCGCCATCGCAACCGCGCTGAGGCACGAGATCGACATTTCGTCTCTAACCGGACGGCAATTGACCGAGGCCCACTTCCACGAGTTCACTCACATCTTTGCGCTCGACAAGGCCAACCTTGCTGGGATCAAAGCGCGCCAGCCGCGCAACGGAACCGCCAAGGTCGCCTTGCTGCTCGACGCGGTGGGCGGGGAGAGCGTCAAGGACCCCTATTATGGCGATGAAGCCGGGTTCGAGGAATGCTGGGACGTGATCAGCAACGCAGTCGACAAAGTGGTCGAACAACTCGTCAAGGAAGGCGCGGCGGCGACTTTCGCCTAGGCGGGCTTCTGCAGGCGCACATAGCGCCAACGGAAATAAGCTCCCATCGCAATTCCCAAGGCAATCGGACCGACAATGATCACCGGTCCCGGTACTGGCAGGCCATGCGCGGCAAGCTCGACCAGAGGTGCGCGCAGCACCACAACGAATGCCCAGACCATCCGGTTAAGATGACGTGCGAGCCGCAGGCGGTTTCGGTTGTTGCCGTTCAGGAACCAGTTGATGTCTCCGCCCAACAGGATGAGTGGAATGATCGCAATGACCACCGGTCCGAATGCGGGGATCGCACCATTCCGCACGGCCTCAAGCGCGATCGAAAAGAAGATAAACAGCCCGGCAAGCTCAAAGACGAACAGACCGACTTCTGCCGACCGCACGGCCGCTGTGCCCTTGCGCAAGGCCAGCAATGCACCTGCCATGGCATAGATCGCAGTGAAGACTGCCATGAACAGCGGTGGGATGAACACATTGGCGAGCATCTCGAACGAGCTGGCTGCAACGATCGCGACCGCCGCCACAAAGGTCCAACCGGCACGGATATGCCACGTCTTCCCCTTGGCCGCAGCGAATGCGACCAGCGCTGCAACCAAACCCACAATGCCGATGATGATGTGCGAGTAATAGGACAGCGCGAGATATGGTGACGGATCGGTAAGATCGATCTTATCTGGACCGAACATGCTCACCCTCCTCTCAACAATTGCACACCCCAATCGCGCTCGAACAGGTAGAGCAGGATTCGCGCTGCCTCACCGCGTTCGCTCGTGAGGCCCCCGTCACGGTCGATCAGCAGCCGCGCATCGGCGTGGGCGGCAGGGAGCAGTTTCTGGACTTGTTCAAGATTGGCGATGTTGAACGCCGCCTCGCCCGACTGGCGCGTCCCGAGTAGCTCGCCCCCGCCGCGCAGTTCGAGGTCTTTCTCGGCGAGGAAAAAGCCGTCCTGCGATTCCTTGATATAGCCGAGGCGCTTCTTGCCCGTTTCGGACAGTTCATCGCCTCGCAGGAGCACACAGCGGCTTTTTTCCGATCCGCGCCCTACCCGCCCGCGCAACTGGTGAAGTTGCGCTAGGCCGAAGCGTTCAGCCTGCTCGATGACCATCAGGGTCGCGCTTGGCACGTCCACACCGACTTCGATCACCGTGGTCGCTATCAGCAGCTTGGCCTCGCCGCTGGCGAAGCGCTCCATGTTGGCGTCCTTGATCTCTGGCTTGAGTTGGCCGTGCACCATCACGACCGCATCTCTGAACCGCTCGCGCAGGGCCGCATAGCGCTCCTCTGCGGCGGCGATGTCGTCGGCCTGAAACGCGCCGCTCGCCTCGCGTACCATCGGGCACACCCAGTAAGCTTGCTGCCCCGTCGCCAGATGACGCTCGACGCCCGCGACCATCTCCTCCAGCCGCGCTTGCGGGAAAACCAGCGTATCGATCGCCTGCCGCCCCGGGGGAAGTTCGTCGAGGCGGCTCACATCCATCTCGCCATACTGCGCCAGCGTCAGGCTGCGAGGAATCGGGGTTGCGGTCATCGCCAACGTGTGCGGCGCGCGCCTGCCCTTGCCAGCCAGCGCGAGCCTTTGCGCAACGCCGAAGCGGTGCTGCTCGTCGATGACCACGAGCGCCAGGTCCTTGTAGGCCACGCTGTCCTGAAAGATCGCGTGAGTGCCGACGAGGATGTCGATGTCGCCGTTGAGCAAGCTCATCAGCAGGCTCTCACGCTCGCGCCCCTTGGCGCGGCCTGTGAGCAGCGCGACTTCGGCGCCTGTGGGCGCGGCCATCGTGCGCAGCGTCTCGAAATGCTGCCGGGCAAGGATTTCGGTGGGAGCGAGCAGCGCGGCCTGCTTGCCCGCCTCGACCGCTATCAGCATCGCTTCCAATGCCACCACAGTTTTGCCCGCGCCGACATCGCCTTGCAGCAGCCGCAGCATCGGCGCTTCCTGTTGCAGATCGCCTTCAATCTCGGCGACCGAACGCTTCTGCGCGCCGGTCATCTCGAACGGCAGGTCGAGCTTGGCGCGCAGGCTTCCGTCGCCTCTCAGCGCCTCGCCCTTGCGCCGACGCCCATCGGCGCGGACCAGCAGCAAAGCGAGGCTGTTGGCGAGCAATTCGTCATAGGCGAGCCGGTCGCGCGCCTGTTCGTGCGCGTCCTTGTGCGCGAGGTGCACCGCGTCGCGCCATGTCGGCCAGCCGGATTTCTCGAACTGCCCCGGCTCGATCCATTCAGGCAATTCGGGGAGCTTTTCGAGCGATTGTTCGACCAGACCGGCGACCTTGGGCTGGGTCAGCCCTTCAGACAGGGCATAGACCGGCTCGACCAACCGGCCCATGTGTGCCGAACTTTCCTTCTCGACATGATCGGGGTGCACGATCTGGAGCATGTCGCCAAACCGGTCGAGCCGGCCGGCAACCCAACGCTTCTCGCCCACGGGCAGTTGCTTCTTCGCGGTGTAGGACGCGCGCCCGAAATAGGTGAGCGCGCAGATATTGCCGATCTCGTCCTGCGCCAGCACGCGATAGGGCCCACGCCCCGGATTGCGGGCGGAGCGGTGCTCGGTCGGGGTGAGCGCGACGATCACCTGCTCGCCCTCGCTCCCCTCGTCGAGATCGCCAATCGCGCGCCGCGTCACGAAGCGTTCGGGCAGGTGGTAGGCAATGTCCCGGATGCGCGTCAGCCCGAGTTTCTCAAGCGGCTTTGCCAGCTTCGGCCCGACGCCATCGAGCGTCTGGCTCTCTGCAAAAAGCGGGTTGAGGATATCGGGACGCATGGTTCCACGGCGCTACCACTGCTTTCTCGTCATTGCGAGCAGCCGCAGGCGACGCGGCAATCCATCGTCCACGGTTTCCGCTTTTGGAACGGTTCAATGATGGATTGCTTCGCTCCGCTCGCAATGACGAGTTGATGGGTGCGGACTTAGCCATTAAGCGCAATCGCATGACCACGCCCCCACCCCTCGAAACCCGGCTCGCTCGCGCAAAGTTCCGCGCATGGCATCGCGGCACGCGAGAGGCAGACTTCATGATCGGCGGGTTCTTCGATCGCTACCATGCTGAATGGGGCGAGGCCGAGATGGACTGGTTCGAAGACCTGCTGGCCGAGGACGATGTCGACATCATGGCGTGGGGCCTTAAGACGCAGGAAGTGCCTCCCCGCTTCCATGGTCCGATGATCGAGGCGTTTCAGAAGCTCGACTATGTCGATATTGGCGGCTAGCGGGAACGCCTAGCCGTCTCGAACCCTTTAAGCTGAGCATGCCCGACCTTTCCCGCATCTTTTCCGCGGACGCACCTCTGACGCTGTCGTCGCTCCCTCGCGGGAGCCAGCCGCTCGTCATGAGCGACCTTGCGCGTGCCGCGAAACAGCGTGCCGTCTTTATTGCGAGCGACGATGCCGCGATGCACTCGGTGGCCGAGGCCGCACGCTTCTTCGCGCCGGAGGTCGAGGTGCTCGAGTTTCCCGCTTGGGACTGCCTGCCCTATGACCGAGCCTCGCCCGCGCTTTCGGTAAGCGCTGCGCGGCTCTCAACGTTGTTCCGATTGCAGCGACCCTCGAGCAATTCGCAGCTGTTGGTGACGACGATTAACGCGGTGCTTCAGCGCGTGCTCACCCCGTTCCGCATCCGAGAGAGCGTGCGCGAGTTCAAGGCGGGGACCACGATCGGGCACGAAACGCTCGCCGCCCTGCTGACGCGCCAGGGTTACTCCCGCACCGATACCGTGGTCGATCACGGCGAGTTTGCGGTGCGCGGGTCGATTGTCGACATCTTCCCCTCCTCTCTCGACGAAGGGCTGCGGCTCGACTTCTTCGGCGACGAGCTTGAGAGCCTCCGCCTCTTCGATCCCAGCACCCAGCGTTCGACCGGTACGCTCAAGTCCCATCTGCTGTTGCCAGCATCCGAGGCGTTGATCGACGAGGATTCGATAAAGCGTTTCCGCAGCCGTTACCGCGAGAAATTCGGCGCGGCGGCGACGCAGGACCCGCTCTACGAAGCGGTGAGCGATGGCAGGCGGCTGGCAGGCATGGAACACTGGCTGCCGCTGTTCGAGGAGCGGCTGGCGACCCTGTTCGACCACCTTGCCGACGATGACGTGGTGGTGATCGACCAGTCCGCTCTGGGTGCTGCGGAAGAGCGCCTGTCGGACATCACCGACTATCACGATCAGCGCGGGCGCGTCGCTAGCGACAAGACCGGAAGCTACCGCCCGCTCGCCACCGACGCGCTCTATTTGAGCGACGACGAATTCAAGGCCGCGCTTGCTGCTGCCCCCGCCCACCGCGCCAGCATCTTCGCGACCCCTGAAAACGAAGCCGCGCTCGATTTCGGTTTCAGGGCCGCGCGCGATTTCACGCCTGAGCGCGGACGCGGCGACAACATCTACGAAGCCGCGGCTGCGCATTTCAAATCGGTCGCTATGTCCGGTCGCAAGCCGCTTTTCGCCGCCTACTCCGCCGGTTCACGCGCGCGCATCGCCTCGATCCTCGAGGAAGCGGGCGCTCCGACCGTGCATGCCGACAGCTGGCAGGAAGCGCTGGGTCTCGCCGCAAAGGGCAAGACCACCGCCGTCGTTCTCCCGCTAGACACCGGCTTTGCCAATGACGAGCTGGAGATCCTGACCGAGCAGGACGTGCTCGGCGACCGGCTGGTGCGGCGCAAGAAAAAGCGCAAGGATTCCGATGCCTTCCTCGCCGAACTTCAGGCGCTGGCGAAGGGCGATCTGGTCGTCCATGTCGAGCACGGGATCGGCAAGTATCTCGGGCTCGAACCCGTGCCCGTCGGCAAAAGCCAGCACGATTGCGTCGCCCTCGAATACAAGGGCGGCGACAAGCTCTTCATCCCGGTCGAAAACATCGACGTTCTCTCGCGCTACGGCTCGTCGGAGGAATCGGTCCCGCTCGATCGCCTCGGCGGCGAAGCATGGCAGAAACGCCGCGCCAAGCTGAAGGAGCGCATCACTGCGATCGCAGGCGAGCTGATGAAGGTTGCCGCCGAGCGTGCGCTCAAGAAGGCACCCGTCTTCGAGGCCGAGGAAGCGAGTTACAACCAGTTTGTCGACCGGTTCCCCTGGGAGGAAACTGACGATCAGGACGCGGCGATTGCCGACGTGTTGCGCGATCTTGAAAGCGGCAAGCCGATGGACCGCCTCGTTTGCGGTGACGTCGGTTTCGGCAAGACCGAGGTCGCCCTGCGCGCAGCATTCGTCGCAGCGATGAGCGGGCAGCAGGTTGCGGTGGTGGCACCCACCACTCTGCTTGCACGCCAGCACTTCCAAAACTTCTCCGAACGCTTTGCGGGCTTCCCGCTCAAGGTCGGACGCCTTTCGCGCCTCGTTTCTTCCAAGGAGATGAGCGAAACGCGCGAAGGGTTGGCGAGCGGCGACATCGACATCGTCGTGGGCACCCACGCGATCCTTTCCAAGTCGACCGAGTTCGCCAATCTCGGCCTCGTGATCGTCGACGAGGAACAGCGCTTTGGCGTCACGCACAAGGAGAAGCTGAAACAGCTGCGCTCCGACGTGCATATGCTCACGCTCACCGCCACCCCGATCCCGCGCACTCTGCAGATGGCGATGACGGGCCTGCGCGAGCTATCAACCATCCAGACCCCTCCGGTCGACCGTCTCGCCGTGCGGACCTATGTGATGGAATGGGACGACATGGTGATGCGTGAGGCGCTGCTGCGCGAACATCATCGCGGCGGGCAAAGCTTCATCGTCGTGCCGCGCATTGCCGACATGGCGGCGGTCGAGGAATGGCTCGGCGAGCACGTGCCCGAAGTGAAGGCGATCAGCGCACACGGCCAGATGGGCGCCGCCGAGATCGAAGAGCGCATGAGCGCATTCTACGACGGCAAGTACGAAGTGCTGCTTTCGACCACCATCGTTGAAAGCGGGCTCGACTTGCCGAGTGCGAACACCATCATCATTCACCGCGCCGACCGGTTCGGCCTCGCCCAGCTCTACCAGCTGCGCGGGCGCGTCGGGCGGGCGAAGCTGCGCGCATATGCTTATCTGACCTACGAGAAGGACGTGCAGCTTTCTGAAATCGCGGAGAAGCGCCTAAAGGTGCTGGGTGACCTCGACAGTCTTGGCGCAGGCTTCCAGTTGGCGAGTCACGATCTCGATATTCGCGGAGCGGGCAATCTGCTCGGCGATGAGCAATCGGGCCATATTCGCGAGGTCGGGTTTGAGCTCTACCAATCGATGCTCGAGGACGCGATCCTCGCTGCCAAGGCGAGCGCGATGGGGCTGGAGAAGAAGGAAGACGCCTTCTCGCCGCAGATCACCGTCGATGCGCCGATCATGATCCCCGAGGAATACGTGCCCGACCTCGCGGTCCGCATGGCGCTTTATCGCAGGCTCAACCAGGCGCAGGACAAGGCGGAGATTGAGAGCCTTGCTGCGGAGATGATCGACCGCTTCGGCGATTTGCCCGGCCCGACCCAGAACCTCGTTCGCCTGATCGAGATCAAGCATCAGGCCATCGAGGCGCATATCGCCAAGATCGATGTCGGTGCGCGCGGGACGCTGGTGACCTTCCACAAGGACAACTTTCCTGACGGGCCCGGCCTCATTGCCTATGTCGACAAGCTCAATGCCGGCCGCGAGGGCACTGCCAAGCTGCGCCCCGACATGAAGCTCGTCATCAACCGTGCATGGGGCGATCCCGACAGCCGCTTGAACGGCCTGTTCCAGCTGACCAAGGGCCTCTCGCGGATCGCTCGCAAGGCGCGGAAGGCATCGGGGAACAAGACCGCGGCTTGACGCGCGCGGGTCTTGCAAACACTACTCCTCACCAAGAACTCGAAGGGGAGAGAACATGCCGATTTTCCGTCCAATCCTGATGCTCTGCGCGAGCCTGGCTATGGCAGCGCCCGCTATCGCTCAGGATGAGGAGGCACCTCCCCCGGCCTTCCCCGAAACCGAGATCTTTGTGTTCCACTATGATGGCGAGGCCGAGGAGAACGCGCTGTCTGATGGCATCAACGTCACCAACCGCACCGGCTATGACAACCAGCCATACTTCACTCCTGACAGCACAAGCTTCCTCTATTCACGCAATGACGGGACGCAGACCGATATCTGGGAATACGAGCTGGTGACCGGCACGCACACTCAGGTGACCGACCTGCCCGAATCCGAGTTCTCTCCCACGCCCTCGCCCGACGGGACCACCATCTCGATGGTGTTCGAGCGCAGCAACTCGATATGGCAATTAGACCGCAACGCACCCGGCGCACCCAGCTGGGTGCTCGCAGCGGCGGGCGTGCCCGAGCCTGTCGGCTACTTCGCGCGCAATTGGGAGACCGGCGATGTGCTCTATTGGTCGCGCTATGGCTTCAACGTCGCGCTGACCAACGCCGAGCGGCAGGTCTATCACTTCATTAGCGGCAATGCGGTGCCATCTACCCCGCATTTGATCCCGGGAACGAACCGTTTCAGCTTCGTCCACCGCCAGACCAACGAGCAGATGTGGATCAAGGAGTTCGACCCCGAAACCCGTGCGATCCGGCCGATTGCGCCGATCTTCGGCTCCAACGCCAATTACACATGGGCGCCCGATGGAGCGATACTACGGATCGAAGGGACGCTGGTGAACCGCTATCGCGAAGGCGACGTGGGCTGGGAGGTCATCGCCGACCTCGCCGATCATGGCATTGCGAGCGCCAACCGCATCGCGGTCAGCCCCGATGGCACTCATATCGCGATTGTCGGTCTGCCTGCCGAATAATCGGGCCTAGCCGTGCCCTGCGCCGCGCGCGGTCTGTGACAATGCAACCACCTCCGCACCCTTCATCGGCTGCGCGCGCAGGAAGCCCTGCCAATAGTCGCAGCCTTCGGAGATGATCGCGGCGCGCTGAACGTCGCTCTCGATCCCCTCGGCATAGACCTCGAGCTCCAGCGCTTTCGCGAGCCCCATGATCGCCCGCAGCACCGCGAGCGCCTTGGCATCGCCGGGAACGCCGTCGACCATGATCTTGTCGAGCTTGATCGCATCCAGCGGCAATTCGCGCAGATAGTGAAAGTTGCAGAAGCCCGCCCCGAAATCGTCCAACGCAGTCCGAAAACCGAGCGCACGCAACGCCTTCAACGCCGCCGATGCCTGCTCGATATTGCGCACCAGCATGTCTTCGGTGATCTCGAGCATCAGGCGCGTGGGCTCGATCTTGCTCTTGCCGATCAGCTCGGCAAAGTCGGCGGCGAAGCGCGGATCGCCCAGTTCTTCGGGCGTGATGTTGAGCGAACAGGTGAGCGCTTGCGGCCAGCTCGACGCTTCCTCAAGCGCGCGGGCAACGACGTGCCGCGAGAGGGGCGCTACCAAGGCAGCCCGCTCTGCAATCGCGAACAGGTCGCGCGCGCCGATCTCGCCCAATGTCGGATGCTGCCACCGTGCAAGCGCCTCTGCGCCCACCACTGCACCCGTGCGGCAGGAGAATTGTGGCTGGAATAGCACCTCGATCTCGCGCCGGTCGAGCGCGCGCAGGATTTCGGTTTCAAGCGCACCGGACTTCACGCCCGGCAACCGCCCTTTCAACCGGTCGCCAACCGGACCGCGCAGTGAATTTGGCAGCGAACCGCCTGTTTTCGATGGACCCTTACTCATCGGCCAGCCCATAGACTTGCGTGACGCGCAATGCTCTCTCCAATTGCAATCCGCCCAAAATTGGAACATCAGGATAAGTGATTAGCGCCATGGGGGGCGCTGCGGGCTGCGAGGCAGTTGTACCACGAGAGAGCCGATTGTCGCGCATCGCATGGCGAATCAAAGGCTTCGTAGCGCGCTATTGGGTGAACGCCACTTGGGAGGGCGCGAATGAATATCGAAGCCGCCGCTGCAACCAGCCGCAATGGTGCGGATGGCAAGAACGGGCATAAACGGTTCGAACAGGTTGCGCTGGTCGCTTCCGATACGCCGCGCGCGCAGGAAGCGTTTTCGATGCTTTGGGCGCAGCGCGACTGGGCGCCACTCGAGGAAGCCGATGCAGCGGTGGTGCTCGGCGGCGACGGCTTCATGCTTCAGACTTTGCACTCGATGCTCGACAACGAGCGGATTCTCCCAGTTTACGGGATCAATCGCGGCACGGTCGGATTCCTGATGAACCGCTACGACAAGCGCATGGCGGTGCTCAACCGCATCGCCAAGGCGCGCGCCATGGCCATCGCGCCGCTGCGCATCAGCGCGACCACGCAGGATGGCGAGACGCATGCGCTGTGCGCGATCAACGAGCTGTCGCTGCTTCGTGAAACCCGCCAGACCGCCAAGATCGAGGTGTGCGTGGGCGATCAGGTCCGGATCGAGGAGCTGGTGGGCGACGGTGTGCTTGTTTCGACCCCGGCAGGCTCGACCGCCTACAACCTCTCGGCGAACGGCCCGATCCTTCCCCTGGGCAGCGAGATGCTCGCGCTCACGCCGATCAGCCCGTTCCGCCCGCGTCGTTGGCGCGGCGCGATTCTGCCCGACGAAATGCCGATCCGCCTGCGAGTGCTCGATCCAGGCAAGCGCCCAGTTTCCGCCGTGGCCGACCAGAAAGAGCTGCGCGACATCGCCGAAGTCTCGATCGAGGTCGCGCACGACACCGAGCTGCAATTGCTGTTCGATCCCGGCCAATCGCTCGCCGAACGGATCGTCGCGGAGCAATTTGCGGTGGATTGATCGCGCGTTTCCGGCGCGTCGACGGGGTGCGGATGGAACACTCATCCCCCACTTTTGCGAAAGTCCGGTTTCCGCGTAAATGACTGATATAGCGCCCAAATCAAGTAAGTTTGCCGCTTGAAGTGTCACTTTCCGGTTTCGCTCCCGACGCGCCAGTGTTGAAGCGTGATCATAGGGCGAGCCGGCAACGTAGGAAAATGCGCGAGGTATGTGCGCAAAAACCATCAATTCCCCTCTTGCAAAGCATCGCGCCTCTTCATATACGCGCGCTCTCGCTTCCCTCGATACCGCTTGGGAAGCTGCTCCCCGATAGCTCAGCGGTAGAGTAGGTGACTGTTAATCACTTGGTCGTTGGTTCGAATCCAACTCGGGGAGCCATTCTTCTCCTTCCATCGCAGTCCGGTCCGCTCAGAAGCGCGTTGCACGCGTTTACCTGACGCGGTTTTCCTTCCCGCTCTGGGACTGGGGGCAAGGACTTGTATCGTTAACGCGGATCGCACGTCACTTGGGTGAACCTGCTTCGACTAGAGGAGTTCGCCATGTCCGCCTTTTCCTATCGCACCAGCGCGCCCGACCGTTGGACTAGCCCACGCCAATCCTGCGATCCGACGCTGCGCCGCTATCACTATGGCAAGATCCAACCGATGGCCGACGAACGGCCCGGCCTTTTCGCACGCCTCTTGCGCGCAGGCTAACGACACCGCGCCTGCCTCCCCTTGCACAATCGATCCGGCCCGGTGATAGTCCCGGCCCTAAGGGATCACGTACGATCGGGAGGAAAATCATGCACAAAGCAACGTTTGTCACCGGCCTGTCGCTGCTCGCACTGAGCGCATCCGTCGCGGTCGCTGAAGACCTCGACAAGGACACGCGCGAGCAGTTCGAGAAGATCGCGGATTCGGTCGCGATGGCTCAGACCTGCCGTCAGCACGACTATGAGGTCGACAGCGCCGGGCTCACCGCCTGGGGTGAGGCGGCGGTCGATCAGGCAGTCGAGGGCGGAATGGCGCGCGAAGATGCGCAAGCACGGCTCGATGAAGAGATCGACGCGGAATATGCGCGGGTCGAAGAGGAATTCGAAAGAGCCAGCCGCATGGCTCAATCGCGCGACCATGTGACCCGCTTCAACCGCCGCATGAAGAAGAGCTGCCAACGGCTGGCGAAGCACGATCTGGCCGGCCAGTACTTCACCGAGATCGACGACTGAGCGCGCGCTAGCTCCCCAAGAGCAACCGCACTCCTACCACCAGAACCAGTGCGGCGGTCAGCCACCTGATCCAGCGCAAGGGCAGCACCCGCACGGCAAGCAGGCTGCCGATCTGGCCGCCAATCACCACCGCGATCAGCAGCGGAAGCGCCTCGTAGATTGCACCGCCGAACATTGCGGGGCCATTCTTCGCGAGCTGGCCGGCGAGGCCGAACAGCGAATTGACGAGGATGAAGAAACTCGCGGTCGCGGCTACGGCACGCGCGTCGGCCCAGCGGGTGAGGTGTAGAAGCGGCGCGAGGAAGATGCCTCCGCCTATCCCGACGACGCCAGCTAGAAATCCGATTGGGGCTGCGGCGAAGGGCATGATGCGCGCAAATCGGCTCGTTTCACCCTCCTGAGCCTTGCTTACCGGGATGAGCATGGTGGCAGCGGTCAGGACGAGGCTCGCGCCCAGCAGCGCCATAAAGCTCGCCTCGTCGATCCTTACCAGTCCTCCGATGAAGGCCGCAGGGGCCGCGAGTGCGGTGAGCAGGATCGCGCCCTTCCACGGGGTCACGCCAGCGCGGGCGAAGCGCACGCTGCTACCCGCCACCACCACGATATTGCAGGCAAGCGCGACCATCGGCAGCACGCGATAGTCGAGCCCCGCGAGCGCAAGCAGCGCGGCATAGGTCGACCCGCCGCCAAAGCCGACGCTCGCATAGAGCAGCGCGGTCAGGAAAAATCCGACGGTGAGGAGGAAGATGATCGGCATGCGCCCCTCGCCCTATCGCCGGATCATGCCCAGTGCTAGGCCGCGCTTGTGGGAGAGGCGTGAAATGGACGAAGCGATCAAGCTGCCTGACGGGATCGAGAAGGCCGGTCCCGCAGATGCCAAGAGGATCGGCGCAATCACAGCCGATGCATTTCGGAATGATCCGTTCAATCTCTGGCTGTTCAAGAACTTCGCCGGGATCGCGGCGCTATTCGACCTTCAGGCCACCCGCATCTACGGACCCAGAGGCTATTGCTACAGCGCGGGCGACGAGGGCGCGTGCATGTGGATGATGCCTGGTGGTGACGCCTCTTTCGGCAGCGGCGATTACTGGCGCTTTGCAATCCGCACGCTGTTCGCCTCGGGCCCCGCGGCGATCGGGCGCGGTATCAAGACAGGCGAGGCGATGGAGGTGCGCCATCCAGACCTTCCCCACGCCTACCTGTTCAGCATAGGCGTCCGTCCGAGCGCGCAGGGCAAGGGACTGGGCCGCAAGCTGATCGCACCCGTGCTCGACGCCTGCGACCGGACGGGGACGCGCGCCTATCTGGAGAACTCGAACCCGGCCAACACCGCGTTCTACACCAGCTGCGGTTTCACAAACCTCGGCGAGCCGATCCATCCAACGCAGGACAGCCCTCCCCTTCAGCCCATGGTGAGAGAGCCGCGCACTGCTTGAGCGATGCGCGGCCCCGTCAAGATCACGCCTTGGCGGTCACAGCGCCGTGGCAGTGCTTGTACTTGTTGCCCGAGCCGCAGGGGCACGGTGCGTTGCGGCTGACCGCCATGTCGGCATAGGGGTTGTCGGCGTTCGCCCCGCCCGGCCCCGATGCGGCGCGCGGGCTGCCGGCGAGCGAGCCGAACAGTTCAGGGCGCTCTGCCGAACCGTCGCCATCGTTCGAATTGTCGAGGCCCGTCAGCGGATCGATATGGCCGGTGAGGAAATCGGGCAGGTCGGGCAGTGCTTCGCTCTCCGGCTCGACCATGCGAAGTTCGACCAGCATCAGGCGCCGGGTCACTTCTTCGCGCAAGGTATCGAGCATGGTCTCGAACAGGCCAAAAGCCTCGCGCTTGTATTCGTTGATCGGCTGCTTCTGAGCGATGCCGCGCATCCAGATCACCTGACGCAGCGCATCGAGCGTCGCGAGGTGTTCTTTCCAGTGATGGTCGAGCTGGCGCAGCAGAATATCCTTCTCGACCATGCGCCAGGTCGATGCCTCGTACTTGGCGACCTTGGCGTTCATCAGCTCGTCGGTCTGCTCGCGGATACGATCCTCGAAGATTTCCTGATCGACCGCGTCCTCTTCCATCCAATCGTCGATCGGAGGCTTGATGCCGAAGACATGCTCGAGCTTCTCCTTGAGCGCTTCGGTGTCCCACTGTTCGGGATAGCTGCCCGGAGGGCAGGTGGAGGCGAGGATGGCGTTGATCGTGTCGTGACGCATATCGACCACGACATCATCGACCGTTTCCGAATCCATGATCTCGGCGCGCTGCTCGTAAATCACCTTGCGCTGGTCGTTCATCACGTCGTCGTACTGAACGACCTGCTTGCGCGTGTCGTAGTTGCGCGATTCGACCTTCTTCTGCGCGGTTTCGATGGCTTTGGAGAGCCATTTCGACCCGATTGCCTCGCCGTCTTCGAGGTTTGAATTCATCATTTTGGCGAAAAGGGTGTCGGGCCCGAAAATGCGAAGGAGGTCATCCTCAAGGCACAGGTAGAAGCGCGAAAGACCCGGGTCGCCCTGACGACCCGAACGGCCGCGCAGCTGGTTGTCGATGCGGCGGCTTTCGTGACGCTCGGTGCCGAGCACGAACAGACCGCCCGCTTCGAGCACTTTCTGCTTCTCGGCTTCGACCTCTTCCTTGATCCGGCTGATCTCGGCGTCCTTGGCGAGGCCCTCTTCCATATGGCCGAGCTCGTCCTCGATCCGGAATTCGAGGTTACCGCCCAGCTGAATGTCGGTACCGCGACCGGCCATGTTGGTGGCGATCGTCACCGCGCCGATGCGCCCGGCCTGCGCCACGATGTGCGCTTCACGTTCGTGCTGGCGGGCGTTGAGGACTTCGTGCTTCACCCCTTCCTTGTCGAGGAACTGGCTGAGAAGCTCGGATTTTTCGATCGAGACCGTGCCGACGAGGATCGGCTGGCCCGTCGCCTGCTTCTCGGCGATGGCCTTTGCGATCGCCTGGAACTTGTCCATCGTGTTCTTGTAGAACTCGTCTTCCTCGTCGACGCGGGCGACCGGCTTGTTGGTCGGGATTTCGACGACGTTGACCTTGTAGATGTCCCAGAATTCCGCCGCTTCGGTCGCGGCGGTACCGGTCATACCTGAAAGCTTGGGATACATGCGGAAGTAATTCTGGAAGGTGATCGAGGCCATGGTCTGGTTCTCGGGCTCGATCTTGACGCCTTCCTTCGCCTCGACCGCCTGGTGCAGACCGTTCGACCAGCGGCGGCCGTCCATCATGCGGCCGGTGAACTCGTCGATGATCACGACCTTGTCGTCCTTGACGATGTAGTGATCGTCGCGGCGGAACATGTGAACCGCCTTCATCGCCTGGTCGAGGTGATGGACGACCTGGGTATTCTCGACGTCGTAGAGGTTGTCGGTTTCGAGCAGGCCCTTGTCGGCGAGCATCTGCTCGACCCCATCCAGCCCTTCCTCAGTGAACTGGATGTTCTTGGTCTTCTCGTCCTTTTCGTACCACTCCTCGGGCACTTCCTTCGCGACCTCGTCGAGCTTGACGTAGAGGTCGGACTTGTCCTCGGTCGGGCCGGAGATGATCAGCGGCGTGCGCGCCTCGTCGATCAGGATCGAGTCGACTTCATCGACGATTGCGTAGTTGAATGGGCGCTGCACCATCTGGCGGCGTTCATGCTTCATGTTGTCGCGCAGATAGTCGAAGCCGAACTCGTTGTTCGTGCCGTAGGTGATGTCGGCATTGTATGCGTCGCGCTTGGCGAACTCGTCCATGTTGGGGACGATCACGCCGACGCTGAGGCCGAGCCAGGTATAGAGCTGCCCCATCCATTCCGCGTCGCGGCGGGCGAGGTAGTCGTTCACCGTGACGACGTGGACACCCTTGCCCTCGATCGCGTTGAGATAAACCGCCAGCGTTGCCACCAGCGTTTTACCTTCACCGGTGCGCATCTCGGCGATCTCGCCGCGATGGAGCACGATGCCGCCGATCATCTGCACGTCGAAGTGGCGCATGCCGAGCACGCGCATCGAGGCTTCGCGCACTGTGGCAAAAGCTTCGGGCAGGATGTCGTCGAGCGTCGCGCCATTGTCGAGCTGCTCGCGGAACTTGGCGGTCTGCGCCTTGAGCGCCTCGTCCGAGAGCTCCTTGATCATCGGCTCGAGCGCATTGACCTTGTCGACGATCTTGCCGAGCGATTTGACATAACGGTCGTTGGACGAGCCGAAGACGGATTTTACGAGTTTATCGAGCATTGTGGGGGAAAGCTTTCGAGATTGGCTTGATATGCACGTGGCCCGCCGGACAGCGGGCTCGGGCAAAGATCATGGATGTAAGAAACTATTGCGCAGCGGGGTTGCTCCCGCGCGACTAGGGGAAGGTTTCGACGAGCGCGCTATTCCAGCGCGCGGTCGCTTCCGAGAATGACCGAAGGGCGTAGCCACGCGGGCAGCCAGGTCTTGGGCTTGCGCTTTTCACGCTGAGGGCACCGGTTCCTGTTCTCGCGAGCCCGCTCCGGACAGGCGCAGCTTTCGCTGGCCGCTGCCTCGCTCGACCGCGCATCGGTGCGCGTATTCTCGACCATGGATTGCACGGAATTGGCGTGAGCCGGCGCGTGAAGCGCAGCGATCCCGCTGAAGAGTGCAAACAGGGCAAGGAGATGACGAGGCATCATGGTGTGCGGATAAATAGTGCATTTTCGGGGTTTCGTCCACCGGCTAGGCTCAGTTTTGCGCGATGTCCGCGCCCCAATTGCGACGTTTACTCACTCGCCGCCCGTCTTTAAGGCGCTGGGCGATGGAATTGACCCGCTCTCCGCTTGCCCTGCCCTTCCCCGACATGCCTGCGATCGAAGGGGTGACGCTGCGCGTGGCGCGGGCGCGGTACAAGGATTGGAACCGAGCCGACCTCACCTTTGTTGAGCTTGCAGAGGGCACCAGCGTCGCCGGCGTGTTTACGCAAAGCGCCTGCGCATCCTCCGAGGTCGAGATGGGGCGGGAGCAAGTCAAATCGGGCTCTGCGCGCGCCCTGGTCGTCAATGCCGGCAATTCCAACGCGTTTACGGGCGTGCGAGGCCGCGAGGCGGTTGAGCAGATCATGGCACAGGTCGCTGAGGGGCTCGGCTGCGAGGCGAGCGAAGTCTTCGTTTCCTCGACCGGCGTAATAGGCGTGCCTCTGCCCAAGGATAGGGCTCGCGAGGGCGTTGATACGGCTCTGAAAGCGGAACCTTGTGGCTGGGAGGACGCAGCCAACGCCATCGCTACCACTGATACCTTCGCCAAAGGTGCCGGTGCATCTGCCATGATCGGCGACACGCGCGTCGAATTTGCAGGTATCATCAAGGGCAGCGGCATGATCGCCCCCGACATGGCTACAATGCTCGGATACATCTTTACTGATGCCGATATTGCGCCTGCTTTCCTGCAAGAGCTTCTGGCCACAGCCAATGCGCAGACGTTCAGCTGCATCACCGTCGATGGCGACACCTCGACCAGCGACACGGTTATGGTCTTCGCGACAGGCCACGCAGGCAATTCACGAATTGAAGGCTGGGACAGCCCCGGCGCGGATGCCTTTGCCGCAGCTCTTACCGATGTCTGCCGCGAACTAGCCCAGTTGGTCGTGCGCGACGGCGAAGGGGCGTCCAAATTCATTGCCGTGCGCGTTTCTGGCGCTGTCAGCCACGACAGCGCGCGCACGGTCGCGCTCGCCATCGCCAATTCCCCGCTCGTGAAGACCGCAATCGCAGGCGAGGACGCAAACTGGGGCCGCGTCGTGATGGCGGTCGGCAAGGCAGGCGAACCCGCCGATCGCGACCGCCTCTCGATCGCGTTCGGAGGCGTGTGGACGGCACGCGACGGCATGCCGGTCGTAGATTTCGACGAGGCACCCGTCGCAGAGCACCTCAAGGGCGCTGAAATCGACCTCGCAGTGGACCTTGGCATTGGTGACGGGCGTGCGACCGTTTGGACCTGCGACCTCACGCACGGCTATATCTCGATCAACGCCGATTATCGGAGTTAGCAAAAAGGGGGAAAGTCATGCCGAGCTCGGAAAGCCTTAGAGCGGATGCGAATAATTTGGATCAAAGTGCCAATGATCTCCTTATGGAAGCGACCGCCATTTTCACCGCTATGACTGCACAGGGGCAGCAGATCGACGAGCCTTTCCTCTCTGAAATACTTGAAATCCTGGCGAGAGACGATCTTGTTGGCGATCTTGATCGACTTTCCAATCTGATCGACAACCTGGACGATCACGTACAAGAGCGACGTATCTTTATCTTTCGCCGCTACAGGCACATCAGAGAGATAACCGCTGATCTGGACAACATGATCGACTTGTTAAATCAAACGTTTCACAACCTTCTGCGGCTGCTCGAAGCTTACGGGAAAGTCGAGGCTGCCAAAGCGCATCGCGCGCACGCAGACGCGTTTCGAGAATTCGCCAGTAATCTTGAATCAGAAGGATTGTAAGATCGAACTCTCGCCCCTCGACGCCGAGATGCGCGATCTCTTCCGGTTCGCCGCGCAGAACTCGATGCTGCCGCGCTTCCGCGCGCTTTCGGACGATCAGATCGAGTGGAAGGGCGAGGATGATCCGGTCACTGTGGTCGACCGCGAAGTCGAGCAATTCCTCACCGACGCGCTGACCAAGCTAGCTCCCGGAGTCGCGGTAGTCGGCGAGGAAGCGGTTGCGGCGGACAAGGCCGTGCTCGATCACCTGTCGGACGCATGCTGGATCATCGACCCGCTAGACGGGACCGCCAACTTCACCGAGGGCAAGGAACCGTTCGGGATCATCGTCGCGCTCGCCGATGCGGGCAAGGCGGTCGCAGGGTGGCTCTACGATCCTGTCAGCGATCGGCTTTGTCACGCTAAGGCGGGCGAAGGCGCATTCGTGAATGGTGAGAAAATTACCGCCATAACGACGGGTCAGACGCCGCCTGTCACCGCGGTAAGCCGCATGTTCCTGACCGAAGAGCAGGCCGCAATGGTCGATGCCAAGCTCGCCCCGCACTACACGCTAGTCGACATCCCGCGCTGCGCTGCTGAGCAATATCCGCGCCTCGCATTGGGCGAGAACGACGTGTCGAGTTTCAAGCGCACGCTTGCATGGGATCACGCCGCAGGAGTGCTCTGGCTCAACGAGGCAGGCGGAAAGGCTGCGCGGCTCGACGGCAGCGAGTACCGCGTCGATCAGCACGGGGAAAGCGGCGATTTCAAGGGGTTGCTAGGCGCTTCGAGCCCGGCAATCTGGGACGAATTCGTTGCGCGGGTGCTCGCCTAGGAAGGACGAGCACCCCGCAGACTCAAATTTCGCTTTCAAGCCATTGCTTGAGCTGGCTCTTGGGAGCAGCGCCAACCTTGCGCGCGACCGGCTCGCCGTTCTTGAACAGCACCATCAGCGGGATCGACTGGACGCCCATGTCAGCCGGAACGCCGGTGTTTTCCATGATGTCCATCTTGGCAATCGTGACGGCATCACCCAGTTCCTCGCTGATTTCTTCCAGCGCGGGGGCGATCATCTTGCACGGGCCGCACCAGTCCGCCCAGAAATCGACCAGCACGGGCTTGTCGCTTTCCAGCACATCGGTTTTCCAGCTGTCATCGGTGACGTTCACGGTGGCCATATCGGCTTCTCCTGTAATTCTCTTCGCGTTCTATCTAGTCCGGTTTGCGGCTCACTCAAGAGCGCGCGGGGTATAGCTTTGCTGCGCCTCGCCCAACCGGTTCTTGTGGCTTTCCAATTCTACGGATGGGAGCGCGATCAGTTTCGGCGTGTGGGTGTAGAGAACAGCAGCCCGGACGTCGCGCCCCGGGTAGATCGCCTCCAGCGCCGCGACATAGGCCGCCATCTGCCGGATTGTCGCCCTTGGCATGTCCTCGAACGCTTCGGGAGGGCGCCGCGCGGTCTTGAAATCGACCACCGTGACGCGTTCGGGCTTGACCATCAGCCGGTCGGCCGTGCCTGCGACAACCACGCCATCAACAGTCGCGGCAAGCGGCACTTCTGCAAGCGAGGCAGGGGAGAAAATTTCGGCGAATTCTGGGGTTTCCAAAACCGCGAGCGCGCTCTCGAGCATTTCCGCGCGGGTTGCGGCGTCAAGGTCGCTCGCATGCCGTTCCAACCACGCCGCAGCCGCTTGCGCGCGATCTTCGGCAGGCACATCAGGCATCCGTTCGAGCAGACCGTGGATCAGCGTCCCCCGCCGCGCCGCTATGGCCGCAGCGCCCGGATCAAGCGGCGGAGAGGCGGCGAACTCCTCACCGGCGCTGCTCGGCGCGAGCGGTTTTGGCGGGCGCGGTTCGGGTCCGATGGGAGTCGTGGCCCATTCGGGCAATGCAGCCGTGGTCGCCTCGAGCATCTCAACCTCGCTACCGACCAGTGGGTCGCACGGCTCACCGTCGACCATCCGCCAGCCCCAGATGTCGTCCTCAACCGGCACATTGTCGATCAGGGGCACGAGGCGAGCATACCAGCTGTCCTCGTGTGGCTCGCCCTTCTTCGCCTGCCGCGGCCCTAGCGATCCGCCGACAAACAGCGCCTCTTCCGCGCGGGTCATCGCGACGTAGAGCAACCGCCAGTGCTCCTGCATCGCGGCGATCTCGGCTGCCTCCTGAGCCTTGGCAACTGCTCCCGCGCGCTCCTCTTTCGACAGGCTGGGGAGCGGCACGCGGCGCGCATTCTCGCGTTCCGCCCCAACCGGATCGTCAGCCAGATCGAGCCCGCCAGTGCTGCCCGGCTCTCCGGTCGCATCGGCGAGGATCACGATTGGAGCCTGCAAGCCCTTCGATCCGTGGACGGTCATCACTCGCACCAGCCCCTCGGCCTCGTCGGGATCGCGTTTCAAGTCGGCAGTGCCCGCGTCAAACCATTCGATGAAGCCGGCGAGGCTCGGCGAGTGCGCGCTTTCGTAGGAGAAAGCGGCGTTGACCAGTTCGTCGATCGGATCATTGGCTTCGCGTCCTAACCGCGCGACCAGTTCGCGGCGCGCTTGCCATGGGCCGATGAGCAGCCACGCGAGCATGGCCTGCGGTGTCTCGAAATCGGCCCGCGCGAGCAGTTCGCGCAGTTTCGCCACTGTCTCGGCAACGAACGGCTCCTCGCTCGCGCGCAAGTGCGACCAAAGCCGCGCTTTCGGCGCGCGTGGCACATGCGCAAGCAGATCATCCTGCGTCCAACCGATCAAAGGTGATGAAAGCAAATTGGCGAGGCTGAGATCGTCAAGCGGCTGCGCAGCGAAACGCAAGGCCGCCATCAGGTCCTTCACCGCCAGTGGAGCGCCCAGACGCAGACGGTCGACACCCGCCACCGGGACCCCGCGTGCATGCAGCTTGGCGACGATCTGGGTGGCGAGATCCTTGCGTTTGCGCACCAGTACCATGATGTCGCCCGCACCCGCATGGCGTTTGCGCTCACCCTTCTCGAGGACGAACGGCTCCTCCTCGCTCACCCAGCGCCGCACTTGCTCTGCGATGCGGTCGGCAAGCAGGGTGTCGTGCGCGGGTAGCCAGTCCTGCTCTTCCTCGATTTCCGGGTCATCCGCGCTGCTGACGACCGGTTTCCACAAGGTCACCAGACCGCCCAGTTCCGGCTTGAACGAGCGATGCTCGCCCGTTGGCTCCGGCAGCCCGAATGCCTCGTGCCCGATTGCCTCCATCGCGCGGTCGACGAAATCGAGCACACGCGGTGTGGTGCGGTAAGATAGCCCGAGATCGAGGTCGGCCCACCCCGGCAGGCGGCGGTTCTCGCGAAGCTCGTGCGCGTTGGTCTTCGCATCATCGATCCGGCGTTTGACGCGGTGCTTTGCGCGTTCGAAGTTCTCCGGGCTGGTGCCCTGGAAGCCGAAGATCGCTTGCTTGTAGTCGCCCACGGTGAAGATCGTGCGCAATTTGTCTCCGCGCGCGCCCTCGCCGCTGAAGAAGTCGTCGATCAGCGCGAAGATGATGTCCCACTGGCTGCGATTGGTGTCCTGCGCTTCATCGATCAGGATGTGATCGAAACTGCGGTCGAGCTTGTAGCGGATCCAGTCGCCAGCGCCTGCATTCTTGAGCAGATGCGCGGCCTTGCGGATGAGATCGTCGAAGTCGAGCAACCCTTCCCGAGCCTTGGCCGCCTCCCATGCTTTCGCGAATGTACGGCCCATCTCCAGTGCACTGGTGAGGAAGGTCGCAAGGCCGAGTAAAGCGCGGCGTTCCGCGACCATTGCCACCGCGTCGGCGACGTCCTGCTGCCAGTTTACGAGGAGCGGTTCGGCCTTGGCCGGTTTTGCCATCGAGCGCGGCTCCCCGTCCTTCTTGAGGACCGTTTCGAAGAAACCGTCGAGAAGCGCAGGTCGCGCGGAATGGTCGGCGGCGAGCCATTGCGCGATGTGCGCAGCCGTCGCATCGCCCGTCTTGGCCCCCCAATCCTGCATCAGAGGCAGCATTGCCCGCAGTTGGTCATCGGGAAAAACCTCGGGGTCAAGTCCTGCGATCACCCAGTCCTCATCTGCGTCCGCCGGCATGTCGAGCAGTCGGAGCACGCGCTCCCGCAACGGTCCGTCCCACGGCGCGGGTTCCTCCCACAGCTCTGCAGCGCTTGCGCAGGTCATCAGCCATCCGCGCAAAGCTTCTGGGTCTTTCGCCTTTGTGAAGTGGCTCACCGCGTCGAGCAGGCCGGTATCACCGTCGCGCTCTGCATCGGTGAGCATGTCGGCAAGCACTTGCCGCGCCAGAAGCTCGCGCTCGCGATCCTCCATCGGCTTCGCGCCGGGTGTGAGGCCCGCTTCCTCGGGGAAATTTGCGAGGAGCCATTGCGAGAAGGCGTGGATCGTATCGATCCTGAGCCCCCCTCCCGGGCAATCGAGCACGCTCGCAAACAGCGTGCGCGCATGGGCTTGAAGCTCGGGCGTTATGTCTGCACCAAGGAAGGCGAGTTCCTTGCCGAGCGTCCCGCTATCGGCTCGCACCCAGCGAGCGAGCACGTCGTTGATGCGGTTCGCCATTTCCGCCGCGCCCGCCTTGGTAAAGGTGAGACACAGAATCTGCGAAGGATCGACACCGGGGGTCAGCAACAGCCGCAAGACGCGCGCGGACAGCACCTGCGTCTTGCCCGTGCCTGCCGATGCCGACAGCCACACGTTGTCGCGCGGATTGGCGGCCTTGAGCTGGTTGCCCTTCAGCTGGAAGACGGCGCCGCTCATGGCTTGTCCCCCTCTTCCTCGCGGCGTTCAGAAAGGCGGATGATCCACTCCTCCAGACGCATCAGCTGGTCGTAGTCCGAATAGCCGGGGTAGTCGGGGTTCTCCTTGGCGGTGAAAGGCTCGGTGCCGAGGATGTAATTGTTGATCGCCTTCTCGAGGCTGGACTCGTGTCTAGGCAGGAACTCCTCGGGTTCGAGACCTCCTTGATTCGGTCCTAGTTTTCGCGGATCAAATCGCTCACCAAAATCCTGCTTTACCTTGCGCAGCGACCAAAAGGTGAAGCGGCTCGGTTCGCCCGAGATTGGCCCTGCGTCGGTCTTGAATGCGCCGTCGCGCGCGATCAGGCCGAGTATGCCCAGTTGCAAACGATAACCGGCGGCGACCTCGCGCTTGCTCGGGGGTTTGCCCGATTTGTAGTCAACGATCGCAAGGCTTCCATCGGCGAGCCGGTCGATCCGGTCGGCCTTGCCGAACACCTTGACGCCCTCGACCTGCATCTCACCCCACGCCTCGACAGCGGCCACGGTCTCCCCGGCGCGTGCGCCTTCGTCGACCCACTCCTCAAACTGCTCGAGCGCGGCGAGCAGGCGTGGCTGCCACAACCCCTTGAACAGAGGGTGCACCTGCGCCTCGGCGAACTTCTTTTCGGCAAAGGGACGGATTTCCAGCGCGGGATGATCTTCGCGAGCCTTGTGCCATTGTTCGAGGATTTCGTGCACCAGGGTACCGCGCAGCGCCGGATCACCGAACGGATCGGCGGCGAGCGGGTCGAGGCTCTTCAACTGCAATATCTTGTCCGCGTAGAACTGGTACGGATCGCCCAGCAAACGGTCGAGCGCGGTGGCGCTGATATCGACCTTGCGCAGGTCAGCCGACGGCATTGGCGCGGGGCGCGGATAATCATCCGCACGTGGCGGCGCGCGGTCAAGCGCTGCGAGCATTGCGGGCGTGCGGGTTTCGCGATGGCCGTCGGCAAGCTCGCCCAAAAGCGCCTCGACCCGCAGCATGAAGCGCGAGGGCAAGGTTGGCCCGTCCGTGTCGCGCTGCGCACGGCTCAACACCACTTCGGGCGCTCCGAGCGCGCCAGCGAGATCGTGTGCGGAAAGCCCTATGCGGAAATCGGCGCCCGGTACTCCGAGCACTCGCAGCACGCCGGGTGCGAGCAGCGCATCGGCGCCCGGTGGCTGCGGCCAACTTCCCTCGTTCAGCCCGCCACAAATGACGAGATCGGCGCGCGCCATTCGGCTTTCGAGCAGACCGTAGATCGCCACTCTCGGATGACCACCATAGGGCGGTCGAACCGCGACTTCGTCCATGCAATCGCGCAAGGTTGCAGCGACGTCGCCGGGAGCAATCCGCGTATCTCGCGCACGTGCATGGACGCGCAGATCTTCGACCATTGCCGACAGGGCTCGCCCATCCTCGCGCGCCCAGACCGCTTCGCCGCTAAGCGATTCTGCCGCGGCAGCGACCCGGTCGAGCACGTCGGCGAGTGCGATCTCCTCGTCGCTCAGGATCAGCGGAGTGAGTGCTTCTTCGACACTCGCCCACCAATCGGCGACTCCAGCCTCACGAGCAATCTGCCGCAACGGATCGAGGCCCGGTGCCGGCGAAGGACCGCGAAGTTTTCGGTCGAACGCACGCAAAGCTTTCAGCCAGACGCGCCGTTTGTCGTCCTCCTCCGATTGCACAAGCGGATGGGCGAGCGCGCCGATGAGCCTTGCCGGCTCGAGACCATGTGCGAACAGATCCGCAAGAAGTCCGAACAGTCGCCCCGCCGGCGTCAGTGACAGCGCACGGCCCGCACTATCGTCAGCCTCGATATTCCAGCGCTGCAAATGCTGAGCAACGCGTCGAGCCAGCGAACGATCGGCTGTAACCACAGCGACGCGCTTTTCCGGCTCGGCCAGCGCCTCGCGAACGAGCAGCGCAATCGCCTGCGCCTCTTCCTCGGAAGTCGCGCTGGTCATCAGGCTGACGCCCGAAAGGCGACGTTTCTGGGCCGGCAGATCGACCCACGACTTACTCGCTAGCGGCGGAAGGAAAAGCGAGCTGATCGCATGGCTACGCGCGGGCTCTGCGGCGGTCATGCCCTTGCGATGCCACGCGCGTACTTCGCCGCGGGCAATGCCCATGCGTTCGAGCAGCAGCTTCAGGTGATATTGCGGGTGGGTAAGCGCGTCCTTTTGGCCGAACACGTCGCCACCCGGCTCTGGCACGGCACCGGCGCGGCCGAGTTCGTCCCATTGTTCCTGTGTGAGCGTAAGGTCGAGATCGGGCAGCACGACCGCCCCATCGGGCAGCTCCGCGATCACCCGAAGCATCCGCGCGAGTGCGGGCGAAGCGCTGGTGACACCGGCGGCGATAATGGGAGTCTCAGGCGGATTGGCGCGCCATTTCTTCGCCGCTCGGTCGAACAGCAAGTTGCGCCGCGTGGCCGCATCCACAGCGCCAAGCTCTTTGAGGCGCGCACGCCACCGCGCCTGCACTTTCGCAAAGAGCCTCAACGATCGCTGCCAATGCTCCGAGAGGTCGCCCAGCATATCGAGCACCGGCTCGCTGATCAGGTCGTCTGGCGTCTTCTCTTCAACGAGCAGGCGATCCATCGTGCGTGCGATATCGCGCGCAAGCCGAAGGCGCGCGGCACCGGGCAATGGTTCTTCGCCAAGGTCTGCGCGCTCCTCGGCGATTAGTTCGGCAAGCTCGAGCCAGCGCTGGGTGGGCTCGATCGCGGGAGGAATGTCGCTCGACCCCAGCGGATCGAGCAAAGCTCCGAGCGCTTCATCCAAATCGAGATCGCCGACCGTCACCATTCGCGGCATGAGCATTCCCGGCGAGTCGTTCGCGCCTGCGTATCGGATGAAAGCTTCGGATAGCGTCCGCGCTGCGCGGGCGCTCGGTACCAGCAAGGTCAGGCGTGCAAGGCCGGTTTCCGGATCGAAGTGGCGCGGGACGATCCCGGCCACAAGCGCATCGGCAAAGCCGCGATGTGCGGCAATCGAATAGACCCTTGGCGCGGCCGGGTCACCCACGCTTGAGCGCGTCTTCGGTCGGCGCGATTGCCTGCGGAGTGCCAACTTCGAACCACTGGCCTGTGAAGGCGAGACCATAGAGCCGCCCTTCTTCAATCGCGCGGTTCCACAATATGTTGGTCGAGAACTTGCCCTCGGGCGCATCGCGCAAGAGGCGGTGCGAGATCAGCTGAATCCCCGTATAGATGAAAGGCGCAATCCGACCGGGTTTGCGGCGCGAGAGCACGCCGTCGGGCGCCATGTAAAAATTGCCCTCGCCGCCAAAGTTCGCCGCGCGCGAATGGCTTACGACCAGCAACAGTGCATCCATCTGGTCCGGGTTCCAGCGCGCCGAGAGATCGGCAAAGGCGTTTTGTGGGCCATCTAGCCAGATATTGTCGGCGTTGAGACAGAAGAACGGATCAGGCAGATGCGCCTGAGCCTTGATCATGCCCCCGCCCGTTTCGAGCAGTTCACCGCGCTCGTCGGAGATCGTGACCTTGGGAGCCTCACGGTCGAGCACATGCGCCTCGAGCGCGTCGGCGAGGTAGTGGACGTTGACTATCGCCTTGGCGACACCCGCATCGGCCAGCCGGTCAAGCGCGTGATCGACCAGCGGCTTGCCCGCCACTCTCACCAACGGCTTGGGCGTGGTCGCGGTGAGCGGGCGCATACGTTTGCCGAGCCCGGCAGCCATAACCATCGCGGTGTCGCTGACGAGCTTGCTCACCTGATAGTGCCTCCACCGTTCTTGCGCAGTTCATCGGGGATGTTGTTGTCGAACCACTCCGAGACCGGCTTGAGCGCGGGGTTTGCCAGATCGCGCTCCATCGCCTTCCAGACGCGCGGGATCATGTCGAGATAGCGCGGTTTTCCATCGCGCTTGTAGAGGCGTGTAAAAATGCCGACTATCTTGGCATTGCGTTGTGCACCCAGCCGCGCGTAGTCCGCGCGAAAATGCTCGTCGGTTCCGGCAGCCTTGGCATAGCGCGAGAGCATTTCGGCCTCGAGCGCGCGCGACACGTCGCGCCGTGCGTCCTGCAATAGCGAGACGAGGTCGTAAGCCGGATGCCCGACTAATGCGTCCTGAAAGTCGATCAGTCCTTGCGGCGCACCCGATCGCGGATCGCCGAGCAGCATGATGTTCTCTGCGTGATAGTCGCGCAGCACGGTGACACCCGGCCGCTGCCGCTCGAGCATAGGAGCAAGCGCCTTTTCCCAAGCAGCTTCGTAACCGGCCTTGTCCACCTTGAGGCCTAGGGCAGGCGCATACCATTCGGTGAGCAGGCCAGCTTCGCGCTGATAGACCGCCATATCGTAGTGTGCGAGCGGCCCGGCGGGTCGTTTGTGAAGTTCCACGAGGGCATCGACCGCGGCCTCATAGGCGGGCATTTCCGCGTCGGGATGCGCGTCGACATATTCGCGCATGCGCTCATCGCCGAAATCCTCGGTCAGCACCCAGCCCTTCGCAGCGTCTTCGGCATAGATCGCAGGCGCGCGCATGTCATTCTGCGCGAGCCAATAGGCGACGTCGAGAAAGGGCGTGGGGTTTTCTTCCGGCGGCGGCGCATGCATCAACATCGCAGTCTGCGGCAAGTCGTCGCGGCGCAGGCGGAAATATCGGCGGAACGACGCGTCACCAGGGATGGCGGTTATTGCGGCATCCCCCCACCCAGCAGCGGCGATGAATTCTTCAAGCCCGTCAGGCAAGTCGCGCGTTTCCGTGTCGCTGTGGCCGCTTCCGCTCATGGCATCCGCCCTAGCCAATCCGCCCCGCCCTTCACAATCGCAATCCGACCAGAACCCCCGTCTTTTGGCGCAGTTTCGAGCCGGATCGACAAGCAGCCCGGCTCATGTGCGAAGCCACCCGCATGGTCCGGCCATTCGGCGATGAGCGCAGCGTCCTCGCGATAGTCGTCGAGGCCAATCTCCAAGACTTCCTCAGGGCGCTCGAGCCGATAGAAATCGGCATGCACCACCCGGACACTCAGCGGCGGCGCATCATATGTTTCGATGATGGTGAAAGTCGGAGACGGCACTTCGCCCTCAAACCCGAGGGCCGCGATGATAGCGCGCGCCAGAGTCGTCTTTCCTGCACCCAGCCCGCCTTCGAGCGCGACCACGTCTTCGGCGCGCAAGGCCGCAGCGATTTCCGCACCGAAACGGTCCATAGCCGCAAGGTCGGGCAGTTTGCGGGTGACGCTGTCGCTCACGGCAGGGATATCGCCACGACCGTCCCGCGATCCTTTTCGCTCGCGATTTCGAGGATGCCGCCATGCGCTTCGACCAACTGGCGCGCCAGCCGAATGCCAAGTCCGCCGCCTTCTTCGCCGGCACTTTCAAGGACACCTTCCGCGCGCGCAAGCTCCTCCTCGGTCATACCGGGACCGTTATCGGAGATCACAACAAGAGCCGACCAGCGCTCATCGTCGGGCGGCAGGATCTCCACTTTGATCTGGCCGTCTTCGGGCGTGTGCTCGATCGCGTTGTCGAGTAAGTGCCCAACCGCGCGCCCAAGTTGTCTCGGATCGACATCGACATTGCGTCCCCGACGGCCCTTCAGATCAAGCCCGAGCCCCGCATTGATGATCGCCTGCTCGCGCTCGCGCACAACGCCTGTGAGAAACTTGAGGAGGTCGACCTTTTCTTTGTCGATCGGTAGCAGGCCCGCCTGCGACTGCGAGAGGTCGAGCACGTTCTCGACCTGCTCGGTCAGACGCTCCACCGAGGTCAGGATGGCGGCGACATAATCGCTGGCGCTGGTGCTGAGCTCGCCCGCCGCTCCGCTTGCCAGCAATTCGGCAAAACCGCCGATCGAGGTGAGCGGCGTGCGGAATTCGTACGACATGTTTGCAAGAAAGCGCGCCTTGACCGCATCCGCCTCTTCAAGCGCCGCCGCACGCTCGCGCAAAGCTTGCTCGGCCTTCTTGGAATCGGTCATGTCGAGGACGGAAAGCAGGCCATTGCCGTCAGGCAGGGGCACGCCGGCAAACAGCAATGTCCGCCCATCGGCTAGCTCGATCTGGCCCTCCTTCTCCTGCCGATCAAGTGTGGCCGCGCGGACGACTGCGCCGATGCTCGAAACCTCGGATGGATTGGCGAGGTTGTCGGCAATCGCCTCGAGCAGCCTTTCGGCGCTTGGATGAGTGTCGAGAAACTCGCTTGGCAGACCCCATGTGCCAGCAAAGCTGCGGTTCCACAGTTGCATCGAGCCATCGGGCGCAAAAATGGCGAGCGCTTCGAACAGGCTGTCGAGCGTCGCCGTGCGGGTGCGCAGCAGCGTGTCGCGAGTCGCGGAAAGGGCTAGCTGCTCGGTCCGGTCCTCTGCGATCATCACCAACCCGCCATCGGGCATGGGCTGAGCGACGATGCGCAGATGGGTGCCACCGGGCAATGGCCAGTTTTCTTCCTGAGTCTCGGCCTTGTCGAACCACGACGCGATCTCGCGCCGCCATTGCGGAAAGTCGCGCACTTCGGGTGTGCTGCCATGCTCGCGCGCATCGGAAAGGAAGCGATCGAAAGTCGTCCGAGCCTCGACCGTGCCCGGCGAAATACCGAACTGGCGCCGAAACGGGCTGTTGGCAAAGACGAGCTTCTCTTCGGGGTTGAACTGCGCCACTCCGATAGAGAGTTGATCGAGCATGGCGCGCTGCGCTTCGCGGAAAGCGCGGAACTCGCGGGTGAGTTGCTGTTGCTCCTCGATATCGATCGCGTAGCCCGCAACGCCCTCGGTCCCGAGCGGCAGGTCGGTCACTCTGAACGACCGCCGCTGGCCATTGATCGTGACCGCGTCGACGCGCAGGTTCTCCTCTCCGCTTTCAAGCGCCGCTCGGGCGATCGCGGCTGGGCTCTGGCCACCTTCTTCCTCGAGCAATTCGATCTGGTCGACGATCACTTGTTCGAGACTGGGCGCGCCCACCGCTTTGACATAGGCATCGTTCACCAGCCGCAATCGCATGTCGGAATCGCGAAACCACATCGGCATGGGTGCCGCTTCGAGCAGGCCGGTCAGAGCCGCGAAGTCCGACTGCGCGCTTTGTGCGGTTTTGCGGAGCCGTGCGAGCTCGCTTTCACTTTGCGTGAAGTCGAACACCCAGATCAAAGCCGCGCCGCCGGGCGAAACCTGCGGGTCGGCGAGCGTTCCCTGCAGCGCCAGGCTGCGTTTCGAGCCGATCGGCGTCACTGCCATCTGGAACGGAGCCGCGCTCTTTTGCGTCAGGCGGACCTTTGCCGAAAGCTCCTCGACCTGCTGAGCGGACAGACCCTCGCCTTCGCCGCCGGTCAGCTCGCTCAGATATTTGGGCATCGAATTGAGCCCAAGCCAGCGTGCAAGCCGCTCAGGCGCTTCAATCCGGCCATCGACCCGCACCAGCAGCGGGATGGCGGGTGCGGCGTCCATCATCGACTGCATCCGCTTGAGCGAGGTCTGGAGCGCCTTGGTCCGCTTGGTCTTGGCCTGCGCGCGCAGCACCATCACCGCGGCCGCAATCGTCCAGCCTGCGAGCAGCAGCGCGATTCCGATCAGGGCGAGCGCGTCGAGTTCCATGAGTTGCAGCTATTCTGTGCAAGAGCGCCTTGCAACCGGATCACGCACGAAAAACCCCCGCAATTGCGACCAATTGCGGGGGCTTTCGAATTGATGTGCGGATAATCGCGTCTTTGATCAGTAGCGATAGTGATCCGGCTTGAACGGGCCTTCTGCCGGCACACCGATATAATCGGCCTGCTTCTGGCTGAGCTTGGTCAGTTCGACACCCAGCTTTTCGAGATGCAGCGCGGCGACCTTTTCATCGAGGTGCTTGGGCAGAACGTACACGTCATTCTCGTAGGCATCGGTGTTGGTGTAGAGCTCGATCTGGGCGAGCGTCTGGTTGGTGAAGCTTGCGCTCATCACGAAGCTCGGGTGCCCGGTGGCGCAGCCGAGGTTCACAAGACGACCCTTGGCGAGAATCAGCAGCGAGCTGCCATCGGGGAAGGTGACCATGTCGGTGCCTTCCTTGATTTCCTTCCACTCGTAATTGTCGAGCGCGGAGATCTGGATCTCGCTGTCGAAGTGGCCAATGTTGCACACGATGGCCATGTTCTTCATCGCCTTCATGTGCTCGCCAGTGATGACGTCTTCATTGCCCGTTGCGGTAACGAAGATGTCGGCGCGCTTCACGGCTTCTTCCATCGACACGACTTCGTAGCCGTCCATCGCCGCCTGCAGAGCGCAGATTGGGTCGATCTCAGTTACCATCACGCGTGCACCGCCGTCGCGCAGCGAGGCAGCCGAGCCCTTGCCGACATCGCCATAGCCAGCAACGCAAGCGACCTTGCCTGCGAGCATCACATCGGTTGCGCGACGGATCGCGTCGACCAGTGATTCCTTACAACCGTAGAGGTTGTCGAACTTCGACTTGGTGACGCTGTCATTCACGTTGATCGCCGGGAACGGGAGCTTTCCCTGCTTGGCGATCTGGTAAAGGCGCATGACGCCCGTGGTGGTCTCTTCCGAAACGCCCTTGATCGCCTTCACGCTCTTGGTGAGATAGCCCGGCTTGGCGGCGACAAACGCCTTCAGCGCGCGCTGGAATTCGATTTCCTCAGCGTTGGCGGGAGCAGGCATTTCCTCGCCCGCTTCAATGCGTGCGCCCCAGAGAGCGAACATGGTTGCATCGCCACCATCGTCGAGAATGAGATTGGCGGTAAGGTCCGGGTCGGCTTCGCTCGACCAGTCGAAGATGCGACCGACATAGTCCCAGTAATCCGCGAGACTCTCACCCTTGATCGCGAACACCGGAATGCCCTGATCGGCGATTGCGGCTGCGGCGTGGTCCTGCGTGGAGAAGATGTTACAGGTCGCCCAGCGAACTTCCGCACCCAGCGCCACCAGCGTTTCGATCAAAACAGCGGTCTGGATCGTCATGTGCAGCGAGCCGGTGATGCGCGCGCCCTTCAGCGGCTGGGCATCGCCATATTCCTCGCGCAGCGCCATCAGGCCCGGCATTTCGGTTTCGGCGATCGCGATCTCGTCGCGACCGTATTGAGCAAGGCTGATATCCTTGACGATGTATTCCTGGGTGGGGGCAACGGTGGCCATTGGTTTCTCCTGAAATCTGTTGCCCCGCGCCCTAGCCGCGCGGCTGCTCGGAGGCAAATATAAAGTTATCTTTATATCTGTAATTGTTGCTCTGCGGCGCGTCACGCCTATATCGACCTGCAACATCCCCTTCCCATGAAAGGATATTACGCGATGAGTATTTCCGTAGGCGACAAGCTTCCCGACGTGACCATGGTCAAGGCGACCGCCGACGGCCCCGAACAGGTCCAGTCGGGTGAGTACTTTGCTGGCAAGAAAGTTGCACTGTTCTCGGTTCCCGGGGCTTTCACCCCGACTTGTTCGGCCAAGCATCTTCCCGGTTTCGTCGAGAAAGCCGACGAACTGAAGGCCAAGGGCGTCGACGAGATCGTCGGCACTGCGGTCAACGATGCCTTCGTCATGGGCGCGTGGAACGAGAGCGCGGGTTCGAGCGACATCACCATGCTCGCCGACGGCAATGGCGATTTCGCCGAGGCCGTGGGTCTGACCATGGACGCCGCCGGATTTGGCATGGGCAAGCGCGGGCAGCGTTTCTCGATGGTGGTCAATGACGGCGTAGTTGAGCAGCTCAACGTCGAAGCGCCGGGCGACTTTAAGGTCTCGAGCGCGGAGCACATGCTCGGCCAGCTCTAGACCGGAACGATCATTGAACTGAAAAGGGCGCCCGATTGAGGCGCCCTTTTTTGGTTCTACGACCTTCATCCACTCGTCGAGCAGCTTGCCGGTCTTTTCCGGCAAGTTTGCGAGCATCGTCTCAAGCCGCTTGTCGACAGTCGGTATAGACGTCCGCCATTTAGTCGGGAGGAGGCTACACCTCGCGCAAACCCGATCAATAGCCCATCAGGCTCATAACTTCCTTGCGGCTGCGCGGGTCGTCGAGGAAGCAGCCCAGGAGTCGACTGGTGACCATGTTCACGCCGGGGGTCTTAACCCCTCGCCCGGTCATGCATCCGTGCTGCGCCTCGATCACGACCGCCACGCCTTGAGGCTCGAGATTTTCCCAGATGCACTCGGCGACCTCGGCGGTCAGCCGTTCCTGGATCTGCAACCGCCGCGCAAATCCATGAAGCACACGTGCGAGCTTCGAGATGCCGACCACCTTGTTCTTGGGCAGGTAGGCGATGTGCGCGACGCCTGTGATCGGCGCCATGTGATGCTCGCAGGCCGACTGGAACGGGATGTCCTTCAGCAGGACGATCTCGTCATAACCGCCGACTTCCTCGAACACGCGGCTGAGATGGATCGCGGGGTCTTCCTTATAGCCTTCGCAATATTCGAGCCATGCGCGCCCGACCCTCTTGGGCGTGTCGAGCAGGCCTTCGCGACTTGGGTCGTCACCTGCCCATTCGATCAGCGTGCGGATCGCTTCTTGGACGTTCTCGGGAACGTCGGGCTTGCCGAGCGGATTGGCCGGATCGATGGGGTCGTCATGCGGATCGCACATCTTGGGCAGTTCCTTCGCTGAATTTGGCGCCAGACAAGACGCGCGCTGCGCCATTGCGGATTATGCGCAGCTTGGCAAATACGGCTCGCGCAAAAAGAAAGACGCGCCCTCGAAAGATTTCTCTCTAGGACGCGTCTTGATTGTGGTCGGAAAGCTGGCGCCTATTCCTTGGCGTCTTCCTTCTTCTCGGGGGTCACCTCGGCTTCGGCCTTCTCGACTTCCTTGCGCTCCTCGAAGGTCTCGGTCAGCTTCTCGTCGAGCTTTTCATCGATATGCGGCTCGAATTCCGGGAAGTGGTCCTGCTCCTCTTCCTTGATGTGGTGGCGGTATTCGTGGGCGAACTTGTGAAACTTGTTCAGCCAGCCCGAAGAGCTCATGTCGGTCGCGGCGAGATCGTTGAGCATTTCGTCGATCTCGTGGTGTTCGGCGACCGAGTGACGGGTCGGATCGTTTACGTCCGGCTCGGCCAGCATCTCGGCGTAGAGCGATTCTTCTTCAGCAGCGGCGTGGCCTTTCAGTTCTTTCGTCAGTTCGGTGAACAGCGTGCGGCGCTCTTCGCTGTCGCCTTCGGTTTCGGCGATCTTGTCGAGCAGCTCGCGATGCCTGTCATGGTCTTCCTTGATGCGCTGGAGAACGTTGAGTTGAGTGTTCATGTGTCGGTCCTTGGGGGGGATGGGATTGTTTGGTAAATCAATGGGTGGGCGGGCCAAATGTTCCGAATTCTTGTGCCGTTCGTGCCGCGCCTCCATACCCGTCGCATGACCGCCCAAGACCCGCCGCCCAGCGCTGCCGAGTTCGAAGCCATTGCGCGCGAAACCATCAAACGCATGCCCGACGAATTGCGAGAGAAGTTATCGAACGTGGTTCTCGAAGTGCCGGAATTCGCGACACCCGAGCAACTCGCTTCGTTCGACATGAACGACCCCTATGAGCTGACGGGGCTCTATGATGGCACTCCGCTGACCGAGCAATCGGTGTGGGAGACGACCCGCATGCCTCCGGTGATCAGCCTGTTTCGCCAACCGCTCCTGCGCGAGATGGAAGAGACGGGCGTGGGACTTGTCGAACTGGTGCGGCACGTCGTGATCCACGAGGCGGGACACCATTTCGGCTTTTCCGACGAGGACATGCATGCGCTCGAGCATATGGTGGGCGAGTGAGAGCCAGAACCAAAAAAGGGACCGACCCTTTTGGGTCGGTCCCTTTCTTGGCGCGCCAGGAAGGATTCGAACCTCCGACCGCCTGATTCGTAGTCAGGTACTCTATCCAGCTGAGCTACTGGCGCGCGGGAGAGCGGCACATAGGCAGGCGACGCGCGCTTGGCAAGAGCCGCAATGCGCTTCTTTCGCGCTCACTCGGAACTTTTGGCAAAAAGCTGGCTTACAAGGAGCGAATCCAGCGGTGGCGTGTCGAGTTTCGAAACATCCTCGCGCGCAAACCATCCGATTCGCCCCCCTTCGAGCGCGCGCGGCTCGCCTGCCCATGCCCTCACCTTGTAAAGCAGGATGACAATCCGACCGGCTGCTTCTGATCCGCTCTCCTCGGCAAAACCCACAGGCTCGCAATCCTCAGCGCTCACCGCAATACCCAGTTCCTCGTCAAGCTCACGGATCAGAGCTTTCACAGGAAATTCAGCATCTTCGACCTTTCCACCCGGGAATTCCCATAGGCCGCCGTGATGCTTTTCCAAAGGTCTACGGTGCATAAGCCATTGGTCGTTGGCGCGGTTCAATGCGCCTGCGACGACCCACATTACGCCTCCTGTCATGTCGGAATTTTTTCCAATTCGTTCGTTCATCTCAACCTTTTCTTAACGCCGAGACGCGATTTCAGGGTTCATCAGAAGCGTACTGACGGGTGACCTCATGAAATTGACGACATTCCTCAAGCACATTGGAAACGACAATTCGGGTGCCACTGCTGTTGAATACGGTCTGATCGTGAGTCTGATTGTGATCGCCATGATCGGTGCTCTCAATGGCGTAGCCAACGAGACCATCGAAATGTGGAGTGAAGTTCGGACTTCTAGCGAGGATGCGATGAACTAGTAACTTTTTTGAAAGGCTCCGAATTAGGATTTTTTCAATGGCTGTTCATTACACCTCAAATTTGCCGGTCCGTTTTTTGCGGACTTGCACGGGTACCGAAGACTGAAACCAGGAGATTACCAATGAAGTTCTTCAACAAACTGGCTCGTGACGAGCAGGGCGCAACCGCCATCGAATACGGTCTGATCGCTGCACTCATCGCAGTTGCTGCAATCACCGCCATGGGTTCGCTGGGTAACACCCTCTCGGACACCTTCTCGGAAGTCGACAGCGAAATGTCGTAAGACTTTCCGTAAGGAAACAAGGAAGCGGCGGGGCAAGTCCCCGCCGCTTTTCTTTTGGGCGAAAGCCAAATGAAAAAAGGGCGCCGCAAGGGCGCCCTCTTCGTTTCGGATGTGAGCGAGGAATTACCTGCCGCGTACCACAAGCTTGACCTTCTGGCCCGCAATCAGCTGATCACCCGACCCCAGCGCATTGAGCACGCGGAAACGTTCGACCTGGCCACGGTCATAGGCCATGCGCCGCGCAAGGCCGGCAATCGTGTCGCCGCGTTGCACGGTCACCACGTCGAGGCGCCGCGGGATTACCTGATTGGCCTCGGCCTGACTGATCCGCCGCATCGACTGGAACATGCTCGCAAAAGTGTTGCTGCGCCCTGCCGGAGTAATCGCGGCAAAGTGGTAGGCGCGGTCATTGGAAAACTCGTAGGCGAAGATAGTCACATCGACCTGCTGCTGGCCGTTACTGACCCGCGCCTGACCATAGACCGCAGGAAGACCGTTGACCGTGGTGCGCTCCATGGTCTGCGGCTCGAGCCGCTGCTGGTCCCCGCCAAGGGCGGCGAATTGCTGGCGGACATACGATTGCAGGTCGCCGCTATACGGCGCGAGCGTCAGCTGTGCCTGCCCGCCTTGCCCGTTAATGCTCACCGCCGTGGTCGAGTTGACCATGTAGAAGCCCTGCGGCGCAGTGAATTTCAGGCGCAGATCGGGGTGGATGAACTGGCTGCCTTCAATCACGCCCTGTGCTGGATCATCGCCGTAGCGCAGGCCATCGATCCGGCTAAGGAAGGTGTCGCGATTGGTGACACTGCCCGGCAAACCTTGAGCAGCATCGAGCGCACGGCGCACGCGGCTCGCAGGATCGGGGTGTGTCGACGCCCATTCGGGGATGCGCGCATCAGGTCTCCCTTGAAGCTGCGCATCGAGTTGATTCTGGGCGGCAAGACTCGCAAGCACCGTACCCATCGCTTGCGGGTCGTATCCCGCCCGGGTCAGATACAGGATGCCGAGATCGTCGGCCTCAAGCTCCTGCGAGCGCGAAAACCTCAGGGTCAGGATCTGCGAACCTTGCAGGAATCCGCGCGAAACGGTGTCTTCAAGACCGGTCCCGCCGAGCAGGATCGAAGAACCGATCGCGCCCAGCACGCCCAAGATCGAGTTGCGCTGCGCACGCTGCTGGCGACGCTGCGAGTGACGTGCGGCAACGTGGCCGACTTCGTGGCCGAGAACAGCGGCAAGCTCTGCCTCATTGTTCATCAACGTGACCAGCTGGCGGGTCGTGTAGATATAGCCGCCCGGCACCGCGAAGGCGTTGTTGACCGGCGAATTCAGCAAGCTGACTGTAAAGCTCTCGCGCGCATTGCCGAGGCCCGATTGGACCGCGATATTCTTGCCGACGCTTTCGACATATTGCGCCTGGCTCCCCTGCATAGCGCCGCCGAACTGGGCAAGCAGCTTGGGATGGAACTCAGCGCCCTGCTGCGCTTCGGTCTGCGTGATCGGTGCAGAGGCCGAGGGGATCGAGCCGCCACCCATGCACCCGGCAAGGGCGAGAGCTACGGCAGAGACCGTTCCGAGACGGCCGAGAAATTTGGGTGATGTAAGTGCCTTTGGCATGGGGCGTTCCTTCCGGGGGTTCGCGTTTTTATCTTTCCACCTGTTCGATCAATACGTTGAAGCGTCAGATGTTCCGGAAGGATTGGCAGTGGCTACCCCGTCATCTGCAAGAAGCGCTCTTCGCGCATCCGCATCAGGGTCTCGCTGTCCATTTCGCCCAGATTATCAAGCTCTTCGCCAAGCGCCTTGGCAAGATTGCGAGCCATGGCCGGAACATCGCGATGCGCACCGCCGACCGGTTCCTTAACGATCCGGTCGATCACGCCCAACTTCTTGAGATGTTGCGCGGTGATTCGCATCGCCTGCGCAGCATCGGCAGCCTTTTCGGCGGTGCGCCACAGGATCGAAGCGCAGCCTTCAGGCGAAATCACCGAATAGACTGCGTGTTCGAGCATCAGCACACGTTCGGCACTAGCGAGCGCCACCGCGCCGCCAGAACCGCCTTCGCCCACGATCACCGAGACCATCGGGGTCGGCAACGCAAGACAGGCTTCGGTCGAACGAGCAATCGCTTCGGCCTGGCCGCGTTCCTCGGCCTCAATCCCAGGAAACGCGCCTGACGTGTCAACCAGCGTGACAACCGGCAGGCCAAAGCGCCCGGCAAGCTCCATCAGGCGGATCGCCTTGCGATAGCCTTCGGGCTTGCCCATCCCGAAATTGTGTCTGATCCGGCTTTGGGTGTCGTTACCCTTTTCATGGCCGATCAGCATAACCCGGCGCGCGTTCTCGCCCCCGCCCAGCTTTGCAAAGCCACCCATGATCGCTTCATCTTCACCATAAAAGCGATCGCCGCCCAGCGGCATGAAATCAGTGAAAATTTCTTCGACGTAGTCGCGGAAATGCGGGCGCTGCGGATGGCGCGCAACCTGAGTCTTTTGCCACGGCGTAAGCGAGGAATAGGTGCTGCTAAGCAGATCGGCGCTCTTGTTCTCGAGCCGCTCGATTTCGCTTGTCACATCGACATCGTGATTCGTGTCGAGACTGCGCAATTCGTTGATGCGCTCTTCGAGGCTCGCGACCGGCTTCTCGAATTCGAGGTAAGAAATCATTGGGTCGCGCTAGTCCTTCGAACGCCCGGTGGCAAGCGGGTGGCGCTGATTTACAAGCTCCACGAGGCGTGCGGCGTCGACATGGGTGTATATCTGCGTGGTGGCGATATCGGCGTGGCCGAGCAGCGTCTGAAGAACGCGCAGATCCGCCCCGCCCTCCAGCAAATGGGTCGCGAATGCGTGGCGTAGGACGTGTGGGCTGATCCCCGCCGGGTCGAGGTCGGCTCGTGCAGCAAGCTCCTTGAGCAGTTGATGGAGACGTACGCGCGTAAGATGCTTGCCTCCGCGAGAGGGGAAGAGAAAGCGCGATTTCGGCTCTGCGGGGCGCACTTCGAGCCATGCGGCGAGAGCCTCTTTCGCGCGCTCGCTCACCGGTACCATGCGCGCCTGTCCGCCTTTGCCCATGACGGTGATCAGCGGCGCATCACGCGGAACCGCCGTAAGCGGCAGGCTCACCAATTCGGTCGCGCGCAGACCCGAGCCATAGAGCATCTCTAGTAGCGCAAGCTGGCGGATAGCGGCGGGCTTCCCCGAGGATGCCTCTAGTTCAGCGCGCTCCAGCAGCGCCTCGACCGCCTCATGGCCCAGCACCTTGGGCAGAGGGCGGCGGGTTCGCGGATTGGGAAGCGCGCCCGAGGGATCGTCCTCGCGCCAACCCTCGTCCACGGCGAAACCAAAGAACTGGCGCAGCGCCGACGATTTGCGCGCCACGGTCGAAGGAGCAAGCGTGGCCCACTCGCCCGCGAGTTTAGCGATCCCGGCACGCGGCGCTTTGGCAAGGTCGCCGAGCATTTCCTCGGCACCATCGAGATCACGCCTGTAGGCTGCCAGCGTATTGGCTGCCGCGCCGCGTTCGCTTGAAAGCATGTCGAGAAAGGCGCGGGTCGCTTCTGACACGGGGGTTACCCCCGCGCGACCGCTTCGGCAGCGATCATCCGGGCTTCGGCTTCGAGCCCCACACGGCGCAGCGCCGAAGTAATGTGATAGAGATGCAGCGGCGTCATCTGTGACCAGTCATCACCCTGCATCCCCAACCCGGCGAGCAAGGCCACGAGCGCAGGATTGCCGTATTCGGCCGCTTGGTCGATCGTGCGCGTCCAGCGGGTCTGGCGCGACAAATCGACGCCGTAACTGCCCGCATTGCTAGCCGCAAACCGCTGAAGCCCGGCCAGCCCTGCGACGAGAAAGGCCGTCTTGCGCGCATCTACGCTGTCGTCATCGTCGGAGAAACTGCTGATTGCCTGAGCCGATACGGAGCCGCCATCGGGATCGGCAAGGGCGATCAGCGCCCATCCGAGCGATCCTTCGTCGACAGCGCTGCGCCAGCTTGCCGCATCGCGATCGAGCCCCGCAGTCAGCATTGAAGCGATCAGGTCGGCGGCATCGTCGGAATGCTCTTGCGAAGGCGTGATCCGAGCGGCCGCATAGGCGCTCATCACCCGTGCCCCGAACGAGGCATCGCCCCCTTCCCAAAGCCCGCGCATCGCAGCGATGCGCGCATCGGGGTCAGTCTCAACATAAGCATCGCGCAGCAGCGCCGCGCGATCATTGGCCGGGCCGCCGATCGAATTGTCGAGGAAAATCTGACTGTGGAGATCGACCAGCGCTCTCGATGAAAGCACCCCGCTAGCGGCCGCATACTCCGCAAATCGCGAACGTTCGGCGAGCGGCATCATCGGCGAGGTCGCGGCGGCAAACTGGTAATAGCGCCCACCCTGCCCCTCGATCGCATCGTCGAGCAAACCATCGGGCAGCGGCTCGCCAAGCGCGTTCGCAATTGCAAATCGCCACGGGTTGAGATCGGAAACGTCGTCCCAGTCGATCGTCGCCCCGCCCCGCCCGCGTCCGGCAGCGCCTGCATATCTCTGCGCCAGTGCGACGTCTATTTCCGGAGCGATCTCGCGGTTCTGCGCGGCATTGAGCTGGGAGGCTGCAAGCGCGCCTTCGCCCGCATAGGCGTTGCAGATCGCCTGCATCATCACCCATTCGGGATTGGTCCGCGTCCCGCCTTGCAAGCGCACCGCCGGGCACGCGCCGACGAGGTCGGAGAGCGCTATATAGGCGGTGAGCGCCTGGCTCGTCATCGCGGTATTCCAATTGCCGGTATCGACATCCTGCGCCAATGCGCGCGTGACGGCGAATTCGCCCATCGAATTGAGCACGCCTGCACGCAAAGCTGCGAATTCGACCGGGTCCATGCCATCGGGTGCTGCAAGACGGCTCGCCAAAGTGCGGCGCATAAGGATGTGACCCCAGCGCGACACCATCGGCCCCCGCGTTCCGCCAAGCACGGCGCGCACTAGTTCCGCAGGCTGGTTCGCGAGCGAAGCGGTGGGCAATCCGCCTTCTTCGGGAGCGAGAACGCCGGCCTGTGCGAGCGAACGCCGCGCTGCGGGTGGAATATCGTATTGCGGCTTGAGCCCCAGCAGATCGTCGAGCTCGTCCGTCGACATCGCCTCAAGTTCTTCGACCGAGGGCAGGTCAGCAAGCTCGGCATCCGATATCTGCGGCACTGAAGGAAGCGCAACCGGGCCCCCGGGGATCGGCTGAACCGTCGGGCTTGTGGGCGGAGCCGGACGTCCCGGTGCTGCGGGTGCGATCACAGGAGCGGCGGTCGGTCGCGGCGCAGGCGTGGGCGACGGCGTGGGATCGTCAAAGCCGGGTGGAAGAAGCGATTCAGGCGCTTCCTGCGCACTTAGAAACGATGTCGAAACCGCTCCGCCCAGCGCACCTGCAAGCGCGAGACCGGCAACACCCGCAATCCAGCGTGCGCGCGCGCTCACGACGCACCTCGATCGCCAATCGGCGAAGCAATGTGCTGGACGATCGGACGCAAGGGTTCCTCACCTGCATCCATCCATGCGAACGCCAACAGCGCAGCCAGCGCCAAGCCGCCATAGATCGCCGCGCGGCGCGTCATCAGGACACGCTTTAGGTCGGCAAGAGTGGGAAGCGCTCGTTTCGCGCCGGAAAGTTCAGACATGTTGCGCGCGCTCTACCCCATCTATAGGCCCGGTTTCAATGACTGGTGACGCCGCCCTTTCCGATAGCGAGATCGCCCGCATCGCCGCACGGCTCGACCGCCCGGTGGTGCTGGTCGGGCTGATGGGAGCGGGCAAGTCCACCGTCGGGCGCAGGCTCGCCGCAATGCTGGGACGCGACTTCATCGATGCTGACGACGCTATCGAGGAAGCCGCCCAGCGCTCGGTCGCGGAAATCTTCGACGAATTCGGCGAAGGCTATTTCCGCGATGGCGAGCGCCGCGTGATTGCGCGCTTGATGGAGGAGAATGGCGGCGTGATTGCGACCGGCGGCGGCGCTTTTGTTGACGACGAGACACGCGCCCTAATCCTCGAGAAGGCAGTCGCGGTGTGGATCGATTGCGACATCGACACTTTGGTCGAACGCACTTCGCGCCGGGACACGCGACCGCTGTTGCGCAAGGGCGACCCCAAGGCGATCCTCACCGACCTGCTTGGGAAACGCGAGCAATACTACTCGCAAGCGCAAGTCCGCGTGAAGAGCGAGGAAGGCCCGCACAAGGATACCGCTCGCGCGATAATCGAGGCAATCGACCAATGGATGTGATCCCCGTTTCGCTCGCCGGGCGCAGTTATGATGTGACGATCGAAGCAGGACTGCTCGATCGTTTGGGTGAGCTTGCCCGAACCTGGCTCGACCCGTTCGGCGAGCGCCCCATCCCCTTCGTCACCGATGCAAACACGCACACGATCTTTCGTGAGCGGATCGAGGCTGCGCTCGGCAAAGCAGGCTTTGCAGCCGACTGGTTCGTGGTGGAACCGGGCGAAGGCGCGAAGTCGTGGGGTGTGCTGGAAAAGCTGACCGACTGGCTGCTGGCGCTCGGTGTTACGCGGTCGGACCATGTCTTAGCGCTGGGTGGCGGCGTTGTTGGCGACCTCACCGGGTTCGCCTGTGCGGTGACCAAGCGCGGCTGCGGCTTCGTGCAAATCCCGACGACCTTGCTCGCGCAGGTCGACAGCTCGGTGGGCGGCAAGACCGCGATCAATACCGGCGCTGGCAAGAACCTGATCGGCGCGTTCCACCAGCCCTCTGCGGTGCTGATCGACCCGAAGGTGCTCGACAGCTTGCCAGATCGCGAAATGCGCGCAGGTTATGCGGAAGTGGTGAAATACGGTGTGCTTGGTGATGCGGACTTCTTTGAATGGCTTGAGGCAAACGGCGCCCGCGTTCTCGCCCGCGAACCCGAGCCGCTCGCCCAAGCAATCGCTACCAGCATCAGCGCCAAGGCTCGCATCGTCGCCGAGGACGAGCGCGAGACGGCGGGCGTTCGCGCGCTGCTCAATCTCGGGCACACATTCGGCCACGCGCTCGAAGCCGAGACCGGCTTTTCCGACAAGCTCCTCCACGGCGAAGCGGTCGCGCTCGGCATGGTTCTGGCAGCGCGCTATTCGGCCAGGCGTGGCGAAATGAGCGGGCAGGAAGCAACCCGCGTGGCGCGCGCGATAGAGAGCGCAGGTTTGCCCTCCGAGATTGCCGCGCTCGGCATGAACTGTGACGGCGCCGCGCTCGCAGATCACATGCGTCACGACAAAAAGATGGAAGGCGACACGCTTCCCTTCTTGCTGCTGAAAGGCATCGGCGCGGCCTATCTGGCGCGCGATGTCGAACTTACCGATGTGGCGGCATTCCTCGACGAACAATTGCAGGCGCACTGACCCATGGCCCAATTCATCGACCTCTCGATCCCGATCACCAACGACGTGATTTCCGACCCCGAGGTGATGCGGCCCAAGGTCACCTACATGACCCACGAGGACACGTGGGAGCAGATCGCGATGTTCTTCCCCGGACTGGAGAAGAATGACCTGCCCGATGGCGAAGGCTGGGCAGTTGAGATGCTCGAACTCTCGACCCACAACGGCACCCACATGGACGCGCCGTGGCACTATCACTCGACCACTGACGCCGGAGCAAAGCCCGCGCCCAGCATCGACGAAGCCCCGCTCGACCGCTTCATGCGCCCCGGCGTAAAGCTCGACTTATCGCACCTCCCCCGCGGGCATGTGGTGAGCGCGGCTGAGGTCGAGGAAGCCTTTGCCAAGATCAAATATGAGGTGCAGCCGCTCGACATCGTGTTGGTTCAATCCGGCGCGGTTTATGGGACCGAGAACTTCACCGACCAGGGCGTCGGGCTCGGTGCCGAAGCGACATTGTGGTTGACCGAGCACGGGGTAGAGGTCGTGGGAACCGACGCCTGGAGCTGGGACGCGCCCTTCAGCCACACTGCGCGAAAATGGGCGGAAACCCGCGATCCCGCGATCATCTGGGAAGGCCACAAGGCGGGCCGCATCCGGCCCTATTACCAGATCGAGAAGCTCACCAACCTCGAAGCATTGCCCAGCCACGGCTTCACCTTCTGCTGCTTTCCGGTGAAGGTCGAACGCGCCAGCGCCGGGTGGATCAGGGCTGTCGCGATCGTCGAGGAATAGATGGCGCGCATTGTCGTCCTCAACGGAACGAGCAGCGCCGGCAAATCCTCCCTCGCGAGGAAACTTCAGGAGATTGCGCCAGATCCGTGGCTGCATATCCCTCTCGACAAGTTCATCTCGATGCTGGCGCATGGGCGCGAGCATGACCCTGAGTGGTTCGTGGTGCGCAGAAGCACTGATGAAGACGGGCACCCGCTCACCTCGATCACCAACGGGCCGCGCGGGGCGGCACTACTTGGCGAGATGCGTGCATTTGTTGCCGGTGTCGCAGACCGGGGCATGGACATCATCGTCGACGATGTGTGCACCGCACCAGACGTTCTCGACTATCGTGAGCGGCTTTCACATCACTCGCTTACAGTGACGAAGGTCGAGGCCGATATCGATACGATCGCGCGACGCGAGATGGAGCGCGGCAATCGCGAACCCGGCCTTGCGCGCTATCAGGCTCAGACCCTCCATGAAGGGATCGAATACGACCTCGTCATTGAAAACCCCGATGGCAAGCTGGATGCGACCGCGCGCAAATTGCTCGCCGCGATCAGCTAGGACCGATCAGGCGAAAGCGCCGATCAACAGCATCACCGCCAGCACCGCCATCGTCAGCCAGGTGAGGATTACGCCGATCTGCCGCGGCAGCGGCGCCTTGCCCGGTTCGGACGGCATGTGAAGCCCGAACACGTGCGCGACCCGGCCGATTACAAAGGCGCCTGCGACCGACATCAGCAACGTCTCATTGGCTCCGGCATTTTCAAGCAGGCCGAGCATGATGAGCACAATGGGCGCGTGTTCGGCGAGATTGGCGTGGCTGCGGCTCGCCGCGATTAGGCCAGCGTCGGCCCCGTCGCCGAACGCAACCTTCAGCTTGAGGCGCTGGCGCACCGTGAGGATTGCCAAGATAAGCAGCAGCAGTCCAAGAAGCGCAGCCGTCAGCGCGGTGATGGGCAATGCCATGATCGTCTTCCTCCCGTTTTGCCGGGAGGCTAGTCCTGCAATCGTGGATTGCCAAGCCGAGCACCCGGACCCGGCGATCCGCTGTGCAGCCGATTACCCAGCCGGGCGCGGGAGCTTGGTCACCTTGTTGGCGATGTCGGTGAGATTGGCGGTCGTGGCCTCGGCCTCTTCCTCGCCCACCATCGCATCATGTTCGGTGAAAAGCTGTTCAACTTCGCCGCGCATTTCGAGCAGCATGTGCGCAATGCCGGGCGCGAGGCTCTCGCCTTCGCCGATCTGTCCGAAAAGCGCTGCGAGATCGCTTTCTGTCGCTTCCCGCGCGCTCCTGAAGAATTTGCCCTTGCGGTCGAAGAACCCTGTTCCTCTGGTAGCCACAACACGCCTCCCCTTCTCTGCCGCCGAAAGATGCACCCGATTCGGCGTTGGAATGATCTCTCAAATGGAGCGGCAGAGGAAGTTTGCCTGTGCAAAACCACCCCTGATCGCTGGAAATTCGTCCAATTCGGGATGCAAGACATGTGTAAACTTGCGCTTACACGAAAGAAATCATGCGAAACGCGTGATTCTATTAGTCAATTAACTGGCAATTGACCGCTATTCGAGCTCGAGAATCACCGCATCAACCGCAAGGCTTTCGCCCTCTTCGGCGTTGATTTTGGCGATCGTGCCTTCCTTTTCGGCGCGCAGGATGTTTTCCATCTTCATAGCCTCGACCGTCGCAAGCGGCTGTCCGGGCTGGACTTCATCGCCTTCGCCGACGTGCAGCTTCACCAGCATGCCCGGCATCGGACAGATGAGCATCTTGGAAAGGTCCGGCGGCTCCTTTTCGATCATCAGGCTTTCGTGATGCGCGAGCCGCAGTGGCAGGACGAGCGCGCGCGTGGTCGCGCCGCGCGTGGTGATTACCCAATATGCGCCCTTGCGGTGGACGATGAGCCCGTATTTCTCGCCATCGGCCCCTGTTGCGGTCGCCTCGGTCATACCGGGCATCCAGTCGCAATTGCCTTCGACCTTGTGTCCGTCGACCATTGCGTGGCCTTCACCCAGCACGACTTCGTGGCGGGTGTCACCGATCTTGACGAGCCATTCGCTCGTGACCTTCTCAACACCGTCGAGCTGGCCGGAAATCTGCCGCGCACGGCTCTGCCAGGTGAACTCGTTGCCCGCGCAAATCGCGGCGAGCATGCGCTGAAAATCGTCGCTGATCGGCGCACCTTCGAACCCTTCGGGATATTCCTCGGCGATGAAACCGGTGGTCAGCTCGCCCGAACGAAAGCGCGGGTGCTGCATGATCGCAGAGAGGAAATCGACATTGTGCCCCAGCCCTTCGATCCGAAACGCGTCGAGCGCTTCGATCTGTAGGTCTGCCGCTTCGTCGCGGGTCGGTGCCCATGTGATGAGCTTGGCGATCATCGGGTCGTAGAACATGCTGACCTCGCCGCCTTCGAACACGCCATCGTCGACGCGCACACTGCCCGAACCATGCGCGACACCGCGGCGGGGCTTGCCGGCAACCTCGCCATCGTCGGTCCAACCGGGGATCGGGGGCGAGTAATGGATCAGGCGGCCCGTGCTCGGCAGGAAGCCGCGATAGGGGTCTTCGGCATAGACGCGGTTCTCGATCGACCAGCCATCAATCCCGATATCGTCCTGCGTCATGGCAAGTTTCTCGCCCGCGGCAACGCGGATCATCTGCTCGACAAGGTCGACCCCGGTGATCGCTTCGGTCACGGGGTGTTCGACCTGCAGGCGCGTGTTCATTTCGAGGAAGTAGAAACTCTCGCCCGACTTGTCCGCGCCGCTCACGATCAGTTCGACCGTGCCTGCCGAATGGTAGTCGACCGCGCGTGCCAGAGCGACGCATTGCTCGCCCATGGCCTTGCGCATCTTCTCGGTCACGAAGGGTGACGGCGCTTCTTCGACGACCTTCTGGTGGCGCCGCTGGATCGAGCATTCGCGCTCGTTCAGATAGAGGATGTTGCCGTGCTTGTCGCCGAGGATCTGGATCTCGATGTGGCGCGGGTTCTCGATGAACTTCTCGATGAAGACGCGGTCATCGCCGAAAGAGTTGAGCCCTTCGCGCTTGGTGGCTTCAAATCCTTCGCGCACGTCCTTTTCGGACCAGGCAAGGCGCATCCCCTTGCCCCCGCCCCCGGCGCTGGCCTTCATCATCACCGGGTAGCCAATGCCGTTGGAAATCTCGACCGCGTGCTCTGTGTCGCGGATTTCGCCGATGTGACCGGGCACGACATTGACGCCGGCCTTTTCGGCGAGCTTCTTCGATTCAATCTTGTCACCCATCGCCGCGATCGCGCCCGGAGGTGGGCCGATAAAAGCGATGTTTTCCGCTTCGAGCGCTTCGACGAAACTCGCGCGTTCGGAGAGAAAGCCGTAGCCCGGATGGACCGCCTCGGCGCCGGTTTCCTTGCACGCAGCGATGATCTTTTCAGGGATCAGGTAGCTTTCGGCAGCAGGCGGCGGACCGATATGCACCGCCTCGTCCGCCATCTTGACGAACGGCGCGTTGCGGTCGGCATCGGAATAGACCGCGACTGTCGCGATTCCCATCTTGCGAGCGGTCTGGATGACACGGCACGCAATCTCGCCGCGATTGGCAATCAGGATCTTTGAAAACAAACGGGCCTCCGTGGGCATTAAAGCGCTAGAACGCCTATGCCGCCCATGAAGGCCCGTATCAACCTGACACTTTGTGAAGGATCAGGATTGTTGATTGTCAGTCGAGATCGATATGCGCAACGTGGCTTTCAGAACGCGCCACCGTTGCCATGTATTTGGCCCAGTGTTCGCGTGCAGCTTCCTCACCGCCGAGCTGGCGTGCGAGTTCGGCGTTCCACTCTTCGCCGCGCGGGTTCGATTCCCAACCCATTGCAGCGATGCCGTCTTCCATCTTGAAGGCGACCATCATATCCCACTCGCCCGTGTTCATGTGCATAGCTATCGGCCCTTCACGGCCCAGCGCTTCGTCGACCGCCTGAAAGGCCGAGATCAGCTCCATCGCTTCCCCCATCTTACCGGGATGGAACTTGATGAAGACAACATTGTACCATTCCTTGGCCGCAAGCTTCGGCGATTCCATGTGCGCATCGGCGTGGAGTGGTGTCGCACCAAGCGGAAGGGCCAGTGCTGCGGCGAGAATAACGAGTTTACGCATGATTGAATCCCCCAATTCAATTGAAGCGACCCACTGCAAAGCGATCTACGCCTGAAAAAAGGCAACTAGAAGGCAGAGTTTATGGTGGTAGAAGCGCCGCTCTGCGTCTCTTTCTTCAGCACCGTTCTTTCGCATACTCCGACAGCGCGTCGGCATAAGCGGGTGAGCCGCGCCTTGCGCCTTCGCCGCTGACGAGATTTTCGGCCGCATCTGCCAGCATTGCGATATTGGTGGAGGAAAGAGCGCCAAGCGGTTCGACATAGATGCCGATGGTGAAAAGGATCGCTCCGGTTTCGGGGAGCCGCCGCAGGGTTTGTCTCTCCGAGCGCACGAACAGGGTCTCGCCCGCGTTCCCGGCGGTGACATGCGCGAACTGTTCCTGGGGGTCGTCCTCAACGAGCCAGCGGCGCTCTCCGGTCGCCGCGACAAACCAGTTGCACCGCCCATAGATCGCGCCGGGCTTGAGCGTCTCCATGAAGCGGTCGACCCCGGTCGCGAGCTGCTCCTCGTAGCCGGCAATCGGCGCATGGAGCGCGCGCAAGGGCAATCCGATCTTGTCCTTCGGGTTCCAGTCGGAAGGCCATGCAACCGCTGCTCCGATAAGGCGATATTGGTCATCGCCTTCAGATTTGGTGAGCAGGCACATGTCTTCGTGGGCAGATCGGGCCACTTCGGGAAGCGCGCCGGAAACACCGAGCATTCTGGCGAGTTCTCGCCCCGAAGCCTCCGCATCTGATTTTATCTGTATGCCATCTGGCCACTCGGCAAAGCCCTGCACGCGGGCCGCGAGATCTGGATCGCGCTGAAGCCATTCCTCCTCCGACAGCCGCACCAGCCCCATTCGAAGCTGCCCTCCCCCGCGTGCTTTGGGGAGCAGGTCGTCGACGGAAAAGCCGAGGGTCACTGGAATGTGGCAGCGTCTTTGAACCGACGCTCAACCCGGCCCACCAGCCACCTACAGAACGCGAAGGAAATCGCGAAAAGGATGGCGATGCTCAGAGCAAACCAAAGCCAGGCCACAGGGTCATCTGCGTATGGCCCCGGCAAATCGAGCCACATCGCAAGGATCGTAGTGACGAAGCTGATCAGATAGCCCGACGCGAAGATAACCACCGTCAAAGTGGCTGCGGCGACCAGAATGAGACGCTTCACTCCGCAGCCTCGTCCAGACCCTCACCAAGCGGCGGCATGTTGTGCCCGAGCAGCGTCAGGATATCAGCCGCGCACTCGACCACGTTCGAGCCCGGGCCGTATATGCCCTGAACGCCCGCTTCTCTTAGGAAATCATAGTCTTGTGGCGGGATCACGCCGCCAGCGGTCACCTTGATGTCGGCGCGGCCGGCTTCCTTCAGAAGCCGGATCAATTCGGGGATCAGCGTCTTGTGACCCGCCGCAAGGCTGCTCGCTCCGATCACGTCGACATCGGCCTCGAGCGCCATGTCGCGGGTTTCCTCGGGCGTCTGGAAAAGCGGGCCGGAGACAACCTCGAAGCCCATGTCGGAAAAAGCGCTCGCGATCACGTTCGCGCCGCGATCATGGCCGTCCTGGCCCATCTTGGCGACCATGATCCGGGGCTTGCGGCCAAGTCGCCGCTCGACCGCGTCCACCCCGTCTGTGACCTGCGCCCAGCGGCGGTCAAATTCGTAGGCGCTCTTGTAAACGCCCGTGACCGGCTGCGGAGTTGCATCGTGGCGTCCGAAAGCCTGCTCCATAGCCGCCGAGATTTCACCCAAAGTCGCATCATGACGCGCAGCCTCGACTGCTTTTGCCAGCAGGTTCACGTCGGCCTGCGCCTCAAGCTCGGCGATCTTTGAGGGCGGGAGCGGAATGTCGTTCTCGTCGCGGCCCGTGACCATCGCTTCGCGGTGGGTGGCCGGATCGGTTGCAGCCGCTTCTGCAAGCGCTTTGAGCGCGGCCTGGCAGGCCGCCTCGTCGCGAGCTTCGCGAACCTTGGCGATGCGCGCGATCTGGCTCTTGCGCACCGCGGCGTTGTCGATGTCGAGCGTTTCGATCGGGTCTTCTTCGGACTTGCGATACTTGTTGACCCCGACGATCACGGTCTCGCCCTGATCGACCTTGGTCTGCTTTTCAGCTGCCGCGCGTTCGATCGCGGCCTTGGGGGCGCCGGTCGCGACATAGGCGGTCATACCGCCCGCCGCATCGACTTCTGCAATCAGCTTTTCGGCCTCATCGACCAGCGTGGCGGTCAAAGCCTCGATGTAGTGCGAGCCGCCCAGCGGATCGACGACATTGGTGATCCCGCTCTCTTCCTGCAGTACCAGCTGGGTGTTGCGCGCGATCCGGGCAGAGAAGTCGGTGGGCAGAGCAATCGCCTCGTCGAGCGCGTTGGTGTGCAGCGACTGGGTGCCGCCAAGCACCGCGCTCATCGCCTCGATCGTGGTGCGGATGACGTTGTTGTAGGGATCCTGCTCCTGCAAGCTTACACCCGACGTCTGACAGTGGGTGCGCAGCATCTTGGAGCGGTCGTTCTTCGCCCCCAGCCCGTCCATCACGCGATACCACAGCGTGCGCGCGGCGCGCAGCTTGGCGATCTCCATGAAGAAGTTCATGCCGATGCCGAAGAAGAACGAAAGCCGGCCCGCAAAGGCGTCAATATCGAGCCCGGTCGCGCACGCCTTTTCGACATATTCCTTGCCGTCGGCGATGGTGTAGGCGAGCTCCTGTACCGCGGTCGCCCCGGCCTCGTGCATGTGATAGCCCGAAATCGAAATGCTGTTGAATTTCGGCATATTGGCCGAGGTGTATGCGATGATGTCCGAGACGATCCGCATGCTCGGTTCGGGCGGGTAGATATAGGTGTTGCGGACCATGAACTCCTTCAGAATGTCGTTCTGAATGGTCCCCGACAGCTTCTCATGGGAGACCCCCTGACGTTCGGCCGCGACGATGTAGAACGCCATGACCGGGATCACCGCGCCGTTCATCGTCATCGAGACGCTCATCTCGTCGAGCGGTATCTGGTCAAACAGGATTTCCATGTCGCGCACGGTGTCGATTGCGACGCCCGCTTTGCCGACATCGCCGGTGACGCGCGGGTGGTCGCTGTCATATCCGCGGTGGGTGGCAAGGTCGAAAGCGACCGACAGGCCCTTCTGACCCATCGCCAGATTGCGGCGGTAAAAGGCGTTCGATTCCTCGGCGGTCGAGAAGCCTGCATATTGCCGGATCGTCCACGGGCGGCCGGCATACATCGAGGCTTTCACCCCGCGCGTGAACGGCGCAAAACCGGGAAGGCCGGGATCGAAATCCGCGTGATCGCCCTCGGTATAGAGCGGCTTGATATCGAAGCCTTCGGGCGTCTCGGTCGTGAGATCGCGGCCTTTGGCTTCCTTGTCTGCGAGGGCTTTCCAGTCTTCGGGGGTCGGATTCTTGCTCATGCCGAGCCTCTAAGCACAATCCGCGGCCCTGCGAAAGCTGGCGCGATCAGTGCGCGCCCTCCTTGGGCGTTTCCATGATCTCGGTGAGCATGCCCTGCATGTCCTTGGGGTGCAGGAAGAAGATCGGCGTGCCATGCGCCCCGATGCGCGTGGGGCCGAGGATGCGCTTGCCCATGCCCTCGAACTCGGCGCGCGCTTCCTCGATATCGGGCACTTCGAAGCAGACATGGTGCTGCCCGCCCAGCGGGTTTTTGGCGAGGAAGTTGTTGATCGCGCTATCCTCGCCCAGCGGCTCGATCAGTTCGATCTGAGTGCCGTCGGTGTAGTTTTCGCCCGGCGTGTCGATAAAGCAGACCTTCACGCCCTGCTCGGGCAAATCAAACGGTTTGTGAATCTCGGTCGCGCCCATCGTGTCGCGGTAGTGCGCGATCGAGTCTTCGATGGAGGGCGTTGCGACGCCGATGTGATTGAGACGGCCTAGTTTCATTTGTTGCCTCGCATAACCATCATGAATTCCTCAACCCTTGTTACCCAATCCTCGCCAAAAATTGATCTGACGGCCCTCGCTTCAAGATATGGCGGATCGCAATATACCAATCCCATCGCAGCACCATGAAGCAAGTCTCGGTCAGAGGCGGTGACTTCATAATCCTCTCCACCCAGCCGTGTCGCCAATGCTCGATACTAGGCAAAATGATAGCCAGTGACGGTTTGCAACTCACCAGCCCACCATTCGCTTGTGTCGGCCAGCAAGTCGTGCAGGACGGCCTCTGCGGTGGTCACAACGGAATATTATCGTGCTTCTTCCACGGGTTCTCGAGCTGCTTCGTGCGCAGCTTCCTGAGCCCCAACGCGACGCGCTTCCTCGTCGAGTGCGGGTAGATCACCTCGTCGATATAGCCGCGCTGCGCCGCCACGAAGGGGTTGGCGAAGCGGTCTTCGTATTCCTTGGTTTTCTCGGCGATCTTTTCGGGGTCGTCGCGGTCTTTGCGGAAGATGATCTCCACCGCGCCCTTCGCGCCCATCACAGCGATCTCGGCGGTCGGCCAGGCGTAGTTGAGGTCGCCGCGAAGGTGCTTTGACGCCATCACGTCGTACGCGCCGCCATAGGCCTTGCGGGTGATGATCGTGATCTTTGGCACAGTCGCCTCGGCATAGGCGAAGAGCAGCTTTGCGCCGTGCTTGATGATGCCGCCCAGTTCCTGCGCGGTACCGGGAAGGAAGCCAGGGACGTCGACCAGCGTGACGATCGGAATGTCGAACGCATCGCAGAAGCGCACGAACCGCGCAGCTTTCTTGGACGAGGAGATGTCGAGCACGCCTGCAAGCACCATCGGCTGGTTAGCGACCACGCCCACCGTGCGACCTTCGACCCGACCAAATCCGCAAATGATGTTGGCCGCGAACGTGGGCTGAATCTCGAAGAAATCGCCCTCGTCGACGATCTTCGCGATCACTTCGTGCATGTCGTAAGGCTGATTGGGATTATCGGGGATCAGCGTGTCGAGCGAATCCTCGATGCGGTCCCAAGGATCGCTTGTCGGGACCACGGGCCCTTCCTCGCGATTGGAGAGCGGCAGGTAGTCGAAGAACCGCCGGGTCGCGAGCAGCGTCTCGATATCGTTGTCATAAGCGATATCGGCCACGCTGGTCTTGGTCGTGTGGGTAATCGCCCCGCCGAGCTCTTCCTGAGTCACGACTTCGTTGGTGACGGTCTTCACCACGTCGGGGCCGGTGACGAACATGTAAGAGCTGTCCTTCACCATGAAGATGAAGTCGGTCATCGCGGGCGAGTAAACCGCTCCGCCCGCGCACGGCCCCATGATGAGGCTTATCTGCGGGATCACGCCCGATGCGAGCACATTGCGCTGGAACACTTCGGCATATCCGCCGAGCGAGGCAACGCCCTCCTGAATACGCGCGCCGCCGCTGTCGTTGAGGCCGATCACCGGAGCACCGACCTTCATCGCGGTGTCCATCACCTTGCAGATTTTCTCCGCATGGCGTTTCGACAGCGAGCCGCCGAAGACGGTGAAGTCCTGGCTGAAAACATAGACGAGGCGGCCATTGATCGTGCCCGATCCGGTGACGACTCCATCGCCGGGGATCTTCTGCTCCGCCATGCCGAAATCGACGCAATCGTGTTCGACATAGGTGTCGAGCTCTTCAAAACTGCCTTCGTCGAGCAAAACGTCGAGCCGCTCACGCGCGGTCAGCTTGCCCTTGGAGTGCTGCGCTTCGATGCGCTTCTCACCTCCGCCCAGCTTTGAAGCTTTCCGGCGACGTTCCATTTCGGCGATATTGGCGGACATACGCTCTCCTGAATTCACTTTCCCAAGCGCCTAGCGATGGTTGCGTATGACCGTCAATTGCGATGAAGCGTTAGTCGCCCTCGCCGTCTTCGTCATCGGGGCGGTATTCGAAGATGTCGCCGGGCTGGCAATCAAGCTCGCGGCAGATCGCTTCGAGCGTCTTGTAGCGCACGCCTTGCACCTTGCCCGTCTTGAGTAGCGAGAGATTGGTGTTGGAAATGCCGATGCGCTCGGCAAGCTCCTTCAGACTGATCTTTCGCCGCGCCATCATCACGTCGAGATTGGTTATGATCGGCATCAGACTACGCTCTCGCTGTCCTGCCGATAATCCGCACCAGCGCGCATCGCTTCGGCAAACAGAAGCGCGAGTCCTGCGAGCAGGAAGGTGACGATCGGAGGGCTGTAGTGGAGCCAGATATTGGTCACTCCATCCACGTCCCACGAAATCGAGGGGTGCAGAACCGTCCCCGCAACCGGCTCAACCGCAGCGAGTATCGCGGTCTGCACCGTGAGCGCATGCAGCACCGAGAGCACGCAGGCGGCGAGTAGCACATAGCCGATCTTGCGCAGATTTGCGGCGGTGTCGCCTGTCACGAAATCGCCTTTTGCGAAGCGGGTCAGAACCTTGCGCACCAACATCAAGACAGTGATGTAGATGCCGATCATCGCCAGCGAGAACAGCAGGTCGACGCCGTGCCAGAACGGCTGGCCCGAGACCGCCAGATTTGCATCGACGAACAGCGCCTTGGCCCGATCGCCGACTGCCGCTTCCAGTCCGTACGCGCCAGCCTGCACCGGCCAATACAAGGTTCCGAACTCGCCGTCGAAGATGGCTGCCGTCGCCCTACCCACTTGCAGAAAGGCTCCGATAAAGAAGATGAAGATGACGGCCTCTACGATCCGCTGGATTAGCTTCGCACTCATGTTGAACTCCCAAGATCAGGTCGGGATGTTCAATACAGGTATTTTGCGCTTTGCAACAGTTTTTTTATGTTTATCGTAAATCTCATGTTGTTTGACATGTCATGCCCATCTGTCATGCCCATCTGTCATGAACATAGCCGAGCAGGGTCAGAGCCAGCCGCATATCTATCAAAAGCGCAGCATGATCCGCCGTGCGAGCGCCGGCGAGATCGAGTGAACCGCCTTGAGCACCTTGACCATGCCGACATTCGCCTCGTCGCGGTCGTTTTCGAGCGCGTGGATGATCTGGCGAGCGCATTCTTCTGCCGGCATCTTCTTGTTGTCTCGCCCTGCCGTCATCTGGGTGTCGACCACCGGCGGCAGCGCCTCGATCACGCGCACGCCCGTACCCTTGAACTGCGCGCGGATTGCCTGGCTATAGGAGCGCAGCCCAGCCTTGGTCGCGCAATAGACGGGACCGCCTGCGCGCGGAGCGATGGCGAGGCCGCTGGTCACGTTTACGATCGCTGCTTCAGGCCGTGCACGCAGACGCTCGGCAAGCCCCGCGATCAGCCGGATCGGCGCATTTAGGTTAGCGTAGATGCAATCATCGGCGGCGTTCGCGTCTGGGGCCTCTTCGCGGAAATCGTGATCGACGCCCTGCCCCGCATTGTTGATCAGCACGTCAAGATCGCGCGTCCCCCATGCCTCGAGCAGCGCATCGACTCCGGCAGAGTTAGAGAGATCTACCGAAAGCGCTTCGAACCCTTCGGCCCGCATCGCCTCGAGCCGTTCTTCCGAGCGACCGGTGAGCGTCACATTCGCGCCCTTCGCCTTCAATTGGCGCGCAATCTCACGGCCGATCCCGGCGCTGCCCCCGGTGAGGAGTATGGTCTTTGCTGATAGGTTCATGACGATTTGATCAGCCCGTGTTTGGCCAAGCTACGCGCGGTGTCCTCGAGCGATTGTTCGGCGGTGATGTAATCGAGGCCAAGCGTTCGCGCGGTGTGCGAGCCGTCCACATCGCGGGTCTTGCCAAGCTCCGACTTCAACGTCTTCATCTCGTCCATAAAGGGCGCGAGAAGCTTGACGAGGAAATCGGGCATCGTGCGCTTCGGAGCCTTCTTCGCAAGATCGGGCACGCGGTTGCGAAGGCTCCGGGACATTTCCTTCAGCCACAGGAACTTCTCTTGCATCGGAAAGCGGCCATCGCGCACAGTCTCGGCAGGCGCGTCGAGCGCGGCGACATGCGCAGCGGCGACATCGCGCACGTCGATCACGCCAATGCCCATGTTGGGCGCCATCGGGATCGAGCCGTCTAGCATCTTCTGAACCATCTCGATCGAGGTCGAGAGGTCGTCATTGGCGATCGGCCCAAAGACCGCGACCGGATTGATCGAGCAGAACTCCATCTCGGGCGCACTGGCGGCGATCCATTCGCGCGCCGACTTCTCTGCGATGGTCTTGGACTTGGCATAGGCGGCGACCGAAGGGTCTTCGATCCGCGTCCAGTCGTCTTTCGTGAAATTCGTTTTGGAGAGCGGATGGCCATAGGCGATCGCCGCGGCCGAGGACGTCAGAACGAATCGCTTGATTCCCGCCTCGTGCGCGAAACGAACCGCGCGCAAAGCACCTTCGCGCGCGGGCACGATCAGCTCGTTCTCGTCCTTCGGCACGGCCAGCGGAAATGGGGACGCGACATGCGCGACCGCATCGCAGCCGGCGCAAGCCTCGGCCCAACCGGCGTCATTCTCCAGATCGGCCTGAAACACCTTGAGCCGCTCGCCCGCATCGGGCCAGCGCTCCCGCAAGCGCGGCTCGCTCTTGGCGGTGTTGCGGACGGTTGTGTGCACCGACTTTCCGGCGGCGAGCAGCTGGTCGATCAGCTCACCGCCGATATAGCCCGTGCCGCCCGTCACCAGGATCGTATTAGCCATTGCGTCTCTCCCTCAGGAGAGCACGCTAGAGCCGAAGGTTGCGGCGAGCAACCTAGCGGAGCAGCACCAGTTCCTCGGCCACGGTCGGGTGGATCGCGGTGGTGGCGTCGAAATCCGCCTTGTTCATCTTCGCCTTCACTGCGACCGCTGCAGCCTGCATGATCTCGGGCGCATCGGGGCCGATCATCGCGATGCCGAGGATCGTCCCGTTGGCGCCGTCGCAGATCATCTTGACGAGGCTTCGCTCGTTCCGGCCGGCGACCACGTTCTTCATCGGGCGGAAGTCTGACGTATAGACCGCGACCTGCCCGAACTTGTCCTTCGCCTCGCGCTCGGTCAGGCCGACCGCCGCGATCGGGGGGTGGCTGAAGACCGCGCTGGGGATGCAGGTGTGGTCGACGGCATATGGCTCGCCATCGCCAAACACGCTGTCGGCAAAAGCCTGACCTTCGCGGATCGCAACGGGGGTCAGCTGCACTCGATCGGTGACGTCACCCACGGCGTAGATGTGATCGAGATTGGTCTTCGAGAATTCGTCGACCTTGATCTGACCGCGATTGCCCAGCTCGACACCGATTTCTTCGAGACCAAGCCCTTCGATATTGGGCACACGACCGGTTGCTGCCATGACAAGGTCGAAGGTGCGCGATTGCTTATCGGCAAATTGCACCTTGAACCGGCCGTCTTCTGTTTTCTCGACCTTCTCGACATCTGCATTGAACAGGAATTCGATCCCCTTGCTAAGCGAGATCTGCATCAGGCGGTCGCGCATCGAGAAGTCGTAGCTGCGCAGGATCACGTCCGAGCGATTGGCTACAACGACGTTGGAGCCGAATTCATTGAAGATCCCGGCAAACTCGTTGGCGATATAGCCACCGCCAAGGATCAGGACGCAGTCCGGCACTTCGTCGAGATGGAACGCCTCGTTCGAGGTGATCACATGCTCGTGTCCTTCAAAGTCAGGAACGTGCGGGCGCGCACCAGTAGCGATGAGGATGTATTTCGCGGTGACTTTCTTGCCGCTTGCGAGCGTGATCTCGTGCTCGCCGGTGATCTCCGCGCGTTCGTGATAGATCGTGACATCGTGCTTCTCGAGCGTCTCGGTGTAGACGCCTTCGATCCGACTCACGTCCTTCATCACGTGATCGCGCAGCTTGATCCAGTCGAAGCTCTTGCCCTCGACTGTCCAACCGAACTGGGTCGCGTCTTCGAGGTCTTCGGCAAAATGCGCGCCGTAGACGAGCATCTTCTTCGGCACGCAGCCGCGGATGACGCAAGTGCCACCCACGCGGTGTTCCTCGGCCGCTGCAACCCGCGCGCCATGCGCGGCGGCAACACGGCTTGCGCGGGTGCCGCCCGAGCCGATGCCAATGGTGAAGAGGTCGTAATCGTATTCAGGCTCGGCCATGTGTGCTCCTTTGCATGGACCCGCATATGGGCGGGTTCGCGGAACACGGCAACCGGGTTACAGATCAGCTTTCAAGGAAGCGCCCGTAATCGCGCAGCAATTCGAACGCCTTCAAGTTCTCAAGCGTGATGAGACTTTCATCGGTGATCCCGGTCAGGCGGTAGATCAGTCGCAGAATCGCCTTCTGCTCGACATCGCCGATCCCGACGAGGCTGATGAGCATGTCGGGATTGTCGTGCTCAAGCTCGTCGAACAGCATCGCGACATTCATCGGATCGAAGCCGAAACCGAGGAAGCCGAGGCGTTTGCCGCGGCTCATCTCGGCGCGCAGATAGGACTGGAACTGGCGCGACTTGGCGCGCTGGCTGGCGGTGAAGATGCGCTTGGACAAGGCGACGATATTGTCGGGGGATTCGTTGCCCCAGACCACCCCGTTGCCTTCTTCAGCCTGCCACGGAAGGCGGCCCACGACACCGTAGGGGTGCACGATGCGCAGTCTTCCAGCGACGAGTTCGCACGATTCCTCGTAGGTCATGCCAAAGGCGCGCTGGACCACCCACGGCAGGTAGTGTTCGATCGCACGGTCATAGTTGAAGCACACGATCGAGAGCTTCTCGAAACACTCGTCCGCACGCGCTCTCGGCACGCCCTTCACGATCAGCTGGCCAAGCTGGAACAACCAGTTCTCGGTCCCGCGCAGGGGCAGCTCATCGGGCCCGCGAGGCTCGACCGCGAGGGTCGACTTCGCTTCGGCCTGAAGCGTGTAGTAGACAATCGCTAGCTTGCCCGCCGCCAGAACCGCCTGGTCATGGCCATATTGCTCTAGGATCGCATCGATCGAAGTGCTCACCAGCGTCGCGTCGCGAATCGCCGTCGCCCCACGAACCAGCTCCTCGTAGGTGAGGTCGAGATCGGGGGCGACCTGTTCGAAAAGGGCCGCCAAACTGATGAGATCGCGCGACTTCACTTCCGATTCGAGCCGCTCGAATTCGTACCCGGAGGCGATTTTCGCCAGCAGGTCACGCCCGTCGGGCATTTCGATTTCGCGATTGGCCCCGGCGCCGATAATCAGCGTGGTGTCGGTGCGGATCATGGGGCCGTGCGTCTCCTAAGCGGGTGTTCGCCCCTCTTTAGAAGCCACGTGGTTAATTTTCGCTAAGGTCGGAGCAGAAAATCAGCCGTTCGCAGAACGCGGACGACCTCCGCCACCGCCGCCGCCGCGACGGCCCTTGCCGCCCCTGCGCTGACCGCCGGGCTTGCCGCCCGGTCGACCTCCTGCACCACCGCCCGGACGACCCTTGCGAGCGCTGTGCTTGGGCTTGGGCCGCTTGGGCTTGAGATCATCGCCACCGGTATTGCCCGCAGGTGCACCCTTGGGCCGGGGCCTGATCTTCTTCTTCGACACCCGCGTCTGCCCGCGTGGAGCAGGCTTGGTCGGGCCTACACCTTCGACCACAGCGCGGAAATTGTCAGGCAGCGCGAGCCGATCGAGCTCGGCGCCTGTCACCTTGCGAATGTCCTTGAGATAGGCGCGCTCGTCCTCAGCGCAGAACGCGATCGCGACCCCGTCCTTGCCCGCGCGCGCGGTGCGGCCGATTCGGTGTACGTATTGCTCCGGCACGTTGGGCAGCTCGTAATTGATGACGTGCGACACCCCCGGAATGTCGATCCCGCGCGCAGCGACGTCGGTCGCGATGAGGATCGGCGTCTTGGCCCGGCGGAACTCGTCGAGCGCGCGCTGGCGCTGAGGCTGCGACTTGTTGCCGTGGATCGCATTCGCCTCGATCCCGGCGCGGGAAAGCTTCTTCACCACGCGGTCCGCGCCATGTTTGGTGCGGGTGAAGATGAGGATGCGCTCAAACTCGCCCGGAACCTTGTGCCGGCCCGACAGGATCATTTCGAGCAGCGACTGTTTCTCGTCCTGCTGGACCATGAAAAGATACTGGTCGATCCGTTCGGCGGTGGTGCTTTCCGGCGTGACTGAGACCTGCACCGGATTGTTGCAATAGCCGCTCACCAGCTCCTTGATCGCCTTGGGCATGGTCGCGCTGAAGAACAGCGTCTGCCGCTCCTTGGGCACAAGCTGGTTGATCCGGCGCAGGGCGTGGATGAAGCCGAGGTCGAGCATCTGGTCGGCCTCGTCGAGCACCAGCACCTCGACCGAGCCGAGATTGAAGGCTTTCTGGTCGATCAGGTCGAGCAGACGGCCGGGTGTGGCAATCAGGATGTCGGTGCCACGGTGCAGCTTGTTGCGGTCCTTGTTGACCGAGGTACCGCCGACAATCGACTGCACTTTCAGGCCAGCAAGCGCGCCATAATCTTTGGCGCTCGTTGCAATCTGCATGGCAAGCTCGCGCGTGGGGGCGAGCACAAGCATGCGGCACGATTTGAACGGAATGCGATTGTCGCTCTCGCGAAGCCGGTCGATGGCGGGCAGCATAAAGGCCGCGGTCTTGCCCGTGCCGGTCTGCGCAATGCCTAAGAGGTCACGCCCTTCAAGGACCGGCGGGATTGCCCGCTCCTGGATCGGCGTGGGAGTGGTGTAACCCTTCAGGTCAAGCGCCTGAAGGACGGGCTGCGACAACCCGAGGTCTGTAAATTGGGTCAAATGTAACTCGCATATTGAGCGATGCGCACGCGGTTTGGGCGTGCGGAGCGCGGGGTTAAAAACCGCCCGCGTGAATAGGGAAGCTGTAAGGGTATGGATCGAGGCGAGCCGGGGCGGTTGGTCGTCAGAGCCGCCGCTTCACGCTGGCTTGTGCGCTCGAGTTGTGCGCCAGATGGGGGCGCGCGGTCGGAAAGTCAATTGCGGAAGCGTTCTTCCAGATAGCCGTCCTGTCCGATCATCATGTTGAAGTCGACGACGAAGCGATAACTGCCGGTTGTCGGATTGCCTTGCTGATCGAGCGCAGGCTCGAACGTCATGTGCTTGAGGAACGGGCGGCAAAGAGCGATTTGTGTGGCGCGTCTGCGGAACTGGTAGTCGAGCTCGCAATCGGTCACCTTGCCCGCCTCATCGACGGTCAGGTCATAGCCCAGCTTCTGCGACAAGAGCCGCTGACGAGCCGCAACAACGCCTAGCTCATGCCCGCCTTCGAAGGCTATCGGGACCGGCCCACGAGCAAGCGATTGGCCGTCTTGTGCTTGTGCTGAAGCTGTCAGCGATGCAATTGTGATCGCCGCAGCTGCAATGTTTGATTTCAGGAATTTCATCTGCGGCCTCTCCGGGCCGAACGACGGCCCAATCAGTCGAGCCGTTCGCGGATCTCGACATAGCTGAGACGCGACGAATAGCTGCCTTCGACAGCCGTGCCGGTCTCATCGGTCGCCGGAGCAAAGACGTGATTTTCCATCAGAACTTCGCACAGCGTCTTGTTCACATAGGACCTGCGAAACGCCTCGGTCAACTCGCAGGCCGTTGCATTGCCGTCGGCATCGACCGTCATGCGATAGTCGATATGCGCGCGCCAGATGCGCAGGCGGCGCGAGGTCTTGAGAAACTCAAAATCGCCGTCCCACGACACCAGTTGCACCGGCGTTGCTCCCGTCTCTACGGCATTCTCAGCACCTTCGACATGACCAACCACCGTCTCGGTCGAAGCGAGCGCAGCTGGAGCGAGGGTGAGCGCGGTGGCGATGCCTGCCATCGTGATAATGCGGTTCATGAAATGAGAGCCTTCAGTAAAAATCGTGGGCGACTTGGCGCGCGGAAATACGCTGCAATTCGTCCGTTGGCAAACTCTAGCCGAATGCTGCGCGTGCGCGACATTTGGATGCCGAGTGTGGCAGCATTCAGGCAGAAAAAGCGCCTGTGCACGAATTAAAACGTCGTGAATCGGGAAAAATCGTGTTTCGCGAACGATCCCTGCGACCGGGACGTGGAAAAACATCCCCCGCCCCATTGATTGCATACATCTGTAGAGCGTCGAATATGAATACGGCTTGAAGCGCTGGCGAGTTATTCGCTCAATCCTGCCGCTTCCATCAGCGCCTTGGTGCTTGCGTCGAAATTGCCTTTGCCGCTTTCGACTTCCTTGGCCATCTTCTTGCCCAGTTCGACCCCGAACTGATCGAACGGATTGATCCCCAGCAGAACGGCGGCGGCGAAGGTGCGGTGTTCGTGGAACGCGATCAGCGCGCCGAATGTCGCGGCGTCGCAATCGTCGAGCAAAATGGTGGCAGAGGGTCTATCGCCCGCGAAGCTGCGCGCGGGATCCTTGCCGTTCGCGCTCATATTGCCGCCCGCCATCAGCGCAGCACCTTGGGCAAAGCAATTGGCGAGCAGCGCCTTGTGGTGCGCGGGATCGAGCTCGTCGCCCGGCGCGATGCTGGCGATGAAGTCCACCGGGATGAGGTGCGTTCCCTGGTGTAGCAGTTGGAACACCGCGTGCTGGGCATCGGTCCCCACCCCGCCCCATGTGATCGGGGCGGAGGGTCCGTCGAGCGGCTCGCCATCGGAGGTGACGCTCTTCCCATTCGATTCCATTTCGAGCTGTTGGAGATAATCCGGCAACAATGCCAGCCGCTCGTCATAGGCGAACACCGCGCGGGTCTGACAGCCGCGCACGCGGGCGTAGTAAAGGTCGGCAAAGGCCGCGAGCAGCGGTCCGTTTGCGCGACCCTCTGACCCGCGAAAATGCGTGTCCATCGCGCGCGCACCGGCGAGCATGGCAGCAAACTCCTCCATGCCAACCGCCATTGCGACGGGGAAGCCGATGCTCGACCACAGGGAGTAGCGCCCGCCCACGCTCTCGGGAAACGGAAGGATGCGCGTTTCATCGACGCCCCACTCGACCGCGCGCTCGGGATTGGCGGTCAGCGCAACGACGCGTCCGCCCGGATCACTCACGCCATTGTCGCCGAGCCACTTCAGAGCGCTCGCGGCATTGATCATGGTTTCGGTGGTGGTGAAGGTCTTGGAAGCAACCGCGATCAGCGTTGTCGCCGGATCGCAGGCGGCAAACGCCTGCTCGAGCGCGAGCCCGTCAATATTCGAGACCACGTGGACATCGACCAGCTTGAGGTCGCGGGTCAGCGCGTCCACTGCGAGGTCCGGCCCCAGAGCCGAGCCGCCAATGCCGATATGGATGAGGTGGTTGATCTCTCCCAGTGCACCACCCTCGCCATCGACGCCGTGGATCGCCTCGACCAGCATGCCCATTCGCGCAAGCAGGGCCTCGGCCTCTTCGACATCGGCGTCGGTACCGCTGCCACGCATCGCACCGTGGGTCGCGGGACGGCCCTCGGTCGGATTCACGATCCCGCCTTCGAACAGGGCCGTGCGCGCATCGGCGAAACCAGAGGCCTCGGCCAGCGCCTCGAAAGCGTCCAGCACCTCGCCATCCAGATGCGTCTTGGACCAGTCCAGCCGGATGCCGACCGGATCAATCCCCTCGATATCGAATTCGAGCCGCTGGCTGAGTTCCCCGACGCGCCCTTCGTCAGCATTGAACAGTTCGTTCAATGTCGGCTTGGGGAGCGATTTGAGGCGTTCCCAGATGGCGGCGGTCTTGTTTCGATCGGTCACGGGCAATTCCCTTTGCGCTGGCAGATAGCGCGAGTAAGGGGGGCCACGATGAATGTTAAGTCACAATCGGCCCCGGACACACAATCCGAAACGGAAGAAAACCCCGAAAGCTTCCTGAGCTTCCTCTGGTTCGTCGTTAAAGTGGTGCTCGCGGTGCTGATCTTCCGCAGCTTCATCTTCTCGCCGTTTTCGATTCCTTCGGAGAGCATGCTGCCCAAGCTTTGGAACGGCGACTATCTGCTCGCGTCCAAGTGGTCCTACGGGTTTTCGAGCCACTCGCTGCCCTTCGGAGCGCCGCTGATTCCGGGACGCATCCTCGCCAGCCAGCCCGAGCGCGGCGACATCGTGATCTTCAAGCATCCGATCGACGGCACCGACTACATCAAGCGGGTGATCGCGCTGCCGGGTGACACGATCGCGCTCGCGGACGGGCAGATCATCCTCAATGGTGAGCCGGTCGCGCGCGAACCGATGGCTCCTTTCGAGATCCACATGTCGATCAATACCAGTTGCGCTTGGGGCGGCGAGGAAGTGACCAATGCTTCGGGCGAAAGCGTATGCCGATATTCGCGCTTTCGCGAGACGTTGCCCGATGGGCCATCCTACGAAGTGCTCGATTTCGGAAATGTACCGGCCGACAGCTTCCCACCGAAGATTATCGGCGAGGGAGAAATGTTCGTGTTGGGCGACAACCGCGACAATTCGCGCGACAGCCGTTTTCCCGCGCGCAGCGGTGATGCAGTCGGCATCGTCCCGCAGGATAATCTCGTCGGCGAGGCCGCAGTGCTTATGTGGTCGACCGATGGCGGGTCGGAATGGGTGAAACCTTGGACATGGTTCTCATCGGCTCGCTGGAGCCGGATCGGTAACGCGCTGTGAGCGTTGGTGCGCCATGAGCGAATTGCCGCCCGAGACCCACCAATGGCTGGGCCAAGCCGGATTCACGGTCAAGGACGAGAAGATCTGGCTCGAAGCGCTTACCCATGGCAGCTTCGGCGGTGGACGTCAGGACAGCGACGATGCTGATTACCAGCGACTCGAATTCCTCGGCGACCGAGTTCTTGGTCTTTCGGTCGCGAGCTGGCTCTACAGCGATAGCGGCCACGCCGAAGGGCGCCTCTCGCAGCGCCTCAACGCCCTCGTCAGTGGTGCCACCTGTGCGCGCATCGCTCGCGAAATCGGCGCGCCCGACCACATCCGGCTCGGCAAGCAGGCGCGCGAGGATGGCGGGGCGGACAGCGACAATATCCTTGGCGATGTCATGGAAGCGCTGATCGGTGCGAGCTTCCTAGACAATGGCTACGAGGCGACGCGCGAAGTGATCTACGCCATGTGGGACCGCGAACTTTCCGGCGATGTCGGCAAGGCCAAGCATCCCAAAAGCGCGCTGCAGGAATGGGCGGCGGGCAACAGGCGAGCCATGCCGCGCTACGAAGTCATCGACCGCAGCGGCCCAGATCACGCGATGCGGTTCACGGTCAAGGTAAGCATCCACGCGGTCGGCACGGCAGAGGCCACCGCTTCGAGCAAGGCCGAGGCGGAAAAGCGCGCGGCGAAGGTATTTCTGGAGGAATTCGGTTGAACTCGGAAGCATCCAACACCCAGTGCGGTGTCGTCGCCGTTATCGGCGCGCCCAATGCGGGCAAATCGACGCTGGTGAACCAGCTGGTTGGGCAAAAGGTCGCGATCACCAGTGCAAAAGCGCAGACGACGCGCGCAAGAATGCTCGGCATCGCGCTGTTCGGGCCGGTGCAGATGATCCTCGTCGATACGCCCGGCATCTTCGCGCCCAAGCGGCGCCTCGACCGCGCCATGGTCAGCGCGGCATGGGAAGGCACTCAGAGCGCCGACGCAGTTCTGCTGATCGTCGATCCGGTCAAACAGCGGCGGCATGAGCTTGAGCCCATTCTCGAAGCGCTCGAAGGGCGTCCCGAGCGCAAGATCCTTGTGCTCAACAAGGTCGACAAGGCGAAGAAAGAGCCGCTGCTCGAGCTAGCCCAAGAATTGAATCAGCGGATCACATTCGAAGAGACGTTTTTCGTCTCCGCCCTGACCGGAGACGGCGTGGCCGAGATGAAGGAAGCGCTCGCCAAGTTGATGCCACCGGGCATCTGGATGTATCCCGAGGATCAGGTCTCAGACGCGTCGGAGCGCCTGCTCGCCGCGGAAATCACGCGCGAGCAGATCTACGCGCAGCTGCACGAGGAACTGCCCTACGACACCGCGGTCCGCCCAGAGCTTTACCAGCACCGCCCCGATGGCAGTCTGGAGATTCATCAGCAGATAGTGGTCGCACGCGAAAGCCAACGCCCGATCGTGCTCGGCAAGGGCGGCGCCCGCATCAAGGCGATCGGCGAGGCGGCGCGCAAGGAGCTATCCGAAATCCTCGGCGAGAAAGTACACCTGTTCCTTCACGTCAAACACTCCGAAGGGTGGTCCGACGACAAGGAGATATTCGAGGAAATGGGGCTCGATTGGGTGCAGTAGAAGCCTACTGCGAGCCCTTTCCCTTCGCGATGATATAATCCATCACCGGGCCGTAAAGCGGCCGTTCGAATTGCACGCCCACATAGTCGCCCTTGCGCCAGCGGACGGTGGCCTGAAACGGCCCCATTTCGTCAATCCTGAGGTTCAGGACCGTGTCGGATTCCAGGCTGCCATACTTGTCGTAGAAGCGCGCACCGGTCTCCGAAAGATCGAGCAGCGGGACATCATAATTGCGCCCCGCATAGCGGAAGCGGCCATAAATGGCGATATCGTGCCTTTCATCCCGGCGAAAATCTCGGCCCATAACAATGGTGTCCGCTAGATTTCAGGCGGCACCGGCAGCCGCAACAAAGTTTGGTAACCCGCAAGGGTGAGCCGGACGGGCGTGGTGCGAGTTACAATAATCGCATCTCAACCGCCATTCCGTCAAGCAATCAGCCGCGGCCGAGCTTCTCCAATTTGGTGCGAAGTGCGCCTTCGTCGAAGGGTTTGACGATGTAATCATCCGCGCCGGCCTCGATCCCTGCGTGGATATCTTCGACCTTGCCCTTGGAAGTGCAAAACACGACCGTCGGCGGTTTTGGGGTCGGAATTGCGCGCAGATGTGTGACAAATTCGAGCCCGTCCATCTCCGGCATGTCCCAGTCGGTCAGAACCAGATCGGGCATCGCTCGCTTGCAGCGCGCAAGCGCTTCGGTGCCATCCTGTGCTTCCACCGGCACATAGCCAAGGCTCTTGGCGATCTTGGATGAGACTTTGCGGATCACCCGGCTGTCATCGACAATCAGGCACACCTTTGTGACCTGCTGCTGGCCTGCCGCGCCTTTGCCGCGTGCCGCCTTGGCAGCAGCGACCACCGCATCGACATCGCGCGGATCGGCGCCTGCGTTGAGCGCATCGCGCACGTCCTGCGGTTTGTCGACTGGCACGCCGTCGGGCAGACCGCTTTCGCGGGCCTCGGCCACCTTCTCAGCCAGAGAGCGACCATCGCCGGTAGGCTTGGTGCGGTTTGGCCCGGTGCTTCGTTTGATCAGATTTTGAATGGCTCGGCCTCCCCGGCTAGCGAGGCGAACTGGTTTTCGCCGTGGAGGTCGTGGCTGGCGTCCTCGGAATCGCTGGGTTCAGCGCCGCCCAGATCTTCTCCAGGCGTCATGCAGACGTGAAGATACGGCATCCAGATATCGCCATATTCGGCCTTCTGATACCACACGTCGAGCACGTCATAGCTCGCCCAGATCCCGTCGGGTTCGCGCAGGCGAATGCCCTCGCCGATCCGCGGCACCGCGGCAAAGCGGATGCGGTCCTGGGTCTGGTGAGTCTCGTTCTGGACTTCGATTTCAATCACAACACTGGTCCCTGGTCTCGGAACCCGTGTCTAGGTACGAATACTAAAGGATTTACCAACGCGCTGAATATTGGGCCCTAACGCCTCTAAAATCGGCCCTATTTCGCTGCCTTCTTGGCTGGTGCCTTTTTCTTCGCCGCCGCCTTCTTCTTCGGCGCGGCTTTCTTGCGTTTCTTCTTCGCCGGGCCCTTCGCAGCGCGTGCGTCGATCAGTTCGATGGCCTTGGCCGCCTCAATATCCTCGGGTTTGATGTCCTTCGGGATCGTCGCGTTGGTGTTGCCATCGGTGACGTAGGGGCCGTATCGGCCCGGCATCACCTTGATCTCACCCCCGCTGGTCGGGTGTTCGCCGAGCGTCTTGATCGGCTCCGCCCGCCCCCTGCCGCCGCCCTTGCGATTGGCCGCTTCGGCGAGCAGCGTGACAGCGGCGTTCATGCCCGTGTCGAACACGTCGCGGGTCGAGGTGAGCTTGGCGTATTTGCCATCGTGCCTGAGATAAGGCCCGTAACGACCGATAGCCGCTTCGATTTCCTTGCCCGTTTCAGGATGCGCACCGATAATGCGCGGCAGGCCGAGCAGCTTGATCGCCCATTCGAGATCGAAATCGTCGAGGTCCTTGGGGATCGAAGCGCGCTTCTTCTTCCCGTCCTCTTCCATCTCGACATAGGGGCCGAACCGCCCAGACTTGCGATGGATGTCCTCACCGGTTTCGGGGTGCTGGCCCATCACGCCGTCTTCAGCCGGGTCGGAACCGTCCGCACCGGGCTGCGCAAAGCGGCGAGTGTATTTGCATTCGGGATAGTTCACGCAAGCGATGAACGCCCCAAACCGTCCACCGCGCAGATGCAATTCGCCGCCTTCGCGCCCTTCCTGCTCGCAGAGCGGGCAGAAACGCGCATCCTTCCCGTCCTCACGCGGGGGGAAGAGGTAGTCGGCGAGGTATTCGTCGAGCACCTCGGTGACTTCGGAGGGCATCTTCTCCATGACCTCATCGGCCTTGGGCTTGAAGTCGGCCCAGAACTTGGCGAGCAAGTCCTTGTAGTCCTCGCGCCCGTCCGAAACCGTGTCGAGCTCGTCCTCCATCCCGGCGGTGAAGTCGTAGGCGACGTAAGTCGGGAAGAAGCGTTCCAGAAAGGCTGTGAGCAAGCGCCCGCTTTCCTCGGCGAAAAAGCGGTTCTTCTCCATCCGCACATAGTCGCGGTCGCGCAAGGTCTGGATGGTCGAGGCGTAGGTCGAGGGACGCCCGATGCCGAGCTCTTCCAACCGCTTCACAAGGCTCGCCTCGGAGAAACGCGGAGGCGGCTGGGTGAAATGCTGAGTCGCTTCGACCGCGTTCTTGGCGGGTACGTCGCCACCTTTCAGCGGCGGAAGCAGGCCGTCCTCATCGTCGGAATCCTTGTCGTCGAAGCCTTCCTGATAGACCGCGAAATAGCCGGGGAAGACCACGACTTGCCCGGTGGCGCGCAGCTCGTGCTGGCCGGTGGCTTCGCGCAGCGTAACCGTCGTCCGTTCAAGCTGGGCGGTCGACATCTGGCTCGCCATGGCGCGCTTCCATATTAGCGCATAGAGCTTTGCCTCATCGCCCGTGCCCGCGCGGTCGCGGTTGAAATTGGTCGGACGGATCGCCTCGTGCGCTTCCTGCGCGTTCTTGGCCTTGGTGGCGTAGAAACGCGGCTTTTCCGGCAGGTAACCGCTGTCATAGCGCTCCCCGATAGCGTCACGGCAGGCGGCAATCGCGCCGCCGTCCATTTGCACGCCATCGGTACGCATGTAGGTGATCGCACCCGCTTCGTAGAGCGATTGCGCGAGCCGCATCGTGTGACTGGCGGAGAAACCGAGCTTGCGCGCGGCTTCTTGTTGCATGGTCGATGTCGTGAAGGGCGGCGGCGGGCTGCGCTTCAGCGGCTTCTTCTCGACATCCTCGACCGTGAAACGACCGCCCTCGACCGCGGCCTTCGCCTCCATCGCCGCGCCTTCGTGGCCAAGGCTCAGCTTCTCCAGCTTCTCGCCCTTGTAGCGCACCAGCCGCGCGTCGAACTGCGTGCCGTCATGTTCGAGCCTTGCGAGCACCGACCAGTATTCGTCTGGCTTAAAGGCCTCGATCTCGCGCTCGCGCTCAACGATTAGACGCAGCGCAACCGACTGGACACGGCCCGCCGACTTTGCGCCGGGCAGCTTGCGCCAGAGCACCGGCGACAGCGTAAAGCCGAACAGATAGTCGAGCGCGCGGCGGCCGAGATAAGCGTCGATCAGCGGCTGATCGAGCTCGCGCGGCTTTGCCATCGCATCGGTCACCGCCTTCTTGGTGATCGAGTTGAAGGTGACGCGATCAACCTTGGTGGGCAGCGCCTTCCTCTTCTTCAGCAGCTCCTGAACGTGCCAGCTGATGGCCTCGCCCTCGCGGTCGGGGTCGGTGGCGAGCACAAGCCGCGATGCGTCTTTGGCCGCGTCGGAGATTTCCTTGAAGCGCTTCTGCTTGTCGCGATAGAGCTCCCAGTCCATCGCAAAGTCCTCGTCCGGGCGCACGCTGCCATCCTTGGGCGGCAGATCGCGGACGTGACCGTAGGAGGCGAGGACCTTGTAATCCTCGCCCAGATATTTCTCGATGGTCTTCGCCTTGGCCGGCGATTCAACGATAACAAGCTGCATGTTAGTGGGTTCAGTTCCTTACGCGTGTACGTACGCGCGAGAGTGGGGTCGGTTTCTGAATCGCGTCAAGCGGCTATTCGAAAACCTCGACAGGTTGTGATTGCCGGCGCTGGATGAACCGGTAGGCGGCGACGCCCAAGAGCTGGAACCATGCAACCGCGACCGAGACCGAGAGGTTCATGCCGATCACGGTCGCTTGATAGCCAAGGTCGCTCAGTTCGAGATAGTTGAACTCATACCAGAACCCGATGCCGAAGAAGAGGACATAGGCAGCGACCGGACCGACCATTGCTATTGCCAGCGGGCCTTGGAATGGCTCGGTGTGATCCCAGCTCCATCGCATGGATTCGATCACGCCTTCACGCTTATGAAAAAGGCGCGCGTATGACGGCAACCAACGCAGCATGAGGTAGAGCCCCGGCACGATCAGCAGCACCAGCGCGACCCCGATCGCCGTGCCGCTGATCAATCCGAGCCCGAAATAGCTTCCGATACCTCCCGCCAGCGTCTCACCCGAAGGCGCGGTGATTTGCATGAGCTGTCCGAGCAGCAGAAATCCCATCCCCCACACAACAATCGCGGAGACGAGGTAGAGCGAGTTCTCTTCGGGATAGAGAAGGTCGACAACCACGTAGATCAAGGTCGAGATCACGACATAGGCCGCGAGCGGCACCACCGCCTTGCGCGCAATCTGCGCCTGCTCGACAAGCACGGCGGTGCTGTGCGTACCCTCGGCCATCATTCGAAGACATCCTCGACGCGATTACGGTCGGGGTTGAGCAGGCGATAGGCTGCTACAGCAAGCGCGATGAAGAACACCGAGGACAATCCATCGACAACCGATTCGAGGATGATCGCAGCCGGCGACCCCGCGCCGCCGAACGATGATGCGGCACCCACGATGGTAACGGCGATCGTGATGGCTGCGATGACCGTGAGCAGGAACACACCGAAAATGCTCCAGCCCGAACCGCGCGTCATCTCCCAGCTATCCGCAAAGCTGTCCATCGCGGCCTCGTCGCGGTCGATGACGGCGGGAAGCAAAGGCAGCCAGCGCACGACCAGGATAATGCCGGGAACGATCAGCAGCAGGAAGCCCAGCATCATGCCGAGCACGGCAAGGATGTAGATGCCGACAAAGGGCAGGAACCGGTCGAACGAGGGCGCGTCGGTCTGCCGCACCATCCCGGCAGTGAGCCAGTAATCCGCCATGAACAGCACCACCATGTAGGCAGCGCCGACGACCACACCCAAAAGGATCTGGCCGGAAAACGCGTCGAGAAAGCCGAGATTGCCGCTAAGAATACCGGCCGCGTCATTCTCGAAGAACAGCGATAGCGCGCCCAGCGGGATCGTGATCACCAGATAGACAATCGCGACCCGCGCACGTGCCTGAATCTCGTCAACGGTCGCGCCAAGCAGCTGGGCAACAGTGATGCCGTCGTTCATTCAAATACCTTTGCAACGCTGGTCTCGTCATCGCCGAGCGCCCGGTAGGCGGAGATCGACAAGCCGAGAAGAAGGACAGGAAATGTGTGAATGCCGAGCCAGAATATCGAACTGTTCTCAAGCTCGGTGCCGAAGGAACCCAAGGTGCCCAGGAGCGCTTCGTAACCCGCCGCGAGCGCAATCGAGGCCATGAAGATGCAGACCCACAGGATCGTCAGCACGGTGAAAGCGCCTGCGATCGACCACATGTTGTTGTCACTCGCGCGCCAGCTCTTGCCCATAGCTTTGAACAGATCATCCCGCTCGGCGACGAGGAAGGTCGGCGCCATGATCCATTTCGATGCGAGCAAGATGCCCGGCAGATAGAAGATGTTGAGGCCAATCGAGATTGGAAATGCGAGCAGAACCGCCATGAAAAACAGGCTGAACACCTTGAAGCGTTCGTCCACCATGATGCCGCCCCGGGTCAGCGCCTCGCGGTAGAGCCAGTACTGCCCGACGAAATAGCCGCAGAACGCTGCGAAGGCGGACACGCCGCGAATGGGGCTGACAAGGTCGGTCAGCAACCCGACGACGAAGAACACGGCAAAATAGATCGCCAGCTCGCGCTTGATCGCAAGCAGTTCCCGAAAAGTGCCGTTCAGAAGTTCGCCGACACTCGTCTGGCGGTCTTGGTAATACGCCATGCGCCCCGCGTTCAGCCCCCGTTTGATCCCAGTGAAGTCCCGGTCAGACTGACCAATCCCCTGCCATGCCGCTCCAACTCGCCGTTCAGCTCCATTTCGAGCAAGGCAAGGTGCACCGAAGCCGCACTCGCCCCCGATTGGCGGATCAGCTCGTCGGTTGCAATCGGCGCTGTGGAAAGCAGCCCGGCAACAGCCTCCCCGCCTTCGAGAACGTCGCCGTCTTCAAGCTCGCTATAGTCGAAATCAACACCTTCCTCGGCCACGCGATAGGTCGAGCGCGGTGCGCCGGTGAAGCTTTCGAGCAGCTCAATCACGTCAGAAGGCTCGCTCACCAGCACCGCGCCGTCGCGGATCAGCTGGTTGCAGCCTGATGAGCGCGTGTCGAGCGGCGAGCCGGGGATCGCCATGACCTCGCGCCCCGCTTCGCCCGCCAGCCGCGCAGTGATGAGCGAGCCCGATTTTGGCGCCGCCTCGACGACCACCGTGCCACTCGCCAGCCCGGCAATGATGCGGTTGCGCGAAGGGAAGTGGCGTCCACGCGGCTCGGTGCCGGGCGGCTGTTCGGCGATCAGCAGGCCCTCGGCAGCGATGCGTTCCTGCAATTGCTCGTGCTGCGGCGGATAGGCGATGTCGATCCCGCTCGCGATCACGCCGATCGTCGCGGGCATTGCCCCCTCATGCGCCGCCCCGTCGATCCCGCGCGCAAGCCCGGAGACGATGGTGAAGCCCGCCTGCGACAGTTCCGCGGCGAATTCGCGCGCGATCTTCATCGCCGCGGCAGAGGCATTGCGCGCGCCGACCATGGCGACGCATGGCGCGCTCGCAATCTCGAGCCGTCCCCGGCATGTGATGATCGGAGGCGCGCTGTCGAGCTCGCTCAAAAGAGCGGGATAGTCGGGCTGATCGTGAAAAAGATACTTCGCTCCAGCATTCCGGACCCCGGCAATCTCGCGCTCGATGTTCGGAGCCGGCGCAGGGCGGTAAGCCGATTTGCCGCGCGAAGCGAGGTCCGGGAGCGCCTCAAGCGCAGCCTCAGCCGAGCCGAACCGACCGAGCAACTGGCGATAGCTGACCGGCCCGATCCGAGGCGAGCGGAGCAGGCGGATGCGGGCGAAGGCTTCCGACTGACTGAGCTTTGGCTGCGACCCCGTGCTCGTCATCGCGTGGAGCGTCCTGTCACTTCTTCGACCCCACTTTCGGCTCCTCACCGCGCGTCAATCGCCCGATATTCTCGCGGTGGAGCCAGATGATCAGCAGCGCGATCAAAGCGAGCACGGGCACGAAACCGAACAGGTGCAGGACGGCGGCAGCAACCGCGGCGGCCACAACCGCGCTCATCCCGGCAAGTGAGGAGATGCGGAAGATCGCCAGCATCGCGATCCACACCAGCGCATAGGCAAGCCCGATCGGCCAGGCGAGGCCGAACGAGACCCCGGCATTGGTCGCAACGCCCTTCCCGCCCTTGAACTTCAGCCAGACCGGGAAGCAATGGCCCAGCACCGCGCCGAGCGCCGCTGCAGCTTCGGGCGAGGCATAGAGCGTCCAATCAAAGTCGCCGCCATGTAAGGGGTCGATGCCGTGCAGATGCGCGTGCCCGTCCATCACGCCCCAAAGCTGTCCGGCGATCACCACGGGCGCGAGGCCCTTGAACAGATCGAGCAGCAAAGTCCCGGCGGCAAGCCCCTTGTTCCCGGTGCGCAGCACATTGGTCGCGCCGATATTGCCGCTGCCGATATTGCGCACATCGCCGAGCCCCGCCGCCTTGGTCAGCAGCAGGCCGAACGGGATCGAGCCGACGAGATAGCCGAGCGCCAACGCCAGAGCGATTTCCGTTGTGAAAGTCATACGATCCCTTGCACTCAGTCGATTGATGCGCGCGCGACTTTAGGCATGGGGCGCTTGATTGGGCAAGCTCTGGTCTTGAGGGCTGCGGCTAAAACACGCCCGCCCCTTCACATTCGCCGCCCATGGGCTAGATGCTTGGGCGACCAATCGACGCAGCCAGCGGGACCGTTCGCAAACCTTCATGTCAGACCAGTCCGACCTTGCCACCGAGAACGCTGCGGCGCGGCCCGACACCTTTCGGTTTGGCGGGTTCACGCTGTCGCCCGATGAAGGGGTTTTGGCGCTCCACTATGGCTTTGAAGGCGGCCCGGAGTTTACCGAGCGGCTCGATTTTCACACGGGTTTTGCCGACCGTCCGCCCGAGACGCTTGCCGTGATCGAGCGCGCTGCACACCTCCTGAGCGCGGTTGCCGGGGTGAGCTATTACAAGCTGTTCGCCTCGCAGAACCTCGACTTCGGAGCACTCGAACTGTCCGAGCAAGCGCGCAGCTTCGTCGCCGACACATACCGCGCGGGTCTGGCTGAATTCGCTCATCGCGCAGGGCTGTCGCTCGCCGACCGCCTGAAGTTTTCAGGCGGTTCTGAAACTGCGGCACTTGGTGAAACCGGCTCGCTTACAAAAGACAAGTCGCTGGTGCTGATCGGTGGAGGCAAGGATTCGCTCGTCAGCCTCGCCGCGATGCAGGCGGCGGGCGAGGACTTTGCGCTCTTCGCGGTCAATCCGCGTGATCCGATGACCAATGCCGCCGAGGTCGCAGGCGTGCCGCTGCTCCGGGTGACGCGCTCGCTCGACCCGCTGCTGTTCGAATGGAACGAGAAGCCGGGCACCTATAACGGCCATGTTCCGATCACCGCTATCGTCAGCCTGATCGCGTGCGTGGCCGCGCTGGTCCACGGATATGGCAACGTGATCCTTTCCAACGAACGCTCCGCCGATGAGCCGACGCTCACCAATGCGGATGGCGAGGTGAACCACCAATATTCGAAGAGCACCGCTTTCGAGCGCGACTTTGCGAGCGTGATCGCAGCCGACGTTCATCCCGAACTTGCCTATTTCTCGCTGCTTCGCCCGCTTTCCGAAGCGCATATCGCGCGCACCTTTGCCAAGCGCGATGATTTCGACCGCGTGTTTACCAGCTGCAACCGCGCCTTTGCCTTGCGCAACCGGCCCGACACTTTGTGGTGCGGCGATTGTGCGAAGTGCCGCTTCACCTTCCTCCTGCTCGCGCCGCATATGGCGAAGGAGCGGCTGCTCAGCATCTTCCCCGCCAACCTGCTCGACGATCCGGCTCAGGAAGCAGGTTTTCGCGACCTCATGGGGATTGGCCTTCACAAACCGTGGGACTGCGTTGGCGAGGAACGTGAGAGCGCTTTGACACTCGCCACGCTTGCGCGCGATCCGGCGTGGAAGGACGCTGCAATCGTCCGCAAGCTCGCCGCCGAACTCAACGTCTCGGACGAAGAGCTTGCTCGCGGGATGGACGAACTGATGGCGCCCGAGCCTGCTCCCCTCCCCGACCATTTCTGCGATCTCATTGCCGCCTATGCCGCAGGGTAGGATTCAGATCGGGATCTGGGGGCTTGGTCGCGACGGCGAAGCAGCCGCGCGGCATTTGCGCGAGGCGCGTCCCGATGCGGAGCTGACTCTGCTGAGCGACAACGAGACCGAGCGCGCGCCCGAGAGCCTGCCGGGCATGACGCTTTTGACGGGAGACGCAGCGCGAAAGGCGATCAGCGCGGGCGACTTTGACCTTGTTGTCAAAAGCCCTGGCGTCCCGATCATCAGGCCCGAGATTGCCGAAGGTCAGGCGAATGGCACCACCTTCACCTCGGGCACCAATCTTTGGTTCGAAGCCAATCAGCCCCAGTGCACCGTCGCCATCACGGGGACCAAGGGCAAGAGCACGACTTCGCTGCTGCTCCACCACATGGCCGAAGCGGCCGGTGCGCGATCAATGCTGCTCGGCAATGGCGGCGTGCCTGCGCTCGCACAGAAGCCGGGGACGGACCTCACCGTGCTCGAACTGTCGTCCTATCAATGCGCCGACCTTGCGCACGGGCCCGATTTCGCAGTCTTCACCAACCTCTTTCCCGAGCACGTCCCGTGGCATGGCAGCGTCGAGGAATACTACGCGGCAAAGCTGCGGCTGGCCGAACTTGACCCCAAGACCAAGGTGATCGCCAATACCCGCGATCCGAGGCTGCGCGAGCGGTTGGCAGGGCATCCCAACGTCTCGTGGTTCAACGGCGATGCGGGATATGCCGAGCGTGACGGCGCGCTCACTTTCGACGGTGAGCCTGTCGCGGTCGCCGGAACCCTCCCTCGCGGCGCGCACAATATCGGCAATCTCGCCGCTGCCGCCAGTGTCGCAGACGCGCTCGGCCTGCTCGACGATCCGCGCCGCGTCGACCTTGGCCAATATGGCGACCTGCCGCACCGCCTCCAGGTGTTCGAACTTGCCGGCGGGGTGACGGCGGTGGACGATTCGATATCGACCATCCCCGAAGCGACGCTCGCAGCCCTGTCGCTTTTCCCCGATCGCCGCATTCACGCCATCCTAGGCGGAAGCGACCGGGGGCAGCACTATCAGGCGCTCGCCGAAGCTATCGGCAAACGCGGCAATCTCGTCGCCTATCTGCTTCCCCATACCGGCGAACGGATCGGTGAGACGCTTCGCAAGGCGGCTTCTGACATCCCCGCACACCCTTGCACCGACCTCGCCGACTCGATCCAGCGGATTGCCAAGGACGCACGCTCAGGCGACGTTATCCTTCTCTCCCCCGCCGCCCCCAGCCACTCGCAATTCGCCAATTTCGAGGAGCGCGGACGGTTGTTCCAACAGCTTTGCAAAGACCTGATTGGACGCGATTAGTTGCAAATGGTTCGCAAAGATCGCGGTGGAAATGCTTGCGTCCCACGCTTACACTGATCGAGAAATGTCACTGGACCATCGGGGGGTTGTATGGTCTGCGAAATCTTGAATTTGGACGTCAAGAGCCCGGTCCACGGGTCGTCCGCCAGCAACCAGAGCGTGAACCCGTGAACTACGATCACATCTTCGACCAGGCGATCGACCGCTTGCATGAGGAAGGGCGTTACCGCGTCTTTATCGACATCCTGCGCAACAAGGGCGCCTATCCCAATGCGCGGTGCTTTCACGGGCACAACGGGCCGAAGCCGATCACCGTGTGGTGCTCGAACGATTACCTCTGCATGGGCCAACACGATGTCGTGATCGGCGCTATGGAAGAGGCACTGCACGATGTCGGCGCAGGTTCGGGCGGCACGCGCAATATCGGCGGCAACACGCACCTCCACGTCGAGCTTGAGCGCGAGCTTGCCGAACTCCACGGCAAGGAAGGCGCGCTGCTGTTCACCAGCGGCTATGTCTCGAACGACGCAACCCTGTCGACGCTGGCCAAGCTGCTGCCGGGCTGCGTGATCTTCTCCGACGAGCTGAACCACGCCAGCATGATCGCCGGCATCCGCAATTCGGGCTGCGAGAAGCGCGTGTTCCGTCACAATGACATGGCGCATCTCGAAGAACTGCTCGCCGCCGAAGATCCCGAAACGCCGAAAGTCATCGCCTTTGAGAGCGTCTATTCGATGGATGGCGATGTCGCTCCGATCCACGCGATCTGCGACCTTGCTGAGAAGTACAACGCGCTCACCTACATCGACGAGGTGCACGCTGTCGGCATGTATGGCGACCATGGCGGCGGCATTTCGGAGCGTGACAATGCCGCGCACCGTATCGACATCATCGAAGGCACTCTGGGCAAGGCATTCGGCGTGATGGGCGGCTATATCGCTGCGGATACCCGCGTAATCGACTGCATCCGTTCCTACGCACCGGGCTTCATCTTCACGACCTCGCTTTCACCCGTTCTGGTCGCAGGCGTGCTCGCATCGGTGAAACACCTGAAGTCCTCCAATGTTGAACGCAACGCCCAGCAGCAGGCTGCCGCGATGCTCAAGCTCAAGTTCGGCGAGGCTGGCCTGCCGGTGATGGACAGTGTCACTCACATCGTCCCGCTCATGGTCGGCGATCCTGTGCGCGCGAAGAAGATCAGCGACATCCTGCTCGCTGAGTACGGCGTCTATGTTCAGCCGATCAACTTCCCGACCGTCCCGCGCGGTACCGAGCGGCTGCGCTTCACGCCCGGCCCGATGCACACCGAGGCGATGATGGACGAACTGACCGAGGCACTGGTCGAAATCTGGGATCGCCTCGACATGGAGCTCGCCAAGGCCGCCTGACAAGCCGCTTTCGCCCCCTTGCCCCGCCCCTGCAATGCGCTAGTCTCGCTGGGCATAAGGGACTTCGAGGGGACTATCATCTTGACTACCAGCAACCTGCTGCGCGCCGCGCGGCTTGCCTGCGCGGCTATGGCTATTGCCGCCACGCCGCATCTCGCCGCTCAGGATCGCCCCATCGCCTTTACCGGTGCGACGATCCTGCCGATCACCAGCGAGCCCATCGAGGATGGGACGGTGTTGATTGAGGACGGCAAGATCGTCGCGGTCGGCACCGATCTGGCGATACCCGCCGACGCTGAAATCCGCGACGTGCGCGGCATGGTCATCATGCCCGGCATCGTCGACACCCACTCGCATATCGGCCAGGTCCAGGGCGCTGACCGGAGCGCGCCGATCCAGCCCGAAGTGCGCGCGATGGATTCGATCAATCCGCGCGATTTCAGCATCGAGCGCGCGCAGGCCGGCGGCGTCACATTCGCCAATGTCATGCCGGGTTCAGGCCACCTGATGAGCGGCCAGACCTTCTACATGAAGCTGCGCGATGGCGAGACGATCGAGGACATCGCGGTCTATGACGAGGATGGTAACATGCTCGGCGGGATGAAAATGGCGAACGGCACCAATCCCATGGGTAGCGTGCAAGGTGCCCCCGGCACTCGTGCGAAATCCGCCGCACTGGTCCGCCAGACCTTTATCGAGGCACAGGAATATTGCGCCAAGGACGAAGATGAGCGCGAGACCCGTGATCTCGGCAAGGAGGCGCTGTGCGAAGTGCTCGCCGGCACGCGGCTCGTCCACCACCACACTCACCGCGCTGACGACATCATGACCGTGCTCAGATTGCAGCGCGAGTTCGGGTTCCGCTTGTTGATCCAGCACGGAATGGAAGCAGGCGACGTCGCCGCTGAACTCTCGGGCGCAGGGGTCGCGGTTTCGCACATCCTCGTTGACGCGCCGGGCGGAAAGCTCGAAGCGCAAAACTCGCGTATCACCTCGGCAGCCGATCTTGAAAGAGCGGGCGTCCTCGTCTCGCTCCATTCGGACGATCCGATCGTGGATTCGCGCATGATGCTGCGTCAGGCAGCGCTCGCGGTGCGCGGAGGAATGACCCGCGAAGGCGCGTTGCGCGCGCTCACGATCAACCCGGCGCTGCAATTGGGTCTCGCTGACCGCATCGGATCGCTTGAACCGGGCAAGGATGCCGATTTCATCGTACTCAACGGCGATCCGCTGTCGATCTATACGCTGGTGCAGGAAACCTGGGTCGAAGGCGACCTCGTCTTCGACCGCAGCGATCCAGAGGACGCAGTGTTCGCAACCGGCGGCTTTGGCTCTGCGAGTGATGGCCGCGCGGCATTCCACCATCTCGATGCCGAGGTGCTCAACCTGGAGAATGCGCAATGAACTTCATCGCACACTCGAAAGCCGCCTTCGCCGCGCTCGCGCTCGCTGCATCTCCCGCTCTCTTCGCGCAGGACGTCGCGGTGCGAGCAGATACGCTGCACACCATGGCCGGCGATCCCATCGCTGATGGCGTGGTTGTGATCGAAGACGGAGTGATCACCGCTGTCGGCCCCGCCGCCTCGACCCCGATCCCCAATGGCGTGCGCGTGCTCAGCGCGCCGGTCGTCACACCGGGACTAATCGACGCGCACTCGACGGTCGGACTTGCCGGATATCTCAACCAGGATGCGGATCAGGACCAGCTCGAGCGCTCGGCCCCCATCCAGCCGCATCTGCGTGCAATCGACGCCTACAATCCGCGTGAGGCACTGGTCGAATGGCTGCGCGGGCTTGGAGTCACAACACTTCACACCGGGCATGGTCCGGGGGCGCTCGTTTCGGGGCAGACCATCGTGGTCAAGACCGTGGGCAACACGGTCGAAGATGCGCTGATGGTCGAACGCGCGATGATCGCTGCGAATTTCGGCGCGCGCGCATACGGCCGCGAAGGCGCTGCACCAGGCACACGGTCGAAGCAGATCGCGATGCTGCGCGGCGCGCTGATCAAGGCGCAGGGTGACATGGCCAGTTTCGACGCCGATGAAGACGAGGACAGCCCCGCACGCCGCGACCTCGTCAATGAGACGCTGCAGGCCGTCCTCGCACGCGAAGTTCCGTTGATGATCACCGCATGGCGCGAACGCGATATCCTCAACGCGCTGCGGCTTGCCGAGGAGTTCGGCATCGAGGTTGTGATTGACGGTGCTGCCGAAGCCTATCTGGTCACCGACCAGCTGCGCGAAGCAGGTGTCACCGTGATCCTCCACCCTCCGCGCGCGCGCCAATTCGGCGATCTCGAAAACGCGAGCTTCACCACCGCAGCGGCGCTGCGCGATGCGGGCATTCCGTTCGCGTTTCAGTCAGGCTTCGAAGGCTATGTGCCCAAAACCCGCGTGGTCTTGTGGGAGGCAGCGGTTGCGGCTGCAAACGGACTTGGCCAGCAGGACGCACTCGCCGCGATCACGATTGACGCCGCGCGCGCGATCGGGGTCGAGGACCGCGTGGGCTCGCTAGAAGTCGGAAAGCACGGCGATGTCGCGCTGTTCGAAGGCGATCCGTTCGAAACCACCAACCGCACTCTCGGCGTGGTGATCGAGGGCGTGGTGGTCAGCGAGACCCCACGCTGAGCGCTAGGCTCCTAGCAATTCAGGCCACTTGATCGCTCCCACGCAATCGCGCACTCTCCTGCACGAGAGAGGGAAATACCATGGCCACCACATTCGACCGGGCGAAGCTCGATACCGGCAAGCTGACCATCAAGCCGATGACGCCGGCAATCGGGGCTGAGATCCTCGATATCGACCTCGGCGCGAGCGATATCGAGACACGCGTGCCCGAAATCCGCGCCGCACTGCTAAAGCACGGGGTGATCTTCTTCCGCGATCAGGATCTGACGCAGGACCAGCACATCGCCTTCGCGCGCCATTTCGGCGAGCTAGAAATCCACCCTGCCACGCCCAAGGACCAGCCCAATCCCGAAGTTTTGCGGATTGCGCACGGGCCCAAGAGCCGGGGGCAGGAGAACAACTGGCACTCTGATGTGACGTGGCGCGAGAAGCCCTCATTGGGTTCAATCCTGCTCGCGCGCGAAGTGCCCGAATGCGGCGGCGATACCTGCTTTGCCAACATGCACCTCGCCTATGAGCGGCTCTCCGAACAGATGCAGCGTATGTGCGAACGGCTGACGGCGGTGCACGATATCAGCCGCGTCTTCGCCCGGCGGCTCAAGAAATCGCCCGAGGAGCTGCACGACAAGTACCCACCCATGCGCCATCCGGTGATCCGGACACATCCCGAGACGGGCGAACGCGTGGTCTATGTGAACAACGGCTTCACCAGCCATATCGAAGGGCTGTCGAAGGAGGAGAGCGAGTGGCTGCTCGATCACCTTTACAAGACCGCGTGGGACGTCGAGATTCAGTGCCGTTTCCGCTGGGAACCCGGCTCGATCGCATTCTGGGACAACCGCGTGTGCCAGCACCTTGCGGTCAGCGACTACTTCCCGGCAAGGCGCGTGATGGAGCGCGTTACGATCGCGGGCGACAAGCCCTACTTCAAAGCCTGATTCCCCGTTTCCCTAGCGTATTTTGCGCAGCTGCCCCGCTGCGCTAGTGCTCGTGCAAATTTTGCCAAGGACCAAGATGAGATGAGCGGTAATCCCGACCAAAAATATGACGAAGTCGTGCACTCACGACGCTCGATACGGGGCTATCTCGACAAGCCCGTGCCGCGCGAGCTGATCGAGGAAATCCTGCGAATGGCGATGCGTTCGCCAAGCTCGATGAACACCCAGCCCTATCACTTCCACGTCATCACCGGCGAGCCGCTCGACCGGATCCGCAAGGGCAATACCGAGAACATTCTCGCAGGCGTGCCCGACAGCCGCGAGTTTCGCCGTGGTCAGCCCTTTGCCGGCAAGCACCGTGAGCGCCAGATCGGCTGCGCGGTGCAACTGTTCGAGGCGATGGGGATAGAACGCGACGACAAGGAGCGGCGGCAGGACTGGGTGCTGCGCGGCTTTCGCCAGTTCGATGCGCCGGTGTGCGTGATCATCTCCTACGACAAGGAATTGTCCGACAGCGATGACACCGCCTTCGATTGCGGCGCTGTCACGACCGCGCTGGTCAATGCGGCGTGGTCGCGCGGGCTCGGCTGCGTGATCAACTCGCAAGGGATCATGCAGTCACCCGTCGTGCGCGAGCATGCGAATATCCCTGACGACCAAGTGATCATGAAAGCGGTCGCAATGGGCTGGCCCGATGAAAGCTTCCCGGCCAATCCGGTGAAGATCACGAGGCGCGAGGTCAGCGAAGCGGCTCGTTTCGTCGGCTTCGACTAGACGGCGTCGCGCGCTGCGGCGGCAAGCCTTTCCGCCGATCCCATCGCCAAAGTCCATCCTAGCATTCCGTGTCCGGCATTCACCGCGATGTTCGGTTCGAGCATCCGCGTGATTGGCTGCGAATCCGGCGTCATCGGGCGAAGCCCCGCCCAGCCGCCATCAGCCTCGTCATAGAGAGCAGCCTCGGGCAGAGAAGCGCGCGCGGCGGCGATCATGGCTTCAAGACGAACCTGATCGACCCGCGTATCGACCCGGCCCAATTCGGCAATCCCGGCGACGAGCATGCGATCGCCGCGATGGGTGAATACAAGCCGACGGTCGATATCGGAGATCGCCACCAGCGGTGCATGTTGGCCGAGCGGTGCGGTGAAGGAATAGCCCTTCATCGGCTGGATCGGAATGGCATGACCGAGCGGCGCTAGCAGTTCACGCGCAGCTTCACCGGTCGCGACAACGGCAAGGTCGCACTCGAGCACCTCTCCGCCGTCCAGAGTGACGAGCGCCCCGACCCGTTTGCTCTCGATCCGCTCAACACTCACGCCCGCTCGAAACTCGGTACCGTATTCGGCTTGGGAGTAGCCCAGCAGCCCTTCGCAAAAACGCGCGCAATCGCCGCTATTGTCGCCGGGAATGTAGGTTGCGCCAGCGAAGGGCGCGCCTGTTGTGCGCAAAGCAGGCTCGACCTCGCACGCCTCCTTTGCATTGATCACCTTGAGGTCCACGCCTGCCGCACGCTTGGCCTCGACCGAATTGCGCGCTGCTCGCACAGCCGGATCGTCGGGCAGGATAACGAGCTTCCCAGCGCGCTCGAGGCCGAACTCAATCGGGTGCTGGGAGAGCAGATGCTCCATCGCCGCGCGCGATTCCTCGGCCAGTTGCACCAAGGCCAGCGTATTGCGCCGCGAGGCTGCGGGCAGACATTCGCGGACGAAACGCGCAAGCCAACGCCAATAGCCATCGCGCCCCAAGAGCGACATTCGAAACGCGTCACCGGCCCCGAACAACAGTCCCGGCATCTGCCGCAACAACGCTGGCGTTCCGCCAGCGCTCGCATAGCCATAGGAAAGCTGCCCGCCGTTGCCTTGCGATGCTCCCTCGGCCGGCCGCTCGCATCGGTCGAGAATGCGCACGCTCCAGCCGTCCCGCGCCAGCGCATGGGCGCTCGTCACGCCCACCACGCCGCCGCCGATGACGATCGCTGTCCGCCCCGTTCGCATGGTCCGATCCTGCGCCAGATTGAGCACTATCCGCAAGGTCGGGATTGCGAGCCGAGAACAGCCAATTTCTGCAATCGGCTCCCGCGAATGCCCTTTCCGACCATCATATCCAGCAAAATTTTTTCAGCCGCGACATAAGGACTTAGCCCCGAATGGCGCCTGAAAACGCCTGAATTCGGAAACAAATTTGGACAGTACAGGTTAAATCCTGAGAACAGCTGTGAGGGATCCATATGCTGCAACCACCCGATCTTGCGGGCCATACGGTCCTAATCATGGAAGATGAGTTCATCATCGCCATGGATTTGGAGAGCGAAATTCTCGACACGGGTGCCACGGTGCTCGGTCCCTTCGCGCGCTCCAGCGAGGGGCTCGAAATGCTGCGCGAGCAGCGGCCCGACATTGCGATTCTCGACGTGGCGCTGGCCGATGGCGAAGTCTATCCGGTAGCCGAAGCGCTTGAGGAACACGGCGTGCCGTTCGTCTTCCACACCGCGCACGGCGAACGGAACGAATTGCAAGCACGGTTCGGGGATGTGGTCGTGTGTCACAAGCCCATTCCCCCGGCGCAAATCGCCGAGCAGTTGATCTCGATACTTGCGAAGAACTGACTAGCGCAGGTTCACCACATTGTCGCTCGCTTCGCGGACGCGGCTGCCATCGAACAGGCTCATCATCGGTTCGTCGGTGACGATCACGACCTCGGCATCGCCGAAACCGTTGAAACCGGTCTTCATCGCCGCCCCATAGGCGCCGAGCATTCCGATCTCGATGTAGTCACCTGCCTGAATGTCGCCCGGCAGCGGGAACGGGCCGGCCATGTAGTCGGCATCGTCACAAGTCGGGCCGTAGAAGGCGAAGTCCTCATCCGCATCGCGCAGATCGTCTTCGAGCGCGTTTACCGGAAAGCGCCAGCCTACATGCGCCGCGTCGTAGAGCGCGCCGTATGCGCCGTCATTGACGTAGAGCTCGAGCCCGCGGCGGCGCTCGACCTTGACGATCATGGAAGAATACTCCGCACAAAGCGCGCGCCCCGGCTCGCACCACAATTCGGCATTGTAGGCGACGGGCAGCGCTTCGAAGTGCTGGTGGATGATCTGGAAATAGTCTTCGAGAGGAGGCGGCTCCATGCCCGGATAGATGCTCGGGAAGCCGCCGCCCACGTCGATCATGTCGATCACCACGCTCGCTTCGGCAATCGCGGCGCGGGTGCGGTCCAATGCCTGCACATAGGCAAACGGGCTCATCGCCTGGCTGCCGACGTGGAAGCAGACGCCGAGCCAGTCGCAATGCTGGCGGGTTTGCTGAAGCAGTTCGGGCGCTTCGAGCAGGTCGCAGCCGAATTTCGATGCAAGCGAAAGCTCGGAATACTCGCTCGACACACGGATACGCACACACAGGCGCAGATCGCTCGCCGGTTCGCCGGTTTCAGGGTCGCGGCACGCCTCGACGATCTTTTCGAGCTCTTCGACGCTGTCGAGGCTGAAGGTCTTCACGCCGTGCGTGTGATAGGCTTCGCGGATTGCGCCGGGCGTCTTGATCGGGTGCATGAAGCACAGCACCGCATCGGGCAGCGCGCCGCGCACCAGACGGACTTCGGCGATCGAGGCGACGTCGTAATGGGTGACGCCGGCGTCCCACAGCACTTCGATCAGGTCGGGCGCGGGGTTCGCCTTTACCGCGTAGAGCACCTTGCCGGGAAACTTGTCGGCAAAGAACTTCGCCGCACGCCGGGCGGCGTGCGGGCGGTTGAGGATGACCGGCTCGTCGGGCGAAAGCGCCCGGGCTACAGTCTTGGCGTCAGAGAAGGTGTGCAATTCAAGGGACCCCCAAGGGTTCAGTTGTTAGACCAAACGGTTCAAGGCCTGCCTTGCGGTTGAGTCCCTTGGGGCAGAGGAAGCGCGCATATAGTCTGCGCGCGCGAATTCGCAAACAAAAAGCAACAGGATACGAAGCCGCGCCGTTCGGTGGTTTACCAACCAAACAGCGCGGCCTCGCAATGTTTCCGAAAAACTCTACGAAAAGCTGACGTCGGGCACCTGATCGACGGTTCCGCGCTCGCTATCGTCAAGCTTGTTGAAGTCGGCCTCCTGAAAGCCCAGCGCGCCGGCAAACAGCACGGCGGGGAAGCTCTCGCGCGCGGTGTTGAAGCGCGAGACAGCGGCGTTCAATGCGCGGCGAGCGGCGGCCAGCTTGTCCTCGATATCGGCAAGCTCGCGCTGCAACTCCTGGAAATTGGCCGATGCCTTGAGGTCGGGATAGGCTTCGCCGAGAGCCAACAGGTTGTCGAGCGCGACCCGCAGGCCCTGCTCGCTACCGCTGTCGGGCGAACCCTTGGCGGCGACATTGCGCGCCTGGATCACCGCTTCGAGCGTCGAGCTTTCATGGCCGGCATAGCCCTTAACCGTTTCGACGAGGTTGGGGACCAGATCGTGCCGTTGGCGCAATTGCGCGTCGATATCGGCCTTGCCCTGCTTCACGTTCTGGCGAAGTCCGACAAGCCGGTTGTAGATCCCGACAACTAGAACGGCGCCCAGCACAATCAGCGCGAGCACCGCGAAACCGAAAAATCCCATTATCCACCCCTCCTTTACGGGTCGTGACTATAATAGCTGAAAGAGGTAAAGAAAAAGGGGATTTGGGGGATCTATGCAGGCCGACGTTCAAACCCTGCTTGATGGCGAACTCGGTAGTTGGCTTGAGGGTCAGCAGGCCATGCGCGAGGAAGCCAAGAAGAAGGCGTGGAACCGCTGGTTCATCGGCGGCTGCGCGCTTCTGCCGGCGCTTGCATTCCTGTGGTTCCTCCCGCTCTCGCTAGGCGACTTCAAGTTCTTCATCTCCGCGATCGCGGTGGGCGGCGTCTATGCCTGGGGTTATGCGCCGATCTCGGAAGCCAAGAAGGCGGTCAAGATCGGCATCAACTCGGCCATCGCCGCCGATCTCGGCATTTCCTACGATCACGATCTTGAACCGGGTGACGAATACGAGGCGTGTAAGACCTATGGTCTCGTCCCATCATGCCATCGCGACAGTTTCGAAGATCGCTGGCATGGCGAGCTCGAAGGGCATCCGTTCAACCTTTACGAAGCGCATCTCGAAGAGCGACGTGGATCAGGCAAGAACCGGCGCTGGGTGACGGTGTTTCGCGGGGCGATCATCGACATCGGCTTTGGCCGCCCCTTCCACTCGACCACGCTCCTCCAGCGCAAGGGCAAGCACAAGAAGTGGCTCGGCTTTGGCGGGCGCAAGGACCATGTCGATTTCAAGGGGCACCGGCTCGACTTTGTCGATCAGGTCCATCCCGATTTCGAGGACGTTTTCGAAGTCTGGAGCGACGATCAGGTCGAAGCGCGCGTGCTCGTCCACCCCTCCTACGTCGAACACCTGCTGTCGCTCGAGCGCGCGTTCAACGGCGATGCCGTGCGCGCGCTGTTCCGCGCGGGCGAAGTCGTCATCGCGATCGAAAGCGGCAACATGTTCGAAAGCGGCTCGATGAAAGCCGAGGAAGACCATGCTCGTGTCGCCGAAGCCGCCGAGCAGTTCGCGGCGATGGCGCGGCTCGCCACCGCGATCAACCAGAACGAGCGCGGGCGCGTGATCGCCAAGGAGGTCGAGCGCGACCGAGGTGCGGATGCCACTCCCCCGATAAGCGAAACCGCCCGCGAGGCGGCGCGGAACGATCCGGCGCGGCCTGCGGGCGGCTTTGGTCGCAAGGGGTTGTAGCGGCCCCTGCCGCTTGCGTTATTCTTCCTCGCCCGCGGCCACGGAAGCGGCGAGCGGAGCAATACTCAACATCACTTCGAGGTTCTCGCGGATATTCGCCATCGTCGCACCGTGATCGAGCACCTGATAGCGGGTCACGCCCAGCGTCTTGTCGTCGAAATCGGCCCAAGTGTTGAGCGCTGCTTGCTCAAAATTGGCCTTCGCGAGTGTTTCGAAGGTCACGCCCTCGGGCATGTTGTAGCGAACCTGCATCATAATGCCCTGGCATCCCGACACGCCTCCGACATCGCAGGCGGTGCCGAACATGAAGTAGAGTACCCCTTCCTTGTCACGTGCGACCACCATCTGCTCTTCGGCATCGACTTCGACGATCTCATGCCCGAGGCTTTGCGAGATCACCTGAAGGTCGCTGGTGGTGACCGAAAGCTTGACCTCATTTGCATTAAAGCCCTGCGCCGCAGCCGGAACCGCCAGCGCGCCCGCAAGCGTGGCTCCTGCAAGAATGGTCCATCCCGTCTTGATCATTGAATTGCCCCCCATTGATACGTCCAAACAATCCGTGTTTTCGAGACCATAGCCCGAATAGTGCGGTGTGCGCAGCGGTTTTTTCGGAATGTGACTGACCCGGGGGCACCAGCGCGCGCTCTCAAACATCAGCTCAGCCGGTCGCGGAAATCCTCGTATTCGAAGCGTTTGACGCATTCGAGCGCGTCGGTTTCGCTGTCCCACAGCCAAATGCTCGGCAATTGCACGCCGTTGAAAGTGTTGGTCTTGACCATCGAATAGTGCGCCTGGTCGAGAAAGGCGAAGCGCGCGCCCGGCTCTGCTGGCACGGGCAGGCGATAATCGCCGATCACGTCGCCTGCGAGGCAGGAGGGGCCGCCGAGCCGGATAGGGATGCTGTCGCCCTCGAGCTCGCCCAGCATTGCGGGCCGGTAAGGAGCCTCGATCACGTCGGGCATGTGGCAGGTGGCGGAGATGTCGGCGATCCCGATCGGCACTTCGTTGAAGCCGGTATCGAGCAGCGTCCCCACCAGAATGCCCGCATCGAGCGCGACCGCTTCTCCGGGTTCGAGGATGATCTCAGCGCCGGTATCCTCCGCCGCGTCACGCAGGAACTCGACCAGTTCATCGCGCTCATAATCGGCGCGGGTGATGTGGTGCCCACCGCCCATGTTGATCCATTTGAGCTGGCCGAACCACGGCTCGATCACGTCGAACACGCGGTCCCATGTCTGGCGCAGCGGTTCGAAGGTCTGCTCGCACAGATTGTGGAAGTGGATGCCCTCGACCCCTTCCATGTGCTCTTCGGTCAACTGGTCGATCGGGAAACCGAGCCGCGAGCCGGGAGAGGACGGATCATACTTTGCGACCTCTCCGGTCGGAACCATCGGGTTGAGCCGCAAGCCAACGCTAACGTCCCCGCCCGTCACCGCCGCTTGGTCGAGAATCAGTGCGGCGCGCTTCATCTGGGAAGGCGAGTTGAAGATAACGTGATCGGAGAGGCGGCAGATCTCGTCCAGCTCTTCGGGCTTGAAGGCGGCCGAATAGGTCGCGATGTCGCCATCGTAGAACTCCGATGCCAGCCGCGCTTCCCACAGCCCGCTCGCACACACACCGTCGAGATATTCGCCGATGATATGCGCGGTCGACCACATCGAGAACGCTTTGAGCGCCGAGAAGATCTTGATGTTCTCGTCGCCACCAGCCGCTTCATCGCGCAGGTCGGCGAGCAGCTGGCAATTGGCACGGATCTTCGCCGCATCGACGACGAATGCGGGGCTGTCGACGCGCGAGAGATCGAAGTGGGCGAAAGCGCCCGGATTGCCTGCTTTGGTTTCCAACTGCACCGCCTGTGTGATTGCCGCCGCCTATTTAGTCGATCGCCGCACTGGCGCAATGGCGCGCACCGTGCAAAGCATGGCGATGGAGGGAAATTCATGCGCTTCATCGCAGCAATCTTCGCGGCCCTTTTCGCCATCGTCGCACACGCTTCCGCGATTGATCCGGGCTCGGAACTGCGATCGTTTGTTCGAGAAGAGATGGCGAACGCGAATGTGCCCGGAGTGTCTTATGGCATCGTCGAGGATGGCGAAGTAACGCGTGGTTGGGACGGTGTTGTCGAAGCGGATGAGTTGAGGCTCAACCATGTGACCGGCAAAACCGCCTTCATCATTGGTTCCGTCTCCAAGAGCTTCACAGCGCTCGCCGTCATGCAGCTGGTTGAAGCCGGCTCGGTTGAGCTCGATGCCCCGATCGGCGACTATCTCGACGTGTTCGAAGGCAACCCCGACGCAGCCGCGATCACAATCCGCCAATTGCTGAGCCACACCAGCGGATATTCGACCCATCAGGGCAATCAGTCGCAGAGCGACTACAGCAGGCGAGCCGACGCGCTGGAGTTGAGGGTGCGCGACGTTGGCGCAATGGAGCTTGCCCATGCGCCCGGCACGAGATGGGAGTACTCGAACGCCAACTACATGCTCGCCGGGCGCCTTATCGAAGCGGTCAGCGGGCAGAGCTACGATGAGTACGTGACCGAAAACATACTGCAACCGGCAGGCATGACGAACAGCTTCGTCGGCAGCGGCAACCTCGATGAAAGGCTCGCAAAGCCCCACGAACCATGGCTTTTCTCCCGCCGGGTCATCCGGGTCGAGAAGTTCGGCCGGGGGAGCGCTCCGCAAGGCGGGATCGCTTCGACCGGTGGCGATATGGCGATCTACATGGCGATGATGATGAACGGCGAGGACGATCTCATCAGCGCCGAGAGCAAGGCGCTGATGATGCGACCGGCGAGTGAGGCATCGCCCAATTACGGCCTCGGCTGGTTCGTCGATCCCGAAAACGGCACCGTCGGGCACTCGGGACTAAGCCCAGGCTACGAGGCGCTCGCTACCATGATCCCCGCCGAGAAGCGCGGCGCCGTGATCCTGTCCAACGCTGCGAGCGGAACGGGGACCGGTGAACTCTATCACCTGCATAACGGCTTCATCGAGCGCGCAATCGGCGTCGAGTATGACAGCGAGCGATCCGGGTTCTGGACGCTGGCGATCTATGTGAGCTTCCTGCTCGCCCCGTTCCTGTTCATCGCCGCGATAGTCTGGGCATGGACGAAGCGCGCGGCCATTCGCGGCAAGACAGGAGCGATGCGGCACGTGAGCCTGTGGCTGCCCTTGGTCACGACGGGAGCGCTGGCAGTCTTCGTGTTCTACATCCTGCCAAACATGGTCGGCGCCCCAATCGGCGCGATCCGCGCTTTCCAGCCGGACTTTGCCATCGCGCTGGTGGCGACGGGGATCCTGGGAGTGACTTGGGCGCTGTTCCGGCTTGCAATCGGCTACACCGGCAAGCGCGCCTGACGCGGCTGCGGACTAGAAACCCACCGGCCCGTCCAGCTCCTTTACCTGCCACGGAAGGCCGTGCTCATTGAGCATGTCCATGAAGGGATCAGGGTCCATTTCCTCCATGTTGAAGACGCCGTCGCCTCCCCACTTGCCGGTCACCATCATGGCCGAGCCGATCATCGCGGGAACGCCGGTGGTGTAGCTCACCGCCTGATTGCCGGTTTCCTCATAGGCCGCTTCGTGGCTGCAAATGTTGTTGATGTAAAACGTCTTTTCGCCGGACCCGTCGAGCGCCTCGCCGGTCGCGATCACGCCGATATTGGTGTTGCCCTTGGTCGTCTCGCCGAGCGTTTCGGGCTTCGGCAGGACGGCGGCGAGAAATTGCAGCGGGATGATTTCCTTACCCTGATAGCGGATCGGCTCGATCCCGGTCATGCCGACATTCTGGAGCACGGTGAGGTGCTTGATGTACTCATCGCCGAACGTCATCCAGAAGCGCGCGCGCTCAAGCTCGGGATTGAACTTGGCGAGGCTTTCGAGCTCTTCGTGATACATCAGATACATGTTCTTCGGACCCACCGCCTCGAAGTCGAACTCGGTCGAAACCTGCATTGCGGGCGTCTCGACCCATTCGCCGTTTTCCCAGTGGCGCGCGGGCGCGGTGACTTCGCGGATGTTGATTTCAGGGTTGAAGTTGGTCGCAAACGCCTGACCGTGATCACCGCCATTGCAGTCGAGAATATCGAGCTGGCGGATGGTCTTCAGCTTGTGCTTCTTGAGCCACATGGTGAAGACACTGGTCACGCCGGGATCGAAGCCCGACCCCAGCAGCGCCATCAGCCCGGCTTCCTTGAAGCGGTCGTGATAGGCCCACTGCCACTTGTATTCGAACTTCGCCTCGTCCTTGGGCTCGTAATTGGCGGTGTCGAGATAGTCGACGCCCGCTTCGAGACACGCATCCATGATCGGCAAATCCTGATAGGGAAGCGCGAGGTTGACGACGAGCGAGGGGTTCACCTTTCGGATCAGGTTGACCATTGCGGGCACTTCTTCCGCGTCGATCTCGTAGGTCGAGACGTTCTCGCCGGTGCGCTCTTTCACGCTGGCGGCGATCGCGTCGCACTTTGAAAGCGTGCGGCTGGCAAGGTGGATGTCGGAAAAGATGTCCGAGTTCATCGCCATTTTGTGGACGCAGACGCTGCTTACGCCCCCCGCCCCGATCACCAGCACTGTCGACATTGTTTCTGACCTTTCGAAATCGATTCTTGCGCGCTCCCTAGTCCAATGCGTGCGGAGGCTCAATCGATCCGATATTTCCTACCGCCGCGCCACGTTGTATCGCCGAGGCCATGATTGCTCGCTCTGCATTTGCCCGCCGCCTGTCGGTCCGCTCCGTCGCTCGAAATGGGGGGCAAGAATTTGCCCCCTGGACCGTGTTCCATGTGTTCCATCCTGTAGGGTTTGCCGCATGAGCGCCGCGCGGATGCCGACCAGAGACGGCGTGGTGGCTGCTACCGAAAGCATCGCGGCGATCCTGCCGCCAACGCCGCTGCTGCCGGTCGAGATCGGCGGCGTGCGGGTGCATGTGAAGGCGGAGAACCTGCAACCGGTGGGCGCGTTCAAAATCAGGGGCGGCTGGTGGCGACTCTCTAACCTTACGCAAGAGCAGCGCGAGGCGGGCGTGGTTGCGGTCTCTTCCGGAAACCACGCGCAAGGCGTTGCATGGGCGGCGCGGCGGCTCGGGATCAAAGCGACCATCGTGATGCCGCGCGATGCGCCGCAGGTGAAGCTCGACAACACGCGCGCGCTGGGCGCCGAGGTTGTGCTCTACGAACGCCCCGGCGAGGACCGCGACGAAGTGGCGGCGAAGCTGATCGAGGAGCGTGGCGGCGTGCTCGTCCACGCCTTTGGCGATCCGTGGGTGATCGAAGGTCAGGGCAGCGCAGGCGTAGAGATCACCGCGCAACTGGGCCGCCAGCCTAGCCGCATCGTCGCGTGCTGCGGCGGTGGGGGATTGGCAGCCGGACTTGGCCTCGCCTGCCCCGATGCCGCGCTCCACATTGTCGAGCCCGTCGGCTGGGAAATGGTCGGACAGGCGATTGCCGCAGGAGAGCTGGTGCATGTCGAGAAGCCCGCGCCCGCGACGATCTGCGATGCGCTCCAGCCCGATGTTACCAAGCAGCTCAACCTCGACCTGTTGGCAGGCCGCGCGGAAGCCGGAGTAAGCGTGAGCGACGAGGAAGTGCGCGCGGCCCAGCGCTTCGCCTTTGCCGAGTTGCGGCTGGTGGTCGAACCGGGCGGCGCCGCCGCGCTTGCAGCGGCGCTCGCGGGTAAGGTCGCCGTGGACGAGGACACGGTGCTGATGATCACGGGCGGCAATGCCGACCCGGTGCGCTTCGCCGAGACGCTGATGGGTCCGAATGCCGATCCGGTGCGGGTCGGCGGATGACGACCTGTGGAGATCGCGGGAGAGCCGCGTTTGACAAGCGCGCTGCACTCTCGCAGGAACCGCAGCCGAGAGGGGAATAGCCAATGCTCGCACAGATGTTCGCACCCGCCGCAGTGCTCGCGCTCTGGACGCTCGTGGTGCTCTGGTGGATGGCCGCCGTACGCTTTCCGGCGCTCAGCAAGGTCGAGGACAAAAGCAGGATCGGAAAGCCCGGCGCGCGCGGTGCGGATCTTGAAGGCGCCCTCCCCGCCAAGGTCAATTGGAAGTCGCACAACCACACTCACCTGCACGAACAGCCGACGGTCTTCTACATCATCACCGTGGTGCTGGCGTCGACGGGACCGGCGGCGCTCGATGTGACGCTGGCGTGGGTCTATGTGGGGCTGCGCATTGTGCACTCGCTGTGGCAAACGCTCGTCAACACGGTTCGCGTGCGCCTGCTCATCTTCGCGACCGGCTCGATCGTGCTTACCATTCTTGCGGTGCGCGCTGTCATGGCGACGCTATTCGCCGATCCGAGCCTGCCGCCAGCCTGATACGTTTGAAGGAAATCGAGACATGATTGGAATGGACATTCTGGGCCCGGCGGTCGCGCTGATGATCTGGACAATGGTGATGTGGGCGTGGATGTACGCGACGCGCATTCCCGCGATGAGCAAGGCCAAGGTCGATCTGGACCAGCTGGTCAACGATCCCAACCGCTCGCTCGACCACGAACTGCCCGCAGCGGTTCAGTGGAAGGCGCACAACTACAATCATCTTCACGAACAGCCTACCGTGTTCTACGCGGTTGCGATCGTGCTGGCGATCATCGGTCAGGGCGATGGGATGAACGCGTTTCTGGCGTGGATCTATGTCGGCCTGCGCGTCACGCATTCGCTGGTCCAGGTGACCGCGAACAAGGTTATGGTGCGCTTCGTGCTCTTCGCGCTGTCGAGCGTGGTGCTGATCGCGTTGGTCGTGAAAGCGGCGCTGTTCGTGTTCGGCGTCGAAACCGGGATGCCGACGGGCGCCGAGATCGACCCGTCGGTGGCCTAGGCCACTACTCGGCGGCTTCGACCGCCTCTGCCGCTTCCATCTCGTCCTCGCGCGCGGCGAGGTAGCGCTCGGCGTCGAGCGCGGCCATGCAGCCCATGCCTGCCGCTGTGACGGCCTGGCGATAGACGTGGTCGGTCACGTCGCCGGCAGCGAACACGCCGGGGATCGAGGTCTTCGGCGTGCCCGGCTCGACATCGAGATAGCCGCTCGCATCCATCGGGAGCTTGCCCTTGAACAGCTCGGTCGCAGGCGCATGACCGATGGCGACGAAAGCGCCGTCGACTTCGAGCGTAGAGGTCTCACCCGTCTGGGTGTCCTTGAGCACGAGGTGACCAAGCGCCCCGTCCTCGCCGGCCTCGAAGCTCTCAACCGTTTTGTTCCAGAGCGTGCTGATCTTCGGGTTCTTCATCAGTCGCTGTTCGAGGATCTTTTCCGATCGCAGCTCGTCCCGGCGGTGGATCAACGTTACATCGTCGGAGTGGTTGGTGAGATAGAGCGCTTCCTCGACCGCGGTGTTGCCGCCGCCAATCACCGCGACCTTCTTGCCGCGATAGAAGAAGCCGTCGCACGTCGCGCAAGCCGATACGCCCTTGCCGCCAAGCTCCTGCTCGCCCGGAACGCCGAGCCACTTGGCCTGTGCGCCAGTTGCGATGACGACGGTGTCCGCGATGTATTCATCGCCGCTGTCGCCGATTGCCTTGAACGGAGAGCCGCCCTCGAAATCGACCGAGACGATGATGTCGTACATCATGCGCGTTCCGACATGCTCGGCCTGCGCCTTCATCTCTTCCATCAGCCACGGGCCCTGGATCACTTCGCGAAAGCCGGGATAGTTCTCAACATCGGTGGTGATGGTCAGCTGACCGCCGGGCTGAAGTCCCTGCACCACGATCGGTTCAAGCATAGCGCGCGCGGCGTAGATCGCGGCGGAGTAGCCTGCGGGGCCAGAGCCGATGATAAGCATCTTGGTGCGGTGGATAGCCATTTTACGTCTCTTGGGTCTCTTGAGTGCTAATCTGCACCCGATATGGTGCTCCAAGCCCCGCTTGTCACGCCAGCAGGCGCTCCTTGAGGCGAGCTTTCCTATGCTCATCCACACCTAATCTTGTGGCAAGGTAGTGATCGAGCGATCCGTGGTCGCGCCTCACCTCGTCAAAGTAGGTCTCAATGTATTCGGGATGCACGCCCATCAGGTTGCGAACGGCCTCGGGCTCGATCTCACCATAATGCGCTTTCATGCGCGGGAGGGACTGGCGCTCGAGGATATCGCGCGTCGGTGCATCATTGGTGAGGAGAAACTCGCCCACCACGTCATCGCGATGCACGCCGAGCACGTGGAGCAGCAGGCTCGCGGCGATGCCTGTGCGATCCTTGCCCGCGAAGCAATGGACAAGGCTGCCCCCGTCGCGTTCGGCCAAAGCCTCGAAATAGCGCGAGAACATATCGATCATCGCCGGATTCACCGGCATGCGGGTATAGACCGAGATCATGCGCGCATGCGCTTTCTCGGCGGTCATGTCCTCCTTGTCCCACCCGCCCTCATGCGGAGGCGAACTGGTGGTTTCGCCGTCAAAGGCGATCACATCGGCGGCAAACTCGGGATGGCGGCGGCAGGGAAAACTGGAACGCTCGCTGGTGCCGCGCAGGTCGATGATCGTGCGGATATCGAGCCGTTGCAGCGTGCTTAGGTCGAGATCGCTCGCTTCCATGTGCTGACCCGACCGGAACAACAGCCCGGTCTTCACCCGGCCACCATCCGAGGTCGCATAGCCACCATAGTCGCGCAGATTGTGGATGCCCTCGGTACGAAGGAACGGGTTGTGGTCGGTGGCTCGAATCATGACGCGACTGCTCTGGCAGCGCGCCTTCATGCTCGCAACCATCCATTCTTGCCTCACGCGGCTAGGTAGAGGACCGGGGGTGTGAGCAAAGGCTGGTTTGGTTCGGGCAAAGCTAGGCATGGTTACCCCAATGGCAACCAAAAGCGAATGTACATGGCCCATATCCTCATCGCAGACGACGACGAACTGGTCGCGGATTTGGCTAGTCAGGTGTTGATCGATTCAGGGCATGCCTGTGGTTGGGTCACGAGCGGAGAAGCGGCGTGGGACCTCCTGCGCCAGCGCCGCCCCGACATCCTGCTGCTGGATCAGGACATGCCCGGCATTTCTGGCGTCTCTCTGCTGCGCCGATTGCGCCAGTCAGCAACCTTTTACGACCTGCCCGTCATCATGTTCACCGCGATGAGCGGCGCGGAGGATGAAAGTCAGGCGATCTACGCAGGGGCGCAGGATTTCGTGCGCAAGCCTTTCGATCCGTGCGGTCTCACCAGCCGCATTCAGCGCGTGCTGTCGCGCCTTCAGGACCGCCCGCAGCACAAGGATCTGAAGACCCATCTTCAGGAAAGCACTCAGCCATCGAATGAAATGCCGGCTACTCAGCGCCGCTTTCTCTGACCGCCTATTCGACGATGTAGCGCACCGTGATCGTGAAGTTGCCGCCCGCGGCAAACGCGCCGGTGGGATTGACACGGAAATCGGTGATCGCGGTGTCGCAGCCATCGCCGTCGGCGCTCGGTTCATGGGTGAACGTCGACCCGCCATTGCTCGAAAACTCGAGATCGTCCGTGGTCGATAGCAGGTTGGCAAAGCTGTAGTTGAGCGACGAGTTGCTGCCCGGATCGTTGAAGATCACAGGGCCGCCTACTCGATTGATCAGGCACATTTTCGCGTCTGCCGGGCCATCGTCCCAAACCACCACGCTGTCCGCATCGGTCTGTTCGCTGCCGGTGTTGGTGACCGTGATGAGATACTCGACGACCGCGCCAGGGATAGCCTTGGGATTGGTCGTCCCATTGACCGGATCGGAGATAATCGAGCTCACCTTGCTAACGCTCAGCGTGGTCGAAGGATTGCAAACGGCGATATCGTGGATCGAGATACCCTGCTGGCCCGGATTGGACGGTGCGGTCGTGTGGTTGCCGTAGGTTATCGTAATCGTGTCCACCGCTTGAGCGAACGTCACCACGACATTGCCGTTGGGCTGGTCGCTGTTCGAGGCGGAATCGCCGATCGCGACATTGCCGCTGACAAAATTGGCATTGCCGTTCGTGAGCGTCGGCGTCACGCTCGACCCGCCATTGCTGCCGATCACTTCGACCCGGTCGGCGAACTGGTTGGAGCCGAAATCGACGTCGAAGATCGAGAATTGCACACTCGAGAATGCACGCGGCAGCGTGATCGTGATGGTCACCTCGCCCGAGCGGTTTGCCTGGTCGGCGAGCATGTGAAGGCTCAGCTCTTCAGGGGTGAGGCCGCCTTCGTAGTAGTCGAAAACGGTTGGTGTCTGACCATTGAAGTTGGTGCTGTTCAGAAACACCCCGTCATTGCTGAGCTGGAAGCGGATATCGCCGAACGAGGCGAAGGCGTAGGTGTTGTCGGTCGAACCATTGGTCCAGCCCGAGATCGTGTCCCAGTCGAAGATCGATGTGCCGGCGGGGCAAGACAGTAACGGCGGCACGCCGGGCGCGCGACCGCTCTGCACGGTGATTGTCGAGGAGGCGTAGTCGTCTTCACTCGTATCGCCATTGTTGACGGTGGAATCGGGATCGGTCGCGGAACTTGCGATGATCTCTGCGGTGTTGGTCAGGGTAGTCCCCGAGGACGCGGACACGGTCCCGGTGATGGTGATGCTCGCGCTTTGCCCAGGAGCGAGCGTGGGCACGGTCCAGTCCCCGGACCCGGAATTGAAGCTGCCGCTGCCATTGGCGCTCGAGAACGTGAAGCTGCTCGGGAAAGTATCGCGCACGACAACGCCCGAGGCAGATTGGGTCGAAACCGAATTGTTGCTCACCGTCAGACGCCAGGTCACCGTGCCGTTCTGCAGCGGCGGCGAACCGACCAGCGACTTGCTGAGTGAGAGGTCCGCGCCCTCACCGTTATAGGCAAGGTCGGACATGCCGACGAACTGGCCCGAGGGATCACCGCTGCCGGTATAGCTGAAATAAACAATCCTGATCCGCCTGACCTCTGTGGTGCCGAAGTCAAACGCGACATCGCCGTCGGTGGTGAACTGATTGGACGAAGCCGTCCCGCGCCAGCCATTCACCGTCGCATCGTTGGTGCGCGTGACCGACGAACCGATCGTCCAGAATGAAGACGTGTCGGCCGCATTGGTGAAGCCGCCGGACAGATCGTCGTCATAATAGACCTCGATCGCGTCGATATTCGATCCGCTGTCAACATCGCTCAACGCAAATTCGAGCCCCGAGACCGAGCGACTGAGCACAATGTCGTAAACGACGCGGTCGGCAGGGTCGAAGGTCGAGTTGTCGAAGTTGAGCAACAGCGGAGACTGGCCATCGCCGATCTGACCGTTGAAATAGCTCAGGAAATCGCCTGCGAAACTCGCAGCGGTGAAAGTGCCGCCATTGACGTTGGTGACAGTGCGCGAAACCGTTGCGGTGGTGCCATCCGAACCGGTCACGGTCGTCGGGCTAGGCACAGTGCCCTGGCTCGGAGCGCCCGCATCGGCCCAGTCTAGATCCGCGCTTTGAGCGCGCGTCTCTTCTGCCCCCAACCCACCAATGGCGAATAGGGTCGCAAGCGCCACAACCAGCAAGCGCAGCGCAGAAAAAGGATCAAAATTCATAGGCTTCGGGTAGAGGATCTTGGTAAACAACGGGTTTACCTTGTCGCCAAGCGAGCCGCTTATCGGAATGGAAGTACGCATCACCGGCCTCTCCCGAATCCAAGCTCGCGACCTAGGCCCTCGATAGTCTCAAGGTCGAACTTCAGGCGGATCGCTGCGAACACGCCCTTGTCGGTGTTGCGCGAGGCCGAGAAATCGCCGTCACGGAAGCCTTCGACGTTGTAGCCCACGGTGAGCAGCATGCCTTCAACCGGTACGAAGCCGATCGTCGGGCCATAGGAGAAGTCGGTGACATCGTCTTCGAGATTGGCGCGCACCGTACCGCTTGCGCCGATCTCGATCCGGTCGCCAATGCCGATGCGGATATCGCCGCCGGCAAGAACGGTCGTGCCGGAAAATTCGGTGCCTTCGAACTCGTCGAAATTGTAGCGAGCGCCCACGAACACGGTGTACTCGTCGCGGCGGGTCTGCTGTTTGATGCCGTAATCGTCGAGATCGAAGCCACGCGGGCTCCAATTGGTCGACCAGCTGCCGACGAGGCGGCGCGAGGTTGCATCGCCGTCGACGATCAGCGCACTGCGGCCAGCGTCCGCTGCGAAACCGGTATTGCCGCCTGTCACGCGGTCGCTGCGATATTCAAGCTTGCCAAGCATCGCGACTTCGCTGGCGTCGGGGCGGTGAGCAAAGGCGATGCTGGCATCGAAAATCTCGACCACCGGGCCATTCTCGTCTTTCGAGCGGGTCCAGGTTGCACCCGAGCCGACGATGCTGCCCTCGCCCAGCTGGCGGATCGCGCCGAAGGTGGCGCCGGCGCGGTCAGCGGTCTCGCCGTCGCGATATTCACCGCGCGCGGTGACGCTCCAGCGATCCTTGCGCCATGCGCCACCGAACGTGACCGCGGTGAAATCCTCGAACTGGAGGTTGCCCGTAATCTGCCCACCGCTCGCCGCCGGCTGGAGCGGGTTGACGAGGTCGGCAGCATTAGGCTGGCCATTCAGCGTGCGGTTGCCGTCGAGCGTGGCGTCGAGCGTGAATTCGGGCGTGACCTGAAGGGTCTGCGCAAGGCCGAAGGCGGCAAAAGTGCGATTGCCGAATTCACCGATGCTTTCTTGCCCCACGCTGGTCACAATCTGACCGCCGCGCCACGGGGTCGCTTCGATCCCGCCGCGCAGCTGGCGTGCGTTGAAGTTCTCGCCATCGGCAATCTCGTAAGTGCCGACCAAGCGAACATTCTGCGTCAGCGCATAGCGCACGCCGATCCGGTGGCGAGCGGGCAGATCGATGCTTTCGGCCTGGTCGAGCGCGATTGCGCTGGCGAGCGAGATTTCGAGCGAATTGTCGAACAGGCGCTGGGTCACGCCCGCTTCGAGCACGGTCGAGGTGTTGTTCGTTCCATCGGCCAGCCGATCATCGAAATGCGCAAGGCCAAGCCGCAGGTCAGTGTTGCGACGGCTAAGATTGAGCTGCGCCTGAGCCGCGCGGCGACGCGAGGCATCGACGAGGCTTTCATCCTGCCACAAGCTGCCCGTCAGGCTCAGCTCGTCCATCAGGAACACGCGACCGTCGAGGCCAATCTTGCGCCGGCCCAACTCGGCGCCGTTCTGCTGACCGATACCGTAATCCTCATCGACTTCACGCGCATAGGCGAGCAGGTCGAGATTGCCTGTCTGGTGCTGGACTTCGGCGAGCCAGCCGGTCGCGTTCTCACCCTGCGAGCGGCTCATCGCGAACTCACCGCGAACCTCGGTGCTTGCGCCGATCCGCGCGCGCAGATCGACCGCGCCGAGATTGGTGCGCGCACCGTCACCCTGGTCAGAAATCGCATTTACACCGATCCGAACGCGACCGTCACCGCTGGTCCAGTCGGCGCGCAGCCCCGCGTTCATCTCGGCATTGCCGGTGCCGTCGGTTTCGTATTCGACGATGATGAATTGCGGGTTCAGCGCCTCATCGCGGCTCAGGACGGGCCGTGTGAAGGTGATCGTGCCCGAGAGCAGGTCGATATTGTAATCGAGGAAGCGCACCAGCGTACGGCGCGAAACGATCTGTTCCGACCGGAAACGGTCGCGCACTTCGATCGTCACGCGCTCGCTATTGGCAAGGATCGAGCGGTTCGACAGCGCATAGGGCCCGGAGATACCCTGCCCCTGGATCTCGTCGCGCTTCAGGCGGCTGGCGATCTCGGCGGCGAAGGCGTTGACCTTGACCTGCCCAAAACGTGCTTCCGTACGCACGCCAGTCGCGGTGCGGTTGTAGCGCGCAAGGTTGGTCTGATCGAAAGCGGTCTCGAAGTCTCCGTAGAGCGCGTAGAAGGTCGCGGTCTCGATGCGAACATAGAGCTTCTCACGGCTGGCAGCGTCAAAGCGGCGCGACGATCCATCGGCGAAGACGGTGTGGTAGGCTTGCGGATCGATCGTGCCGAGCACGCGCTGATCTTCGCGCTGCTCTGCGCTGTCATAGGCGAGCGTCAGCAGATAGCGTCCGAGCACGCGGCCCTTGGCATAAAGCGCCACGCGGGCGTCGTCGCCAAGGTCGCTGTCGAAGCGGCCTTCGCGCTCCATGTTCTCGGCAACCGAGCGTGCGCCCACCGTGCCTTCGGCAAGACCCACAATGGTCCATTCGATATCGCCCGGCTCGATCCACGCATCGAGCTGCTGTTCACGCACCAGCTCGTCATCGCGGAATTCGAAGTCGAGGCGCAGCGAGCCCGAAACCATGGTCGGCGCAAGCTCGATGAGCGCGATCCCTTCGGTCCCCTGCACCACCCAGCGCGCCGAAGTCGGAGCGAAGCCGGTGAGCTGGTTCAGCTGCTGGCGGTCGATCGCCTCAGCGCTTTCATAGGGCGCATTGAGAGTGAAATTACCCGAGACGCCTGCGCGCAGCGGACGATCATTGCGGTCAAGCACGCGGATCGCGACGACAGGGCGCGTGCGGCCGTCGGCAACGAGGTTCGACAGCTCGGGCACCAGCTCAACGCGCGTAGGTGTCGTGGTGAAGAACACCTCACGGGTGTAGGTTCTCGATACGGTGCCGAACGAGTTGACGATGTCGGCGGTAAGTTCGGTGCGTTCGCCGTCGAGACGGATGCCGCGCCACGTGCTGACCGCGAACTGGCCGCGATCCGGCGTCAGCGTGCCGTCGAAATTGAGGCCATTCACCTCTTCGCCATTGACGCGCAGGATCACGCTCTGCCCCTTGCGGTGGCGGATTGCGACGCGGATTGCGGGTGCGCGCGGATTGGCGGTGAGGCCAGGCGTCAGGAATCCATCCTCGCCATCGCCGAGTGCGATCCAATCGGTATTGGGCGCGTAGTCCATCACCGCTTCTTCTGCGGCTTCGGCCATGGTCTCGGGTACGCCAGCGTCGACAAGCGTTTCAGCGTCGAGCTCCAGCGCGTCGAGCTCTACTCGGCCACCGGCAATGGCGTTCACGGCAACAGCGCCGGCGCCTTCGGGGCGGGTTTCGGCGTATTGCGCGACGGCTTCAAGCGCGCCTTCGGGCACGGTCGCGTGGAAATCGGCGACCATCAGGCTGCCTCCCTGCCCGATCACGAAGCGCGAGCTTGCGCTGCCCGCGCTGCGGGTGTCGCGGTGGCAATCGACCAGTTCCGCGCCCTCGGGCAAGGTCATGCGCGCAACGGCGACGACATGAGTGCCAGGCACGACACCTTCGAAGTGATAGCGGCCATCAGCGTCGGTGATCGCATAGGATCCGTCCTCCAGCATCACGCGCACGCCTGGGATGCCGCGACGCGGATCGTCGCGCGTGTCGAGCACGCTGCAAGGCCCGGCTGTGATGCGGCCGATGATCGTCATGCGGTCGGCGATGCGTTCGCGCTCGACATCGACCGCTGCGTTGGCGCGCGCGACGAAACCGAGCGAGTCGGTGACGCTCGCATCGTTGAGAACGCGGCCAGGAGGCGCATCGGGGAGCACACTCATCGCGTAGGTCACGCGCCGCGCTTCGCCTGGAGCGAGATCGCCCAGAGAAATCGTCAAAATCCGGCCATCCGGCGTGATCGAAACTGCATCCGGCGCTTCGACGCCATCAATGCGGATCGTATCAGGGCGCAGGCGCAGCGAGGTCGAGGGTGTGTCGGTCAGCACCACGTTGCGACGCGGGCGGGCCGGATCGGTGTTGCGCGCGGTAATCGCGTAGAAAATGACATCGCCCGGCTGGACGCGGTCGCGTGAGGCGGTCTTCACAAGTCCGATATCCTCACTCGGACGATCGACCGGAATGTCGATCTGTACCGGGGTGGGGTCGGTCAGCGTGAAAGTTCCCCCAAACGAACCGTCGAGTATCACGAAACTGCCTCCGCCCGGGCGGGTGAGGCGCGCCAGTTCGTCGCGCCCTACGACCGAGGGAGCTGTGTAGGGATCGGGGGGCGTGATCTCGAGCCTGTAAGTGCCGAGGAAGGTCAGCGGGAACCAGAACTCGCCCGGCCCCATCTGGGTCACATTGCCCGCGCCATCGGTAATCGGCTGGCCCGAAACAACGGTTGAGGGCCACGAAGTCAGGCCGTTCTCGGCAAAAACGGTCGCGGGTTGGCCCGTTGCGACGTCGATGAGGGTGACGATCGCGCCATCGACCGGCTCGCCGGTGACGCTGTCGAACACTACGCCGAACGGATCGGCGAGCACTTCGACTTCAGCTGCGACCATCACTTCGCTCCGCCCCGGAACGCGAGCGGTCACGTTGATGTCGGTGCCGTCTTCGATGCTGAGGCGGCAATCGCCCTGCGCAACGGCCGGCGGGATGCGGATCGTGTCGATCTGGCCGACAAAGATCCCGGTATCCGGCCCGGTTTCGTAGATCGTCTCGACCTCGCGATCACCGGTTGAAGTGGTGAGCGTGATTTCGAGGCTGTTGACCTCGGCAGGGCTGGTATTGGCTGCGAGCGCGGTAACCTCGAAAACGAGTGTTTGTCCGGCTCTAAGCATCTGACTTGGCTCGAATTGCCCATCCATCGGAGCGATTTCGAGCTCGTTGGCGCCGATCCCCGATCCGCCCTGACCTTCCTGAGCCGAGAACGCGCATACCGGCGAGCGGAAGTCGATCTCGGTCCCGCCGGAACCGGTGGGACGGAAAGTTCGAATTGAGGGTGGCGGCGGAACGACGTCAAACGACACTTCGTTGCTGGTGATCTCCCGCGGTCGACTGACCACGGTGTAGGTCGCTTCGGCGGTATTTCGGATTGTGCCGAAGGGTTCAGGATTGAGCGACTGCGCGCGCGCCCCCTCTCCGGGCACGCCAATTGGCAGCAGCACCAAGGATAGTGCTGCTGCCATACGGCCCAGAAAGGGAGCTACACGCAAAGTCTATTCCCTACTGGACGAGCTTAGTTGATCGTCACGCGGAAATAGAGCGAGCGCGTCGTGCTTGCCGGGATGTTGGCAAGAGTGCCGAGAACCTGGTTCTCACCGCTCGGGCCGGTTCCGGCGCTGTACGAGGCATCGCCGCCGCTCACGTTCTCATTGACACCGCCGGAGCAATCGCCGTCGGCATCCACGAAGATCGGATCGGACACCGTGAAGGTCACGTCAGCCGGCAGATCGTCGGTCACGTTGACCGCGGTTGCGGTCGCACCGCCTGCAGCGTTCGAAACCGCGATGCAGTATTCGATCACCGCGCCCGGAATTGCTTTCGGGTCGGTAGTGCCGTTGACCGGGTCGCTGATGATGCTGCTCGACTTGGCGACGGTGACAAGTGCACCGGCCACTTCGAACTGGCCTTCATCGGAGTGAGCGCCGTCATTGTCGCCCTCTTCGCCCGTGCCGCCATTGCCGTCGAACAGGACAGTGTCCACGCCCGCAGTGTTGGCGCCGCTCGTCGCAGAGATTTCCGCACCGAGACCGGCCCCGCCGGCTTCGTGTGCGTCGGCAACCAGAACGACGTCGAACGTGTCGCCATTGGCGGCGGCAAGATCGATATCGGCAACGACAACGACCGAAACGGTCTGAGCGTTGGTGCCATCGTCGGCGAGGACGTCATCGAGGTGGGTGATCGCACCCGCCGCGATTTCGGCCGCGCTCAGCACGCCGTCACCATCATCGAGGTAGATCTCGATATTGCTGATATTGGCTGCGGTGCCGGCAGACAGAACGGTCGAAAGGTCAAGATCGACCGTCGCGTTCGACAGGTTAGTCACGTCGAACGCAAGCTGCGCCTGGTCCTCACCCGGCGAAACCGACACCGGAGTGGCGCCGGTAAAGTTCACGTCGACATTGATCCGGCGGTCGACAACGAAAGTATCGGTGTCGGTTACCGGGGTTTGAGTTTCGCCGCCAACTTCGAAGCTGACGGAGACGTTGTTGGTGATGGAATCGCCAGCGGTGGTCCCGACCGCCAAGGCCGGGCTGCTGGAGACCGCGACAAGCGCAACCGCGCTCACCGCACCCATCAATCGGGTCATAGGTTTCATTGTTGTGGTCCTTTGCGTGCGCCCCGTGTCTCCAAAGCCGCCCACGGAGCATGGCGGTTACCAACCGTCTCGCGACGGAAGATCTTGAGTGCGGAATCTCAGCGAATGATCGCCGGGTATTCGACGCTGCCGGTTTCGCCCGGAGCGATCGAAGCAAGCGTCCAGCGAATGTGCGTGACGTCATCGCCGGTGGCCGCGCGGGTCGCGCCACTCTCGTCGGTCACGGTGAGCGAGGACAGCGCGCCCCAGGTCGTTCCGCCATCGACCGAAACGGTCAGCTCGGCGCTTGCGTCGGGCGCGAGCCGAACCGCAGCGGGAACCTGGTTGGTGATGACGAAATTGTCCGCAGGCTCAGCACCATTGTTTGCGTATTGCGTGGTGAACAGCAGACGGTCGCCCGGAACGATGACGTCGGGTGCAACAAGTTGGGTGGTCTGGTTGCCATCGGCATCGGAGACGGTCTTGACCGCCTTCACGTCGCCTTCGAGGGTGACCGGGCTCTGCGCCTGGACCGTCGCCGCCGCCGGAATGGCAGAAGCGCCGGCGATCAGCAGCGCGGCGATGATGTTCTTGAAAGTGTTCATTGGTGTGGTCCTTGGGCTTTCAAAAAGTCTGATCAGTCGATGGTGACGTCGAATGTGATTGCGTGGACGGTCCCTCCCGCGACCGTGCCGAGATCGACTGAGATGCCGCTTGCGTCCGACCCCTCGCCTGCATCGTCTCCGCTCGCGTCGGTCAGGCTCACGCCGTCGAGCGTGAGTGATTCGGCGACGTATGTGGTGCCGGCGGGGATCGCGTCGGTGACAACGAGGTCATCGACCGAGCCGCTGCCAGCGACGTTTGCGTTGATGGTGAAGGTTGCTATCGATCCGGGAACCGCGCTCGTTCCGCCGAACGGGTCCTCCAGCGTGACAGACTTGGTAAGGTCGACCGTGGTGATGCCGACGATGATCGCTCCGGTTGCGCTCGCCGTCGCACCGGTCGAGCCGACGATCGCGTCGCCGCCGTCCACGCCCTGGCCCGAGAAGACCGTGCCAGGAGCGCCCGTGCCCGTGACGGCGTCTGCGGTGAGTTCGACTTCGGTAGCCTCGCCGTCGGCCGAATCGACCGGCACTTCGACGATAACGAAGACAGTCAGCGCCTCATCCGATGCGAGAACCGGCGTGGTTTCGGGTCCGGTGAGGATTGCATCGACGCCCGGATCGTAGGTGCCGTTGCCATTGGTATCGACCGCGATCGAAGTCACCGTCGTATCAAAGTCATTGCCCGCAACCGCAGGGTTGGCGGTCAGTTCGAAGGCTTCGGGACCATTGCCCTGATTGGTGATCTCGAAGGTAAGCACCGCTTCGCCCGGCGCGCCGCCGATCGGGCCGCTGTCGAGCGATGTCACGGTCACGTCGAGCAACTCGTCGACGCGCACGACGACAGTGTTCGAGGTCGCGGTCTGCGGCCCGTCTCCGTCCTCATAGGTCGCGCTGGCGGTGTTCTCAATCAGCGTGCCAGCATCCACCCCATCGGCAAGCGCGGGAGCGGATAGTGTGAACAACACCGCAATGGGTGCGGTGAAAAGCGATCTTGTCGTGGTCTGCGTATTCATACTTAGCGCAGATACCGAGCAATGGTTATCAAACTGTTAGTCTAGCCGCCAAAAACCGAGGTTTTCTGCGGGTTTTCGGAAATTTCTGACCAAACGGTCAGTTGGTTAATCTGAGAGAAAGGTAACCACAGGCCTACCGGTCGGTAATTGAAGGCTTTATTATATGGGCGCTCTCGCGGACATATTTGACACCCACACGCTGATCGCCTGTTATCTCACCGCCGTTTGAACCAAAGCCGACCTGACGGCGTGTTGGAGATCATTTCGAGATGAAGCTCTTATCCTTGCCAGCGATCTCTTTGATCGCTTCTCTGACCATGTCCGGCGAGTCAGCGGTTAAAGCCCACCCGGTCATTCCGATGAGTGAGATCGAACAAAGCGCCCCCGCCTATCCCAACATCCTTGCACCCCGCGAACGTGCGGCGGTCATGAATGGCATTCTCGCCGAGCGGCTCGACAGCGTGATCCCCGAAATCATGCGCGAGCAGGGGATCGACATGTGGCTGCTCATGGCGCGCGAATATTTCGAGGAGCCTGTGATCGCGACCATGCTCGATGCGCAGAGTATGGCGGCGCGGCGGCGGACGATCCTCATTTTCTTTGATCCCGGCAACGGCGCTCCGGTCGAACGCTTGACGGTGAGCCGCTATGGCCTTGGGGGATTGTTCGAACCCTCGTGGGATCCCGAGGTTGAGCCGGACCAATGGCAGGCGGTGGCCGAAATCATTGCTGAGAAATCACCTGAAAAGATAGCTATAAACTATTCTGATTTATCGGCTTTTGGTGATGGCATGACGCTCAGTCAGTATCGCCTGTTCACCAAAGCCCTTCCGCAGAGGTATCGGGATCGGATCGTCTCGGGCGAGGTGCTCGCGGTGCGCTGGCTGGAGACGCGGGTGCCTTCGGAGATGCATCTCTACCCCGGTATCGTCCGGCTCGCCCATGCAATCATCGCTGAGGCCTTCTCGCGCAGAGTCATCACTCCCGGCGTCACTACGGCAGACGACGTGCGGTGGTGGTACCGCGAAAAGCTGCTCGAGCTTGGAATCGATCCGTGGTTCCACCCGTCGCTCGGCATCCAGCGTGATGGCGCGGAGGGGATGCTGTCGGGCGACACCGTGATCGAGCCTGGCGATCTGCTGTGGACCGATTTCGGGATCACCTATCTCCGACTCAACACCGACACCCAGCACCTCGCCTATGTCCTGCGCCCCGGCGAAACCGAGGCGCCTGCGGGATTGCGTGCAGGGCTGGCAAACTCGAACAGGGTGCAGGACATCCTGCGCTCGCATTTCGCAGTCGGCCTGTCAGGCAATGAAGTCCTCGCAAGGGCGCGCGAGCAGGCGATTGGCGAAGGGCTCGATCCGTCGATCTATACCCACCCCATCGGCTATCACGGGCACGGGGCCGGCACGGCGATCGGGTTCTGGGACAACCAGAACGGCGACCCGCGCGGCGCCTACACGATCTATCCAGACACCGCGTGGTCGATCGAACTCACCACCTATGCGGCGGTGCCCGAGTGGGGCGGCCAACGCGTCGATTTCCGCACCGAGGAAGACGCCTATTTCGACGGCGAGACAGTCCGCTTCCTCGACGGCCGCCAGACTGAGATCACGCTCATCCCGTCGGATTAGGCCGCGATTTCAACGCGAGCAGCGCGAAGGAGGCGAGCCAGTGTTCGCCCATATAGTCGCCCGCCACATGCGGGAGCGAGGCGACGAGGTGCTCTTCCGCCCTGGCGTTGAGAAGGCGCTTCGCATCCAACCGCTCCGACGACAGCGGCGCCATCTCCCACAGGCACCATGCGCGACTGAGATTGAGTCCGTCGAGATGAGCGATCTTGCCGTCGCTTCGGTCGGAGACGATGACGGGCTGGCACTCGCGCTCCAGCCAGCCATTGGAAAGCACCAGCTCGTCGAACCAGCGCGCCCATTCGCCTTCGTCCATTATGCGCGATGTAAGCAGCGCGGCAGTCAGGACGGGCGAGAGGAACTCGTCTCCTCCCGGCTCCCACCCGCGGTAATCGCGCCTCTCGCCGAAGGCCCCATTGGTCCAGCGCGCGATCACATCGCACAGCCCGGGGTCGAACTTCTCGGCCCAATCCATCGCCAACACCAGCGCAAATGCGGTGTTGAAGTGCGTTCCGACGGTGATGGGATAGGTGAGCACCGCCAGATAGTCGCGAAACCGCCTCGCAATCTCTCGCGCCAGGGGTTCGATTCTGGCGGCCCACTCCTTGCCCCCGTGGCGGCTCGCCTCAAGGTGGAGATAGAGCAACCACCCCCAGCCATAGGGTCGCTCCCACCCACGCGAGGTCGGCCGCTCGAAATAGCCGAGCTCTGCCTCCATCTTCGCCGCGGTGAAGGTCGTGTCCGCCAGCGCTTCGATTTGGCGCGCTTCGGGCATTTCCGCAAACTCGCGCCGCAGCGTCAGCAGCATCCACCAGCTGTGCACGCAGGAATGCCAGTCATAGCTGCCGTAGAACGCCGGGTGGAGGTCGCGCGGGGTGCGCGCATCTTCGTCGCAGGCGAGCACGTGTTGCGGCGAATTGGGATATTCGCGCCCGACATGGCCCAGCGCGATTCGCGCAAACCTGCCGCCCAGCTCTTCATTCAATTCCACAGCAGGAAGGCTCCGACATAGATGATCACGACGTTGCACACCCATAGCGGGATCGCGGTGCCAACTTGCTGACGGATCACGCCGTTCTGGTCTTTCAGCTCGAGCAAAGCAGCGGGCACGATGTTGAAGTTTGCCGCCATCGGGGTGAGCAGAGTGCCGCAGAACCCAGCGAGCATGCCCACCGCGCCGATCACCGCTGGATCGCCGCCATAGGCCTCAACCAGCAGCGGGATCCCGATCGCCGCGGCCATGACCGGGAAAGCGGCAAAAGCGTTGCCCATGATCATCGTGAACAGCGCCATGCCGAGCGCGAAGACCACCACGGTCAGGAACACGCTGCCATCGGGGATGGCTTGCCCCGCAAACCCACCGATGATTTCGCCCACTCCGGCAAGCGCAAACACCGCGCCCAATGCCGCGAGCATTTGCGGCAGGATTGCTGCCCAGCCGATCGAATCGAGCAGCCTGCGCCCTTCCTCTGCGGGGGCAAGCGCTGGCGGTCTCAGCCACGCGACCGCGACGATCAGCGCGATCACCACACCGAACCCGAACAGGATCAGCGTCTCGCGCTTGTCTTCAAACAATTGGCTTTCGAGAAAGCCGGGCACGTAGTTGTAGAGCAGCGTGCCTGCGACCGCCGTGATGGGCACGATCAGCGCAGGCACGAAAAGCGCATTCCCTAGCTTGTTCGACCAGGCGAGACGTTCTTCGGCGCTCGTCGTTTCCGGCTCCGAGCGCTTCAGCCCGCCCAGCCCTGCAATCACGACCAGCGCCAGAACGAGCAGCCCATTGGCGAAATTGCCGATATGGCTCCCGGCGAAGAAACTGACCGCGAGCAAACCCCAAAATGCAGCATTTCCAATGCGTTTGTCGCGTAAGCTGAGAATCGACCACAACAAGAAGAACCCGCCCGCGAGCATGTAGAGCCATTCATAGGTGATCATGCCGCGCTCTCCGCGTTGGAGGGTCGCACCTTCGCCAATCGCCGGTCGAGCGCACGGATACGCCATGCATGAATGATAAAGGCACACACCGCAGTCGGAATCGCCCAGACCGCCAGTTCAATGGCCGCCAAATCGTATCCATTCGTTTTTAAAACACTTTGAATCAGTAGGATAGAGGCGATTGCGAAGAAGATGTCTTCACCAAAGAACAGCCCCACATTGTCGGTCGCCGCCGACATGGCCTTGACCTTCTCGCGCTCATCCTCGGGTAGATCGCCGTGCGACATCTCCGCCGCCGCCTCGGCCATGGGAGCGACCAGCGGGCGCACTGCCTGCGGATGGCCGCCGATATCCTTCATGCCGATGGCGGCGGTGACCTGGCGGAACAGCAGATAGGCGACGAGCAGCTTGCTCATGGTCGCGCCGCGCATGCTCTCGATCAGCCCCCTCGCCCGCTGTTGCAGGCCGTATCGTTCGAGCAGGCCGATCACCGGCAGGATGATCCACGTGACCGAGATGTAGCGATTGTCGTTGAACGCCTTGCCCAGCGCCTCGACCACCGCGACCACGTCGAGCCCGGCGAGCAAGCCCGTCGCGGCGGCGGCTCCGACCACGACCATCAGCGGGTTGAGCCTCATCGCAAATCCGATCACGACCAGCGCGATCCCTGCAAGCGGCCAGTAGTTCACAACGTCGCCCTCATTCATTCCCGTATCCCCCTCCGCCGGGTGTCAGGATCACGAACCTGTCTCCCGGTCTCATTTGCGCTGAAGCGGTTGCGCTCAATTCCTCGCGGCTGCCATCTGTCCGCTCGACCCAGTTGCGCCCGGCCTGCGCATCGCCACCGCCGCACAGGCCGCGCGGGGGCACTTTGCGGCGATTGGCGAGCATGTTTGCGCGCATCGGCTCGAGGAAGGTCACGGTGCGCTCGACCCCGTCACCTCCGCAATGCGCGCCCTTCCCGCCTGAGCCTTGGCGGATCGCGAAGCTTTCGAGCCGCACGGGCAGGCGCGTTTCGAGGATTTCGGGATCGGTCAGGCGCGAATTGGTCATGTGGGTCTGCACCGCGCTCGTGCCGTCATGGTCGGGCCCTGCCCCGGAGCCTCCGCAGATCGTCTCGTAATATTGGTGGTGCTCATTGCCGAAGGTGAAGTTGTTCATCGTGCCTTGGCTGGGCGCGAGGCCCTTGCACGCGGCGAACAGCGCATCGGTGACGCACTGGCTCGTCTCGACATTGCCCGCGACCACGGCAGCGCCCGGCTCGGGGTTGAGCATCGAGCCTGCGGGCACGATCAGCTCAACCGGGCGCAGACAACCATCGTTCATCGGGATCGCGTCGTCGATCAACGTCCGCAGGACGTAGAGCGCCGCCGCGCGGGTGATCGAGCGCGGGGCGTTGAAATTGTCGGGCAGCTGGTCGCTTGTCCCGGTGAAGTCGAACACCGCCGACCGCGCTTCGCGGTCGATACGGATCGCGACCTTGATCGCCGCGCCATTGTCCATCTCGTAGGCGAAGGCGCCGTCCTCCAGCCGGTCGAGCAGGCGGCGCACGCTTTCTTCCGCATTGGCAAGGACGTGGTCCATATAGGCCGCGACGACCTCGGCACCCTGATCGCGAGCAGCACCGACGAGAAGCTCGGCCCCGCGCGTGCAGGCAGCGAGCTGTGCGCGCAAGTCGGAAAGGTTGCGGGTCGGCGCACGCGCGGGCCACTCGCCGCTTGCAAGGACTTTACGCACCTCTGCCTCGCGGAACGTGCCCTCATCGACCATCAGGAGGTTGTCGATCAGCACTCCTTCCTCGGCGATGGTGCGGCTTTCGGGCGGCATGGATCCGGGCGCGATACCGCCGATATCGGCATGGTGCCCACGCGCAGCGACGAAGGCGTGGGGTTCGTCCGCAGTCCCATCATGGAAAACCGGCACGATCACGGTGATGTCGGGTAGATGAGTGCCTCCGCGATAGGGATCGTTGAGCACGTATGCGTCCCCGCGCCGGAACCCGCGACCGTCGCGCCGCGCGCCTCGCGCCTCGATCACCCGCGCAATGCTGTCGCCCATACTGCCGAGGTGGACCGGGATATGCGGCGCATTGGCGATGAGCGCGCCGCCAGCGTCGAACAGCGCGCAGGAGAAGTCGAGCCGCTCCTTGATGTTCACCGAGGTCGCGGTCGATTGCAGGACCACGCCCATCTCCTCGGCGATGGCCATGAAGAGGTTGTTGAATATCTCGAGCCGGACGGGGTCAACTTTGGTGCCGATCGCCCGCTCGCGCTGGAGCGGTGTGGCGCGGGTGAGGACGAGACTGCCTTCCTCGGCGAGCCTTGCCTGCCACCCATCCTCGACCACGGTGGTCGAGCCGGGATCGATGATGAGCGCGGGTCCGGCGACGATCTCGCCGTGCGCCATGGCGCTGCGCTCGATTGTGCGCCACTCGCCCGATGCGCTGCCGCTGGCGGCGACGGGTTCAGTCTGCGCGACGCCCAGCCCGCCCGAGGTGCCCGATGCCTCGACACTGATGGCCTCGATGATGATGGCGGCCTCGGCGTCGGAGTAGCCGTAGCGCTGGCGGTGAAGGTCGCGGAACTCGGCATCCATTTCGTGTTCGCTGGCGCAGGCGATGGTGAGCATGGAATCGCTGCCTTCGAAACGGAGCCGTGCGCGGCGTTCGAGGACGATGGCATCAGCTGCGATGCCCTGATCCAGCAAAGCTTGACGAGCCTCGGTAGACAACGCCCCAAGCGGCCCACTGAAATCCTCGGCCAAGGGCTGCACAAGGCTGACCTCGCGAATGACCTTCACCGGCGCAAGGCCGATCCCGTAGGCCGAAAGCATGCCGGCAAGCGGATGGACCAGCACGGTCTCCATGCCGAGATTGTCGGCCACCTTGCACGCATGCTGCCCGCCAGCCCCGCCAAAACAGGCCAGCGCATAGGTGGTGACATCGTGGCCGCGCGCGACCGAAATCTTGCGGATCGCATTGGCCATGTTGTCGACCGCGATCTCCAGGAAGCCTTGCGCGATCTGATCGGGTCTGAGCTTATCTGACATCGATCTGGCAACCGCCTCTAGAGCGGCGCGCGAGGCTTCGGGATCGAGCAGCTGGTCGCCGTCAGGGCCGAAAACGCCCGGGAAAAATGCCGGGTCGATCCGTCCCAGGAAGAGGTTGCAATCGGTGACGGTAAGCGGTCCGCCCTTGCGATAGCAGGCCGGCCCCGGATCGGCACCCGCGCTTTCGGGCCCGACGCGAAACCGCGCTCCGTCGAACGAACAGATCGAACCGCCGCCTGCCGCGACGGTGTGGATCTGCATCATCGGCGCGGCAACGCGCACTCCTGCGACCACGCTGTCGCCGGTTAGCTCGAACTGGCCCGCATAATGCGCGACATCGGTGCTGGTCCCGCCCATGTCGAAGCCAATGAGCTTGCCGTGCCCGAGCGGCTCACACGCAGCGACCATGCCGACCACGCCGCCTGCCGGGCCGGAGAGGATCGCGTCCTTGCCACGAAACGCGCCCACTTCGGCAAGCCCGCCATTCGACTGCATGAAGCGGAGCCGTTCCGCGTCGGGAAGCTCAGCGCGCAAGGTGTCGGTGTAGCGGCGCAGAACGGGCGAGAGATAGGCGTCGACCACGGTGGTATCGCCGCGCGGCACCAGCTTGATGAGCGGTGCGACCTCATGGCTCGCGCTGACCTGCGCAAAGCCGACCTCGCGCGCGATGGCCGCAAGGCGTTCTTCATGCGCGCGGTGCTTCCAGCCGTGCATCAGGACGATGGAGATCGCGTCGAAGCCTTCGGAGCGCAGCGCCTCGAATTGCGCGCGTGCGGCGTCTTCGTCGAGCGATGTCAGCACCTCGCCGTCCACTCCGACCCGCTCGGCGATCTCGACCACTTTGGCGGGCAGTTGTTCGGGCAGGACGATGTGGCGCGCAAAGATTTCAGGGCGCGCCTGCGTGCCAATCCGCAGCGCATCGCCGAACCCATGCGTGATTGCGAGCGCGAGCTGCTCCCCCTTGCGCTCCAGCAGCGCGTTGGTCGCCACCGTCGTACCGATCCGCAGCTCTGCAATCGGCGCTTCGCCGTGGGTCGTCATCAGGCGCCGCACCACCTCGCTCGCCGCGTCGTCATAGTGGCCAGGGTTCTCGGAGAGCAGCTTGTCGGTGACGAGCCGCCCATCGGGGGTCAGCGCGACGACGTCGGTGAAAGTCCCCCCGCGATCGACCGCAAAGCGCCAGGCGTTCATGCTCGTTCGTTGTCCCTGTCGCTCGGGTCTAGTTCGCCGGAAACCAGCGGCCTTCGAAGACCACACCGCGAATGACTGTATCGCGCAAACGCGCTGCCCCACCCTCGCGCGGGTCGCGGTCGAGCACCACGAAGTCGGCCTTCTTGCCCGAAGCGATGCTGCCTACTCGGTCGTCCATACCGATCACCTGCGCGGCCTCAATCGTGATGGCTCGCAGGGCCTTGTCGAGACTGATCCGCTCGCTCGGCGCCTTGATATTGCCTTCTAGCGTCTCCCGATTGCTCGCCACCCAGGCGAGATAGAGCGGGTCGATCGGCGCCATGTTGAAATCGCTGTGCAGGCCAAGCGGCACGCCCTTGCGTTCGAGCGAGCCGAGCCGGTTCATCTGCGCCGCGCGGTCCGGGCCCAACCCGTCACGCGCATAGGCATCGCCGAGGATGCGGATGTAATTCGGTTGCGCGCTGACCATCAGCTGCATTTCGCCGATCCGCCGGTTCTGTGCCTCGGTCGAATAGCCGAGATGTTCGAGCACCCGGTCCTGCCCCTCGCGCACCGGGAGCCGTTCGAGAATGGCCAGCACCACGTCGAGGCCCTTGTCGCCGTTGACGTGGGTGTGGAGGCTCCACCCCGCTTCCCAGAAGCGCTCCGCCTGTCCGCCAAGCACATCGGGCTCGGTGATCCACTTGCCTTCGTGGCCGTCGCTATAGCCGGGCGGATTCATTTGCATGAATTGCGCAAAAAACGCGCCGTCGGCGAACAGCTTCACGCGGTTGTCGAAGAAGAACTTGTCGCTCTCATAAGCGGCGCGCGCGCCGGCGAGCCACTCGTCGGGATCGCCGTCGACTGCTGGGGCGACAGGAATGGCGAGGATGCGCGAAGGCGTGTCGGGGCGGTCGTAGAGGCTCTTGAACAGCGGCGCTTCGACCTCAAGCCCCCCGAACCCGCCGAAAGCGAGATCGGCACTTGTGGTGACGCCGTTTTCGAGCATCATCCGGCGCATTTCGCGAAGTCCCCGCGCGATCTTCTCAGGCGAGAAGAGGTAGGGTCGCAGCTTTTCGACCCCGCTGAACAGCGCGGTTTCATGGATCACCCCCGTCGCGAAATCGGCATGGGTGGGATCGACGCCCGGCTTGTCGAACTCGGCGACAAACGCCGCCTCGGTCCCGATCCCGAGCAGTTCGAGCGCCTCGGTATTCGCGATGATCTCATGAAAACTGCGCTGCCACACGACCACGGCGCGTTCGGGCGCAATCGTGTCGAGCTTTGCGCGGGTCATGTCGCCGTGGAAAAGGCGGTGGTGGCCCCATGTGATGAAAAGCTCCTCGTCGCTTTCGCTGAGCACTTCGCGCAAGCGCCCTTCGTACTCTGCCTCTCCCACGACTGCCGGATAGGTCTTGCCGGGAAGCTGCCAGCTTTCGGGGCTGATGAAGGGCAGCGGGAGCATCATCACAGTCTGCATCGGGTGGATATGCGGCTCGACAAAGCCGGGCATCAGCACGTCATCGGCAAAGCGCCGGTCGACGGTCACATCGCGCCCGCCGGTCCACGCGGCAAGATCATCGAGCTCCTGCGCCACGCCGAGGATGATACCGTCCGCGGTCGCGACAAAGCGCGCTTCGGGATAGCCCGGCTCCATCGTGATGATCGAACGCGCTTCGTAAACGGTGACTTCGGGATAGGTCTGCGCGGCTTCATCGGACGAGGCATTCGCCACTCCAAAGGCCGCCAGAAGCGAAGCCAGCGCAGCGGCGATCCAGTATTTGAGCATATCCTCTCCCCTCGGACGTCACGCTAGGCGAACGCATGAGGGCGCGCAATTGCGCTCACGCCATGTGGAAAGGTGACGCTTTCCTAGTCGCGCATGAAGCCAAGGTTGGCGGTGTTAAAGTTGCCGATATTGGGGGAGATGATCGGCACCTCTCCCGGCGACACGCCGAGCCACGATGCGAGCGTGGCCGAATACTGATCGACCGAGGTGGTCGGCAGCAAGCGCCCGCGCCCGACCTGATCATCACTGTCGACCGAGATTTGCGGCGCAGTCCCGTAGAACTGCCCGCCCTGCACCGCATCGCCAAGGACGATGTGGTGTCCGCCCCAGCCGTGATCCGAGCCGTCACCGTTCGATGCCAGCGTGCGGCCGAAATCGGACGCGGTGAAGGTCGTGACGCGATCGGCGACACCGACCTCGGCCATGGCGCGGTAGAAGGCGTCGAGCGCGAAATCGAGGCCCGCCAACAACCCTTCATGCGTACCGATCAGCCCGTCGTGATTGTCAAACCCGCCGGTTGCGACAAGGAACACCTGCCGCTGCACACCCAGCTGGTTGCGAGAGGCGATGAGCCGTGCGACGACTTCAAGCTGCTGCGCCAGTCCGTTGCCTTCGCCGAAATCGGTCGCGAGGTTTGTACCCTCTAGCGCGTCGTTTACGAAGCCTGAGAACTGGATCGAGCGGGCATTGGCCATTCCGTAATCATTCTCGAAGATGTGGCCCGTCCCGGTGGTGAGCAGATCGCGCAGCGCCTGGCTCGCGGCGGACGAACCGTAGAGGTTGCGTCCAAGCGCCCCAATCTCGATCGCCCCGGCTGGCGAAATGCCATAGGGCTGCGTCTGGTCGCCCGACAGGAATACCGCATTGCCCGTGGCGTTGATCGCGGTGAACATCGAGTTGGTGTTACTGCTCGCCGCGAGATCGCCTATCCGACCACCCCAGCCCGACACCGAGCCTTCGGGCGCTCCCGATTGCCATGTCGACTGTTGGTCGTTGTGCGAAAATAGCTTGGCAGGGCGCGGGAAACTTGAATTGTTGCCGCTTTCGTATTGCTGGCGGGTAAGCGGCACGATCAGCGGGCCGACATTGAGCAGCGGTGCCATCACGCCTTGGTCGAACCGCGCCTTCAATCGCGGCATTGTCGGCGCAAGGGCCAGCTGCATGTCGTCGGTGAGCGTCTGCTCTTGCAGCGGATTGAGCACCTGGCCTGCCAGCGCATCCCGCGCGATCGCTATCCCGCCATTGTCGGGCAGGCCGCCACGGATGGTGCTGTAGCGGTTGTAATTGGCGACATCGAAGGGAATGAAGGTGTTTGCATGGTCGTTCCCGCCGAGCAGGAACACGCAAACCAGCGCCTTGTACCCACCCGTATTGTCGAACGCAGCGGCATCGCTAAGCCCCGCTAGCCCCATCGCATAACCCGATGCCGCGCCCATGACCGCAAGCTGGCTGCTCCTGCGCATGAAGGCGCGGCGCGAAATCTCGTCGGCTTTTCCGATATGAAACATGCCCGCCCCTCCTACTTCTGAACCAGGTAATCATTGGAGGACATCACCAGCATCACCGCCCGGTGAATCTGGCGCAGCTTGACCTCCCCGCTGGACCCTTGCGTCACCGGCGTCGCGTTGAGCGCGCCGAGGATCGTGTCGCGCGCGAAGTCCGACAACTGGCCGGCGGTCAAAAGCAGGTCCAACCGGTCGAGCAGCGCCTCCGCGTCATGCGCGATGTTCAGCTCGGCCTGATAGGTGGCCTTCACGTCGAACATCCACCCGCCGCGACCGTCGATCGTGCGCTCCATGAAGTTGATGTAGCCCGCCGCGGTCGTCTCGTTGACCAACTGAAACTCGGGCGCGAGCAGGTTGTTCTCGGCCGCTTGCGAATTGGGCGGCGTGAAGCCGGGGCGGAAGAAATTGAAAACCGATGGCGAGCGCAAAGGCGACTGACCCAGCCGGTTCGACCGCTCCGAAAGGTTTTGCATGAGCCAAGCGCCGCTGGCGGATTCGGCCCCGAAGGTCCGCCCCCACTGCGAGAATCGAAGCATCGGCTCGCGCAGTTTGCCGAAGGAGGGATCGTTGAGGCTCGCATCGGAGAGCGCCTCCTCGTCGAGCAGGATCGCCTTGAACACCGCACGAAGATCGCCGCGCGTGCCCGAGCCGTTATTGTTGAACACCTCCGCCACGCGCTGAACATAGCCGCGCGAGGGATTGCTCGTGACCAGCCGCTGGATCATCTGCTTGCCGAAGAACGGACCGACATTGGGGTGCTCGAACAGCGCATCGAGCGCGAGGCGCAGACTTTGAGTCGCTCCGGTCCCAGCAGGGATCGTTGTCCCGAGAAAGCTCTTCTCCTCAAGCGAATGCGTGTCCTCGCCAAAAGGCGGCCTCAGCGCCGGATTGGCGGTCATCGGATTGCGCAGCAGCCGCGCTTCGGGAATCTGCAGATTGGGCCGCGAGGGCGGGCTTGAGAACTGGATATCGCCTGCAAAGCTGTAATTGTAGCCGGTGAAAACCTTGGCGATGCCGGTCACGTCGTCATTGGTGTAGGTCTCGATCGGATCGCCCGATCCGTCGGTCCTGACCGTGCCATCAATGTTCAGCTCGAACAGGCCGATCGAGAACAACTGCATGACCTCACGCCCGAAATTCTCATCGGGAACGCGGCCCGTGGCGGGATCGGCCTTCTCATTGCCGAGCGTGTTGAGGAACACGCCCATGGCGGCGTTGAGCGTGATGTCTTCTAGCACATCGCGGAAATTGCCGAAGGCGCCGGCCTTCAGAATATCCCAGTATGCTCCGATCGCGGAGCTCGGCCAGAGGGTCAGATTGTTGACCGAAACCACGAAGAATTCCGACAGGGCAAGCGCCACGCGCTTGCGAACCGAATTGCCGCCGGTGAGCAACTGGTTCCAGATCATGTAGTCCCCAGGGTCGCTGCGGAAGAAGAACTGGTCGTCGGTGACGTCTTCAAAGCCGATGCTCGACAGGAACTGCTCTGCCGTGATTTCGATCGCTTGGTTCATCTCGCGGTCGAGCCATGGCTCATAACCATCGGCGCGCATCTCGGTGATGTCGGCGGTGCTGACCGAGAGCCCGGCGCGAAGCGCGAAGCGCGCAGCTTTCTGATCGGTGTCGGGAGTGAGGAAGGTGGGAGGTGGCGGACCTCCGCCCGTGCCCGGATTGCCATTACCGCCCGTATTGCCGCCGCCACCGCCGCCGCATGCAGCGGTCGCCAATCCCAGAGCGAGTGCAGCAGGCGCTGCCAATGCTTTCGCGTCGGAGTTGCCAGCCTCGTCCGTGCCGGGTTCGACGAGCGTGTCGTCCTTGTCGAGAACCCCCGTCTGGTTCTCGTCCGATCCCTCGTAGTCCATCGGATCCCCTCCGAATTCGTCCAGCTGCGAGACTGTGGCACGAGCAGGCGGGAGTCAAACCGAGGGGCCGTGGAAAGCCGGGAAACTTTGTATCGTTTTGTAATTGGGAGGCGGTGGCGGGCGCGAATCCGGCGCCGCTTCGACCACCCTACATGTCCGACGTCTGGGCGGAAGGGCGAACGATTGCTTGACGGACGAACGCAAGCATCAGCGCCTCAGCCCCTGCCGGCCGCGCGCTTGCGAGCCATAGCGCAGCAGCGCTCGCCGCATAGATGACCGCCCCGATCGCGGCATCGGCGACCAAGGCGAAGAAGGGTGGCGCGGCGATCGGAGGAAGCGCGCCCAGCGCAAGATACATCAGCGATGCGGCTGCAAAGGGCCGGCCTGCCGCCAGCATGAGATTGGCAAAGCTCGCGCGCTCCTCGATTGCGAGCAGCGCGATGGCTCCAACCAGCACCAGCGCGTTGACCGCGAGCACCGCTGCCGCGACCTCAATCGCTCCTCCGCCTCGCATCAGCGCAATGCCGATCCCCGCGATCACGCCGATGGTCGCAGCCGAGCTCAATGATGCCGCTAGCCTTGCCTTGCCGCTCGCCTGAAGGCTGGAAACGATCAGCTTGAACACGGCATAGAGCGCAGCTGCAGGCGCGATCAGTTCAAGGAATGGCGCCGCCTCGCCCCACTGCGCGCCTAACAGCACCATCACCGCATCGCCCGATGTCGCGGCGAGGCCAATCCCGAGCGGTGCCGCGATCAGACCGTAGGCCCCAAGCATGGCTGCTAGCCGTTCGGGCCGCGCCCCCAGCGCTTCGCCCGTGCGCGCGGTCGTGACGAAGGTCACGCGGTTCAGCGCGGTCGCAATCTCCTCGGTGAAGATCGACGAAAGCCCTTTCGAGACCGAGTAGAACCCGAGCACACCGAACCCAGCGACCCGCCCGACTACGACGCGCTGGATCTCGACGTGAAGAACCTGTGCGAACGAAGCTAGGAACATCCAGACCGACACGCCCAGCATCTCCGCTCGCCGCGCAAGCGAAAAGCGCGGGCGGTATGGGTGCACCCAGTAGGAGGCGAGGCAATGCACCACGCCCTGAAACACCGCTCCGATCACCAACGCCCAATAGTTGAGCAGGATCAGCGCCGCGCCGACCGTCACGAAAAAGCTCGTCAGCCGCACAAAGACGCGGAACTTGAGGTCACGTCCGAACTCAAGCTCCCGTTCAAAATCAAGGACGCCGATGTTCGCGAGGCCGAAGAATACGAACCTTGTCGCGAGCACCGGGATGACGATTGCAAGCGCAGGTTCGGCGTAGAACCACGCCACGACAGGCCCGAGCGCGGCCACGATCAGTGCAAGGAATACCAGCACTCCAAGCTGGAGAGTCCAGACCGTGTCGTAGTGCTCCCTTTCGGGCTCTCGAACCCGCAAGAGCGCCTGTTTCAATCCGAGCGCGCTGAACACGTCGGCCATCGCAAGTGTCGCCATGGCGAGCGCGACGATCCCGAAATCAGCCGGCGTCAGCATGCGCGCAAGCACGATGACCGAGACGAGCCCGATCACCCGCATCGACCAGGCGATCACGATCGCCGTCGCACCACTGCGAAGCACGTGCCCGCTCGATGGAGCGGCTGAGATTGGTTCCTTCGTGTCCACGCTATGCGCTGTACTGCCTCTCGACCCCTTTTTTGCGGGTTCGCGCCCGTCTCTAACGCCAAACTGCAAACACTTCGTAAGGATAACGGCCTGTTAGGAATGATCCGCTAACTCTGCCTGTTCACGCAAGGAGCAGCGGCGCACGTGGGCAGGTTTGTGACATTCGCCTTTTTTGCAGGGCTAGGTGCCTATTCGGCGCTTTTGCTCGCGACCGAGGCTGCCACATCGCAGGACTTCGTGCGGCATTATTTCAGCGATATCGACGGTGGCCGCCCGTTTTTTGCCATCAATACAACGGTTTCGACCATGCTCCTGGCATGTGCGGCGACGTTGCTCGTCTTCGCCGCGTGTTCAGCCCGCCCCAATACGCCCGTTCGTACGCTCTTTTTGTTATGGGGACAGGCTGGACTGCTCGCATTCCTGGCCTTCGACGACCGGTTCCAGCTCCACGAAGCGCTCGCCTACCGGCTGGAGATCGGTGATCACTTCATCATGCTCGGCTGGGCCGGGCTTGAGTTGGGACTGCTGCTCGCTACCGCACGGCGCGACCAAATCCCGTTTTCCACCTTCCTATGGACCGGATTGGGCGGCGGCTTCTTCGTGCTGATGATGGTATTCGACGCTCTGGTTCCGCACGACATGATAATGCGCCTGTCGATCGAGGATCTCGCCAAGAGCTGGGCCGCAGCATTCTTCCTCGCTGCGGCATGGACCCTTGCGCAATTCCATATCGGTCTTTCGCCGCAAGAGCACACGCTTGGCGACGTAGTGCACAAATTCGCGTCGAGTTCGCTTTCGAAGTTGGCCGGAACCGGACCGGTTCCGCTGCGCGAGGACGCGTGATGAGCAACCATGCCGTCTTTCAGGCCTTTGAGGCTGCAATGCGCGATGCAGGACCGGCGCTCGCTCGCGAGCAGCAGGAATGGATGTTCGACCGCGGCGACTGGTTTGAACTTGCTGCACGCCATACTCCCAATGGCGAGCCGCTAGTTATCAAGGGCGAAGCGGGCAATTCACGCTGCTGGCTGTTTTGCGGACGCGATGGGGCTTCGGCCCTGGCGCTGAGCAATTGGTATTCACTGCGCTATGGCGTCGTGACCGAGGGCCCCACCCCTCCCTATCACGAGCTCGTGACCGGATTGCGCAAGGCTGGCATCTCGCGCATCCAGCTCGAACCGACCGGTCCCGAGGAAGAATTCGTGGCCGCACTCCGCTCGCGCGCATGGCTGGTCCGGCGCGAACAGATCAACGTTTCTTGGCGGATCGACGTCGCAGGACAGAGCTTCGAGGAATACTGGCAGGCGCGCCCATCTAGACTGCGCAATACCTACAAGCGCAAGGTGAAGAAGGCCGGGCTCGATTGCCGCATTCACTCGCATTTCGACCACGAGATTTGGAGCCAGGTCTGCGAGGTATTCGACAACAGCTGGAAAAAGCCCGACGGCACGCCCGAATTGACCTATGAATTCTTCAGGCAAGAAGCCGAAGCGGGGACGTTGCGCTTGGGGTTGGCCTATCGCAATGCCCGCCCGGTCGCCGCGCAGCTGTGGACGATCGAAGGCAGGACCGCGATCATCCACCTGCTCGCCTACCGCGAGGACGAAAAGAACCTCAGTGCGGGCACGATTCTGAGCCATGAACTTTTTCGACATGCGATCGACGAAGAACGGGTTGGCCTCATCGACTTCGGGATCGGCGATCATGCCTATAAGCGCGAATGGATGGACTATAGCGTTCCGCTCTATTCGCTCACCGCCTACCACACACTGAGCCTGTCCGGCCTTGCGCAGATCGGCACCATGCTCGGCCGCAAAGTGCGCGCAGCTTTGCCATTCCGCCGTGGAAAAGATGGCGAGTCCGCAAGCGCCTGAGACTGCTCCCGCAGTCGCTCCCGACCCTTCGCGCGCGTTGGTGATCGGAGACGATATCGGGATCTTCCTCGCGATCGCGAGATCGCTAGGGCGCGCGGGCATCAGGGTCGATGTCGCGACCTGCGGCGAGGATTATCCCGGTCTGCAATCGCGCTATGTAGATCAGGTGCGGGTACTACCCTCCTACCTCAACGCGCCTCAGGACTGGATCGCCACGCTTTCCGAGCTCGTCGCACGGGAAGGCTACAAACTCGTCTTCCCGGCGAGCGACAGTGCGTTAGACCTGCTGGCAGAGGCTTCCGGCACGATTGCTCGCGACCGCCTTGCAATCGCTAACGACGCGGCGCTCGCCGCATTCCAGAGTAAAGCCGCCACCCGCGCGCTCGCCGAGGCAAGCCAAGTGCCGGTTGCGCGCGGAGAGATGGCAATTGCGGGTCAGGCGGTCGCTGACCGATGGCGCGAATGCCCCTTCCCCATCGTAATCAAACCCAGCGCTCCCTTCAGAACCGGCGACACCGAAGCCAAAGGCGTCGTGCGCCTCTCGCACTCGTACGCCGAGCTGTCTTCCACCCTAACCGACCTCAAGGGTCGCGAAGTGGTGATCGAGGAGTTCTTCAATGGAGAAGGTGTGGGCCTATCGGTGCTGGCTCGAAATGGCGCGGTCGAGATGGCGTGGCAGCATCGTCGGCTGGCCCAGACGAGCACAACCGGACGCAGCTCGCAGCGCGTCGGCGAACCGCCCGACCCACGCCTGCTCGCCGACGCGGAGCGGCTTGCCCGCGCGGTTCAGCTTCACGGCGTAGCCATGTTCGAATTCCGCCAGAACCACGAGACTGGCGCGCACGTGCTGCTCGAGGTCAATCCCCGCTACTGGGGTTCGTTGCCCTTGGCCCTCGCCGCCGGAGCCGATTTTCCACGGCGCCACTGGAACATGCTGACCGGCGCCGACGGTGGGAGCGCTGAACCGAACCCTGCGCTGCACCTGCCGCTTTCCAAGACAAGCCTGACGGGCGAGTATGACCGTATTTCGCAGATCGAAGGCGCTCTTCGCTCAGGCGCAGCGCTCGCCCGGCTAATGCTAGCGGCAATCCTCGCGCCCGAGAGTTTCGACAGCTGGACCACCGACGACCCCGCCCCTCACCAAACCGAACTGCGCCAACTAGCGCAGCGCACCAGAACAGCGGTCACGCGGCGCTTGTCGCGATAGCGCAAGGCAGCTGACAGCCTGACGCAGGCCGTCGCGAATCAGGGAAACTGGGAATTCAAAAAGTTGGTAGCGGAGGAGGGACTTGAACCCCCGACACGCGGATTATGATTCCAACGGAAATGGGTTGTAGACGCGTCTACAGTGACGCGCTCCAGGCAGACGGGCGTAGTGGTCATGTCCCAGAAGAAGCTGGCTTTATCTTCGACTTCGCCAATATTTCCCGACTATGCGTTCGGCGACAACGCTTGCAGCAACGATCCCAAACGAGACCCAGATGATGACGGTTGGACCGTCTCCGCCGAAATCAGCCATGCCCAATGCGACTATGGCAAGAAGCGCAGCACCGATAATAAACGCTGGTCCTGCAATTATGCAGTGAAGACGGCGGCAACGAATAGCGTTTAGCGAGCACGCCGCTCCCATCCATAGGAACAGCAATGCCGCAATTCCCACCCTCTCGCGCGGTTGCAGAAATTCTGCGGTGAAGTTCAGGCCGATTAGCAACGCAAACGGCACACCCCAGATCAGGATAAGGTGCAGACGGCTTACGGCCAGATCGCGTCCGCTGCTGGCTCCCACGTTGCTCATCCCATCATATACCCTGCATCGGATGCCGCGGTCGGATAGGCGAACATCGTCGATTTAATGTCGTCCGCGTTTAGCCCATGTCGGATGGCCAAGCCGAAGATATTTATGAGCTCGTCGGCGTCGGGTCCGACCAAGTGGGCTCCAAGGATGCGCCGTGTTCCGTTCTCGATCAGTACCTTGTGGCCGTAGATCTCTTCGTTCAGGCGCCTCGCCGAAAACCAACCGGGGTGCGAGCCAGCATTCACCGTGAAATCCAGACCTGCCTCACGCGCCTCGCTTTCCAGCATTCCGACTCTCGCCGCTGGCGGCTCCGTGAAAAGGGCACTCGGAACACCTCGATAGTTCGGAGTTCGACCGCTATCTTCGAGTATATTCTCTACCACAACCTTGGCATCATGGCTGGAGACCGGAGTCAGTGGCGGGCCATTTGCAGCAGCGTCACCCGCCGCGAAGACCTTGGGATTGCTTTGGCTGCGTAGCTGATCGGTAAGCACCAAGCGACCAACGTCACAGGCGACGTCTCCGGCCTCCAGATCGAGCGAGCCGATCGCTGGAACCCTTCCGGCAGCGTGCACCACCAGTTCCCCTTCGATCCTGCGGTCGCCAGCATGCACGGTCAGACCGCCGTCTGTCTTCGTTACGCCGCTCACCTCGGCATCCACGATTTCGATGCCGAGATCGTCGAAACTCGGCATGAGCCAATCTACCATGTCAGGATCAAAGGCTTTCAGAATGCGGCCTCGTTGGACGATTGTGACCTTTGCACCGGCGCGCGCGGCGAGATGGGCAAATTCTGCGGCTATGTATCCGCCGCCGACGAATACGATCCGATCTGGAAGGGTTTCGAGCTCTAGGAATCTATCGCTGTGGGTCAGCAATGGCTCGCCTTCGATGCCAAGTGGCCGAGGCTCCGCTCCCGTCGCGATAAGAGCGTGAGAGAAACAGAGTTCACCGTCATCTACCGCGATCCGGTCGGGGCCAGCGAAGCGCGCCGCGCCGTGGAAGGTCTCGACGCCCTTACGCTCGTAACGAGCTTCCTGTTTTTCAGGGACGGGGTCGGTGAAGCTGCGTTTGAATGCCTGGAGGTCACTCCAGTCAATCGAAACCGAACCTTCAATACCCTTCCCTTCCATTCGCTTGTATGCAGCGAGCGCCTCCTCTCCGCTCACCATCATCTTTTTCGGGTCGCAACCGCGCAGAGCGCATGTGCCGCCGTAGGGCCTGTAATCGATAACCGCGCAACGCTTCCCGGCGTCGGTCATCCGGTGGACCGCGACCTGCGCAGCAGTCCCCGATCCCATAGCGACGAAATCGAAAGTTTCAGCCATTGTAGCAGTCCCCTTCCTGAATTGGAGGGCAGGGAACGGTGCCGTATGAACAGAATACGCAGCAATCGCCTTGGCGCGGCTGAAGGCGAACGCCGCACCCAGCGCAATTGTGAAAGAACATGCAAGCGTTGGTCGGCATTTCCGTGTCCTCCTCATGACCGCATTCGGGGCAGCACAAGCGCGAGATCAGGATTAGATCAGCCATAGAGGTAGGCACCTGTCAGCAGCGCCGCACCGATGACAATCCCTATGGCAGTCAGCGCCCGATAGGCCGGCGATCCACATGCACCGTCCGCCGGGCATGTTTGCGCTAGTCGAAACTGCCAAAGCAATCGAGCGGTGGCGGCAAAAAGCAAGACCGACGCGAGCATAAGCAGAGGGGTGCGATAGGGAGCCACAAACGGCGAAATACTGCCTAGCCACGCCGAACCCACACCAAGCGATACCAGCGCCAAGGGAAGCGCACAGCATGCAGCTGCCCCGAAGGCTGCAAAAACACCGCCGCCCGTCGCCAATCCGTTCCACCATGTGCTGATGCCGCGCATTAATCGTCCTTTTGCAATCTTCGATTCGCATACCTATTTACAGTCTGTAGCAACTACAGACTCAAGAGGCTGAATTTGAAAATTGGCGAAGTGGCGAAGCGGACCGGATGCAACATCGAAACAATTCGGTATTACGAGCGGATAGGAGTCATCGATCCCCCGCCCCGCAAAGGTGCATACCGCGACTACAGTCATACGGACCTAGAACATCTTCGCTTCGTTCGGCGGTCGCGCGAACTCGGATTTTCTCTGCAAGAGGTGCAAGCGTTGCTCTCGCTTGCAACGCGAGCCGACGAGAATTGCGATCAGGTTCAGCGGATTGCGGAAGAGCACCTGACCAACGTGCGAGCCAGAGTGGCCGATCTTAAAAGGATGGAGACCGCCCTAGCCGCATTGGTCGAGCGGTGTGATGAAAACCGGGATGGAAAATGTCCGGTGGTGATGAGTCTTGCAGGAACAGAGCAAGCTGACATTCCCGATAATTAAGCCGCCAACAATCCCCGCTCCATCTCACCCATCAAGTCCACATCCTTCGCGGGATCATGAAACAGGTGACCATACACGTCATAGGTCATGGTGATCGAAGAGTGCCCCAGCATGGTCTGGATCTTCTTCGGCGGCCAGCCCTGCTCGATGAAGAGCGAGGCTGCGGCGTGGCGCATCGCATGGAGTGAAAAGCGAAGCTTGCCCTGCCCATCTACGATACCGCACTTCACCATTAGCGGCGTGAATACGCGATTGTAGATGTTGGAATGAGTCTCAACGTTCCCCACACCGTTGGGAAAAACCAGATCAAGCTCACCCTTCGGACAAGCGACCTTCCAAGCAGCCAGCACCTTGGCCAGCCCCGGCCCCATTGGTATCTCACGCCGCCCCGACTTACTCTTGGTGTTACCCATGTCGCAGTAGCGATCGGCACGTTTCCTTACTGTGATGATGCTGCGCTCAAAGTCGATGGCGTCCCAAGTCAGCCCTCGTAGCTCTGACATGCGCATGCCGGTGAGGAGCGCTGTCATGATGAGCGGCTGGTGCCTAGGTGGTGCATTCGCAATCAGCGCTTTGATCTCATTTTTGGTCGGAAATACGCGGTCAGGGTCATGCCGCTCTGATCGCCGCAGTTTCACGTCTCTCGCAACGTTATGGTGCACCAGGCCACGCTCCTGCGCTGCGCTGATGATTGAGCGGAGCGTGGTCAGGCACTTCTTTGCCATCGCTCGCGTGCTGTCACGCAGCATCGCATCGAGGAAATCGCGCACATCGACCGCCGACAGATCCTTGAGCAGCAGATGCTCTATCTTTGGTTCAATATGGTTCTTCACATGCCCGCGGTATGAGTGAAGCGTAGCGCGTTCGAGCTGTTCGAGTTCGCACCGAGCGATCCATAGCTTGGCTGCATCGCTTATAGTGACTTGGTCGGCGGGGGTGGTCATTGAGCATATTCCTAAGCGGTTGGTATGTCCCGCTATTCTAACTCAACCCCACACTCCCGTCGGGCATTATTCCAGCCTATTCGCTGGTTTTTTGCGCCTCTTGTTTCGCTTCGATTTCTCGTCTGATCTGGGCTCCAATTGCGGTCACACTCGACCAGTTGTCGACAATGAAACGCCGCTTCTCGGCGAGGCTCGCACGCGAGTAGTGATAAGAGATCTGGTCTGACCTCGATTTCGCATCGCGTTTCTTGCGATACCCCATTTTCAGTGCAGCGGCATAAACGGTCATCTCGCCGCGCTCGATCTGCTCGATGAGGTCGCTCCGCCCGTCCTGCTTGAGGCGGCGCAGATAGTCTTGATTGGTTCCAGCCATAGGCAATCTGTAGACGTGTCTACGTTATCGCGTCAACGCTTGCTTGCTGGTAGGGCGTTTGATCGATTTCTTCGTTCGTCGGTGGTGGGATTTCAATCCGAGATAACAGCCAGTTGTGCTATAATGCACATAAGTCAGATTTGGCCCGCGACGAATGGTCTAGCCACCGCGAGTTGTCATACGCACAAGGGATCTCGCCGCATGCCCTGCGGCAAATCGGTAGCTGGGACTAAGACCAGAGCCGAGCGAGTGCGCGCAATGGGAAAATCAGCCCCGGAAGACCGGCTGGTGAACGCCCCGCTCATATGAGTGAAAGGTTGCCCAAAGAAGGGGGTGACACCCCCTGCCCTGTGAGAATTGAAGGAAAGTTCAGCAGGGCGCGTCCAGCATGTGCTGGATAACCGGACGAGCCGAGAGGCTGGGGTCTCGGAGCAGATTGGTCGGTAATGCGTCCCACCGACCAGAGTTGTGGCTCAACCAATGCTCTTCACCACTTCCATGGAACACCATGAATAGCCCCTCCGCGATCATGATTATCTCTTTTCATGGTGGCGGGGGGATTAGAGTCTTCCTTTGGATTGAATGATGAAATCATCAAAACCTATTCAAAGAAATTGAAAGCGATGCTGCGAAGCAGCGTCGGTTCGCTACCGAGCTTCGCTCGGTGGCGGTCAGATATGGAAAGCACGGAAGACATGACGCTCATGGGATGCGTGAGAGGTCTTAAAGCAGCATAACTGCCCTCGCTTCGCGAGGGCGAAACTCACTCCGGGATGCTCTGCGTTCGCTGCGCTCACGCGCCGCCTCGCCGGAGTTCGCTTTTGCTTTTCTTGAGTGTTTCTTGAAACAAAAATGGGTTTCATCTTGTTGCCCATTTGTTGACGGCTTTTGGTGAGAGCACCGGAGTTCGGGGGCTTTCCCCTTCACATTGAATTCTCAGAAACCCCTGAATTCCGGCGTTCTCATAGGCTGTTCTTTTTCTAGTCTTGTTTATGGCGTCAACCAATCGCTCGGAGTGTGAAGCGTCCATCAGCAATGCCTCTTGAGAATGAAGAAGTCCTAAGAAAGGCAGGTTTGCGCCACTAGGATGGCGCCGAAATCCCGAAAGAATTTTCTTCAGCGCCATCCATCGGCGATCTTACTCAATCTCCGAGCTCCTTGTCGCAGTATGCCCGAGCTCAGCTTCGAGGAGCTGATTGAAGTATTCGCGAGCAGCTTCAATTTGGTATAGAAGTTCGTCCCTCACCAGTTTCCTTTGAAGCACCCTGACACAAATATCGGTGAGTTTGCGATAATAGGACGAAATCGGCGCATACGGCGGTGAATGCCATTCTCGGAGCGCATCCCACTCCTTCGTGCCATTACCAGGATAGCAGGCGAGGAACGCTTGGAAGGCTGCGACAGTATGTTCAGCTTGCAGGGGCGACCTTCGAGGGGACGCTCGTTCCGATGGACCTTCAGCATGTTCGATCATGAAAACTCCTTTGTTCGTTGTGAACCCGCCGGGGGCCCGGCGAGGAGTCGAGCTATCTACGCATATTTTCCGATCTGTCGCTTGGATTAGTTTGTTTCGTTTTTCGTCCACGCTTAGGGATCTGCCTGATGGCAATTGATCAGGATAAGCGTCGTGCGCGCTGGCAGCGGAATAAGCAGGCCGAACGAGCGCGCAGGTCCCCCTATCCTCGAATCCTTCCCAACGAGTTCAGAGATAGGGTCCTCGACGAGCGCGATCTGAGAGTGGACGACGCTTTGCGCGCAGATACGGTCATCCGTATAGGGCATGCCTTCTATGAACCCCGCACCTACGAACGCGCAATCCGGTTTGCAGCTGACGTCTGGGCGGCAGACACTTGGCTTCGCGAGGAATGGGGGTCAAAGGGGGCGATGCCTAGAAGGGTAAGGACGTGGCTCGAAGAGCACGGTGCTCCTCATGGCTATTCAGAGAAATCCCTTCCGAAGATGCTCAGAAAGGCTCGCGGCCGAATAGAACAATTAGAAAGACCGCAGCCTTGGAACCGTGATCGTCCAATTTGGTCTCCGTTCAATCCGATGGAGACGAGCGACTGAAGCCACCTAGTTCATCGCGTTGCCCACCCGACACCCGTTCGGGGCTCTCGTAGACCTTGCTGCACCAACAACAGCAGCAAGGTCTACAAAATGAAATTCAATCTCTACGAATGCGTCATCCAGCGGGCTTGTTACCAAGTCACCGCTTACATCGTCGCTCCTACTCAGGACGCGGCGTGGTTCACCGTTATCGAGCACGAAGAGGCACTCGGCATCGACCATGAAGAACTCACTCTGAAACGTATCGATGACGTCATCGACCACGAACTTCTGCCCGGCCTTGATGATCTCCTGGAGAACGCTCCTGTGGGCTTTGCAAGCTTCGCAGGCCGCTGGATCGCTCACACGGCCCCAGTGCAGCATTTGAAGCTCTACCGCACCATCGACGACAAGGGCGGCGATGTTTTCGCGATTGCACCCAACGCTGATGTCGCTGCGTCGGTGTTCACTATGGAGCTGCGCATTCGGCCGGGGGAAGCGAGGCAACTGCGCATTTCGGATGGCATGGCAGACCTGCCGGACAACACGCTCTGCAACCTCCCCCGCCTGCTCGAATTCGGACCCATTGGGGTTGCGGTCTTCGACAGCGAGGATAAGCGCTGGTTCGTCATTTAGAGACTGAGGCTTGCCTCGAACTGGTGTTCCTGTTCGAGGCAAGCCTTCAAGAGTAAGAAGAGAAACGGGTCGAAAACGGACTGTCTGCTGCAGGCAACAGGTCGCGGCAACGCGATCATTCATTTTGCGGATCCTTTAAGAAACGAATCCGCTGACATGACGCCCGCCGGTTCCGCAAAGAATTAGGTGGACAAGCTCTGTCGCGACCATTTGCGCAAGCCCTTGTAGTGCTGCATCTTTGCACGATGAGAACCATCCTAATAAAAGCGCTCGAATGGACAGCCGGCAAACTCTCGAGTGACGCTGCGACCAAGGACAAGAACGGCGATCTAGTCCAAGCTGCGACGAAGTTCGTCGATCTCGCACCGACGGATCAAGCAGACAAGTCCGGTGTCTACTCGGAAGCTCTTGAATACGCGCTAAGGCGACCCAAGGTCTCCAACATAGCCCTCACTGGTCCCTACGGATCGGGCAAGAGCAGCATTATACAGACCTTCCTGAAGAGGAATGGCCGCAGGGCACTCCACATATCGTTGGCGGCCTTCCTTCCCGAAGCCGGTTCCCAGATAGAGAAGGTGAGCCGGCAGGAGATCGAACGCAGCATCCTCCAGCAGATGCTCTATGGTGAGGATGCCGACAAGTTGCCCCTCTCACGGTTCAAGCGGATCAGGTCGCCGGGCCTGTCGGCTACCTTTGTCTCAATCTTCGTAACCGTCGGCCTGATCGCGCTCTGGCATGTCCTCTCGCAGACCTCGACCGTCGTGGACGGCAGCTTCTTCACACCATTCACGTTCGAGAACTGGCGTAACCTGACGAGCTTCGCACTCGCGACGGCGTTCTTGTGGGCGAGCATCCACCACCTTTACGTCGCCAGCTTCGGCCTCTCGTTGAAGAGCATCTCGCTCAAGGATGTGGAACTTCGGCCCGCCTCGGACGACCTCGAATCCATCCTAAACCGCCACCTCGACGAGATCATCTACTTCTTCCAGTCGACGGACCACGATCTCGTGATCATTGAGGATCTGGACCGGTTCGACAATGCCGAGATCTTCGTGACTCTGAGGGAGATCAACAGTCTGGTGAACGAAAATGCAGGCGTGAAGCGTAGGGTCCGATTCCTCTACGCGCTGCGGGACGACATGTTCGCGAACACGGATCGCACAAAGTTCTTCGAATTCATCATCCCAGTCATCCCGATCATCAACACTTCGAACTCCATCGACATGGTGCTGCAGCAAGGGGCGAGGCTCGACCTCGACGAAAGGCTCGACCGCCAGTTCCTTCGCGAGGTGTCACGCTACCTCGACGACTTGAGGCTGATCCAGAATATCTTCAACGAATACGCGATCTACTCGGCCAACATCGAGAGCGACGAGGACAACCTCCTGGACGCCAACAAGCTGCTGGCCATCCTGATCTACAAGAACGTGTATCCAAGAGACTTCGAGCGGCTGCACCGCAACGAAGGGAATCTCGCCGACCTGCTGGGCAGCAAGCCGAAACTCGTCGCGCAGGGTGAGGCGGCCAAGCGCGATGAACTCACGAAGCTCGAAGCCCTGCTCGCATTCGGGGAAAAGCAGATCGCCTCGGACCTGAGGCAGCTGCGGCAGATTTACGCGATGGAGCTCATCGAGATGCTGCCGGTGAACTCCATAAGCGTGAGCGTGGGCAACGCAGGAATGGTATCCTTGGCCGAGCTACCCGAGCACGACCAGTTCGAAAGCGTGATTTCGTCTGCAAACGTCAACGTCCGGTCCTTCAATCAAAACCAGCAGGTAAACATCTCGGGCCTGCAGGACCGCGTCGATCCGGACAACACCTACGATGAGCGTAAGTCAGCCATCGAAGCGAAGGCACATGATACTCGGAACGACACCATGCGCCGCATCCGAACCCTGCGCGCCGAGATCGCTTCACTCCGGACAAGCAGGTTCGAGGATCTTCTGCGTTCAAACTCCGATAGGTTGGACGAGCTCTTCTCTCCTTTCGGGGAGAACGGCGCCCTGGCGCGCTACCTGATCCTCGAAGGTCACTTGGACGACACCTACTACCAATACACGTCGCTGTTCCATTCCGGTCGTCTGTCTCCGGACGACAACAGGTTCCTTATCTTGATACGCGCCTTCACCACGCCCGAACCCGACTTTCCGATCGACAACCCGAATGAGGTCGCTGCGGCCATGCGGGACGACGATTTCCGGCAGAGCTACGTGCTGAACGTCACCCTTGTCGACTGCCTATTAGCCGATCCCACCAGATACGTCGGTCAGATCACAAAACTCACGGAGTTCCTGTCCTCCAATTTCGGAAAGGCCGAAAAATTCCTCGATGCCTACTACGCCAGCGGGACCGAGGTCCCGGTGCTGCTCTACACCCTCGTAGACAAATGGGACGGCTTCATTCCGGCGGTAATCTCCAGCGAACGCAACATCTCCCACGTTACCCGCATGCTGAGCACCTTCTCCGAAAAGCGGCTTGAAGAACTTGCCACGCGGTTCGAAGAACTTCCCCGGTTTGTGACGGAGAATCTCGCCGAGATACTCGCGGAGGTGCCGGAACTTGATCCCTCACGCCTCGAAAGTCTTGGGGTTGAGGTCGAGGACCTCGCGTCGATCGAAGCACATCAGGTCGTCCTGCGGAACATGTTCGGGAATGGGCTCTTCGAACTGTCCTTCGACAATTTGGCCTACGGCTACGAGAAGCTGCTGGATGAGAAGAACGTCGAGAGTTTGCGATCCAGCAACTACACCACGCTCAGGGCGGTTCGTGATCCGATATTGTTGGCGAGGGTCGAGCGCGAATTCGGCGTCTACCTCGATGAGGTCCTGCTGGAACTCGACGATAACACCCAAGAGAGTCCGGATGCCCTGTTGGCGATCATCGTTAGGGACGACGTCGACGAGGAAGCCGTCGAACGTCTCCTTACGCGCCAGACCAAATTCATCCCCAGGCTTGAGGACGTCCCGGCGCGATGGGTCCCGAAACTGTTCGACCTCGGGCGCATCCAACCGACCTGGTCCAACTGCCTCGCCTTCATGGATGCTGAGGGTTACGACGAGGAGCAGTTCGCCGACTACCTCAATCGCGAAGAGGTGCGCGCCATCATTTTGCAAGAACCAATACCGGACGACGACGGCGCGGCTGGTCTGCGGAGCTTCCTCCTAAACGCCAGCTCGCTCGGTGATGAGGCATACCGGGACTACGTCTCAGCGCTTCCGAGGCCCTTCAAAGCCTTTCCGGAGGGGATTGGACCTGACAAGTCGCGGATATTGATCGAGGAGCGCAAGATCGTATTCGCGAAGGAAACGTTCGAGGCGCTTGCGGGAGATCGCGATCTTCAAGTCTCCTTCTTGGCCTCGAGCATCGAAATCTATCTGGCAGGCAAGACCGGCATCGCGATCGACGACAATTTCAAAGAAGAACTCGTCAGGGCGGACATCGACGACGCGCAACGTCACGCGCTGATCGGATCGATGGACTTGGCCTCATTACCCGACGCGCCGGGAAGAGCGGCGGTGATCGCCCCGATCCTCGAGCGGGTGGACCGGCCACTCCCCGAGCTATCAGCTGATCAGGCTAGGCTGCTGATCGAGAATGCCGGGCCAGTCCGGTCGAAGATTTCGCTAATGAACAAAGCCGCCAAGCTGTTGCCGGACGAAATGGTGCGGGACATACTTTCCTCCCTTCCGAAACCTTATTCAAAGATCAGGAAGGGCTACGTCACACCATACCTCGATGCGACCGACGAGAACCTCGAATTGGTCACCTGGCTCGACGACAGAGACATCATCTCGTCATGGAGCCGAAGCTTCTTGACGGGGGAAATACGCGTCAATCTCAAGCGACGATAAGCCGCTGATGATCGGTCCGATAAGGAGGCGCTGATTTTCAATTGAAAGGACAAGAAGCGCGAATTTTCAGAGCCAGCTTCGGCAACAATGATTTGCTCTTCGCTAATGAAAACGTTGCAGATTCCAAGTTCCCATCTGAAAGTCTGACGTAAGGGGAACCGCGAGAGCGTATCCCTGAGGATGCTCAAATTTAGAAACGGTCTGGGTTATTCCCAAGCGTAACGAACAAGCCTTCAATGATCGTGCTCGTCACCTTCATGTTCGACTCGATCGTCGATATACCGCCGGCGGAACGGCCGATCTTGGGAAGATGGAGCAAGTCATGAAACGACCGCTAATAGGTGGCAAAGCGGTCATCCCAAACTACTGCTGGGCAAGCTCAATAAAAAGATGCGCTTATCAAAAATTGGTAGCAGAGGAGGGACTTGAACCCCCGACACGCGGATTATGATCCAGTCGAGCCCATTCAAAAGAAAGGGCGGCCAAATTGACCGCCCTTTCAGAAACCAAACGAGTTTTAGAAACGATAAGAGCTTCTTACTCTGCTGCCACCGGTGTCACGGTAACCTCATCACCACCGTCAGAAGTTGCAGTGAACGAGCCATCTTCAGCTGGCTCGCCTTCGGTCCAGCATTGCGCATCAACGCCTTCAGTCGTCGGCGTGAAGCAAGTCTTGCCATCAACAACAGCCCAGGTTCCCTCAGCGACCACTTCGCCTTCGGCATCAAGATCCTGATAAGTGCCGTCTGAGTTTAGGGTCGAGAGACCTTGCGGTCCATCGGCGCCCATAACCTCGCCTGTCATTGGAGTGGCGGTGCCATTCGCCGTCGTGAGCACTGCAACTTCTACTTCTTCAGCAACTGCGGTTTCTTCAACCTCTGCCTCTTGAGCACAAGCGGTGAGCGCCAAAGGCGCGGCAAGCAAAACGAGTCTACGCATATTCTATTCCCCCAGTGAAAATCACAAACCCTGCGACGTGCGTAGAGGAGTTTCGCGTTGAACGCACTTTGTTTTCTTAACTGGTTGATTTGGTAGCGGAGGAGGGAAATATAGGGAGCGTATAACATGCTGATTTACCTAATCAACTTTTTGAATCACCTTGCAAATACCCCCATCAATACCCCCAGAATCGGACAGATGAGATAAAGCGCCTTTGGCAAACGATGACATGTAATTCGTAGTGACAGGTGAAAGGAGCGTCGGCCGTTTTCGGGCCGATCAGAAGGCGAAACGCCAGGTCATGAACCATCCGCCCGATCGTACAGCGAGGACATGTCATGGTCTGGCATGGACGGCATATTGTGGCCCGCATGCGGATCGGGTGTGTCGCTAGGCTTCGCATTCATCGGCGGGGGAGTGGCCGCAGGTGACGGCGCTACTACCGGAGTGCTCGCCGGTCGGTCTGGTTGCCTACCGGCA
>Ga0189284_100040_pt1 | contig 248008 bp, 192 predicted proteins | sample N32C7minimetaG_FD_130314 | JGI IMG/M metagenome (GOLD analysis project Ga0189284, IMG submission 130314) | Marine microbial communities from the Costa Rica Dome - N32 C7 mini metaG | ecosystem: Environmental > Aquatic > Marine > Oceanic > Photic zone | place: Costa Rica: the Eastern Pacific...
AACTGGTTCGCCTCCTTGGCCGAGGCAAGGCGGCTGATCGAGGCGTGGAGGCGCGACTCCAATGAGAGCCGGCTTCACATGGCTCACAATGGGCAATCTCCCGACGAGTTTGCCCGTAACGCCAGCCTATGCCATGGTGGCAAGGTCAAAATCGCCACTGGATTTTAACGCCAAGGCCGGACCACCAGACCCAAGCGCGTCAGAATCACAAGTTACTGAAATCACGCAGCTTAATTTTCGGCTGGATTCTTAGGGATTAGCTTTTCAAGACATCGACGGAGGTTTCTAAGATCTTTCTCTTCGAACTCCGCAAATAACTCAGCGGCCACGCGCCTTCCAGCCCGGTCAATTTTAGACCGCCGGGAGAGTGCCAATCTGGAAGGCACGACTCTCCACACACGACGATCCTGACTGTCCGCGACCCGGGATACATATCCACTCCGCTCTAATTGGTCTATCAGAGCCCCGACTGAAGCTCGCCCCAGCTCCATTATCTCGGCTAATTCAGTTTGCGTGGGGTTAGAAAGCCGAAAAACATACAGCATCGCCCTCCATTGTGCCCGCGTCAGTTCCAATGCAGCCATATCCACATCGAATCGACGCCGAAGCTCGCGCGTGACACGGCCTATCAGAAAAGCCAGTTCAATTCGCTCATCGTTCAAGAAATCACTGTCAGCGAATCTTTGATTATTCTTTTGGGCCATTCCAACCAAACCTTGCCATGGTGTCAAAAGTTCAGTCTGGCTTTGTGCAGCTCGATATTCAACCGTTATGTTCAGAGCAAGAAAAAGTGCTGGCTAGATTAATCTAGCCAGCAAGTTTCCCAGAGCTACGGAATGTTGGGAGGACGTCTTCCTGACGATGCGATACCTTTCTCACTTCGTCGGAACGACAATTTTGACATTCCACCACTCAGAAAAGCAGCGGGCACTCGGACTGCCAACTGTTGCAAACTCCATTACTCAAAATTTACGGGCATGTCCATACTGTATGTTAGCGAACTGAGCTTCGCCCCCCCCTGAAAAAATAAAATGCCCCGGCATCCCATCTGCTTGCATATGGTATGACTTCGTACAATGATGCGCAAATCCGCAATAGACGGATACCATAATGGGAGGAAATTATGATTTTCACGAGATTGGCCAAGACAGCATTTCTATACACAACAGTATCGGTTTCGAGCGTCTTGTTCGCAGCCGAAGCTCAAGAAGAAGGTGATGTGAGAAAACTGCGGACAGTTGTTGTCACAACTCAGAAAACTTCAGAGTCGCTTCAGAACGTACCAATAGCTGTTTCTGCTTTTGATGAAGAGGCAATTGATAGACTCCAGTTAACTGGTGGTCCAGATCTCACAAAAGCCGTGCCGAACCTGTCGTTCACAAAAGGACAATTTACCGGCTTCAACCTCAAAATCAGAGGCATAGGAGTGGATGTGGTAGCAACATCCGGCGATGCCGGGGTGGGCATACATCAGAACGACGTCCCCCTTCAATCGAACAGACTTTTCGAATCGGAATTCTTTGACACTGAAAGAGTCGAGATCCTCCGTGGACCACAAGGAACACTCTATGGCCGAAACGCTAATGGGGGAGTGTTCAACCTGATCACCGCCAAGCCGGTTTTCGAAGAATTCCAGGCAGACGCCGCGCTAACTTACGGGAACTATAATTCAGTAAAAGCTAACGGCATGGTCAATTTGCCCGTAGGAGAACGGGTTGCCCTTCGAGTTGCCGGATCTCTCACGCAACGCGACGGGTACGTTGATAATATAGTCACCGGCAACGATATTGACGACCGGGACTTGTGGTCAGTCCGCGCCACTCTTGGATTTGAGCCGACCGACTCATTTAGTGGGTGGCTATTATATGAACATTTCGAAGAAGACGATACGCGTCTTCGCTCGGGCAAGCAGCTTTGCCGGAAAGACCCTCTAGATACTAGCTTTGCGGGAATTCCCATCGCCTTCGAAGATCAGATTTTCACGTCTCAGGGCTGCCTAAGTGCGCCTCTTGACGAGTCGCACGATACGGTGAATTCGGTCGCGACGCTGGCGGGTGGACTAGCTGTTCAGGTTGGACTGCTAAGTGGAGATGCATTCACGGCACCAGCCATTCAGGATTTGCGAACTATTGCGGCAGGATTTGACCCATTTTACCAAGCCGAACAGGATCTGTGGACACTTAGTTTGTCATGGGACATTAACGAAGTCCTGAAATTGACTTCATTGTCGAGTTTCAATGAAACATCTGTATTCTCTCTTGAGGATGTCTCCAAAGTCGAGCCCACAATCACCTTCAATGACTTGTCAGCAATTCCTCCAGGGATAAATCCGCAAGTCGATCTCTATAATTCAGTTTTCCCCGGCGGCGTCGTCAATGACCCGCAGATCGGCCCTTCGAACTTTTATACGGTGGCGGATCCATCCGGTGAGACAACAGAGGCATTTACACAAGAACTGCGTCTACAGTCGGATTTTAGTGGCCCGCTGAATTTCAATCTCGGCGCCATCTATATGGACTATGAGGCGGGCAATGACGATGTAATCGATGGATACTACTTCATAAGCAATGCCCTTACCGGTCTGCTGCAATTACACAACGCATCACTTGCAGCTGGTGGACCACCAGTGATTCCGGGAGTTCCATTCCCTGCAAGCCTTGATGAGTCCAATGTGGATGGCGACTCAAATATCGGCAATTCACTCAACGGCTTGGGACGAAATTACTTCCGGACAGTTTCCCCTTATGAGTTGCAGTCGACAGCGCTCTTCGGGGAAGCATATTATGATATAAATGATGAACTGACCTTCACGCTCGGATTGCGCTACACGAAGGATGAAAAGTCGCAAAAGAATATTCCGACCTATCTCTTCACGCCTGATGTCGTCCGCGCGGATCCATTAGCTCCGGTTCCGGATCCGGCGACAGAGACGAACCTGGACGGAAATGTCGACGGAATTTTCGAGGTTGAATTTGAAGAGGTTACAGGGCGCGCCGGATTTGATTGGACACCGGATTTGTCGTTCACAGATGATACGCTTCTGTATGGCTTTTACTCCCGCGGTTACAAGGGAGGTGGTATAAACCCACCGCAGCCTTCGGAAAATGCCAACGCATTCCCATCAACTTTTGAACCAGAGTTCATCAATGCATACGAAATGGGAACCAAGAATCGGTTCGCAGGAGGCACACAGCAACTTAATCTCGCAGGCTTCTATTATGACTATACGGATTATCAGATCACTCAGGTGATCAACCGCTCATCGGTGAATTTCAATGTCGATGCTGAGGTGTACGGCCTGGAGATTGAATATCTTTGGGCGCCCGGAAGTAACTGGCTGCTGTCTGCAAATATCGGTTTGCTCGAATCTAAGCTGGTTGATGTTTTTGCGATTGACGTCCTTGATCGCACGGCCGGTAACTCCGATTTCGTGGTTCTGAAGAACGCGGCAAGCTATTCGAACTGCGCTGTTTCCGCAGAAGGGTATGCAACGATTTTAGGCGCAATCGAGGCCGGGCAACTTGGCGCGGGCTCTACCGCTGGGCTGTGTCTTGGCAGTTTTGCAGGTCAGGAGGCGACTTTTGGGCTGGGAAATGTGTCCTATGTCGATGGGGACGGATCACTCCGCACAATCGGCGCATTGACGCCATTCGACGGCGTCAACAAAAACCTCAGCGACAACAATCTGCCGGGTGCTCCGGATACTACGCTAAACTTGGCAGCGGAGTATACTTTTCCATCTCTTGGTAATAGTAGCTGGGATCTGACAATCCGCGGTGATTATTACTATCAGACGGAGAGCTTTGCTCGTATCTGGAATGTTCCGCGCGACGAGATTTCCAGCTGGGAAAATGTCAATCTTTCTCTTGTCTTGGCGAATAATGACACCGGCTTCCAAATCACAGCTTTTGCCAAAAACCTGTTTGACGAAGAGGTGATAACGGGAGCCTATTTGCAGGACGACAGCCCTGGACTTTATAGCAATGTGTTTCTGACTGAACCGGCATTGTACGGAGTCACAATTTCGAAATCATGGTAGCAAGTACCGACGAAACATGACGCATGCATGCGAGGAGGCTAGAAGAACAGCAGAAATCTTCTGGCCTCAATAATCGAGAGGGTCGCTGGTTCATCGCCTTCTGCTGTTTGCACCCCTGCGCGGTATCCGAAAAAACTGACCTGAGCCCCAAGCGTCCCGCGTTTATTTCGAGAGTCTGACCCTTTCTGAACCGCCCCTAAAAGTGCCCTCATTCAGGGCTGGAGTATTTGGCGCTTCCTTACCTCTACGGGCTGGCTCTAACGAGGCGATCCATCAGTGCTGGTTCAGGCATTTTGCCCTGAGCCGGCCATTGAATGACTCGATGAAAAGTCATTGTCTGTCGTAAGCGCCACACTGCTCCCCTCGTGCGGCGCATGAGGTGAATGTGGCAAGAGTCCGCCGATCGTTAGAGTCGGACGGTCCAATTGGGAGCAGACGGCAAAATGGACGTCCTGAGGCGCCCCCAATGGGTTCCGAGATTATTGGGAGAGTCCGTTGGTTGAATAGCTCAAAGCGTGTTGGTTGGCGAGCGCGCCGAGCCCGGAGCCATCCCAAAGCTCAGGCGCTCGGCGCGCGCCTGTCGGCGTGAGGCCGCGGGTGCAGCAGGTCATCTAGCCCGAGCGCGCGTTGTGCCCGTGCGGCTGCGGCGAGATGGCCAGGATTGGCCAGGACGTCAGCGAACGGCTGACGCGCCTGGAATGACCGCAAGGACCGTGGAAGCTCGTCCAATGCTGGGTCCATCTGCGCCGAAGGTTCGTGAAGCTGGCGCGCAACACCAAGTCCCCGATCGCCGAGGCCGCCGTGCGCCAGTTCACTAAGCTATACGCCATTGAGGCGACGGTGCGAGGAATGACGCCACAAACTCGGATCGCCGCGCGACAACGGCACTCCTCCCCGATCATAGCCGCCTTGAAGCCCTGGTTTGAAAAGCAATTGTCAAGGGTCTCCTCCGGCTCTAAGCTGGCCGAAGACATTCTCTAAGGTCTTGCCCATTGGGAAGGGCTCACCCGCTTCCTGGCGATGGCCGGCTCGAGTTCGATACCAACCCGGTCGAAAACGCCATCCGGCCGATATGCCTAATCAGAAAAAATGCCCTGTTTTCTGGACACGAGATCGCGGCCGAAAACTGAGCGCTGCTCTCATCCGTCGTGGCCACCTGCAAGCTCAACGACGTTAATCCCATTGCCTACCGCGCAGATACCTTCGACGCCATCATCAACGGCCATCCGCAGAGCCAGATCGAGGAACTCATGCCCTGACGATTCCGGAAAATGTCATGCCTAAATCCGTAGGCGATCGGCGAGGCGCTTACTGTCTGTCGGTTTTCCGGGCCGTGAGGCGTCCAGCGTCACATTGTTTGGATGTGCCTATAGGTCGAAGTTCACGGGAGATGAACTCAGAGCCTTGGTCGACCCGGATCGTCTTCGGATAGTCAATCTTGCCGCACACAAGGTCGAGTTCATCTGACTTTAATCCGGTCTTTACAACGAACACCCACGCGGATTCTTTCGGAACTGTCGTCCAAAAATCGATGCCAGCTTTCCAGGCAACCTCAAACTGCTCCGGCCCGAGCGAGGAGTACGCAAGCACGTCCCGCTTTCTTGACTAAAAACCGATCGGCGCACCAGCACTTTTCATCGTCGAGACGCTTTTGGCGCCGAGAGGTGACCAGACGTCGGGTGTCACCTTTCCCCTGCAATACACCTTTTTAAGTCCTCAAAGCTTGTGGCCAGCCTCGATTCCATTGGGCACCCCCGTCAAGCGTCCTGCATCAGGTCAATTCATCAGTAATGGTGATACGCGATGAAGCCGCAGCCGGCCAGTAGAAGTTCTTTCCATTTCCAAATGAAGTGCCTCGCCCCTTGTTCCCGGCTAACGCCGGGTGACTTGGACGACACCTGCCGGACCTTGAAACCGTCCTTCCGAAGAATTTTTCCCGCCTCTGCGCGGCTCCTCCTGGATCATGTGTGGACACCCTGCGACCTCCGTATCAAATGGCTTCCATTCCAGCCAACAACCGAAAATGTTAATGTCATCATAGTGCTATCGCGTAGCAATAGTGCCCACCTTCATCCCGCACGGCCCGCCAGCTCCGGGCTTTGGATCAAGTCAAACACACCCGCCCGCATCGACAGTTTCACATTTCGCGCAGGACTGGTGATCGCTGGCGGAACCACACACCCCACGTGCAAAAGGTGGTGATCAGGGAACTCTCGGCCCGATGCGCGCATTTTCCGCGCAAAACCTGGAGAGCATTTCCGATCTGGGCGGAAGGGGCGGGGCGGGGTCCGATAGAGACTTTTGCCGAGCTTCCAGAAATATCCGCCACATGATTTCAAGCGCCACCGGCTCGATCTCGCCCGCGTCTGCAGACTCCGCGTGAATGGATGCACTGCCGAAATCGGCTTCGTCAGAGCCTGTCAGAATGGCAAGCGTATCCTGAGAGAGGGAGCTGCCCGGCTCGCTTCGGATCGATGATGCAGCCATGATTTCGGGCCGATCCGAAATGGGTTCATTCAGCAATCGGTGCGCTTGCAAAAGACCCGCCCCCATACTTTTGGGAAGCGTGCCCTTGATGGCCGTGTCTCTTGCGAGTTTCCGGAACAGGCTCTGAAGCGTGTCGCCGGGTTTCAGTCCTTGAATCAGCGCGTCCCGCCCGTGCCGCTGAAGCCAGAGTGCTGCAACGCCAGCTGACAAGGCGACGGCGAATGATGTGCCCTGGCCCGCGCCGATGCCGTCAATCGCGTCGGACTTTCTGGTGCGGCGCGCACACCAGACGAACTCGCCAGGTGCGGAGAAGTCGACTTCCTCGCCTCTGCAACTTCCTTTCCATGGGGTGCCGGACTCGTTCGTCCCCGCCACCGCAAGACATACGTCATACCGCGCGGGGTAGACGACTTCACGGACGCAGTTTCCCGCGGCAGCGAGGACGATGATGTTTTCGTCCACAGCTTTCTGGATGGCCACTTTCAACGCATCGGACCAGATCCCGCCGAGACTCATCGTGATGATGTGTGCCTTGGTCTTCCGGGCGTCATCCACGGCACGCGCGACAAACTTCTGATTGAGCCGTATCACTGACTTGATCGCCCTGATCGGGAAGAGCGTTGCGCCAGGCGCACTGCCCGTGATCCGCCCAAACCCTGGCGGCATGTGGCTGTCAATCGCGCCCTGGCTGACAATGACGCTGGACGTCGCGGTGCCATGGCCGGGATGCTGTCCAGGCCTGGACAGCAATGGGTCCGTGGCGCCCGGACTATCCCCGAACAGGTTGAGCCCGTTGGCAACATCGATGTTCCGGGTCTCGATGTGTTGGGCAATACCCGTATCAATGTGAGCGATGACAATGCCCGAACCGTCGACACCATGATTGGTACGTGCCTTGTCGACGCCAACATTTCTCAAGGCCCAGTTCAAGTCGGATTGATCCGGATCCGGCTCGTCACCCTCGAAGCAGAATCCCTTGAACATGCCGGCCGCGAAGGCTTCTTCACCTTCGGCACCGCCGATCGCCCAGTCTGAAAAATCGGTTTCGAGCGCTGGTTCAACCGAGCGAAGTCCCATCTGTTCCCTGATGTAGTAGGCAAGATCGAAGGGAGAGCCGGGGAGGGCATCAAATCGTGCTTCGTGTATATCCAGAACGAAGAATTCAGGATGATCCTCGTCCTGAAAAAGAGGCGACAGATCGAACTGTATGGACGCCAATACCTTGCCTGCAGCCTTTTGGATATCGGAGGCAGTCGAGGTGCCATGAGTGCGCAGAATGAAACTCACCGGATTTGGAACATCTTCCGCCGCAGCGCTCATCATGGTCAAGCTTTGGCTTCGCTGAATGCTGGCGAGTTGTTGCTGAGCGGTCGACATTTCATTTTGCTCCGTTTCGGGATGCTGTGGAATGGTGGGGTTTGGACTCTATCTGGCCTGCGGCTTCGGTGCTGATGCGGATGTCGGCCGGGGGCGGCCGCCTGCTGGAACCTGTCGATCCACGTCACTCTCGCGCGATTGAATACGCCCGGATGCGTTTCATTTTCCGTGACGCTGATCACGGTGCAATGTCACTTTCCTGGTAACACTTCGAACAAGCCCGACGCGCTGGCACAGGCAATCGGGGCCGGCCAGTGGTCACAGCGGGCGTCAACCTGTATCCAGTTTGTGCGGGTGCGCGCGTCGTTCAGAAATGCGAGAGACGATACAACAGATGCAGGGCCCCGACTATCTGGAAACCTACGACACGGCACTTGCTGCGATCGAGCGGGGCGAGAATGTCGAATTCCATCAACGCGCCGCTGTTCTTGCTCTGGCCCGTGCGGGGGCAACAGAGCTTGCACTGCAGAAATACTCCGCATTCGATCTTGAGAGATTCGCTGATGAAGACACGCTGTCCCTGAAGGCGCGCCTTCTGAAGGATGTCGGCCTTTTGCGGGGGACCGATCATGGCCGTGATGTCCTGCTGAATAGTGCTGAGGCGTATTACCAAGCCTATTTACTGACCGGAGGCATGTATTCCGGTATCAATGCCGCAACGCTTTTTCTGCTGTCCGGCCAGGCCGAGCGCGCCGAGCACCTTGCGTGTGATATACTGACAGCAAGCCGGGACTCACCTTTGGATGGTACGTCTGAGACTCGCTACTTCCAGATGGCGACCGTTGCGGAGGCCTGGCTGCTGACAGGCCGTGAAGACGCAGCTAAGGCGGCGCTGGAAGAGGCCGTCCGGGAAGATCCTGACAATCATGCGGCACATGCCACCACACTCAGGCAGTTTGAACACATTCTCCGATTCCGGGGCGCGTCTTCAGGCTGGCTCCAATCGTTTAGGCCTCCGGCGGTTGCTTGCTATGCCGGACGCATACAGGGGTTTGGCGCAGACAGTGAAGGGAATGAGAAGCGCGTCAGGGAGGCGGCCAGAATGGCAATCGGCGATGGCCGCTTCGGTATCGCATATGGGGCGCTTGCCGCCGGCAGCGATATCATACTTGCTGAAACCTTCCTCGAAGTAGGATGCGCATTGCGAGTCGTTCTGCCGTGCACGGTCGAAACATTCATGGCTTGTTCGGTTGACCCGTTTGGCGAGGCATGGCGAAAAAGGTGCCTGGCCTGCCTCGAGCGTGCCGAGAGTGTGGATATTGCCACAAATGATGCCTCACTCATGGGGCGGGTAGCTGTCCAATTGGCGGCCGAGTTGGCCATGGGGCGTGCGGTTGTTTCGGCCAGACGGGGGGCAACGGAGGCGGTCCAGGTATTGCTTGCGCCATCTGACAGCAGCCATACCCAGCAATCGCATGAGACATGGCGCGCATCCGGCCAGAACTTGAAGACGCTCATGCTCGGGGAAAAGATCGATTGGCCGAGTACGGCCCGGAGACCGATTGGAGTTCTCGGAGACGATCCCCGTCGATTGGTTGCGATGCTGTTTGCCGATTTCTCGGGATTTGGCCGGTTGGATGATGGTCAGGTTGCGACGGTGGTGCGTCATGTTCAACCCGGGCTGGCGGCCGAGCTGCACGACCGGGGAGACAGCCTGTTGCACGTGAACAGCTGGGGAGATGGCATAATCGCAATGTTCAATTCTGTTCCGGAAGCGGCAGAGGCGGCCATTGCGATGCAGAGATTTGTTCGCTCCCTGGACCTTGCCGCTATCGGGCTTCCCGGAAGTCTCGCCCTGCGTGTCGGGGGGCATTATGGCCCGGTGACGTTTGCCGAGGACCCCTTGACTGGCAGGACTTCGCCTTTCGGGTCCCAGATCGCATATGCTGCGCGGATCGAGCCGTTGGCCATTCCAGGGTCGATACTGGTCAGCGATGCCTTTGCTGCGCGGCTGGCCCTCTCTCCGAGCCCTCATTTGGGCGCATCCTATGTCGGGCGTTATCGCCTCAGCAAAATGCCGGGAAATGCGCGTCTGTACGCACTTACCGACAAGGCCGGCATCGAGGTTACCATTCCCGGATAACAACAGCCCGGACGGAATCCGGGCTGTTTTGTGCTGGGGAATTGGTGATTTCCGTATGGCCTACCCTCCGGGGCCACCACCGTCTCTCGCTTTCGGGTCGATGATTATTCTGGTGAGATGTCGCTCATCCGGATCCGGCGTGTGCACAGACGGAGTAAGCACCAGGTGAAGGTTGAACTTGTGTCGCTGTTCCTCTTTCTTCGTTTCATCCATCCAGAAAGATTTGAAGTGTTCGGAGTCTCCCCTCGACGCGAATGCGAACCTTTTTCCATCAGTGCTGTATGCGCAATTCCCATAGTGAGGATGAAACTTGGTATCGTCGAAACTAAGACACCTGGGATCAACATACAGGGAATCGATAGACAGTCTGAACAAGTAAACTTCCGGCCCCCTTACAGGGAGATCGAACTGAGACGTGCCGGGTGTTCCGGTGCTCAAAATATCATCTCCGACTAAACGATCGGAATCGACCTCCGTTTCGGCTTTGGCAGACGCGTTTTCTGGCAGGCCTCCGGTATCCAAAAATTTCTCGCTGATCACCTTCGCAGTTTCGCCTGTACCCGGAAAGAACTCTTTCCTCAGTCTGAGGGAATTGCCCGAAACTACGATTTCGAACAGCTTGATCGGTCCGTCACCCGGCTGTGGGGATTCGTGATGTGGAATGATATTGAGGTCTTTCCTGAGATCCTTGTGAAGCAGATCTCCACCTTCTCGGTCCTTTACTCGTGCCTTGATGTCGTCAAATGGAGCCCCCATCAGCCCGTTCCTTTCCTTTAGGGTTGAGTGTCCGACCTGGTCAGTTGACGCAGGTCGTGCTCATGACCGGCGAGAAAGACTTCCGCATCCTGCCAGTCCGAGTTTTCCGGGTCGTGGACCCTGAGTTGTTCTATGAGTGGGCGCGTTTCGATAATGGCGGCCTCGGCAGCAGCGGAGTCCTGCTTTGCAATCAGGGTCTCGATCGTGCGCAGGTGCGCCGTGACGATATGCCGGCGGACGCGCCAGTCCGGGTTTTCCATACTTCGGTCAAGCCGAACCAGCATGTCCTTGTGCCGTCTGCGCAAATCCAGAGATTCATCAAGACGTGAAAGGCTCTTCAGCGCTGTGCTGGTCCAGGAGATCGCGTCAGCATATTCCAGCTGCAGCATTACATTCCCAGGATTGGCCTCTGCGATCTCGCGGAAATCAGCCTCAGCCAGCCGGAACCAGTCCAGCGCTGTTGAGGCGTCTCCCATATTCAGATTGATCGTGCCCAGATTGCTGCGCGCAAATGCAAGTTCCAGCCTGTAGGTGTCATTCTCCGGCGCCAACTGATGCAGTTTCCGGGAAAGGTCGAAATAGGCCTGCCAATGGGCGCGTACGAGTTTCAATTCCGGCGCGTCTGATGCAGCGTCGCCCGAGCGCCACTGCCGCCGCAGGGCTTCTCCCGCCCAATACTCGGCCTGTGCAACAGTGAAGAGTGTCTCGGGCGCACCCGCACATGTCCTGGCCAGCCTGTCCGCCAGGTCATTCGACAGGTCAGCATAGCCGAACGCGGCCTGACGGTCGCCGGTGTCGATCGCGACCCTGGTGGCCAGTTGAAGCGCTTTGGCCTTGCGGCCCAGAGCGTCACATCCGAGCTGTTCGTCTTCATCCGAATAATAGTCGAGCGCTTTCTGCGCGACACCCGACAGGGCATCGAGCCGGCCGACGGGTTCAAGACGGTCCCGCAAGTCTCCCAACATGAAATCCACCATGCCCTCGGCCTCTGCCTGTTTGCGCTGTGCAAGTTGGCTGGCCGATACTGCGGCGACCGCCAATGCGCTCATGACTAGGGCAATCAGCGCGCTTCCCGCTGTGATCGCGGTCACGCGGCGATTGCGACGGCGCTGGTCACGTCGGGACAGATCTTCCAGCGGAATGCGGGTGAGGCCGGAGACAAGCTTCAAATAGGCAAGTTGTGCGCCATCGCCCTCCTTGTTGAAGTCGGCAGCAAGCGGTTCTCCATCCTCCAGCAGGCCATCAGGAAAACATGTGGCGGCACTGCCTGTTCCGTTGGCGTCGCTCGGGGCAATCGCCGCCAGAATGGGAGCGTCAGGGTGAAGCGACCTGAATGTTGATATTTCCCGGGCGACCCAACTGGATCTGGCTGCCGCCTCGGAACAGACCACGATCATTGCCTCGGCATTGGCCAGAGCCGAGACGATTTCTGCGCTCAGATCCTTTGCGGCGGGCAGGGCCTCCCTGTCCATGAAGAACTCACCCAGCTTTCGAGCCCTCCCACGCGCCACCGCAGAGGGGATGCGGTATGTCGACAGCTTGCGGAATATTCGCCTCGCATGCCGGGAATCGGAGTGGCTGTAACTGATGAATGCCCTGTATTTACGGTCCTGTCGCATAACGCCTGATCTCCATCAGAGGTTACGATAACATTCCCCGCCAGGAGAGTCATTTGGAAGCCCCAGACTTCCCTAGGAAAATCTGGGGTTTATAACCTGAACTTCACCTGCAACACGCTTCAGCAGGCCCTGGTGTTCAAGTGACCCGAAGGCTCGGGAGGCCGTTTCCCGGCTGGTGTGAATGCGCTTGGCAAGTTCGGAGATCGTTGGGGGAGAAGTGATCACCAGAACTTCGGAGTCATCCGGATCAGGAGTACCGGATCGCAGCAATTCCTGGTGCAGCCGGGTTGGTACGGGCAGGGCCGTCAACTCGGTCAACTGATCGGATGTCCGCGAGAGCCGCTTCGCCAGGAGGCGAGACACGGCGATGGACAGTTCGGCATGTTGCACCATGAGTTCCAGGAATTTCTGACTGGAAACGGCAAGAAGTGCGGCGTCGGAATCGACAACAACTGAAGAAGTTCTTTGCTTTCCTGTGAGGCATCCAAGCTCGCCCACAAGGTCACCGGGGCTGATGCCGGCCAGCCATATCTCATGGCCGTTTTGGGAATACTTGACCGCGCGAAGCACACCGGAGACGACCAGATACAGCGCGGTGTCCGGATCGCCCTGATGAATCAGCGTTTCCGACGCCGCGACGGATCTCCTGACGCTAGCGTCCGCCAGCGCCCGTGCAGCAGGGTGATCGGCGGGAAGATCACAGAACACTGCCCATGCCGCGCTCGCGCTTTCACTCCCAAGCGTCATGTCATTCCTCCCCGCTCGACAACCTTGTTTAGAATAATGAATTCCGGGATAGGGCTTTGCAAGTCCGGGTTGCGACGATCGTCTCCGGGCAGGTGCGGCGCGATGAGACCGGGAGTCGTGCTTGACGCCCCAAAGGGCGAAGAAAGGATAGGTATACCGAACGCCGCGGGCCCGTCTTTTTCTGCCGTACTGATTGCGCGACGTTGAAATACGTTGGAAACACCTTGCAATGCTGGATACGTTTTCGACGATCGCCTACGCCATCGCTGCCGGGTCCATTGGGTTCGCGATGGCTATGGCCGTGACCCTGCCGGATCGGCGGGGTGACCGAGTCCTGTTCTTTTGCATCCTTCTCTTGGCGCTTCTGGTCCATGTACTCGGTCAGTTGCTGATCGTGTCGGGAGCCTTTCGTCTTGCCCCGCACCTCGTCGGAGCAGATTTGTCCATCAAGATGGCATTGGGGCCAGCGGTGTACTTTTATACACGCGCGCTGACGAGTGCCGAAAAGCCGGCATTTGGCGGTGTCGACTGGGCCTGTCTTGCCGGACCGGTCATTGTCATTCTTGTAAGCATTCCGTTCGCGGGCCTGAGCGCGCAGGAGAAACTCGCTCTGGTCGATCCCGCGACGCGAAATCCCGACCATTACAGAATCGCGGTTTTCACCTGCACAGCATCGCTGCTGAGTTTCCTCATTTTTACCGCCATCTATCTCGGTGCCGCGCTTTGGCTCCAACGGCGCCATAGGCGGCAAATGACGGAGCAGTTTGCCAATCTCGAGCGCCGGTCCCTCGACTGGCTGCGCAATATCCTTCTGGTTTTCGCTGGCGCATGGATGTTTTTCGCCTTGAAGCAATTGCTTTGGCTGGGCGGAGTTTCGATTCCGGCCTTCAATATCGCTTTGGCAGTTATCGAATCCCTGGCCATCGCAGCCTTTGCCTTTCTCGGACTGAACCAACCAGAATTGCCGGTCGATCAGGAGACCAGAACGCGCGTTCCGTCTCGTCGACCCATACTGTCTGAAGACCGGCTCGGCCGAACCGCTGCCAAGCTGACGGGCGCGCTGCTCGCGAACAGGCTCTACGCCGACAATGACCTGTCGCTTCGCAAGCTTTCCGATGTGACCGGCGTCACCAAGAATCATATCTCCGAAACACTGTCCCAGCATTTCGGGGTCAATTTCTTTGACTTCGTGAACAGCTACCGGGCTGAGGAAGCGAAACGTCTTTTGGCGGAGACCGACCTCAGCGTACTCGATATCGGACTGGAGGTCGGCTTCAACTCAAGATCCACGTTCAACGCCGCATTCAAGAAACATGTCGGTCAGCCACCGAGTGCCTTCCGCATGAATGCGCGCCATGCGCCTCGGCCGGAAGCTCGCGATGAGGAGAAAATGCCTGTCCAAATGTCCGAATAGCCCCATTCGGACGACAATTTGCCCGATTTTTCCCAGTTTCAGGTCATCGGTGGTCAACGCCGACACGAACTTCCGTTTTCCTGAAAGGGGCCATTTTCGGCATGTCTTCAACCTGTTCCATCCCTGACTCCGCACGCCGCATGGCTCGGCTCGCCGGCCTTGCCTATGTTATCTACACCTTGGCGGGTCTCTACATCACGTTCGGGCCGATCCCGTCCCTTGGCGTACTTTCAGAAGGTGGGGCAGCATCCCAGCCCCTCGAATTCCGCTTCAGAACCGGCCTTCTGGCAGAGACGTTGCTCTACACTTTCGTCTGTGTTTCGGCTGCTGCGATGTTTGCCGTTCTCCGGTCTGTCAGCCTTGGGGCGGCGCTTGTCGCGGCATTTTGCCGGTTAGTTGAGAGCGCCATGGGCGCGACATTCATCGTCATCAAATACGCGGCATTCTCTGCAGCTCTCAATCCGGCACTGTCGGAAGGGGGCGGCGGATCCGTGGTGACACTTCTGCGGGATGTGTATGGCTCGGCCATCTATTTCCTGCTGGTTCCGATGGCTTTGGGCGGCTTCATCTTTTTCGCGCTGTTTTTCCGTTCGCGCCTTATTCCGCGCTGGCTCTCTGGCTGGGGCATGATCACCTATCTGATTGTTGGTATCGTCGCCTCGCTTGTCATGTTGTTCCCGGCCTTGAAGGCTCAGGTCATACTGTTTTTCCTGCCCGGCGCACTGTTCGAATGGGTTGCTGCGGTGTGGCTGCTCTTCGTGGGGGTGTCTCCCCGTGCAGACCACCAGTTGTCAGCCACGCGCGGATAGCGCTCGGAAAGCTCGCGGCGCGTTTCGGGCGTCCGTCCAGGGAGCGCACCGGGCAGGCTGGATTAGGCAACAGATGCGGGCAAGAGGGGCCTGTAGAGTTGCAGCCATCTCAGACTGCATTTGCGAGGCCAACGCGTGTCAAAGTTCAAGGAGTATGCTGAATATGATGCAGTGGGCCTCGCCGGCCTGATCGAGCGCGGCGAGATTCGGATGCAGGAAGTGTTTGAGGCATCCGTTGCGGCCATCCGGGATACGAACCCTCTCTTGAATGCCGTCGTGAATGTGCTCGAAGACGAAGCGGCCCATCAGATCGAGGTTCTGGAGCGTACCGCACGGTCATCGACAACAAGCCCGGTCAGTCTTCGCGGTGTCCCGATAGCCGTGAAGGATTGCGTCGCCGGAATGCAGGGGGTTCCCCAGAAATTCGGAACGCGCCTCACCAGGTCATTCGTGCCGGACCGGGATGAAGAAATCATCCGCCGTTATCGTCAGGCGGGAGCCGTATTTGTCGGCCAGACAAATGTGCCGGAGTTTTCCTCCTCCCTCACGACGGAGCCGGCTTTGTATGGACCGTGCCGGAACCCGTGGGACCTGAACCGGACTGTGGGCGGGTCGAGTGGTGGGTCTGCCTGCGCCGTTGCTGCCGGAATGGTGCCCGTTGCGACCGCAAATGACAGCGCGGGTTCGATCCGTATTCCGGCTTCCTGTACGGGCACCTTCGGCTTCAAGCCGAGTCGCGGCAGGACACCAAACGGCCCGGACGTTTCCGAAATCTGGAACGGCCTGTTTGTACAGCATGTCCTGACCCGGACCGTGAGAGACAGCGCGGCGTTCCTGGATGTGGCACACGGCCTTGACGCGGGAGCGCCTTACGCTGCGCCCGCATTCGACGGCTCTTACCTGCAGCAGGTCACCTCGCCGCCCGGCAAACTCAGGATTGCGTTCAGTACCGAGCCGCTGAATGGCGTGCGCGTGGCGGATGCGTGCAAGACGGCCGTCATGGAGACGGTCGACAGGCTGGAAAGCCTGGGCCATGAGATCGTCGAAGCGGCGCCCGCGATTGAGCACTCGGAGTTCTTTGGTGTGCTGGAGGACATGCTTTGCGCAAATCTGGCATTCGAAATTCGCAATCACTCTGTCGCTCAGGGCGTCGAGATCGGCCCTGAAACAGTGGAGGCTTGCAACAGGGCCATGATCGAATTCGGCGACAGCATGCCGGCAACACGCTATCTCAAATTCTTCGATCTGAAATCGCATTGCGAGCGAGCGATGGGACGTTTCCTTGGTCAGTATGACGCGTTCCTGACACCCACACTGGCGATGGAGCCGGTAGAGCACGGGTTCATTCACGCCGACGGACCGGATCTGAGGCAGTACCTGGATCGTTTCTGGGAGTTCTCTCCCTTCACAGTTCTTGCGAACATCGCCGGAATTCCGTCCATGAGCGTCCCGGTGCATCTCAGCGCTTCCGGACTGCCTGTCGGCGTCCAGTTTTCCATGGCCTATGGCGAGGATGACAAGATGTTTCGTCTGGCGGGACAGCTGGAAGACGCGAGCGAATGGATTCGCCAGAGCCCGATTGTCACGCCTGGATGACCGGGGTTTTCCTGGCGGCGAGCAAAAACAGCAAGAGTGCAAATCCGAAGCTGATCGCGGAGAATGCCAGAACGCCCGCAGGTCCTGTCTGTGCATGCACCAGCCCGCCGACATAAGGCCCGGTTGCAAGACAGGCCAGTTGAACGACCAGGGCGATGACCGCCATGGACCCGTCACGGTCATGCTCCGCCAGGATTCCCATTTGAAACGGAAAGACGAAGTTCAGCGAGAACAGGAACAGGCTGCCGCTCGCAAGATAAATGGCGTAGTCGCCAGCGTTCAACAGCAGGAGCAGGCTGAACGCATGGGCAATGATGCCGAGCGTGAGAAGCAGGTTGCGATGCAGGAAAGGCTGAGATGCGACCACCAGGACCGGTCCGAGAATACCGATGATAGAGGCAAGTCCGAGCGCTCTGCCAATGAGACTTGCGGACAGGTTTGCGTCGGCGGCAAACAGTTCGAAGAATGCCCAGACAGATGAGAAGCCCCAGAAATAAATTCCAAGCGCGACCAGCGCCAGCGCGGCCTTCCCTGTCTCAACGCCGGTATCCGGCGACAGACAGGGTGTCTCCGTCTCCTTGCGCAAGGAGACGGCATTGAAAGTGGTCGGGAAGACTGGAACGACAATCAGCATGGCCACACTTGCCGCGGTCAGTGCGATGAAGATCGCGTCAATGCCGAATTGCTCGGCGAGGTATGAGAAGAATGGAATCGTGATTGCCTGCGCGATCAGTTGTCCGAACGTATAGAAGCCGAAATTCCGATCTGGATTTGCGCTCGCGCAGAGTGCAGCGAAAACGAGTGACACGGCAAAGCCATTTCCAAAGCCTGCCAGAAGGCGCGAGAGCAGGAGATCCGTATAGCCAGCAGACCAGACCGATAGCAGATTGCCCAAGCAGGTGATGCAAATCGCAACAATCAGGATCCTGCGCCAGTTGAACCGGTTCTGGATGCCAAGTGAGGCCATGCAGCCTACGGCGCACCCACCAAGATCCGACATTGCGAGAACCCCGGATTGCTGAATGCTCAGTTCAAATGACTGGCTGATCCGTGAGATGAAGACAGGCAGAGCGCCAAGGGTCAGGGTCGCGATGACACCACAGGCGATGACGGCAAAAAGCGGTATGGCGTTTTGGTGTTTTCCCACTGATCTCTTTCCGGCGTCCGCCTCCGAACTGGGCGGGCCTCGACAGGCTATCGGAAGGAGATGTGACGAGGAGTGGCCAAAACCTCACCACTGACAAGGGTTTAAGCACCAGTTTCGGGCCGCGTCATTCGCTAGTCTTGGGCCGACCTTGGCAGACGAAGTGGGTGAAGACATGCAACAGCCTTCTGTAGCATTCGAAAAGGATGTCGCCACCCTTGGCTCATTTTCGCTTGTTCCGTTCGATCTCGACTGCGATGTTCGCGTGATACATCCATGGGTGAATATGGAATATGCCAGCTTCTGGATGTTGGGAAATTCTTCAGAGGCCGATGTGAGGGCCGAGTATACGAAAATACTCTCCACCGGGCATACGGAAGTCCTGATGGGGTACCACAAGGACAAACCGGTTTTTCTCGTGGAGGTGTATGACCCCGGTCACGAAGAGATCGGTACCCATATCGACCCGGCCGCCGGTGATTACGGTATGCATGTGCTTGTGGGGCCACCTGACGAACATATTCCGAACTTCACGAGCGGCGTATTCTACCTGATCATGAGCTTCCTTTTCGAGGCGCGGCAGGCGAAGCGCGTCTTTGTGGAGCCGGATATCGGCAATGCCAAGATCCACAAACTGAACCGGCGTTTTGGCTTCAGGGTCTTGCAGGAACGGGTTCAGCTGGCGAACAAGACGGCCCAGCTTGAACTTTGCCTGCGCGAAGACTTCGAGCGGTGCAGCAAGGTGCTCGGTTTCTGACAGTGGCTACACTTCCCTGCGCCGAAGAAATGATCGCCGTACAGATTTCAGGCCGCGCTGACGGGGCGAACTTGTCAGCGCTTCAGGGATTTCAGCACGTCGAACGGACTGCTGCTCTCCCGGGCACTGGTCTGGCCTTGATGTGTCCGACCTTTCGTCTTCGGGGCGGAGCGAGCCGGGGCCTTCGTCTCATTTCCCGATGCCGACTTCATGCTGAGGCTGATGCGCTTCTGATCGACATCCACGTCCAGCACGCGTACATTGACGATGTCGCCAGCTTTCACGACATCGCGCGGGCTTTCCACGAAGGAGTCGGAAAGCTGAGAGATGTGGACCAGGCCGTCCTGATGAACACCGATGTCGACGAATGCTCCAAAGGCGGTGACATTGGTGACAACCCCTTCAAGGCGCATGCCGGCTGACAGGTCGGTGATCTTGTCGACGCCGTCCCGGAAGCTGGCTGTCTGGAAGTCGGGCCTCGGGTCCCGGCCGGGTTTTTCCAGTTCGGCGATGACGTCCCGAATGGTCGGGATGCCAAAGATCTCGTCGGCGAAATCGGCAGGATTGATTTGCGACAGCACAGCCTTGTTGCCGATCAATGCTGTCACCGGCTGGCCGGTCGCCTTGGCGATCCGCTCGACCAGTGGATAGGATTCCGGATGGACCGCTGATCCGTCGAGCGGGTCCGTGCCGCCGACGATGCGCAGGAAGCCGGCTGATTGCTCGAAACTCTTGGCGCCCATGCGCGGCACCTTTTTCAATTGCTTGCGTGTCTTGAACGGACCGTGTGCATCGCGAAACGCCACGATGTTTCCCGCCAGCGTCGCATTGAGACCGGACACATGGGTGAGCAGGGGCGCTGAAGCGGTGTTCACGTCCACGCCGACGGCATTCACGCAGTCTTCCACGACTGCGCCAAGGGAGCGGGCGAGCGCGCCCTGGTCCACATCATGCTGGTACTGGCCAACCCCGATCGCCTTGGGCTCGATCTTGACCAGTTCCGCCAGCGGGTCCTGCAGGCGCCGGGCAATCGACACGGCGCCGCGCAGACTGACATCCAGGTCCGGAAACTCGGCTGCAGCGAGCTGCGAAGCGGAGTAAACAGACGCGCCGGCTTCGGAGACCATGAGACTGGCGAGTTTGAGTTCAGGGACGGCCTTCGCCACGTCCGAGACGAGCGCATCCGTCTCGCGGCCCGCTGTGCCGTTCCCGATCCCGACAAGGTCCACATTGTGGCGCGCAGCAAGATCCTTGAGGGTTTTCATCGCGCCGGCGCGGTCATTGCGAGGCGCGTGAGGATAGATCGTGGCGGTCTCTAGAAGTTTGCCGGTGGCATCGACAATCGCAATCTTGCACCCGGTCCGGATGCCCGGATCAATGCCCATCACGGTTTTCTTTCCGGCTGGAGCGGCAAGCAACAGATCCTTGAGATTGCTGGAAAACACCTCAATGGCTTCCGCTTCCGCGCGCGCTTTCAAACGGGCGAGTGAATCCGATGCTCCGGATTTGGCAAGTTTGGTGGACCAGGCCTTCTCGGCCGTTTCCTGCATCCATCGGGCGCCGGCGCTGCCCGAGGCATTGACCCCGAATTCCCGGCAGATGCGGGAGATCGCGTCGCGCGGTGTTTCCGCCTTGCGTGCCTGAATGCCGACACCGACCTTCAGCACGCCTTCCTTCTCCCCGCGCAGCATGGCCAGGGCACGGTGTGACGGCATCTTTTCGAGGGGCTCTGCGAAATCGGCATAATCGCGGAATTTGTCGGCTTCTTTTCCCTTCACGAGCCGGGAATTCAGTTCCCCTGCGTTCCAGACAGTTTCACGGGCATGCCGGGCGAGGCTCGGTGTCTCTGCCATACGCTCGATCAGGATGTCCCGCGCGCCCTCCAGCGCCGCCGCCGCTGTCCCAACGTCCTTGCCAGGATCGACAAAGGCGGTTGCCAGGCGTTCGGGGTCGCCTGCACAGGCGAGCAATTTCTCGGCGAGCGGTTCCAACCCCTGTTCGCGGGCAATGGTGGCCCGGGTGCGCCGCTTCGGCTTGAACGGACGATACAGGTCTTCCAGTTCAACCTTTGTCTCCGCCGCGAGGATGGCCCGCTCCAGTGCCGGGGTCAGCTTGCCCTGTTCGGAAATGGAGGCGAGCACCGTTTCACGGCGCGATTGGAGTTCCGTCAGATAGGCGTGGCGTTCGGCCAGCTTGCGCAATTGCGTATCGTCCAGTCCGCCCGTGCGTTCCTTTCTGTACCGGGCGATGAAGGGGATGGTTGCGCCTTCCTCGATCAAGGCAATGGTTGCCTCGACCTGTGCCGGGCGCACGCCAAGATCGCGCGCGATGATCTGTGCCAGCGGGAAGACTGCAGGAGTGTCGGACAGTTTGACGGCAGGCATGGATGGTCGCTCCTATGGAAGACAGGTTCGGGACACTGCGTCGCGCGCCCGGCGCTTCCGCAAGCCACCCATGTTGAAGAACAAGGTTAATCAAATATTGCCGCCGGCGAGGGCAACGCATCTGCCGTGCGACAGGCCGCTAAACCTCGACTAGACGCTTTCGGACGCGCGCAGAGATCATGTCGAGGGCGACGACGGTCAGGAAGATGACGAGCAGGATGGTGCCCACCCGGTCGTACTGGAACATGTCGAAACGTCCCTTCATTTCCTGTCCGATCCCGCCCGCTCCAACGAGACCGATCACGGTCGCCATGCGAATGTTCCGGTCAAGAATGTAGAGCGACAATCCGGTATAACTGGGCAGGATTTGCGGAAGGACGGCAAGGCGCAGAATTGTGAACGTGCCCGCCCCGGTCGCTCTCAGGGCGTTTTGCGGGCTCTTGTTCGCGGCCTCTATGTCTTCTGCGTAGAACTTTCCGAGAAAGCCGATGCTGTGGAAGGTAAGTGCAAGAATGCCTGCGATCGGACCGAATCCGAAGGCCAGCACCAGAAAGAGCGCGCTGATCAGTTCGGGGATTGAACGGAGCATGGAAACGAACGCCCTTGCGATGACATAGGCAACCGGATGGGGGGAATGATTTTCCGATGCCAGCCAGGCGAGCGGCAGGCTGAGGCCGATGGCGATCAGGCTGGCCCAGATCGCGATCTCGATCGTTTCAAGCATCTTGCCCAGCACAAAGATCAGGTAACCCACCGGCTCGACCAGAAAGCGACGCTCGCTCGAAATCGTGGTCATTTGCAGCGTATCGGGATCGAGCTCCGTGGTCTCGACCGTCACGGTTTCCAGCCGAGACCAGACCGGCAAGACCGTTTCATCAAATCCTTCGATCAAGTCGACCGGGCGTCTTTCGGCAATCGCGATGGGAAACATGTCCCCCGTCACGCTTTCGATGCCTCGCCCGACCTGTGAGGTCTCGGCCTGTCCGGTGACATCCAGGACGAAATGCCCGATCTCGACCAGCATGCGGTCCAACTGCATGCGCTGGGCCGACAAACCTGCAGCAGTCAGCACGATCAGGAGTATGGCGATGGAGCGCCAGCCGAAGGGCTGCTTCAACTGCCAGTTCGGTGCGACGGCGCGGGCAGGGATTGTCGACATTCTATGCCACCTCCCTGCGTACGACGGACGCCCCGGGCGCGATATTGAAGATCGACTGCACGGCGTCACGTGACAAGGCGTCCGGCGGCCCGTCAAAAACAATCTGCCCGTCATTCAACCCGATGATCCGGTCGGCGTAACTTCTCGCCAGATCGATCTGGTGAAGCGAGCAGAGCACAGCCGCACCGCGCTCCTTTGCAGCACGTTTCAGCAATTCCATTGTCTCGGTCGAGGATTTCGGGTCGAGGCTGGCCACCGGCTCGTCCGCCAGAATCAGGCCTGGATCAGACATCAGTGCCCGGGCAATTCCCACCCGTTGCTTCTGGCCGCCTGACAATTGCCCGGCCTGCCGGTTGGCATGGTCTTCGGTCAAACCGACTTGATCCAGAAGGGCGCAGGCCTTGCTCTGTATGGCTTTCGGATAGATTTGGAGTGCGACGCGCCACCAACTCAGCCTGGCCGCCACTCCCGACATGACATTCTGCGCGGTGGTCAATCGGTCGGACAGGCCGTAATCCTGATGAACCATTCCGACGGCCTGCAGGCGCTTGCGGGTAAGGGGCGCGCCGTGGAGGAATATGTCACCGGCATTCACGGGGGTGAGGCCCGCGATACATTTCAGCAAGGTGGATTTCCCTGATCCCGAGGCCCCGAGGACAACGCAGAAACTGCCCGGCGCGACGTTCAGGGAAAAGTCCCGGAGAATGTCGGGGCCGCTCTCATAGGATTTGAATACGTGCGACACGCTCAGGGCAGACATGCTCGGCGCCGCTCCAGAATGATCCGTCATGTGAACAGGTCTAACCGCGCTGGTCCGAGACAGCCTTGCGCAACAACGCGGCCATATAGTCATCGGTCAGGAAAGACGTTGCCTCGATGACGCTGTCAAACAGGGCCTCCCCGGCTTCGGTGTTATAGCGGTCGACGCGTTTGCCGCCATAGCCGCGAATAGCGTCCGGATTGACGCAAGCGGAGTTGTGGACCTGGCTCATCGCCAGTCTGAGCCGGACCTTCGTATCCTCCGGAAGGCCTGTATGCATGGCGATGGGGGGATTGGGAATCGGGGCAGACCTTGCGAGAATTCTGAAGGCTCTCGGATCGAGGCTCCCCTGATTCACGGCCCGCTCGAACGAGACAAAAGACGCGCCCGCGGCGTCTGCATGTCCGTTCTTCAGGGCAAGGAGGCTGTTGGTGTGGCTGCCCGTGATGCGTATGCCCGCCAGATCGTTCAGCGGGTCCACATTTTCCTTCCTCAACAGGGCAAGCGGATAGGAGAAGCTGCTGGCAGAGTGGCTCGATCCGAGCGCGACGGCGTGTCCGGTCAGGTCTGAAGCATCCTGAAAGTCCGAATCCGCAGCGACGAACAGTCCCGCATAATATGTTGAAGCGCCGTTCCGCTCCTCCACGGCGAGCAATTCGGCGCAACCCCGCTCGCGCGCCTCGATATAGGAGGCCGGGCCGAACCAGGCGATATCGGTCAATCCCGCGCACATGCCCTCGATTACCGCTGCATAGCTCTGCCCGGTGCTTACGGTGAAATGCAGGCCGCTGCTCCTCGTGATGGCATCGAACAGGGGCTGGAAGTCTGCCTTTGTGCCGTCTTCCGTCCCGCCATCTGCAGGAATCAGCATTACCCGAACCGGGTTCTTCGCAGTTCCGATGGCGTCGGCCCATGCGGGAAGCGGCGACAGCAACGCGGTGCAAATCATGATGGCGGCGGAGAGGATGCGCATCTCGGTAAACCCCGTTTCACCCGGCGAGCGCATCAATTGATGCGTCGCAGCATTGTCGAATGAGGGCGTAGCATCGGCTTGTGACATTGGTGTTACGGAGTTCATATATCCTTGATAAAAATTGAGTAGTATTCAATCATGCCGCTGTGAATGCGAAGGGATGCTCATGCCGGAGAACAAGACGAAACGGAAATCCGCCACCAAGAAGCGGTCGGATGTCGCGATTGTCGACAATGTGATGACGCGGATCCGTGTCCGGCATCCGTCCCTCGGGCCGAGCACGCGTTCCATCGCCGACTATGTGCTGGAAAACCCCCGCAAGGTTGTGGGAATGTCCGTAACCGAACTTGCCGAGGCGACGGGGGCGAGTGATGGAAGTGTGATCAATTTCTGCCGGCAACTGGATTTGTCCGGCTTTCAGCAATTGAAGCTGAGCCTGGCGCAGGATGTTGTGCAGCCGGTTCAGTTCATCCATGAGGATCTCCAGCCGGGAGATGACACCGGCACGGTGTGCCGCAAGATGTTCCATGCGGGCATTCAGGCACTCAAGGACACGATGTCGATTCTGGATGCGGATGCCGTGTCTGCGGCGGTGGAGATCATTCGCTCCGCCCGGCGGGTCGAGATCTACGGCATCGGCTCCTCCGCGCCGATTGCCGAGGATGCGCAATACCGCATGCTCCGCATTGGCCTTGATGCGCGGGTCGTGGTGGACAGCCATGTCCAGGCGATCAGTGCCTCGAGAACCGGGCCGGACGTGGCCGTGCTCACCATCTCGCACTCCGGCGCAACCCATGAAACGCTTGCGGCAACCCGGCTCGCCAAGGATGCAGGCGCCAAGACGATCATCGTGACGAATTTCTCGAGTTCGCCGCTTCAGGCCTATGCCGATGTGAAGCTGTTCACCATGGCGCGCGAGACCAAATTCCGTACCGAGGCCATGACCAGCCGGATCGCCCAATTGTGCGTGCTGGATGCGCTGATCGCAGCGCTGGCACTGGCCGATTATGACCGTGCCACCGAGACTTTGCGCAAGACATTCGATGTCCTGTCTCTGAAGCGATTCTAGCCGCCACGGCCCTTTGCCAGGGCGTCGAACACGTGAGGCGACCGGGCCGAGGTGAGGATCGCCTGCATGCCGAGCGCCTGTGCGCCGGCAATGTCGGTCATCGGGTTGTCCCCCAGCATGACGACCTCTTCCGGCGCCATGCCCAGCGCCTTGCACCCGAGCTGGAACAGGTGCGGCGACGGTTTCCCTACAATGTCCATTCGGGTTTCGTCCAGATCCACACAGGCGCGAATGGCGGCGAGCAGCGATCCGGTTTCCGGCTTCAGGCCACCATCCGGTGCCGGGTGCGTAAGGTCCGGGTTCGCGACGATCAGGTGCGCGCCAGCCGCCAGGGAGTTCACCGCGCGCTCAAGACGCCGATAGGTGAAGCGCCGGTCGCGCAGCAGGACCACGGTGTCGGCATTTTCCTGTGTCAGGCTCAGACCGAGGTTCCGGGCAATCCCGCGCATGTGGGGATCACCGAGAACCATCGTGTTCACCCCGTTCCAATCTGTTGCACGGTGCAGCGCCTCGATGCCGGCAAGGAGTATTCTGTTGCAGGGGAGTTCTATTTCGTCCCTTTTGAGTGTCACCTGAAAGTCTTCCGGGGTGCAGGTGGAATTGTTTGAGACGATGGCGACCCGCTCCTGATGTGCGCGCAGGAACGCGGCGGCTTCCGGGATCAGGGTGTTCCCAAGCGCGCAGCAGCCATCCCAGTCGACCAGAAATCCGGATGCGGAGCTGCCGATATCGGTGATTTCTTCAAGGCGTTCGGCAGGATACTCATAGGCCATGGTCCACTCCGGCAAGGGCTGTTTCGTGATGAGTTTTCCTCAATAATAAAACCATCATTATGTAAATATCATTCATACAATGTTTTCTTAATCTTCATGGAAGTGTCGCGTTGAGCCTCTAGAGCACCCTCGTGGCAAGGGGCGCCCGCCCGCCTCCGGCCGCGGTCCGCCGATAATGGCGATCCCTGGGGTTAGATGGAGAGACCAGCGATGAGATTTGAGACAAGCAGAAGTTTGAGACTGGGCTTGAGCGCCCTGATGGCGACGGCGGCAATTCCCGCCGCGCTGGCGCAGGAAGCCGAAACCGGGGAGAATTCCCGGCGCCTGGAGACGATCCGCGTGGAAGGCCAGGCCGTCGATGCCTCCGCATCCGACATTGCGGTGGACTTTGCCGAGTTCGGCACGCAGGTCCAGCTGATCAGTTCAGACGAAATCGAGACCGGCGGCTTCACCAATTTCGGTGAACTGGCTTCCGGCCTGATCCGCGGGGCAAACATCGGATATTCGCCGGATGAAGGCGAATTCACCATCCGGATCGATGGCGGCACAGACCGCGATACCCTGCTGCTGGTGGACGGTGCGCCCTTCTTTGACCGTTCCTCCCCACTGGAGGATTTGTGGCCGGCCACCGCGATTGATCCCCGCATGATCGAAAGCGTTGAAGTCTATCGCGGCGGCAACAGCCTGTATTTCGGGTCGAATGGCGGCCTGGGCGTTGTCAGCGTCAAGACCAAGCGTCCCGATGGCACTCAGAAAGGCGAATTCGGCGTCTATGCCGGGTCGTTCAAGACGCGCGAGTATTATGGCAACATGTCGTTCCCGCTCGACAAGGCCGGAAAGCACTCCGTGCTTGTGTACGGACGGTCCTATGAAACCGATGCACACGAGCTGTTCGACGAGTCGGCCTATAGCGACAATGTGCTTGCTCTCGGCGGCCGCCATGAATTCCCGTACAGCTTCAACAGCCTCGGCATCAAATATCTCTGGGACATCGCGCCCGAGACCGAATTGCTGCTTGGCGCCTCCTATACGACGATCGATTTCCGGGATTCCTTCCCGCAGAGCACGGTGTTCCAGCCGAACTTCACCGAATTCCCGATCTATACCGGGGAGTTCAAGCACCGGTTCAGTGACAAGCTGAAACTGAACATCGAGGCGCACTATCAGGACCCGCAGCTGAAGAACAACGAGATCGACGCGCAGATCTGCCAGATCCCGCGCCTCTCTGACCTGTCTGCTGACATCCAGACCCTCGCCGCCAATCAGGGCATTACGGGCTTTTCCACCGCTTCGGAGTTCGAGAGCTTCGCGGCCGGCATATCCGGGCTGGCTGCCGGCTGCGTGACCAATCCGGTCGGCAGTGCAGGCGGTGCCTCGGATGACAACTGGAATGGTGGCAGCTCGTTCTACATCAACCAGGACCCGGACAGCCCGTTCTACGGCCAGCCCTACGGCACGCACGAGAATCCGTTCCCGATCGGCGCTCCGATGGGATACGTCATCCAGTCCACAGCCAGCTTTGGCGATGGCGGCCTGACAAAGGGTTTCGGCACGACGGATCAGCGGGAATCCGGTTATGTCGATTACGGCATCAATGCCCGCGCGACCTATACCGTGAACGATTATCTCGAAATCGTCGCAGGTCTGCAGAATACAAGCTATACTGACAATTCAGACGACTCCTTCGGAGTGCGGGATGTCACCCTGACCAGTACGGGCGTCTATGGCGACCTGCGCGTGACGCTGCCGGTGCTGGACGGCTTCAGCGGCTCCTTCGCGGCCCGTCAGGACTTCAATGACAATTTCGACGACCAGTCGATCTGGAAAGTTGGTCTGCGCCAGGATTTCGGGCGCGGTATCTATGCGCGTGGCTCGGGCGGCACGTCCTACAGCCTGCCGAAGATCGACGAGATCGGGGCCTTCGGTGCCGGATCGAACATCAATCCGGGCCTGCAGCCACAGGAGGTCAACGCTTTCAATATCGGTGCAGGCATCGACGGCGAAATCTTCGGCGGCACCTACAATGTCGAAATCGGCTATTTCGAGACGGAGATCAAGAACCTCTTCTCCAGCCGCGCGGTCGGGGCGGTCTGCTTCGAATATGCCAATGACATTGCCAATCCGCTGTTCAACAATCTGACGAATGACACAGCCGCCATCGAGCGCAATCGCAGCACGATCGTTGCGCCTGACGCCTTCTGCGCAACTGCAGCGGCCGGGCTGAATGATCCGGGCGAGACCGTCGCCGTGAACGCACTGCGCCAACAGGATATTGAAGGCATCACGCTGGATGTCGCCTTCGACTTCGACAAATGGCAAGCCGATTTCAGCTTCACGGACATGGAATCCCTGGAGCCGAACCCGATCTATGGAGTGGCCGCCCGTCTGGATGGCACGACCACCGATCTGGACTTCGTGGTTCCGGGCCGTGCGGGAAGCGCCGAGTTCCGCCAGTCCTCCGAACGGCCGGAATGGACGCTGTCGGGCCTCATTACCTATACGCCGACAGATCGCTGGGTCTTCTCCCTCAATCCGCGTTGGCAGGGGCCGGAATGGGCCTATGCCGGTACCAGCCTTGCGCGGATGGTGGATGAGGACGGCAACCGCGTGGTCGAGGATCTGAATTTCGGTGACTATTTCGTGCTGAACGGCTCGGTCCAGTATTTCATGGGTGAGGACAAGCAGCATCGCTTCCTGATCCGCGGCGTGAACCTTCTGGATGAGGATTATTTCGAGCGGGCCTCCGGTGGCTCTGGCTACAGCCGGGACCGGGCGGTCGTGCGTGGAGAAGTCGGACCGAACGACAGCGCCTATTACCGCCAGTATGGATGGAACGGCAAACCGCGCTCCTTCTGGATCCAGTACGAGTATTCGTTCTAGCCATTCGATGGCCAGGCCCTGTTGCCGCAGGGCCTGGCCTCCACCCCCGATCGAATGGTTCTGGTCACCGGCGAAAAGACCCCCGCCGGTGACCTTTCTCCCTCATGATAGGATGAAAGGAAGCCACATGTTTTCCCGTAGACTGTTTCTGGCATCATCCGGCGCCGCCTTGTGGTTGCCGAAACTGGCCGCCGCGCAGGGCGGCAAACGGCATTTCACACTGGGTGTGGCCTCCGGGTCCCCCCGTCCGAACAGTGTCATTCTCTGGACGCGACTGGCGCCCGATCCGCTTCAGGGCGGGGGCATGCCGGCCGGAACGGCGCAGGTACGCTATCGTGTGTGCTCTGACGAGATGATGCGCAACACCCTGCAGGATGGCGTCGTCGAGACGTCGGACGCCAAGGCGCACTCGGTTCATGTCCGCATCGAAGGCCTCAAGCCGGGACGGGAATATTTCTATCAATTCTACCATGGCGACGAGGAAAGCCCGATCGGCCGGACCCGCACATCCAGCCCGGATGATGCCTCCGCCAGGATCGCGCTGGCCTACTGCCAGCATTACGAGACCGGCCATTATGCGGCCTATCGGGACATGGCCGAATGGCTGCCCGACTGCGTCATCCATACGGGCGACTATATCTATGAGGGCGGGGTCAGCCCGCTCGGTGCCCGGATGCGGGATGTGGGCGGCGGCGAACGCCGACTGTTCGAGATCGTGCGCCAGCATGATGGCGACGAGATCACCTCGCTCTGGGACTATCGCAATCGCTACGCGCTTTACCGCTCCGATCCGCACCTTCAGGCCGCGCATGCCTGTGCCCCCTGGATCGTCGCAATGGATGATCATGAAGTCGACAACAATTGGGCGGCGCAAACCCCGCAGGATCCGGAAAAGCAGACGCCCCTGGAATTCCAGGTTCGAAAATACATGGCCTTCAAGGCCTATTATGAGCATATGCCCATCGAGCAGCCGCCCATTTTGAGGGACATGGAACCCGCGCTGCAATTGTACGGCAAATATGTGTTCGGGCCGGCGCAGGTACACCTGCTGGATACGCGCCAGTTCCGGTCCGACCAGCCTTGTGGTGATGGCCGCAAGCCGTATTGCGACGAGGCGCTTGATCCATCCCGCACCATGCTTGGCCAGACACAGGAGACATGGCTGACTCGTGAACTGAAACGGTCGGACGCCGCCTTCAACGTGATTGCCACGCAGGTTTGGTTCACGTCCTATCGCTACAATGCGCCGCCGGATGGTCCGGTCACCAATCTCGATTCCTGGGACGGCTACCCCGCTGCGCGCGAACGTCTGAATTCCGTCCTGGCAAATGACGTGTCCAATCCGGTTTTCCTGACCGGGGACTGGCACACCGCCATGGCCTCCACACTGTATGAAAAGCCGTTTGATCCCACGTCACGGCGACTCGGGCATGAATTGGTGGGGGGGCCGATTTCTTCCTATTGCCCATGGGCGCGGGACATGGAGGTCATGCGGGATGCCAACCCGCACGTGTCGTATCTGAATGGCAAGAAGCAGGGCTATCTGCGGGCCACTTTCACGCGTGACACGTGCCGGGGCGAGTTCCGGGTGGCTGAGGATTCGGGGCGGCCGGACTCGCCGGTTTTCACCGACACCGACATCCGGACTGCGGATCTGTAGGATCGGCCTGGATGGCTGGACAATCCGCTGGCAACCTGTTGAAGGCGAACGGGTTTCCGGCACCGGTCCGGCCGCGCATTTCATGCGAGGGAATGCGCGGCCTTGACGGAGCGCGTCAATACTGGATGCCGATCCGGAACATCACATTGACGTCGCCTGACTTGCTGGCCTTCTGATCGGTCAGGGGGACAGCACCATAGAGGGAGCCATGGAAGTTGCCCCCCATCCGGAAGTCGAAGCCTCCCCCCACGGACGCAAAGGTCTCCTCGTCTCCACCGCGCCGGTTGGCGCCATACCCCAGATCGGTTGACACGAAGGGCGATACAGCGCCGCGGTCTCCAAACAGTACGGGCTTGGTGTAGAGGCTGTTGCGGAGGATCAGCCCGGAATCATAGGCTCCATCATCCAGCAGATATCCGCGAACCCCGGCATTGCCTCCCAGTGATTTCTGTTCCGTATCGATCAGGACATCGCTGGCGATCTGGGCAGAGATGTCATTGCGCAAGACGAACAGGTCATTGACGTCTGTCGTTCGGCTGAGGTCCAGATTGCCATAGGTATAGGCGGTGTCCGTGACTCGCCCGGATGTATAGGCCGAGAAGGCCGAGACCGTGTTCGCGCCGGACAGGCCCCCCGGGGACACCCGCATTTCGGCCCGGACATTCGTCGTGCCCAGCTTGTCGACGAAGGTGTTGTCCCAGCCAGCATAGAACTGAACGACTTCAGCCGTATTGCTGACGGCCAGAATGGAATCGAACCGTCCTTCCAGCGTCGCCTTGCGGTATTCGATGCCAACCCCCACTTCGCCGGACCCCGGCGGGAGTGTCAGTTCCGAGGCGACCATCCGGTAGCCGACGGCTGCCTGCTGGACCTTGGACCGGATTTCGAAAGGGTCAGACAGTCCGTTCGACTCGACACTGGCCAGCAACACCTCGACTGCGCGCCGCGGCTTTGTCGGCACAAAGGCGCTCACCAGATGGCTTTGATAGTCCGCATGACCCCCAAAAGGCGCCAGCCCATTGTCGAGCACATCGGTGCTCGTCGCCAGCTGGTAGGTCAGGACAGATCCGGTGCCAAGCGCGTCGCCCAGCGTCGCGGACGCCCGGAAACGGGTACGCCCGGTAGATTTGGTGCCGAAATTGTCAATGCCTGCCCGAACCAGCCAGGGGCGGGCTTCCTCCACACGGACGGTCAGGTCGGTGGCGCCGGACGCCGTGCCGGGGGCAAAGTCCGCCACGACATTCCGGAAGGGGGATCTCGACAACCAGTTCAGATCATCCGCCAGCGCGTCCGAATTGATCAGGTCTCCACGCTTCACGCGAATTCCGGCGAGGGCCTCCTTCGGGGTCATGCGGCCCGCGGCGATGGCGGCGCGGTCTCCAATGCGGAACTCCTGTACGCGCAGCTGCAGCACACCGCCGGTGACTTCCTGGGCCGGGGTGGAAATGGACACGAACGGCATGGCGCGGGCGCGCGCCCAATTGGCCACTTCGGCCTCGATTTCGGCGATCAGACGCAACGAAATCGGCTTGCCCATATAAGGGGCGAGCCGTGCCCGGAAGGCCGGGTCATCCACCAGCGGAACGCGGCGCGTGTCGATCCCTTCGCCGGTCGCGGCCGTCTCCAGCACGGAGTCTGAATCCCTGAGAAACACCAGGCCCATGAGGGGGCCGGCAATCGGGGCAGGGTCCGCGCGTTCCGGTACAAGGTTTGGCGGGACGATCACTGCGCGATCCTGTTCGAACTCGACGAGCGGATCGGTCTCGATCGGCGCGGCGAGTGCGGGGGCAATGCCAGCCATCAGGGCGAAGGATCCGAGGGCGACGGATCTCATGCCGCGTGGGGGAGCCCCGGCCAGAGATACGGCGGTCCGGGCAGATGTCTTGACCAGCATGCTCTCTCCATTTTCTGTCGTAAAAGTCATTGTTCAAATCATGTCGCGCTAGGGTGTGAACCGGATGCGGTCATCGACCACCTGGTTGAGGGGGTGCGGCATGTTGGAACAGTCTTTTCCATCTTCGCCATTCCCGCACGGGTTCATGTCGGTCTTGTTCAGGGTGCCATCCTCTGACCTGGACGGACCTATCGGTTCGAGCTCGAGAGTTCCCGTATCGGTCAGTTCGTCGATGCTGGGGTCTTCCTGTGGCCAGTCGACCGGGCTTGTCGGTGCGATGAGGGTGAGTGTTCCGTTGACGAAGGTGATCGTGTAGTTCGGATTGGCTGCGCCGCCGGGGATGATCTGATAGCTACCGGCATGTACGGCAGAGATTGCCTCTCCGCCAAAGTCGATGGCGCCGAGCACGGAGGCATCGTCACCGCCGGTCAGGCCTGTCAGGGTGACTGTATACGGCCCTTCGAAGACAGCCCCGTCCACAATCTTGCTCTGATCATCCGCAGTGACGGTCAGGGCCGCAGGCGTGATGGTCAGGTCATTGCCGACATAGGTGAGCGTGTAGTTGGCATTGGCACCGAGGCTGCCCTGTCCGATGGCATAGGGGCCGCCATTGACCGTCTCGCCGGCCGCGCGGGCCAGCGCGCCGGACAGGACGCCCGCCTCGGTGTCGCCTTCGGCCAGTCCGCTGCCGCCGATTGCATAGGTCAGGTCGGGGTCGACCTCGCCATAGATCTTGGTCTGGGCGTCTGCGAGAATGGTGATGGCGCGCCGGGCCACATCGAGGGCGCCGTCGAGATAGGTGATGTCGTAATTTCCGGAGGTGAGACCGGAAGCGGTGATGACATAGGTCCCGGCATCCCGGGCGCCCTGGGCATCCCCGTCATAGGTCAGCGTGCCGCCGAGAACGGAGCTGTCTTCTCCGTCGACAAAGCCGTCATAGGAGACGCCATTGCCGCCAGCATAGGAGAGCCCGTCATAGGTCTTGCTGTCGTCAGCAGCGGTGATGGTCAGCGACGCCTTCTCGACGTCGAGCGATCCGTCGACATAGGAGATGTCGTAGTTGCCTGAGGTCAGGCCGGAGGCTTCAATGACATAGTCGCCGGCATCCTTCGCGCCCTGGGCCGAGCCGCCATAGGCAAGGGCGCCACTGAGCACGGACTCATCCTCGCCGCTGACAAAGCCGTCATAGGTGACGCCATTGCCGCCGGCATAGGAAAGCCCGTCATAGGTCTTGCGGTCGTCGCTTGCCGTGACGGTCAGCGATGCCTTCGCAACACTCAGCAGGCCGTCGACATAGGTAATGTTGTAATTGTCAGCCGTCAGGCCGGACGCTTCAATCGTGTAGGTCCCCGCATCCTTCGCGCCTTGCGCGGATCCTGCAAAGGCAAGGATGCCGCCGAGGATCGAGGTGTCATCGCTGTTGACGAAGCCGTCATAGCTGACGCCATTGTTTCCGGAATAGGTCAGGCCATCATAGGTCTTGCTGTCATCATTCGCCGTGATGGTCAGCGAGGCCTTCGAGATGGTCAGGCCGTCCGAGCCGTAATCGACATAGACAAAGCGGTCATCCGCAGCGGAGACTTCCACATTGCCAGCATCGCCAGCATAGGCGTAATACCCGGCGCCGGTGGTTTCGGAGATGCCACTGCCCCAGGACAGGGTGACATTGTCAGTGCCGACGCCATCCAGCGTAATTTCGTCCAGTGAGGGATTGGCGTCGCCATACGTCTTGGTGGTGTCGCCGGAAAGCCGGACATAATCATCATAAAGATAGTCGGGATTGATGCTGCGCAGCATCATGTAGCCGCCATTCTGGCCAATGACAGATTTCCCCCAGTCCGACTCAAAATCCCAGCCCGCATCGATGAAGGTGAACGGATCGGTCATTTCCTCCGTCGTCAGGCCAATGCCCTTGCCGGTGTCATTCTGGCCGCTGGTCTCGGTGTTGTAGAAGGAGTTCGTGACGGAGGCGCTACCTGTCTGGAACGCCACCAGGCCGCCGGTTTCGCTGAGGCCGGTCACTGCGCCGGTAGCGTAGGTATTCAGAATCTTACCGTAATTGTAAGTCACCAGTCCAGCACCATATCCGGTGGCGATGGCATCGCCGGTCGCATAGGCGTTTGTTATGGTGCCATGATTGGTTGCGGTCAGCCCGCCGGCAATCACGCTGTCGGTTGCGTCGCCGGTGGCAAATACATTTGCAAGATCAGCATAATTTATCCCGACCAGCCCGCCAGCATAGGATCCTCCTATGACATCCCCGGTCGCGTATGAGTCGGAAATCATTCCATAATTGAGTCCGGCCAGTCCGCCTCCGACAGTAGAGCCGGTCACGTCCCCGGTATTGTAGGTGTTGGAAATCGTGCCTTGATTGCTTCCCACAACTCCGCCCACGAACAAATTGCCGGTTACCGATCCGCCAACCAGGCCGACATTCTCGATGACGCCACGGCTGACCCCGAACAGGCCTGCATATTCCTGGGTGGGCCTGTCTATTACCAGGCCGGAGATGATATGGTCCTGACCATCGAAATGTCCTGTGAAGACCTGGCTGGCATCGCCGATTGGGTCAAAGCCAAGTCCGCCCCACCAGCTCGCGGTGCCGGAGGCGTCAATGTCAGCATCGAGAGCAAAGCTGGCGGAGACAAGTGTATCCACGCCCTGCAGGCCATAAATGTCGATAAGCGTGTAGGGATCGGCCTCGCTGCCACCTCCGGAAGTAGCACGCAGGAAGGTGCCGCCAGAGAGGCGGAAGTCGAACACGTCAAAGTCTGCCAGCGTGCCGGTCTGGCTCCAGCTGCCACCGGCCAATTCGAACACGCCATTGGTGCTGGAAATCACTCCCGCATCAGTGACATTGCCATTGATCACGAGCGTGCCATCGGTCCATGCAACGCCGCTGGACAGGTCGATATCGCCCGCCGCACTGCCCGGCGTCGAGATCGTGCGGCTGCCAGACAGATCATAGCCGAACTGGGTCGAGTAGAGCCCGCTGATGTCGATGCTGGCGGTGTAGCTGTCATCCACTGTCGATGTCAGGGTCAGCGTGTTGCCGGTCTGGGTTCCCAGAACGAGGCTGGCATCTGCGCCGTCTGGCAATTCATACGCGCCAATATCGGTCAGGGCTGCGCCTGAACCATCATAGGCGGTGCTCAGGGACAGCGGGGTCAGGAAGCTGCGCAGCAGGGGGGCGGTATCGCCATCATAGATCCGCCAGACAGCGCCGGTGCCGCCCTCATCGTCAATGTCCCAGCCCGCATCCGTAAATGTGGACAGGGACTGGATCTCTTCCGTCGTCAGGCGGGTTCCCTTGCCACTGTCACTCTGGCCCGTCGTCTCGGTATCGTAGAAGGAGTTCGTGATGGAGGAGGCGGGGCCCTTGTATCCTACGAGGCCGCCAACACGGCCGGTGCTGCTCTCTTCGCCGGACACCGCTCCTGTTGCATAGGAATTCGAGATTATGTATTGATTTTCTCCAACCAGACCGCCCAAGAATAGTCTGCCGGTGACGTCTCCTGTGGCATAGGCATTGGTGATCGTGCCACTGTTGCTGCCGGCCAGTCCTCCAACGTACAGTGTGCCTGTTACGTCGCTTGTGGAGAACACATTGCTGATCGTGTTCGCACCGATCCTGCCGATCAAACCACCAACATAGGTGTCTCCGGTGACTTGACCGGATACGTAGACCGAGGAAACGTTGCCGTAATGTCTGCCAACCAGTCCGCCGACATGGTCGTCGCCCGTCACTGAAACATCGACCAGGCCCAAATTCTCGATCGTACCATCAGAATCACTGATCAGGCCGACAAAGTCTTCTGTCGGCCTGTCTATCGTCAGGCCGGAAATGGTGTGGTTCCGACCATCGAAATTGCCGCTGAAGGCAATGCCTCTCTGCGCAATCGGGTCAAAGCCAAGTCCGTCCCACCAGTTCACGGTGCCGGAGGCGTCGATATCATTTGCGAGTGCGAAGTCTGAATTGCGCAGCGTGTCCATACCCTGCAGGCCGTAGACATCGGTGAGCGTGTAGGGATCGGCCTCGCTGCCATCACCGGAGGTGGCACGCAGGAAGGTGCCGCCGGAGAGACGGAAGTCGAACACGTCAAAGTCTGCCAGCGTGCCGGTCTGGCTCCAGCTGCCGCCAGCGAGCTCAAACACGCCATTGGTGCTGGAAATCACTCCGGCATCGGTGACATTGCCATTGATGATCAGCGTGCCATCGGTCCAGGTCACGCCGCTGGACAGGTCGATATCGCCCGCTGCGCTGCCCGGCGTCGAGATCGTGCGGCTGCCCCCCTGCAAATCATAGCCGAACTGGCTTGAGTAGAGCCCGCTGATATCGATGCTGGCAGTATAGCTGTCGGCGTCCGATGAGGTGAGGGTCAGCGTATTGGCAATCTGGGAGCCGAGCACGAGGCTGGCATCGGCGCCGTCCGGCAGTTCATAGGCGCCGATATCGGTCAGGGCGCTTCCCGATCCATCGTAGGCGGTGGTCAAGGTCAGCTGCGTCAGGAAGCTACGCAGCAGAGGCGCGGTATCGCCATCATAGATGCGCCAGACAGAGCCGGTGCCGCCCTCATCATCAATGTCCCAGCCTGCACCCGTAAATGTGGACAGGGACTGGATCTCTTCCGTCGTCAGGCCCGTGCCCTTGCCGGTATCGCTCTGGCCCGTGGTCTCGGTATTGTAGAAGGAGTTCGTGACGGAGGCGCTGTCTACCTGGAATGCCACCAGGCCGCCGGTATCGACGACACCGGCTAAAGCGCCGGTAGCGTAGCTATTCACGATATCACCATAATTGTAGGCGGTCAGTCCGCCAGCATACGCGGTGGCGATTGCATCGCCGGTCGCATAAGCGTTGGTGATATTGCCATGATTGGTTGCCGTCAGTCCGCCTGCGATGACGGTGTCGGTTGCGTCTCCGGTGGCAAACACATTTGTGAGGTCACCATAATTAACCCCGACCAGTCCGCCAGCGTAGGATCCGCCCTTGACGTCGCCGGTCGCGTACGCGTCGGAAATCGTTCCATAATTTAGTCCTGCCAGTCCGCCTCCGACAGAAGAACTGGTCACGTCCCCGGTATTGTAGGCATCGGTGAGCGTGCCCTGATTTTCGCCGACCACTCCGCCTACGAATGAATTACCGGTCACCGATCCGCCGACAATCCCGACACTTTCGACGACTCCGTCATTGACCCCGAACAGGCCTACATACTCCTGGGTGGGCCTGTCTATAACCAGGCCGGAGATGACATGGCCCTCACCGTAGAACTTGCCCGTGAAGGCCTGGCTGGCATCGCCGATCGGATCAAAGCCGAGTCCGTCCCACCAGTTCACGGTGCCGGAAGCATCGATGTCATCCCCGAGCATGAAGACGGAGTCGGGCAGGGTGTCTGCACCCTGAAGACCGTAGACATCGATGAGGGTGTAGGCAGCCTCACTGCCATCGCCGAAGGTGGAACGCAGGAAGGTGCCGCCTGAAAGGCGGAAGTCGAAGACATCGAAATCTGCCAGCGTACCGGTCTGGCTCCACGCGCCACCGGTGAGTTCGAACACACCATTGGTGCTGGAGATGATGCCGGCATTGTTGACATCGTCATCAATTACAAGCTTGCCGTTTGTCCAGGTCACACCATTGGACAGATCGATTTCGCCTGCTTCGCTGCCGGGTGTGGAAATGATGCGACTGCCGCCCAGCAGATCGTATCCCAGCTGGGTTGAGTACAATCCAGTGATATCGATGCTGGCGGTGTAGTCATCTATCCTTCTTGAGGTCAGCGTCAGCGTATTGCCGGTCTGGATTCCCAGGATCAGGCTGGCATCGGCGCCGTCCGGCACATCATAAGCGCCGATATCGGTCAGGGCGGCGCCCGACCCGTCATACACGGTGCTCAAGGTGAGCTGCGTCAGGAGGCTGCGCACCAGCGGGGCGGTATCGCCATCATAGATGCGCCAGGCAGAGCCCGTGCCGCCTTCATCATCAATGTCCCAGCCGGCATCGACGAATGTGGACATTGTCTGCATTTCGGTCGTCGTCAGGCCGGTGCCCTTGCCTGTATCACTCTGTCCTGAGGTTTCGGTATTGTAGAACGAGTTCGTGACGGAGGCGCTGTCTCCGAGAAACCCGATCAGGCCGCCGGAATTGATGCGGCCTGTTACCAGGCCCGTGGCGTAGGTGTTGCTGACGCTGCCATAATTGGAGACGATCAGCCCGCCCGCATTGTCAGACCCGGTTACATCGCCGGTGGCGTAGGCATTGGTGACATTGCCGTCGTTCAGCGCAATCAAGCCACCTGCGTTGAGTGTATCGCCTACGTCACTGTTGGCAAAAGCGTTTGAGATATCTCCGTAGTGAAAGCCAACCAGCCCTCCGGCATAAACGCCCCCTGATACATTGCCGGTTACATAAGCATCGGTAATTGTTCCATAGTTGATGGCTGCCAGGCCACCGATGACGGAATTGCCTCCTACGTCGCCGGTGACGAAGACGTTAAACAACGTGCCGTGGTTTTCCCCGACCAGTCCGCCCACCAGGTCGCTGCCGTTTATAAATCCATCGACAAGGCCGAGATTCCGGATCTCGCTGAATTCGGCGAGCTCGTTGAACAGGCCAAGCGGACTTGTCGTGTAGTGATCTATGACCAGGTTGGAAATTGTGTGGCCAAGGCCATCGAAAATGCCTTCGAAGTATTCTCCGTTGCCCAGAGGCGAAAAGCCGCCGCCATCATTCCAGCCGACAGTGGCGCTGGCGTCGATGTCGGCACCAAGTACATAATAGCCGGACACGGACGTGCCGTCCCAGGTTCCGTTTATTCCTTGCAGGTTTGTTGGCGTGACACTGGATTGGGAGCCGAGACTCGTGATGATTGTGTAGTCGATCACGGTGCCGTCGCTGCCCAGCTTGGTGCTGAATGATCCATCCGAGGTCAGATTGATCGCGGCGTTGACGTAATAGTCGGCGGTGTTGCCGGCCGCAATGGCTCCCTGTCCATACTCCAGCGCAAGTCCGCCGCCATTGTCTGAGCTGATGCTCTGGTTTACAATTATGTCTCCGTGGGCGGTGAGTGTAAGCAGGGATTCGGTCGACCAGCTGATTGAGCTGTTGACGATGATGTCTCCGTTTTCGGAGCCACCATCATTTGTAAATATGTGGACATTGCCCATCGACAGCGCCTCTTCCACGGTCGCGGAATCTATCACTGAAGGCGGGCTAATTGGTTGGAAGCTTACTTCGAATTCGGTATCCGCGGAGCCTCGGACAATGATTCGGGAGTTGCTGTTTTCGTCTGAGATTGTGAGATTGTAGGGATCGAGGAGCAGGGTGCCTGCGCCGCCTGGTCCGCGCAGGTCTGTGAGGCCGGTATAGTCGAGGAAGGCCTTTCCGGAGACTTCTGCGTCACCGCCGGTTCCGCTGCCTGCGCCGCGTGCGGAGATGTTGCCTGCAAAGCTGGTGGCCTCTTCTGCCCAGAGCACGACCTGGCCGCCATTGCCGGACCTGGTGGCGTCTGCGCGCACAAGGCTGTCGGCATCGAAGTAGAGCGTGTCAGCGGTCTGCAGGCCGGGGGCGCCATGCTTGTTGCCGCCGATCCGGACCGTCCCGCCGTCCGTCTCGCCGGACGCATCGATCCGGCCGCCCACAACGGCGATGTCGGTGCCGGTGATCGTGACAGAGCCGCCCTCGGTACCGGTTGCGGCGATCTCACCGCTGACGCTCACCTTGCCGCCGGACAGGATGACATCCCCGCCGGTTCCGGACATGACCTGGCTCGGCGCAAGCAGCAGGGAGCCGGTATCGGAGACCGATCCGTCCATGCCGGAGGCAGCAGACAGGGCCTGCATGCCGGGCGCGTCGGCAGAGCCCGCCGCGGACGCCGGCAGCGTCGAGGCCGCCCCGCGCGAGGCCGCCAGGGTGACCCCGCCTGCGACAGTGACCTTGCCGTCTCCTGCCGTCAGGAAGATGCGGCCATCGGAGTGCGAGACGCCGGTGGCGCGGATCGTGCCGCCGGTATTGCCGGCCAGGGCATAGATGTTGCCGCCATTGGCGCGCAGCTCGACACTGGCCGCCTCGATTTCCCCGCGCGTCGTGGCAGATGTGCCCGAACCGCCAACCCGGACCTGCAGCTTGCCATCCCCGAGCGAGCCATCGGTCAGCAGGACATCATAGCCGGCCGCCATGCCGGCGGTGCCCTGGGCCGCTTCGAGCGTGCCGGCATTGGTGACCTCGCGCGCGATGAGGAAGACATCTCCCTGCGCGGCGGCGATCTTGCCGAGATTGATGATGGAGGCATCGGAGACGCCGGAGAAGTCGAGATCCCCGCCCGCCAGGAAGGCGGCGGTGTCGACATCATGGGTGGCCGCAATGAAGGAGCCGCCGACATCGACGATGCCGGTCTGTCCGACGACAATGCCATTTGGGTTGATCAGATAGATCGTGCCGGTCGCGCTGAGCAGGCCGTCCAGGCTGGAGAGGCTGGTGCCGGTGACCCGGTTCAGCGTGGTGCCGGAGCCATTGAGGAAGGTGACCGTATTGTCCTGGCCGATCGAGAAGTCGGTCCAGTCCAGGATGGCCTTGTCGGATGACTGGGTGATCGTCATGGCCGGGCCGCTGGTGGCGATGGCGGCATCGCCGCTGACCAGGGTGGCCTCGCCGGGCAGGACGCCCTGGCCATGGGCAAGCGGGGCCACGGTCACGAGCGAGGACTGGGCCAGCAGGCGCAGATAGGTCATGCGCCGGGATGAGGGGCGGTCCTGCAGGGAACCGTCCAGGACATGCGGGCCGCCCGCCGAACCCGGGCGCTCATGAAGTATGCGACGTGTCATGGAAAAAGGACGTGATGTGTTTTCCAGACCTCCGCAAGAACCCCTCATTGCAGCCACGTCTCAGAAGAAAACAGGGGATACACACAGACCTGTCCGATATGTCCGGCACCCGGATTTGGCTGCAAGCCGGGGTGTTTGGGAGGCCGAAACTCCACCCCCGCACAGGCCCTGCACCGTGTAGGGATCAAGTAATTCGTTCGGCATGTGCCACAGGTGTACAGTTCTTTTTTGCGGACCTCGACAGGTCTCCGGACAGAAGATCCCGAGGCAGCTGATGCCGCACTGGACGGGTGCCGACGCAGACCGTGTGGACACCGAAATCCTTGCCGGGGTGTCGCAGGAACAGGGGGGCGATGGGTTGGTTTCGGGCGCCCACAGCCCGTCATTCAGAGGACATCAAGCCTGCCTTGTCACCATATCCGGTGACCTCCAATCCGGGCAGGATCGTGTCGGGTCTCTGCGGCCTCAGGGAACAGATGCCCAATTTTCTGGCGGGCTGCGGCAACAATCCGTGCGGCGCACGTCAAGACTTGCTCAGGGCTGAAATGGTCATCTTCAGTGGTGAAGCGGCCTGCACCTGGCTGAAACGCGCTGAAACGATTTGCGACGGAATGAGACGGTCTTGAACCAGGGATTTGAGAATCTGCCACCCGCTGACTACACGGTCAGCGAGACCGAACGACAGGCCATCGCGGCGGCAATCGATGTCGACGAGCTGACCCGGACGGCGCTCGAACTGGGCAATATCGACAGTCCGTCCATGCAGGAAGCGTCCGCCGCGGACTATGTATACGAGTGGTTGGACCGGGAAGGATTCCGGCCGCGAAAGGTCGGCGCGACACCGGAGCGCCCGAACATCATCGCCACCTATGGCGGCCGGGGTGACGGGAAGAGCCTCCTGTATACAGCCCATCTCGACACCGAGAGCCCGACCTGGGATCCGGATCTGGACGCCCAGAAATTCCGGCCGGAAACGCTGGCCAATCCCGAATGGAACCGGTGCTGGCTGCAGGATGGCGCCTTTCACGGCTATCCGATTTCGAATGACCGCGGCCCGATGGTCTGTTTCCTCATGGCCGCGAAAGCCTTGAAATCATGCGGAATAGATCTGTCTGGCCGACTGTACCTCACGGCCTCGCCCGGTGAGATCGGGCCGGAGCCGATCGAGGAAGCGCGCGGCGTCCAGTATATGGGCAAGGAAATCGGGACCCATTATGCCTTCTATCATGGCGGCGTATCACCGGATTACGCCATCGCCGCAGAAGGCTGTGATTTCGGCCTCACCTGGGTGGCCTGCGGATATGCGGTCTTCAGGGTCCAGTTGTTCGGGGAAGGCGTGTTCACGCCCTTGCTGGACAGTCCGGAACGGGCTTCTGATCACCCCAACCCCATTTACCGTCTCGGCGATGCCGTGCAGGCCCTCCTCGACTGGGGGCGCGCCTATGAGGCCGACAATGTCTACGTCTCTCCCGGTGGCACAGCCCGGCCGAAGACCCAGATTTCCTCCGTCCGGGGCGGTGTGCCCTATGCGTTCGGAGCCGGCACCGAGATCTGTTCGCTCTATCTGGAAGTCGGCCTGCCGCCCCATGTCGAGATCGGGCAGGTGCACCGCAGCCTCGAACGCCATCTGCGCGCGCAGCAACTCGGTGAGTTCGAAATCGAGCCCATGGTGGTCCGGCACGGCTTTGCGGCCGATGAGGCACGCGTGGCTCCGCTCGTGGCGGCGGTCGATGCGGCCACCCGCGACACGCTTGGCGAGCCCCTGCAGCTTGCGCATCCGGTCTATTCCAGCATGTGGCGAGACCACAATGTCTTCAACATGAACCGAATCCCGGCCGTCACGACCGGGTTCCCCCGATGGCGCCCGACCCCGGACGACATGGTCAAGAGCACCTTGATCTACGCGCTGACCGCGCTGTCCGTTTGTGGTCGGGCGTCAGAATCGGGTGGCAGGGACGCATTGCGCAAAACCGATGTTTATGGCGAAAACCCGTTTTCCAAGGAGGCACACGCCGAACGATGAGAGCTGCAATTCCCTTCAAGGCCGGCAGCCAGCTGGTGGCCATGAGTTCGCTCGAACTCCTGCTCGCGGCAGCGACCTATTCCTCGCTGGGCGTGGTGCTGCCCTTCATGGTGATGGATCTGGAGTGGAACTGGGCGCAGGCGGGGTTCGGTTTCACTGTGCTGGGGGCCGTGACGGGACTGGCGTCTTCGGTGCCGCCCTTGCTGATCCGGCGGCTGGGGGTGCGCAATACCGTGCTGCTTGGCGGCGTCCTGTCCGGTATCGGGCTCTATCTGCTGCATGGGGTCAACAGCCTGCCTCAATACTATCTCGCTGCCGCCATTTGCGGCCTGGCCTATCCCATGATGGCCTCCATTCCCACGACCTTTCTCGTCAGCCGATTGTTCAAGCGTCAATCGACGGCGCTGGGCGTTGCGGCCACGATCAGTGGCATGGGCACCGTGGTCGGCCCCTTGATGGTTCTGGGCGTACTGGCGCTTGAGGGGCAAACCTGGCGCAATTACTGGGAGTATCAGGCACTCCTGATCCTGGCGGCCACCATATTGTGCGTCGTGATCATCGGTCTGGAGCGGCGGTTCACCCGGCCTGCGCGGGACGAACTGGTTGCCACCGATGCGGAGGAGGCAGCCCCCACCATCATGCCGGATCAGGTCGACACGCCGGTTTCGCGGGCCGGGCGAAACATCTATCGCACGACGACGGACTGGACGGCCAAGCTCGCCATGCGCACGACCCAGTTCAAGATCCTTGCAGCGGCCTATTGCCTGAACATGATGTGCCTGGTCACCGTGACCAGCCTGTCTGTGGGCCATCTCATCGAACGCGGCGTGTCCGAGACCGTCGCCGGCGGCATGTTGAGCATCGAGGCGCTGATCGCCGTTTTGATCCGGGGCTTTTCGGGCGTGCTGGGGGACATATTCGATCCGAAGCATCTCGTCTCGATCGCCTTGTTTGCCACCATGATCGGATGTGCCGTCCTGGCCCTGACGACCGATCATGTGATGCTGCTGTTCTACGCCATCGGCACCGGTATCGGGTTCGGCACCACACAATTGGCATGCACCGTTCTGCTGCTCAATTATTTCGGTCGCAAATACAATCTCGAACTCTTTTCGGCCATGTGCGTCACAGGTGCGATTTCGGCACTTGGGCCGCTGATTGGCGGGGTCATCCGGGATGTTTCCGGAAGTTTCTCGCTGATCTTCATGATCCTGTCCGTGCTCGCTGCCTGTGTCTTCATGCTCGTCCTGTTCATGAAACCACCCTATCCCGCCACACAGCCTGAATCGGCGGATGAGGTGCCTGCGGATGGCGACATCAAGTTCGGGCAGCTGGCCGAGTAAACCCCGTTCGCAACATGATGCGTGACGGCCCGTCAGTGCCGTCGATGTCAGGAGTCTTTCATGTCACTCGCACCGAAAACGCCTGATCCGGACACGGCGGGCAAAGCCGCCGGTCCCGCCATTCTGAAATGGCTGAAGCCGGATCCCTATGCGCTGGTCCTGCTTTCGGTCGTTGTGCTGGCCAGTCTCCTGCCATGCCGGGGGCAGGTCGCAGTCGGGTTCGAATGGCTTACGCGCGCTGCGATCTTCCTCCTCTTCTTCATGCACGGGGCCAAGCTGTCACGCGCGGCCATACTCGGCGGGATCGGCGCATGGCGGCTTCACGGGCTGGTATTGTCCAGCACTTTCGTCCTGTTTCCGGTCCTCGGATTTCTGGTCAGCCTTTTGCCAGACGCCTGGGTCAGCCCGACGGTCAAGATGGGATTCCTGTTCCTGACAATCCTGCCATCAACGGTACAGTCCTCGATCGCCTTTACATCCATGGCCCGGGGAAATGTCGCTGCGGCCGTATGCACGGCGTCATTGTCCAACATGCTGGGCGTGTTCATCACGCCGCTTCTTGCCGGCTTGCTGATGCGCGCCGAACTCCAGTCCGCTGGCGGAGACATGCTGGGCGTGATGCGATCAATCATCCTGACGCTGCTGGCGCCATTTCTGCTGGGCCATCTCAGCCGCCCGCTGATCGGCAAATGGATCGATCGCAACAAGGCTGTCCTGTCCAGGCTGGATCGCGGAGCCATTCTGCTGGTTGTGTATACCGCATTCAGCGCAGCCGTCGTTGACGGCATCTGGCAGCGTGTTTCCGCGCTCGATATCGTCACCATACTGGTCCTGAGCGCCTTGGTGCTGACAATCGTGCTGGTCCTGACCCGCAAGACGGCGTATCTGGCCGGCCTCTCCAAGCCTGACGAAATCACGCTGGTCATGTGCGGCTCGAAGAAAAGCCTGGCCAGCGGCGTACCAATGGCCGCAGCGATGTTTGCGCCTGCCCAAGTTGGCGTGATCATCCTCCCCCTGATGATATTCCATCAGATGCAGCTGATCGTCTGCGCCATCATCGCGCGCAATTATGGGGAACGTGCAGACGTCCCGACGCCCGGTGAAGGCGTCGGTGCAGGTGCCGGCTAACCGAACCGGAAGGCCGATACGGTCGCATTCATGACATTGTCGGAGAACACTTTCTCGCCGATGTCGCCCTCAGCTGCGCCTGCGGCAACCATGAGGGGCAGCAGGTGCTCCTCGCGCGGGTGGGAGTTGCGGGCCTGAGGAGCGTCCAGCCAGTTGCTCAGCTGTGCCCATCTCCGTTCCCGGTCATCGCCGGTCAAGGCTTCGGTCAGCCAGGTGTCGAACTCGGCCGAGGGAGCTGTCGCAGCGGGCGTTCGGAAGGCGCGCATATTGTGATAGCTCATGCCGCTGCCAATGATCAGGACGCCTTCGTCCCGCAGCCCGGACAGCGCTTTCCCCAGCTGCAGGTGCTTTTCCGGGGACAGGTCACCGGTCAGCGACAGAGTCAGGATCGGGATGTCTGCGTCGGGAAAGGCCACGAGCAGGGGAACGAACACGCCATGATCATAACCTCTCTCGGCCGCGTGCGGCGCGGGCAGGCCATGCGATGTCATCAGCTCCTGAACCCGTTTTGCCAGCTCGGGCGCACCCGGCGCGGGATAGCTGAGCTCATAAGTGTGCTGGGGAAAGCCGTAATAGTCGAAGATCATGTCCGGCGCGGCAGCTGTGGAAACCGTGAATTCGGATTCCTCCCAATGCGCCGAAACCACCAGCAGGGCTTTCGGCTTTTCCGGTAGACTGGCCGGGATGCTCTTCAGCCAGGCGGCCGTATCGTCCCAGGTGTCGGCAGGTCCGCCCATCATCGTCCAGTCCATGAAGAAACACGGTCCTCCCCCATGGGGAATGAAAAGCGTGGGCATTCTGTTGGCGGCAACCGGGTCGGACATAACGTATTCCTGATGCTGATTTAAACAGGGCAATTCTCGCCATGGCGGGTGTGTCTGTCTTGTTCTCTCACGTCCGCAAACTTGCCTGTCTGTTGGCATGTGTGGTCCCGGATGGGGCAGCGCAACTAGTTGGGCGCATATGAACAAGACCGGTTGGCGGGCTTCAACTCTGATCTGCTTCAGGGCGATTTGGTTCAAGGAGTTAGGTATGGCGTTGATTGAAGAAACCCGGAAAAGCAAGGTTCAGGTCCAGCCGGAAAACCTGCATCACCTGAAGGCGACACCTGAAACGGTGCACTGGGGCTACTTCCATCCGAACATCAAACCCGCCCTCCGGGTGAAGAGCGGAGACCTGATCCAGGCAGAAGCAATCACGCATCATGCCGGAGACGCGCCGGACCTGATGATGGACGACACAGTCAAGGCGATCTGGGAAGGCGTCCGGCCGGAAGACCGCGCCCCGGGCGTGCACATCATGACCGGGCCGATCTATGTTGAAGGCGCTGAGCCCGGCGACATGCTGGAGGTGCGCTATTTCCGCATGGTGCCCCGGTGCAATTACGGCTCCAATCTCGCGGCGAACTGGGGGCATCTCTACCAGGAGTTCGACGAGAAGGAGCGCGTGACCATTTATGAACTGGATCCGAACTCCAACACGGCGCATGCGCTGTACGCCTATGATTTCGAAGGCAAGTATCTCATCCCCGGCACGATCACGCATTGCCCGGAATGTGACCGCGAGCCCGCCCTGACGGGGGTCCGCGTGCCAGCGCGGCCGCATCTTGGCACGGCCGGTGTGGCCCCGGCGGTGGATGAGCGCGTCAGCACCATTCCGCCGGGCCTGCATGGCGGAAACATCGACAATTGGCGCATCGGCGCAGGCGCGACGATGTACTATCCGGTTCAGGTCAAGGGTGGGCTGTTCTCGATTGGCGATCCGCATGTCAGTCAGGGCGACGGCGAGATCAGCGGAACGGCCATTGAGGCCTCCTTGGACGTACTGTTCCAGATCGTGCTGCGCAAGGACTTCAAATTCCCCTCGCCCCTGCTGGAAACGCCGGATCACTGGATCGTTCACGGCTTCGATGAAGACCTGAACAAGGCCATGAAGAATGCTTCGCTCGACATGCTGCATCTGCTGACCGAGCATCAGGATCTCAGCCGCAATGATGCCTATTCCCTGATGAGCGTCGCAACGGATTTCGGAATCACCCAAGTGGTCGACGGAACACAGGGAATTCACGTCAAGATTGACCGGAACATCTTTCCAGAGAAGGGCGTGGTGAAGGATCCGGAGTGATTTCAGGTCACCGGACGGGCTGATGTTTTCTGCACATTGGCTGCGATCTGCGGCGCAGACGTCTGGCACTGCTCGACTTTTGAGCAGTGTCCCCTGCGTTCCGGAGTGTTGACGACAGGTTACGTTGACGACCCCGGGGGGCATCCGAGGATCGACAGGGTCGGGGGACAGGAGTTGAAGTTCGGAACGGAGCCGGTCTGTGCAGTTTACTACGAATGCCTACCCCAAGGAGCAGAGAAAGGATGCCTGGCATTTCGCATTGCAGCGATTTTCCATGGAGCTTCTCGAACATGAGGGGGAGCTTTATGGTGAACTGGTCAGCTATCGAAGCGCGCAGGAATTTACCTTTGTGCGCATCACGTCCACCGAGCATGTGATCCGTCTGGACTTGTCGCAGGGGCCCTCGCAATTCTGGCTGATCATGCTGCTGGAAGGTGACCTGATCGCCAGGACCGACACCAACACGATCGAGGTGTCCGAAGGCGACGTCGTTTACGGCATCGGCGATCTGGACGTGACGCTGGATTTCAAGCGCGACAACCGATTTTTGATGGTTCAGGTGCCTGTCACCCATCCGGCCCTGCGCCTGCGCTCCAAGCCACAGGCCGACATCTCCAACCTGGTCTCGGAAACCGGGGTTGGCAGAATGCTGTCCGGCTTGTTGCGCTCGGTTGCAGACACGATCACCGATGTGGATGATGACCAGATGCGCCCCATCGAAGTGGCGCTGCCGGAATTCATTTCGACTGCTCTGATGAGCGAGGCGTCAACGAAGGAACTCGGGGGCGCTGCGGGCGTGCGCGCTGCTCTGCTGGAGCGCATCTTCCAGACAATCGAAATGCGATTGAGCGATCCTGAACTCAACCTCCATCAGGTGGCGAAAGAGCATAATATCTCTCCGCGCTATCTGCAGAAACTGTTCGAATCCGTCGGCGACAGTTTCGGTCATTTCGTCAAGCTCAGGCGGCTGGAACGGTGCCGACTCGACCTGCGCAGCCCGCTCCACGCGCAGCGGTCCATTTCGGACATCCTGTTTCAGTGGGGCTTCAATGACAGCGCCTCGTTCAGCCGGGCATTCCGCGAGCAATACGGCATGAGCCCGCGTGAATATCGTCGCGCGCCGCAGGAAGAGGAAACCCAGGCGGAAGTGCTTCAGCGTGGCCGCCCGCCGACGGCGAAGGATCAGGCAATTGAAGTGCAGGAGCCGGAAGACTTTGACGATCCGGAACAGGAAGCGGTTCACGCGCCAGACGCTGCACCCGCTCCGGTCCAGAATGGCGCGCGGCATCACTATCTGCCAGTGACTCCCGAGACGATCCATTGGGGGCATTTCAGCAGCTCCCTGAAGCCTGTTCTGACGGTGGAGTCCGGCGACTATGTCACCGTCGAAACCCTGACCCATCATGCCAATGACGATCATGAGCGTATGGTGAAGGGGGATTCCGCAATTGAGGAGATCTATCGCTGGACCCCGGAAGGCAAGACGATCAACCGACGGGGGGCCGGCGCGCTGGATTCCTCCTCGTCGACAGGCCGCGGAGCCGGTGAGGGGTTCGGGGTGCATATCTGCACGGGGCCCATCGAGATCGCCGGGGCAGAACCCAACGACATTGTCGAAATTCGCATTCTCGAGCTCAAGCCGCGCACCAGCGGCAACCCGAAGTACACGGGCCAGTCTTTTGGCAGCAATGCCGCCGCCTATTGGGGGTTTCAGTATAATGACCTTCTGACCGAGCCGAAACACCGCGAAGTCATCACCATCTATGAAGTCGAAAGCGAGATGGGGCGGTCATGTGCGCGGGCGGTCTACAATTACCGCTGGACTCCCCAGACGGATCCGTTCGGCGTGGTCCATGAATTGTATGATTATCCCGGCCTGCCGGTGGATACCTCGACCATCAAGAAGAATTATGACGTTCTGCGGAACATCGAGATTCCGGTGCGGCCGCATTTTGGCGTGATCGGCGTCGCGCCGCCACAATCCAAACTTGTCGACTCCATCCCCCCCGGCAATTTCGGCGGTAATCTGGACAATTGGCGGATAGCCCCCGGCTCCAGCCTTTTCCTGCCTGTGGGGGTGGCGGGGGCGCTGCTCTCGTTGGGGGATCCGCATGCGTCCCAGGGGGATTCGGAGCTTTGCGGCACCGCAATCGAATGTTCAATGACAGCGCTGATCCAGCCGATCCTGCACCGTGCCAGCGACAAGCGGGGGCACATCCGCGATCTCGACTACCCCTTGCTGGAAACGCAGGATGAATGGGTGATCTTCGGCTTCAGCCATCCGAACTATCTCAAGGAACTCGGTGCATCTGCCCAGAGCGAGATCTACAAGAAATCATCCATCGACCTCGCCATGCGGGATGCGTTCCGGAAGGCACGGCGCTTCCTGATGACAGCGCGCGACCTCGATGAGGATGAGGCGATCTCGCTTTTGTCGGTCGGTGTGGATTTCGGGATCACGCAGGTCGTCAATGGAAACTGGGGCGTACACGCCATCATCCGCAAGGAATTGTTCACTTCCTGACCCGGAGCGCGCTGCCGCTCCGGCTGCGGATTCAGGCGCCGGGCAACTTCTTGTGCGCGCTCAGACAAGAATGGACCTGTAGCGGATGACAGGGTGAGGCTGACAAGAAGAGGACAGACGGATCATGCCAATCACCATTACCGAAGAGTTCATCCGGTCCCTGGCGACGTCGCGGCAGGATGTGCTGGAGGCAGAAACCCTGCCGCCGGAATGCTATACCGACGCCAATTTCTATGAGTTCGAGAAAGACGCGTTGTTCACGCATGACTGGCTGTGTGTCGGCCGTGAGGAGTGGGTGAAGGAACCCGGCGACTATTTCACTACCTCAACCGTGAACGAGCCGATTGTCGTGGCCCGTAACCGCAAGGGCGAGATCAAGGCCATGTCGTCGGTTTGTCAGCACAGGGCCATGCTTGTGGCCGAGGGCAGCGGCAATGCGCGCGGCTTTGTCTGTCCCTATCATCATTGGAGCTATTCGCTCGATGGCGACCTTGTCGGTGCGCCGGCCATGAACAAGACGTGTGAGTTCGACCGCAAGGCCCACGGCCTGCCAAACTTCAAGGTTGAGGTCTGGGAAGGCTTCATCTTCATCAATTTCGATCAGCAGGCCGCGCCGCTGGCGCCGCGCCTTACGCATGTTCAGGAAGCGATCAAGGGATATGACCTCGCCAATGCAGACGGTCCGCGGCCGGATCCTGCGCCGCGCCTGATGTGGAACTGGAAGGTCATGTTCGAGAACAACAATGACGGTTACCATGCCAGCCGCTTGCATCATGGCCCGCTACATGACTTTGTGCCGTCAGAGCAGGCCAGTTTTCCGGAAGCCCCGAAGGGGGCGGCGGGATACTTGCGGTTCAACGGCACACTCCATGCTGATGCGAGTTTCAATCCCACCCAGAAGGCTGTCTTGCCCGTATTCCCCGGCCTGTCGGACGAGGCGCGCAATCGCATGACCTTTGCCAACATTCCGCCGAGCCTGTCCCTGGTGATGACCAGCGATATGGTCATTTATCTGATCATTCGACCCGACAGCCCCGAGACGCACTATATGGACACCGGTGTTCTGGTAGCTCCCGGCGCAATGGACGACGAGGCCTATGAGCACAAGATGGAGATGATCATGAATTCGACATCCCACATCATTGCCCAGGACTGGCACGTCGATGAAATGGTCCAGCTCGGCCTGCGGTCCCGCTTTGCAAAGCGGGGGCGGTATTCCTGGCAGGAAGGCGCTCAGGCCCAGTTCAATGAATGGCTGGTTGATCGCTATCTCGCGGAATGGGACCGGCGCGACCCGTCGTCGGTGAACGCCAGCGTTGCAGCCGAATAAGGCGGAACGGTCTGGTGCGGCCTCCGGAACACCCAACAACCTGGCGGTTTCACACGCGATCTGTCCCGTCTGCCGAGCGCAATGCCGCCTGGGCAAACGCGATGCGACGTCTGAGGTTGCCCTTTGTCTCCGACCCGGCGGGGCAGCCAATTGATGGCAGGATGACCATTCAGTCATCGACCATGGGATTGCAGTTCGCGCGGATCGAATCCGGCCGCCAGGTGATCGATGGCCGTGAACTGGAACAGGGCGCGGGTCTCTGGCTTCTGGTGCTGCTGAAGGGTCAGGCACGTTTCAGTGCGGATGGGGTTTCGGTAGACGTTGACCGGGACATGATCGTCTATGGGGCGACACGTCATGACTCTCGGCTGGAAGTGGGTGAAGACAATGCCATCCTGTTCGTGCGCATTCCGGCCGTGGCACTCGGCGGACGCCTGATCGCTCCGGCAAACTACAAGTCGGGGACTCTTGATGGACGATCCGGCACCGGGCGCATGCTGGTTGCCATGTTGCTCGTCCTGGCCGAAGAAATCGGCGACATCCCGGCACAGGAACTGCGCCCGGTCGAACTTGCGCTGATTGAATTGCTGACCTCCAAACTGCTGGGCATCGCAGGGGCGCGCTCGCTTGGCGGCGCACGCGGCGCACGGGCGGCGCATCTGCACAGGATCCAGCAAACGCTGGAAACCCTTCTCTGGGATCCGGACCTGAGTATTGTGAAGGCGGCCGATGAAGTTGGTGTTTCGCCACGATACCTGCAGCGCCTCTTCGCCGCGGACGGGCGCAGTTTCAGCGGGTATCTCAAGCAGCGTCGGCTGGAGCGTTGTCACGCAGACCTGATCAGTCCACTGCATGCGCAGGAATCCATCTCTGAAGTGGCATTTCGCTGGGGATTCAGCAGTTCTGCGCATTTCAGCCGGAGCTTTCGGGAACATTTCGGCCTGTCTCCGCGCGAGCATCGGCGCAGCGGACTGGCCAATCGGGCGCAGGACGAAACGGAGATCAACAAATTGTGGGGCGAGTATCAAGAGTTTGCGCGGGGGCGCGTCTAGTCAGGAAATGCCCGCAGAAACCGGAAAGTAAGTGTAAGGAATTTATATGTCATACCCGAATACTCTCATCTTCGTCGACCTGATGTCCGACGATCCCGTGGCGGCCGGAAAATTCTATGCCGAGGTCATGGGGTGGGAAGATGATGTGCGCATGGACGGGCAATACTGTCGCATGGTGCCCGGCGGAAACTTCCGGAATCCCGATGGTTCGGACAGCGAAATCGGAAACCTGCACATCGGTATCGGCGATGTCCGGAATCTGAGGCCGAATCCGGACCCGGACGGTGTTGAGCCCCGCGCAGTGACGACAGAGACCCGCACGTCCCGTTTGTGGGTGCTGGTGAGCGAGGATGACTCGATCGACCGTATCATGTCCGCGGCCGAAGCCCGTGGTGCCAAGACCCTCTGGCGAAATCACTACTGGAAAGAGTTCAACGGCTTCAACGATTCTTTCCAGGATCCGTGGGGCAATCAGATCATTCTGTGGCGCAAGGGCGGGCCGGACCCCGTCATTCCGGAAGGATACACAAGCGAATGACGCAACTGGCTGACGTGGACGAAGTGATGCAGCAGCGATCATCCGGCAAGCTGGGTGTCGTTGTCGCAGCAACTGTCGGCAACATCGTCAGCACAACGCCGGCCGTCAGCGCAGTCTTCAGCCTGTTCCTCGTCCCCATTTCAACGGAATTCGGCTGGCCCAGGGCGGTTGTCTCGGGTGTCCTGCTGCTGACGGCTGTCATGTCCGCGATCATCTATCCTGTCGCCGGACGGCTGTCGGACAAATTGGGGTCCCGTCGGATCATCTTGCTGGGGAATGCATTGTTCGCGCCGGCAATTGCGGCGCTGGCACTGTCAAATGGTTCAGTGCTCCAATTCTATGCGCTGTTTGCGCTTGTGGGCGCAGCCGGGGCAATTCCTTCGACTCCCGCCTATTCGAAAGTGATTTCCGAATGGTTCGACGAAAAGCGGGGCCTGATGCTGGGAGTTGCGGCCGGGTTCGGAAATGGTCTGGGCTCGACCCTCATGCCCATTGTGGCAGGTTTGATGCTCGTCCAGTTCGGGTGGCGCGGCGCCTATGTCGGAATCGGCCTGATCGTGTTCTGGCTGGGCTTTCCGACACTGTTTGTCCTGCTCAAGGACGCTCCGGCCCGCTTGGCGGCAATCAAGGACACGAGCGACGGCGCACCATCTGCCGGCGCGGCGACCGAGGCGCTTTCAGGACACCGGCTCGACGAGGCAGTTGCAACGCGCGTCTTCTGGGTCCTGATGGCGGCTGTTGCATTGGGCGCGGGATGCATGACAGCCATTTTCACCCATGTCGTGCCGATGCTGATGGATCGCGGCATTCCGCTGCAATCTGCCACCCTCGCCATCAGCATCTTTGCGCTGGTGACCGCAGGCTGGCAGGTGATGACCGGCTATCTGCTCGACCGGTTCTACACGCCGAAGGTTGCGGTTCCGATGTTCGCGGCGGCCATACTTGGCCTGCTCTGCTTTCAGTATGGCGGGTCCATGCCGATTATCTATCTCGGGGCGGCGCTGATGGGGATTGGGCTGGGTGCAGAGTTTGGCTGTCTGTCCTATTTCGTTTCACGCTATTTCGGATTGAGGTCATTTGGTTCCATCATTGGCGTCTTCTATTCCGTCGTGATCATCTTCCAGGGCGGTGCGCCGGTGCTGATGGATGTCGGCTTTGACCTCACCGGAAGCTATGTCACTTCGGTCTGGGTTCTGGCGGGTCTCCTGCTCGTCGGAACGTTGCTGATTGTTTTGCTGCCCGAGTTTGACTCGCAGGGGCCTGAAAAGGGCGAGGAGGCAATTGGCGCATGAGCGAATTGGCCATTCTGGGAAGCGTAAATCTGGACACTGTGATGCGCGTGACAGCGTTGCCGCGTCCGGGCGAAACAATTTCAGCGCACAGCGTGGAGCAATTCCTCGGCGGCAAAGGCGCAAACCAGGCCGTCAGTGCCGCACGATCGGGAGCGGACCTGACATTCCATGCCTGTGTCGGAGAGGGGGCAGACGGGGCGTGGCTTGTGAGCGAGCTTCAGGCTCATTCCGTCCCGACAGAACATGTTTCCATTGTCCCGGGTGAGGCAAGTGGCCGGGCCTATGTCTGCGTGGACGAGGCGGGTGAAAATCACGTCATCGTGGCGGCAGGGGCAAATGCCCGACTGGAAATCGACAAACCTGATCGCGGTCCGGTCCGGATCGTGTTGGCGCAACTGGAAACACCGATCGAAACCACGCGGGCATTTTTCCAGAGCCATATCGAATCCGGGGCGAGGACCGTCCTGAACGCAGCTCCGGCCGTTCAGGCGGCAGGCGAGATGCTTTTTCCCCTGGTCGACATTCTTGTCGTGAACGAGTCCGAACTGGCCTTTTACACAGGGATTGAAACCCTGCCGGAGGATATTGAGGAAATTACCCGGCTCGCCCGGACGCTGTTGTGCCGCAAGGATCAGGTCATTGTGGTGACCTGCGGCGCTGCCGGGGCGCTGGCGATCAGTCAGACACGTCTCGACGTCACGCCGGCGCGGCGCACCCGGGCCCGGGACACGACCGGGTCGGGGGACTGTTTCTGCGGCGCCCTGTGCGCGCGTCTCGCAATGGGAGACACGCTGGACGATGCGATGCGGTATGCATCCATTGCGGCGTCGCTATCCGTTGAACGGGATGGCGCCGCGGCGTCCATGCCGACGCGGGAAGATGTGCAACTCATCATGTTCGAGATGAACCCCGAGGAGGTATCCGGATGAAAACCTGGCTGATCACAGGAGTTGGCAAGGGACTGGGCAGGCAACTGGCCAGTCAGTTGCTGGAACAGGGTGACCGGGTGGTCGGTACGGTCCGGACGCAGACGGATGAGGAGGCGTTTTCCGCGCTGTCTGCAGATCGGGCGGTTCCACTGAAAATTGATGTCACCCGGTTTGAAGAGATCCCCGGCAAGATTGCCGAAATCGAGACGCGGATCGGCCACATCGACATACTTGTCAACAATGCCGGTTTCGGCCTGACAGGTGCGATCGAGGAAACGCCGATCGAGGCAGTGAAATCCGTGTTCGACGTCAATTTTCTCGGCACGATTGCGATGATCCAGGCGGTACTTCCGGGAATGCGGCGGCGCCGGGCCGGCCACATCATCAACGTGTCCTCGGTCAGCGGATTGGCGCCGTGGGCTGGCACCGGCATCTACGGCGCCAGCAAATATGCAGTGGAATGCCTGGGACAGACCCTCGCGGAAGAAGTCGCTCCTCTGGGCATCCATGTCACCAATGTCGCGCCCGGAGGTATGCGGACCGATTTTTCTGGCGGATCGCTGCGCGCCATTGAGCCTTCCATCTCCGACTACGAGACAACGGCGCACGTCGCGCATGGCGTCCTGACGGACGGTATGGGACAGGAGCCCAGTTCGCCGGAGAAGATTGCCCGGGCCATCTCGCAGCTGGTGGAAATGGATGTGCCGCCGCGCCTGCTGTTGCTGGGGAGCGATGCCTACAAGTACGCAACATATCATTTGAAAAGCCAATTGGATGGCATCGAGGCCTTCCGGGACCTGACCCTGTCGGTGTCCGCGGAGACTGTGTGATGGCCTGCCCGCCAACAAAAAACGGGACAAGAAATCATGTCCCGCCGTGCAAGACCGGGCAGGGTGGAAGACCTATCGTTCGGGCAGGGACACAAAGACGACATTTCGGAGATCAACATGACGACTGAAACCATCTGCAAACCGGTCACGACCGAGGCAGCCTGGCGCGGCGACGCGATCAAGGCGGGTGAGACGTGGATCTACCACCTGTCAGAAGCGCAGATCGAAGAACTGGAACGGCTTGGAGCGAAGTTCGTGAATGATGATCCGGACCTGCGGTTCGTGCAGGCGTCCGACTATCCCCTGGAGGCCTGCGCCGAGGCCATTGTAGAATGGGGCGCGGACGTCGACACTGGTCGCGGGTTCGTACTTGTGCGCGGGCTGCGCACGCATCTCTATTCCGATGCGCTGTCATCCGCGATCTATTACATCCTCGGGCTGCATATGGGCGATCCCATCCGACAGAACGAGATGGGAGATCTGATCGACCATATCTATGCAACCTCGGACAAGACGATGGACGACCCGACAGCCCTGTCATCAAAGGTTCGGGACAAGCTGGTCTATCATTCGGACAGTTCCGATGTCGTAGCGCTGATGTGCCTTCGGCCTGCCAAGGCGGGCGGTGCATCATGCCTGGTGTCGGGCGCTGAAATCTACAATGAGATCCTCCGCCGGCGTCCGGATCTCGCGCCGCTCCTGCTTGAGCCGTTCCATTGGGATTGGCGCCGGCAGGATCACAATGCGCCCGCGAACACCTATACATCGCCGGTGATCAGCATCGAGGATGGGGTCTTCAGCATGTATGCCGGGTCGCTCTACATCCTGACAGCTCAGGAGTATCCGGGCGTTCCGAAATTGACGGATGCCCAGAAGGAGGTGCTCGCCCTGTTCGATGAGATCACCTATGAGCCAGGCATGGCGATCGACATGGATTTCCGTCCGGGGGATATCCAGTGGCTGTCCAATTATGCGGCTCTTCATTCCCGTACCGAGTTCTTTGATCACCCGGAACCGCAACGGAAACGCCATCTTCTGCGCCTCTGGCTGAGTCGGGACGCTGGCCGCCCGGTCGTGGACGGGTTTGGCAAGAATGGCGTGGTTCAGGTGCGTGAGAAGCCGCGCGAGGGCGTTGACAATGAAACCGTCGGAAAATTCCGGATCGCGGATGCTGCCGTGCCCAGAATGATTTCCTGATCGCGTATCAGCTGGAGAGTATGGAATGCCAGAATTGCGGATTGTCAAACGATGCGGTGAAGAAGCGGTCATTGAGGCCACAACCGGCCACAGTGTCATGGAGGCCATCTCTTCCTCCGGTGTCGAAGACATTGCCGCCATTTGCGGAGGCGCCTGTGCCTGCGCGACCTGCCATGTCTATGTCGCAGACGAGTTTCGGGATCTGGCGGGTGGCCCGTCGGAATCGGAGAAGGAGTTGCTGGATTTCTCCGAGAACGCCCGCCCCGGATCGCGACTGTCCTGCCAGATCATCATGACGGAAGAGCTGTCCGGACTGTGCATCGAAGTCGCTCCCGAAGAGATGTGAGTGCGGGCGGCATGGGCGCTGGTCAATAGTTGAGGCGCGAGAAATCAAGAACCGGGCGCGCCTGCCGGATCATAATCCGGTATCGAAATGAGGGAATGAAGACATGTCGCAGCCAATTGCTCCAACCAAGTTCGATTTGCCGTCCGATTCCGGTGGCAAGGATCTGGGCATCTTCATGCCGATCGCGAATGGTGGATGGATCCTCTCCCGGAACAAGCCGGAGCTGGACGGGTCCTACGCCTATAACCGCAAAGTGGCCGTGCTGGCGGAAGAACTGGGCTATGACTTCATCATGTCCATGGCAAAGTATCGCGGCTATGGCGGTGAGACGGAGCACTGGAACTCGACACTGGATGCGACAGTGACGATGGCCGCACTGGCGGAAGTCACCAAGACCGTGAAAGTCTGGACCACCGTGCACACCATTCTCCAGAATCCGGGGACGGTGGCAAAGATGGTGGCCACGCTCGACCAGGTGTCGCAAGGCCGGGCCGGGCTGAACGTGGTGACCGGCTCCTACAAGGGCGAATTCTCCCAGATGGGTATGTGGCCGGAAGGTGTGGACCATGATGCCCGCTACGATCTGGCTGAAGAATGGATTCAGGCCATCAAGGGGCTCTGGACCCAGCCCTCTGTCACGATGAACGGCAAGTATTTCCAGCTGGACGACTGTGTGTCCGATCCCAAACCCTCGACCAAGCCCTTCCTGGTCTGCGCCGGTACATCGGAAAAGGGGATGCGGTTCAGCGCCAATGAGATGGATGCCATCTTCCTGTCCGGCGATGCGCCCGATGTGCTGGCCAAGGCCAGCAACAAGGTCAAGGGGATCGCGGCCGACATGGGGCGCTATATTCGCACCTACGCCATGATGACGGTTGTCCTCGGTGAAACCGATGCAGAAGCCAAGGCCACTGCGGAACATTATCGCGACGGTCTCGATGAGGAGGCCCTGCGCGGAATGATGCGGGCCTATGGCTTCCTCGACGCCGAGATCGGCAAGGAAAACGCGTTCGTGAAGAAGTCGCGCTCATCCTTCATGGCGCCGCATGTGGCAGGGTCGCCGGATACGGTTGTCGAGCGGCTCTCGGAACAGCTTGAAGTGTCCGGTCTGGACGGGCTGATGCTGATCTTCCCGGACTATCTTGAAGGCATGCCGACCTTTGCGGCGGAAGTCCTGCCGAAACTTCGCGCAAAATTCCCGGCCCTCGCAGGAGCAGCCTGAATGCCAAGCCTGCCTGCCGCCACAGCCTTGCCGCATGCGTCGGAACCGCTCCTGAAGGACATCCTGGTGCCATCCCGCACCGCATTACTTCTGATTGATGTACAGGTAGATTTCGTGTCGCCGGACGGCGTGATCGGTCAGGCAGGCGTTGATCTTGCACCGGCCCATCGCGCGATGGATCAGATGGAGCGCCTGCGCAATGCGGCCAGATCCGCTGAGGTTCTGGTAGGGTTCCTGAAGGTAGTGACCCGGGAAGAAACCGATTCCTCTGCACTTAAAAATCTCTACGCCCGGCGTGGCCAGCCTGGCCAGCACGCCATCTGCCGCGCCGATCAGCCGGGGGCTGACTATTATCGGCTCTCACCGGACGCAGGAGAGCTTGATGTCAGCAAGGTGCTGTTCGATGGCTTCCATGAAACCGACCTGGAACAGCAGCTGAAGGCGCGCGGCATCGATACGGTGCTGGTGACCGGCGTGACCACGGATTGCTGTGTTGATCAGACGGCGCGCGCAGCGTTTCACCGGGATCTCAACGTCATTGTCGTGTCGGATGCCTGCGCCGCCTATGATGAGGCGCTTCACATTGCCGGCCTGATGGCGCTGGAGAAGAATTGCGCCTTGCTGGCAGACACCGCCTCCATTCTGGCAGCCTGGGCGCCGGGCGGAGCCGGAAAGGCCTGACCCGCCCCGAGTTTCAGGCGCTGTCAAACACTGAGGGCGCTCACCGACAATAAAGTCCGGCCGGAATATGAGACCACTTCCTGTGTGTTCTCAGGCAGCGGGATGGCGGCGATGTTTCGGAAATGGGCGGTCTTCGCCATTCTGGTAAGTGGGTTTTTCGTGCTGAACGCCAGCACATTCGCCTCGCTCGGGGTCGTGCTGTTTGTGAAGGCGGACGATCTGGGCTGGGGCTACACGTCAGCCGGGCTGGGGTTCACTGTACTTGGTCTGGCGGTGGGGCTGACCAGTTTCCTGCCGGCGGTGCTGTTGCAGCGTATCGGCGCCCGTCGAACGTTCACGCTCGGCTTTGTCAGCGTGGCGCTTGGTTTTGCCTTCGCCAGCGCCAGCAACGGGATTGGCCCCTTTTTCGCGGCCATGTGCCTTGTCGGGGCAGGGTTTTCACTCGCCGGAAATGTCACGGCGGTCTGGTTGATCGGGGAATGGTTCCCGCTCCGGACCGGGCGGATGATCGGGCTTTATCTGATGCTGGGCGGTATTGGCGACATCGTTGGTCCGAGTCTCAGCCACTATCTGATCGAATGGACCAGCTGGCGGGTGAACTGGATGATCCTGGCCAGTGTTTGCGGCGTTTTGATCCTGCTCGGCGCGGTGCTGATCCCGGGCGGGTCGCGCCACTCGAATGCCACCGCGGCAAAAGAGGGTGAGCCGCACGGGCGCCAGGAGACTGGTACGGACACGCTCTCCTGGACGAAAGCCTTCATGCGGCCCCTGTTCCTGATCATCGCTGCGGCCATCACTTTCAATCTTGCCTGTGTGACCACGGTCCACTCCATGGCGGTCAGCCACCTCAAGCTGCTTGGCCTGTCGCCGGCAATGGGCGCTCTGGGGCTCAGCTTCATGGCCTTCGTCTCTCTGGCCTTCAAGGGCCTGGCCGGGCCGTTGTGCGAGCGCTTTTCCTCACGCCACATGCTGGCCGCCAGCATGGCGCTGCAGGCTGTCGGGATCGTTCTGTTCGCCATTGCCGGTCATCCGGGCATAGTGCTGGTGTCCTCGCTGCTGTTCGGCGCGGGATGGGGCATTACGGTCGTGGCCACGATGGTCCTGCTTGTCGAGTGTTTTGGTCGCGTGCTGGGTGCCCAATTGCTGGGCGTCTCCCACCAGATTTCATCAATCGCCGCATTCGGGCCATTGGCCGCCGGGATGGCCGCTGACAAGGTTGGGTCATTCGCGCCGGTATTCTTTGCATTTGCTGTGGCTCTGAGCGCACTGGCCTTGCTGGTCCAGATCCTGCGGGATCCGGAACTGTCGGGACCGGTGCGTGCGGCGGACGCTCCAGAGCCTGAGGATGTCGGCGCAGTCAAGGCGTGAGCCCGGGCGGCCGGGTGGAAACAACTTGTTGGTGTGTGTGAAGAGTATGTTTCGTGTGTCAGGGGTACCAGGGGTGCCAGGGGTGTCAGGGGCTGCAACTATTTTGGCGCTCCAAATCAAGTCAGGACGCAAACCCGAATCTAGCGTGAGATATCGCAGAATTTGTGATTGTCTTCAGCTTGAGGGGTAATGTCATGGGTCGGAACAAAAAGAACGGAATGAAGTACGGGGCTGCGTTTGTGGCCATGAGTGTTGCCTTGTTGCAGGGGGGTGTCGCGTTTGCCGATGATGCGGCGGGCGATGAGGATGACATCCGTAACATGAATCAGATTACCGTTTACGGAGAAAAACGGGAAACCACACTTCAGGACGCGCCGATCGCGCTCAGCGCCATCACGGGCGACATCCTGGATCAGGCGGGGATCACGGATCCGAGTCAGCTGAACGGATATGTTCCAGGCCTCATGATCACGAAAAGTGGCGGGTCGGAACGTATCGTCACCATTCGCGGCGTTGGCCAGCAAACCCCTGAGAATTTCGCGACCATTCCGGGCGTGTCTTTCCATGTCGATGGCGCCTTCCTGCCAAACTCGATCGCGTTGAACATGGGATTTTTCGACGTGGACCGTATCGAGGTGCTGAGAGGCCCGCAGGGCACCGTGTTCGGGCAGAGTTCAACCGGCGGCTCGATCAATGTCATCACCAACCAGCCAACCCTGGGCGAGTCCAAGGGCACATTCAAGGCGACGCTGGGCGATTACAATTACGTTCAGGGCTTTGCGTCCTACAATGTCCCGATTGGCGAAACGGCCGCCATTCGCGGCTCGATCCAGCAGACTTCGCATGATGGCTATGCCACAGCGACCAGCATTGATGGCGGCTATGAGCTGGATGATGCCGACAATGAGCATTATCGCCTCGCCGGCTTGTGGGAGCCGACGGACAAATTGTCGACGACGCTGTCCTATACGCTCTACAATGACAAGCATAATGGCGGTGCGCTGAAGAATATCGAGGACCCAAATCCGGATATCCGCGAGCTGACCCAGGACCATACGGCCAAGTTCAAGCTGCGTTCCGAACTGGCGACCTTCAACGCATCCTATGAGCTGCCATTCGCGACACTGAAATCTGTCACGAGCTATCAGGATCTGACGCACGACCAGTCCTTTGACGCTGACCGGCTCGATGTCGCGACCTATGGCGGCTACGACCATGTTGCGACTTGGGCGACCGACGCCGAGACCTTCATGGAAGAGTTGACGATCAGTTCGCTTGCGGATTCGCCGATCGACTGGATTGCCGGGGTCTTCTATTCCAACACGGACTCGGCGCAGTATGTGGTGGAGTATCGGGAGCTCGGCGTGACTGCAGTTCCTGCGCTTCCGGTATTGCCGAAGGATACCACGCCGGCGGAAATTCCAGGCAATCTGGCCTACGAGAACATCTCGACGGTGAACCGGGAATCCATCGCGCCATTCTTCCAGGTCACCGTGCCGGTCATGGCAAACCTGAATGCCACACTCGGTGCGCGGTACAATGACGACAAGTATGAGGGCGAAGGCGCCTCCTACTATGCGACGCCGACGCAGAGTTCCTTTGATACTCAGACATGGACCGGCAAGGTCGGGCTCGACTATGATGTGTCTGAAGACTCCATGCTCTATGCAAGCTGGTCGCGCGGCTACAAGCCGGGTGGTCTGAACGGAGGCTCTTCCGGTGCCTTGACCGTGTCGACCACGTATGATGAGGAAATCGTCGAAGCCATCGAATTCGGATCGAAGAACACGTTCCTTGATGGCCGGGCGACCCTCAACGCCTCCATCTTCTTCAACCAGTATGAAAACATGCAGTTCATCGAGGAAGATCCGATCCCGTATTCCGGCGGCATCGGCAACATTCCCGAAGCTGAAACCTACGGGCTGGAACTGGAAGGCAGTTTCCTGACGTTCAATGACCAGCTCATGCTGGGCGGCAACATGGCGATGCTCGACGGCGAAGTGACGGCAGATTATGAGGCGCTGGATCGCCGCCTTGCGGATGCCGCAGCGGCTGAGGCGGTCGGCACCGGCACCATCTATCCCTGGACCTATGACTGGTTCCTCGCGCGGCAATCCGCTGCGGTTCAGGTGAACGGCAATACGCCGCCCAACCTCGCGGACCTGACCTATAATCTTTATGCCGCCTGGTTCCAGCCGATCGGCGATCACGGCGAACTGACGTCCCGGATCGAGAATGTGTATGTCGGGGAATACGAGGCGCGCATCTTCAACACGGATGGGGCGGATGATGTGCCGTCCTACAGCCTCTGGAATGCCTATTTCCAGTATCAGCCGAATGACGAGCCGTGGTTCGTGTCAGCGTCGATCACCAATATTGGTGATGAAGAAGGCATCTCCGGCCGGTTCGTTGATCCGTATTCGAGCGGTACTGTCAGCAATGAATATGTCCCGCCACGCCAATTGCTCGTCACCTTCGGGTTCGAGTTCTGAGGGCAGCCGGGACCGCGTGAAAGAAGGATATGAACGTGTCGGAATTTGATGGCGACAAGGATTACGAGCATTTCACCGCACATCGGGTGACGCCATATATGGGGGCCGAGTTGGACGGGATCGATCTGACCCGGCCCCTGACTTCCGGACAGGCGGAGGAGTTGCAGGATGCCCTGGCACGCTTCCAGGTCATCTTCTTCCGGGACCAAGAGATCAGTCACGACGCCCACAAGGCGCTTGGTCTCCTGTTCGGGCCTCTGGCCATTCATTCCGCAGTCGCCGGCATTGAAGGGCATCCCGAGATCGTTGCCATTCACGCAGATGCCAACTCGAAATATGTGGCGGGCGAAAGCTGGCATTCCGATCTCAGCGCTGACGAGGCGCCGCCGCTGGGCAGCATTCTCTATCTCCACACTGTGCCCCCCACTGGCGGGGACACGATGTTTTCCTGCATGTACAAGGCATATGACGCCCTGTCGGATCGGATGAAAGCCTATCTTGCGGGGCTGGAGGCCGTACATGATGCCAATCCGGTCTATCACGCGCTGTTCAAGGACTATGAAAAGCGCTATCCGGTTGCCACGCATCCCGTGATCCGCAAGCATCCGGTGACCGGCAAGAAATGCCTGTTCGTGAACTCGTCCTACACGACCCGGATCGAAGGTCTGTCGGATGAGGAAAGCCGGGCGATCCTGACTTTCCTGTTTGACCATGTGAAAAATCCGAACTTTCAGGTGCGGTTCCGCTGGCAGCCCCATTCCATTGCCTTCTGGGACAATCGGGCCGTCCAGCACCTGGCCGTCTGGGATTACTTCCCCCAGGTCCGGTCCGGATATCGGGTTACCATTTCGGGGGACAAGCCCGTCGGAGCCTGACATCGGCGATGCCTGTCCTGAGGACGGGTCAGGCCGAGGCTTCAAAGACAGGCCACCGCGCGACGATCTCACCCTGTTCGTATACGGCAATATCACCGAACTGCAGGAATACGGCTTCGCTCTGATGCGGGCGGAAGAAGACGAATTCGTCGGGACTGATCTCCAGTTCCGGACCACCATTCAGCATTTCCTGGTTCGAGGAGCGGCCGAACGTGGAATTGTAGGACAGGCCGGGCGGGTCGACCGGATCGGCCAGCCAGTGTCCGCCATAGATGAAGACTGTCTTGGTGCTGTTGGGATTCCAGGCGCGCTGGGCACTTTCCGCGAACTCCATGCCGGGCAGTTGCGTGCGGTCGAGCGACTTGATCACCGGCGTGGCGATGAAGCTTGCCGGAAGATGCGGCTCCAGCAGTTCAGTGTCGAAATGGGTCGGTTTCACGAGGCATGACCCGGCCGAGATCTCATTGGCCAGCAATGTGTCCTGATAGTAGCGGTAGGTGGGGCTTCCTGCAGCATTCCGGGTCATCTGCGCCACTTCTGCTGCGCCGAACAGGTCAGATGCCTGCCCGAGACAGTCACGATAGGCCGTCCAGGCCGCCTGTTTGGCCCGTTCGCGCCACCCCATCGCAGACGGCAGGACCGGCAAATGGGGTTCGTAGCCCATGAAACCGGAGAAGCTCAATTCGGGCGTTTCGGCCAGTGCCTGAAGCGCCTGCTGCAGGTCAGATCCTGGCACGAATCCGCCGCGATGCAGGCCAACATCGAGTTCCAGATTGATGCGGAGAGTGTTCCCCGTGGCCCGGGCAAGCTGGCGATACTGTTCCAGACGGTGTGGCGTGTCGATCAGCCATTGGACGTTTCCAGCCGCTTCGGCGCGATCTGCAGGCAATTGGTCAAAATAGGATTTTGCGGCTGCGACGGGCAGAGGCTTTCCCAGAAGCTGATCCGCATCCGGCATGTCCCGGCTCAACGCACTGAGCATGGGCTGGTTGAATGTCATCAACCGGTCTGTTTCGGCGCGGTCCCGAATATGGGCTATGAGGGGCAGTGAGGGCAGGGATTTCGCCACGATGCGATATCCCATGTCGGCGGGCAAGTGTGCCTTGAGGGTGTCGATATTCCGGTTCAGCCGGTCCCGGTCGATGACCAGTGTCGGGGTTGCAATGCCGGCGCGCATGAGGGCGGCCTGCATGTCGAGAAAATAGGATTCGCGCGGTCCGCTCTTGTCGCCAGGTTTTTGTACCATCACGGTCACTCCCACAGCGCCCGCTCCTGCCAGCATCAATTGGCGCCGGTTCAGGACGGGACGTTTCAGCCAGTCAGGCATCGATGGTTTCCCCGAACAGGGTTGCCAGATGCGGGTTCAGAAATTTTCCGGTCGGGTCGAGTTGCCGGCGCACGTCCAGGAACCGGTCGAAGTCCGGATAGAGGGCAGCCAGGTCTTCCCGGCCGAGGGAATGATGCTTGCCCCAGTGTGGCCGGCCCCCGCGCGAGAGATAGAGGGGTTGAAACTCGTCAAAGAAATAATCGTAGCGCTCGTCCACGGCGGCGTGGATCGCGATCGAGGCGCGCGGCCCTCCCTGGAATGGGCTGAGCCACGCTGTGTCCGGGGCGATGTGCCGGTACTCCACCGGCCAATACGCATCGCCGCGCCGATCCAGCATCCTGATCACTTCCCTTACCGTGCGCGGACCTTCCTCGCGAGGCAGATGAAACTCCATTTCATTGAACCGGATCGGCCGTGTCGTTGCGAGCAGTTCATGAGACCAGCCGACATGATCCTCCAGCACGCCGGTTGGCAAATTGGCCTGCGCGATGCGACGCCGGAGCCATGGGGCCCATCCCAATTCGTCCCGCAATTGCTTCAGCGCATCCATCGTCTCGTCATCGGCGCTCTCGGGGGCTTCGGAAACAGGCGCATCGGTTTCGTCATGGGTGATGGACAGGGCAAGGCCGGTACCCGGCAGGTAGAAGAACTCGAAATTCCTGTGCTGCGGCGCCCTTGCTTCAATGCTGTCGATCAGATCGTCGATCTTTTCCACCGTCGCCCGGCGCCTCAGCCTGTAGGCTGGCAGCGTCCTCAAACGGTATTCCGTGATGATGCCGAGCGCGCCGAGAGATACTTTTCCGGCCTCGAACAAATCGGGATGGGACTCGGCAGAGACATCAATCACGTCGCCATCGGCGGTGATCAGACGAAACCCCGTAATGTGATCGTGCAGGGCGGGCAGGGTCTCGCCCGTTCCGTGTGTGGCCGTGGAGAAAGCGCCTGCAAGGGTCTGGACATCGATGTCCGGCAGGTTCTGAAAGGCACGCCCCTGCGCAGCGAGCGCCCCGGAGGCTTCGAACATCAGTGTTCCAGAGCCAAAACGGGCCTCATGCGTTTCCGGGTCGAGTGACTTCAGGCCACTGAAATAATTGCTTTGCAGGATGTATCCGTCCGAGGGGGCCAGCGCCGAAAAGGAATGCCCGCTACCCACAGGGCGTATCCTGTGTGCACTGGCCCGAACGAATTCGGCGAGGTCGGCTTCTGTCCGGGGCGTTACCAGATCGCGCGGCGTGGCGCGTTGGGCCCCCGACCAGTTCATCCAGTTGACCCGTCCATCCGGTGGGGCCGGGGCTGTTGGCGTATAGCCATCCCGCGTGAAATCACGTGCGTCCCAGCGGAGCTTCAGTGCGGCGGGAACCCCGACCAGGGCCGCAAGTGCGCCGCCGCCAAACATCATGGTTCGACGGGATATCTTCATGGCTTCCTCCCAAAAAATAGCTTATGCTATTGAAATGACCTGTCAAATGGATTGTGACCGGACGGGTTTGGAGATTCGAGTGGCGGGCTGAGCGATGGCCTGCCTCCATTGTGGACCAGAGGAGCCCGAGCCTGCCGTGCCGAAACACGCCATCCGGACAATGCCCAAGCAAGCCCGCGCGAAGGAAACCTATGAACGGATCCTTGCGGCTTCCCAGGAGCTGCTTGCCGAATCCGGCATTGAGGGGTTCAATTCAAACGCCATTGTCGAGCGCGCGGGGATGACGCCACCAGCGCTCTATCGCTGGTTTCCGAACAAGCACGCAATTCTGGAGGAATTGGGCACGCGCCTGATGGATGCCCAGAATGATGTTGCATCTGAATATCTGGAGTCTTTCGGGCGGGACGGCATGCCACTCCCGGATACAGTGCGCGCCATCCTGGACGACACGCTGGACGTGACGCTGGAATTTGTGGGCGGCCACGCAATGATGGTCTGCCTGCGGGCCATGCCGGCGCTGGGCCATATCCGGCTGGAGTCGCATGATGCTGTGGCCGCAGCCCTTTCGGACCGCATCCAGCGCCTTGGGCTTGAGCAGGCGTCCGAATTGTTGATGGCGCGGTGTCGCCTCGTCGTTGAACTCGGCTATGCTGCAATAGAGATGCTGCTTGAGACGGGGCTCGAGCGACGTCGCCTGGTGCTGGACAGCGCCGCAATGGCCTGTGTTGCAGCGCTCGACATCACTTGAGCGTACGTCAACTGCTCGGGAAGCGGCCAGTCTGTCATAGTATGGGCCTCCCACGCCTGTTTGACGGGCAGTCTGGCTGGAATGGCCGCCAAGCCCATCGGCACGTCCGCAAAGGTCTCCACTTCGAGTTGCCCTCGAGCGCCAGTGTAATTATGGTCTGAGTGGTGTGGGGTGGCTTTGTCACAGGGGCAGATGGTCAGGACATGTCACAGGAAACGACCTTGAAACAACGACAAGTTGTGACTGTGGTTGTTTGCGACATATCGGAATCCACCCGACTCGCAGAGAATTTGGAGCTGGAGGAGTATAGCGCACTGCTCCATGAGTTCCGCGAGCGGGCGGACGGCATCATCTCCGATCTTGGCGGAAGCCTGATCCGGATTGACGGTGACGGGCTGATCTTCATCTTCGGCTATCCCGACAGTCACGAGGATGCCCCCCGGCGGGCCATAGAAGCCGTGTTGCGGCTGAAGGTCTGGGCGGAAGGGTTCGGTGCCCGGTATGCCGGCCTCGGCCTGGCGGTGCGGCTGCATACCGGCATTCATTCCGGTGTCGTGCTGCTGCAGGATGGTGACCTGTCTCGGGGGCGGTATGAAATTCTGGGGGATACGACCAATGTCGCCTCCCGGCTGTGCAGTGTTGCTGGTCCCGGCGAAATCGTCATCAGTTGCGACGCGCTGGGTGCTGACCGGCACTTCTTTGTGACCACCGAGCCGGAACTGGTAAGCATTCGCGCCCGGCAGCAGAAACAATTCATCTGCCGGGTGCTTGGCCGCCGGGACGAAGAGGGCCCGCTGGCGCCGAATCTGCGTCACTCGTCCATCCCCCTTCATGGTCGCGACCGCGAAGTGGACTGGCTGACCGGATTTGTCGAGCGTCAGCGCCCCGAGACCGTCGCGGTCATCCGGGCAGAGGCCGGCATGGGGAAAAGCCGCTTGCTGTCAGACATGCTCGACCGGTGCGAATCCCTGCACTGTAGCGCCCATTGGAGCTATTGCAGTTCCTATCGCGGCAGCGCGCAGATGGATCCCATCTGGCAGATCGGACGCTCGCTGCTTCAGGCTCTGGTCTACAAGGGGGCCTTCAAGTCTGACGAGGCGGAAGATCTCCAGCTTTGGGATGCTTTGCAGGCGGACTATCCCGCCGATATGAGAATGCGGCGCGACGAACTTGCATCGCTGTTCGCACGGGCCATCAGAACATTGCGCCGCTGGTATTCCAGTGTGCTGGTGATCCTCGATGACTGGCACTGGGCTGACAGTGCAAGCCGGGAATTTCTGGAGATCGTGCTGGAGGACATGCCGGAAGGCCTCCTGATCGTCATTGCCGAACGTGACGGCCAGAACGTCGCGCCGCTGCCGGAGCAGGCCGCACACCTGACCCTGGAGCCCTTGACGGAGCCGGAGGGGCGTAAAATTGTCGAACACATCGCGCCGATGCTGGACCCATTGTCGGTCAGCGACATTTTCACACTGTCAGGTGGCAACCCTCTGTTTCTGGAGGAGCTGAGCCACGCGGCCCGGCTCAGTCAGACCGCTCGCCTTTCCAGGCGGTCAGATGCCTGGCTGGAATCCATTGTCCAGGCTCGATACGCTGCGCTGAAGTCCGATGAGCGGGAAATGCTGGACATGGCGGCTGCGATCGGCCGTGTTGTGCCACGCAGCCTGTTGATGGAGGTCATGGGCTCGGAACACACAGCGTCCATCCTGGAGTCGCTCAGGCAACAGGATTTTCTCTATCCTGACGAGTTTCTTGACCGGTTGCGCTTCAAGCATGGCTTCACGCGGGATGCAGTGTACGGGCTGATCTCTCCGGCGCGCAGAAGGGAACTGAACGGCAAGATTGCTGCCACGCTTGTTGAGCGGGCTGCGCGGCAAGGGGGCACGCCCGATCCGGCCGAACTGGCGCGATACTATTTCGAGTGCGGCGAGACGCGCTTGGCGATCGAAAATTCCGTTCGCGCGGGAAACATTGCGTTGGCTGCCCTCGCACTGGACAAGGCGCAGTACCATTTCCAGGCGGCGCTGGAGCACATGTATGAGACCGGGCCTGACGATGAGGAGATGGTCTTTCTCATCCGGCGCTATGGCCAGTCCTGTATCGTGGATCCCAAATGGCAGATGGTCGCCGTTCTCGAGCGCCTGACCCGGCAGGCCAGGGCATCCGGGCATGAGACTTCGGCGGTCTGGGCAGAATATTATCTGGCATTCATCACTTACGGGCTCGGGAATCTGGAAGAGGCCATCGATCACTATCACTCCGTGAAAGAGACTGCGAAGGCGCTAGGCAATGACAGCTTGCTGCGGCGCGTCCATGCCAGCCTCGGGCAGGTCTATGCCGCAGCCTGTCGGGGAGATCAGGCCCTGACAGCACTGGATCGTTCAATTGCGATTCAACGCGCTCCGCGAACGGAGGACCGATCGCCTGTGCCGCTGGCCTATTCCCTGGCCAGCAAGGGGCATTTGCTGATGGATATGGGCCGCACGGATGAGGCTTTCCGGAACCTCGCCGAAGCCGCCAATCTGATGCAGGGCGTGCGAAGCGAGGCCCACATGTCGATCCGGGCATATCTGGGCGACGCGATGATCCTCGCAGGCCGGTTCGAGCAGGCCGAGAGCATACTGGACTCCATCCATGCGATGGCGCAGCAGATGCGTTCGGGATTCCACATGGTGCAGGCTCTGTCCTTCCGGAACATTGCACGTTTCTATCTTGAGAGAGACGCCGCCATTCTGCCGGAAATCCAGGTCAGTGCGGAGCAGTGGGCCCTGAAAAGCCAACAGCATACGTCAATCGTTTATGGGCATCTCGCCGATGCGTACGCGCAATCGGGAATGCCTGACAGGGCAGACGAGTTTGCGGCAAAGGCACTCGTCCGCGCGGGCATGGGAGATCGCTTCGGCGAGACCATGGCCTATCGCGCGCGGGCGCTTGCGGCCCACCAGAACGGGAATTCAGAACAGGTTTCGCGCCATCTTGAGGACGCCTACCGGTCGGCTCGCGCGCGAGGCTCTGTCCGGGATGAATTGCTGACGCACTGGTTTGAAGCGGCCTATCTCAATTCCGAAACGGAGCCGCCGGATGCCGAGCTGTCCGAGATGTCCATCAATCCCCGGCTGTTCTTCAATGCGGCGCCGAAGCCGCCGATGACCTCGTCCAGTCTGAAATCTCGACAATCAGGGCGGCGGGCAGGGCCTTGATCCGGCCAACATCCAGCAGGGCGGCGAGAATGCCGGTCATGCCGCCCAATGCCAGATCCTGAGCCGGGCAGGCATGCAGCGTGGTGTCCGGATTGGGATTGCCGCAAGGCAGTTTCCGCGTTCCCCCGAACACGACGGACACATCATTGTTGCCCTTGCGGAGATTGCTTTGCGTTGCGGCTGACAAACCGAGGATGACCAGATCGCCCTTGCCGGCCTCCACATCCCCGATTTTCACGTGATCGGCCGTAACGGTCCGATAAAGAAGATCCGGCGCGGGCCGCACGCACATCGCGCTTTGCAGGGCCGGCAGCACAGCTTCGAGAGCTGCATCCATCACGGCATTGGAATTCGCATCTGCTGTGTGGGCCGCAAGGCGTTGCATGAACGTGTTCTGGAAGGTCCAGAGCGTCTGCTCCGACAGCCAGTCATGAAGGGCCCAGCGCAGGCAGCTGTCCATCGGGGCGATTGCGCCGATCATTCCGCCGATCATGTTGCGTGCCAGAAGGTCCTGATATTCCGGGGTTCTCGATGGATGTTTCGCGGCGCGCTTGCGCATTTCCTTGTGCAGCTTGCGTGCGATTGTGCCGCCGATGGGGTCCGTGTCCGGGTCCTGGGCCCAGACGGCCTCGACATATTTCAGGCCCGCTTCATGAATGGAGCGTCCATGCACCCGGCCATATTCCTGAATTGTGGATGACGGGCGCGGGAAAAATGTGTGCAGGGATGTCGCCATGAAGTCGCCCGGACACACCGGGCATTTCCTGTCCGTGTCCCAGCTCCACGGGCCGTCCTTGAAGAACAGTCCGTCAGGAATTCCGTACCAGGCTTGGCAAAGCGCCGCGAGGGCCGGCTGGATATATTGCCGTCCGAGTTCCATCTTGAACGCCTTTGGCACATCCCTGAACGCATCCGGATCTCGCTGGCGCATGGCTTCGGCATATTTGATTGCCTTCTGCAGGACACTCTGCCCGGCCTTGTATCCTGCACGCACGGCCGATTCGCGACTGTAGGAGGTCAGGATGTCATTGGCGTGGTCGGCTTCCTCCCGATAGGTCTCGCCGTCATCCAGACAGACATAGATCGTGCCGAACCCGGTCAGGATCCGGTCATGCTGTTCGGAGGAAGAGAAGGTCCCGGGCGCGTAGGCTTCTCCCCCGCCTAGTATGTCCAGAATCCTCGCTTCATCCGTGACCAGAATGACCTTCTGCTCCGGTTTGCCGGACCCCTGATCGAAGGCGATGCCGCTTTCGACCTTGTAGACACCTCCCAGGCTCTCGATCGCTTGCCAGATTTTGGGGGTGACGTCGTGTTCCTTCGGATCCTTGGTCAGGAAATCCTCTATGACACGCTTCCATTCTTCCTGCTGTGCCTTGAGCGGCATATGCTTCAGCGTCGCCAGCAGGCGCTCACCGGACTCGATCCGCTCCCGGACCTCATCCTGCCGCATTTCCAGGAACACACTGTCGTTGGCGGCGTCGGCTATCCGCTGTAGCGCGGCCCTCGACGGGACAAAGAAATAATCGCCCCAGGCAAGTGTGGTGAGTGGTTCGGTCAGGGTGAACCGTTCGGTCTTGCCATCGACAATGCAGGTGAAGGTATGACTGTCGACATCCGGCCGGTTCCGGGACCCGGTCAGAGGGTCGTTCCGGCTGGCGCTCACCCGGCTTGGATTGGCACCATTCAGCCAGCGCTGGATCACTTCATATTGCTCGGCGATGCTGGCGCAAAAGGCCATGAACATGATGCCCCGGTCCGCGTCCTTCGCGTCGTCATGGCTCGGGCCGTACGTCATGCCCCTGCGCAGAATCTTCGGTGCGGGGCGTTCCAGGAACTTGTCGCGGGGATTGGCCAGACGAATGTGTGCGGAGAACGGGCAATGCTCCCCGTTCGGGTCGGCGTCATAGGTAAACGTGTTGGTCGGATCATCCGGGTCAACCAGGGCTTTTCCGTCCTTCGTGCGCCCCACCAGCAGAGCGGACGCGTCGGGAATGCCCCGCTGCATGGCGCAAGCCTCGTCGAACGCTTTCATGCGCTCGACATGCTGGGCGATCTTGCGAACGACCAGGAAGCTTCCATTGAAGGCGAGCCGTTCGGTCTGGTCAGTATCCGGCAGGTCTCCGAGTGTATTGGCGTGACCATAGATCAGGTCCCCGCGCAGGATATCCAGTGGGCCTGCATCATCGGGAAGTTTCGTGCCGGGCTGAACCTTTGGCTGGCTGATGCCGTCCTGAAATCCGAAATGATCGAGATTCGCCGTTGGCGACAGGCTGCGTGATGTGTTCTCCTCGCGGTTCCTGAACCGCCCGGGTCGGAACATGCTTTCGATGCCGAGGATCGAGAAGCCGTAGCGCTCCCCTGCGCCCTGAAAAAATGCCACGAGCAGGTTGAAGATGTTCTCTCCGGGGATGTCCAGACTTGCGATGCCGGATGGCGCCAGGAACTCTTCGAGGGATGCCATGCGCTCTCCGGAAAAGAACGCGTCGACATGCGGCCGCACCTGGTCCATCGGGTCCGTGAACTCCAGATAATGGTCAAGTTCCTCATCATACTGAACCTGTGCGCGGATCTGGATGACCAGATCGATCTCGTGAGGTTCGATCGGCGGGGCGTCCCGGGCCGTTTCCGGTGGCCAGTTTCGCTTTGGCAGCTTCCAGTTCCGGGGATGATTGTGATACTTGTCGCCAATCTGCGCGGCGCGATTCTTCATCCCTTCACGGAATTCCTTGGGGAATGTGGCGAGTTCCGTTTCAGGGATTCCCAGATGGCGAAGTCCGGAATAGGTGAAGGCGATATTGGTGAAAAACGGCGATAGCGGCCCGAACTGCATCGGCTCGTCGCCTTCCCAGCTGAACAGGTTCGAGTCGAGAAAGTCGCGGACCTTCCCGGCATCGTCGATCCGGATCAGAAGCAGTGCCCCATGCGTCGCCGTGAATGCGTCGCTGTCATAGGAGGAGAGGAGGCCTTTCTGCACCTCGCTTTCCTCGAAAGGCGGATTCTTCGCGGGCGGTGTCCGGGGCTTGATCTCTTCCAGGAACCAGTTGATCGGCGCGACGAGGCTGGAGTCGATCCGCCGTTCATCGACTTCCCGGCGGCCCGTGCCGTCCTGCGGTTTCAGCAGCGGGGTGAGCAGGCGATCCAGACCCCGCAACAAATCCTGTGTGGCCCGTTTCAGGAGTGTTCCGTCTCGTGTGGGCGTGCCGTCAGGTTTGCGCGGCGGATACATGTCTGTCAGCTTGTACAGCACATTCAGGGCTTCGAGACCGAGCCGCAGGGCATCCTTCGGGGATGCGGCCTGAACGTCTGCTGCGGCATCGTCCGGCGTTTTGAAGGCGTGCCGCGCGATTTCACGGTCCGCATCATCCGGCGCCTGCTCCCGCTGGATCTTCTCCAGTTCCTCGAGATAGATCTTGTCGCCCGTGCTCATGCCGGATGTGGAGTAGAAGATCGCGGAATCGAGCTGGTGATCACGCACCCATTCTGCGTATTCCTCGAAGCCGTGCTCGGTGGCGGTCACATAGCCCTCGCAATTGCACAGGACGAGATCGAGGAAGGTTCCGAGTGGATCATGGATCTGGCGCATATAGGGCTCCCACGGGCCCGCGAATGTCGCGACAAGATACATGTACTTGCGCGGACGAAATGCGCTGGCTGCCGCACTGTCATCCGTCTTGTCCGGCTCGAACAGGTCACGGTCGACAATGCCGATCCGGAAATCGAGCAGGGACAGGATGCGCTTTGCCGTATCGGCATAGGGCTCGAGATGTTCATATTCCCGGGCGCTCTTGCGCAGACTGTGCAGGGCCTCCGCGACGAGGCGCAGGCGGGATTCATGGGTCACATTGGCGAAGGCGTCGATGAAGCCATCCTTGATCGGCGCCCAGACGACCAGATCCGTCGTGCCGTCAATCTCCTTGCTTGTGACATCATGTTCCCGCGTACGGGGCCGCACATGGTGGGCGGTATTGGCCTGCATGCGCCGGATCATCGACGCCATCGAATTCTTCCCACCGTCCGGCATGCCCGTGTCTGCCATTCCACCCGTCCTTCCACTGAAGCGAGAACTGCAAGGTCCAGTCTACGGGAATACCCATCTCGCGAGCGTGAGAAGTCTCACACCTGTCAAAGATTCTGTGGCCGGTCTTGGCAGCCGAGCGACCGGGATCAGATCGATACGCTCTGCTCGAGCACATCCCGGTTGAGGATCCGGATCAGGTCAGGCTCCCGCGCCAGGACGCCTTGCTTCGTCAATGTGGATATTTCGCGCGAGACATTCTCGCGGTCGGTGTTGAGTCGCCGGGCCAGTTCCGTGAAATTCGGAACCGGACGGATGACCATCCCGCCATCGGCCTGTCCGCTGGCGAGTTGCAGGAGCTCGGCGCGAATCCGCTGGGACAGGCTTTGCGCCACCACGGCATTGAGCTTGTCGGTACGATCTTCGAGGCGCCGGGCCATTTCCTTCAGCAACCAGATGGCGAAGTCGGACTCCGCCTTCAGCAGGTCGAACAATTCCTGGCGTGACAGGATGGCGAGCCGTGTCGGGTCCACCGCGGTAATGTTGACGCTGCGGGGAGAGCCGGTCAGCGCCGCCATCTCGCCAAAGATCGTGCCGGCTGTCAGATCGGAATGCCAGATTTCTCGGCCCCGGACCGAGAAATTGGTCACCTTCACCTTGCCGGACAGGATGAAATAGACCTGATCGTCCGTGTCATCTTCATGGATGATCACCTCTTCCGCCTTGAAAAGCCGGTGACGTGAAAGCTGGGCGGTGATCTGCTGCCAACGCGAAAACGTGTTTGGCCCTGACATGAACTGCTCTCCCCTGCGGTCGCCTGGCCCCATCCGGCGAACTGTCGAGATACCTACAGGATTGGACAGAGCTGCCACTCGCCCTACGACCACCAGATAAGGCAAGCCGCCCGCTCAAGGCAATGGGGCAGCGGGGGATTTCAAACGGATGGTCCAACATGGGTCTGGTGCATCCTGCGTGAAGTCGACAGACGGAGACAGGCCCCCGGAAGACGATCCCGGCGTTGCATTCCTGCGACAGTTCGATGGGCCTGTGAAGGAATGGGCAGATTCCCGTCTCCATGCGATTGACTTGCAATTACATATAACCTAGTCGCGAATGAAACTGAGAGACATTCTCACAATTTCCGAACCAGGGGTATATTTTGATGCAAGTTTCGCGGGTCAGCGCAGTCAGCAGTGTCGCGCTCATTTTCGCCATGTCGGCAACGATTCCGGCCTGGGCTCAGTCGACCGGGACCACGGACTCCGACGAGAGCCGTCAGGAAACCGTCATCGTGACGGGCACGACGGGTTCTTTCGGGGCCACGAAAAACGAAACGCCGATTGTCGAAACGGCCCGGTCGCTTTCTGTCGAAACAGCAGACATGTTTATCGACAAGGGGGCACTGCGCCTGGCGGACACGCTGACCTATGTCGCCGGCGTCACTGCTGAACCCTACGGCTTCTCGACCCGCGGTGACTTTCCGTTTTCCCGGGGCCTCAGCATTCCCCGCTACCGGGATTCCATCCAGGAATTGTTCGGCAGCTACAACTCCACCCGCACCGACGTGTATACGATCGAACAGGTGGAAGTGCTGAAGGGGCCTGCGTCCGTTCTCTACGGTCAGGGTTCTCCGGGCGGCATCGTGAACTATGTTTCGAAGACGCCGCGCGACGAATTCGGCGGCGAGATCGCGGCAGAGCTCGGCAATTTCGACCGCTATCAGATCGCAGGCGACATCACCGGACCTGTGGCCGGGTCAGACGGCAAACTGCTCTATCGCATGGTTGGTGTGTATCGCGACACGGGTACGCAGATCGATCAGGTGGATGAGACGACAACGGTGTTCATGCCGTCGCTCAGCTGGCTGCCGACCCCCGATACCAAATTCACCATTATCGGCCTGGTTCAGGAAACCGACAGTGACGCGGTCGCCCAGTTCATTCCGGTTGAGGGCACACTGTTTCCGCACACGGTCACCGGCGAATATATCGATACGGACGTATATGTCGGCGAGCCGGGCTTCAATCGCTACGACACGGATTCCCAGCAGGTCACGCTGCTGGCGGAACATCGCATCAATGACGTCTTCAAACTGGAAGCCACAGCGCTCTGGCGGTCCGGCGAAGCCGACTATCATCAAGCCTGGCCGACCTTTACCGGAGCCAGCCGTTATCTGAACCAGTATTTCGGTGCGCCCCTGTTCACCGAAACGACGGTCGCCCGCACATTCTATCAAGGGGACAACACGTTCGACCAGCTGGCTGGCGACGTTCGCTTGCGTGCAGACTTTTCAACCGGCGCCTTTGAGCACCAGTTGCTGGCTGGCATCCAGTATCAGGATGTCGAGACCGACAGCGATTCGTCCTATTATTTCGGTGGCGGCGTGCTGACGGGTGATTTCAGCTATGTCTTCGATCTCGCAAATCCGGTGTATGGAAACTATCCGGATCAGGCCGTGTTCGACGCCATCTACAATGACAATCCAGTGTCGACGGTAGAAGATCTAGGCATCTACATTTCCGACCAGATTTCCTATGAAAACTGGCGGTTCACGCTCGGGCTGCGCAGTGACAGTGTCGAAAACGACAGCGGCACCGTGGTGCAGGATGATGACGCCATCTCCACCAGCGTTGGTGTGCTCTACCGGTTCGACAATGGCTTTGCACCCTATGCCAGCTATTCTGAATCCTTCGAGACGGTGGTTGGCACGGACACCTTCACAGGCAATCCGCTCAAGCCGCAGGAAGCGCGCCAATACGAAGTCGGCGTGAAGTATGAGCCGTCCGCGTTCCCCGGACTGATCACCTTCAACTATTTCGACATCGAGATTTCGAATCTGTCCAATCCGAACTCCCTGCCGGGCGCGTCGTCGCAACAGGAAGGAGTCGGCACGCTGAAAGGCTTCGAGTTCGAAAGCCACGTCCAGCTCGACACAGTCTATGTGCAGGCGGCATTCTCCACCCTCGACGCCGAGGATCCCAACGGGTACCAGCTCGCCGCCGCACCGGAAACGCAGGCATCGCTGTGGGCAACCTGGCGCCCTGACGGACAATGGACGGGCTTCAAGTCCGGCGCCGGCATCCGCTATGTCGGCGAAACGGTCTCGGAGAATGGCACGATCCGCTATGTCACCCCGGATTACACGCTGGGTGACCTGATGGTCGGCTATGAATGGGACCAATGGGATTTCGCGATCAATGCCCGCAACATTGCTGACGAGGATTACCTCACCGGATGTCTGACCCGGGGTGACTGTTTCCCCGGCCAGCGCCGGACCGTCGTCGCCAGCCTGCGGTACAAATTCTAGGGCTGACGGCAGATGACCCTGACTGACTACGCTCTTGCCATCCTCTCCACCTGTGGCGGCCTCGCCGGACTTGCGCTGCTCTTTGCAGTGTGGCGCAAACCCGGGCGGCCGCTCCTGCTGGGGCTCGGCTGGGCGCTGGTCACAGCCAGCCTGGTGGTCTGGTTCCTGGTCAATCTGGACCGGGGCGTGGCCCAGGTTTCATCCCTGTTGATGCTTCTGGTGGCCTTCGCCATCACCTGGCCGGGGCTGAAAGGCGTCAACGGCCTGCAGGCGCCTGTGCGGGTACGGAAGGTCGCGCTGGCGCGGCCGTCCGCATCGCAGCTCGCTGTCCGCATCGGTTCGGGTGTCTGGACATTCCTGCTGGCCGGGCCGATTGCCGGGGCCATCGCGCTTTATGCCGGCGGCGCCCTGTTGCGCGTGACAGCGCCGGACACAGGCAATCCGGCCAACGCGGCCGTAACCGCCTACATCATCAGCCTGTTTCTCTGGGCCCTGATCAGCACGCTTTTGCTGATGGAGAAACACTCCCTGCGCCGGACGCTGTATGCGGGCGGCGCGCTGGCTGTCGTGCTCTGCGCGGCGCTCCTCTAATCCCCTCGAGACTGTTCCATGGCAAAATCTCTCTGGCCGAAATCTTCCAGCGAACGGGTCGATTCTGCCCTGTCCGCCCACACTGTCATGGGGCTGGTCATCAGTGCGCTCCTGTTCGTGATCTGCGTCAGTGGCACGATTGCCGTGTTCGAGGATGAGCTGGAATGGTGGGAGCAGGCCGGCACACCGGCGGTTCACGAGGTTTCCCCCGCTGTCATGCAGGCGACCGCGGACGAGATCATGCGGCGTGATCCGGAGACGACGCATCTCTATCTCTACCCGCCCCGGGACAATTGGCCCCGCTTCGTGGCAGGCGGGGACAATGGCGTGTTTGTGCTCGACGCGGACGGGACCTTCCTTCGCGAACTCAAGGCGCCATGGAACGACTTCCTGATCGAGCTGCATTACTATCTCACCCTGCCGCACCAGCCGGGCATGATCCTGGTCGCCATATTTGGCGTGATGCTGGTCTCTATGGCCATTTCCGGCCTGCTCGCGCATCCGCGCATTTTCCGCGACGCATTCCGGTTCCGGCGCCACGGGCAGGCAAGACTGGCGCAGGCAGACCTGCACAACCGGTTGAGCGTCTGGACGGCGCCCTTCCTGGTTGCCGTCGCGGGCACGGGGGCCATGATCGGTCTGTTCGGCGTGGTCGCGCTTGTGTTTGCCCAGACCAATTATGAGGGCGATACGAAGAAACTGGCTGAAGCGATTTTTGGCGGGGAAGTGGTTGAACCTGACACCACACGAACGCCACTGAACGGAATTGACACGGCTTTGATCAGTCTGGAACGCGACATTCCGGACGCCAATCCGTTCATTGTCATCGTGCACGAGCCGGGCACCCGGAGCCAGCATATCGAGATTTACGGGGATGAGACCGACCGTCTCATCTATGGCGAGACCTACACCTATTCCACGGATGGCGAATTGCTGGCCACCGGGCACAATGCCGATGGCCCCATGGGGCAGCAGGTGGCCATGTCGATGTACCGTCTTCATTTCGGGGATTTTGGCGGCGCGCTGATGAAGTCGATCTACTTCCTTCTCGGCATCCTCCTGTGCATCATCGTGGCCACCGGCCTGAACATCTACTTCCTCAAACGCCGCGAAAAAGGCCGTCATGCGCCCCGTCTGGAGGCGATGTGGAGCGGCTGGATCTGGGGCAGCACCGCGATGTTCCCGATCACGCTCATCGCCAGCATGCTTGGCCTTGCGGGCGCCGGGCTGATTGCGCTCTACTGGCTTGGTTCGGTTGCCTTTTCTGTCGGAGCAACGATCTGGATGACCGCCGCTTCGGCGGGGCGGGCCTTCCGGCTGGTGCTCGGATTGGCGCTGCTCGCCGCGCCGCTGCTGCAGCTGATCCGCGGCGATGTGGACGGGTCAAACGCCTATGCCCTGACGGCGTCGGCCCTGATGCTGGTCACCGGCGCCGCGTTTGCCGCGAAGGCCGTGCGCGCCCGTCACGCGCCACAGGGGGACGCCGTCGCCCCGTCGCGCGTCGGCTGACAGGTCGGAAGTCTCAGCTGCCGGTCTGAACCGCCTGGAACCAGGCACCATTGGGCCCCTGGACCGTGACGCTCCTGCAGGCTCCCAGGCCCGGAATATCCGTCTGATGCATTTTTGCTCCGGCCCGCGCGGCGATTTGCGCAGCGTCCCGCACCAATAGCGTGGCCCCCAACAGCCCCCGCGCCGGCGGGCGCGACGCCTCAAATGCCGACACCTGAGACCCTTCCGGCAATCCGTAATTGATAATCCCGAAATACGGCTTTTCGGTTGCGGTGCCGACATTCCAGGCGCGCAGCTTCATGGCATTCGCGCTCCCGACCAGGGCATCGAAGCTCTCATCGTCCAGCCCGTATCTGTGGATCACATCGAGCCCGAACACATCATGCAGGAAGTTCAGGATGGGGCCCTGGTCCTGAACAGGGCCGGAAATGCTTTGCGGTTCGCTGACCCGCCGATCCCGAACGGTTGCGAGCGTTTCGAAACGCTCCGCATCGCCGCTGATCAGGGCGCAGACCACGCCATCCGGCCCCCACAAATGGGCTTCGCGGAACCGGCCTTCAGGCGTGTCGTAGTCGGCAATCTCATCCTTGAACCGGAAGCCGGCAGCTTCAATGTCCTCGAGCGCGGCGTCGAGGTCCGGCGCATAGAAGTCGATCACCTTCAGGGCTTCACTGTCGGACCCTCGATCCGGATGGCGGATCTGGGTGTCGGAGCCGGGCGTGAACTGGACCAATCGTACGCCGAAGGGAGTATCCGGTGTTTGCAGGCTGACTTCCAGGCTGGCCTGACCCGTAGTGCCCCAAATCATGCCGGTCTCCTCGACCGAGCGCTCCAGCCGGCCTGCTTCCGTCAATCCAAAGGCCCTGAACAGGTCAATATGGGCAGCCACGTCGCTGGAGGAGATGATCGGACCATGGATGTGCAGGGTCAGCGGAGCAGATGAGGTAGAATTCATGCAAGGGCCCGTTCTGGTGATATGGGTTTCGCACACCCTAAAAAGGTATACCATTTAGTCAATTCTGGTGTGCGGACACAGCCTCAATGGAAGTCCCGGCTTCTCGGGATCACCCGGACATTGCGAGGGTGCCGCCCGCTTGAGCGCTGCGGCGGCCCCTTGCGGTCGGGAATGGGGCGGGTGACTTCATCGGCGCGGTCGAGCACCTGTTTCAACGGGTCCTGATCAGCGTCTTCGGACAGCCGGGTAAGGTCGCCGGTCCGGTCAATCAGCTGGTTCGCCACGATATGGGTGACATTGTCGGCGGTCTGGACGCGTCCCTTCACCAGAAGGATGCGCGCCCCCATGACGATTGGCCGAAACCGTTCGAACACGTTTGGCCAGACAACAAGATTGGCAATGCCGGTTTCGTCCTCGATCGTGATGAAGCAGACACCGCTGGCCGAACCCGGCCTCTGGCGCACCAGAACAACTCCTGCCGTCTGGACCCGTGACCCATTCGGCAGGTCGCAGGCCTCCCGGGTCGAGAGCACATTCATGCGGCTATAGGTCTGACGCAGGAAGGTGGCCGGATGTGCCTTCAGGGAGAGGCGGGTTGTCTGATAGTCCTGCAGGACCTGTTCCGACGGCGGCATCACAGGCAGTTGCGGTGGCTGCTCCAGGCCCTGTTCGGCGATGTCGGCCGCTGCAAACAGGGGCAGCGCGCTGCCGCTCGCTTCGCCGCGTAAGCTCCACAAGGCTTCGCGCCGGTTGAGCTGCATGGACCCGAAGGCATCTGCAGCGGCCAGAAGTTCCAGGGACCGGCGGCTGATGCCGGCCCGGCGGCGAATGTCTTCCGGCTGCTGATAGCCCTGATACCGGGCAATCATCAGGGCTTCCATTTCGTCTTCGCGCAAGCCGTCCACCTGCCTGAAGCCGAGCCGGACGGCGCAGTACGGGCCATGCGCCGGCTCAAGCGTATTGTCCCAGTCCGACAGGTTTACATCGATTGGCCGTATCTCGACCCCATGTTCGCGGGCATCCCGCACGATCTGGGCCGGAGCATAGAATCCCATGGGCTGGCTGTTCAGAAGGGCTGCGCAGAAAACGTCCGGATGGTGACATTTCAGCCAGCTCGACACATAGACCAGATGGCCAAAGGATGCAGCATGGCTTTCCGGGAAACCATACTCACCGAAGCCCTTTACCTGATCGAAACAGCGCGCAGCAAAGGCCGGGTCATAGCCGCGCGCGATCATGCGCCCGACCATCATGTCCTGATAATTGCCGATCGTCCCGACCTTCCGGAAGGTGGCCATGGCCCGGCGCAGGCCATTGGCTTCGTCGGCGGAAAACTGGGCCGCATCCATGGCAATCTGCATGGCCTGTTCCTGGAACAGGGGCACGCCAAGGGTCCGGCTGAGGATACGCTCCAACTCGTCCGGGGGGCCATGCTCCGGCGCAGGAGATGGGTAGGTGACGCTTTCCAGGCCTTTCCGGCGGCGAAGATAGGGGTGCACCATGTCACCCTGAATCGGGCCGGGCCGCACGATGGCAACCTCGATGACAAGATCATAGAAGGTGCGCGGTCGCAGGCGGGGCAGCATGTTCATCTGCGCCCGGCTTTCCACCTGGAAGACGCCCAGACTGTCACCCTCGCAAAGCATGTCATAGGTCGCCGCATCATCCTGCGGCACAGTGGCGAGCGTGTATTCCAGCCCCTTGTGCAAATGAAGCAGGTCAAATGCCTTCCGGATACAGGTCAGCATGCCGAGGGCGAGGACATCCACTTTCATGATGCCGAGGGCGTTGATGTCGTCCTTGTCCCATTCGATGAAGGTACGTGCATCCATGGCGGCATTGCCGATGGGGACGGTCTCGACCAATGGCCCGCGCGTCAGCACAAAGCCGCCAACATGCTGTGACAGGTGGCGGGGGAACCCGATCAATTGCTGGGTCAGCCGGATGGCGCGGCGGATCATGGGGTTGGACGGGTCCAGCCCGGCCTGGCGGATCTGGTCCGGATGGATGGCGCTGCCCCAGCTGCCCCAGACCGTTCCGGCAAGGGCGGCGGATATGTCTTCGGTCAGGCCGAGCGCCTTGCAGACCTCGCGTACCGCAGACCGTGGCCGATAGGAAATCACCGTGGCGGTCAGGGCCGCCTTCTGCCGACCATAGCGATTGTAGACATACTGAATGACTTCTTCGCGGCGCTCATGTTCGAAATCGACATCAATGTCCGGGGGCTCTTTCCGCTCTTTCGACAGGAAGCGTTCGAAGAGAAGGCTTGTCAGGGCCGGATCGACATTGGTGACGCCGATACAATAGCAGACCGCGGAATTGGCAGCTGACCCACGCCCCTGGCAGAGAATTCCCTGTTCCCGGGCCCAGGCAACAATGTCATGCACCGTCAGGAAGTATGGGGCGTAGTCCAGTTCCTCGATCAGGGAGAGTTCCTTGTCTAGGGCCATGCAGACCTTCCCGGGAATGCCATCTGGATAGCGCCAGTGCGCCCCTTTCCAGGCCAGGTCATGCAGATGTTCCTGTGGGCTCTTGCCAGGCGGGACCGGTTCGTCGGGATATTCATAGGCCAGTTCATCAAGGTTGAAGCGGCAGCGTCCGACAATCTCTGTTGTACGATGCAGGGCAGGCTCGAACCCCTTGAACAGGCGGGCCATCTCTTCCGGGCTTTTCAGGTGCCGCTCGGCATTAGCCTCCAGCCGGAAACCGGCCTGTTCAATTGTGCAATGCGTGCGGATACAGGTCAGCACATCCTGAAGCGGGCGGCGTTCCGGGGCATGGTAGAGCACATCATTCGTGGCAACGATCGGAACGCCTCGGCGGGCACAAAAATCTGCCAGGCGGGCAATCCGCTCACGGTTGCGGCCATGATAGGCATGGGTTGCCGCCACATAGACGCTGCCGGGTGCCTGCATTGCGAACCGCTCGAGCGTTTCGGCAAAGGCCGCGTCGAGCCGGTCTGGCGGCTGGACAATGAAAACCTGCCCTTCGGCATGGGCCAGAATGTCCTCCTGTGTGATGAGGCAGTCGCCTTTCTCCGCGCGCAGCTTGCCGTCCGACAGGAGGCGGGACAGGCGGCCATAGGCTGCCCGGTCAGTGGGATAGCAGAGCAGGTCCGGGCCGTCCGTCGGCACAAGGCGCGCCCCGACCAGAAGACGCAGGCCCGCTTCCTTTGCCGCGATATGGGCGCGCACAACACCGGCAAGCGTGTTGTGGTCTGCAATCCCGATGGCTGCGTGGCCGAGCTGTTTTGCGGTCAGGACAAGTTCTTCCGCATGCGAGGCCCCCCGCAGGAAGGAGAAATTCGTCGTGACGGAAAGTTCGGCATAGTCGGTCATGCGAAGAGGCCGTGTACATACCATTCGGGTGGCCCCCCGCGGCCATCGCCATAGAGGCCTTCCCGAAACAGCCAGTAGCGCCGCCCGGCGGCATCCTCGACGCGATAATAGTCCCGTGCGCGAGGCAGCAGCTTCACTGGCTCGGAGGGCGTGTCCAGCAGGGCTTCGAGGTCTGCGCGGACATGGGCGATCTGGGCAGCGTCAGCGCGCGGATCCATCTTGGGCGTCAGCCAGGTGCGGGCTTGGCCGTCCAGTGCCGGAGCGGGCTGGGGGGCGGCGATATGGGTCCACCATTCCGGGGCGATCCGTTCCGGCCCGTCGGCGCGGGTCACCGTACGCGGCACGCGGCGCCAGATGAAACGCAGCGGCGGACCATCCGGCACTTCGGCCATGACCGTGACACGTTCCGGCGCAGACAGGAGGCGGATGGGACGCGGCCCGGCAACCGGGCTGGGCACAGCTGGCACCGGCGCGTCTCCATCGAATTGTGTGTGCTGTTCGGCGCGCTCTGGCACATGGCTTTCGCATGGCCGGATGAGGGTGACAGACCGCCCGCCCAGCCGTGCCATGACCCGGTCGGCCAGGGCGGACAGGGCTGTGGCATCCATATCCGTCGAGGCGAGGTCCCCCGACAGGGCCATGGGGCTCGTCTCCATCGCATCGGTGCGGTGGGCTTCCAGCAGGAGCAGGTCGATGCCGAAACCGGGATCAATCGTGTCGATCCGTTCGCGAAACAGGCGGAGAATGTGTTTCGGCTCGCGCACGGGCCGGGCCGCCCTTGTCTCCAGTTCCGATCGCGTGCCGTCCGACTTGAAGGCTGTCAGCAGGAAACGCCGCGCTCCGATACCGGTTGCGCTGAGGGCCTCGCACAATTCCTGTGTCAGGCGCTCAAGACCGATCCGGATGGCATCGCTGGTGGCAATCGGTTCGGGGCAGTTCAGCCGGACAGACCGCAGGGGCAGCGGCCGCAGGGGAGCGAGGGGCTCATGGCGCAGGCCAAGCGCCTGGTCGAGGCGCAGCAGTACGGCATCGGCAGCAGACCGGGACTGGAAACGACGCCCCAGGGCCTTGCGGTCGATGCCGTAGAGCTGTCCGATGCGCGTCAGGCCAAAGCGGCGCAGCAGCGTCTCGGCTTCGGGGGACAGGCGCAGGGCTGCCACGGGCAGGCCGGACAGGCCCGTCTGCTCCCCGCCCTCCGGCAGGCAGGTGCCGGGCGCGGCGCGGGACAGGGCCGAAGCCGCGCCGGGCGTGCCGGCAAGGCCCAGCCTGTGCGGGATGGCATTGCGCTCCAGCAGGCCGGACAGGGTCTCCAGCATGGCGGGCTCACCGCCATAGAGATGGTCGCATCCCGTTGTTTCCAGAATGAGGCCGTCCGTTCCATCGAGTGCCACGAGCGGTGCAAATCGTATCATCCAGTTTCCGAGAGCCGCGAGGGCGCGGGCGTCGGCGGCCGGGTCCATGTCCTCGGTGACAAGGCCGGGTGCGCGGGCGCGGGCATCAGCAAAGGCCAGCCCTTCGGTTACGCCAAGCTGGCGGGCCGGTTCATTGGCCGCGGCGATGCACAGGCCCTTCGTGCCGGATTCCAGCAAGGCAAAGGGCAGGCAGGGGTCAGGCGCTTTGCCGGAAGCCGGCCGGGCCGATCCGGTCCTGTGAGCGCGGCGGGCGCGTCTCAGCCGGGTCAGTGGCCAGTCCGGACACCACACGCAGAGAAAGCGTTTCATCATCAAGCTCCAGATCGAAGGCATGCCCGGCCATGTGCGGGGCCTGGCGGGACCGTTCGAGCACAGCCTTCCAGCGGAGCGCTCCGGGGGCATGCGGGTCGAAACGGTTGGGCGAAGACGGGCGGGGCGACAGGCGCCAGCGGGCATTGGCGGCGGTGGCACCGTCACGCGTATGGGGCATCAGCAACAGGACCGGCACACCATGGCGGCTTGCGGCCAGGGCGAGGCGCCGGGAGGCGGTGAAATCCGCATCCTCCAACTCTGCCACCACGAGGGCGGCGACGCCGGACCGGATGGCTTCCTCAGTGGCCCAGAGCGCCTCGGCCAGCTTGCGCGGGGTGATGTCGAGGCTGGGGGGCAGGTCCGCCGTCACCTCCCGGCAGCCGGCGCGGAGCAGGGTGCCATGGGCCTGTTTCAGGCTGGCCTGGCGGATCCAGACCACGGGCCCGTTGCTGCGGGTGCGGGCAGCGAGCGCGAAGCCGGTCAGGGCTGCAAAATCCCCATGCGAGGCTTCGCAAACCTCGTGCACGCCGGCCTCTCCGAGCCCCAGCGGGAAGGCCGGGCTGGGCCGGTCCCGGGGTGGGGAGAGGTGGAAGACATCCTTCAGAGGGGGCGGGTTCAAGGCCATTTGTTCATTATTTGTTCTCACGCCGAAGAGTCAACCGGCCATGTCGCCCGGCAGGGAATTCCCCAAGGCCGCGCGCGGAGATACTGCGATCCGGGCGTGTCTTTTGTGCCGTCCGCTCTAATGCTCTAGCCAAGAGTTGCCGATTTTCCGACAAGGCCTGAATGCGTTACGTCATCCTCGACACCTGTGACCCGGTCCGGGCTGCCCGGCAGTTTTGCCAGGACCGGGGTATGCTGTGGCTGGACAGCGCCGATGAGCGTCATCCGGCGGCCCGATGGTCGTATCTCTGCCTGCAGCCGGTCGCGACGCTGACTGTGCCCGGCAGCGACCTGTCCGGAGAAGATGATGCCTTCCAGCGCCGCGCTGCCGACATCCGGACATGGATAAGGGGCCGCCCGCGTACCCGCATCCCCGGGGGACCGCCCTTTCAGGGCGGGGTGGCGGGGTATGTCGCCTATGATGCCGCGCCGCTGTTCCTGGACCGGTTTCGGTCCCGTCATGCGCCGCGATCCGATCTGGCGGAGTTCAGCCTGTATGACACGGTGCTGGCCTTTGACCTGTCCGGCGGAAAGACCTGGGTGATGTCCCTGGGGCTCGCATCTGCCGAGGCAGCGGAAGCGGATGATCTGGCAGATGCCAAGATCGCAGCCATACTGGCCCGGCTTGAAACAGGCCCGGACGGGAATGTATCCCCGCCCGCACTTCACTGGACGCGTCCGCCGGTGGCCATCGACTATGCCGCGTCCGTGGAGCGGACCCGGTCCTGGATTCTGGACGGGGACATCTATCAGGCGAATATCGCCCAGAATTGGGGGGCGCAGGCCTGTGACGTCACCGCGGCGTTCGCAAACTATCTCGACCTGCGCCAACGCACGCCCGCCCCCTTTGCCGTTTTCGGTCACTTTGCAGGCCGCTGCCTGGCGAGTGCCTCACCCGAACGGTTGATCTCGGCGGATGCAGAAGGCCGGGTCATCGCCGAGCCGATCAAGGGCACGGCGCGGCGGCTCGCCGATGAAACAGAGGACTTGCGCGCCCGGCAGGCGCTGGAGGCGTCCGAAAAGGACCGTGCCGAGAACATCATGATCACGGATTTGCTGCGCAATGACTTGTCGATGGTGTGCCGTCCGGATTCGGTAAAGGTAACCTCCCTGTGCCGGCTGGAGACATTCTCCAATCTGCATCACCTTGTCTCGACCATTGAGGGGCAGCTGTCGGACGACCGGGACGGGGTGGACCTGTTCGCAGCGGTCTTTCCTGGCGGCTCCATCACGGGGGCGCCAAAACTGCGGGCGATGGAAATCATCGATGAGATGGAATTGCGTCCGCGCGGCGCCTATTGCGGTGCGGTCGGCTATGTCGGTTTCGACGGCGCTCTGGACTTCAATATCCTTATACGGACGATAGACCATTTGCCGGAAGAAAGTGCTGTCATGGCGGGCGGCGGCATTACGCTGATGTCCGACCCGGCAGACGAACTTTCCGAATCCGAACTGAAGGCGGAGCGCATTGCGCCCGGCCTCGAAAAGGCGGAGTCGCGCGGATGATCCTTGTGCTCAACAACCGGGACAGCTTCGTCTTCAATCTTGCCCGGTATCTGACCTGCGCCGGCGCGAACGTCTCTGTCGTGGACAGTGACCGGATCAGCCTTCAGGGAATTGCCGACATGGCACCTGAAGCCCTGGTCCTGTCGCCCGGGCCCTGCACGCCCAACGAGGCCGGTATCTGTCTCGAGGCCGTGCGGCAATTCACCGGAAGGCTACCGATTCTCGGGGTCTGTCTCGGCCATCAGGTCATGGCGCAGGCCTTCGGCGGGCACATCGTGCGCTCGGCCTTTCCGAGGCATGGGCGCACGACGCGCTTGTCGGTATCCGGAGGGGCAGTCTTCGAGGGCCTTCCGGCCCGGTTTGATGTGGGACTGTACAATTCGCTCATTGCGACCTTTGATGACCTGCCGGACATGCTGCAGGTTGATGCCGTGTCCGGAGAAGGAGAAATCATGGCGCTGTCGCACCGCATGCACCCTCTATTTGGCGTTCAGTTCCACCCGGAATCGATCCTGACCGAATACGGTCAGGAAATGATCGGTAATTTCGTCCGGATTGCGAGGGACTGGAGGGCCATATGATTCTGTCTCAAGCCTCTGCGGCGCCGGAGCATTCAGCTGCATTCGATCTCAGGGACCGTGGTCTTCTTCTGGCGGACGGGATTTTCGACACCTCTCTGGTGATCGGCGGGGGCGTGGTGCTCGAAGCGGCGCACCTCAACCGGCTGATGGATGCGGCGCAGGCCCTGCAAATCCCCGTCGAGCGGACCGCGCTGGCGGGGGTGATGCGTGACGCCGTTGCGGGTGTCCGGTCCGGCGCCCTGAGAATTACCGTCACGCGCGGTGCGGTCGCTCGCGGTCTGACCGGGCAGGGCGATGTGGCGCCGACGCTGCTGGCCGCCGTCACGCCATATGATGCGAGCACGCCGCCCGAGCCTGTTCGGGTCATGGAAAGCGAGATCCTGCGCAATCCCACCTCGGTGACGGCACGCTACAAGACCCTGTCCTATACGGACAATGTGGTTGCGCTTCGGGACGCTGAGGCCGCAGGGTTTGATGACGTGTTCTTCTTCACGCCGGACGGCCACCTGTCCTGTGCATCCGTTGCGAATGTGTTCGTGCAGACCGGCACGGACATCCTGACTCCGCCAGTGAGCGACGGCGCCTTGCCCGGCGTGATGCGGAACTGGTTGCTGTCCCATGGCCAACTCGGCGGGTCGACCCTGTCGGAGCGCCGCGTGACACGGGCGGACCTGCGATCAGCCGACCGGGTATTCCTGACCAACAGTTTGCGCCTGTTCCAGCCCGTTGCCGCATTCGGAGCAACCGGCTTCGGGCCAGACCTGCCGGCCGGGCTGGACGGATTGAGACGCCAGTTGCTGTCGCGCTAGGCGAGTGCGTCGGCGAGGGGCGTGAGGTCCAGGCCGAGGCTTTCGGCCACGGCTTCGCAGGTGACCTTGCCATTCCAGACATTGAGGCCGGCAGCCAGGTGCGGATCGGCATTGAGCGCCGCTTTCCAGCCACGGTCGGCTATGTGTAATGCATGGGGCAACGTCGCATTGTTCAGGGCATATGTGGAGGTGCGGGCGACTGCGCCCGGCATGTTGGCCACGCAGTAATGAACGATGTCATCCACAACATAGGTGGGAGCATCGTGCGTGGTCGGACGGGATGTCTCGAAACAGCCGCCCTGATCGATTGCAACATCGACCATCACGGCGCCGGGCTGCATGATCGACAGCATGTCCTTGGTAACCAGTTTGGGTGCAGCGGATCCCGGCACGAGTACGGCGCCAATCACGAGGTCGGCATGAGCGATTTCCTGTTCGAGAGTCGCGCGGGTCGAGTAGACCGTGTTGGCACTGGCCTCGAAATGGGTCGCCAGTTTCTCCAGAACGGCCGGGCTGCGGTCCAGAATGGTGACATCGGCATGCATTCCAACGGCCATCTGGGCTGCGTTGAAGCCGACCACGCCGCCGCCGATGACTACAACTCGGCTTGCCCGCACCCCGGGCACGCCGCCAATCAGTACGCCGCGGCCTCCCTTGGCCTTCTCGAGCGCCGAGGCGCCCGCCTGCACGGCCAGTCGCCCGGCAACCTGGCTCATGGGTTTCAGCAGGGGCAGGCCGCCGCTCCGGTCCGTAACGGTTTCATAGGCAATGCAGGTGGCGCCCGAGGCCATCAGATCGCGCGTCTGTTCCGGATCGGGCGCGAGATGCAGATAGGTGAACAGGATCTGGCCGGGACGGAGCTGTGCCCGTTCCGGGGCGAGGGGCTCTTTCACCTTGATGATCATCTCGCACGTCGCAAACACGTCTGCCGCGCTGTCGGCAATGTCGGCTCCCACGGCGCGATAGGCGTCATCGGTGGCGCCGATGCCCATCCCGGCCTGTGTCTCGACCAGAACCTTGTGCCCCCGATTGACGAACTCGCTGACGCTTTCCGGTGTCAGTCCCACCCGGAATTCGTTGTTCTTGATCTCTTTTGGTACACCGATCTGCATACTTGTCCTCCCGGAGGGTGAGATGGCCTGAATTCCCGCGGATATCGTATAAAATATGCCCGCATGTCCAGAGGTATTGTATGTTTATTCCAACATACAATCAGAATGGAGAATTCTGTTTCATCTTCCGGTGCGCCGCTGCCGGACTAGCTTTCGTCCGCAGGATCATTCCAGACCGCAAGCGCGCGGTAAAGGGCCAGGCTATTGAGGCCGTGATCCAGTCTGGCGAGGATCAGCTGTTGCTGGGCATCATAACTTTCCCGCTGGGCATCGAGCACGGTGAGATAGTCATCGAGGCCGGATTTGAAGCGCTCCTGTGACAGGTTCAGCGTGACGCCCGTGTCTTCCGACAGCTGTTGCAGGGCGCTGAGACGGTCCGTGATCGTGTCGGACACGGCCAGCGCATTGGCGACCTCTCGGAAGGCCTGCTGGATTGTGCTTTCATAGGTCGCAAGTGCCGCATCGGCGCTCGCGCGGGCCGCGTCCAGATTGCCCCGCCGGGAGCCGAAATCGAAGATAGGCACCTGTACGCTCGGCGTGAATGTCCAGCCGGTTGCATAATCCCCGTCAAACAGATCCGACAGTCCGCCGCCGACAAGGCCGGCCCCACCACTCAGGGACACATTCGGGAAATAGGCGGCACGCGCAGCGCCAATATTGGCATTCGCGGCCATCAGGGTTCGTTCGGCCTGGATGACGTCCGGACGCATCAGCAATACGGCCGAAGACTGGCCGACCGGCAGGTCAAGCCGTACCGGTGACGGGGCGAGACCGACATCTGCCGTGATTCCGGCCGGAAGATCTGCGCCGACCAGGTAGCGCAACGTGTTCAGATCGCGCCGCACGGTTGCCTCGAACTCGGCGGCCTGAGCCTGCGCCTGCGCAACCGAGGCAGAGGCGCGGCGCAGATCGATCTCGCTGGCCGTGCCAGCATCGAACAGGGCCTGGGTCAGCTCAAGGCTTTCCTTCTGGCTGGTGGCAGTCTGACGGGCGAGTTTCAGCAATTCCTGGTCGGCTGCCAGCTGAAGCCAGGTTTCGGCCACCGAGGCAACGAGTGAAATCTTCGCGGCACGCTCTCCCTCGGCGCTGGCCAGATAGGTCTGTAGGGCGGCTTCATTCGTGTTCCGCACACGACCAAAGAAATCCAGTTCCCAGGCAGACACGCCAAGCTGGGCGGACGTGCTGTCAGAGAAGGAGGACCCATAAGTGTCATCAGTCCGGAACGTGTCACCCGCCTGCGCGCTGGCAGACCCGGAGATCACCGGCCAGAGACCGGCGCGCGAAGTGACAAGATTGGCCCGCGCGACAGCGACGGTTGCCGCGACCGAGCGCAAGTCCCGATTCTGGTCGAGCGCAAGGGTGATCAGGGTCTTCAGATCATCCGATTCAATCACATCCTGCCATCCGAGAGGGGCATTGGTTGCGGCGTTCACATCGCTCACGGGCAAGTCCATCGGGACTGGGGAGACCGGTCGTTCATAGTCCGGCGCCAGATTGACACAGCCGGTCAGGACAAGGGCGCTGAGGGGGGCGGCGAGGAATTTCTGGCGGCTCATGCGGCATCTCCTGAAACGGCTTTGCGGGGGCCTCGAAGGCGAAGGGTGATCTGGCGAACCAGAACGTAGAACAGGGGGGCAAACAACAGGCTGAACGTCATGGCCGCGATCACGCCGCCCACCATGATCCAGCCCATCGCATTGCGACTTTCCGATCCGGCACCCGAACTGAGCGCGAGCGGCAGGACGCCGAAGCCGAATGCCAGAGACGTCATCAGCACCGGGCGGATGCGCAGCCGCACCGCCTCGATTGTTGCGGCGATCACATCCTTGCCGCTGTCTTCCAGCGTACGGGCGAACTCGACAATCAGGATGGCGTTCTTGGACGCAAGTCCCACCGTCATCAGGAGCCCGACCTGGAAGAAGACGTCATTGGCCAAGCCGAACAGGTTGGCTGCGGCGACCGCGCCGGTCACGCCGAGGGGCGCGACCAGAAGCACGGAGACCGGAATGGTCCAGCTTTCATACAGTGCTGCCAGGCACAGGAAGACGAACAGAAGCGACAGCACATAGAGCATGGTTGCCTGATTGCCCGTTTGTTGTTCCTGACGACTGAGACCGCTCCATTCATAGGTGATGTTGCCGGGCAGCCGCTCCACGAGATCCCCCATGATCTGCATCGCGTCGCCCGAGCTCTGGCCGGGGGCGGTGGAGCCCTGGATGTTCATGGCGGACACGCCGTTGAAACGTTGCAGCTGCGGCGACCCATAGCTCCAGTCACCCGAGACGATTTCGTCGAGCGGCACCATTTCACCTGTCGCGCTGCGGGCGAACCAGGCGGAAATGTCTTCCGGCTGCATGCGGTCATCGGCATCACCCTGGACATAGACGCGCTTGATGCGTCCCCGGTCGATGAAATCGTTCACATAGGTTCCGCCAAAGGCGATGGAGAGCAGGCTGGTTGCATCGGACACGGAAACGCCAAGCGCCTGCGATTTCTGATAATCGAGGTGCATGTTGAATTGCGGGCCGTCATCGCTGCTGTTCGGGCGCACGCCCATCAGACGGGCATCCTGGCCTGCCATGCCAAGCAACTGGTTGCGGGCGTTCAGGAACTCCTCATGTGACAGGTTTCCGGTGTTCTTGATGAACAGGTCGAACCCGTTGGAGTTGCCCATTTCGCGGATCGGCGGCGGCACGATCGGGAAGATGCGGGCTTCGTCGATCTGTGACAGGCCTCCAAAGGCCCGACCGGCAATCGCCTGGACCGAATTCTCGGGGCCCGAGCGCTCTTCCCAATCATTCATGGCGGCGAAGGCGATGCCATTGTTCTGGCCGGTACCGACAACGCTGAACCCGGCAATGGTGAACAGGCCCTTGATATTGTGGGACTCATTTGCGGAGTAATATTCGCGCACGTCGTCCAGCACGTCAGCGGTCCGTTCCAGTGTCGCGCTTTCGGGAAGCTGGACAATGGTCATCAGGGTGCCTTGGTCCTCATCCGGAAGGAAGGCCGACGGAAGTCGGACATAGAGCAGGCCGGTGATGGCAATCATCACAGCGAACACGGCCAGCATGATGGCGCGTCTGCGGACGATGCGCGAGACGGTTGCCTCATAGGCACTGGTCAGGCGGTCAAAGCCGGCATTGAAGGCATTGGCCGGCGCCATGAGCCAGGACTTCCGGTTGCCGCTCGATGGCTTGAGAAGTGAGGCGCACAGGGCTGGAGACAGGACAATGGCGACCACCACCGACAAGGCCATGGCGGAGACGATCGTCACGGAGAACTGGCGATAGATCACGCCGGCCGATCCGGGGAAGAACGCCATCGGCACGAACACGGCCGACAGGACGACGGCGATGCCGACCAGTGCACCGGTAATCTGGCGCATCGATTTCACGGTTGCGTCATAGGGGGACAGGCCGTCCTCGTGCATGACACGTTCGACATTCTCCACAACGACGATCGCATCATCCACCAGCAGGCCGATGGCCAGGACCATGGCGAACATGGTGAGCGTGTTGATGGACATGCCGAACAGAAGCAGCACCGCGAATGTGCCGAGCAGGACAACCGGAACCGCAATGATCGGGACAAGGGATGCCCGGAAGCTTTGCAGGAAGACGAGGATCACGATGAAGACGAGGGCAATTGCCTCGTACAGGGTCTTCTGGACCTCGTGAATGGAGGTTTCGATGAACGGTGTGGCATCGACCGGGAACTGGTATTCGATATCTTCCGGGAAATCCTCGGCGAGGTGGCCGATGGCTTCCTTGACCCGTTCGGCAGTATCGAGCGCATTCGCCCCGGTCGCCAACGACACGGCGAACCCGGTCGACGGGTAGCCATTGAAGCGCGAGATGAAGGAATAGTCCTGCGCACCGAGTTCGACACGTGCCACATCCTCGAGGCGCACAGACCCGCCTGCGGATGTCGTCCGGATCAGGAGGTTGCGGAACTCCTCAGGCGTCGTGAGCAGGGATTGCAGCGTCACGGTGACGTTGATTTCCTGGCCCGGCACGGACGGGGCGCCGCCCAGCGCGCCAGAGGCGATCTGCGCGTTCTGTGCCTGTATGGCCTGAACGATGTCAGAAGGTGTCAGGCCGTACTGATTCAGTTTCTCCGGTTCCAGCCAGACGCGCATGGCATATTGCGACCCGAACACCTGCACGCTGCCGACCCCTTCGAGCCGGCTGACCGTGTCGTAGATGTTCGAGCGGACATAATCGCCGAGGTCGGTCTGGTTATAGGTGCCGTTCGGCGAGTAGACGGCCGTCACCAGAAGGAATCCCCCTGCGGCCTTGCTGACGGAGACACCCTGGCGCTGGACCTGTTCGGGCAGCAGGGGCGTGGCAAGGGAGATCTTGTTCTGCGTCTGGACCTGCGCAATGTCGGGATCGGTTCCAGGTTCGAAGGAGAGCGTGATGGAAGCCGTGCCGTTGGAATTGGAACTGGAGGAGATGTAGTCGAGCCCGTCCAGTCCGGTCAGTTGCTGCTCGATGACCTGCGTCACCGCGTTCTCCACAGCCTCCGCAGACGCGCCCGGATAGGTGGCGGCAACCGTGACCGTTGTGGGCGCGATGTCCGGATACTGGGCAACCGGCAACACGCGGAGTGCCATGCCGCCCGCCAGCATGATGATGATCGCAATCACCCAGGCGAAGACTGGGCGATCAATGAAGAATTTGGCCATGGGATTGTTCCGGGAAGCTTAGTTCAGTTCGCTTTGCGGGGTACGCGAAGCGGACATCTGGGGTGTTTCGGTGATCGGATCGACGCGCATGCCGGGCCGGATCGATTGCAGGTTCGACGTCACGATCAGGTCTCCCTCCGAGAGTCCCTCCAGCACGATCCAGGATTTGCCGTCATACTCTTCTACTTCGATCAGGCGCTGTTCGACAGTGTTGTCATCCGTCAGCACCATCACGGAAGCCTGTCCGGTCGGTGTGCGTGACACAACCGATTGCGGCAGCGTGATCACATCCTCGAACATGCCGGCGATGAATTTTGCGCGCACGAACATGCCCGGCAGGATCAGTCCGTCGGGATTGGGAAGAATGGCGCGAACGGCGACCGTGCCAGCGCTTTCGTCCACATTCACTTCGCTGAATTCCAGTTCGCCCTGTAGCGGATAGGTCGATCCGTCGCTGAGAATGATCGAGACCGGGGTTGTCTCCAATGCTCCGGAGGCAACCTCGCCTGTATCGATCTGCCGACGAATGGTCAGAACGCGATTGCTGGACACGTTAAGGTCGACATAAACCGGATCGATCTGGAGCACGCGCGCGAGCGCCTCGGTCTGGTTCTGGGTCACGAGTGCCCCCTGCGTCACGGACGAGCGACCGATGCGGCCGTCGATGGGCGACGAGATGCGGGTGCGTGCGAGGTCGATGCGGGCGCGATCAAGCGCGGCGCGTTGCAGGGCGATGTCGGCTTCGGCTTGCTGTGCAGAGGCGACGGCCTGGTCATATTCCTGCTGGCTGACGGCGTTGATTTTTGCAAGTTCCGCGAACCGGCCTGCCGTCTCCTGCGCGACCTTGTGGGAGGCCTGAGCCCGCGACAGCGCGGCTTCCGCGCTGCGCACATCCGCGGCATATTCTGCGGCGTCGATCTGGTAGAGCGCCTGGCCCTTCGCGACGAGGTCGCCTTCCTTGAACAGCCGCTCCTTGATGATGCCCGTGACCTGAGGGCGTATTTCCGCCTCGGCGAAGGCGCGCACGCGTCCGGGCAATTCGACCTCGTTCGGTACAGTCGTCAGTTCGGCCGTGACCGTCTGCACCTGCGGGGCCGGAGGCGGCGCCGCACTTTCCGCGGGAGCGTCATTTCCACAGGCAGCCGCCAGAAATGTGGCCGACAAGGCTGCAGCCGACAGGCTTTTTCTTATATGTTTCATGTGGATTCCTTGACGAGCGGGAGTGCTCTGACCTAAATTCTAGAATGAACGCTCTATCTAGTGCTGCACTGCAGCAAGTCAAGAAGCCGACTGGGCACAATTCGGGTACATTTCTGCATGACTGATATTCAAATTTCGAAAGTCGCCGCCAAACGTGAGAATCGGCTCTCCGAAATCCTGGACTGCGCAGAACTGCATTTCGTGGAAAAGGGCTTCCACGGTGCCGGCATTTCCGGAATTGCCAAGGAATGCGGCATCAGCGTGGGCCATCTCTACCATTATTTCAGTTCCAAGGACATGCTGGTCGAGGCCGTGGTGGAGCGTGAATTGACCCGTCAGCAGGAACGGCTCGCAGATTTCCAGGCGCTGGATGACACCGAGATCCGTGATCAACTCATCCCGATGGTTCTGGAAACGATCACCAAACACCAGGACCCTTTCCGGACCGTGTTGAACTTCGAAATTCTGGCGGAGGCCCAGCGCAATCCGTCCGTGGCCAGCATTCTCCACAAGTTCGACCAGAATATCCGTACCGAGTTCTGCAAGGTTCTGGAGCGGGCCGGAATTCCGTCTCCCATGTTGCGCACAGAAATGCTGTTCACCTTCTTCTCGGGTATTCCGGCAAGGTCGCTTCGGCATCCCGAACAAGAGCGGGCCCAGTTCCTTGACCTGATGAAGCCGATCATCAGCAGCATGCTCAGCGATGAAGACTGCGGTGTCGACATGGAGTAGGCGCCACGCCCCGCCGATATCACGGCGCAGCATCCATGAATACCTGAAGCCTTGCGCGCAGGTGATCGCGGCCTGCGGCTGTGACAGTAGCCAGGCGCACGGCCCGCGCATCATTTTCGGGGTCTGTTACGGGCAGTTCGAACCTGAGGGCGTCATAGGCTGCACGGCTGTCGCAATAGGCGGCATGGCTGGCATAGATCGCGCGCGAGACAGGATCGGGAAACAGCATGCTGGAGCGGAACTGCCGCGCTGCGCCACAACGCAATGCATCCAGGTTGCGATAGACTTCGAAATGTATGTGCGGAGGGCGCCCGCGATACGTGCCGGGATAGATCGTCCGGAATCGGACCCGGCCTTGACCGTCAGTGATGCCGATGCCGCGCAGATAGTTGCGGTGGGGCAGGTTGAATACGGAGTATTGTCCCGCAGCATCAGCATGCCAGACATAGATGGCGCGTCCGGCCAAGGCGTGACCGGGGTGCTGAGTGTCGTGAAACGAAAGATGCAGGTCCATCGGCACGCCCTGGGCTGCGCCGGATACATTGTTGAAGCCTGTCGTGATATCGGATCGGATCAGGCCTGCGTCGGCCCATAGGCGCGCAAGCCCGGGGCCGGGCTGCAGGACCCGGTCATGTGGGAAGGGGTGCGGCGCGTTCGCCGCGCTGGGCAAGGCGTCAGCACGAGAGAGCGCAAACCGTCCCGTTTGCATCATTGCCGCCCGCGTGGCGGTGGACCGCCCCGATTGCCGCGGCCGGAATCCGGTGCGGCGCGGGTCATGTCGGGCATCGGGGCGGCAAGTAGTTCGGCACGCGTGACACGATCATCCTGATCCCTGTCGATTGTGTCGAACGTGTCAGTCAGGCGGCGACGAAACTCGATTTCCGTAATCGTACCATCCAGATTGCTGTCAAAGGCGACCGGAGTCGGCAGGGCGCTCGGATTGCCCAAAACCTCTTCGGACCATGCCGACATGCGAATGACTGTAACGGGTGCGCCGTCGGTCTCTGCAAGCCTGCGCCACTCGTCCGTGATTCCGATATCAAGCTCAGCGCGTGACAGGATGTGGTCATGGTTGCCATCCATGCCCACGAACAGAAGTGCCACCGGCGGCGCTGACAGGGCCTGCGTGCGGGCGGGTCGATCCGTGCCGCGCGACGGGGGTTTGCCCGGACGGGACGGGGAAGAGGCGCAAGCTGAAACCATGATGGCGGCCAGTGCCAGGACGGTGGCAGATCGCCGGTATGTCGGCGCTGGGTTTGCCGGCTGGCGGAAAGGGGTGAGGGAGGCGTCTGGGGGTGAGACGTGGGGGGACGACGCCTCCCTCTTATCGCACTGGTTCTTGCATCCTAAGGGAGGTTCAAGTTGAAGAGAGCGGACGGGGACTGTCCACGCCAATGCGATATTCTGGTTCGGTCGACGGGCAATGCGACCGCGAGCCTTGATTCCGGAAATGGGGGAGGAGGCTTTTTTCTGCACGGTGATCTTCCGTTTGAGTGGTCAGGTCAGGCGGGTTGCTTGCCTTCGTCGATGTCTGGAAGATGCCGGAGGGATGTTGGGAGGATTTGCCGTCCTGCAGAAAAAAGGTGTCAATTTGTGTCACCCTGCAACATGGCATTACAGGTTTGAAAGAATTTGGAATTTCGTGACGGGCTGTCTCAGGGAATTTGATGTGAATTCAACTGTAAAATCGGTTGTGAGCCACAGTCGCGACAAATCTGGGCAACAAGTTTATCCTATTTGTAATGCTCACATGGGCACCTGAGACCAAGGAGAGGCGGCGATGCCTGAGATGGTGAATGCATCACAGGAACACATACTGGTCATCGATGATGACCGGGATATCCGGGAGGATCTGAAATCCTATCTCGGCGACAATGGTTTCCGGGTGTCCACCGCAGAAAATGCCGCTGCCGCCCGACGCGCCATTCACAATGAGGAACCGGACCTGATCCTGCTGGATGTGATGATGCCGGGAGAGGATGGTGTCAGCCTGTGCCGGTCCATTGTGCGCCTGACAACCATTCCGATTGTTTTCATCAGTGCGAGAACTGATGAGATCGACCGGATTGTCGGTCTGGAGGTTGGCGCGGATGATTATGTTTGCAAGCCATTCAATCCGAGGGAATTGCTGGCCCGAATTCGATCCGTCCTTCGCCGAACCAACGGGCATGACCGGCAGATGACGCCCGAAAAGACACGTTACTTTGAGTTCGACCGGTGGACGCTGGACACCGCCAAACGCACAATGACCCGCGATGACGGAGTCGTTGTATCGTTGAGCTCCGGCGAGTTCCAGTTGTTGACCATATTCATCGCCCGTCCTCAGATCGTGCTGTCCCGTGAACGTATCGTGGAACTGTCCCATGCCGAAGGTGCGGATGTATTCGATCGAAGTGTCGACAGCCAGGTGAGCCGGTTTCGCAAGAAGATCGAGCGGGACCCGAAGAACCCGGAAATCATCCAGACCGTCTGGGGCGGCGGATATGTGTTTGCGGCGGACGTCAAGAAACTCTGATGTTGAAATGGTTTGATACCCTCCTGACCAGGATTGTTATCCTGGTGGCTGCAGCGGTCCTGTCGACCTTCGTGCTGGTCTATTTCATCGTCCAGTTCCAGATGTCGGCGCAGAATGACGAGCCGCGCAGTGCGATCAGCGTCGCCCTCACAGCCTTGCTGGAAGCCAAGTCGATGGATTGGCCCGACACACTGTCATCGGAAGACCGCAAGCGTCTGAAGGTGGCGGAATATGCGATGTCTCCGAATGCGCTGGCTTCCTCTGGTGCCGGGCCGATCGGAGATCGATTGCTGGACCGGCTCGATCTGCCCGCACCGACGCCGGTCAGGCTGTCTCTGAATGGCCGTGATGACAAAGTGGACGACGAGATGGGTGGGCGGCGTCCCGTGCCGGGAGACCTCTGGCCGGGGACGGACTTGGCTGGGCCACCCGGCGGTCGCGGCAAAGGTGGCCGTCCGGGCTTCAAGCCGCCGCAATCCGTGACCGTCTCCATTGCCATTGCCGAGGACCGCTGGGTGAATTTGCGGACCGAGGACATCCGGCCCAGCCAGCCGCGCCCGGGCCTGTTGCCGATGATTGTTCTGGTCGGCCTGATGGTGGGGATTGGAATCTGGGCGGCCCTCAATGCCATCAATCCGCTGCGCCAGATGGCGCGTGCCGCGGACACGCTGGCGGCCGACTACAAGCACGCGCCATTGCACGAAGAGGGCCCGTCTGACGTGAAGGACGCCCTGCGCGCGTTCAACAGAATGGGGCAGCGCCTCGAAACCGTCGTGTCGGGCCAGCGTCAATTGCTCGCCGCCATCGGGCACGATCTCCGCACGCCCATCACGTCGCTGAAGCTGAAGGTCGAGATGCTGGCCGATGCCGGAGAGCGGGAACGCATGAGCCGGGCGCTGGCAGAACTCGAACGCATCACCGAGGCGGCGCTCAGCGCGGCAACGGCGGGACAGTCAAGCGAACCCTTCCAGCCGCTCGACATACATTCGCTGGTCGACAGCCTGGTCGAGGATCTGACGGATCTGGGGCAGGATGTCAGGTTCGATGAGACTGATGTGCGGCCAATCGTGTTGGGGCGTTCTGATGAATTGACGCGTGCCTTGCGCAATATCATCGAGAACGCTGTTCGGTATGGAGACCGTGCGACGGTGAGCCTGGCGCAGGCTCAAGGCAAGGCGGTGATCACGGTTCGGGATGAAGGCCCCGGTATACCGGAAGAAGCCCAGGCCAGGGTGTTCGAGCCATTGGTGCGCCTTGAGGAATCCCGCAATCGCGAAACCGGCGGCCATGGTCTCGGGCTCCACATTGCGAAAACCCTGATCGAAGCCCATAGCGGCGGGATCGCGCTGAAGAATGGTGCATCAAGCGGACTGGAAGTCCTGATTTCCCTGCCGCTGAAGCCCGCCGCAAGATAGAGCCTAGAACCGCGTCGATGTGCTGAACCGGAAGGATTCCGTCCGGTCATATTCTTCGCTTTTGAGGACATGACTGAAGTCGAAACGGATCGGACCGAAGGGGGATGTCCAGTAGATGCTGAGTCCCGTCGATGCCCTCAGGGACAACTCATCCTCAATCAGTTGGACAGCGTCTCGGCCAAGGGAGTCGGTAAATTCAATCGGGTCGGTCTTGTCGATGTCGCTGAGCAGGCCCACGGCGCCAGCCTCCAGGAAGAGCCCGGTCTTGATGCCATACTGCTCAGGCAGATAGTTCGGCACCGACAGGTCGAAACTGGCCTGATAGAAGGCGTTGCCGCCAAGTGCATTGAGACGCCGCACGGTTTCCGTGCCGTCATCATTCTCGATGACCTGGACGATGCGGGGGCCGAGGCCAGCGGTGTCAAAGCCGCGGAAACTGTTCCCGCCCTTGAAGAAGCGATTGTTGATGCGGACGCCTTGCGGGGTCGTTTGTCCGTATTCGGATTCCGAATCGCTGGTGCCATAGGGTTCGATATAGCCACCAGACAGACGCAGCTGGCCGACAATGTCCCGGGTGAAGCCCTGGTAGAGGTTCATCGTGCCGGTCGTGCGGATGAAATTGACGTCTCCCCCGAGGCCCGAAACATCCTGACCGAACAAAAGGTCGAAGCCGCCGGTTGGTTCGATCGGATCATTCTTCATGTCGAGCAGGAGGTTGTAGCCGACAATGGAGGAGACTTCAGACCGCTCGCTGGAACAGAGGGAATAGCGGTTCAGGTACCGGATGTCACAGACATCCACGATCAGGGAGCCATCGGGCAGGGGAAGATCGTCTTCCGTCAGATACACGACGCCGACAATGTCATCACTTGTATCGCCCGGCGTTCCGCCATCATCCACCGTATACTCGGTCGTGATGCGCTCACCGGTGTCCTCGTCAATCACGATGGTCTGGTCGACCACATCGATCCGGTCGTTCTGGAGCGTGTATTTCAGGCCAAGCTGCAGCCGGTCCGACAGCGGGAATCCCAATTGTGCGCTGACGCCAACCGATTCCGTCGTGTAGCCGCCAAGGTCCGTGTCGGAATAGTCGAGCCGGGTCGCGAAGGCGCCGATACCAGCGGACATGTTGCGGTCCAGGAACCGGGGCTCGGTATACTGGAAGTCGAGAATTTGCTGCAGGCTGGACGTTGAAAGCCGGGCGGAGGCAGACTGGCCGCGTCCGAGGACATTGCGTTGCGCGACGCTGACATCGACCAGGAAGGATTCACTTGAAGAGAAGCCGGCGGAAAAGCTCATTTCCCCGGTCGGCTGCTCCGTGACGGCTATGTTGACGTCCACCTGATCGGCATCGGGGGTCGGCAGTTCCGTTAGCTCCACATCCTTGAAGTAGCCAAGCGCCCGCACGCGATTGCGAGACCGGTCGAGCAGGATGCGGTTGAAGGCATCGCCTTCCGCGATCCGCAACTCCCGCCGCACGACCCGGTCCAGGGTCTGAGTATTGCCGACAATGTTGATGCGATTGATGTAGACGCGCGGGCCTTCATTGACATGGAAGGTGACGTTCACCGTCTTTGTGTCCGGATCGGCATCGATCTCGGGACGGACATCGATGAAGGCGTAGCCGGCAATTCCGGCGACATAGGTCAGGGCATCGATCGACTCTTCGATCGTGTCGCCCCGGAACAGGTCACCAGGTTGAGCGGCCAGCGCGGTCTTGAGCGCGTCCGTGTTCAGCTTTTCGAGTTCTGTCGCAACACTGAGGTCTCCGAACCTGTAGATCTCGCCCTCATCAATCGTATAGGTGATGTAGAAATCCTTCTGGTCCGGCGTCAGTTCAGCGACGGCCGAGTCCACCCGGAAATCATAATAGCCCTTGTTCTGGTAGAACTGACGCAGCAAGTCCCGGTCATACTCCATCCGGCCGGGATCGTAATTGTCATTCGACGAGAAGAACTGCCACCACCGCGACTGGCGGGTCACGATTTCCTTTCGCAGGCGGTCGTCCGAATACACCTCATTTCCGATGAAATTGATCGCGCGGACACCGGAAACCGGGCCTTCGGTGATCGAGAAGATCACATCCACGCGGTTCTGGTCCAGCGGCACATATTCCGGCGTCACCTTGGCGGCAAACCGGCCAGACTGACGATAGAGCTCCATCACCCGCTGGACGTCGGCCTGCATGCGCGCGGCCGTGAACACGCCGCGCGGGGCAATCTGGACTTCTTCCCGGATCTTTTCCTCGCCCATCGCCTTGTTTCCCTCGATCATCACGCGATTGACGATGGGGTTCTCGACCAGGGTGATCACGAGCTGGTTGCCGACGCGATCAAAGCTTGCGTCTGCAAACAAGCCGGTGGCGAACAGGGATTTCAGAGACAGGTCAATCCTGTGGGAGTCGAACGGCGCACCCGGCTCGACCAGAAGATAGGACAGGACGGTCCGGTCCTCGATGCGTTCATTTCCGGTGATGACAATCGTTTCAATCGTGCCGGCCTGGTCAGCGGCGGGGGCCTGAGCCTGAGCGACGGGCTGGAGCGTGCCGGCCATCGCCGAAAACAGGAGGGACAGGGCGAGAGTGCGGTCTTTATGGCTCATGAGGCGGCATCCGGAGAAATGAGGAAAAGGAGAAAACAGGTCAGAAGTGAAGCTTCACGGCGGCGCTGGCCGACACGGCTGTGGCGTCGCTGGCAAACTCGCCGTCCACACCGAACCTGACTTTCAGCAAATTGGACCCGGCCAGCAGGGATAGGCCCACAGTAGCTGCGTCCCCGAATGTCTCGGTGGCGCGCAGCGTGAATGTGTCGTCATAGCCAACAAACCCCGCCTGCACTTCATAGGGTGAAGAAGACAGGGTTGTCCGATACCCGATATCCAGCCCGGCCCGGACCATGGGGTCGTCGAGGCTGGATTGACTGTAGTTTGCATAGGCCGGGCCGGTGCGGGTCGTGTCCGCGCCGCCGCGCCAGACATAGGCAAAGCCCAGTCCGGCATCTGCTGTCACGCGGTCGGTGGTGGCATCGCTGACCTGAAGGTTCAGACCATTGGAAGCGGTTTCGGAATAGGCATTCTGGTCCAGCTGGAAATAGTCCAGTCCGACGGAGGGCGTGATGCGGAAGGTGCGGGTTCCGAATTCGGTCGATGCGATCAGCGAGGCGGACACCGTCTGGCCGGTCCAGGTTCCACTGACTTCCGAATAGTAATCGGCGAAGTCGATCTCGCGATAGCTGGCATGGTCGACCTTTGCGATCTGTCCGACCGCCTGGAGATTGACCGGACCGACCTGATCCGAAGCATAGAGGCCGATGCCGAGGCTTTTCATCGTGACCGGGTTTTGGCCCCCGGTATCCTCTTCGAATTTGCCGTCTGTCATCGACCCGATGACGCCGAAGGCATCCAGGCCAAGCACCCGCCAGTCATAGCCGAGGGCTATGCCCAGCCCGCGACCATTGTACCCGGGGCCATCTTCCGATCCATCATAGGCAACATGCGAATAGGTTTCCTGGATCCAGGCACCGTTCCCGGCATGACTGGAGCTGCGAATGAACTTCAGATGGTCACTAAGCGCCCCGACCGAGGCGTTTGCCTGCGAAGCGAGATAGCGCGTTGCGGCATCGGTGCGTTGCGGCAGCAGCAAATTGTAGGCCTGAAGGAAGTCATGTTCTGTTGTCAGCTGGGTGATGGAAGAGCCGACATCATCGTCACTGGCCGCGACATTCAGGATGGAGGCAAAGGCTGCTGATTGATTGGTGTCGAGATTGAGTTCATCGGTTGTCTTCAGGTTGAAATCAAGGTTCAGCTGGTCCGTTTCGCCGGTCTCGGTGGACAGCGTGACATTGTAGATCCACGGAACGTTTTCGGTCGACAATTCGGTTGTGTCTTCATCATAAGACAAGGTGCCGGCCTCGATCAGGGTGACCACGAATCCGCCATCCACAAGCGAGGCAAGGATCGGGCGGATGACCGTATCGCCGGCAAGTGCAGCTGTGCCGGACACCGATATGAAAGGCGAGGACCGCAGATTCTGCGGGTCAATTTCGAAATCGAGACTGGACCCGCTCAGCACGCTCAGGGAGGCGAGTTGAAGGGCTGTGTCTTCGAGGAGAACAAGTTCCGAGCCCGAAACCGTCGCGTCGAGCGCGTGGGCGCTGCTCGTCAGGTTACCGGTAAACAGCGTATCTGACAGGAAGGCGAGCGTTCCGCTGGCTGCGCCCAAATCGATGTCTCCCTCGATCTCGCTTCCTTCTGTAGAGAAGGTCAGCGTATCGCCAGAGAAGCTGGTATTTCCATAGACATAGGTATCCGACGCTTCGTAGATCGCATCACCCGCTCCGAAGTCGACATCTCCGACCAGACTGCCGCCGAGCAGATGAAAGGCGTCGTCACCCCTTCCGAATAGAACGTCACCATAGAGGACCGGGTCGGCAATATCGTCCTCGTCAATCTCGTCATCGCCATTGATGTCTTCCGTAGGCGTCTCTTCATATTGAAGGAAAGTAACGCCGGATATATTGGCGGACAGGTCCAGCGCCACTGCCGAGCCCAGGCCTTCGTCTTCCCGGCCATCCGACAGAAGCTGCGCGGAGATCGTGCCTGTGTTTGTGATTTCGCGGAGCGTGTCACCCTGGTCGGAAATTGCTGTGGCGATCCCGCCATACCCATTGGACGATGCGGTGATGGAGCCGCTGTTGAAGATCGTGTTCAGAACGCTGTCGTCAGAGATACTGATGGCGGTGGCCGCATCATCTGTCAGCGTGTAGGTCGTGGCGGTGATGGATCCCGTGTTTTCGAGTGCACCGATAAATGTGGAGGGGCCGAGGATCAGGGCGGTGGCGGATGCTTCATAGGCGGTGGCCTGGATCGCGCCCGTATTCAGTATCCCGCCTTCAATCGAAACGGTGCCCGTGCCGTCATTCGTGCCGGTGATGGACAGGGCGGTGGCATCAAAACCAATATTCAGTCCGCTCGCATAAATTGTTCCGCGATTGATAAGGCCTTGATCAAAGGAGAATGTGGCGAGGATCTCGTCATAATCCTCGTCCTCGTCATCATCCGTCGTATCCCGGACGGTTTCCTCCACACCGGACAGGACCAGATCCTGACCGGATGCGGCGGCAATGCTCAGCGCGGGGGCCGATCCGTAGCTGTAGATGCGGCCCGATGCGCGATTTTCGTCGAAATCATCCACCGTGTCCTTGGTCTCGTCGTCCTCGTCTTCTTCAGACGTGAAATCATCGACCGCCCCATTGATCAGAAGGCCCTTGCCGAGACTTCCGGTGATTGAGACGCCCATGAGATTGTCGTAGAGGTCATCCTCATCCCGGCGCTCCTCGACCGGGTCAGTGTCCTCGTCGACATAGATCGGTGCCAGATAGTTCGAGGCGGACATGCTGGTGAAACCGGTAGAGATGATGGAGCTCTCGATGGTGAGGTTCCCGGAAATGTCGCCGTCGATTTCCACGGCGGAGGCGCTCTGGCCCTGCGCAGTGATGGCGCCGCTGATCAGCACATCGCCATCGACGCCTTCTTCTAGCGCGAGCCCGCGCGCATTGTCGCCCAGCACGGAAATCGACCCCTGTTGGATATAGTCTCCTGTCAGCGCTGAACCGACGATCACACCTGCGGAATCATTGCCTTCCACGGTCAGGGAGGAGCCGTGATCGAGAATGATGTCGCCGGTCAGAGTCCCGCCGGCTTGCACATCGATACCGATCCGGTTCGATCCGATTGCCAGCGGGCCGTCGAGGTCATCATCATCATCCTCGTCCTCCCGGTCATAATCCTCATCCAGGCTGATCGTGCCGGCATGTGTGATGGTCGTGGTCGTGTTGGTCATGACCGAAATTGCGGTCACATTGTCGGTATCCTCGGCAAGAATGTCGCCTTCATTTGTAACTGAGTTGTCGGAGTCGACCGTAATTGCGGTGCTGCCTTCATTGCCCGACAGATCTATTTCACCATCTTCGGTGATCGTGACATCGTCTGGCTGTCCTTCATTTGCCGTCGAGGTCACCACGGGGGAGGTCGTGCTCTCATCGATTTCAACGGCCCAGGCTGGCAATGCTGAGGACATGCCGAGGGCGATGATCAGCCCACGTGACACCTTGAATTTCCGGTCCGGAGCAGGGGCGCGCCGACGAACCCTTACGGTATTGTTATTTAATGAAAAATCGTTCATGTTGGAGCGCTCCGCATCGGCCATCTCTCTTGCGTTACGGGAGCGTCTTGTCTGAAATTTGCCAGAATGTGCCGGTTGGCAGCGGAAGTGTGTCAGGCTGACAAACTTGTTGGCGCGAGACAGGCAATCCCCGCCTTCCGACTGTTCTACGCAATATTCCTGCAATACTCCTGTGATGAACGGGGCCAGACATTGCGGCGCTGCAAGAAAATGTGGGTGTCGGCGACGGATTTCGTCACGCGGTCCGTTTGAACAGGAAACCGTTACAGCCAGAACTGCTGGAAAGAGAGACTAGATGAGCGTTTTTGGACAGCGATCCAGGTGGGTCATCGCCATCATCGGTGTGGTCGCAATCGGCCTTACGGCCTGGTTCACCCGGACCGGGCTCGCAAATTCGTCGACTCCTGCCTACGAGACCATCGCGGCAAGCCGGGGTGATCTGGAGGTGACCATCTCTGCCGCAGGTACACTGACGCCGAAGGAAACTGTGGAAGTTGGTGCACAGGTGTCCGGGCAGTTGCAGGAGCTCTTTGTCGAAGCGGGTGACGAAGTCGAGAAAGGACAATTGCTCGCCCAGATCGATGCGACGATTGCCGAGAACACGGTTGAGGCGCAGCGCGCCCAGCTGGACGCACTTCAGGCCTCCAGACGCCAGCAACTGGCGTCTTTGAAACTTGCCCGCGCAGATGCTGAACGCGCGGCCATGTTGTGGGAGGCGGATGCCATTGCAAAAGCAGACTATGAAGCGGCCCAGGCCGAGCTGGAAATAGCGGAAGGCCAGCTGGAATCGATCAATGCGCAGATCGCGCAACAGACGTCGAGCCTAAAGGCCGACGAAGCCAATCTGGAATACACAAAGATTTATGCGCCGATTTCCGGCACGGTTGTTTCGCTCGATGCCTCTGAAGGGCAAACGCTGAATGCCAATCAGACAGCGCCGCTGATCATGACGCTGGCCGATCTGACCGTGATGACGGTCGAGGCGGACGTCTCCGAAGCCGACGTTCTGAGAGTCCACAAGGGGCAGGAGGCCTGGTTCACAACGCTCGGCGACTCCGAACGGGAATGGGTAACGTCTGTTCGCCAGATCCTCCCGACCCCGGAAGTTGTCAACGATGTTGTGCTCTACAAGGCCCTGCTGGATATCGCGAACCCGGACGGCATCCTGCGCAGTGACATGACGGCCCAGGTCTTCTTCCTGCTCGGGCGCGCCGACGATGCCATCATCGTTCCGGTTGCTGCCCTCCAATCCCGTCCGGCCAGACCCGACTCTGCGACCGACAGGCCGGCAAATCCACCCGACGGCGGCGCTGCGACGCCGGGGGCGCGTCCGAATGGACGCGGAGACGCCCTGCGAGCCGCGCGTGAACAGTATCCGGATGCCGAAATGGGCATGGTGCTGAAGCTGAACGAGGCCGGGGAGGCGGTTCCGCAACCTGTCCTCATCGGCCTGCAAACCCGGTCGAGTGCGGAAATCCTTTTCGGCTTGTCCGAAGGCGATGAAGTGGTCACCGGGCAGGTGACGCTGAAGCCGCGACAATCTTCCAATCGGGCGCAGAATGGCGGTCGTCCTCCCTTCGGTCCACCCCCGGCCTAGGAGACTTACGGCATGAGTGAACCATTGCTGCATCTGCAGGCCATCACCCGCGTCTATGGCGCCGGCGATGCAGAGGTCCGTGCACTGAAGGGAGTCGATCTGACCATCCGCGAAGGAGAGTTCGTGGCGATTGTAGGTCAGTCGGGCTCTGGCAAGTCCACGCTGATGAACATCATTGGTTGCCTGGATCGGCCGACCGAAGGCGAGTACAGGATCCACGGACAGGACGTGTCCGGTATGGGCCCCGACGCCCTGGCTGCCCTGCGCCGGCGGACGTTCGGATTCGTGTTCCAGCGCTACAATCTGCTGGCCAATGTCAGCGCGTCGGAGAATGTCGAGATCCCGGCCGTCTATGCCGGCGTGCGCCAGTCCGAGCGACGCAAGCGGGCGCAGGAGCTGTTGGGACGGCTTGGCCTCGGAGGACGCGAGGCGAGCCGGCCCGGCCAGTTGTCAGGTGGACAGCAGCAGCGCGTCGCTGTTGCCCGGGCCCTGATGAATGATGCCGAAGTAATCCTGGCGGACGAGCCCACGGGCGCGCTCGACTCCGGCACCAGCGAGGAATTGCTGGAACTGCTCGAAGAGCTGCATCGCGCCGGTCGCACCGTCATCCTCATCACGCACGACCGGCATGTGGCGGAGCGGGCAGACCGGACCATTGAGATCCGAGACGGCCTGATCGTGTCGGATACCGGCACCGCCGAGCAGACAGACCAGCAGTTTGAGGCACGCCCGGTGCAATCATCTCCGTCGTTCCTCCTGCAGGTAACGGAATCCATCAAGACCGCTTTTCGCTCGCTTCGGGCGAATCTCTTCCGCACTGCACTCACGCTGCTGGGCGTGGTGATCGGGGTGGCTGCCGTGGTGGCAATGCTGGCCGTGGGCCAGGGAAGCCAGCGGGATGTCATGGCCCGGTTCGAGGACATGGGAGCGAACCTCCTGTTTGTCCAGCCAGGCGGGGATCGGGGGGCGCGCATGCGCGGGGATGCCATTGCCACACTGACCCTGGAAGACGCAGAGCGGCTGGATGAACTGGACAATGTCCTTGCGGCTGTGCCGTCCCGGTCGGGCTCGGCCACGCTGCGGCGAGGCAGCGAGGATCATCGTGGCAGCGTCGAAGGCGTGTCGGAAGACTGGCTGCTCGCGAACACACGGCAGCTCGCCTATGGCTCTTTCTTCACGGAAGAGGATGTAGACCGGCGTGTGGGCGTTGTGGTTCTGGGCACGACGACTGCCGGTGAATTGTTCGACAATCTGTCCGAGGCTGTCGGCGAATATGTCTTTCTCGCCGGTGCGCCGTTCGAAGTGGCAGGCATTCTCGAGGAAGAGGGCGCAAGCTCCTTCGGCCGCGACCAGGATGACATTGCCCTGATCCCGATCACGACTGGTATGATGCGGGTCTTCGGGAGTTCCTATCTGTCCAGCATCACGATTGCGGTCGAGGATACCGAGATCATTTCGGAGACCGAAGACGCGGCCAATGACCTGCTCCTGCAGCGCCACGGAACACAGGATTTCCGGATCCGGAACACGGCGTCCATCCTTGAATCGGTTCAGGAGACACAGAATTCCTTCTCCATGCTGCTGGGCGCCGTCGCCTCGATCTCCCTTCTGGTTGGCGGGATCGGTGTCATGAACATCATGCTGGTGAGCGTATCGGAGCGCACCCGGGAGATCGGTGTTCGCATGGCCACCGGCGCACGGCGTTCGGACATTCTCGTGCAGTTCATCGTCGAAGCGGTGGTGGTGTGCGCGCTTGGCGGGATCATCGGTATCCTGACAGGATTTGGCGTCTGCGCGGTGCTTGCCAATTTTGGAACCAGCATTGCGATCACGCCAACGCCCGCCATCCTGGCCTTTTCAACTGCCTTCCTGACCGGATTTGTGTTCGGCTTCCTGCCGGCGCGCAACGCGTCGCGCCTTGATCCGGTTCGGGCCCTGGCTGCGGAGTAGACATGACCAAGACCAGCCTTCTTTCCTTGAGCCTCGCCCTTGTGCTGACCGGGTGCGCGACAACGCAGTCCAGCGATGTGGCGGGGTCCTCAATCGTGCTGCCGGACGCCTATGAGCGCGCAGCGCACACAGATCAGACCCTTCCGGATCTCGGGCTTTGGTGGTCCGGCTTCGGGGACGAGACTCTCGATCACCTGGTCAACCGCGCGCTTCGGGCCAATCATTCGCTCGAGGCAGGCCTCGCAAATGTGCAGGCGGCGCGGGCGGCGGTGCGCGTCGCGGATTCGGCAGCACTGCCAACGGTCTCCGCAAGTGGCAGCGCGTCCGTCGATACGGAGTCCGGGCTTGAGGACGTGTCCCGCAGCGCCCGTCTGTCCGCCAGCTACCAACTGGACCTGTTCGGCGGAGTCTCTGCGTCGCGGGATGCAGCCGAGGCCAGCCTGGACTCTGCGGAATTTGCCCAACGCGCGCTGGAACTGAGCGTCGTGTCCGATTTGGCCGTAAACTATTTCGACCTGCAGGCAGCCTATCGCCAGCGGCAGGTGGCGACGGAAAATCTGGAAATCGCCGAACGCATCTTCGAGATCGTTCGGGTACGATATGATGCGGGTGAGATTTCCGGTTTCGATCTTGCCAGCCAGGAAGCCGCGCTTGCCAATTCCCGCGCGCAGCTACCGCAGATCGAGCAGCAGATCCTGTCACTGCAGACAGCCATCGCGATCCTGGTCGGGGAAGTGCCGCAGGGATTCGAGACGCCGGAAAATGATCTCTATGAGCCTGCCCTGCCTGTGCCGGACGCGGGATTGCCATCCGAACTGCTGCTGCGCCGTCCGGACCTGCTGCAGGCCGAAGCCGATTTGAGATCGGCCCAGGCGAACATCCAGGTGGCGCGCGCCGCCATGCTGCCCAGCGTCGACCTTGGTGCAGGCGTCACCACGCTACTGACGTCTCTTTCGGATCCGACCGCCAGCCTGTCAGCGGCACTGTCGCAGACAATCTTTTCCGGCGGAGCGCTTGAGGCTCAGCTCGACAGCGCCCGGGCCCGGCGTGCGGCATTGCTCTCGAACTACGAGGCTGCGATCCTCACCTCACTTCGCGACGTGGAGATCGCCCTGTCCGCCGTCGAGACAAGTGCCCAGCGGGAAGAACAGCTGGAAGTCGCCCTGAATGCGAGCCGGACCGCGCTGGACTCCGCCGAGCTGCGATATCGCGTGGGAACGGATGATCTGACGAGCCTGCTGTCAGCTCAGCAGACCTATTACTCCGCGACCCAGAGCGCCCTTGAGGCCCGCCGCGACCGGCTGGCCGCCTCGATCGACCTCTATGTGGCGCTGGGAGGCGGGTTCTAGGTTTCGCTGTCCAGGTGTGACAGGACGAGTGCGGCGCTCTCTTCCGGCCAGACATCCATGAAATTGTAGCCCCAGTCCGGCAATTCGATTACCTGGCCATTCTTCAGCAAGGGCGCAGCGCGGCGCGTGCATTCGGTCAGATCGTCTGCCGGGTTGAGGATGGTGATCCGGTGCTCTAGCGTGCGCAGCGCGGTCTCATCCTCTTTCCACCATGCAAAGGCGGCATGATGGCCCCATTCATAGGCTTCGCCGCCCATCAAATTCATCGCAAACGACCGCGCCATCATTTCCAGTGTGGCACCGGGGCCTCTCCGTTCGACAATCCGCGACCACATGGTCGTGAATCTCGTGCCGGCCTCATCCAGCGGAACGGGCTGGAAATAATCGCTGAACATCCGGTGTTCCTCCGGCGTCAGGATGGTGGCCGAGATCATGACCAGACTGCCAACCCGTTCCGGACGTGCCATGGCCATGGCGGCAATCACCTTCGAGCCGGTGTGGTTTCCGAACAGGTCGACCTTTTCATGGCCCATCTGATCGATCACGGACCACATCGCGTCGGCGTAGTATTCGATGGTCACGTCTGACTCGTCGGGAGGCGTGTCGGACATCCCGTAGCCGGGATAGTCCGGGGCCACGACCAGTCGATGTTGCCCGGCGGCCTTCATGAAATTCGAGAACTCGCCCCCATGTTTGGGGCTCTGGTGTGCGCAGAACAGGGGAAGGACGCCCGGGCGAGCCTGTCCGGCGATCCAGGCATGTATCTGGCCGTGCGGACCGTCGAAATAGGCTCTCCGGGTCTCCACCATTTCGGCTATTCCGCGCTGACGGTGACGACAGCCTTGCCGCGGTTCTTGCCATTCATGAGGCGCTCGAACAGGTCAGGGGCGTTCTCCAGGCCTTCAACCCGATCCTCCACGAATTTGAGCTGGCCGCTATTGATCCAGTCACTCGCCTCATTCACGTACTCATCCCACTTCGGATAAAAATCATAGACGACGAGCCCGAGCATCTGGGCGCGCTTGCCGATGATCGTGCCCATGTTGAGCGAATGCGTCGCGGCGGTGGGACTGTGATAGGCCGCAGCCAGACCGCACAGAACGCCGCGCGCATAGATCTGGGCGTTGGCAAGTGCGATCATCGCCATCTCGGCCGACACATTCTCGAAAAACACAGACAGCCCTTCCGGCAAGGCGTCCTTCAGGGCGTCCTGCCAGTTCTCCTGCTTGTAGTCGATGCAGGCATCGAACCCGTACGTGTCGGTGACGATATTGCATTTCTCGGCACCGCCGGCGATTCCGACAACGCGTTTCGCGCCCTTGATCCGGGCAATCTGGCCCACGGTTCCACCAACCGGGCCCGCTGCGGCGTCGACCAGCACCGTATCGCCGTCGCCCACCTTGGCGAGTTGGGTCATGCCGGCCCAGGCCGTCAGTCCCGGCATTCCGAGCACACCGGCATGTGACGCCAGAGGGGCCTGGTCCGGATTGAGTTTGCGGATGTGCCCGGCCGGCAGCGACACGATTTCCTGCCAGCCGCCTTCCATCGACTGGACCCAGTCGCCCTTGCGGATGCCGTCCGCGCGGGATTCCAGCACTTCGCCTACAATCGCACCAGGGATCGGATCGCGGCCGGGTTCCGGCGCCGCTTCGCCCATATGCTTTCCCCGCAGTCGTGACCCGACATACGGATCGAGCGAGAGATGGACGACCCGCGCCAGCACACCACCGTCCGGACAAGCCGGTGTCGGCGCGTCGATCATCGTGAAATCCGAGGCCTGGGGTTTCGATTCAAGCGCATTTTTAAGAGTGATCAGTTTCATGTCAGGTCGGCCTCGGCATGGATTGGGGGGTGGAAGATGCTTCCCCCCGCCCGGACAGGGTCAAACACGGGTCCGGGACAGGGGTTGCATTCGGTGGAAAATCTCATATCCAAAAAGATATATCATTTAAAGTGATTGATCTACCAGCAAATTCATGGAGCCCCTCATGGCCATTTACCAGATCGTGTTCTGCAAGATCCATGATCGCGACCGGTTCATTCCGGAATACGCCATTCCGACCAGCAAGCTCGTCGCAAAACATGGCGGGGAATATGTGGTGCGCGCGCCCGGACTGTCCTGTCTCGAAGGAGATGTCGACGAAAATACCAGCGTCGTCATCAGCAAGTGGCCGGACCTGCAGACGCTGGAGGCGATGTGGACCAGTCCGGAATATGAAACGCTCAAGCAGCTACGCCGGGAAACGTCGGACGCGCAAATCGTCGTCGTCGAGCAGCCGGAAACCTGAGGGCCTACCTCGTCTCCCGCCGGTCCCATCAAAGGGGCTATCATTCGGACAAGAATGGTATACCATTGTCCGGACTTTTACTGACAGGAGCGCACCCATGTCGCAGAAAATCATCGCATTGTTCAATTTGAAGCCGGGCTGTTCGGTCGAGGAATATGAAGCCTGGGCAAAGGCCAAGGACATTCCCACCGTCAATGGCCTGAAGTCGGTCGACTCCTTTGAAGTCTTCAAGGCGACGGGCCTTTTGGGCACCGACGACAAGCCGCCCTACCAGTATATCGAGACCATCGACGTCAACGACATGGACGGTTTCGGCGGAGACGTCAGTACAGAACAGATGCAGGCCATTGCTGCGGAATTCCAGGGTATGACGGCTGACCTCGTCTTCATCCTGACGGACAAACTCGGATAGGGGAGGCGGTCATGAGCAAACCCCTTGAAGGTAAGGTTGCGGTCATCACCGGCTCGGGCCGGCGCGCTGGCCTGGGTGAGGCCATTGCCCGCCGCCTCGCCAGCGACGGTGCGAAAATCGTTTTGTCGGACCTCGGCACGTCACGGGATTCCGCGACAGGCGAAGAGCACATCGGCACGTCGGACGAGATGGAAGGCATTGCCGCCGAGCTGAGGCAATTGGGCGTCGAAGTGTCCACATGTCCCTGCGACGTGCGCAGCCTTGACGAAGTGCGTGCTCTTGCGGCGCACGCGGAAGCGGAACATGGCGGCATCGATATCTGGGTGAACAATGCCGGCATCGGATACATCATGAAGCCGCTTCTGGATGTCACCGAAGCCGACTGGCGCGCCGTGATCGATGTGAACCTGACGGGCTCGTTCTTCGGGCTGAAGGCTGCAGCCGAGCAAATGGTCAAACAGGGGCGCGGTGGACGGATCATCAATATTGCGTCGCAGGCCGCGAAGTCGGGCTTCCCGCACGCCCAGGCCTATTCAAGTTCCAAGCATGGTCTGGTGGGACTGGTCCGGTCGGCGGCGATCGAACTGGGTCCGCACAAGATCACGGTCAACAATGTCTGCCCGAACCATGTCACCACGGGGCTCGGGGCCTGGCAGAATGAATACTTCGCGAAGGTGACGGGCGCGGGGTCGATTGAGGAATACATGGACGCAATGGCGAAACGCATTCCGATGGGGCGTCCAGGGCTTCCCGAGGACACAGCCAATGCCGTGGCCTGGCTGTGCACGGATCAAGCCGCCTACATCACGGCGGAAAGCATGAATGTGTCCGGTGGTGAGGAGCCTCATTGATGAGTGAGTGGAAAGATCCAGCGCCAGAGGGTTTCAGCTGGCCGGACGGCAGGAAGCTGGCCCTGTCGATTGTCGTGAATGTCGAGGAAGGTGCCGAGCGCCGGATTGATGAAGGCGATAAGCGCCCGGAACCGGTTGACGAACTTGGCGCGGTTCCCGGAAAGCCGATCCGCATCCATGGCAATGAGTCGAACTACCAGTACGGGATCAATCAGGGCGCGCCCCGAATTCTCCGTATTCTGGATTCGGCCAGCATCCCGGCAACCTGGACCGTGTGCGGTCAGGCGCTCGAGAAAGCCCCGTGGCTGGCAAAGGCGATTGCCGCGCGCGGCGACGAGCCCTGCAATCACGGTCACAAATGGAATTTCACGGCCTTCATGTCGCCGGAGGAAGAGCGGGCCTTCATCGCACGCGGTACCGAATCCATTCTGGCCTCGACCGGGCGGCGTCCATCCGGCTGGTTGTCCCGGTATCTCCATACCGACATCACGCGCAGGATCCTGCTGGAGCAGGGCTATGCCTATCACATGGATGATTATTCGGACGACTTTCCCTATTGGGCGATGACTGAAATGGAAGACGGGTCTGAACGGCCCATGGTGATCCTGCCCTACGCCATTGATTCCAATGACATGAAGTTCTGGCTGTCGCCGTCCTTCACGCCGGGCATGTGGCTCGACTATGCCAAACGCACCTTTGATGAACTCCGGTCGGAGGCCGCAACGGAAGGCGCGCGGATGATGAGCCTGGGGCTGCATCTGCGGATCATCGGCCGCCCCGGTCGTATCTGGGCTTTCCGGGAATTCGTGGAATATGTGTCCGGGTTCGACGATGTCTGGGTCGCCAAGCGGGAAGACATTGCGGCCCATTTCGCCAAACTCGTTCCGTCAGGAGCCTGATCCATGAGCCGCGTCACGCCGCTCAACCTGGCCGAGGTCGATCCAGAGACAGCAGAAATGGTGGGCAACGCCGAACGCCTCATGGGGTTCGTGCCCAATGACGCGCTCGTCATGGCGCGCCAGCCGAAGACGCTCAGGGCGATGTGGGATCTGGTTGCTTCGATTTACGGACCGGGGGATGTCGATCCCGGGCTCAAACGGCTGATTGGAGAAGCGGCCAGCAAGGCTGCAGGATGCTTCTACTGTTCAGCCCATGCGGCGCATGGGGCCCGGCAGCAGGGTGTCGACCCCGTCAAGATCGAGGCGGTCTGGACGTTTGAGGATAGCGATCTGTTCACGGACGCAGAGCGTGCCGCCATCAATATTGCCATGAAGGCCGGGCGAGTGCCGAACGAAGCCGAGGATTCGGATTTCGAGCGGCTGAGACAGCACTTCTCGGAAAGCCAGATCGTCGAGATCGTAAGCGTCATCTCCCTGTTCGGCTTTCTCAATCGCTGGAATTCCACGCTGGGAACGCAGCTCGAGCCGGCACCAGCGGCCAGCCTGACCGGTTTCGCGCAAACTGGCGATTGACGAATTCAATGTGCGCCCCTAATTTGTCCGGACAAATCAATCGAGGGCCGCATGACGACCACGTTCAGATCACTTCTCTTTGTGCCCGGCGCGCGGCCGGACCGTTTCGACAAGGCTGCAGCAGCCGGTGCTGACACGATCATCATTGATCTGGAAGATGCGGTGCTGCCGGACGACAAGGCAGCGGCCCGTGAGGCGGCGCTGGCCTGGCTCTCGGAAAAGGCCGGAACTGTGCGGGCAGGGATCCGGATCAATTCTCCGCGTACAGCGGATGGGTGTGCGGATATCGCGGCCCTGGCTGCTGCCGGCGCAGAACCGAGTTTCATCATGGTGCCCAAGGCCGAAACCGGCATCGACATGGAGATCGTCTCCGAAGCCCTGTCGCGCAGCAATCTTGTCGCGGTCATAGAAAGTGGCCGCGCGGTGTCAAACGCCATGGAGATTGCTGCCGCAAGTGCCTTTGGCGTCCTGTTCGGCGGCGCGGATTTTTCAGCCAGCCTTGGTGCTGACCTTTCCAGCGCCCCGGCCATGAACTATGCGCGAGGAGCCATCGCAAGTGCTTGCGGCGCGGCAGGCGTGCCCGCCTATGATGTGCCCTTTCTCGACATATCCGACGAAGCCGGCCTGACCGTATCGACCGAGCAGGCCAAGGCGTTCGGCTTCTCCGGGCGCGCCTGTATCCACCCGAAACAGGTCGGCTGTGTCACATCTGTGTTCACGCCCACGGAGGCCGAGATTTCCGAAGCAAACGCCATCATCGCCGCGCTCGAATCCTCCAATGGGGGCGCAGTGCTCCACAAGGGGAAGCTGGTCGATCGTCCCATCATTCTTGCTGCGCAACGCATTCTGTCTCGCGCCTAATTTCACGGAGCCCTTTCCCCATGGTCCAGAACATAAAAGAGGTTGGTCCGAACCGCTATCGCGAAACCTTCGGCCGCTATTTCGAGGATTTTCAGCCTGGCGACATTTACGAACATCGTCCCGGAAAGACCGTCACAGAATATGACAACCATCTCTTCACGCTGCTGACACTGAACACGCATCCGATGCATTTCGATGCCGAATTTGCTGCGGCCAGCGAGTTCAAGAAGAACCTCGTCGTCAGCCCGTACACGCTGGCCCTGCTGATCGGCATGAGCGTGACCGATTGCAGCCAGAAGGCCATCGCCAATCTCGGCATGGACGAGGTGAAGTTCACCGCGCCCGTCTTTGCCGGAGACACGCTGTACGGCGAAAGCGAGGTGCTGGAGAAGCGGGAAAGCAAGTCGCGCCCGGGTCAGGGGATCGTCACGATCGTGACCCGCGGATTCAATCAGGACGGCAAGATGGTGTGCACCTTCAAGCGCAACATGCTGATCCCGTCGCGCGGCAACGCCGTTGAAGACAAAGTCGGAAATTACTGAGGCGCCGAGAATGACTGACACATTGAACGAAGATGATCGCCTGATGCTTGATGCCATTGGAAAATGGCTGGAGCAGAAAGTGAAGCCCGTTGCCATGCAGATGGAGCATGATGACGAATATCCTCATGCGCTGGTCGAGGACATGAAGGAACTCGGCCTGTTCGGTGCACTTATCGAGGAAGAGTATGGCGGCCTGAACCTGTCCGCGTCGCTGTATTCGAAGATCGTGACGCTGATCTCGGAAGAATGGATGAGCCTGAGCGGCATTTTCAATTCCCACCTGATGATGGCGATCATCGTGCAGAAATTCGGTACGCCGAAACAGAAGGAATACTGGCTGCCGAAATTCGCGACCGGTGAAATCCGTGGCGGACTTGCCCTGACCGAACCGAATGCCGGTACCGATCTGCAGGCCCTGACAACGCGAGCGACGCGCGTGGGCGACAAATATGTCGTCGAAGGCGCCAAGACCTGGATTTCAAACGCCATCCAGGGCAATTGCGCCGCGGCGCTGGTCAAGACAGACCCGGAGGCGCAGCCGCGCTACAAGGGCATGTCCATGCTGATCACCCAGACCAAGACGGCGCCGGACACGGAGGATCATCTTCCGGGCGTTTCGAATGGCAAGAAGCTGGAAAAGCTTGGCTACAAGGGCATCGATTCCGGCGAGCTGATCTATAATGGCTATGAATGCGATGCCGAGCTGAGCCTTGTCGGCGGCGAGGAAGGCAAGGGCTTCTACATGGCAACCGGCGGCCTGGAAATCGGGCGCATCAATGTCGCGGCCCGTTCGGTCGGTATTGCCAAGCGCGCCCTGAAGGAATCGGTCGCCTATGCCCAGACCCGCAAGACCATGGGCAAGCCGATCTGCGAGCATCAGGCCATCCAGCTGAAGCTGGGGGAAATGGGAGCCAAGGTCCGCGCCGCCGAACTCCTCGTCGAGGACGCGGCCCGCATGTTCGATCTCGGCCAGCGCGTCGACATGGAAGCCGGCATGGCCAAGTATTTTGCATCGGAAGTCGCCGTATACTGTGCAACGGAAGCCATGCGCATCCATGGCGGTTACGGCTATTCCAAGGAGTACCCCATCGAACGCCTGTATCGCGATGCGCCGCTGATGTGCATCGGGGAAGGCACCAATGAGATGCAACGCATCATCATCGCCAAGCAACTCGTGAAACGGAATCCCGTATAATGACCTTGCCCCTGGACGGAATCCGCATCCTTTCCGTGGAGCAGTATGGTGCCGGCCCGTACGGAACCATGCTGCTGGCGGACCTTGGCGCGGAAGTGATCAAGATCGAGGATGCCGGGCGGGGCGGGGATGTCTCGCGCTCGGTCGGCCCCTACATGTTGGGGGACGAGGACAGCCAGTTCTTCCAGACCTTCTCGAAAGGCAAGAAGTCCGTCAGCCTCGACCTGAAGTCGGAGGCCGGGCGCGCCGCGTTCCACGACCTTGTCCGGACGGCCGATGCCGTGGCGAACAATCTTCGCGGTGACCAGCCCGGCAAGCTGGGCCTGACCCATGATGCGCTGAAAGCGGTCAACCCGAAGATCGTTTGTGCCCACCTTTCGGCCTATGGGCGGGAGGGCGAGCGCGCAGCCTGGCCGGGTTATGACTATTTGATGCAGGCAGAAGCCGGCTTCATGCTGATGACCGGCGAACCGGAAGGCCCTCCGGTCCGCTCCGGTCTGTCCATGGTGGATTTTCATACCGGAAGCCATCTGGCCACGGCGCTTCTGGCAGGCATTGTCGGGGCCCAGCGGAGCGGGGCAGGCTGCGATGTCGATGTCTGCCTGTTCGAGACGGCATTGCACCAGACATCCTATCCGGCCACCTGGTATCTCAATGAAGGCCATGTGACCGGTCGGCTGCCGCGTGGCGCCCATCCCTCGATTGCGCCCTCGCAATTGTTCCGTACCCGGGATGGATGGTGCCTGCTGATGTGCCAGACGCCCAAATTCTGGGATCTGTTCTGTGCCATTACCGGCGCAGATGCGCTGAAGGCGGACGAGCGGTTCGCCACTATCCCGGCGCGTCGGGAAAACCTTGCGGCCCTTACGGAGCAGATTGACGAAATCCTCTCCCACCGGACCACTCAGGAATGGATGGACATTCTCGGCGGCAAGGTGCCCTTCGCCCCGGTGCTCGACATCGCGGGCGCCCTGGACAGCCCCTATCTGGAGTCGATCGGCATGATCGAAACCGTGGAACACCCCGAAGCGCCCGAAGGCCTGCGAACACTCGCGTCCCCCTTCCGTGTGAACGGGGACAGGGTCCGGTCAAGCCGGGCGCCAGCCTTGGGTGAGCACAATGAAGAGTTGCTGAAGTGAAACTGGACGGTCTGAAAGTTCTGGATTTGTCGGCCTTCCTGCCCGGGCCGCACATGACGATGATGATGGCGGACCATGGCGCGGACGTCATCATGATCGAGCCTGCCAATGGCCTCGGCGAGCCCGTCCGCGAGATCGGCGAGAAGACCGCCGACGGCGTCTCCGTCTGGTTCCGCAATGTGGCGCGAGGAAAGCGGAGCCTTAAGCTGAACCTGAAGACCGAAGCGGGGCTGGACCTGTTTCACAGGCTGGCCGCTCAGGCCGATGTCGTGGTGGAGGCGTTCCGGCCGGGAGTCGTCAAACGGCTGGGCGTCGACTACGAAACCCTCAAGGCGCTGAACCCCAGCCTGGTCTATTGTTCGATCTCCGCATTCGGGCAGGACTCCTCCCTGGCCAGGAAGCCGGCCCACGACCTGACCGTTCAGGGGCTCGCCGGACTGGTCGATCTGAACCGGGGGCAGGACGACCTTCCCGCCATGCCGAGCATTCCGTTTGCGGACGCCTCGGCCTCGATGATGGCGCTTTCGGCAATTCTCATGGCGCTGTACCGGCGAACGCAAACCGGTGAGGGCGACTATATCGACCTGTCCATGTTCGATGCGGCCATCGCCTGGACGCCGAACGTGCTGGGGCCAACCTTCGGGGAGGGGCGGGCGCCGGTGCCCAAGGACATGCGCAGCTTTGGCGGCAGCGCAATGTACAATCTCTATCGGACCTCGGATGATGAATTCATCATTCTTGGCGGCAGCGAAGTGAAGTTCGCGGAGAATTTGTTGACCGCCCTCGGGCGGGAAGACCTTGCGCCCTACGCCAAAGTGCCGCCCGGACCGGGGCAGGCACCGCTGAGGGAATTCTTCAAGGCTCGCTTTGCCGAGCGCACGCTGGCCGAGTGGAAGGAGTTCCTCGGAGGGGTGGATTGCTGCTGGAGCTGGGTTCGCAGCCTGCAGGAAGCTTTCGACGATCCGTTCACCGCGGAACGCGGCATGGTGTTCACCGATGCGGAGGGCAACCGACATATCGGTCCGGCCATAAAGTTTGCAAACGAGCCGGCCAGGCCCGGTGCTGCAGTTCCCGCTTACGGGGAACACTCGGAAGAAATTGCGAAATCGGTTGGCCTGTCAGCCGAGGATGTGTCCGCCTTGAAGAAGGCCGGCAGCATCTAGGGATCTAGGATCCGGTGGTGCGTGTCCGGTCGAGTTGCATCTCATACGCGAACCGGCCGGCCGGATGAAGGCTCTTGGAATACAGGATGATCCTGTCCGTGGAATCGTAATAGGTCCGGATGGTCATGAGTGCCGGGGATCCGGCATCGACCTTGAGCGCCTTCGCCTCCGTACGATTGAGGGCCACGGCCTCCATGCGCTGGGTGACACGGTTTACCGGAACGGCGTGCGTTGTTTCGATCCATTCCGAAATCGAGGTGTCGAGCTGCTCGAGCGTTCCCTGATCCGGGGCCAATTCGGAGAGGGCATAAATCGTTGTCAGCGCCAGTGGCGGGGCATCATCCTGGCGGCGTAGGCCGGTATAGACGTGATAGTTTCCGTTCAGCCCATTCTTCGAGACCTCGTCGGGTGTGGCCGGCCGTTCCGACCCAAGTTCGAAATGCGCGTCGCGCGCATATTTCAGGATCGAGTCAAAATCGCCGATGGGCTGGGCGAAAGCGGGCGCGGCGAGATCGGCCACCACGGTGCCGGCGCCCCGGCGGCGTGCGATCAATCCCTCTTCCGAAAGAATGCGCAGGGCTTCGCGGGCCGTGTGTCGGGAAATGTCGTGGATTTCGCACAGTTCCAGTTCGGTCTTCAACTGGTCGCCGGGCTTCATCTTTCCGGACAGGATATCCTGTTTCAACTGGTTCGCCAGTTCCCGGTAGCGAGGCAGAGTCTTTGAAGTCATAAGCGCGGCGTTTCCCCGGTTTCGAACGAGTCGAACCGTCTGAGCATTGAACGGACGTAATCGGCCCCCTGCCGTGGAAACAGTCAAGACCTGCTGATACGAATGCAATCGGCAAGTCACTGTGTCCGCCACGATTTTTTGGGTTTTCATACGCGGTGGAGATGATAGATATATCATATGTCCGGACAAATCCATCAGGAAACCTTGACCGAAGCTCTGGCCCGCCGATTGGCGGTGGCCGTGGACGCAGACACACGTGCGCGCGCCGGTCTGCATCTGGTCGACTGGTTGGGGTGCGCCATAGCCGGACGGATGCAACCGGCTGCGGAGACGGCGGCAATGGTCCGGCCCGAAGGCATGTCCGGTGATGCCTTTTATCTCGGCCTTCTCGGAAACATCCTGGAAATGGATGATGTGGACAAACGGGCGATCCTCCATCCTGGCCCTTCCATCATTCCCGCCGCGCTGGCGATGGTTCTGTCCACTCCGGACCTGCTGCCGCTTCTGCCCGATGCGATTGTGTCGGGTTATGAGGCAACCATTCGCCTTGGACGGGCTACCGGGCCGGGACATTACAGCCTCTGGCACACGACCGGCACCTGTGGGGCCATCGGCGCCGCCGCGGCATGCGCGCGGCTTTTGAATCTCGATGATTTGCATACCGCGCACGCACTGTCCCTCGCGATGAGCCAGGCTGCGGGTCTTTGGCAGACCCGTCACGAGCCAGGCAGCATGGGCAAGCAACTTCACACTGCGCACGCCGCCCGCGCCGGACTGGACGCGGCAAGACTGGCATCGGCGGGCTTTGCGGGTCCGCTTTCCATCCTCGAAGGGCAGCAGGGATTCTTTGCGGCATGTGCCCCTCAGGCCAATCCGGCTGATATTCTGAAGTCCTATGATCATGACTGGCTGATCCATGAGGTCAGCTTCAAACCCTGGGCGGCCTGCCGCCATGCTCATGCTGCCATTGATGCCGCGCTTGAACTGCATGAGCGCGGGCTGGATGCGGATCAGATTGAGAAAATCCGTGTCGAGACATATATGGACGCCCTGAAGTTTTGCGACAAGCCTGATCCGTCAACCACAATCGAGGCAAAGTTCTCGCTGCAGCACAGCGTGGCGGTGGTTCTGCGAAAGGGGCGGCCGGAGATTTCAGATTTCGACCCTGCCGCGATCACCAAATCCGACAATGCCGGCCTGCGGGCCAAGGTAAGCGTCGCAAGCACGGATCCCTACGAAGCGGCCTATCCGGCCCGCTATGGCGCTGCAGTGACTGTGACACTTGCGAATGGGCGGCAACTCGCGGCCAAGGCGCCGGATGCTTTGGGTGATCCTGAAAACCCGCTGTCGGCTGAGGAGGTATGTCAGAAGGCAATGGTCCTGATGCGCCATGGCGGGATGGATGAGTCTTCTGCACAAGGCTTGCTGGATCATGCAGGCGTCTTGTCCGGAAACTTTCTGCCCGCTCTCCGGGAGGCGCTTCTCTCATGAGCAATATCGATGTCTATGTGCAGCACGCGCTGACCACGCGGTTTGAAGATTTGCCGGACGCGGTGGTCGAGAAAACCGGGATCTTCCTGCTGGACAGTCTCGGGGTCGGGATTGCCGGCGCCGGAGCCAGTCTGGCTTCTGCCGTGCGAGCCAGCGCGCAGGGCTGGGGGCTTGGCACCGGTGCCCATGTCTGGGGACAGGAGGCGTTCGAAACCAGCGCGGCAACAGCCGCTTTCATCAATGCCTACCAGATTCATTGCCAGGAATTCGATTGCGTTCACGAACCGGCGGTCGCCCATCCCATGGCAGTCATCCTGGCCGCGTTGATGGCCGAGGTGGAGTCCTCCCCACGCGTCGTCTCGGGCCGGGAGCTGGCGGTAGCCATCGCGGTCGCGGTCGATCTGGCCGCAGGGCTCGGCATTGCCGCCACCAGTCCGATCCGGTTTTTCCGGCCGGCCAATGTGGGCATGTTCGGCGCGGTTCTGGCGGTGTCCCGCTTGCGCGGATTTGATGCTTACCAGACCCGGAGTGCGCTCGGCCATGCGCTCGGTTTCTGTTCAGGTACGATGCAGGCGCACATCGAGGGAATGCCCACTCTTGCGCTGCAGGTCGCGAATGGTGCGCGCAGCGCGATCATGGCGGCCGACCTGACCTCGGCAGGAATTCCGGGGCCTCAGGACAGTCTGGATGGTCCCTTTGGCTACCTGCGCCTGTTCGAGGAACAGGCCGATCTGATGCCGGTAGCGGCAACGGTTGGAACCATTTGGCGGATCACGGAAGTCAGCCACAAACCCTTTCCGACAGGTCGCGCCGCGCATGGAGGCATCGTACTGTTGCAGAAATTGCTGGAGCAGGGGCTCGATATCGCAGGTCTGGAGTCACTGACCCTGACCGCGCCGCCCCTGATCCATCGTCTGGTCGGCCGTCCGATCACGCCGGATATGAGCGTCAGCTATGCGCGGCTTTGCTTTCAATATGTCGGGGCTGTCACCCTGTCGAGCGGAACAATCGGGCTCGGGGACTATACCGTCGCTGCACTGGCCGACCCGCAGATACAAGCGCTCGGGAAGAAGATCACGGTCGTGGACGATGGATCTTCGGATCCGGCGGCATTTGCGCCCCAGTTTGCGCGAGCGCGAATGGCAGATGGCCGAGTCATGGAGGCAAATATAACGTCCCTGTACGGCTCACCGGGTGATCCGATGGGGCGGGATGCCCAGATCGCAAAATTCCGCGATTGCCTCCAGTTCGGTTTCGGCCGACCCGTCGACGACGTGGCGGACACGTTGATCGATCTTATCGACAATCTGGAGACGCTCCAGAATTCCTCCCAACTCTCTTGCCTCGCGGCTGGAAAGGATTTTCACGCATGACCCACAATCTCTATCACGATGCGATCAATTGGGAGCAGCTGCGCCGCGAACACCCGATCGGGGATGATTTCGTCCGGTTTGCCAAGCAAAGCCGGGATGAACTGCGTGCGCATCAGGAGAAGCTGTTCCTTCGCTGCGTGGCACGCGCCTGGGAAATCCCGTTCTATCAACGGCTATGGGGCAATGCGGGCATTCAGCCAGGCGACATCAAGGGGCTCGAGACCCTTCCGGATTTGCCCGTATTCGACAAGTCAGACATCATGGCGTCGATCGACCTGAATCCGCCCTTTGGCGACTTTGGCGGGCTCGAAGGCGGCGCGAACGGTCGTCCGCCGGTGATCATGCACACCACATCGGGCACGACGGGCAACCCGCAAGTGCTCCTGTTCGGGGCCAAATCCCGTGAAGTTCAGGACTTGATGCTGGGACGCATCTACCAGTTCCAGGGCATGCGCCCGGATGACATCGTTCATTCGGTCTATGGCCATGGCATGATCAATGGCGGTCACTATGTCCGCGAAGCCGTGACCCATTGGACGAATGCCATCTTCATGTCGGCCGGCACGGGGATCGAGACGCGCTCGGCCAAGCAGGTCGAATTGATGCGCGATTTCGGGACCACGGTGATCGTCGGCTTTGCAGACTATATCAAGAAGCTGGCGCGTGTTGCTGTCGAGATGGGCATCGATCCGGTCAAGGATCTGAACATCCGCATGATTTCCGGACATTTGGGTCGGGAGGACAAATCCTCGCTCTCCGAGGCCTGGGGCGGCGTCGAATGTTTCGACTGGTACGGTGTCGGCGACACCGGCATCATTGCAGGCGAGGGCCCGGACCGGGATGGCCTGTACGTCATGGAAGACGGCCAGATCGTGGAAGTCTGCGACATCGACACCGGCAAGCCCGTACCCGACGGACAGCCGGGCGACATCATCTGCACCTGCATTCACAAGGATGATGTGTATCCGATCATTCGTTTCAATACGCATGACGTGACGAAAGTGGTGACCGGGACATCGTCTCTCGGCATCAATTTCAAACGGATCGAAGGCTTCCTCGGGCGGTCCGACAACATGGTGAAGATCCGCGGGATCAATATTTTCCCCCAGGCCATGGGACCGCTTCTGGAAGCCGATTCCAGCTTTGCCGGTGACTTCATCTGCAAGGCCGTGCGCGACGATCAGGGGCGGGACGAGTTTGTCGTCTGCGCCGAAGTGAACGGCGCCCGGGACGCAGCGACGGTGGACCGGTACAAGGCGATCCTGAAGAAGAGCATTGGCATCGATTGCGGCGTCGAACTCGCGGCGCCGGGTGAACTTGCTCCGTTGACACAGACGGAAGTGCGGCAGAAGCCGATCCGCCTGATTGATGAGCGGTTCAAGTGAGCCGCGTCGCCGAATATCGTGAGCGCATCGCCCGGTTCAATCCGCGTCTGAATGCCTTCATCGATCTTGCGGAGGATCCGCAAGGCGAGGGCCTGTGCTACGGGGTGAAGTCCAACATCGCCGTGAAGGGCCTGCCGCTCACGGCGGGTATCGAAGCCTATCGCGGAGAGATCGCTCCGGACGATGCGGAAGCCGTTGCGCGCCTGCGGAAATCCGGCGCGGTGATCCTCGGCACCGTGAACATGCATGAAGCGGCCCTCGGCGCCACCACCGACAATGCCGCGTACGGGCGCACGCAGAATCCCTGGCGCGATGGTTATACGCCCGGCGGATCGTCCGGCGGGTCGGGCGCCGCCGTGGCGGCCGGTCTGTGTGATGTGGCGCTCGGTTCCGACACGATGGGCAGCGTGCGCATTCCGGCGGCCTATTGCGGCGTGCAGGGGCACAAGCCCAGCACCGGAGCGGTGCCGACGGATGGCGTGGTCGCCTTGTCACACCTGTTGGACCATATTGGTCCGCTGGCGCGCGATATTGAAACGCTGTGGAACGCCATGAACAGTCTTGCACACTGGGGAGACACATCGAAACTGGTGCCGGCCGACCTGGCAGGCCTCCGCATCGGTGTCTGGACCGGTCTGGGAGAGGTCGATGTCGAAGCGCCCGTGGCGACGTCCTTCGCGCAGGCTATCGACCGCATCGAACAGGCTGGCGCCCAGTTGCTGCAACAGGTTTCGCCGCCCGACTATGCCTATGGAAAGTCCCGCCGGGCGGGTCTTCTCGTCTCCGAAGTCGAGGGCCATGGCGTGCACCAGGCCCGCCTGGATGCCGATCCTGACGGCTTCTCTGAAGGCTTTCGCAAGCTCCTCGCCTGGGGCATCCGCCGCCCGGCCGAAGAGGTCACCGCCGCCTATGATCACATCGCCAAAATCCGGGTCAGCGCCGCTGACCTGTTCGAGACATGCGATGTCGTGATCGCACCAACCGCGCCGCAACAGGCATTCCCGTTCGAGGCGCCCGTGCCGGCGAACCAGGCTGACTTCACGGCGTGGGCCAATTTTGCCGCCCTGCCGGCGACCGCTGTCTTTACGGGGGTCGATCCGGACACCGGCTTGCCGCATTCGGTTCAGGTCATCGGTGCAACAGGCCGTGACCGCGATGTGCTCGCCGTCGCAGCCGCCCTGGAGGCAGTGTTCGGAAAGCCACCAATGCCGCCCGGATTCGATTAGCCGCTAGCGAAATGTGAACTTTGGCGGGCGCTTGGCCAGAAAGGCGCTGTAGCCCTCTGCAAAGTCCTCATTCGTGAAGCTCTCCAGGAACAGGGCCTTGGCATCAGGGCTGTTGTCATGCCAGCCCGCCTTCACGGCCGCGAAGGTGCGTTTGGTGGCGCGGTGGGACCAGAGAGAGTTGCCGCCGATTTCCGCAGCAAGAGCCCGCGCCGCCTGTAGCGCTTCGCCAGACCCGACCAGGCGCGTCACCAGACCGAGCCGGCTGGCTTCATCAGCCAGGAACAGGCGCCCGGTCAGGAGAATGTCCTTCGCGGCGGGAACCCCGACCGTTTCGATCAACCGCCGTGTGTCGTCCACAGGATAGACGAGGCCCAGTTTCGCAGGCGTCACGGCAAATTTCGAGCCTTCGCCTGCCACACGCATGTCCGCTGCCAGGGCGACGCTGACGCCGCCTCCAACACAGGCCCCGTCAATGGCGGCGATGACTGGCTTGCCGCAGGCGGCGATGCTGGCCAGCGCGTCTGAAATCAGGTCAGCCGACCGTTTGGCGCTTTCAGCCGTGGCGTAGATGGTTTCGAATTCCGAGATGTCTGCACCGGCAGCAAACGCGCCTGCTGTGCCACCATGGATGATGATGGCCGTCACATCGGGATTGTCTTCCAGCTGGCGCATCAGGGCCGGGATCGCCTCCCACATGTCGCTGGACAGGGCGTTGCGGCGTTCCGGCTTGTTGAAGATCAGTTCCCCCAGGCCATCGGAAGTCTCGATGCGGATGCGGTCTGTGCTCATTCAGTATCCTCCGATAGGGCCGCAAGCGGCAGGGGACGTGCCGTGTTGGCGATCAGCGCCTTGCGCCGGAGAAAACGCTGTAGGCCAGCTGCGCCCATACGGCTACCCCCGAGACCTGAGGATTTGAACGCGTTCTTTTCGGCCTCATGGAACAGCGCAGTCAGCGCGGCATCGTTCAGGGAAATCGCCCCGGCATCAATGTGTTGGGCCACGGCTTCAGCCTCTTCCAGGGAGCCGGCAAAAACCGCGCCCGAGAGGCCGTATTCGGTATCATTCGCCAATCGGACCGCCTCGTCCAGCGACCCGAATGGCATCACCGGCAGGATGGGACCGAACGTTTCTTCGGTCATGACCCGCATCTCGTGTGTGACAGCCGACAAGACAGTCGGACGCAGCCACAGGCCTCCCATATGGGTTTCGATTTCGCCGCCGGTGAGCACTTTTGCCCCCTTGGCGCGGGCATCCTGAATATGGGCCGACAGGATGTCTGCCTGTTTCTCGAAGATGATCGGCCCGATATCGCCCTTCGTGATGTCACCTGCGTTCAGGCGCACCGACGCGGCCTTCTCGACGAGGCGCGCCAGAAATGCGTCGTGAATCTTTTCGTCGACATAGATGCGTTCGATCGACTGGCAGGCTTGCCCGGTGGATTGCACGCTGCCGCGCAAGGCGGCGTCGGTCGCGGCTTCGATATCCGCCGACGCGAGCACGATGAGCGGATCCTTCCCGCCCAATTCCAGGAAGGCGGGGATCAGCCGGCCTGCAGCCTGGACCGCCACCTTGCGCCCGGTCGGCACGGATCCGGTGAAGCAGACGGCATCAACCTGGTCGACCAGGGCTGCGCCGGTCTCGCCAGCGCCCGTCACGAACCCCAGGACAGAGGAAAGACCGGCCGACTCGATGGCCGTTTCCAGCGGCGCCACGAATCGCGATGTGACTTCACTCGGCTTGATCATCACCGCACAACCCGCAAGCAGGGCGGGGATCGTGTCGATCATCGACAGGATCAAAGGGAAGTTCCAGGGACTGATCACGCCGACCAGCCCGTAAGGAACCAGCTGGGATGTGTGTCTCAGGTCTGGATTGCTGATGCCATCACTCCAGACCTTGCCCGGGGAGTCAGGGATTTGACCGGCCCACGCTTGCAGCGCGGCAGCGACCGATTGCACTTCCATTCGGGCGATCCGACGCCGGCCCGTATCGATTTCCAGTGCGCCGGCGACCGGATCGATGTGTTGCAGAAGGGCGTCCGCCAGGTCCCGCAGTTTCCGGGCTCTTTCAGAAAATCCCAGAGCGTTCCAGTTCGGCTGACCCAGCCGCAAGTCCCGAGCCGTCTCCACGACCGTCTGGCGGTCCAGAACGGGCAGGTCGAAATCATGAATTCCCGTGCGGGGATTGCGGACAGAGAGAGTGTTGGTCACAGGGACTACTCCAGGCCAAGGGCGCCGGGATTGATGATGCGCTGCGGATCGACAATATCCTTGATCTTTTCGAGCAGGGCGCGCGTCGCGTCCTCCCGCGTCTCGAGATAGGGGTAGGTTCTTCCGATCTGGAAGTGTGCGGCGCCATGTTGCCGGAACGCGTCCAGAACAACCTGACGGCCTTTTGCGACGACAGCGGTGGCCGCCGGGTTGGCGTCATGCGTACCGACTTTCGACAACATGCCCGGCTCGACCGTTTGCCGGTGAATCTCGAACAGCTCCTCAGGCCAGAGGAAGACGGGTTCGATGATGACCCCCGTCGTGCTCATGGATGTCAGCAGGTAGCCGGTGACGATGCCATGATCGTCGAACTCCTTGCGCATTGCGTCGAAAGCCGCATCGATCTTCGCCAGACAGTCGCGGGTTTCGGAAACCGGAACAAGACCATGGATCGGAACCCAGCGTTCGCCGGACGGTCCGAGAATGCTGTTCAGCGGTCCGAACGGATTTGCCCGAATGATCTTTGGAATCGAATTCTCGATGGATTTGCCGCCATGCGCTTCACAGATCGCGTTCAGGATGGCGATTTCCTCCTTCACGCCAGCCTTGCTGTGGCCTTCTACCGTGTAGTGAAGATTGTATTTCGCATCAGCCATGAAGCCCCGGCCTGCCATGGCGACTTTTGCGCCTTCCTTCAGTGCCGACAGGAGGTTGCCCTGCTTTTTCATGACATTCTTCAGCGCTTTCGCATCGGACAGCATGGAGGCCCGGGCCATACGTACGCGCGTAAGGTTCGGATCGAAGCCAAAGATTTCTGTCGCGATGTCCTCCCGCATCAGGGCTGACATCGCGTCCGCATAGTCTCCGGCATTGTCGAATTCATAGCTGGCCCAAGTCTCTTCGCGCGGAGCCTTGATCAGTCGCAGCGTGATTTCGGCCTTGTAGCCCAGTACGCCACAATCGCCGCAGAACAGACCGGTCAGATCAGGGCCATAGTGACGCCAGAAAGGCTTCGCGCCGGTCGTGCCAGCGCTGCCTGTACGCACAATCGTGCCGTCAGCCAGAACTACGGTAACGCTCAGGACGCTGTCGCCAGTGGTGCCATATTTGCCGGCGCCGAAGAAGGCGTTGTTTTGTGACAGGCCGCCACCAATGGTAGAGCTGAGGCCGGACAGCGGCCCCCAGAAGGGCGTGCGAACGCCCTTGGCAGACAGGGCTTCGTGCAGGTCGGCCCAGGTGCACCCGGCTTCGACGGTCACGTACATGTCGTCGACATTCAGGTCCAGGATGCGATTCATCTTGCTCATGTCCAGGATCGCGACACCTTCGCGGTCCGGTGTGTATCCCTTCGTGTAGGACATGCCGCCACCGCGGGGATTGAATGCGATGCCCCGCTCATTGGCGGCAGCCGCCGCAGCAGACAGTGTTTCCAGATTGTTCGGGGCGACGACGAATTCCGCGAGTTCTCCCTTGGTCCAGATGTCCTGGCTGAACAATTCGCGCGCGGCCGGATCGTCACTGACAGCATCATTGCCGAGCGCCTGCGCGAGAACGGATTTGAGTTCGCCGAGTTTGTCTGTCTTGGTCTGGTCGAGCATGGGACACTGCCTCCTGGATGAGCCGACACCGCAGTTATGAGACACTGCAGCGAATGGAAAAGGCTGTACGACAGAAGCCTCCGACCCTGGTCAGGCAGGAGTGGCTGTCACACGCCATAAAGATATATCATTTTCGACGGCGGGCGTTTGGTCAAGAGCATTTGACCGGACAAATGTGCTCAGGGGCCAAATTGCTTCCGGGATTGCCTATTCGGCAGTCCAGTCCGCGTTCTTTTCGCGGGTCAGGCGCATTTCATACTGGAAGCGGTCTGCGCGGTAGGTTGCGGTAATGTCCTGTACCGGCCGACCCGCCTCATCCCGCATGATCCTGTGGATCCGCAGCAATGGAGAGCCGGTTGTGACGCCCAGCACTGCAGCCACCGCCGGCTCAGCCGGAACGGCGGTTATCGTCTGGGTCGCTTCGCACGGACGATGACCAGCCTGTTCGAGCAATGCGATCAGGCTCGCCGAGGCCAGGTCGTCTTCAGTATAGGTCTCGGCGATATCCTCCGGCACATAGGTGACGAGATAGGAAAACGGCTCATCGGCGAGCCGGCGCAGGCGCACAATACGCTGGACACTTGCCCCGCGTCCCAGTTGAAGCGCTTCGGCAATGGCCGGGCTGGGGCTGACGATCTCGGTATCCAGCAACTGGACTTCCGTTTCCAGGCCCATGCGCTTCAAGCCGTCGATCAGATTCTCGAAGCTGCCTTTGACGGTCGGTGTCGAGGAATCATAGGTCACAACCGTGCCGCGACCGCGATAGCGGCGCACCAGACCTGCGATGGCCAACTCGTTGAATGCCCGTTTGACCGTGATCCGGGAGACGCCAAGTCTCTGCACCAATTCCTGTTCCGCGGGCAGCCGAGACTGTGGCGGCACATCGCCGGAGACGATTGCCTGGCGGATTTTGGCATAGATCTGCTGGTACAGCGGCACACTCGAATTTTCGTCCAGGTCTTTCGCCGACAGGACCAGTTGCGCATCTTCAATCATTCGTTTCCGTCCACATTTCCCAGGTGCGGGGAGATTGACATCTCCTGCTTCATATCAGACATCGATCTTGAGAAACCAAAAGGTATATCAAATAAGATGGCTTATTCCGCTCTAGCGCTTCAGATCGCGTGCCAATCGGTCAACAGTCTGACAGCAAGTGATGCGCGTGTGTCAATACTCGGAAAGATCGATGAAATTTCCGCTAAGATTGCGAATTCAAAGAGATTTCTAGGAGCGGACACCAAACTCGTCGTTCTGCCGGAATACAGTTTGACCGGTTTTCCCTGGGGCGAAACTGCCCCGGAATGGATCGCGAAAGCGGCCCTGTCGCCTGATGGTCCGGAATATGACGCGCTTGCCAAGGCGGCGTCGGACAATGGAGTCTACCTGGCAGGCAATCACTACGAGACGGATCCGAACTTCCCGGAGCTTTACTTCCAGTGCTCCAGCGTATTCTCACCATCCGGTCAGGCCGTGCTGCGTTACCGCCGGCTGATCTCCATGTTTTCTCCGTCACCCTTTGATGTCTGGGACAAGTATCTGGACGTCTATGGCGCTGATGCATTGTTCCCGGTGGCGGACACGGATATCGGGCGGCTCGGCGCGATTGCGTCGGAGGAGATTCTCTATCCCGAAATCGCCCGCATCATCGCGAGCAAGGGGGCTGAAATCATGGTGCATTCAAGTTCCGAAGTTTCGAGCCCATTGCCCACGCCGAAATCGATCACGCGTCATGCGCGCGCCGTGGAGAACATGGCCTATGTGGTCTCTGCGAATTCCGCTGGCGTGTTCGGCATCGACATTCCTGAGCACTCCACGGACGGCGGATCAGAGATCATTGACTACAAGGGCAGGGTGTTGGCGCGGGCAGGCGCCGGGGAGACCAGTGTTGCGTATGCGGAAATATCCCTCGACTCTCTTCGGCAATACCGGCGGCGTCCCGGCATGGGCAATCTCCTGTCGCGCCATCCGATGCAGATGTGGGCGCAGGCCTATGCCGGGCTCGATGTCGCGGAACAGAACGGCCTGGGTGACGGATCAAACCCGCCAGCGCGCGATCACTATCTCGCGCGCCAGAGGCGGGTTCTGGAAAAGCTCGACAAGGCAGGGCTGATCTAGCTGACGGGTCAGAACTGTCCGGGGCGTTCAATCGTGTATTCGGTCAATTCAAGCACCCAGTTGTAGGGTTCTGTGACAATGCCTTTGACATAGAGAAAATCACCATCCGCGGTCACCCAGAAATCATAGGGCGGATGGGCATTGCTGGTGCCGAGGATTTCGAAATGATGGCACTCGAATGTTCCGGCCGGCACAGTGACTGTTTCCAAGCCGGAATATTTCAGGCTGCTGGTCGTTGTCCGTTCAAAGGCCGGACCGGTGGCGCCGCGGTGGTCAATCGAGGTCAGCAAATTGTCCTTGAACGTTTGAATTCCGGGGCCTTGCGAAAAATCATATCGCGCGGCCAACCAGGAATCCGAATGCAGATTGTGCGTGCCGAAACCCCGCATGGCCCGCGTGACCGAGGTCTTGTCACGGATTCGACCCAGCGCGGCGGTCTTTCCCTCGTACTCGCCCTCAGTGTCTGACCAGTTGTACCAGGTGCTGCCGTAGAAACGATCATTCCTGGTGAGGCGAACATAGGTGTCGAGTGGGTGAAAGTCGGCGTCCACGGCCGAAATCACGTCGCGAATGAGCGGCTCGTCATCATTGAGTTCACAATAGGCGCGCATGACGCGGTCGCCATTGGCGTGGTGCGACATGCGCCAGTGTTCGCCGCCCCAGATGCCGTCCGGGAACTCTGGATTGTTCCGGGTCCTGTAGACAATGCTCCCCGAGATCAGGCGGTGCATGGGAGTTGACGGCATGCGCTCAGCTCCCCGATGACAGTTTGGTCGGCCCGCCAGCCGCCATATGGGCGACGGCTTCAGCGCTCTCCCAGGTTTTTCCACCGATGAAACGGCCGATCGCGTTGGTGAATTCCTTGTACTCGATGGTCTCGTACATGCCGCAAGTCAGGTAGGGGTCGCCATTCATCAGCGTCTGGGCGTCCTCAAGGGATTCCGCCAGGACGAGAAACACTGACCCCACCAGTTGTTCCTTGCCGGGTTCGCGGATCGGTCCGGCCGTGATGTAGCGCTCCCAATGCTTTTCGACATGGTCGAGATGACCTTTTAGATGGTCGCGGCGCGGTGCGGCGGAGTTCGGGCCATCGCGGCAAATTACCAGAAAGCAGGGCTGGTCCACGCGCGGGACGGTATTGGGGCGTGTCATGAAGTTTCCTTTTCGAAGCGCGAAGGCAGCGCGGACGCTGTTGAAAGGTCTAGCCCGTCCATTCCGGCGAGACCTGCGATGAGGCGTTCCAGCGCGTGGATGCGGAAGGGTTGGCCAACCACATAGGGTGTGAGGGTGAATCCGAAGCATTGCGCGCCGGCACGATCATGATCTGAAACATGAAAGCGGGCTGCCTCAAGTATCTGGTCTGCCCAGTGGTCAGCCTGTTGCCGGTTGTCGACCATCAGTTTGAAGTCGGACAATTCATGCATCAGCGGCAGGGCCGTCAATGCGCCCGCAGGCGTGTGGAATGCGAGCGGGCGCTGGTCAGCTTCCCAGTCCAGCAGCACTTCATATCCAGCCTCCGCCAGCAGTTCGGGCGTGCGATAGCTTTCGTTTCGGGCCGGGCTCAGCCAGGCTTTTGCAGAGGGCAGGGCCGACCGCGCACGGGCGATCAGGGCCCGCTCATCTTCCACGGACAATCCGTCATGATGGATGTGCGCCGTGGATACACCATGGGCCGCGATTTCGTGACCGGCGTCTTCAATCGCCCGGATCAGGGACGGGTAGCGTTCGGAGACTTCGGCGTTCACGGCAAAGGTGGCCTGCACATCGTGAGCCGCCAGGGCTTTGAGTATACGGAACACGCCGACGCGATTGCCATAATCCCGCGTCGTGTAGTGCCGAAGATCCGGATAGGGCGTTTTCATCGCGCCGGGATGTTTGAAGGGGTCCGCTGGCGGGTTCAGGGGAAAGAACTCCAATGGCACGATGATGAAAGCGGCTGCTTTCGCGCCGGACTTCAGCTTGAGCGCCGGGCGCTGCGTGTCCGGCGTCCAGGGGAAGTGCTCATGGTCGAAACCGTGTTTCCGGAACGGGTAGGTCAGGTACTCACTTGGCAGGGGCAAAGCCGGTTCCTCCTGTCATGACGCCACGCGCCGCGATGTCCGCGATGGTCTGATCCCAGTAATGCGTCCGGAAATGTTCGGCAATTTCCTGGCCGGTCGTGATCCAGACATCGTCGGAATGATCTGCGACATGTTTCAGCGCTTCCTCGAAAATCCGGAGGCGGTGCGGCTGGCTGACCAGGTAGGCATGCAGCGGGATGCACATGACGGTGCCGCTTTCGGCGCCTTCCTTGAGCAACTGGTCGAAATGCCGCTTCAGGATATCTGTGTACTGTTCAGGTGTGTACCCCATGACGGAATAGGTGATCACGTCATTTACTTCCAGTGAGTAGGGCATGGACACCAGTCTGCCGGTCCGGGTCTTGATCGGCTGGGGCTGGTCGTCCTGGAAGAGATCGCAAGTATACCAGAAATCATTCTCGGCAATCAGGTCCAGAGTTGATTCCGTGTGGGTCAGGGCCGGCGCGAGATATCCGCGAATGCGCTGTCCGGTCGCCTTCTCCACGGTTTCGATGGAATCGCGGATGACCGCCAGTTCCTGTTCCGGATCCATGCCGTACGAAAAGCGCGTATTGTAGATGCCGTGGGAGAAGAATTCCCAATTGCGCTCCACACAGGCTTCGATGATTTCGGGATGATGATCGATCAGCCCCACTGACAGGGAAATCGATCCCCGCATGCCATATTTGTCGAGCAGTTCCATCAACCGCCAGTGACCGACCGTGTTGCCCCAAGCGCGCTGCGAATAGCCCTGGATGTCGGGATTGCCACGTGGCCATGGTTGGCGCTTCGGGTTCGGAGGCGGCGCGAACTCATAGTATTCGATGTTCGGAGCGATCCAGAAGGCCAGCTTCTTGCCGTCCGGCCATTCGATCCTTGGCCGGCCTTCATAGGGCCAATAGTCGTAGAGGTTCGGATCAGCGTGCATCAGGATTCGAACGCCTCCAGCCAGTCATGGACTTCCTTCACATCCACCACATCCGCATACTTGATCAGCAGGTCGGTCAGATTGGCGAAGTGATAGCTTTCATGCTTGTCGGCAACGCATTCGATCGGGACGATGGTGCGGTAGCCATGGCTCAGGGAATCTACGGCAGTGGCCCGGATGCATCCGCTGGTCGATCCCCCCGTTATGATCACGGTGTCGATCTTGTGCCAGGTCAGGAAACTGGTCAGCGGCGTCTGAAAGAACGCGCTTGGCATTTTCTTCTCATAGATGGCGTCCACAGCCGGATCGATCTCGAGGCGGTCATCAAATTCATGGCGCACACTGCCATACTTGATGTTCTGCAGACTGTCCGGCGTGTCAGTGCGCGTGCCCCAGACGCCGGCATCGGCAGCGTTCTCCATGTAGTGGACCCGGGTCCACACGACCGGCAGGCCCTTGCTGCGCGCGAGTTTGGAAATGCTGTTGATGTGCTCGGCTTGCCGCGGATCGGTGATGTAGCCAGTCTTCGGAAACAGGTCCGGACGCGTATAGGCCTTTTGCGGATCCACATTCACGATGGCCGCGCGTTCCCCGAATCCGAACCGCTTTCGGCTCGGATTCGCGCGGATTTCCTCGAATATCTGGCGCGCCGTCTTGTCGGACAGTTGCATTGTGGGCTTGGGTGCGGAGTCGCTCATCATTGCCTCTTCTTCTGCGGGGCTGACCCTTTAAATGATATACCTTTTTGGAAATGTCTAGGCTGAGTCTTGTCGGACCAGTCCAGAATTCCCTCCAGCCTGCCCGATGCCGGAGCCAATGAAGTCCGTCCAGTCAGCTATTGGTGTGCCTCTGTGGCTTGCTGACCACATCGGTCTGGTAGGTCCTTGTTACTGCATGAGAAAAAGTGGCGCTCAAACACTGTGCGTCCATGCACAAAATCTTCTCGGAAGAAAAAGGTACGGACATTTCTTCAAACAGTGATTGTGCAATCTTCCAAAAGGTATATCTTTTGTGACGAGGCGAAGTGCTTTGGGGAGAGCAGCAGTCGTTGAAACACGAGGGAATACACATGAATCGCAAACTACTTACCTCCGTTGCCTGCAGCGCCATGGCATCGGTCCTGGTGGCCGCGCCAGCTCTGGCCCAGGCTGAAACTGACGAATCCGAAGCGGATGCACGTCGCCTCGGCGCAATCGTTGTGACCGCCCAGCGGGCCGAAGAAAGCATGCAGGATGTCCCGATTGCCGTAACCGCGCTCGACAGCACGGCTCTGGAAGATCGTCAGGTCGGAGATGTGCTCGATCTGCAGTTCCAGGTCCCGAACATCAATATGGGCACCAATACAGGCACAGCGAACGCGGCGCGGATCTTCCTGCGCGGCGTCGGTGAGGATGAAAGCCGTGGCATGGTCGACCAGGCTGTCGGCATTTATGTCGACGGGATCTATGTTGGCCGCTCCGTTGGGTCGCTCTTCGATCTGGTGGACCTCGACTCCATCGAAGTCCTGCGGGGCCCGCAAGGCACGCTGTATGGACGCAACACGATTGGCGGCGCCATCAAGCTGGCATCGGTGCGTCCGCAGATGGAGAATAGCGGCGAAGTTCGCACGACGATTGGCAATAATGGACGCCTTGATTTCCGCGGCATGGCGAACATCCAGATTGCCGACAATACGGCATTCCGCATTTCGGCCCTCGAGCGCGAGCGGGACGGCTTCTTCACCGTGAAGCCGAATGGTGCCCTGGCCGGTGAAGGTCGCGAAGCCGGCAACATGGACGTGTTTGCTGTTCGCGCGAGCTTCCTGACGGAGTTCAATGAAGACTGGAGCCTCTACGTCACAGCGGACAATACGCTGGACCGCTCCGATCCGACCATCGACTCGATTGCTCCGGGTGATGATGCTGACGGTGACGTGTTCACGGTGGAACCGGCACCCGGCACGACCTGTGCCATCGGGTCAACCTCGACCGGCTGCTTCACGGCATATGACCAGCGCTCTGAATCTACTGGCATCTCGGCAGAGATTGCGGGCAAGATCGGGACGTTCGACTTCATGTCCCTGACCGGATACCGCACGCTCGAGGATGATCTGGTGACCCGGATCGGCGCAGCGTACGAACAGCAGACCGATCAGTCCCAGTTCAGCCAGGAATTTACGCTCTCCTCGAACCATGAGGGACCATTCAACTATCTTGTGGGTCTTTACTATTTCGAAGAAGACCTTGAACTGAATTCGGTCTTCATCTTCCCGTTCGCGATTGATGGCAGCACGGAGTCCGTGGCTGTCTTTGCGCAGGGCACGTATGAAATGTCCGACCAGCTCTCGCTGACGGGCGGTGTCCGCTACACTCAGGAAAGCAAGGATTTCGACGGTGAGAACCTGGCCTTCGGCTTTGCCCGTCAGGACGATGCGGATTTTGACAATGTCAGCTACACTATCGGTGCGGACTACCGCATCAATGACAATGTGCTGACATACGGCAAGTTCTCGACGGGCTTCAAGTCCGGCGGCTGGTCACCTGACGCATTCAGCTCGACAGCCATCTTCCTGCCTGTGGACGAGGAAACACTCGAGAGCTTCGAAATCGGCGCCAAAACCGATCTGTTCGACAATACGGTTCGGTTCAATGCCGCCTATTTCTTCAACCAGTATGAAGGTCTTCAGATTGGTGCCACCATTCCGGGCGTTGGCTTTACGCGCTTCAACGTTCCGGAAGCCGAGATTCAAGGGCTTGAATTCGAGGCAGTCTGGCAGGCAACCGACAATCTCCAGTTCAATGCGAACCTTGGTCTTCTGGATGCAGAGTACACCGAGCTTGACCTGGCTACGGCTGCTGCATTGACCAATCAGGGATCGACCCCTGCCTGTGGCGGTGTGGTGTCTCTGGAATGTGCCTACGGCCTCAGCCTGAAGAACGCGCCGGAATACAAGGGAGCCATCGGCGCCCTCTACAGTCTGACCGTGGATCGCGGCGAAATCATCCTGTCTGGCGATGTCGGGTTTGAAGATGAGAGCTGGTCTCTGGTCGCCAATGCGCCAGCACACGTCCTGACCACCGTGTCTCCGCTCGTGAACATCCGGGCGAAGTATGAGGACAATGCCGGTTGGTCGGCGGCTATCTGGGCCAAGAACCTCGCAGACCAGAACTACTGGCGTGCCGGTACGGCCGGAGCGTCGAACGTGTATGCCGCCGAGCCGCTCACATACGGCATCGATCTCGGCTACAAATTCTAGCGTCAGTTTCGTCTCCTCCCCCTGACTCTACGATCCGGACGTCCCGGTGCCTCTTTGGCATCGGGACGTCTTAACCCATCAGGCCAAGGAACTTTCAAGATCCATATATGACCCATCCGCAAACACTACTGGACAAGCTTTGGGCCCGGCATCGCATCGGAGACGGCGGGGATGGAGCAGATCTGATCGCAATTGACCGCGTATGCCTGCATGAGCGGACAGGGTCGGTTGCCCTGAAGAGCCTGCGCGACGCAGGCCATCAGGTTCAGAGTCCGGAACGGGTGTTTTCGATCATGGATCACATCGTTTCATTCCGATCCGGTCGGGGTGCGGACGAGTCGCGTTCTCCCGGGGGGGATGTGTTCATTACCGAGACCCGCAAGATGGCGCTGGAAGCGGGGATCAATCTCATCGACACGAACGACCCGCGCCAGGGGATTGTGCATGTCATCGCGCCCGAACTGGGCATTGCCGTGCCGGGCGTGTCGCTTATCTGCCCGGACAGCCATACTTGCAGTCTTGGCGCACTTGGAGCGCTTGCCTGGGGTGTGGGCTCAAGCGAGTCCGAACATGCCATGGCCACCGGCTGCCTGCGGGTCAGCAAGCCCCCACAGATGCGCATTACCGTCACGGGCAGGTTGCGTGCAGGCGTGACCGCCAAGGACCTGGCACTTCATATCATTGCCCAGCATGGTGTGGCGGGCGGGCGCCGGTCGGCGATCGAGTATTGCGGCGAAGCCATTTCAGCCCTCTCGATTGAAGAGCGTCTGACCCTTTGCAACATGGCAGTGGAGTTCTCGGCCTTCACGGCGTTGATTGCGCCGGACCAGACCGTCCTCGACTATGTATCCGGTCGTCCCTTCGCGCCTCGTGCACAGGAGCAGGCACTGGCCCTGACGCGCTGGGCCGAACTTGTCACGGACGAGGGCGCAACATTCGATCATGAACTGAGTGTCGATGCCACGGAAGTCCTGCCCATGGTGTCATGGGGAACCAGTCCCGAACATGCGATCCCGATCAACGGGAGTGTACCGAACTCGGCAGAGGCGAATGTGCTTCACTATGTCGGCCTTGAGCCGGGTCAGGCCGTGGCCGGTCTGCCTGTGCAGGGGGCGTTTATCGGTTCGTGCACGAATGGCCGTCTCTCTGACCTTCGGTCTGCTGCGGAGGTGTTGAAGGGAAGGCGTGTCGCCGCGGGTGTCCGGGCAGTTTGTGTGCCCGGTTCCCATGAGGTGCGCGCGGCGGCTGAAGCGGAGGGCCTCGACATCATCTTCAAGGAAGCCGGTTTCGAATGGGGCGCGCCGGGGTGTGCCATGTGCTTCTATGCCGGCGGGCAGACTTTCGCGCCGGGAGAACGTGTCATCTCATCGACCAATCGGAATTTCGAGGGACGGCAAGGCCCCGGCGTGCGGACGCATCTGGCAAGTCCGGCCACCGTCGCTGCGACAGCGATTGCTGGCCGGATCGCAAGTGCGACGGACCTGTTTGCGGAGACGCTGTCATGACACGCGAACCCATAAACGTGCTGACGGGTATTGCAGCGCCGCTCATGCTCGACAATGTGGATACTGATCAGATCATCCCGTCCCGCGAGATGAAAACCGTCAATCGCTCCGGCCTGGGGGATGGCCTGTTCGCCGGTTGGCGGTATCTGCAGGCGGGTGGACGCGACCCGAACCCGGACTTCATATTGAACAAGCCCGGATATACTGACGCCGGAATTCTGTTGAGTGGCGCGAATTTCGGCTGTGGTTCCTCGCGCGAGCACGCGGTCTGGGCGCTGGCGGAATTTGGCATTCGCGCCATTTTAGCGAAATCATTCGGCGACATCTTCTACAACAACTGTACGCGCAACGGCATCTTGCCGATCCGTCTCGAGCCGGAGCAGGTCGATGAACTTGCCGGGCATTCTGAGCCGAAAACGCTGACCTTGGATCTGCCACGACAGGTCGTGCTTTCGGGCAACCGGGAATTTCCGTTCGAGATTGGCGGCTATGCAAAACGTCTGTTGATGGAAGGCCTGGATCCGATCAGCCTGACCAGGACCGAACTGCCGAAGATCGAAGCGTTCCAGTCCGATGACAGGGTCGCGCGCCCCTGGATCTACAGGTAGGTATCAGGCGGTTCGGACCATCTTGGCGCGCCGGGCTGGCTCTCGTGGAGCGTTCGGCAAACTAGACCGCATCGACCAGGCTTTCCCCGAGGAATTTCTGGATCTCGTCCGGCGCGTATCCGAGGGAAGCGAGGATTTCGACACTGTGCTCACCGATCTTCGGTGGGTTGAGCGTCAGTCCGCACCGCACATCGTCCATCGTGATTGGCAGGGCAGGCAGTTTTACCCGTCCGCCATCAGGCAGTTCGAGATCCAGTAGGCCGCCTCTGGCATTGAGATGCGGATCCTCGAACAAGTCTTCCGGACGCGCAATCGGTGCGAAGGGCAGGCCGGTCCGTTCCAGCCGGTCCATCAACTCCTCCTTGGTGTAGCTCGCAAAGAGATCTCGCAGCACCGGGATGATTTCATCCCGCCGCGCAACGCGGTTGTTGTTCTCCGAGAGATCCGGATCGTTCGCCCAATCGGTCAGGTCGAATGCCGCGCAGAAGGATTGCCATTGGCCGTCGGAGACAACGCCGACAAAGACCTTCTCGCCGTCTTTTACATCGAACACGTCATAAACCGCCCAGGCCGAGACCCGGGCCGGCATTGGCGCGGCGGGTTGCCCCGTGACGGCGTACTGGGCCATGTGCTGCCCGACCAGGAAAGCCGTTGTTTCAAAGAGGGATGCGGAAACCTGCTGACCCGATCCCGTGTGCTGGCGTTGCTGGAGTGCGGCGAGAATCGCAATCGCGCCGAACATGCCACCCGTAACGTCGATCACCGACGCCCCGGCCCGCAAGGGGCGTCCGGGCGGGCCGGTCATATAGGCCAGTCCGCCCATCATCTGAGCCACCTCGTCCAGGGCGGTGCGGTGTTCGTACGGGCCCGGAAGAAAGCCTTTTTCCGAGCAATAGATCAGTCTGGCATTAACCTGTCGCAGCGAGTCATAGCCGAACCCGAGCTTGTCCAGCGCGCCCGGACGGAAATTTTCGATGAACACATCGCTTTGGGCGATCAATTCTTTCGCGACGCGTGCGCCATCCTCTGATTTTAGGTTGATCGAGAGGCTTTTCTTGTTGCGATTGTACATCGAGAAATAGCCGGCACCTGACCCTTTCAGGCGACGGGTCTTGTCGCCGCCAATCGGTTCGACCTTGATGACTTCGGCGCCCAAATCCGCGAGGATCAGCCCTGCGGCCGGCCCCATCACCATGTGCGTGAATTCCACCACGCGAATTCCGTCTAGTGGTCTCGAAGAAACAGTCATGAACAATACCCTTGGCTTCCAACCGTTTTAAAGGATATATCATTTATGGCAATCGCTTCTCTGGGAAATCCAGAGGTGAAATGTTGAAAGTTGGAGAAAGGTAGGATGGCATGACGGCGAGTGAGGTGCTTATCAGCGAGGTCGGGCCGCGTGACGGGTTGCAGAACTGCAAATCCATCATGCCGACGGCTACCAAGAATCGCTGGATCGACGCGCTGTCCAAGGCAGGCCTGCGCGAGATCGAGGTCGGCTCCTTCGTGTCGCCGAAGCTTCTGCCGCAAATGGCGGACACCGCACAGGTCGTTGAACATGCAGTGAAAATTAGGGGGCTCGAAGTCGCCGTTCTGGTCCCGAACCTGAAAGGTGCGGAACTGGCCATCAAGTCCGGCGCGCACAAGATCACGCTGCCCCTGTCGGTCAGCGAAACCCATTCGATCCGGAATATCCGTCGAACGCATGATCAGGTCATCGAGGAGGCGCGTCGCATTTCGGATCTCATCTCGACGCTTCCCGAGGACAAACGGCCGCATTTCGAGGGCTCTCTCTCGACAGCGTTTGGTTGCACGCTGGAAGGCCCGATTGACGAACGCGTGATTCTGAAATGCGCTGAACGTCTGATGGACGCCGGCTGCAGCGAAGTGGGAATATCTGACACGACCGGGTACGGAGATCCGACATCCGTGCGGCACCTGATCCGCGCCGTCCGGGGCGCGATTGGTGCCGCGAATGTCACGGGCGTTCACCTCCACAATACGCGCGGGCTCGGTCTCGCCAATGCGCTTGCGGCGTATGAGGAGGGGATCACCACCTTCGACAGTTCGCTTGGCGGACTGGGCGGATGTCCGACTGCGCCAGGGGCCAGCGGCAACATCGTGACGGAAGACCTCGTCTTCATGTTTGAATCCATGGGTGTGAACACCGGCGTCAGTCTTGAGGGACTGTTCGAGGCGCGGGCACTTCTGGCCGAGGGGCTCCCGGAAGAAGAGCTTTACGGATTCACGCCGAATGCAGGTCTGCCTCTTGGCTTTGCCGGCGCGCCTGTGCCAGAGCCTGCCTGAAGATCTGGCGAGGCCGAATGAACAATCTACCTGCTCTTGTTACGCTGGTGGGCTATGCGCTCGGGCTCGTTGCAATCAGTGTTTGGGCGACGCGGAAGGCGAAGACCGAAGAGAGTTTCTTCCTCGGTGAACGCAATCTCGGACCCTGGGTTGCCGGGCTGGCCTATGCGGCGTCCAGTTCCAGTGCCTGGGTGCTGCTCGGCTTTTCCGGCTTTGTGTATTCCGTCGGCCCGTCCGCGCTCTGGATGGTGCCGGGGATCCTCGTTGGCTACGCGGTTGTATGGCTCTATGCCGGGCCCATCCTTCAGCGCTCCAGCCGCAGTGAAGGCCATGTCACCCTGTCCGATTTCCTGTCCGCCGGGACATCGGCGCGCATGGCAGGATGTATCCGGATCGCCGCGTCGATCATGATTGTCTTCTGCTTCTCGTACTATATCGCATCGCAATTTCAGGGCGCCGGGGTTGCGTTTGACGGCATATTTGACACCGGACTGACAACCGGCGTCCTGCTCGGCGCCGGTATCATCCTCATCTACACATTTCTTGGTGGTTTTCTGGCCGTGTCGCTGATCGATACGTTGCAGGGGCTTCTGATCGGCGCCGTTGCCATCATTCTGCCGGTGGTCGGGCTGTTCTATGCAGGCGGAATTGACGGGGTCAGCGAGGCGATGGCCACAATGCCGCCAGTCTATTCGCAGCCCTTCGGGAGTGCGCAAGGCATGGCGGCGCTCGGCTTCGTGGTCGGCTTGTCGGCAACCGGTTTCGGCGCGCTTGGCCAGCCGCACCTCATTGCCTGGATCATGGCCGCCAGAGACAAGAAAGCGCGCGTGCGCGGTGCGGGGGTCGCGATAGTCTGGGCGGCGCTCGTCTATACGGGGATGGCCGTGCTGGGTCTCGCCGGACGCGTGATCTTCGGCGCAGACGCCCCGGCGGAAGGCGTTTTCTTCGAAATCGCGAATCTGGCGCTGCCTACCGTTCTGGCGGGTGTCATTGTTGCGGCGACCTTGTCGGCCATCATGTCGACCGTGGACAGTCAGCTGCTCGTCGCCGGCGCGGCGATCAGCCATGACCTTAGACTCGGAAAATTATCCGGGGGCCGGGAAGTGCTCGTTTCGCGGCTGGCAGTTGCGGGAGTCTGTCTGGCGGCAGTATTCGTGACACTCGAACTGCCATCCACCATCTTTGAGCGGACCTTGTTTGCATGGACGGCGCTCGGTGCCAGTTTCGGCCCAACAGTTGTCATGCGTGCCGCAGGGCACAGGGCCGCAGGCGGAGCGGTGCTGCTGTCGCTGCTTACCGGCTTTGCGGCTTCTGTGGCATTCGAGTTCTTCCTGCCATCCGGTCCCGGAGCGGTCTGGGCACGGACCGTTCCCTGGGCGCTTGCGTTTCTTCCGCTGGTCCTGTCTGCGGCCCTGCAGTCATCCGCAGGGCCGGCGAGATCATCCGGGAAGGCCTAGAACTCGATCCCGTCATAGGCTTTCCAGTCGTCGGAGACGCGCTTTTCATCGATCAGGGTGCGCTGGAAGAGACGGTCCGCCTTGAACCATTGCCAAACGCGCGAGCGCGCCTGTCCGTCATCCGACAGCTGGATCATTTCATACAGGTAGAGATCCGGTTCACCCGTGCGGGTCCAGTTGAGCATCGTGGTCCGGTTGTAATCGTCCAGTTTCACATCGCAGGCCCAGCCATTGATGAATTCATTGTCCCAGAACAGCCGGTCGTCCTTGATCTTCGCCGGAAAGTCCCGCACCTCGCGCCGGCCATCAGCCCAACGGTAATGATTGGTCTGGTGATAGGGAGTGCCCTCATCCGGGAACCGGCAGATCAGGCGGGATTGGTGTTCGTCCGTCTTGTTGCCGTCTGCATCATACACCCGGTAGACGCCCTCCCAAACGCCCTCATGCCGGGCCAGCAGGGGGAGGAGTTTCTTCAGTTCGGAAGCGGTGACAGTGGGCTGCATCGGATCGGGTCCTGTATGTTCTTGTTGCGCAGGCGCACGCATCAGCGTGAGAAAGCGCCGGTTGGATATCGTGATTAAAACCAGGTCAGACAGGGCTGCGACGACACGATGTGAAGTTTTGGCCTCGACCTGTCACATATTTGGTATACCAATACCTGGGCTGATGAAAGAGAGGAGCGTCACCTATGGAGAAATCCGGAGAATTTCGGCGAGGATGGCCCGTTCTGGCGGCTGCTTCTGTCGGCATCGGGCTGGGCATGTCCCCGCTGCCTTTCTACACGATCGGCGTTTTCATCCCGCCGCTGCTGGCGGAGTTCGGCGGGCAGGGATGGGACGTCGGATTCATCATCAACGCTCTGGCAGTCTACACATTTGGCAGCATGGCCGCCGCGCCGATCATCGGTATCCTGGCCGAGAAGTTCGGGGCGCGGCGCGTGGCGCTGGTGTCCATCATCACTTTCTCGCTGTCTCTGATGGCAATCTCTCTCAATACCGGATCCAAATCCCTCTACATCCTGCTCTGGCTCCTGCTGGCCATGTCAGGCGTTGGAACCCTGCCGATCACTTTCACGCGCCCGGTGGCAAACTGGTTCAAGGCCAATCGCGGAATCGCCCTCGGCATCGCCCTGATCACGACGGGCGTGTTCGGGGCGCTGGCCAAATACTTCGCGCAATTCATGGTGCAGCATTCTGACTGGCGCCTTGCCTATGTTGCGGTGGGTTGTCTCCCGCTCGTGATTTCGCTCCCACTCTCGCTGGTTGCGTTGCGCGACGTGGATGATGTCCCGGCATCTGAATCCGCACTCACCCGGTTCAAGATCCCCATTCTCATGGTCAGCTTCATCGGTGCACTGGGCTTCAGCGGGATCGTGATCAGCCAGGTTCTCGAATCCATTGCCAAGAATGGTTTGCGGTTCGAATATGTACTTCCATTCGCCTACATGCCGCTCGTGTTCATTCCGGTTGTCTGCATGTTGCTGTTCAAGGTCGGCACAAAGCCGCCGGAAGTGAAGAAGCACGACAATGGCGAGGCGGTCATCCTCCCCGGCATGACGCTTCGGGAAGCGCTGCGCAGTTGGCGATTCTGGCTCCTGGCGATCTGCTTCGTGCCGATTTCCTACGCGGTCGGAGCGGTCATTCCGAACATCGAACAGGTCCTGACCCAATCGGGCATGGGAATGGATGAGGCCGTCGGCCTTGCCACGCTGACCGGTCTTGCCGTGCTCGGCGGTCGTGTGATCGGCGGTTTCCTGATCGACCGGTTCTGGGCCCCGGCCGTTGCCTTTACCTTCCTGGCGTCTCCGGCCTTTGCGCTCTGGCTGCTCGGTCATCCCGATGTCAACGCCAACACTGCCACGATTGCCATCTTGATGATCGGGTTCGGCGCCGGCGTCGAGTACGACTTCATGGCATACATGGTCTCAAAATATTTCGGCATGCGGGCCTATTCCGCGATCTATGGCTCGATCTATGCCTTCTTCGGGATGGGGGCAGGTCTCGGGCCGGGCATCATGACCAATCTTGCCAATGGCAGCGGCATCAAGCTGATCGAGTGGGAAACCGGCTTGCTGCTCGGCAAAGACTGGCAATTCACGCTGACTACTGCCGGCATAATCCTCTTTGTCTCGACGGTGCCGCTCCTGTTCCTCGGACGATATCGATACACCGAGGAGGGGGATCATGCCGAGGCGATTGCGGAGGCCGAGGAGACGGTCGAAACGGCTCACGCCTGATCAAGGTGCTGATTTATCGACAGTTGTCCTGATTGACGCCGCGTCGGAGGGCTCTTTAGGTATGGGGCATGCCCCAGCACAAAGACCTTCTGACCGCGATCCGGCAAATCACGCGCGCCATCGATCTCAATTCGAAACGCTTGGCCAAGATGACAGGATTGACGGCGCCGCAATTGCTGGTCCTCCAGACATTGGCCGGCGAAGGACCGATCAAGCCGTCTGAAATCGCCCGCCAGGTGCATCTGTCCCAGGCCACCATTACGTCGATTGTGGATCGGCTTGAGGCTGCAGGTCTGGTCGAGCGTCAGAAGAACGAGACGGACCGTCGCGCGATCGACATCGTGATCACGCAGACCGGACTCACACGGCTGGCAGAGGCACCGGAAGCGCTTCAGGAAGGATTCCTGAAACGCTTCGATTCTCTTGAATTGTGGGAGCAGAGTCTGCTGATCTCGTCAGTGCAGCGGCTCGCCGCCATGATGAATGCCGGCAGTCTCGATGCAGCACCCATTCTGGAAGTCGGGGATTTGCAGAAAGAGAGCTGATCAGCTTTCTGCAACTTCCACCATCGTCTCTTCGTCCGGTTTGTCCCACAACAGGTGCCGGTCTTCGAGAACAATAAGGTTCTCGCGGCTGATCACTGTTCCACCCGTCTGATAGCCCAGCAACTCCTTCGGCGAGATTTCCGGATGGCGTGCCAGGACCATGGTCTCTTCGGACGAGAAATTGGTCATGCCGCGGGCAATTTCCTCCCCACGCTCATCATAGACGTGGATCACGTCGCCTTTCACATACTGCCCCTGAATGGACTTGATGTCTTCGTGCAGGACGTGTTCCGGACTGTCAGACAGGCTGTTGGCCAGTTCGTCCCGGATGACAATGCTGCCGGCGATCTGGAGGCGGTCTGTCAGCCAGGTTGCCCAGGCTGAAGCGGGCTTCGTGTGGGCCAGGCATTTCGTATGCGGGCGCTCATCATAGAGAACGGAAGACACCGGGGCTTCATGTTCCCCATTTGCGATCAGTGTTGTGCAGCCGGCATTCTGGGCCATGTTGGCAGCCTGCATCTTGGTGAGCATTCCGCCGCTGCCGAGACTGCTCGTGCCCTCGGTCACCGCGATATACTCGCTGACATCATGCACTTCCTCGACCAGTTTTGCGCCCGGCTCTTCAGGGTTCCGGTCATAAAGTCCGTCAATACAGGTCAGGATCACAAGATGATCCGCCTGGATCATCTGGGCGACCTTGGCGGCCAGACGGTCATTGTCACCGACACGGATTTCTTCGGTCGTGATCGAATCGTTCTCGTTCACGATCGGCAAGATACCGCCCTGCAGCAGGCGGTGTACCGTGTTCTTGGTGTTCAGGAAGCGCTTGCGTTCCTCCATGTCCTGGAGGGTGACGAGCACTTGTGCGATATCGAATCCGAATTCGTGCGCGACCTGCTTGTAGGCATTCAGCAATAGAGGCATGCCGCATGCGGCAGCGGCCTGCTTGTCCCGCAGGCCAGCGGTTTCCGGGGTCTCGTTCAACATGTTCAGGCCCAGCGCCACGGCGCCGGACGAACACAGGACGACCTCGTATCCATCATTCCGCAATTTGGTGATGTCTTCTAACAGCCGTTGCATGAATGCCCAGCGCGGTGTGAGAAGGTCCGGGTTGGCGAGCAGGCTCGATCCGATTTTCACGACGATGCGTTTCTTGGAAGGCAAATTGGGCTCCGGTGGTTGCTTAGGGGCGGACATAGTTAGGTTTGGGAAGGGATGCAAATATTTCGCTTACAAAATACCATGAGACAAACTGCAGCGACTCATTTCCTTTTCTCAAATGCCCATGACGGAACAAAATGGGCGGCAATATGGCGAGGGTGGGAACCTTGTGCATCTGTAATGAATTATTTGAATTCTAAATAAATCCTATTATCTCGCGGACCGAACGGACAAAGGAACGAATGGGCATGAAAATACTTCTCGTCGGATGTGGTAAAATGGGCGGCGCGCTGCTGACCCAGTGGATGCGCGCAACATCGCACACCTACACCATCATCGACCCGTTCCTTGAGGCCCCCGTAGAGGGGGCACGGCTTTTCAAGGACATCAACGCGCTTGGAGACGAAAAGTTCGATTTGCTGATCGTCGCGATCAAGCCGCAAATGATCGACGACATTTTGCCTGCGTATCAGAGCGTCCTGTCAGAGACCGGTGCTGTCGCCTCCATCGCAGCGGGGTGTTCGGTAAAGCGGCTCCAATTGGCGCTGCCCGGATTCCCGATCGTCCGGATCATGCCGAACCTGCCGTCCGCCATCGGTGCCGGAGTTGCCGGCCTGTATGCGAGCGCGGACGCGACCGATCACCACAAGGACACGGTCGAAGCCCTGATGCAGGCCGCCGGTACGGCTGTATGGGTGGACGATGAGGACCAGATCGACCGTGTGACCGCAGTCGCAGGCAGCGGTCCGGGATACGTCTTCGAGATTGCGCGGGCATATATCGAGGCGGCGACAGACCTCGGTTTCAGCGAAGACCAGGCCCGGGATCTTGTTCTGGGAACGCTGGACGGTGCCGTGCGCATGATCCTTGAAACCGGGGAACCACCTGAAACCCTGCGAAACTCCGTGACCAGCAAAAACGGTACAACCGAAGCCGGACTGAAAGCCCTGAACGGAGAGGGCAAGTTGTCAGACTTGCTGAAAGCCACGACCGAGGCTGCCTACAAGCGCGCCATCGAGCTGCGCTAGGCACCTGAACACGAACCCAGAGGACTAGACTTGACCACATTGGATTCAAAACTGAACGCCTACATTTCCGGACTTGGCCAGAATGCCCGAGACGCGGCAACGGCCCTGCTGACCGCGACGACGGAGCAGAAGAATGCAGCATTGCGCGCGTCAGCCGCGGCGCTCCGCGAGTCGAAGGCTGCGCTGCTGTCCGCCAACAAGGCGGATGTCGACAGCGTCGCGGACAGTCGTCCGGACTCTTTCATTGATCGCCTGCGTCTGAATGATGAGCGCGTGGAGGCCATGGCCTCCGCGCTCGAGCAGATCGCGGAGCTTCCGGACCCTGTCGGGCGGCTTCTATCGACGACCCAACGCCCGAACGGCCTGACCATTGAGCGCGTCGCCGTTCCGATCGGCGTGATCGGCATGATCTACGAGTCCCGGCCGAATGTCGGGGCAGATGCAAGCGCGCTCTGCCTGAAATCCGGCAATGCCGTCATTCTGCGTGGCGGGTCCGAAAGCCGCCATTCCACACAGGAGATCGTGGCCTGCATGCAGAAGGGGCTTTCGGAGGCCGGACTGCCCGAGGCGGCCGTCCAGACCGTCGAGACCACGGACCGGAACGCCGTGACCGCGCTCTTGCACGCGGTCGACTATGTGGACCTGGTCATCCCGCGGGGCGGACGGGGCCTCGTGGAGCTTGTCCGGGATGAGGCAAAGGTCCCGACGCTTCTCCATCTGGATGGCAATTGCCACAGCTATATCCATGCAGATGCGGACATCGAGAAATCGCTGGAAGTGGTGCGCAATGCCAAGCTTCGGCGCACTGGTGTGTGCGGTGCAACGGAGAGCATTGTCGTCGACCGCGCCATCGCCGAAACCGTCATTCCGCGCCTTGTGGACGTCATGCAAGGATGCGAGCTTCGCGGTGACGCTGAGGCCTGCAAGATTGCACCGGGTCTGGCGCCGGCCAGCGATGATGACTGGTCGACCGAGTATCTCGATACGATCGCATCGGTCAAAGTGGTTGAAGGGCTCGAGGACGCCATCGGCTTCGTCAGCCGGCATTCGTCCGGTCACACGGATGCCATCCTGACCGAGAACAGGGATGCAGCCCGCCGGTTCATGACCTCCATCGACAGCGCCGTCGTCATGCACAATGCGTCGACACAATTTTCCGACGGCGGGGAATTCGGCATGGGCGCGGAAATCGGCATCGCGACCGGCAAGATGCATGCGCGTGGCCCGGTGGGGCTGGAGCAACTGACCAGTTTCAAATATCTGGTACATGGAAATGGCCAGACCCGGCCCTAGACGCAGATATCCTGAGCGCGGCCATGGGGGGCGCGCTTTTCCGTAATTCACGAGAACAGCGAGACCAATATGACAATCAGCGTTCCCGAAATGATTTCACTCGGGGCCTATTTCGTCCTGATGATGGCCATTGGACTGTATGCCTACCGGGAGTCCACGAGCGACGTTTCCGAGTACATGCTGGGCGGCCGTAACCTTCATCCCGCCGTCGGCGCTCTATCTGCCGGCGCATCCGACATGAGCGGCTGGATGCTGATGGGCTTGCCAGGGGCCATTTATGTCAGCGGGTTTTCGGAGGCCTGGATTGCCGTTGGCCTGACCATCGGGGCGTACCTCAACTATCGGTTCGTTGCACCCCGCCTGCGGATCTACACAGAGATGGCGGATGATTCGATCACCATTCCGGACTTCTTCGAGAACCGCTTTCACGACACCAGTCACGCCCTGCGCACCATTTCCGCACTGGTGATCATCGTATTCTTCACCGTCTATACATCGTCCGGCATCGTGGCAGGCGGGAAACTGTTCGAATCCGCCTTCGGCATGAACTACCAGCTTGGCTTGTTCGTTACGGCAGGGGTGGTGCTTGCCTACACCGTGATCGGCGGCTTTCTCGCGGTCAGCCTGACGGATTTTGTCCAGGGCTGCATCATGTTCATCGCGCTGATCCTCGTCCCGGTGATTGCCTTCTTTGTGGTGGGCGGCTGGAGCGGCATGGAAGCCGCCATTGCGCAGGCACCCGCCCATGTGAACCCGAATTCGGGGGCAGTGGGCCCATCGCGGGAGCAATTCTTCGACATGTGGCCGGAGGGCATGACCGTGCTGGGTCTGATCTCTCTGCTCGCATGGGGGCTCGGCTATTTCGGCCAGCCGCACATCATTGTGCGCTTTATGGCAATCCGGTCGCTGAAGGACATCAAGACCGCCCGGGCGATCGGCATGAGCTGGATGATCGTAACGGTCATCGGAGCCGTCTTCGTCGGGGCTGTCGGTGTCGCCTATGTCCAGCAGAATGAACTCGGGGGACAGCTGACCGACGCAGAGGCCATCTTCATTCTGCTCTCGCAAATCATCTTCCATCCGCTGGTGGCCGGATTCCTGCTCGCGGCCATTCTGGCCGCCATCATGAGCACGATTTCTTCCCAGCTTCTGGTCTCGTCCAGTTCCATCACGGAAGATGTCTACAAGACCTTCTTCCGCCGGGAAGCGACGCAGTCGGAACTGGTGCTGATCGGGCGGATCGCAACCGTGGCGGTCTGCCTTGTTGCCATTGCGCTGGCCTTCAATCCGAACAGCAACATCCTAGATCTCGTGTCGAATGCCTGGGCCGGATTTGGTTCGGCCTTCGGCCCGATCATCCTGCTCAGCCTGTTCTGGCGTGGTCTGACCCGGGATGGGGCTCTCGCGGGCATGATTGTCGGTGCGATCACCGTTCTGGTCTGGCTTTACGTCCCGTTATTGCCGACCGAGGACGGCCCCGTTCCGCTGGAATCCCTGCTGTACGCAATGATCCCCGGCTTCTTCCTGTCGGGCGCTGCGGCCTGGCTGGTTAGCACGATAGGCCGGTCGGTGAAGCCGAAAGTGGCGGCCGGCTTCGACGACATGGCGGACACGATGAACAACGGGTCCTGACCCATCACCGCCCTTCCGTTCGGAGGGGCGGTGACACGCCCTGCCTTCGGCGTTATGAAATGATAACGCAAACATTTTCGAAGTGGTGACCGAAAGGCAGACAGCTTCGTGGAAGGAAACGGGGCATGATCGTGAGACAGTTTTTCAGGCGCTTCGCCATCCTCATCACCGCCATGGTGGCAGGTGGCAGCGTGCCGGCAGCCTTCGCGGAAGACGGGTATGAGCTGTGGCTGCGCTACGCGCCCCTGAGTGAACCGCCCAGATCCGCGCCTCGGCATGTCATGGCGGCCTGTTCGAATCCGTCCGACACATTGCGTGCCGCGCTGGACGAGATAGACCGGGCGACGGAAGCCATGCTTGGCGCAGGTTTGCCACGCACGGACACGCTCGAGGGCGGCACGCTGGTTCTGGCCAGTCCTGACTGTTCCGATGCGTTGACCGGTCTGCCGCTGCCGCCTGCGGCGCAAGCCGGGACAGAAGGTTTCGCCATCAGGGAGGTCCGGCATTCCGGACGTCAGGTCACACTGATCTCCGCCCGGTCGGACATCGGCGTCCTCTATGGCACATTCGACTATCTTCTCCGCATGGCGCGCGGCGAGGAACTCACCGGCGTGAACATCCTGTCGCGCCCGAAAACCAAACTGCGTCTCCTGAACCATTGGGACAATCTCGACCGGCATGTCGAGCGCGGCTATTCGGGGCAATCGATCTGGGACTGGCACAGGCTGCCGGGATATCTCGATCCAAAGTATACGGATTATGCCCGCGCGAATGCTTCCATTGGTATCAATGGCGTCTCCCTGACCAATGTGAATGCAGACGCGACCGTGCTGACGCCGCACTATCTGGAAAAGGTGGCGGCGTTGGCTGACGTCTTCAGGCCGTATGGCATCAAGGTCTATCTCACGGCGCGTTTCTCCGCGCCGATGGAACTGGATGGGTTGTCCACCGCCGATCCGCGCGACTCTGCCGTGCAGGCTTGGTGGCAGGCCAAGGTAGACGAGATCTATACCCGTGTGCCGGATTTCGGCGGCTTCCTTGTAAAGGCGAATTCCGAAGGTCAGCCTGGCCCACAGGATTATGGCCGCAGTCATGCGGAGGGCGCGAACATGCTGGCGCGGGCGCTTGCGCCCCATGGCGGGAAGGTAATGTGGCGAGCCTTTGTCTACTCCGCAGAGGAACCGGAGGACCGAGTCAAGCAGGCCTATACCGAGTTTGTGCCGCTTGATGGACAGTTTGCCGACAATGTTCTCGTCCAGGTCAAGAACGGGCCGTTGGATTTTCAGCCGCGTGAACCTTTTCATCCCTTGTTTGGTGCGATGCCGGAAACGCCGCTGATGATGGAACTCCAGATCACCAAGGAATATCTGGGCTTTTCGACCCATCTGGCCTATCTGGGCACGCTTTGGGAAGAAGTCCTGTCGGCGGAAACCCATGCAGTCGACGAACGCGCGTCGGTGGCCTCTATCATTGATGGCACAGCGCATGGTTACGAGATCACCGGCATGGCGGGCGTTGCCAATATAGGCAGCGACCGCAACTGGTCGGGGTCGATCTTCGACCAGGCAAACTGGTACGCCTTCGGACGGTTGGCCTGGGATCCGGATGCTTCCGCCGAAGCGATTGCTCGCGACTGGACGGAATTGACGTTCAGCCGGGCCCCGGAAGTTGCGGACGCGATCACCCAGATGATGATGGGGTCGCGCGAAGCGGTGGTGAATTACATGACACCGCTCGGGCTGACCCACCTGATGGGCACTGGCCATCATTACGGTCCGGCGCCTTGGGTAGACGATCTCGGACGTGCGGACTGGACCCCTTACTACTATCACAAGGCCACGCAGGAAGCGGTCGGTTTTGACCGAACTGAGACCGGCTCGGGCGCAGTGGATCAGTATGCTGGCCCGGTTGCTCAGGAATGGGCGAGCCTCGACACGGTACCGGACGAATTGCTGCTCTGGTTCCACCGTATCGGCTGGGATCACGCACTGTCCAATGGCAGCACGCTCTGGCAGGAGCTCGTGCGCCGCTATGATCTTGGCGTGTCGCAGGTCGCGGCGATGCAGGCAGTATGGGCAACCCTGGAAGACGAGGTCGATGCAGACCGCTTCGAACAGGTTTCTGCCTTTCTCGCCATCCAGTACCGGGAAGCGGTCTGGTGGCGTGATGCCTCCATTGCCTATTGGCAGAGCGTGAACGGCCTGCCTCTGCCGGACGGCGCGGTGCCACCCGAACATGATTTGGCGCATTACAAGGCGCTCAGCTTTCCCAATGCGCCGGGGCAGGGAGAATAGATCAGGTAGCGCCGGTGAGCCTGTTTGCAGACGCTGCAAACAGATCGTCCAGGAATTCACTGACCGCCCGAACACGGGTGGTGCCGTGCACATCTTCGTGGACGGCCAGCCAGAAGGCGCGTTCGATGCGCACCTGATCCGGCAGGACATGCACAAGGTTCGGATCGCCCGCCGCGATGAAATGCGGCAGCACCGCCAGCCCCGCGCCCTCACGCGCCATCTGCCATTGGGCCACGATGGACGGGCTGCAGAAGCGTGGCGTCAGGCCCGGGGCGATGTCTTCGTGATAGCGGAGCTGGCTGGAATAGATGAGATCGTCGACATAGCCGATCAGATCGTGCTCGGCGAGGTCGCTGACCTGCTCCACCTGGCGTGTGCGCGCCAGGTAATCCGGGTGCGCATACATTTGCAGCACATAGTCGGACATTTTGCGAACCTTGACGCGCCCTGCCTTTGGCCGGGTCAGCATGATGGACATGTCGGCTTCGCGCTTCGGCACGCTGACAAAACCGGAGACCGCAATGATGTCGAGCCCGATATGCGGGTGGCGCGCCGCGAAGTCTGCCATCGCGGGCGCGATCAACAGGCTGCCCAGCCCCTCCGTGACGCCGAGGCGTACCCGTCCGGCGGCAAGCGGCCCATCCCGGTCTGACAGAGCGGCAATCTCGGACGCTGTATGCTCCAGCCCCTCCACCTTGTCGGCGACGCTCTGGCCCAACGGCGTCAGCACATGGCCCTTCGGCGTGCGTTCGAACAGTTCCAGCCCAAGGTCCGTTTCCAGCCGCCGCAGCCGCCGGCTGATCGTTGTGGGATCCAGGCCGGTTCGCGTGGAGACATCCGCCAGCCGCGGGTGACGGCTGACGTCAAGCAACAGCCGGAGATCGTCCCAGTTCATGAAGTTTTACCTGCGAAAATGCAGTCATTGGCTGCGATATTGTCCATTTACCGGGAATTATACGCAAGATAGGGTCGCGTCAAAATCAAAGGGAGTTCCACATGCGCGAAGTGCATCACTTCATTGGCGGCAAAACCGTCACGGGCACATCCGGCCGGTTTGGCGACATCTACAATCCGAATACGGGCGAAGTGCAGGCGCGCGTTGCCCTCGCCACCGAAGCCGAACTCGCCGCCGCTGTGGCAAACGCGTCAGAGGCGTTCCCGGCCTGGGCCGCGACGAACCCCCAGCGCCGTGCGCGGGTCATGTTCGAATTCAAGCGTCTGCTGGAAGCGAACATGGACGAACTGGCCGAGTTGCTTTCGTCAGAGCATGGCAAGGTCGTCGCGGATTCACGCGGCGACGTGCAGCGCGGTATCGACGTGGTCGAGTTCGCCTGCGGCATCCCGCATCTTCAGAAGGGCGAATATACCGAAGGCGCAGGCCCCGGCATCGACGTCTATTCCATGCGCCAGCCGCTCGGTGTCGTCGCTGGCATCACACCGTTCAACTTCCCCGCAATGATCCCTTGCTGGATGGCCGCCGTGGCGATCGCCTGCGGCAATACCTTCATCCTGAAACCGTCCGAAAAGGACCCGTCCGTGCCAATGCGGATGGCGGAATTGTTCCTTGAGGCCGGCGCGCCCGAGGGTGTTCTGAATGTGGTCAATGGCGACAAGGTGGCCGTCGACGCCATTCTCACCCATCCGGAGATCAAGGCGGTCAGCTTTGTCGGGTCGTCCGATATCGCACAATATGTCTATGCCACCGGCACGGCGCACGGGAAGCGCGTTCAGGCCATGGGCGGGGCGAAGAACCATGGCATCATCCTGCCGGATGCGAACATGGAGCAGGCGGTCAAAGATATCGTCGGCGCGGCCTATGGCTCGGCGGGCGAGCGCTGCATGGCGCTGCCGGTGGCCGTGACGGTCGGCAAGAAGACAGGCGACGAATTTGTCGAGCGCATGATGGATGCAGCGCGCGGCCTGAAGGTCGGTGTCTCGACAGACCCGGATGCGCATTACGGCCCGGTGGTCTCTGCGGCGCACAAGGCGAAAGTGGAGAGCTACATCCAGATGGGCGTCGACGAAGGCGCCGATCTCGTCCTGGACGGCCGTGGCCTGAAGCTGCAGGGCAACGAGAATGGCTATTTCATCGGGCCGAACCTGTTCGACAATGTGAAGCCGACGATGCAGTCCTACAAAGAAGAGATCTTCGGACCGGTGCTGCAGGTTGTGCGTGCGGAAAGTCTTGAAGAGGCGGTCGCCCTGCCGAGCAATCACCAATACGGAAACGGCGTTGCGATCTTTACCTCAAATGGCCGCGCGGCGCGCGAGTTTGCGGCGCAGGTGAATGTCGGCATGGTCGGCGTCAACGTGCCGATCCCGGTGCCGGTCTCCTATCACACCTTCGGGGGCTGGAAGCGCTCGGCCTTCGGCGATACCAACCAGCACGGGCCTGAAGGCGTGCGGTTCTGGACCAAGATCAAGACGATCACCCAGCGCTGGCCCGAAGGCGACATCGGCGACCAGGCTTTTATCATTCCGACGATGGGGTAGGGCTTTGGCTGTCAGGACCCTCAAAGGTTCCATCTTTCCGGTGCTGGCAGCTTTCCTCGCTTCCTGCGGTGAGCGGGCCGTGCCCGCGCCCGCAGAAGCGGAGCCCCATACGACGTGGCAGGCGCAGTGCCTTCAGGACATGGCAAAGCATGTCGATCGTGAGATCGGGGCGCTGCAGGCCGCAGTTCCGGCCGAAGGCGTTGAGTGGGCTGTGACGGTCGAACTGGATGGCGGCGACGCGGTTGTGACGTTCGTGCCCCGGCGGGAGCCCTCAATTCGTGGCGGCGGCGGGGAATACCGGTTCTCGTGTGCGGACAAGCGTCTGGAACTTGTGCAAGGCTACAGGTAGACCCTGAATATGCGGAGACGAACCCGGATCGCATTGCTGCTGACCGCTCTGGCGAGCGGGGTGATCGCGGTTGCTTTTCCCGTCATTTCACGCGAGGTGAAGCGGGATTCCTGCGCGGATAATGGCGGGGTGTGGCTGGCGGCGTCGGAGCGGTGCGTGTGCACCTATTCGCAGCGCGGCGTCCATGAAGACGTGCCCACGCCCGGCCAGCTTGGCCACCGCGCAGAGTGCGAACTGAAACCGAAACCGACGGACTGGACCGACGAATGACCTACAAGACGATTACCTTCGAACATTCCGACCGCGTTGCGCTGGTCACCATCAACCGACCGGAGAGCCTGAATGCGCTGAACCAGGAAGTCATGGCGGAAGTCGCGCATGTCTTCGGCGAGATCGACCGCAACAAGGACATTGCCGTCAGTATCCTGACGGGTGAAGGGCGGGCCTTTGCCGCGGGCGCGGACATCAAGGAGATGCAGCCGCAGACCTTCTCCGACATGTATGTCGAGGATTTCTTCGGTCTGTGGGACCGGTTCGCTGCCTGCCGCAAGCCGGTGATCGCGGCGGTGAACGGCTTCGCCCTCGGCGGCGGCTGTGAACTCGCCATGATGTGCGACATGATCATCGCGTCCGACAAGGCCAAATTCGGCCAGCCGGAAATCAAGCTGGGCGTCACGCCCGGCATGGGCGGCTCCATCCGCCTGACCAAAGCCGTCGGCAAGGCGAAGGCCATGGACATGGTGCTGACCGGCCGCATGATCGACGCCGCAGAGGCCGACCGGATCGGGCTCGTCTCTCGTGTGGTCGAGCATGACGCGTTGATGGACACGGCGATGGGGGCTGCGAAGGAAATTGCAGGTTTCTCCATTCCGTCCATCATGGCGGCCAAGGAGATGGTTGGGCGCGCTCTGGAGGTCTCCACCGCGGAAGGCGTGAAATTCGAGCGGCGCCTGTTCCAGGGCCTGTTCGGCACGGCCGACCAGAAGGAAGGCATGAGCGCCTTCGTCGAAAAGCGCGCGGCTGATTTCAAGGACAAATAGGCCCGCACCGGAGCGCACATCACACCGTGCCGCAAGAGCACGGGAAAAGGGAGTACAACATGACGAAGATCGCATTCATTGGCCTGGGCAATATGGGCTCGGGCATGTGCGCCAATCTCTGCAAGGCAGGGCACGATGTGCGGGCTTTCGACCTGAATGCGGACGCTGTGAAGGTGGCTGAATCCAATGGCGCACAAGCCGCGGCGACGATTGCAGAGGCTGTCAGTGCCGCCGACGTGATCGTGTCCATGTTGCCGGCAGGCAAGCATGTCCTGTCGGTCTATTTTGGAGAGGATGGCGTCGTTGCGCATGCCGCGCCCGGCGCGCTCTTTCTCGACTGCTCCACGATTGCCGTGGAAGATGCGCGCGAAGCCGCGTCAAAGGCTGAAGCAGCAGGTTTCCTGATGGCGGATGCGCCCGTCTCGGGCGGTACAGCGGCGGCCGATGCCGGCACATTGACCTTCATGGTCGGCGGTCCGAATGAGGCCTTTGCGAAGGCAAAGCCGATCCTGGATGCGATGGGCAAGAACATCTTTCATGCCGGCGCCAGCGGAAACGGGCAGGTTGCCAAGATCGCCAACAACATGCTGCTCGGTATTTCCATGATCGGCACGTGCGAGGCATTCAATCTGGCGGAAAAACTTGGTCTCGACGCGCAGACTTTTTATGACATTTCCTCCACCGCCTCCGGCCAGTGCTGGAGCATGACGAGTTATTGTCCCGCGCCGGGCCCGGTTCCGACCGCTCCGTCAAACAGGGACTATCAGCCCGGGTTCGCGGTGGCGATGATGCTGAAGGATCTGCACTTGGCCGCCGGCGCCGCGAAGGCAGCGGGCGCGCAGGTCACACTGGGCGAGATGGCAGAGAAGATCTATGCCGACCTTGATGCCCGCGGTCATGGCGGGCTCGATTTCTCCGGCGTCATGAAAGACCTGAAGCAGGAGCTAGGCTGAGCCAAGCGACCGGATGAAATCACGGATCGCGTCCAGCGATTGCGGCTCGTCCAGGAAAGGCGTGTGGCCCCGTCCCGGGACGGTGAGCAATGCGCTGCCCTTGTGCCGGCGTTGCATGCGCCGTGCGGTCTTGTCGGTCAGGATGTCTGACGTCTCGCCCCGGATGATCAGGAGCGGTATGGATTTCATCGCGGCGAATACGCGCCACATCGCGAAATTCACACGCCATCCGGGTGTTGTGCTGCCCATGCCCTGCACAATCACGGGATCATAATCGAACACGATCTTTCCATCGGCCCGCTCGACGCAGGTGCGCCGTGCAAAGGCCATCCAGTCCTCCTCCCCATACTCCGGATAGACACCTGCCTGTGTCTGTCCGATCGCCGCCGCGGCGTCCCCCCAGCTGTCGAAAATCTCGTTGCCCCCGGCATAGCCGGCGATGCGCTTCAGGCCAGCCGGATTCACTTCCGGCCCGACATCATTCATCACGATGCCACGTATCTTTTCGGGAAAGGCCTTGGCCATCAGCATCGCCATCAGTCCGCCCATGGACGTACCGATCAGGATCACCTTGTCCAGTTTCAGGTGGGCCATGAGCGCAGCCATGTCCTGCGCGTAGAGCGGAGGCTGGTAAGTGGCGCCGCCCGGATCGCGGTCCGATTTCCCGCGCCCCCGCACATCCACGGAAATGAAGCGCGCTTCAAGGCCGAGACCTTCCATCATCGGCTCGAAATCCTTGTGGTTCCGGGTCAGCCCGTGCATGCACAGAATAACCGTGTCACTGTCTTTCGGGCCATAGTCGGCGGCGTAGAGCGTCAGCCCGTCATGGGCGGTGTAGAAGACATCGCGCTTTTCCATTGTGCCGCCTAGACCAGTTTGGCGGCGCGTTCGGCGTCGCGGCTGTAATAGCGTCCCGACAGGACAAGGAACAGGATGCTGGCGGCGTTCAGCAGCAGGATGATTTCCAGCGCTGATTTCAGCGGCTTGGCCGAACCGGCATCAGAGAATTGCACGCTCAGCCAGCCCGCAAAGGTCGGCCCGCCGCCGATGCCGATCAGGGTCAGGCAAAGCAGCATGAAGGCCGACGCAAAGGAGCGCATGCGCAGTCCGACCAGTTCCTGCGACGCAGTGTACGCCACGCTGGCATAGATCAGGCCGACGAAACTCGGAACGATATTCCAGGCATAGGCCAGCAGGATGCTGTCAGCCTGCAGGAACAGCCAGGCGAAAGGCAGGGCCAGCGCGCCGCATGCGGCGATGGTCCAGGGACGCCAGGCCAGATTCCGCGATGAAAGCCGGTCGCAGATCCTGCCGACCACTACTGCGCCAATACCGCCCACACCGCCAATCAACAGGCCGAGCGGAATGGAAACATCGCCAGGCCCGACATCGAAGGTGCGTTGCAGGTGGCTGGAGGTGAAGACGAGGAAGGCGTTGGCGGAAATGCAGATCAGGCAGCATCCGGCGAGCAGGAGCAGGAAAGAAGTCTGCCCCGAGATGAATTTCAGCGTTTCGCCAATCGAGGGGGCCTCACCATCATCCACCCGTTGCTCGATGGCACCGCGCTTCGGTTCCTTCAGGGTAAACCGCACCAGAAGAGCCAGAAGGAGGCCGGGAATGCCCGCCACGAAAAATGCCGCCCGCCAGCCCAGCGCTTCGTACACCAGTCCGCCCAGCATGAACCCGCCGAGAATGCCGAAGCCAATTCCGGTCGTGTAGATGCCAAGCGCCGTGGCGCGCTCATGCGGGGCGTAGAGGTCGGAAATGATCGATGTGGCCGGCGGCGTGCCCCCGGCCTCGCCAACGCCAACCCCCATGCGGGCGATCAGCAGGTGCCAGAAATTCTGCGCCAGGCCGGAAATCGCCGTCATGCCGGACCAGACTGCAAGCGACAGGGAGATGATCGTCCGCCGATTGCCGCGATCTGCCCACATGGCCATGGGAATGCCGAGCGTTGCGTAGAAGGCCGCGAACGCAAGACCGGTCAACAGACCAAGCTGGGCGTCGTCCAGTCCGAGGTCCGCCTTGATCGGCTCCAGAAGGATGACGAGGACCTGCCGGTCGATATGGTTAAAGGTATAGACCAGCGTCAGCAGTGCCAGCACATAGGCGCGTGATGCATTGCGAGAGGTCTGGGAGGGGGCGGCCGCAGTCTGTGTCATGAGCATCCTTCAGGGCGCGGCGAACCGCACGCAACAGTTTGCAATGTCCTCGGGAGGGACGGGCCGGCGATCCACGGAGGAACAGGTCGCCGGCCCGCTCGATTGATCAGAAGTCAACCGAGATTGAGGCCGTGAGCGTGCGCGGCGGGCCGTAGAAAGCCGAATACGCACTGTCGAAACCAAGCTGGCTCGGCGTGACGAAATTGTAGGCTGCGACGCGGTATTCCTCGTCCGTCAGATTGCGTCCGTGAATGCCAAAGCGCAGGTGTTCGGTCGGGGAGGTCCACACAAGGCTCAAATCCAGCAGCGTGTAGGAGTCCGGGTCCAGCGCGGGTCCGCCATTCGGGAACAGGACGTTCGTCCCCGGCGCAAAGCCTTCGTTCGGAATGTTGAACAGATAGTATTCGTCCCGGTACGAGGCGGAGCCGGTGATCGAAATCTCACCGAATTCCGGACCGAAGTCCCGCGTATAGTTGAGGGACACCTGACCCTGCCACTCTGGCGTGTTCTGCGTCACGAACTGGTCGGCGATGTTGGTGCCGGCCGAGAGGATTTCCTGAATTTCGGCATCGATGTAACCGAGATTGCCCATCAGGGTGAATTCGTCATTGATGAACCAGGTGCCTTCAAGTTCGAGGCCGGTATATTCCGATGAACCGGCATTGAAGACCGAGGAGACGAAGGTGTCATTGACGCCGTCATTGTCGGAGTCTGCCCCGCTCTGCACGGTGATCTGCTGGTCTGTGTATTCGGCGAAGAAGACAGCGGTGTTCAGCAGAAGACGGTCTTCGAAGAAGCTGCCTTTCACGCCGATTTCGTAGCTGTCGACCTTTTCCGGTCCGAAGCCTTCCTCGGACAGTCCGAGTGGATCGAGGTCCGCCCGGGCGCGCGGATCGAAGCCGCCTGCCTTGAAGCCCTGCGCATAGGTTGCGTAGATGTTCAGGTCGTCGGTCGGCTTGTAGGACACCGATACGCGCGGCGTGAATTCCTCATCCTCGCGGTTCAGGCCGACATAGCCGGTCTGTGTCGTGAAGAAGATGGACGTCGTGTTGGTCGGATCGAATGAGCCGGAGCCCAGTCCCAGCCACAATTCCCGTGTCACGTCTGCAGTTGTCTCGTCCTTGGTGAAGCGGCCGCCGAGGGACACGCTCCACTGATCGGTGACGTCATAGGTGAAGTCGCCATAGACGGAGAAGTTTTCCTTGTCCTGCTTGCCGGCCTGGTAGACCGTCAGGCCCAACGCGCTGAGCAACAGGTCGAATGCGCCGTCTGCGCTGCCGTCCAGATAGTAGATGCCGGCCACACCCGACAGGCGATCGCCATTGTAGAGCAGCTGGAATTCCTGGCTGAACTGGTCATCATTGTAATAGGCGGGGACATCAAAGTCCGGATTGGGCAGGGCGTCGAAATCGATCGGCGTGACCGTGGCACCTTCGCGATAGGCGGTGATCGATTTCAGCGTGATGTCGTTGTTGACGTCCCATTCGCCGGTCAGGGAGTAGCCTTCGGTCTCGACGGAATTGTTGTCGCCGAGGCCGGCGCGCGTGTCGTAGACATTGTCCGTCACCGGCAAGGTTCCGTCACCGCTCGGGATCAGGCGATGGCCGTGCTTGGCATTGGAATCGTCTTCCGACTTGTCATAGGAGAAGCGGAAGAAGAGCGAGTCCGTCGGCGACCATTCGGCGCTCGCGCGATAGGCCAGGACGTCCTTGTCGTAATGGTCGGCCCCGGTGAACAGGTTCTCGCCATAGCCGTCGCGCTGATAGCTGGCGATGGCACCGCCAACCTTGAACGTGTCGCTCAGCGGCACCGAGCCGGACACGATCGTGTCGAACTGGCCGTAGGACCCGAAATTGACCTTGGCTTTCAGATCCGGCTCGTCATCCATCTTGGCAGTGACGTATTTGATGGCGCCGCCAATCGTGTTGCGGCCATAGAGCGTGCCTTGCGGTCCGCGCAGGACTTCGATCCGGTCGATATCGAAGATGTCGAGGATCGCGCCTTGTGGTCGGGCGATATAGACATCGTCGACATACAGGCCGACACCGGGCTCGAAGCCCCAGAGCGGGTCCTGCTGACCGACGCCGCGGATGAAGGCGATCAGGGTGGAGTTGGAGCCGCGGGCAACTTCGATCGTCGCGTTCGGCGTCGAGCGCTGGATGGAGGTGATGTCCACCGCGCCGGTGGCTTCCAGTTGCTCGCCGGAGAAGGCCGAGACGGAAAGCGGCACATCGATGAGGTCTTCCTCGCGGCGCTGCGCCGTGACGGTGACGCGACCGAGCGTCCGGGCTTCTTCCTCGTCATCAGCCGCTTCCTGTGCGTGCACGGCATACTGGCCTGCGGTCAGCGCAAGCGCCGACACAAGACCGAATCTCAGCGTATTGAATTTCTGGTATCCCAATTTTTCCTCCCGAGGATTCTCTGTATTTGACGGGAGTTTTCCAGAAACCGCACATGACGGCGATGACATGTCGGCTCAGCCGGAGTGAACATTTTCGCTCAATTCGGTCAGGCTTGTGCGGTTTCGAGAGAGGATTTTGCATAGGCCGCGGGCGAGACGCCGCGCATTTTCTTGAATGCCCGATTGAAGGCCCGGACATCGGAATAGCCCAGGGATTCCGAAACCTGGGACACGCTGGTGCCCTGGGCCAGCATCAGGCCGGCGCGTTCCGCGCGGCTCTCCTGAAGGATGTCGCGGAAGCTTGTACCTTCCTCGCTCAGGCGGCGGCGCAGCGTGGCGACACTTATCCCCATCCGGTCTGCGACGGTCTGCTGGGTTTCCAGCCCGTCCGAAATCAGGTCCGCCGTGCGCACCGCATAGGGGCGGGCGTCCGGGGAGGGGGTGACCGAATCCAGGTGGCGGATGACCCGAGCAAAGATGCCGTCGGCGGTGAGGTCGACATCCGGGGCCGCAGCGATCGTCTCGCATGCGATGTCGATGTCATAGATGAGCTCATAGGCGGCATGGCCATAGCCGATGGGCACCCGCCAGAACCGGAGTTGTCCCGTGCCGGCATCATGCCGCTGACGCAACAGGCTGACCCGCTTCAGGGCCCGCCCGGCCGCCCCGCCTGTCAGGCTGTCGAGCAGGGCGTGGGTCTTGATCAGCAAGGCGTCGCCGACAAAATGCGTCAGGGCGCGGTCGTCGCGAAACCGGTAGGGGAAGGTGGAATCGTCCACGACCAGGGCCAGCGAACTGTCGGTCTGGCGGACATAATTGTAGCGCCCGCCATGCATCATGTTGAAATGCGAGGCCAGGCTGCGGATGGCATCCTGAAGCGTAGCGGCCGCCTGGATCTGCGTGACGACGAAAGTGCCGGTCTGGTAGAGCAGCTTGCGCTCGGAGAGCTGGGCGGTGAGATCGTCGAAGGAGCGGGCAATTTCCCGCTGGATGCGATAATAGTCGACGAGGTCGATTTCCGTGTCCGGCGCATCGCTGCGGCGAGCCGGATCTATGCCGAGCCGGTGCAGCAGCCCGTCGACATCCACGCCGGATGTGCCGGCCCATGACAGGATCGGTTCGATCTGCTGGAGTTCAAAACTGGCCCGGTCCGGAGAGTGCGACATGCCGACCTTATAGCAGACATCGGTATTGAAAACGTATCCTGATTTCCAAGGATGTTTTCGGATATGGCCTGACGGCAACAGGTCTAGCGGTAATAGCCACACAATGTGTCGACGAGCTCCCGGCCGATTCCGCCGGCGCAGCGATAAAAGATCGTCTGCGCGTCCCGGCGGCTTTCCACCAGACCGGCGGCGCGCAGCTTGGCCAAATGCTGGGACACGGCCGAATGGGACTGGCCGGTCATCTCGGCCAGCTGATGAACGGGATATTCGCCATCACTGAGGGCACACATGATCTTCAGCCGGGTCTCGCTGGACATGGCTTTCAGCACTTCCGAGGCCTCGTGAATGCGCGCCGACATCAGGTCGAAGGCATCCTTGGTGCGGGGCTTGGGCTGGGCAGTCATGTCTGTTTACTCGTTTTGCTTCATGGGCGCCGGGCGACGGCGTATCTGCGTATATAAGCATTAAAAGGTTACGAAACAGGGTTTCACCTGTATCTCGTCAGCCTGAATCGGCAAGAACTGCCGGAGATTCAGGGGTTTCGCTGAACTTCAAATCTTGCCGGAATCTGTGCAAGGCTTTATGCGCCCCCTATATGCGTTTCGGCGGCGCAACGGACCGCCCTGATTTGGAGACCGCATGTCGAAGGAAGAACTGATCGAATTCGAAGGCACAGTTGTCGAACTGCTGCCGAACGCGACGTTCCGCGTCAAACTCGAGAACGACCACGAGATCATTGCCCACACGGCTGGCAAGATGCGCAAGAACCGCATCCGCGTGCTGACCGGAGACAAGGTGATGGTCGAGATGACCCCCTATGACCTGACCAAGGGTCGTATCACCTACCGCTTCAAGTAACAGATATGGCGTCTTCAGGGCCTGTCCCCCTGATCCTCGCCAGTGCGAGTCCCCGGCGGCGAGACCTGCTCGCCCAGATCGGGATAGTGCCGGACGCGATCTGCCCCACCGACATTGACGAAACCCGTCACCGGGACGAGTCGCCCCGCGCGCTGGCCGAACGGCTGGCGCGGGAGAAGGCGGCGGCGTGTCCGGAAGCAGGCTTTGTGCTGGCCGCCGACACGGTTGTGGCGCTGGGCCAGCGCAATCTGGAAAAGGCGGCCGATGCCGAAGAGGCCGAGGCCTTCCTGCGGCTTCTTTCTGGCCGGGCCCATCAGTGCATCACCGGCATCGCCGTAAAGGCGCCCGATGGCCGGGTGAACAGCCGCACCGTGATGGCGCGTGTGAAGATGAAACGCCTGACCGATCAGGAAATCGCCGCCTACATTGCCAGCGAGGAATGGCGCGGCAAGGCGGGCGGCTATGGCATCCAGGGCATGGCCGGGGCCTTCATCACCCATATCAGCGGCAGCTACACCACCATTGTCGGCTTGCCGCTATATGAGACCAAATCCCTGCTCGAAGGCTTGGGCTGGCGGGCATCCTGACGCCTGCGCCGGTCAGGCCCGTTCCCAGCTGGTGATGGCCAGCAGGCTGAGCGCGACGACGCCGCCCACCATCAGCCAGATCGGGTCCGCACTTGTCACGAGGCTGGCGTCCTGGCGTGCATCCGAGACGGTGCGGGTGACCAACTGGTCAAGCCCGGTCCAGTTGGACAACAGGCCCGGCAACTGCACGGCGGCAACGCCTGCGCCCGCCACGCCGACCGCGCCGAGCAAGAGGCGGCGGAACAGGCTTTTTCGGCGGATGCCGGTCATCACGTCCTTCACAAAGGGTGCGGGATCCATCTTGCGGTCTTCCGCCGCGAAGAGATCGGTCAGGTCAGAATATGTCTCCTGGTCTCGCATCATTTCACTCCATCACGCCACATGGCTGCTTTCAAGGTGTTTGCGAAGCGCCGCCACGCCGCGCGTCACATGGGATTTGATTGTGCCAAGCGGCCAGCCGGTTGCCTCGGCCGCTTCGCGGTGGGACAGGCCGGACGCCACACAGAGCACGACGCAGACCCGCTGGGCCTCTGACAGCTTGTCCAGCGCGCGGCTCAGATCCATCTGGTCGCCCACATCATCCGACTGGCTGCGTTCAAACGGGATGATCTCGGCCGTTTCGTCAAACTCGATCTCGATCTTCTGCTTGCGGCGGGCTTGCAGGTATTCCCGCCAGCAGATCGTGCAGACCCAAGCAGAAAAGGTGCCGCCCGCGTATGAGCCGATTTTCTGCCAGGCCTTCAGGAAGGTCGCCTGTGCAATGTCGTCTCCGTCGCTGGCCGAGCCGGTGAGGCGGCGGGCCATGCCGCGCACGCGGGCCTGATGGCGCCGCACGAGTTCGGCAAAGTCTGCCTCATGCCCTCGCGCAGCACTTGCGGCCAGGTCCGGATCGCTGCGCATGTCGCGCCCTCCCTCGGCAACCAGTCTCAGCTCAGCCCCTTTGCTCACGGCGACCCGCTGCCCACAGGCCAAGATAGGCCAGACCGATGAAGACAGGGAAGGACGCAACGCCGATCATCGGCTTGACGGCTTCACCTTCTTCCATGCCGACCATGAGGCCCAGAAAGCCGAAGGCGACCCCTACGGCCAGGAACAGCACGCCGCGGCGCAGGTCTGCGCGAATCGGGTCCGTGATCAGGGCGAGCTTCTCCATCGCTTCACCCGTCAGGTCCTGACCCTTGTCGACGGCGTGGCGCACGGTTTCATGCAGGGTCAGGCGTTTCTTGAAATTATAGTGGCTGACCAGCCAGACGATGCCGGCAATGGATCCGAAAAACGCAATCGGGACGATGATGTCTTCACTCATGAGAGGGCTCCTTCAAGCAAGATGAGGCGGCGGTTTTCTGCGCCTTTGATGGGTAGATGCGGGAAGAGGCGCGTTTGGATGCAGGGTGATGGCATTTTTCTTTCTGCCGCCTCTGCTTGCCCCGGGCAGGCCCGGCGGCTAAGCGCGGAGCCATGGTAAAGCTGAGATCGAAGAAGAACCGCAAGCCACATGTCGCGCCGGACCTGTCGACCCCGCAGGGCCGTTCCCGTGCGCGCCGTGAGCTGGTCTGGGGCGATCACGGGTTCCTGCGCAAGATGTTCTCGAACCTGCATCAGATTTCCCCGGAAATGTGGCGTGCCAATCAGCCATCCCCGAAGAAAGTGGTCGAATATGCCGAAACGCTCGGCATCCGCACGATCCTCAACCTGCGCGGCACCAGCACCAAGGGCTATTACCTTCTGGAAAAGGAAGCCTGCGAGAAGGCCGGAATCACACTGGTGGACTTCCAGGTGTTTTCCCGCGACACGCCGACGAAAGAGGCGCTGTTTGCCGCCAAGGAATTGTTCGACACGATTGAGTATCCGGCGCTGATGCACTGCAAATCCGGTGCGGACCGCGCAGGGCTGATGTCTGTCCTCTACAAATTGCTGCGCGAGAAGGTGCCCTTCGAGGAGGCGGTGGAGCAATTGTCGTTGAAATACCTGCATGTGAAACATGGCAAGACCGGTATGCTGGACGCCTTCTTCCAGGCCTATGCCGACTATAATTCAGGCCGCGCCCCGTCGGATTGGAAACCCTTCCTGGACTGGGTGGACGAGGATTATGACCGGCTGCAGGTGAAGGAAGATTTCCTGCGCGATTTCGGAAAAGGCATCCAGGTCGACAAGATCCTGCAACGGGAATAGGCGCTTCCCTGTTGGTTAATTTCATGCTTGGCTGGCCGCCAGAAGATACCGGAGCTGCCAGAATGCGCGTCCTGATCCTGTCCGGCCTGTCGATGGCGCTGCTGTCTGCCTGTGGCCAGAAATCCGACCGTGACGTGCTGACCGAAGCCTGTATCGCCGAGGGCGAAGGCCCTCAGACCTGTGCCTGCATCACGCAGGCGATGGAAGACTCCCTCAGTCCGCGCCTGTTCCAGCGCACCGCAGCCGCTGTCGGGCGCGAGCAGCGCGATGTCGAGGATTTCGTGGAATCGCTCAGCATGGGGGAGAAGCTGGAGTTCGCTTCGGCACTGACGGCAATGGTGTCGTGCGATCTGACAGAACAGGTCGACCAATGACCCGGTGCTGTCGCAAAACAGACTTTGCCCGGTCACGCGAATTTCGTTTCTCACGTGTAATCGGGTGACGGATGGCGGCAATCCGCATAGAAATGGCTTTGAGTTTAGGAAGGGGATCCCATGAAGTTCTTTATCATCAACAGCTTCCGCACGATGGTCTACGTGGCCTATATCGCGATCATTGTGGCCGGCATCGCGCTGGGCCTGTACAATCGGGGTGAGTTCACGGGCGAACTTGCCAATCTCAGCGGAACCATGGCCCAGGTGGCCGACTTCGTCGTCTTTACGGTGGGCGGCTGGATCGCGGCCAGCCTTGTCTGCGGCCTGATCGTGACGCTGCTGGACATTCGCGACGACATCAATGACCGCCTGCCGGACGCGCGCCGCGACGATTGAGCGGTCTGACGGGGGAGAAGACAGGTTTCCGGGGGCTGCCGAATCGTTTGGCGGCCCTTTTTTCTAAAAGGGGGAGGACTTCATCATGACATCTCTTGAAGTGGCCGGCGTGTATGTGGCCGTGAACATGCTGTTGCTGATCTATCTGGCGTTTCGGGTTGTGTCCGTACGCCAGAGCGCGCGGATTTCGATCGGGACCGGCGGCAATGAGCAGCTGGAAGTGCGCACTCGGGTCCATGGCAATGCGGCCGAGTACATTCCGGCCATGCTGGTCGGGCTGGTCGTGCTGGCGCTCATGGGCCTGCCGGGCTGGGCCATTCATGTCGGGGGCGGCGCGTTCACGCTGGGCCGGGTGATGCACATGGTCGGCATGAGCGGCAACATCCTGCCGCTGCGCGCGGGCGGGATCCTGCTGAGTTGGATTTCCATGATCCTGGTGGCCGGGGCGATCCTGTTCCACGCCTTTGCCTGAACTGAATTGTTGCGCCCGGCGAGCGCAGAGGCCATCTAGCCGGAATGGCTGATTTTACGACACCGCCGGCCGATTTGCTCGCCGGATTGCTGGACCATTGCCGCAAGGCAGGGGCCGATGCTGCAGACGCCCGGATCGGCGTCAGTGAAGGCGTCAGCGTGGCCGTTCGCGACGGCGCGCTGGAAAGCATTGAACGCGAGGAGGGCCGCTCGGTGGCGCTGCGCTGCCTGTATGGCAAGCGCCAGGCCCATGTCTCCGGCGCGGACCTGTCTCCGGACGGGCTGAAGGCGCTGGCCGAACGCTGCGTCGCGATGGCTAAGGCGGTGCCGGAAGACAAGTATTGCGGCCTGCCGGATGCCAGCGCGCTGGCCACGGGCGATCTCGACATGGACCTGACGGGCGAGCCGGAAATTCCGGCCGAGACCCTGGAATCGGAGGCGCTGGCCGCCGAGGCTGCCGCGCTCGGCATTCCCGGCATCAAGACGGTGGCCGGATGCGGGGCATCCTGGAACCGCTCCACGCGATGGGTTGCGGCCAGCAATGGCTTTTCCGCCTTCAAGACCGGCACATCCACCAGCCTCGGCCTGGCGGCCGTAGCCGAAAAGGATGGCCATATGGAGCGCGACTATGACAGCTGGTCTGTTCGCTTCACGAAAGACCGGCCAAGCGCGGCCGAAATCGGCATCACCGCCGGGGAGCGGACCGTGTCCCGTCTCGGAGCCCGCAAGCTGAAGACCCAGAAGGCGGCTGTCCTGTATGACCGCCGCGTCTCCTCCGGCCTGCTCGGCGCCTTTCTGAGCGCGATTTCCGGTCCGTCCGTGGCGCGGGGCGTGAGTTTCCTGAAGGACCGGATGGGCGAGCAGGTGTTCGCGGACGGCATTCACATTATCGATGATCCGTTCCGCCCGATGGGAATGGGGTCACGCAGCCATGATGGCGAGGGCCTGCCGGTGCGCGAAACGCATCTGATCGAGGATGGCCGGCTGACCAGCTGGTTGCTGAACTCGTCCTCGGCCCGCCAGCTGGGGCTCGAGCCGAACGGCTTCTCGGCGCTGGGCTTCGGAGACCCGCCGGGCGTCACCACGTCGAACCTCTATCTGAAGGCCGGCGCGAAAACCCCGGCCGAACTGGTGCGGGATGCGGGCAAGGGACTGTTGGTGACCGACATGTTCGGCCCGTCGATCAATCCCAATACGGGCGACTATTCCGTCGGCGTGTCAGGCTTCTGGTTCGAGGATGGCGAGATTGCCTATCCGGTGTCGGAAGTGACCATTGCCGGTGATCTGCCCTCCATGTTCGCGCGGTTGATCCCGGCCTCAGACCTCGAATTCCGGGGCACGCGGGATGCACCCAGCATCCTGATCGAGGATATGAGCCTTGCGGGCAGCTGACCGCACCCTGTCTGAAGACATGAACCTCCTGCGCGCGCTTGCGCAGGAAGCGGGCAAGCTGGCCCTGTCCTTCAAGCTGGGCGGCCAGTCCGCCGAGACCTGGCACAAGACGGGCGGCAGCCCCGTGACCGAGGCCGACATGGCCGTGAACCGGCTGTGTGCCGAGCGCCTGACGCGGTTCCGGCCGGACTATGGCTGGCTGTCGGAAGAAACGCTGGACAATCCCGAGGCTCGCCGCAGGGACCGCTGCTGGGTGGTCGATCCGATCGACGGGACGCGCGCCTATATCCGCGGCGACCCGCATTGGTGCATCGGGCTGGCCATCGTCGAGGAAGGCGCGGCGGTGGGCGGCGTGCTGTATGCGCCGGAGCTGGACGAATTCTATGAGGCACATCGCGGACAGGGGGCGTTCCTGAACGGAACGGCCATCCGGGTCAGCGAGTGCCGGAGCGAGACGGGCTGCCGCCTGATCGCGGCCGAGCAGATGCTGGAGCATCCCGGCTGGCCCGAGCCGTGGCCCCCCCTGACACTGGCGCAGCCGAAGCCGAACTCCACCCTGCTGCGCATGGCGTTTGTCGCCTCGGGGAAATGGGACGCGACGCTGGTACTGGGCGAGAAGTCCGACTGGGACCTTGCCGCAGGCACGGTCCTGATCGAGGAAGCCGGTGGTGTCGCCACGACACATCGCGGCGAAAAACTCATATTCAACCGGGCAGTACCTGCACAAAGAAGCGTCATTGCTTCTGGAAACGCCCTGCATCCTCTGTTAGTGCGCAGGTCAGAATTTGTGACTATACCTGACCCACAGGAAAGGGCGCCCGATCCGGCGCCTGCAGAGACTACGGAGCCAGTCAAAATGGGCGATACGAACGTTCAGACCAAACAGCTTCTTCACATCGTGTTCGGCGGCGAGCTGAAGGATGTGACCGAGGTGGAATTCGAAGACCTGTCCAAGGTCGATTTCGTCGGCGCCTTCCCGAACTACAAGGCCGCCTATGACGCGTGGAAGAATGCCGCGCAGCGCACGGTAGACAGTGCCGAGACGCGCTATTTCATCCTGCATGCCCACAAGCTGCTGGACCCGGAAACGGGAGACCACCATCACGTCTGAGGTGGTGACAGCTGAGGCCCCCGGGCGAAAGGGGAGCCTGAGGCGCCTGTTTGCAGCCTATTTCCGACCGCACCTCGGCTGGTTTGCGGTCGGCACGCTCATGGCCCTGCTGACCTCGCTCAGCGCCATGGGCTATTCGCTCGTGCTGAAAGAACTGGGCGACCGGCTGCAGGCGACCTTCGGGGACGAGGCCGTCGCGCCGGTTTCCGGACATGACTGGATCTGGTGGGTCGGCGGGGCCATCGTCGCCCTGTCCTGTGCGCGGGCGCTGACGCTCTACCTGATGACGGTGTTCAACAATACCGGCGTCCAGCGCGGTCTTGTCTCGGTCCAGTCCAGCCAGTTCGACTCCCTCACCGATGGCGACTATGCCCGCGTGGCGGCGGATGCCTCGGGCGATTTCGTCTCGCGCTTCATCAATGATGTGAACGCGATCCGCGATGCGGCGCTGCGCTTTGCCAATAATTTCACCAAGAGCACGATCACCGTGATCGGCATGTTCTGCGTGATGATCGTGATCGACTGGCAGCTGACCCTGTTGCTGCTCGTGGCCTATCCCATCGCCTTCGGGCCGGTCATCGGGCTGGGCAACCGGATCCGCAAACGCTCCAAACAGGCCCAGAAACAGGTCGGGCAGGTGACCTCGCTTCTGTCGGAAGGCTTTCAGTCGGCCCGTGTGGTGAAGGCCTATGGCCTGGAGCCGTATCAGAAATCCCGCGCCCGGCAGGGCTTCGTCGAACGGTCGAAACTGTTCCTGAAAGTGCTAACGGACCGGGCCGCCGTGGACCCGATCCTGGAGGTTGCCGGCGGCGCGGCGCTGGCGGGCATTCTCGGCTTTGCCGCCTGGCGCATGTCGCAGGGCGCGATGACGCTGGGGGATCTGCTCGGCTTCATCGCGGCGCTGGGAATCGTCTCGCCGGAGCTGCGCGCGCTGGGCACGCTGAACGCCGTGGCGCAGGAAGGCGGGGCCGCCGCCGACCGTGTGTTCGAGATTGTCGATGCGACGACGCATATTGCCGACGCGCCGGATGCCGAGCGGCTGGGCCGGGTCAGCGGGCAGGTGGAATTCGATTCCGTCACCTTTGCCTATCCGGATGGCACGCGCGCGCTCAGTGGCCTGTCCTTCAGGGCGGCGCCGGGCGAGACCGTGGCGATTGTCGGCCCGTCGGGCGCGGGCAAGTCGACCGTCTTCAATCTGCTGATGCGCCTCTATGATGCCGAGACCGGCAGTGTGCGTGTTGACGGGCATGATGTCCGCCGGGTGATCGGGGACACGCTGCGGGCGAATATCGGCTTGGTGGCGCAGGATTCGGCCTTGTTTGATGACACGATCCACAACAATATCGCCCTCGGCCGGCTGGGCGCGACCAATGCCGAGATCGAGGCAGCGGCCAAGGCCGCCAATGCGCATGACTTCATCACCGCCATGCCGGAAGGCTATCAGTCGCCGGCCGGCGAGATGGGCCGCAATCTGTCCGGCGGCCAGCGCCAGCGCGTGGCCCTGGCCAGGGCGATCCTGCGCGGCGCGCCGATCCTGCTGCTGGACGAGGCCACCTCTGCGCTGGATGCCGAGAGCGAAGCCAAGGTACAGGCCGCGCTGGCAGAGTTCTCGCGCGGGCGCACCACGCTCATCATCGCACACCGCCTGTCCACCGTCCGGGCCGCCGACCGGATCATCGTGATGGAAGACGGCCGCGCAGTGGAAGAAGGCACGCATGACGCGCTCATGGCCTCCAGCGGCGCCTACAAGCGCCTCGTCGAGCTGCAGCTGAGCTGAGACCCTCACCTCCCATTGCTGACGCAATGGGTCCCTCCTCTCCCAGAGGGAGAGGGGTTGCGACGCGGAGCACGGGGTAAATCCCGGCCCTTCCAGCACATGCGACGCCTGTGAGGGCGCTTCGGTCGTGGGCTGAATTTTCTATAGGGAAAAGTGCGGTCAGGTGTCCGGCAGGGGCAGCGGGTGCCGCGTGATGATGTGCAGGGTGCTCGCGCTGCAGTGCTGAGGCAGCGCGGCGATTTGCAGGAGGTCCCGGCGTTCGCCGGGATGTGCGGGCTCGGGGCTGGTGAGGGCGGCCTGATAGGCTTTGGAGGGGGTGAAGCTGAGCGGGTCTGGCGTCAGGGCTTCGGGCGGCTTCTCGATCCAGTTCAGTTCGACATTGCCATGCCGGTCGATGAGGACGCTGAAGATGACGCCCTTGCCCCGGACCGCGCGCACATAGAGGCGCAGCGCCACGACCTGCAGCCAGATCCAGAACCGGTAGGGCTCCAGATCCCGGTGCGTCAGGGCAACAGGGGCAAACAGCGTGTCCATGCGAGACAGCCTGCCATACGCCAGGGCCCTGCCGGATAGCGGCCAAGGAAAAACCCCTGACCTGCCGGGCAGATCAGGGGTTTTTGAAATCCAGGGCCGGGGAGAGGCCGGAAGATGTCCCGCAGATCAGCTCAGCGACTTCTCGATTTCGCGGGCCGCGGCTTCGAACTGGTCGACAGCGGTGTCTTCTGCCAGCAGCCGCTTGGCGGCGGCGGTGGCGGCGTCGGCAGCGGCACGGCGGACCTCGTCGGTTGCCTCGGCTTCGGCGCGCGCGATGCGGGCCTCGGCCTGTGCTTCGCGGCGGGCGAGGCGTTCGGCAATATCCTTGCGGGCCTCTTCCATGATGCGTTTGGCGTCTTCCTTGGCCTGGGCGATCATCGCTTCGGCTTCCTTGTCGGCATCCTGCTGGCGGCGCTCGGCCAGAGCGAGGGCTTCAGCCGCCTGTTCGCGAAGGTTCTGGGCTTCGTCCAGTTCGTTGCGGATGTCGTCAGCGCGCTTGTCGAGGCCGCTGGTGATGGCCTTGAAGGCGCCCATGCGCCAGGCGATCAGCAGGAAGACGGCAAGCGCCAGGAAGGCGGTGTGCGTGACCGGATCGGTCAGCGAGTACATCAGGCCGCCGATGAAGCCGCCGCCATACGAGTCGGACGCCGCCATGGCAGGCGATGCGGCCAGCGCAGCGAAGGTGAGGGCAGGGGCAAGACGAAGGGTCATCTGCATGTCTCTTAGTTGAGGGCCGCCGAAACGGCTTTCTTCAGGGCTGCCGCAGACGGCTTGAGGCCAAACCGGGCGGTCATGGCTTCGGCCGTATCGACCGCAATCTGTTCGACATTCTGCATGGCCGTGGCGCGCAGGGCGGAAATCCGCTCCTCGGCTGCGTCCAGCTTCTTTTCGATCTCGGCATCGACGCGGGCCGTTTCGGCCGTCATCTCTGCTTCGACCTTCGCGCTGGCCTTGGCCGCCGTTTCGCGGGCCTTTGCCTTGGCCTGGGCAATGCGCAATTCCAGCGCCTGCTGGGCCTCGGTGGCCTGCTCATTCAGCTTGGCTGCCTGGTCGAGATCCGATGCGATGCGGTCAGACCGCTTTTCGATCGTGTCCGACATTTTCGGCAGGATGAAGCGCGACAGGGAGAAGTACAGCGTCCCGAACAGGATCGCGAGCCAGAACAGCTGGCCCGGCATGTGCCATGCCTCGAAAGGCGGGAAAGGCGGCGGCGCGTCATCCGGCAGGTGATGGGCGGTTTCCGCGAGCAGCGCGAGCAGCATGTCAGTACCTCAGGTGCAACATCAGGCAGGAACGGGCCGGCGGCATGAAATCCTCCGGCCCGGTCTTGGGTAGTGTCGGGTCTTAGACCACGAACAGGATCAGGACGGCCACCAGGAAGGACAGAATGCCGAGGGCTTCTGCGAGGGCCATACCGATGAAGAGGTTGCCGGTCTGCTGCGGAGCAGCGGACGGGTTGCGCATGGCAGCGTCGAGGAACGAGCTGAAGATGTTGCCCACACCGATTGCGGCACCGATCATGCCGAGGGTTGCGAGGCCAGCGCCTACATATTTCAGACCGAGAGCGATATCGCCTTCCATGGGTAATCTCCTGTTTGGAATGCAAGGGTTTCAGTATTTTGCGGCCCGTGAAGCGTGTTCGTTAGGCTGCGTCAAGTTTTTTAGTCCGTGCCGCAGCACGCACTGGCGAATGGGGTCCCTAGTGTGACGGGTGAAGCGCGTCGTTCAGGTAAACACAGGTCAGGATTGCGAACACATAGGCCTGCAGGCCGGCGACCAGCAATTCCAGAGCGTTCAGCGCGACGCCCATGCCGAAGGCCAGAAGGCCGACAACACCCATGAAGACCGCGCCGGACAGGGCCGCGCCGATCAGTTGGGCTGCAAAGGTTGCAAACAGTTTCAGCATGATGTGGCCGGCCAGCATGTTGGCGAACAGACGCAGCGCCAGCGTGACCGGACGGGCCAGGAAGGAAATGACCTCGATCGGCACGAGGATGAGATAGATCAGGAAGGGGGCGCCGGACGGGGCGAACAGCTTGAAGAAGCTGAGGCCGTTTTTCCAGATGCCGAAGCCGATGACAATGGAAATGACGAGCAGGGCCAGGGCGCCGGTGACGACCAGATGGCTGGTCGTGGTGAAGGCGTAGGGCACCATGCCGATCATGTTCGCGAAGAACACGAAGAAGAAGAGCGTGAAGACAAAGGGGAAGAAGCGCAAGCCTTCCTCACCGGCGGTCGAGCGGACCATGTCGGCCACGAAGCCATAACCGATCTCGGCCATGGACTGGACGCGGCCCGGCACCAGCGCCTTTTTCGAGGCGGCATAACCGAAGAAGGCGATGCACAGCACAACACCCAGCAGCATGAAGCCCGAGGCGTTCGTGAAGGAAATGTCCACGCCGCCAATGCTCAGGTCCAGCCATTTGCTGACCTGGAACTGGTGGATCGGATCAATCGCGGTGTTTTGCAGAGCGAAGTTCATTCGTTCCCGGTCCCGTCTGTTGGAGCCTCCGGCTCCTGTAAGTGTCCTTGCGCCCGGGCGTTCAGTTCCCGATAGGCGCGCATCATCGCTCGAATGCCTGCCGCAAAGCCGAGTGTCCCGACAATCAGCAGGCCCCAGGGCTTTGTTCCTGCGAAGGCGTCAATCCAGTAGCCGATCAGGCCGCCGACAAAGACACAGGCGACGAATTCCGCGCCATATCGCAGGGCGTAGGCCCCGGCCGAAAGGCTTCCATCATCGGGTTCGAGCTTGCGTTTGGCTGCCTCTTTGGCCGCTCGGGCCGCCTGAGCCTGGGCGATGCGTTCACCGAGGTCGTTCGGGCCTTCACTGGACATGATGTGACAAGCTTCGCGCGTGCGAATCCCTTCTGATGGGGTGCCCCCCGGATTTCGGCGCAAACTATGTATTGGGCGCAGGCAAGTCAACCGCGATTGCAGAAAGCTAGACGCCTGATTCTATTGGGTTTCTCTTGCGGAGGTGTGCGCTACTCCGCCGCAACGAGCTCTTCGGCCGCCTGCAGGTCCACCGAAACCAGCTTGGAAACGCCCTTTTCACGCATCGTGACGCCGAAAAGGCGGTCCATCCGGCTCATCGTGACCGGGTTGTGCGTGATCACGACGAAGCGCGTATCTGTGCGCTGGCGCATCTCGTTCAGCATGTTGCAGAACCGGTCCACATTGGCGTCGTCCAGCGGGGCATCCACCTCGTCCAGCACACAGATCGGCGCCGGGCGGGACAGGAAGACCGCGAAGATCAGCGCGGCTGCCGTCAGGGCCTGCTCACCGCCGGACATCAGGTTCAGCGTGCCGAGCTTCTTGCCGGGGGGCTGGGCCATGATTTCCAGGCCCGCCTGCAACGGATCATCCGCATCGACCAGGCGCAGTTCGGCCTGTCCGCCGCGGAACAGGGCCGTGAACAGCGCCTTGAAATGCTCGTTCACGGTTTCGAAGGCAGCCAGCAGGCGCTCGCGTCCTTCGGCATTCAGCGCATCCACCCCCTGGCGCAGCTTGGCAATGGCGGCGACGAGGTCTTCCTTCTCGGTGACCTGGGCGCCGAGGCGTTCTTCCAGGTCTGCCGCTTCTTCCTCGGCATTCATGTTCACGCCGCCCAGCTGGTCCCGGGTGCGGCGCAGCTCGTCGGCCTTGCGTTCGGCGTCGCGGGGCGTGAACTCGCCCATTTCCGCGTCTTCGAGGCCGGCTTCGGCAATCGCGAGCAGGCCTTCCGGCGTGCGCTGGAAATTGTTGCGGGCGACCTCGACCGATTCTTCGAGGCGGCCTTCGGCGTTTTCGAGCTTCACCTTCCAGCCGGCCAGGTTTTCGCGCGCTTCGGCGGCAGCATTGGCGGCGGCCCGGGCGGCCTGTTCGGCGGCGCGGATGGCGGCTTCCTTCTCGGCCAGCTGGTCGGCGACGCGCTGGCGTTCGGCCTCGAGGGCTTCGACCTCGTTGCGGCGGGCTTCGATCTGGGTGGCAAGTTCTTCCGGGCGGGCCCGGGCGGCAAGGGCCTCGGCGGCCGCCGACTTGCGGCGCTCGATCAGGCGCGCCACGCGCTCCTCGGTGGCGGCAATCCGGCCGGTCCAGGTCTTGATGTCCCGTTCCAGACCGTCGCGGCGGGCCGCAGCCTGTTCGCGGCCACGGGTGATGTCGGTCAGGCGGCCACGGGCCTCGATCTCTTCGGTGCGGGCTTCGGCCACCATGGTGCGCGCTTCGGCCAGGCGGGTCTCCAGCGCGCTCTCATCCTCGGCCGGGCCATCCGGCGCGATCATGGCGAGGGTCTCGTTGACAATGGCCAGGTCGGCTTCGGCGCGGGTCAGCGCTTCGCCGCTCGTGTCCCGTTTCATCGCGGCGCGTTCGGAGGCCTGCGATTCCTGCGACACGCGGTTGCGGGCCTCGCTCAGCGCGCGCTGGGCCGGAGCAATGGCCTGACGCCGGTCGCGCAGGCGGGTCTCTGCGGCCTGACGCGCCTCGCGGGCGGCGATCAGGTCTGCCTCGCGGGCCTCGAAGGCCTCGCTGAGCGGGCCAAGCTCGGCCTCGGCGGCTTCCAGGCGGGCCTGCTGTTCGAGCCGTGCGGCGGCGCTGACGGGCGCGTCCGGCGTGCGGATATAGCCATCCCAGCGCCAGAGATGCCCCTCGACGGAGACCAGGCGCTGGCCGGGTTTCAGGGCGGCCATCAGGCGTTCGCCATCGGCCGGCGCAACCACGCCGCACTGGGCAAGGCGAGCGGCCAGTTCGCCGGGAGCCTCGGTGAATTCGGTCAGCGGGCGGGCCCCGTCCGGCAGGCTCTGGGCAGCCAGCGCGGCGCCGCCCCAGAACATGGCGGCAGAGCGGTCCGTCGGCGCCTCGATATCGTCGCCGAGGGCCGCGGCAATGGCTTTCTCATAGCCATCCTGCGTGCGGATGCGTTCGACCACGGGCGGGGCCTTCGGGCCTTCCGCCTTGCGGAGCAGTTTATGCAGGCCGGCAATCTCGGCCTCGAGCGCGCGGACGTCCTGCTGGGCAGCGTCGCGCGGGGCCTGCGCAGCGGTTTCAGCGTTGCGCGTTTCGGCCAGGTTCGTTTCAGCGGCCTCGACGGCCTGTTCAGCCTGGTGCAGGGCGGTTTCAGCCTGTTCCTCGGCGGTCTTGGCATCCTTCAGCCGGGTCACCAGCGTCACGACATCCTCGATCCGGGACATCTCGCCCCTGAGCCGGTCGATCTCGGCGGTCAGCTGGGCCTGGCGGCGGCGCTGGGCGGCAGCATTCTCTTCCGATGCCCGGCGCTGGGCACGCACCTGGGACAGGCGCTCCTGTGCCTCGTCGGCGGCCTTTTCGGCGGCGGCCAGCCGCGTGCGGGCATCTTCCAGCGCCTTGCGGGTTTCGGCCTCGATCTCTTCATTGCGGGCCTCGTCCAGGACCGGCAGCGAGGAGAGTTCGAATTTGGCGTGCGCCAGCGCGTCCTCGGCTTCCAGTTTCTGGGCCTGCTCGCGTTCGATGTCTTCCATCAGGCGGGTGGCTTCCGCGTCGAGCCGCTGGTGCGTGTCGGCGGCCACCTTGCGTTCGGTCTCCATCTGCGCCAGCGCGATGCGGGCCTGGCCCAGCTTGGCGGCGGCGACGCTTTCGGCTTCGCGCAGCGGGTTCAGGCCGTCGCTGGCTTCGATGCGTTCGCGCTCGCGGACGGCGTCCTCGCGGGTTTTCTCCTCGACGGCGCGACGGGCCTCGTCCAGCTGGGTGCGGGCCGTGTCGCAGGCGAGCTTGGCCTCATGCCAGCGCAGATGCGCGATCAGGGCGTCGAGGGCGTGGATCTCTTCCGACAGGCGCTTGTAGCGGCGGGCCTTGGCGGCCTGGCGCTTGAGGCTGGCGAGCTGGCGCTCGACCTCGGCGGAAACTTCCGACAGACGCTCCAGATTGGTCTCGGCCCCGTTCAGCTTCAGTTCGGCCTCGTGACGGCGGGAGTTCAGGCCCGCAATGCCGGCGGCCTCTTCGAGGATGCGGCGGCGATTCTGGGGCTTGGAGCCGATCAGTTCGGAGATCTGGCCCTGACGCACCAGCGCCGGAGAGTTCGCCCCGGTGGAGGCATCCGCGAACAGGAGCTGGATGTCCTTGCCGCGCACGGTGCGCCCGTTCAGCTTGTAGGTGGAGCCCGCGCCGCGCTTCAGGCGGCGGATGATTTCCAGCGTGTCGGAGGCGTTGAATTCCGGCGGCGCGGTGCGTTTGGAATTGTCCAGCACCAGGGTGACTTCCGCCGTCTCGCGCGCCGGGCGACCATCGGCGCCGGAGAAGATCAGATCATCCATCTCCCCGCCGCGCATGGCCCGGGCGGAGCTGGCGCCCATGGCCCAGCGCAGCGCTTCGAGCAGGTTGGACTTGCCGCAGCCATTCGGGCCGACAATCCCGGTCAGCCCGGGCTGGATCGGCACATCCTGAGGGTCCACGAAGGACTTGAAGCCAGCGATACGGAGTTCGGTTATCTGCATACTGGCGTCCCCATCCTCCTACTCGCCGGCAGTTGCGCCCGCCGCTTCAAGGGCAGCGTCCAGCGCGGCCTTGACCTTCTCGGCAGAATTCATGTTGGCGAATTGCTGAGTCTCGCCATTGATCACGAAGGTCGGCGTGCCGGTGACGCCATAGGCCTCGGCGGTCTGGTAGATGTCAGCCATCTGTTCGCGCAGGCCGCGATTGTTCATGCAGGCATCGAACTGTTCCTCGGTCTCGATGCCGTGACGCTGGCCGATGGTCTGCAGCATGGCCTTGAGCACGCCGTTCTGGGCGGATTCGATGATGCCGGACTGGTATTCGAACAGCTCGTCGAGCACGTCGAAATACTTGTCTTCTCCGGCGCACATGGCGACCAGATAGGCCGGCACGTCCGGTCCGTGCAGCGGATATTCGCGGAAGATCAGCTTCACCTTGCCGGTGTCGATATAGTCGGACTGGACCACCGGGCTGATCTCGTCATGCCAGTATTTGCAGGCCGGGCAGGTGGGCGAGGCATATTCGATCAACGTGACCGGTGCGTCGGCATTTCCCTTCACATGGCCCAGCTCGCTGCTGGCCGCCACCGTGACATCGCTGGCCGCAGCGGTGTCGGTTCCGGACTCGCCGCAGGCTGCCAGGGCGAGGGCCGAGATTACGGCAAGCGCGGTGCGTCGTGAGAAGAAATTCATGGTCATAACCTTCGCGTTAAGGATTGAGTCGGTTAGGTTGCCAATTGGTTAACTGCAACCATGGGTTCTGTTAACTATTCTGCCGGATCAGCAGGCATTTCGGAAAGCGCCGCCAGCTGCGCGTCGAGATAGGCGGCGAAGGCATCGGCGGACTCGAAGTCCTTATCGACATATTTCTCCTCGCCATTGACGATCAGGGTCGGCGTGCCGCGCAATTCGTAGAGGTCGGCGGTTTCCTGCACTTCGATCATGTCCAGCCGGATATTCATGTTCTCATAGCAGGCATCGAACTGGGCAGGCGTTCCGATGCCGAATTCCGCACCGATATCCAGGAAGGTGTCGAGCACGGTGCCGGCCTGCGCGGTTTTGATGATTTCCGGTTGCCGTTCGAAAATCGCATCCGTGATCGCGAAGAACTTGTCTTCCCCCTTGCACCGGGCCATCGAGATGAGGGCGGTATCGACGTCATTGCGCAGCGCTTCGCGGAAGATGAAGCGCACCTTGCCGGTCTCGATATAGTCCCGCTCGACGCGCGGCATGATCTTGTCATGGAAGTATTTGCATCCGCCGCAGGTGACCGATCCGTATTCGATCAGGGTGATCGGGGCATCCTCCGATCCCTTCGAATGCCCGATGGACAGATCGTCTGCCAGGGCAGGCAAGGCGAGCATTGCGGCCGGGACAAGGGCGGTGAGAAGGGATTTCAGCATGTCGGGGCTCCTTGCGGGCAGCGCGGGATCTAGAACGGCAAGTCGCCGTCGGTTCCGGATTTGGCGGCGGGCGGCGCATCATCCGCGGTTAGCATGGCCTCTCCCAGCGCAACAATTGCGGCCCGCAGCTTGTCGTCTGCGATGTTTGCGGCGGAGGCCTCCAGCTCCCGGCGCTCGGCCGGGGTCAGCGGCCGGGCCTTGCGGCGCATCGGTTTGGCGGGCTCCGCGCCCAGCGCGCCCTGCTTGATCCTGATCGCCGTGATGTCACCCCCGGCAGAGACCGATACGCGCTGGCGCAGGGTTTCGGACTGGTGCTGGACCATCGGGGCCGCCTGCGGCACGACCAGAAGAGTCAGCACCCGGCCATCCTTGCCGCCGCTGAGGCGTTCCGGGCGGCAGTATTTGTAGAGTTGCTCGCCGGCAATTTCCCGCCAGCGCTGGCGCAGCACCTGAATGGGCGGCAGTTTCTTCGCGCCGGATTTGCGCCCGACCCGTTCGGCGGACAGGCCGATCTGGCGCATGCCGGGATGGGCGCGCGTCGCCCGCTGATAGCGCAGGCGAATCCGCGCGCGGGCTTCCTCAATGGGATCAAGACTTGATCTCGTGACCATTCGCACGAGATTGCACGGCTTTCGGGCGAGGAAAAGGCATGGCGCCGGCAAAGCACAGAGATTTGATGAGCCTGCCGGGCAAGTTGCTGCCCTGGTTCGAACGGCATGCCCGTGACCTGCCTTGGCGGACGCTGCCATCTGACCGGGCGGCCGGGCGGCGGCCGGATCCCTATCGCGTCTGGCTGTGTGAGATCATGATGCAACAGACGACCATCCCGCATGGCACGCCTTACTTCCATGCCTTCACGCAGCGCTGGCCGACGGTCGAATCGCTCGCGGCGGCGCGGGATGAGGAGGTGATGAGCGCCTGGGCCGGGCTCGGATACTATGCGCGGGCCCGCAATCTGCTGAAATGTGCGCGTGAGGTGGCGGCTCGCGGCGGCTTTCCCGATACGGAGGCCGAATTGCGCAAGCTGCCCGGCATCGGCCCCTATACGGCTGGAGCCATTGCGGCGATCGCCTTCGACCGGCAGGCCGCAGCCGTGGACGGCAATGTCGACCGCGTGTTCGCCCGCCTCATGGCGCTCAAGGGAGACTGGGCGGCGGAGAAGAAAGTGATTGCGGAGACCGTGCGCGCCCTGGTGCCGGCGGACCGGCCGGGCGAATTCGCCGAAGCGCTGATGGACCTTGGCGCGACGGTGTGCACGCCAACCCGCCCCAATTGCCTGATCTGTCCGCTGGCCGATCTCTGCGCCGCCCGCGCCGAGGGCGCGCCGGAGCGCTATCCGGTCAAACCGGCCAAGGCGGCAAAGCCGGTGCGGTACGGCACGGCGTTCGTGCTGCAGGTGCGGGATGAAGTCCTGCTGGTCCGCCGCCCGGACAGGGGCCTGTTGGGCGGCATGCTGGCCCTGCCTACCGGCGACTGGGTCGAGAGCGGCTTCGCCGACACACCGCCGCCAGCCCCCGCAGACTGGGAGGAGATTGGCGAAGTGCGTCATGTGTTCACGCATTTCGCCCTGCGCTTTCGCGTGATGCGTGCCACGGCCGCCCGCAAACCGCGACTGCCTGGCGGCATCTGGACCAGAACCGCAGATGTCGACGGTCTGCCCAGCGTGTTCGCAAAAGCTTTCCGACTCGCCACAGCATAAAATAGTTACCGCTAACACTGGACAAGCCGTCGGCCATCGGGAAAGCTTTGGCTCAAACAGACAAAAGGGGCGGAGCCGGACATGAAGTCGAAATGTTTTCTGATTGCTGGCGCGGCGTTGGGGCTTGCCGTCGCGGGCGCGCAGGCCGACACGCCCAGACTGGCAGATGTGTTTGGCGACCATATGGTTCTCCAGCGGGATGTGCCGGCGCGCCTGTTTGGTACGGCAGACCCGGGCGCAGCCTTCATCGTGTCGCTGGACGGCGCGGACAGCCCGGTCCGGGCCGGCCGTGACGGACGCTGGTGGGTGGAATTCCCGGCGCTGGACATGGGCGAGGCGCACGAGATTTCCCTGTCCGTGGACGGAGAGATTGTTCAGTCCGTCGAGGATGTCCTGGCGGGCGATGTCTTTCTGTGCTCGGGACAGTCCAATATGGAATACCCGATGTCGCGCGTCACCTATGCCGAGCGCGAAGTGGCGGGCGCCGGCCATCCGCATCTGCGGCTGTTGCATGTCAACCGGGCCCTGTCGCTGACGCCCGAGTCGCGCCTGCCGGAAGGCAGTGCCTGGGCGGTGTCCACGCCGGATACGGCAGCCGGGTTCTCCGCCGTCTGCTATTATACCGGCCGGGCCCTCGCCGAGGCGCATGATGTGCCGGTCGGGCTGATCGCATCCAGTTGGGGCGGGTCTCGGATCGAGTCGTGGATTGACGGGAAGGTAGCGGGGCGCACAGGGGATCATGCGGGCCAGATCGCCCTGCTGGACCTTTACCGCAATGACGCGGCGGCGGCGGCAGATGCCTATGCCGAAAGCTGGCAGGCAAGCTGGCGCGCCGACCCGGCCGGGGCGGGCGCAGCGGTCTGGGAGGCGCCCGAGGCAGGCGACTGGACACCGGTGCCGGGACCGCTGCGCGACTGGCGGCAATGGGGTGATCCGGCACTGACCGATCATCTGGGCATGGTGTGGCACAAGATCGGGTTCGACCTGACCGAGACACAGGCCCGGCAGGGCGCGCGGCTGCACATCGGTGCGGTCGATGATACGGACATGACCTGGCTGAATGGCACGGCCATCGGCACGACCTTCGACTGGGGCGGGCTGCGCGTCTATGACGTGCCGGCCGGCCTGTTGCGGCCCGGCCGCAACAGCGTGCTGGTCAATGCACACAATGATTATGGCGAGGGCGGCATGAAGGGTCCTGATACGGAGCTGCGGCTGGAGCTGGCCGATGGCGGACAGGTCTCGCTGGCCGAAGGCTGGATGTATCGCAAGGTGCCTGCCGCCATGTCATCGCCCAAGCCTGCGCCCTGGTTCACCATCAAGGGCTATACGATGCTGCACAATGCCATGATCGCACCGCTGGACGGCCTGCGCCTGAAAGGGGCGGTCTGGTATCAGGGCGAGTCGAATGCCGGAGACGGCCTGGCCTATGAATCCCTGCTGCGGTTGCTGGTGGAAGACTGGCGCGCCAAGTTCGGAGACGGCCTTCCGGTGGCGGTGGTGCAGCTGCCGCGCTATGGCGCGCTGCCCGTGGCGGCGGGCGAGCCGGGCTGGGGCGTGATCCGGGAATCCATGCGGCGCGTGGCGGCCGGCGATCCACAAATCGGCCTGGCGGTGACGATCGACCGGGGCGATCCGGCAGACATCCATCCGCCCAACAAGAAGGCCGTGGCCGAACGGGTCATCCGGGTCATGCAGGCACTGGCCTATGACACGCCGGACGCGGCCGCCTCCGGGCCGGTTGCCTGGCAGGCCGTGCAGAACGGCGATGCCGTGCGCATCCAGTTTGACGGTCTGGAAGAGGGCCTTGAAACGGTCAGCGCGGCCATGGTGACGGGGCTGGAGGCGTGCACGGGCGAGACCTGCCGGTTCGTGCCGGGACGGCTCGACGCAGATGCCGTCATTGCCGAAACGGGCCCGGCGCCGGTCGACCAGATCCGCTACTGCCAGGGCGATGCACCCGTCTGCAACCTGTTTGACGGCAATGGCCTGCCGGCAGGCCCGTTCTGGATACCGGTCGACTAGGCCGCGCGCCTATTCGGCGGGGACCATGTCCGGCGTGTCGGGGCGTACGGCGCGGCGGATGACGTCGCCATAGCCGCGGGAGATACAGTCGAATCCGTCATAATAGCCGCGAGATGACAGCAGCGTGTGCAGCCGTTTCAGCCGGTAGGGCGGGATCGAGGCGAACATGTGATGCTCCAGATGGTAGTTCACATCATTCGGGGCGATCAGCAGCCGCTGCCAGAACGGGGCCACGGTCGTGCCCGTATTCAGGCGCGGGTCGAGGCTGGTACGGTCTTTCGCCGTGCCATGCTCGCCAATCTGGCGCAGGCGGACAATCGCCGGGTAGACGAACAATTCCGCCGCCCACCACATCAGATACGCCCAGGGTGCGCCGACAGAGGTCAGCACCGCAAGCAGGCCGACATGGAAGGCCAGCCATTGCCAGTTGCGTGACAGCCTGAACCCCCGGATCTTGCGCAGCGTGTCGCGGAAACCTGTTTGCCCCGTCAGGTCACGGATGAATTTGCGACGCAGGCTTTCTTTCGGCACGGGATAGTTTTTCACGAAGATGATGTCCGGATCCTGCGGTGTACCGGCATGCTTGTGATGCTTCAGATGGTAGGCGCGATAGGCGGGCAGGGAGATGTTCATCGGGGCGCCGACGATCCAGTGTCCGACAAACTCGTCCACTTTCGGGTTCTTGAAGAAGGCGTGGTGGGCGCAGTCATGATTGATGATGCCGAGGCCCAGTTGGCGACCGCCCAGAATGAGGATGCCGGCCAGGATGGTCAGCGGGTTCGGCCACACAATGGCGACCGCGAAGGCGGCGATGATCAGGCCCCAGTTCCAGACCAGCGTGGCCAGGGCGCGCAGGTCGGACTTCTTGCGCAGCGCGCGCAGTTCCTCTTTGGTAACCGCGTCAGACAGTTTCATCGTATTGGCCATGGCAGGGCTCCCATCCTGTGCATTTAAGGAATATTACACAAAAAAGCGGTATGAGTCAATTCGTGTATTATTATGAGCCTCTGACCCCCGAGGATGTGTCGGCCCGGGCCCTGGTCCTGTCCCTGATGAGCAGTACCGATGCCTCGCCCCAGGCCATCGGACGGCTGATTCATGCCGCGGCCCTGTTCGGCATCGAGGCCGCGACCCTGCGCGTGGCGGTCACCCGCCTGATGAAGGATGGCCTGCTGGAAAGCCCCGACCGGGGCATTTATGCGCCGGGCCCGAAGGCACAGGCCCTGATGCGGCGTGTCCAGCAATGGGAGGATGTGGAACGCTGCATGGTGGCCTGGAATGGCGACTGGCTGGTCGCGCTGACCCGGCATCTTGGGCGCAGCGACCGGAAACAGCTGCGCGCACGCGAACGGGCGCTGGCTCTGTTTGGCTACCAGCAGACGGAAGAGGGGTTCTGGGTGCGCCCGGCCAATCTTGCCGGCGATCTCGAAACCCACCGGGCCGACCTGACCGGGATCGGCGCCGATGAAGACATCATCCTGATGCGCGCCTGCGAACTGGCCATGGCCGGGCCGCAGGACTGGGCGAGCCTGTGGTCGCCGGACGCGCTGTCGCGCTCCTATGCCCACGCCATCGAAACGATGGAGCAGAGCCTCGCGGGGCTGGACGGGCGCACGCTGGACGAGGCGGCGCGTGAAACACTGCTGATCGGCCAGCCGGTGATCCGGGCGATCAATTTCGATCCGTTGCTGCCGCCGGAACTGGGCGATCAGGCCGGCCTGTTGCGCATGGCGGACAAGATGCGCGCCTACAACAAGGTCGGGCAGGCCTGCTGGCAGCGCTATTATGCGTCCATTGAAAAAGCGGCGCAGGACTGATCCCGCGCCGCTTCCTGGTCCTGCATGAGGCCGGGCCGGGCTAGTTCAGCCCCATTTCCTCGCGATAGCGTCGGCGCAGCAGATCGATCGGCGCGAGGTTCCGCTTCGGGTCCTCATAGTGCCAATAGGTCCAGCCATTGCAGGCCGGGGCCTGCTGCACATGTGCGCCGAGACGGTGGATCGAGCCGGAGACGCTGCCGGTGGTCAGGGAGCCGTCGACGCGGATGCGGGCCTGGTACCGGCGCTGCGGACTGAACAGGCGGTCGCCGGGCTTCAGCCAGCCGCTTTCCAGCAGGGCGCCGAACGGCACGCGCGGCAGCGATTTCTTGCTCTTCTCGGTTTCCAGCACGGCGCCCTCGATCGGCTCGATGGCCTTGAGGCGCGCGCGCGACAGGCGGACATAGGTCTCGTCCCGTTCGATGCCGACATAGTTGCGGCCGAGGCGCTTGGCGGCAGCCGCCGTGGTGCCCGTGCCGGAGAACGGATCGAGCACCGTGTCGCCCGGATGCGTTGTGGCGAGCAGCACGCGCTGAAGCAAGCTTTCCGGCTTCTGGGTCGGATGCGCCTTCTTGCCGTCATCATCCTTCAGGCGCTCGCCGCCGGTGCAGAGCGGGATCATCCAGTCGGAGCGCATCTGCTTGTCGTCATTGAAGACTTTCAGCGCGTCATAATTGAAGGTGCATTTCGAGGCTTCGGACTTGCCGGCCCAGATCAGCGTCTCGTGGGCGTTCTGGAAGCGGGTGCCCTTGAAGTTCGGCATCGGATTCGATTTCAGCCAGATGACGTCATTCTGGATCCAGAAACCCTGATCCTGCAGGATCGCGCCGACGCGGAAGATGTTGTGATAGGAGCCGATCACCCAGATCGCGCCATCATCCTTCAGCACGCGGCGGCATTCCTCCAGCCATTGGTGCGTGAACAGGTCATAGGCGTCGAAACTGTCGAACTTGTCCCAGTCGTCATCGACGCCATCGACCACGGACTGGTCCGGACGGGTCAGGCCGCCGCCCAGCTGCAAATTGTAGGGCGGATCGGCAAAGACAAGATCCACCGACCGGTCCGGCAGGCGGGACAGGATGTCGATGCAATCGCCCTGCATGATCACGTTTTTCTGTAGGTCCATAGGTTCAGCCCCGCTTGCGCTAATTGTCGTATCGAAGCGCGAATCAGTGCCGGACGCCGGTTTCTGAATCCCTAATCATTGCGCTGCCGAATCAGCCCCGAATCGTTGCGGAACCGAAACTAACAGCGGAATCTTGTTGTGGATAGGGCTGTGATTCGAGTCGGGGAAAGCCTGTGGAATTTGTATGAACTGCTTCCGCGCCTCGCCTAGACGTCGAGCCGGAACTGGCCGCCCTTGTCCTCGGCCACGCGGAACAGGTCGGTCCGCAGCGGGCCGCGCGGGGCATTCATGTCCAGACGGGCGGCAGCGCGCCCGAAACGTTTCGAGATCAGGTCGGCCACCGGCCCGCCGCCGCGCATGCGCTCATGCCAATTGGCATCATAGTCCCGGCCGCCCCGCATCTCGCGGATGAGATTGATGACGCGGGCGGCCCGGTCCGGCACGTGCTGGACCAGCCATTCATGGAACAGGTCCTTGATGTCATAGGGCAGGCGCAACAGCACATAGCCGGCGCGCGTGGCGCCATGATCGGCTGCGGCTTCCAGCAGGTGTTCGATCTCATGATCATTGAGGCCCGGAATGATCGGCGCCGTCATGACGGTCACTTCGATGCCGGCCTCGCTGAGGGCGCGGATGGTTTCCAGCCGGCGGGTCGGCGTTGCCGCGCGCGGCTCCATCTTGCGGGCCAGCGACCGGTCGAGCGTGGTGATCGAGATGCCGACCCGGGCAAGGCCGGCCTCCGCCAGCGGGGCGATCAGGTCGAGGTCGCGCAGGATCAGGGCCGATTTGGTCAGCAGGCTGACCGGGTGGCGATGCGCCGCCAGCACTTCCAGCAGGCTGCGGGTCAGGCGCTGCTCGCGCTCGACCGGTTGATAGGCATCGGTGTTCATGCCCAGCGCGATCACCCGGGGCACATAGCCGGGCTTGGCCAGCTCGCGCTTCAGCAGTTCGACGGCATTGTCCTTGTAGAAAAGCTTGCTTTCGAAATCGAGCCCCGCCGAAAGCCCGCCCCAGGCATGGCTCGGACGGGCGAAGCAATAGATGCAGCCATGCTCGCACCCCCGATACGGGTTGACCGTGCGGTCAAACGAGATGTCGGGCGATTTGTTGAAGGTGATGATCTTGCGGGCGGAATCCTTCATCAGGACGGTTTCCAGACGTCCGGCATCATCCTCGATCGTGCCCCAGCCATCATCGAAGGCCTGGCGGGTTTCGGCCTCGTAGCGGCCGCTCTGATTGGAAATCGCGCCACGGCCGCGCTGTTCGAAGCGTTCCCCGGCCTTGCGGGTTTCGACCAGGGTGACCCGGCCTGTGGGAGATAGTTTCTGTCCGGTTCTCATGCCGTGACATGGCCACAGGCGCCAGAACAAATCAAGAACATTTGCGCGAGTGCGCGTCGGTTTCCTGTGGAATCAGAGTCCCTTCAGCGCCGTGAAATTCTCAAGCACCTTGCGCACGGTCGTCGGCATCTGCCGGTCCATCACATCCCGCGTGCCGCTGAACCGGTCATAGGCCGGGTCCCCGGCCAGTTCCGGAGTCTTGCGACCGGCCATGTGCCAGCCGGAGAACATGCGAAGTTCCGCCGTTTCGGACAGGACCGTGGTGACCGAGACATGGCGTGTGTCCATCATGATGCGGCTGTAAATGTTCTCGACATTGGCCCGCGGACCTTCCAGCACCTGAAGGAAGTTCAGCCCGTTATAGATGAGGACGCCGGTAATGTTCCGGGGCTCGTTGTTGCGGATCGAACTGGCGACAATGGCGTCGATATCCTCGGGCACCAGCCCGTCGGAGGCGGTGCTGACATAGATCAGTCTGTGCATGGGAAGTCCGCCATGTGAGGGTTGAGCGCCATCTGGACACTGTTTTCGAGTTTCGCTCGATAACATGGATCAAGTTAACGGTTCTTGTCCCGGTTCCACGATTTCCAATCGGAGATTTCATCCACATCCTGCAGCGTTTCCAGCAGTGAGACCCGGAATTTGCCCGGAAGGTTTGCACGCAGGTCCGCCATGGCATGCGGCCCGGACCAGCGCACACCTTCAAAGATTGCAGGCAGGCCCGGACGCTTGTTCACGCCAAACAGCCAGAAGCCGCCATCACTGGCCGGACCGAACACGGCGTCATGGCGCTGCAGCCCGCGTGCCGCGCGTATCAGGTGCGCGGCCGAAAGGTCCGGCGCGTCGGTTCCGATGAACAGGACCGGGCCGGCCGGAGAGTCGGCAAGGCCCCTGGCCAGCCGGTGGGTCAGCGTGCCGGGGCCCTGGCTGAACCGGGGCAGGTGTGCGGGCAACAGGCCGCCCAGCGTCTCGCCCAGGGCGCGGTCCGGCGCCAGATACAGCGCGGCATCGAGTCCGCTGGCCCGGACGGCGCGCAATGTCCGCGCCAGCGTGAAATGGGCAATGCGGCGGGCTTCTGTGCGTCCCGCTCCGGCGGCAAGCCGGGTCTTGGCCAGCCCCATGCGGGGCGGCTTGGCATAGATCAGAAGGCGCGGTCGTGACATGGTCCTGCCTTACTTTTGTCCGGCGGCAGGCGAAAGATGCCATCGGAAGAAAGCGGAGGAACAATGCCGTGATCAGTTTCCGGAACACCGCCATCGGCCTGGCCTTTCTGGCCCTGCATGCCTGTTTCGTCAGCACGGAGCCGCTCCTGCCGTCCGGCCAGGGCGCGCGCATCGCGGACGGGCCCGTCGAAATCTGCGGCGAAGGCGGCGAAGACTGCCATGCGGCGGCGTTCGAAGACGACACCTATATCGTCTACCCGCCGCCGGACGCCGAGGATGAGGCGCCGCTGCGCCTGCGGTTTCTGGACCTTGCCGACTCATATCTGGGACAGGTCTGGCTGGGCGAGGTCGAATTGCGGGACCCGGATGATGATGAGAGCATCTGGTATTATGGCGTGGCCCATCCGATGCCGGAGAACACCGGCGGCGTGACGCGGTTCGAAATGGTGCAGCCCGACTGTATGGACGCCACGCTGAGACAGGCCGCGCGGTACGGAATCGAGCCGCTCGATTCCCACACCTGTTCGATCAGCGATATTGCCTCTCTGGCCGCCTATCTGGTTGAGGCCCATGGCGAGGATTTCAATGATCCCGACTGGTGGCGTGATCCGGACTAGCGATAGGTCCGGGCCAGCGTCTCCGGGCTTGCGCCCAGCAGGAAGCGCGTCAGCAGGGCCGCATTGCTCCAGGCCCGCTTGCGCCATCCATCGCGCTCATACTTCTCTGCGGAAGTGCGCGCCTCGGCGCTGAGGAAAGCGAGACGGGCCTTGCCCAGCGCACGCACGATCATCACGTCTTCCATCAGTGGCACATCGGCATAGCCGCCAATCTCGTCATACAGCTTGCGCGAGATCAGCAGGCCCTGATCGCCATAGGGCAGGCCAAGCCACCGGGCGCGGCGATTGGCGCGCGCCTCCAGCCAGCGGGCCGCGCGATCATCGGAGCGATATTTCAGCCTGAACACCGCCGCCTTGCCGGTGCGGGTGTCCATATGGTGCGCGGCGCGCTCGGCCCAGTCGGGGGACAGATACGTGTCGGCATGCAGGAACAATAGCCACGCGCCCCGCGCGGCCCTGGCGCCGGCGGCGAGCTGCGCCCCGCGCCCTCGCGCGCCGGTCACCAGCGTTGCGCCCGTGTCCCCGGCGATGCGCGGCGTTGCATCATCCGAGCCGCCGTCAGAGACAATCACCTCACGGATCAGGCCCAGCTCCAGCCCCGGCATCAAGGCCTGCAGACAGTCCGGCAAGCCGCTCGCGGCGTTCAGTGTGGGAATGATGATCGAGAGCGGTGCAGCCATGATTTTTCCCTAGCAGGCAATGGTGCGCTGCGGAACCGGAGAGGGGTTAACACGTTTGACAGGGACAGAATTGAACAAGGATCCCTCACATGCCTTCGATTTACGAAACCCTGAAGCAAGACCATGACAAGCATCGCGAGCTGCTCGCCCAACTGGCCGAGACGAGCGGGGACTCGACCCGCCGCCGCGAACTATGGAAAGAATTCTACTATGATGTCGGTGGCCACGCCGCCGCTGAGGAAGAAACCTTCTACAGCCCGCTGATGGAGGCCGAAGACGGACAGCCCAAGGGCCGCCATTCGGTTGCCGAGCACAAGGAACTCGACGACATCATCCAGGAACTGGACGAGATGGACATGAGCTCCCCCGGCTGGATGACCCGCTTCAAGACGCTGCGCCATGACTATGAGCATCATATCGACGAGGAAGAAGAAGACATCTTCCCGGTGGCGAAGAAGGTCATCGGCAAGGATGAAGACGGCGCGATCAGCCAGTCCTTCCTGAAGCGCAAGGAACGCGAACGCAAGATCGTCGATGAAAAGGCCGAGGCCGCGCTGGAGGAATAGCTATCCGCCCAGTTCCCCGAGCCGCTGTTCGACCAGCAACAGGTCCCGCCATGCGCGGGACTTGTCTTGTGGGCGGCGCAAAAGATAGGCCGGATGCAGGATCGGGATCAGCGGCGCGGTGAACCCGCCCGCCGTTTTGAAGACATGCTCGGTGCCCCGCAGGCGCATGATGCCGTCGGAGCTTGCGAGCAGGGATTTCGCCGGAACGCCGCCCGCTGCGACGATCACTTTCGGCTGGTTCAGCTCGATCATCCGGTCCACGAAGGGGCGGCACACGGCCAGCTCCTCGGCTTCCGGATTGCGGTTTCCGGGCGGGCGCCAATAGTTCACATTCGTGATGAAGGCATTCTCGGTCCGGTCCCTCTGGATGGCGGCCAGCATCCGGTCCAGCAATTGTCCGGCCTTGCCGACAAAGGGCAGGCCGCGCCGGTCCTCTTCCGCGCCGGGCCCTTCGCCGATCACCATCAGGCTCGCGCCCGGTGTGCCATCACACACAACCGTGTTTTCCGCAGCGCCCTTCAGCGGGCTGCCCTCAAACGCCTCGATGGCCGCCTTCAGCGCATCCAGCGTCTGGCAGGATGCTGCGATCTTCCGGGCCTCCTCGACCCAGTCCACCTTCTTGCGGCGCGGGCGCCGGGCCGGCTGGGCCGGAGCCGATTCGGCGGCAGGGCCGGTGCGCTCGGCAACCTTGAGATAGGCCTGCACCGTCGCATCATCGACCTCCACGCCCATGTCGCCCCACCATTCGGTGAGGGCAGAAATGGCATCAATTGACGCAGGGGCGGGCATCTGGACGCTCTGGACCTTCCTGATAGACGCTGTAATTGCTTTACCAAATGGGCTTATGAGCGGGCAACCTATCACCCGCAAGGAGGAGAAACCAATGGCTGATGACGCTATCCAGCGCGAGTCGATGGAATATGACCTGGTCATCGTCGGCGGCGGCCCTGCGGGTCTGTCCGCGGCAATCCGGGCAAAACAGCTGGCACAGGAAGCTGGCGAAGACATTGAAGTTGTCGTGATCGAGAAGGGCGGCGAGATCGGCGCCCACATCCTGTCCGGCGTGGTCATGGACCCGATCGGTCTCGACAAGCTGATCCCCGGCTGGCGCGAGCGCGATGACCGTCCGCTGAAAACCGAAGTGACCGGCGACAAGTTCAAATTCCTCGGGCCGAACGGCGAGGCCGACATTTCCTGGCTGCCAATGCCGGGCTTCATGAAGAACCATGGCAATTTCACCGGCTCGCTGGCCAATGTCACCCGCTGGCTGGGTCAGGAAGCCGAGAATCTCGGCGTCGAGATCTTCCCGGGCTTTGCCGCGTCAGACCTCGTCATGGGCGAGAATGGCGAAGTAAAAGGCATCGTGGCCGGCGTCATGGGCATCGCTGCCGATGGCTCGCACAAGCCGGATTACGAGCCGGGCATGGAATTGCTCGGCAAATATGTCCTGTTCGCCGAAGGCGCGCGCGGCTCGCTGACCAAGCAGCTGATCGCCAAGTACAATCTGGACGAAGGCCGCGACCCGCAGAAATTCGGCATCGGCCTGAAAGAGCTGTGGTCCATTCCGGAAGAGCAGTTCAATGAGGGCTATGTCCAGCACACAATGGGCTGGCCGCTCGACAACAAGACCGGCGGCGGCAGCTTCCTGTATCACTTCCGGGACAATGGCGAGCCCTTCGTCTCGGTCGGCTTCGTGGTTCACCTGAACTATGAGAATCCGTACATCTCGCCGTATCAGGAATTCCAGCGCTTCAAGCACCATCCTTCCGTGCTGCCACACCTTCAGGGCGGCAAGCGCGTCGCCTATGGCGCGCGTGCGATCACCGAGGGCGGCTTCCAGTCCGTGCCGAAGCTGGCCTTCCCGGGCGGCGCCCTGATTGGCTGCGGCGCAGGCTTCGTCAATGTGCCGCGCATCAAGGGCAGCCACAATGCCATCCTCACCGGCATGATGGGCGCCGAAGCCGCCTATGCCGCCATCAAGGATGGCCGTCAGGGCGATGTGCTGGCGGATTATGAAGAGGCCTACAAGGCGTCTTCCGTCTACAAGGAGCTGAAGCAGGTACGGAACGTGAAGCCGCTCTGGTCGAAACTCGGCACGGCGATCGGCATCCCGCTCGGCGGTCTCGAAATGTGGATTTCCAGCCTGTTCGGCGGGTTCTCCTTCTTCGGCACGCTCAGCCACGGCAAGACCGATGCGGCGGCGCTGAAGCCGGCCAAGAAGTTCAAGCCGATCGAGTATCCAAAGCCCGACGGCGTGATCAGCTTCGACAAGCTGACCAATGTCTCCTTCACCAACACCTATCATGGCGAAGACCAGCCCGTTCACCTTGTCGTGAAGGACATGGCGCTTCAGAAGGCGTCCGAGCATGACGTCTATGCCGGTCCGTCGGCGCGTTACTGCCCGGCGGGGGTGTATGAGTGGATCGAGGAAGGCGGCGAGCTGAAATTCCAGATCAACTCGCAGAACTGCATTCACTGCAAGACATGCGACATCAAGGATCCGAACCTCAACATCAACTGGACCGTGCCGGAAGGCGGCGGCGGCCCGGCCTATCCGAACATGTAAACCCGGCCCGACAGGTCATGGTTTCCGGAAAGCGCGGCGGGGTTAACCCTGCCGCGCTTTCTCCATTTCGCGCCTTGCTCTCGCCGCATCAGGCTGCTTCACTCCCCTTCCAAGCGAACCCGGAGTGACCTGCCCATATGCGTGCCAGACTGATCCTCGCCGCCTCCGCCCTGACCCTGTCCATGACGCTCGGTGCCTGTGCGACCCCGGCCACGCCTGCGGCCGAACTGGCGGCCCCGCCGGAACCGGCCCCCGCCGAGGCGGAGCCGTCTGTCGCCCTGTCGCCGGCAGCCCGCGCCACGGCGGTTCTCGGGTCCAATGGGCGACCTGTCGGGATCTCCGCCTATCCGGCGCCGCTGGATGCGGTGAAGGCCGGTGACATGGCAGCCTTCCTGGAAATGACCTCCGGCCTGTCGCAGGAAGACCGGGATGTCAGCCCCCTGTTCGACGCCTTCCTGGCGCTCGACCGCGCCGCCGACGGCGATACCGAAGCCGCTCGTGACATTCTCAGGACGTCCGGCAGCGGCGAGGGCGAATCCGGCGAGACCGGCTTCTACGCCTTCCTGGATGCCTGGCTGCTGGCGCTGGAGGGCAAGCCGGACGACGCCATCGAGCGCCATCGCGGCGCCGCCGGGGCCATGCCTGGCCTGACCGGGGACCTGTCCCTTGCCGCCATGCTGGAAGCGCTCGGGCGGCCGGAACAGGCTCTGGCCGTCTATGAATTCATGACCCCGGCAGAGATCGAGGCCCCCGAACACCAGTTCGATCCGAAAGGCCTGCTCTACAGCCATATCCGCACCGTGATCTCGCGCCATGCATTGCTGCTGCAGCGCCTCGGCCGGATCGAGGAAGCCAAGGCCGTCTACCAGAAACTCGCGGATGCCGAACCGGAAGAGGCGATCAGCTATGCCGCCGCGCTGGAAAGCCTGGAGACCGGAAAGAATCTCGACAATGAGGCGCTGGACGTCCCGGCCGCCTTCACCCAGTCGCTGGCGGACGTGTCCCGCGCCCTTCAGGAACAGCGCATCATCCGCACCATCATGATGGGCGGGCGGATCGAGGGATTTGACGACCAGCGCTCGGCCTTCGACCAGGTCGCGCTGCTGATCAATCCCGAAGACGAGGGGCTGCGCGCCGCGGTCATTGACCAGCTGTATGAAAGCGCACTGTTCGAAGGCGTGGCACATGTTGCGCTGAGCGCCCCGAAGGAGACGGCCTCGCTGCAGATCGCCGCCGGACAGGCGCTGATCATGCTGGGTGAGGAGGCAAGGGCCCGCCAGGCGGTGGCGCGCGCGCTGGAAATCACCGACGAGGATGACCGGCTGCAGACCCTGTACGGGGCGTTGCAATTGCAGACGCTGATGAATGACGAGACCGGCACCGATGCCATGGTCGAGGAAGTCATCGCGCTGGCGACCAATACGGCGGAGCTGGCCTCGGCGCATGGCCTGGCCGCAGAGATCAATGACCAGTTCGGCGACCTGGAGTCGGCTGCCGAGCATGCGGCGAAGGCCCGCGAGCTGGATGACACGCATGACCGCCGCATGGCGCTGGCCAATGCGCTGGGCAAGGTCGGCAAGGTCAATCCGGCCCTGGCCCTTTTGCGGACCGAGCGGCTGGGCCGGCCGAACGATCCCTACACGCTGAATTCGCTCGGCTATTTCCTGATTGAACACACCGACAAGTATGAGGAAGGCTTTCGCGTCCTGTATCGGGCGCGGGCGCTGGCCGAGCGCGATCCCTATATCGCGGACTCGCTCGGCTGGGCCTATTACCGGCTCGGCCATCTCAAGGATGCCCAGCGCCTGATCGAACAGTCGCGCGCCGACCTGAAGCCGCACAGGCATTGGGAGATCGAATCCCATCTCGGCGACATCTACTGGCATCAGGGGGACAAGGCCGCCGCGCGCGAAGCCTGGCAGAATTCGCTCGACAATCGCCCGCCGGCCAAGGTCCGCGCCGAACTGGAGGGCAAGCTGGCCAATGGCATGACCACGCCGAAGCCCAAGCGTCAGGCCCTGCCGAATGTCTCGATCAGTGAGGACGAGATTGACCGCCAGGATATCTGACCGGATTGTCAGGCAGTTGAGACCTTTTGCGCGCCCCCGACGCGCCTTACTATCGCCGGAAACAAATGCGATTCCGCGATGCGAACGCTGACGGGAAAACTATGTCGAACCAAATGAATCCTCACATGCAGGAACCCGAGCCGAAGCGCAGCTTCCTGCCCGGTCCGCCCTGGGTCTGGACCTGGGCGCGCCGCCTGGTCATTCTCGGCTTCGTCCTGGCCGCGCTCGGCTTTGTGGCGCTGTGGATGTATTTCGCGGCGCTCGGCCGTCAGGTACCGTCCATCGAGAAGCTGAAACAGTACGAGCCGCCGATCACCTCGCGCGTTCACGCCGGCGACGGGACGCTGATTGCGGAATTCGCTGACCAGCACCGCGTCTTCGTGCCGTATGAGTCGATCCCCAACCATGTCGTTCATGCCTTCGTGGCCGCCGAGGACAAGAGCTTCTTCACGCACAAGGGCCTCGACTACAAGGGCATCGTGCGCGGTGGGGTGAACTCGGCCAAGAACAAGATCACCGGCTCCGGCGGGCTGGAAGGGGGCTCGACCATCACCCAGCAGGTCGCCAAGAACATGCTGCTGACCCGCGACCAGAACCTGACCCGCAAGGCCAAGGAAGCCATCATCGCCCAGCGCATGGAGAAGGAGTTCACCAAGGAAGAAATCCTCGAACTCTATCTCAATGAAATCTATCTCGGATACCGTTCCTACGGGGTCGGGTCGGCCGCGCTGAACTATTTCGACAAGTCCCTGCCGGAACTGGATTTGTCGGAAGCGGCCATCCTGGCCTCGCTGGCCAAGGCGCCGTCCTCGGTGAACCCCTACAGCCGTCCCAAACGCCTGTTGCAGCGGCGCAATTATGTGCTGCGCCGAATGACAGAGGATGGCTACATCACCCGCGAAGAGGCCGAGGAGGCAATGGCCCAGCCCCTGACCACGACGCGCCGTCTGAAAGGGCCGGAATATGCCGCCGCCACCTATTTCGTGCAGGAGCTGCGCCGGGACCTGATCAAGAATTATGGCGAGGACACGCTGCAGCAGGGCGGCCTGTCGATCCGGTCGACCATCGACACCAAGCTGCAGCTGGCCGCGCAGGAGGCCCTGCAGGATGGCCTGATCGCCTATGACCGCCGGCATGGCTGGCGCGGGCCCGTCGCCACGCTGGATCCGAAGGCCGAAGATGTGCTCGAACAGCTCGACAATGTTACCCTGCCGGGCGGCTACGGCACCTGGGAAGCGGCGCTGGTCACGACGATCGGCTCCCGCGGCGCCGAACTCCTGCTGACGGATGGCGCAACCATCCCGCTTCCGGCAGAGGAAGTGGAATGGGCGGCCACCTACACGCCGGACAGCGGCAAGGGCGGCCTGAAGGTTGGCGACGTCGTGCTGGCCGAGCTTCAACGCAAGGTACTGAACGCGCAGGAAACCGCCGCGCCTGCCGAACTCGAACTGGATCCCGATGGTGACGAGATCGACCGGCCGGAGCCCGAGCCCATGCTGGTGCCGGTCGGCAATGCCATCCTGCGCCAGGTGCCGGAAGTGGATGGCGCCCTGATCGCGCTCGACCCGCATACCGGCCGGATCCTGGCCATGCAGGGCGGTTATTCCTTCTTCAAGTCCGCCTACAATCGCGTCACCCAGGCCAAGCGCCAGCCGGGCTCCAGCTTCAAGCCGTTCGTGTACGCTGCCGCGCTGGAGCGAGGCTATACGCCGGCCACCCGCATGCTGGATGCTCCCTTCGTGGCGTTCGATGTGTCCACGGATGATTACTGGCGTCCATCCAACTATACCGAAGGGCGCACCTACGGCATGGTCACCCTGCGTATTGCGCTGGAGAAGTCGCTGAACCTGGTCACCGCCCGTGTCGCGCAGGATATCGGCATGGAGGCCGTGTCCGATCTTGCCGTGCGCATGGGCGTATATGAGGAATTGCCGCCTTATCCGGCGATGTCGCTGGGCGCGGGCGATGCCTATCTGATCGACATGGCGCGCGGCTATGCCGGTTTCGTCAATGGCGGCCGGATCATCAATCCGACGCTGCTGGACCGGGTGCAGGACCGTCATGGCCGTACCCTGTTCCGACATGACGAGCGCGCCTGCGAAGGCTGCCATGCCGAAGGCTGGGACGGGCAGGAACCGCCGCAGCTGGCAGAAGTCGGCGAACAGGTCATCGATCCGATTGTCGCCTACCAGGTCACCCACATGCTGGAAGGCGTGGTCGAGCGCGGCACAGGCCGCCGGGCCCGCCGCGTCGGCAAGCCGCTGGCCGGGAAGACGGGGACCACGGACGAATATCGCGATGCCGTCTTCATGGGCTTCTCGCCGGACCTCGTGGTCGGTGTGCGGGTCGGCTTTGATGACAACCGGTCCCTCGGCGAAGGCGAGGCCGGTGGCTCTGTCGCCGCGCCGATCTTCACCGAGTTCATGGAGAAGGCCCTGGCAGACGATCCGGCAACGCCGTTCCGCATCCCGCCGGGCGTGCGCCTCGTGAAAATCGATGCGCGCAATGGCGAGCTTCCCGGACCGGACACGGCCGTGATCATTGACGAGGCATTCCGCCCCGGCACAGAGCCCGGCATGAGCGCCTTCCATGACACCAGCGACTGCCTGTCGATCTCCGGCGATTGCGGTACCGGTGGCAGCTCCGGCACGTTCGGCAGCTTCGATCCGGAACGCGATGCCGGCATTGTCGAGGATGATCCCGAAGCCTTGCCGTCCCAACAGCCCGGCCAGGCGCCGCGCCCCGTGCCCGAAGCGCCGGTGGACGACACGCTCGGCGACATTTACTGACATCCGGACTTTTGACCCCGAAAGGCGGGCGCGCTATGCCCCGCCTTTCCAGTTTTTAGTGAACAAGACCAGAAGAGGCTGATCCCATGTCCGCAGAAATCAAATCCCTCACCGACCAGATCCGCCAGTCCGCCGATTTGCTACGGAGGCGTCTTTGACTGGGATACAGCCACAAAACGCCTGGATGAGCTGACCGCGCTCTCCGAACGTCCGGATTTCTGGGACGACCCGCAGGAAGCCCAGGCCATGATGCGCGAGCGCCAGCGCCTGGCAGACGGCATCGAGACGGTCGAGGCCCTGCAGCGCGAAGCCGATGATGCCGAGGAATTGCTCGAACTCGCCGAGGGCGATGAGGGCATGATTGCCGACATTGAGGCCAATCTGAAGAAGGCGGCCGAACGCGCCGAAAAGGCCGAACTGGCGGCATTGCTCTCCGGCGAAGCCGACGGCAATGACTGTTTCATCCAGATCAATGCCGGCGAAGGCGGCACCGAAAGTCAGGACTGGGCGAACATCCTGCGCCGCATGTATGTGCGCTGGGCCGAGGCGCACAACATGAAGGTCGAGGAACTCGACGAACGCGAGGGCGAGGAGGCAGGCATCAAGTCTGCCACGCTCCAGTTCAAGGGCGAGAACGCCTATGGCTGGCTCAAATCGGAAACCGGCGTGCATCGGCTTGTCCGGATTTCGCCGTTCGATTCCTCCGCACGCCGCCATACCAGCTTTGCCTCGGTCGCCGTCACGCCCGTGATCGACGACAATATCGAGATCGAGATCAATCCGTCGGATGTGCGTACCGACACCTATCGGGCCTCCGGCGCGGGCGGCCAGCACGTCAACCGGACCGATTCCGCCGTCCGCCTGACGCACGAGCCGACCGGCATTGTCGTGCAGTGCCAGAATGACCGGTCACAGCACCGCAACCGCGACCAGGCCTGGCAGATGCTGCGCTCGAAACTCTACGAGCTGGAATTGCAGAAGCGCCGCGAAGTCGCCGATGCCAGCTATGCCGGCAAGACCGATATCGGCTTCGGCCACCAGATCCGCTCCTATGTGCTCCAGCCCTATCAGATGGTGAAGGACCTGCGGACCGAAGTCGAAACCTCCGACACGTCGGGCGTCCTCGATGGCGACATCGATCTCTTCCTCTCCGCCGCCCTTGCGGCATCGGTCGCAAAGAATGAGGACGAGGAATAGGCGAGGCTAGGCCAGCGTCGTTGCGATCAGGCAGCTGATCACGACGGCCGACAGGATCAGGCGCAGGCGCATCCACCAGGCGGGGGCCAGCTTGCGCCGGACGAACCAGGTCTCGATGCCGAGCAGGCCGGCATAGCCAAGGGCCAGTCCCAATGCGGCGGACAGGGGGCCGCCGCCCGTGGCGAAGAAGGCCCAGAGTGCGGGCAGCACGCTGAGCCCATAGCCGATGCCTGCCTCGCGCCCTGCGGATCTGGTGGCAAAGCCCCATAGGATGCCGGACATGAAGGCTAGAATGATCGCGCCATAAAAGACCTGCACATATGGTCCGACAAAGCGCGGCCCGAATGCGGCGCTGCCAAAGGCGTGCAGTCCCGGCACATACAGGGTCAGCGTGCCCCAGAGAAAGGGAATGAGGCCGGCAAGGCCCAGCGCCAGCGGCGCGGCAGGGATGGTTCTGTCAGTCATGGGCCGGAAGATAGGACGCTTCTCTCCAGCGGCGAGGCGGGCAGGGGCCGCGGAAGCTTGTCCAATCCCCGAAACGTCAGGGGACAGGTGTGTGGCATCCTGCAGGCATGGCGGGTGCGAGGGTGGGGACAGGAAATTTTTTCATCCCCCTCCGGCGCGGGGGAGGCATGATAAGGGGCATGAGACAGATCTCGCCCGATGCGCAAATTTTCCTGGAGGACAGCTGGAGCGTGCTGGGCCATATCTTCGCTTCGCTCCTGCAGCTGACCGGGCGAGGGGAGACGGTGCCGCGGCGCTATTACAATTTTGTCCTGCGGCGGCTGCGGGCCGGCGAGGCGATGCTGCGCCGGATGATCCTGATGCTGGCCCTGACGCTCGAAATCGAGCCGATCCTGCCGCGTGAGCCGTCCCGGGTGGCCTCCGGCAAGACTCAGCCCCCGTCGAGCAACACGACATCGCGCCCCGAACCCTTTGGCCCCCGCACGCCGACGCCGTTTCTGCTCTGGGAGGCGCATGCCGCCTCCCGCGCGCAAGGCGAGCGCTTCGCCGAACCGCCGCGCATCTGGACACCCGGCATGGAGTGGTATTTGTTGCCGTCGGAACAGCGTGCCCTGAACACGGGTGACCTCCCCCGGACCCTGTCGCTACAGCCCCTGCAGCTGCGCCTGAAACGGCTGGAACTGGCCTTCCGGGATCCCGATGCGGCGGCGCAGCGCCTCGCCCGGTGGCGCGCCCGGCAGGCCGGACTGAGAACGCTATGGCGCGCGCGATACGAGAATGGCGAGGCAGAGCCGGACGTGCCCTTCGGCCGGGCCTCTCCGCTGGGGCGGGCTCGCCGGCTCGCCTCCCGTACCACCTTGCCGGCGGACTATCGCCAATGGCTGGATGATCTCGACACCTATGCGCGCCGGGAATCCATCAACTCGTCCTGATACGTACTGAAATGAAATTCGCCCGCCCTCTGTCTCTGGCAGGGGCGGGCGAAGCTATGGACAGAATGGGGGTGGCTACAGAACGTCCAGCATCTCCTGGACCAGCGGGTGGCGCACCACATCCTTGCCTTCGAGGCGGACGACGGATGCGCCGCCCAGTTTCTCCAGCCGTTCGGCGGCCGTGGCGAGGCCGGAAAATTCCGGCAGCAGGTCCGACTGGGCCGGGTCGCCCGTGATCACCATGGTCGAGTGCCAGCCAAGTCGCGTCAGCAGCATCTTCAGCTGGGTATAGGTACAGTTCTGCGCCTCGTCGATCACGATGAAGGCATTGTTCAGGGTACGGCCCCGCATGAAGCCGATGGGGGCAATTTCGATCACGCCCTCTGCCAGCATGTGCTTCAGCTGTCCGGGCGACAGCCGGTCGGACAGCGCGTCATAAAGCGGCCGCAGATAGGGGGCCAGCTTGTCTTCCATCGCGCCCGGCAGGAAACCGATCTGCTCGCCCGCCTCAACCGCCGGACGGGACAGGATGATGCGCGCCACCTTGCCTTTTTGCAGGGCCTCGACCGCCTTGCAGACGGCCAGATAGGTCTTGCCGGTGCCGGCCGGGCCCAGCGCCGCGACCAGGGCCTGCTCGTCCATCGCCTTCATCAGCTCGGCCTGGTTCTCCGTACGCGGCTTGACCGTTTTCTGATAGCGCTGCGTGCGCCCATTCTCCGCCCGCTGATGATCTTGCCGGCTGTCCGCATCGTCCGGGTGCCAGCCCCGGCCGCCCTCTATGGCCTGCAGCTTCGGGCCCTTGCCGCGGGCGCCCTCCTCGAACCAGGTGTTCAGGTTCACTTCGGAACCCTGCTTCATCCGTTTTGCTGCATTGCGTTTACCCATGGAAGATCTCCTTGGTTACGGGCAAGAAAAAAGCCACCGGCGAACTCGCGCGATGGCTTGGCGGAAACTGGGAGGAAGAAAGGGCCGTCCGCCCCGTGGGCGGTGTGGCCAGGTCCCGGGAGCGGTCTCCGGGCGGCGGGGTGTGACAGGGTCTGGTGATGACCGTCTCCAACTCCGAATCTGTTGATGATTAGAGTGTAGCAAGGTTATCAGAAGATTAAATGATAATTCCGCGCGCGAAATAACGAGGAGACGCTGAACCCATGGCCATTTACGAGATCGACGGAACCCGTCCCACCCTGCCGGACAGCGGAGACTATTGGGTCGCCGAGAACGCACAGGTCATGGGAAACGTGATCCTGAAGGAGAATGCCTCGGTCTGGTATGGCGCGGTGCTGCGCGGCGACAATGACCCGATCACGATTGGCGAGAATTCGAACATCCAGGATGGCAGCGTGCTGCACACCGATGTCGGTTGCCCGCTGACCATCGGCAAGGATGTCACCGTGGGCCACATGGTCATGCTGCATGGCTGCACGATCGGCGACGAGACGCTGATCGGTATCGGCTCGACCATTCTCAACAATGCAACCATCGGGAAGAACTGCATCATCGGCGCGCATGCGCTGATCCCCGAAGGCAAGGTGATCCCGGACAATTCGCTGGTCATGGGCGCGCCCGGAAAGGTCGTGCGCGAGATTTCAGATCACCAGGTCCAGGTGATCCGCATGTCGGCGGTCCATTATGTCGAGAACTGGAGGCGCCATCGCGCCGGCCTGAAGCGGATCGACTAGGCCTCTTCGTCCGGGCGCAGGAAGTTCACGGCGAATTCCTGGTCGCCGGACCGCACAACACGTCCGCGCAGATTGCCGGCCGTCACCACTTCGCCAATCGGCGGGCACTGGAACTGGCCGTTCGTCTTGAAGCTGGCACCGGTCAGGGAAATGTCGATCACGGTGCAGGGAATCTGCAGGCCGTCCTTGCGGCCGATAAAGGCCGGGCCGCCGGTCGGGAAGCGCGCCGCAGCCCGCTGTTCCGGGGTTTCCATCAGATCCTTGTTGATCAGCCAGCTCAGCCGGTCGGCCAGCTTCTTGCGCTTGTGCGGCACGACGTCGAACTCGACCGCGAAACCGTCCTTCGACCTGCGCACGACCCGTCCGGCAACGCGGCCCAGATCGTCGAAATAGCAGATCACATTGGCGCCTTCTTCCGGCACTGTGGCGGCGCGCAGATAGGCGCCGGAACAGGACAGGTTTTCTGTCACAAGTTGATGGTCTTCGCTGGCCTCGTCGAGGAAACAGCCTTCGAGTTCAAGATCGACGCGCTTGTATTTGCGACGATCCTGTTCGGTATTGATGACAGCATTGAACTGCGGCACAGACAAATCTAGCGCGGACATGTAAATCTCCTGAGGTCCCTTGCGGCAACCTGTCTGTTCTTCTCCATCACCCCTTTACTTACACCAGTTTCGTTCACAAACTGTTGACGAGAACGGAAGGATTGCGGGCAATTCTTCACCATAAGGTTTATTGGGAGGGCCTCCTGTGCGGGAGACTTATGACTATATTATTGTCGGCGCAGGCAGCGCCGGCTGTACTCTGGCCAACAGATTGAGCGAGAATCCGGACGTGAAGGTCTGCCTGATCGAGGCAGGCAAGAAGGATAACAATCTGATGGTGCGCATGCCCGCTGGGGTTGGAAACCTGATCAAGGCCGAGGGGCCCTACAATTGGGGGTTCTGGACCGAGCCGCAGAAGCACATGAATGGCCGCAAGCTCTGGTGGCCGCGCGGCAAGGGCTGGGGCGGCTCCTCCTCGATCAATGGCATGATCTATATTCGTGGCCATGCCCGCGACTATGACCAGTGGGCCCAGATGGGCCTACGCGGCTGGAGCTTTGCGGACGTGCTGCCCTATTTCAAGCGCTCCGAAGGCTATGAAGGGGGCGAGTCCGATTTCCATGGCGGCACCGGCCCGCTTAAAGTGTCCGAGAGTCCGCTGTCCTCCCCGGTCTACCGCGCCTTCCTGCAGGCCGGCGAGCAGGCTGGCTACAAGAGTACCAGCGATTTCAATGGCGCCGACCAGGAAGGGTTCGGCCGCTACCAACGCACCATCCACAAGGGCGAGCGCTGGAGCGCGTCCTATGGCTATCTCCGTCCGATCGTGGGGGTGCGGGACAATCTCACCGTCATCTCGACCGGCCTGGTCACGCGAGTTCTGGTCGAGAACGGCCGCGCCACCGGCGTTGAAGTGGTCGAAGGCAAGGGCAAGCTGGCCCAGGAAATCCACGCGTCGGGCGAGGTCATCGTCTGCGCCGGCGCGGTCCAGTCCCCGCAGCTGCTTCAGCTGTCCGGCATCGGCAATCCCGACCATCTCAGCCGTTTCGATATCAAGCCCGTGGTGGCCCTGCCGAATGTCGGCCAGAACCTGCAGGACCATCTCGACGTAACCGTGATCCACGAGATGACCCAGCCAATTTCTGCCTACTCCATGCAGAAGGGTCTGAAGAAGCTGGGCGTCGGCATTCAGTATCTGATGAACCAGACCGGTGCCGGCGCCGACAACCACCTCCAGGCCGGAGCCTTCCTGAAATCGCGGGAAGGGCTGGAAATGCCGGACCTGCAGCTTCACTTCGTCAATGCTATCATGATGGATCACGCCAAGCATCAGGCCAACAAGGATGGCTATACGGTCCATTCCTGCCAGCTGCGCCCGGAAAGCCGGGGCACGGTCTGCCTCGCATCAGCTGATCCGTTCGCGCATCCGGCCATTGATCCGAACTATCTGGAAGCCGAGGAAGACCGCCGGGCGATGCGGGAATCGGTGAAGATGATCCGCGATATCTGCGGGCAGGATGCGTTGCGGCCCTTCACCGGCGCGGAGATGATGCCGGGCGAGAGCGTGAAGACCGACGACGAAATCGACGCCTTTATCCGACGGTGCGGGGAAACGATCTATCATCCCATTGGCACGGTCGCCATGGGGGCGACCGATGACAGTCCGGTCGATGGCGAATTGCGCGTGCGGGGTGTGGCAGGTTTGCGGGTCGTGGACGCTTCGGTGATCCCGACCCTGATCGGGGGCAACACCAACGCCCCGACCATCATGATCGCCGAGAAGGCGGCCGACATGATCCTGGGCAAGGCGCCGCTGGCGGCTGAAAGCCCGGAAATCGTGGCGGCCTGATCACGGCGATCAGCGGACGTTGTTGGCCACCAGCTTGAGGGCTGGCTCGGCGCGGCGCGTATCCGGTGGCACCAGCATGGCCACGCGATGACGCCAGATCGGCCGTCCCTTCAGAAGGGGCACGCCCCCCAGCGTCTGGTAGAGGCCGAGAAAGCGGGATGAGGCGCCATGGATGGAGGCGTGTGGCAGCGGCATCAAGGTGATTTCCACTTCGACCCGCTGTCCTGTCAGGGTTTCGCCGCGTCCCCGGATCACACCCGGCGCTCCGTCAGCGCGCACGGCGTCGAGGAAGCCGGTAAGCATGGAGCGGTCGGGTCCGGTCCACAGGCCGAGAAAGTCGTGGTCCGCGAGCGGCCGGCCGAGCAGGGCGCTGACGCCATCGCCGGCAGAGCGGAACACCCAGGCGCCATCATCGGTTGCCTGGATCATGAAGATGTTGGCGATGAGGTCGGGATGATCGTTCGCCCGCGGGGTGGAATCCTCGTTCTGCGCCGGGTTGGCGTTCATGCGCTTCCATGCCTCCAGCATGATGCGCGTGTTGGGATGAATTGACCGGTCGTGCATGACGGGCGTGCGCTCCATATTGTCTTTTTGTCTTTTGGCCCTCGAGGGGCATGTGGGAGAGCTGTTCCGCAATATTTATTCCAGCGCGGCATTCCCGCCGGGGGGGAATAACCGGCGGACTCCGGGCTGGATTTTCCCCCGAAAGGAGTTGTTCGGCACCAAAACCGGTATTTGGCGGCGCAGTGAGGGTGTCTGCACCGGCGCGCGAGTCTCAACTCGGTACAGCCCGCTCGAGAGGACTGATCGCGAATCAGGTCGGGCGCGGCTTGAGAGCGCTGTGTGTCCGGAAAATCCTGCCTCAGATTTCCGGGCAGGGCGCGGAATGCAGCCATGCTGCCACAGAATATGAGAAAAACTCGGCCTTACTCATGGTGAAGCCTTGTCATCACTCACCTTTTGTCTAGTCCTTCAGGAGTGCAGTTTTTGCTCAGACAATTCCTCCCAATCTCCACAATCAGAAATTTGCTCAAAGGGACCCCTCACGTGAAATCCAGAAAATTTGTTTCGGGTGCGCCGAAATTCAAATCGGTGCTGACCTTCAGCGCGAGCTTTGCCGCCATTGCTGTCCTCTCCACGCCTGCCCATGCACAGGACGCTCCGGAAGAGGATGAGAGCCGCACGCTTCAAACCGTCACCATTACCGCGACCAAGCGCGAGCAGACGCTCCAGGATGTGCCGGTCGCGGTCTCCGTGGTCGACGAGACAGTCATCGAAAAGGCGGAGATTGTGGATCTGGGAGACCTGCAATCCATCGTGCCTTCGCTGCGCGTCAGCCAGCAGCAATCCTCGGCCAACACCAATTTCATCATCCGCGGCTTCGGCAATGGCGCCAACAATGCCGGCATCGAGCCGTCCGTCGGCGTGTTCGTGGATGGCGTCTATCGTTCGCGGTCCAATTCCCAGATTTCCGACCTGCCGAACCTGCAGCGTGTCGAGGTCCTGCGCGGGCCGCAATCGACCCTGTTCGGCAAGAACGCATCGGCCGGTGTCATTTCCATCGTGACGCAGAAGCCGCAATTCGAATGGGGCGGCAATGTCGAGGGCACCGTCAGCAACTATAATGGCTATCGCCTCGGCGGGTACGTCACAGGGCCGATCTCAGACAAGCTGGCGTTCAGCCTCGGCGGCAATTTCAACAAGCGCGACGGCTATGTCGAGGACCTCGGCGATGGTCCGGACACGAATGAGCGCAACCGTTGGGGCCTGCGCGGCGACCTTCTGTTCGAACCGACCGACGACATGTCGTTCCGCCTTATCGCGGACTATGACGAGATCGACGAAATCTGCTGTGCGGCCGCAAATGTGGTGAACGGCCCGACCGGCGCTGCCGTTCTGGGGCTGGGCGGAAATCTCGTGGCAGAGGATCCGTTCTCCTATCAGGTGGCCTACAATTTCGGGTCCGAGAACCAGATCAAGAATGGCGGCCTGTCGCTGCAGGGGGATTTCGATCTCGGCGCGTTCACGCTGACCAGCATCACGGCCTATCGTACGTCGGATTTGAGCACCAATCAGGATTCTGACTTCACCAGCGCCGACATTCTCGGCCGCAAGTCCGACGATGTGGAGATCGAGACCTTCACGCAGGAAGTGCGCCTGACTTCAAACGGCGATGGCCCGCTCAGCTGGATGGTCGGCGGTTTCTATTTCGATGAAACCGTGGATATCGAGAACCAGCTGCTCTACGGACAGGACACGCGCGGCTATATCGACCTGCTGACCTCGAACCTGATCACCGGGCTAGAGCCGGTCGTGTTCGGCGTTCCGGCCGGCACCTTCTTCGCACCGGGCGTGGGCTTCACCGAATTCTATGGTCAGGATGACACATCGGCCTCGCTGTTCGGGACCGTGGACTATGAAGTGACCGACCGTCTGACGGCCACGTTCGGCCTCAACTACACGCAGGTCAACAAGGATGCCTTCTCGAACGCCGTCTCCACGGACGCATTTGCGGCAATCGACCTGAACGCGGCGGCGCCGTTCATCAGCCAGGCCACCGCCGGCGGCCTGCTTCTGCAGGCGGGCGTGAACCCGACAGACCCGGCCGCAGTGGCTGCCTTTGCAGCGGCCTTCCCGACAGAGTTCGCCACCATCCAGGCGACGGCTGCGGCCGCGCCGACCAGCCTGCAGCAGGTTCAGTTCCTGCCGCCATTCCTCAACTTCCCGAATGCGGTGGAAACCGGCTCCACGGATGATGAGGATACGTCGGTGACCTTCCGTCTTGCCTATGACGTAACCGATGCGGTGAACGTCTATGCGTCCTACGCAACCGGCTTCAAGGCATCATCCTGGAACCTGTCGCGCGACAGCCGTCCGACTCCGGCAGACTATGCCTTGCTGGCGCAGGGCGGGCTGCTTGTCCCGAACCTGACCACGGGCACCCGCTTTGCCGGGCCGGAGGAATCCAAGGTCTACGAGATCGGCGTGAAAGGGGCGTATGCAGACTTTGCCTTCAACGTGGCGATCTTCGACCAGACGATCGAGGGCTTCCAGTCCAACGTGTTCACGGGCACCGGCTTCGCCCTGGCCAATGCGGGCGAGCAGTCCACCCAGGGGCTTGAACTCGACGCCCAGTGGAACGCCACCGAAAACCTGCTGCTCAGCTTCGCCGGCACCTTCCTGGATCCGGTCTATGACAGCTTCGAGGAATCGGCGAGCGGCGACATCTCCGGGCAGAAGCCTTATGGTATCCCGGAAGTGTCGACCTCCACGGCAGCGACCTACACGTTCAATGTGAAGTCCTATGACGCGTTCGTGCGGGCGGACTGGCAGTATGAGAGCCCGACGGACTATTTCGACGATCCGGCGAACCAGGCCCTGATCGACGATCAGAAGGAAATCAGCACGTTCAACGCATCGGCTGGCCTGACGACCGAGAACGGGCTGAGCTTCACGCTCTGGGGGCGGAACATCTTTGATGACGAGTACATCACCGTGGCCTTCCCGGCCGTGGCGCAGACCGGCTCGATCTCCGGATATCCGAACCAGCCGGCAACCTACGGCCTGACCGTCCGCAAGACGTTCTAGGCGCCTGCGGTTCGTGATTTCGGAAGGCCCTGTCGCGCGCGGCGGGGCCTTCTTGATTCCCGGGACCGGTTAGTCCGGCCGGTACGCCGCCAGCGAGACCACGGCGAGCACAAGGCAGCCGGTTTCGAACCCGGTAAACATCAGGAAGCCGGAGGTCGGCGTGTCTCCCGCGATGAGGCCGGCAATCCGCGCGAACACATAGCCGCCCATATAGGCAGTGATGAACCACAGCGCCGGGCGCACCATGCGGGGGCGAATCGCGCCGGCCGCTGCCAGCAGGCCCGCGCCCAGGCTGACCCCGCCATAAATGCCCCGGACCTCATACACGCCGTTCGGTCCGCCGGGCTCCACGCCCATGGAGGCGGTCATGGCCACCGGGTCGATCAGCGACCAGATCCCGAAGGCTGCGAAGGTGAGGGCGATGACGGCAAGAAAGATGCGGATGAACATGCAAGGGGACATAGGGCAGGGCGCCGATCCGTAAAGTTTCGCGCCTGCGCGCGGGCCGCCAACCTGAATTTCTGCGCGAATCGGGATGGAATCCAGATTTCCGGTCCCATCTCTGTTGGGTACGTCACTTCAGGAGCCTGCCCATGCGCCAGTCCCGGCGAGCGCCCCCCATCATCAATGCGCCGCCCTTCGTCACGGCTGTGGCGCTGGCCATTATTGCCGCGCATGCGGTGAGGTTGCTGGCGGGCGGCCGGCTCGATGCCGTGTTCGTGGAGATCGGCGCGGTGTTTCCGGACCGTTTCTGGGGCTGGGCAACCGGTCAGGGCATCATTGGCGGTTATCCGCCCTATGATTCGGCGCTGGAAGCCCTTGCCCCGCTGGCCGGCACGGCTCTCGTCCATGGCAGCTGGTCGCATCTCCTCATGAACACGATCATGCTGGTCGCGGTCGGCAAGCCGGTCTATGGCGCGCTGGCTCATCTGGCCCGAACCCGCGCCGCCGCGAATCTTGCCTTTCTCGGCGTCTTTGTGGTCGCCGTGATTGGCGGGTCGCTGGCCCATCTGGCCTCGCACTTTCCCGATGGTCCGCCGGCGATCGGCGCATCAGGCGGCGTGTCCGGCCTGATCGCCGGGGCGTTGATGCTTCAGAATGGCGTTCCGATTCGCCTGCTGGACCGCAAATTCCTGACCACAAGCGCGGTCTTCTTCGTCGGCAACCTCGTGCTCGCCTTTCTCGGTCCGTCCATGTTCGGCTCGGAGATCGCCTGGCAGGCTCATGTTGGTGGCTATGTCGCCGGCGCGCTGCTGTTCCGCTATCTGGCCCGGGGGCTCGGCCGGGCGCGATTCGGCACCTGATCGCCTCGCCCGGGGAATTATGGTAGGCTTCCTGAAAACAAGGGCGCCAAAAGGTGCCGGAACACAGGGAGGACGTGGATGACCATAGACCAGATTCTGAAGGACAAGGGATTCGCCATCATATCGGTGCGGGCCGGCGAGACGTTGGCCGCGGCCGCACGCACGCTGGACGGCAAGCGAATCGGCGCCGTCGTGGCGCTGGATGATGCGGGCGGCATTGTCGGCGTGCTTTCAGAACGGGATATCGTTCGCCATGTCGCGCGACAGGGCGCTGCCGCGCTCAACCTGAATGTCGGCGATGCCATGACGCGAGACGTCATCAAGGTCGACTCGACCACCAAGGTGGATGATGCGCTGCAGCTCATGACAGACCGGCGGATTCGCCATTTGCCCGTAATCAGTGGCGATGAACTGGTCGGCGTGGTCTCGATCGGCGATCTGGTGAAGTGGAAGATCGCCGAAACAGAGGCTGAGGCAGAGGCGATGAAATCCTACCTGTCTGCCCAGTACTGAGGCGAAAACCCCCATATCCATTGGCCTGTTTCGATTTGGCGCCGCCATGGCCTGACGGGCTCCTGGCTTTTCTCTGCAGTTTTGTGATGAAAAGCTGATATTGGGGGTTGCCGCATTCGGGGGGCGGGAGTACATCGCCACCTCCGCTGACGAGGCCTTCGGGTTTCAGACGCGGGACCCGGTAGGAAGGGTGCTTTCGGGCCCCTGAGATCGGTTCTCCAGATCGCTCGGATTTGCGAGCCGGACATGTTCGGCAAACGGGATCTTTTGCGCTGTAAACATTGCAGGCCGGATGGTTCACCATTCAACTGCAGACGGCGCAAGAAAGGGTGTTGACGGCGAGAAAGGCGGTCCATATAAGCCGCCACTTCGCTGACGAACTCCTCGGAGTTCAGAGGCAACCCGGCAGCGGGGTTTGACCGGTTCGGAAGTTTCAATCTTCCTCGGCCAGAACCTTGAAGTCGGTTCCCTGAAACGCTCGAATTTGCGGGCCGGATGTTTTCGGCAGGCGGGTTCATTTGCGCCAAAATTGAAGCGGTCCTGGTGCCTGGCACCGAACTGCAGAAGAGGCGGAAAAGAGAGTTGACGGGAAGAAAGGCGGTCCATATAAGCCGCCACTTCCGCAGACGACGCCTTCGGGCATCTGAAGCGGGTCCGCTGAAAAGCTCACCTGACTGGTGAAAAAGTTCTTGAACTTTTCGTCGAACAGGGGCTATATATGCGGTTCCTCGAAACGCTCGAATTTGCGGGCCGGATCTTTTCGGCAAGCAATTCATTTGCGCCAAAATTGAAGCAGGAACGGTGGTCAAACACTCAACTGCAGAAGGCGCGAAAAAGAGTGTTGACGGGATGATCGGCGGCCCATATAAGCCGCCACTTCCGGACGGGCCCACGGGCTTCTGATGGAGACCTTCGGAGCCTCGGTTCCAGCTGTTTGACATCGTAAGAGATTAGGAAGAGAAACGCAGGCGGCGTGATGGCTTGCGGATAAGGCTTCGGCCTTTCCAAACGATCACGACGGATGCGTTTCTTGAGAGAAAATTCTTTTTCCATCGACCAGGTCATACTGGTCTTTGTGACTAAGGGTTTCTCGTCAAAAGAACGCAATACTTAAATGCTTAACAGCTTGAGTAGCCGTCCATATTCCAATGGATGGTTTCGTCAGATCAACACTCAACTTGAGAGTTTGATTCTGGCTCAGAACGAACGCTGGCGGCAGGCTTAACACATGCAAGTCGAACGACATAGTGGCAGACGGGTGAGTAACGCGTGGGAACGTACCTTTCACTACGGAATAGCTCTTGGAAACGAGTGGTAATACCGTATACGCCCTCCGGGGGAAAGATTTATCGGTGAAAGATCGGCCCGCGTTAGATTAGCTAGTTGGTAGGGTAACGGCCTACCAAGGCGACGATCTATAGCTGGTCTGAGAGGATGATCAGCCACACTGGGACTGAGACACGGCCCAGACTCCTACGGGAGGCAGCAGTGGGGAATCTTGCACAATGGGCGAAAGCCTGATGCAGCCATGCCGCGTGAATGATGAAGGCCTTAGGGTTGTAAAATTCTTTCGCCAGGGATGATAATGACAGTACCTGGTAAAGAAGCCCCGGCTAACTTCGTGCCAGCAGCCGCGGTAATACGAAGGGGGCTAGCGTTGTTCGGAATTACTGGGCGTAAAGCGCACGTAGGCGGACTTTTAAGTCAGATGTGAAATCCCGGGGCTCAACCTCGGAACTGCATTTGAAACTGGAAGTCTAGAGACCAGGAGAGGTTAGCGGAATACCGAGTGTAGAGGTGAAATTCGTAGATATTCGGTGGAACACCAGTGGCGAAGGCGGCTAACTGGACTGGTACTGACGCTGAGGTGCGAAAGTGTGGGGAGCAAACAGGATTAGATACCCTGGTAGTCCACACCGTAAACGATGAGAGCTAGTTGTTGGCAGGCATGCCTGTCGGTGACGCAGCTAACGCATTAAGCTCTCCGCCTGGGGAGTACGGCCGCAAGGTTAAAACTCAAAGAAATTGACGGGGGCCCGCACAAGCGGTGGAGCATGTGGTTTAATTCGAAGCAACGCGCAGAACCTTACCTACCCTTGACATCCCGATCGCGGTTTCCAGAGATGGATTCCTTCAGTTAGGCTGGATCGGTGACAGGTGCTGCATGGCTGTCGTCAGCTCGTGTCGTGAGATGTTGGGTTAAGTCCCGCAACGAGCGCAACCCTCATCCTTAGTTGCCATCACGTTTGGGTGGGCACTCTAAGGAAACTGCCGGTGGTAAGCCGGAGGAAGGTGGGGATGACGTCAAGTCCTCATGGCCCTTACGGGTAGGGCTACACACGTGCTACAATGGCAGTGACAATGGGATAATCCCCAAAAACTGTCTCAGTTCGGATTGTCGTCTGCAACTCGACGGCATGAAGGTGGAATCGCTAGTAATCGTGGATCAGCATGCCACGGTGAATACGTTCCCGGGCCTTGTACACACCGCCCGTCACATCATGGGAATTGGTTCTACCCGAAGACGCTGTGCTAACTTCGGAGGCAGGCGGCCACGGTAGGATCAGTGACTGGGATGAAGTCGTAACAAGGTAGCCGTAGGGGAACCTGCGGCTGGATCACCTCCTTTCTAAGGATGCTCACGGATTGCTTTGCTCACGCGAGGCTCTGTGGCTCTATAGACAGTCCACATTGATGGACAAAAAAACTATGCGGCTGTCGCGCCGTCTCCGTTTCTCTTCCTTCGTTCGTTGTTCGGGCTTGCCTTTGGGTGGCCTGAATACTAAGCGAGCCCCGCGGGCGCTTTATCGCCTGTCTTCGACTTTGACCGCGACGGGCCTTGCCCTGACCTGGTCATGGGCCGGTAGCTCAGGTGGTTAGAGCGCACGCCTGATAAGCGTGAGGTCGGAAGTTCAACTCTTCCTCGGCCCACCATCGAAGCCTGCGGCAACGCAGGGCAGGGCATGCGACCTGGCGGGACGCCAGACTACGGGGCCATAGCTCAGTTGGGAGAGCGCCTGATTTGCATTCAGGAGGTCGTCGGTTCGACTCCGTCTGGCTCCACCATCGCCTGCCGGCGCATACACGAACGAAAGAAGTTTAGTCCGTTTTCCGGAGCCCTTGGGCTTCGGGATATTTGTCATCGTAAGGGAAAGATTGATCCGGCTGGTTTGCCGCTCAGGGCCTCGTGCTCTTGGTATTCCAGCTTCAGCCGAACAGTGCGGCCGCGGTAACGCGGTCAGCATCAAAGGGTCAGTCTGCAAGAAACCAACATGTCTGATCGAGATCCAGGTGTGTGGGACGCAAATGCGTTTTCCACTGCACATGGATTTCAAATAACGATCAAGCGTCAAAAGGGCATCCGGGGGATGTCTTGGCGGTAAGAGGCGATGAAAGACGTGGCACTCTGCGATAAGCACCGGGGAGGCGAGAGCACCCTTTGATCCGGTGATTTCTGAATGGGGAAACCCACCTCCGAGATGTTGGATAATTCGAGCGCTTCGGTGCTCGACGTGTCTAACATTTCAATAGTGAGGTATTTTAACCTGAATACATAGGGTTAAAAAGCGAACCCGGGGAATTGAAACATCTAAGTACCCGGAGGAAAGGACATCAATTGAGACTCCGTTAGTAGTGGCGAGCGAACGCGGACCAGGCCTGGTCTGAAACAAGGAGAAGTATCTGGGAAGGTGCGCCATAGTGGGTGATAGCCCCGTATCCGTAACATGAAGACCTTTTAGAGTAGGGCGGGACACGTGAAATCCTGTCTGAACATGGGGGGACCACCCTCCAAGCCTAAGTACTCCTTACCGACCGATAGTGAACAAGTACCGTGAGGGAATGATGAAAAGAACCCCGATGAGGGGAGTGAAACAGATCCTGAAACCGGATGCCTACAAGCTGATGGAGCTCTTCGGAGTGACATCGTACCTTTTGTATAATGGGTCAGCGACTTAGTGTTGCGTGCAAGCTTAAGCCGTTAGGTGTAGGCACAGCGAAAGCGAGTCTGAATAGGGCGACCGAGTACGTAGCATTAGACCCGAAGGCAGATGATCTAGATATGGGCAGGCTGAAGGTGCGGTAACACGCACTGGAGGGCCGAACCGTTGAACGTTGAAAAGTTCTCGGATGACCTGTGTCTAGGGGTGAAAGGCCAATCAAATCTGCTGATAGCTGGTTCTCCGCGAAATCTATTTAGGTAGAGCGTCACGATTAGACTCTGGGGGGTAGAGCACTGAATGGGCTAGGGGTCCTCACCGGATTACCAAACCTTCTCAAACTCCGAATACCCAGAAGTTATGCGTGGCAGACACACGGCGGGTGCTAACGTCCGTCGTGAAAAGGGAAACAACCCAGACCGCCAATTAAGGCCCCCAAGTAATAGCTAAGTGCGAAACGATGTGGAGGTGCTGAGACAATCAGGAGGTTGGCTTAGAAGCAGCCATCCTTTAAAGAAAGCGTAACAGCTCACTGATCAAGCGCCTCTGCGCGGAAAATGTATCGGGACTAAAGTTATTCGCCGAAATTGCGGACTCGAAAGAGTGGTAGCGGAGCGTTCCGTAAGCCTGCGAAGGTGACCTGCGAAGGTTGCTGGAGGTATCGGAAGTGAGAATGCTGACATGAGTAGCGACAAACAGGGTGAGAGACCCTGTCGCCGAAAGACCAAGGGTTCCTGCGTAAAGCTAATCTGCGCAGGGTTAGCCGGCCCCTAAGGTAAGGCCGAAAGGCGTAGCCGATGGGAACCACGTTAATATTCGTGGGCCAAGGGATGAGTGACGGATTTCGAAAGTTGTAGCCCCTTATTGGATTGGGTCTGCAGCCTGGAAGTTCCTGGAAATAGCCTCCCATTAAGACCGTACCCGAAACCGACACAGGTGGTCAGGTAGAGCATACCAAGGCGCTTGAGAGAACTATGTTGAAGGAACTCGGCAAATTACCTCCGTAACTTCGGGAGAAGGAGGCCTCACATTGGGCAACCAGTGCTGAGGGGCACAAAACTGGGGGTTGCGACTGTTTATCAAAAACACAGGGCTCTGCGAAGCCGCAAGGCGACGTATAGGGTCTGACGCCTGCCCGGTGCCGGAAGGTTAAAAGGAGAGGTGAGAGCCTTGAATTGAAGCCCCGGTGAACGGCGGCCGTAACTATAACGGTCCTAAGGTAGCGAAATTCCTTGTCGGGTAAGTTCCGACCTGCACGAATGGCGTAACGACTTCCCCACTGTCTCCAACATAGACTCAGCGAAATTGAATTCCCCGTGAAGATGCGGGGTACCCGCGGTCAGACGGAAAGACCCCGTGAACCTTTACTACAGCTTCACAGTGGCATTAAAGAACTTATGTGTAGGATAGGTGGGAGGCTTTGAAGCTGTGTCGCCAGATGCAGTGGAGCCAACCTTGAAATACCACCCTTAATTTCTTTGATGTCTAACCGCGCCCCTGGATGGGGCCGGGACCCTGTGTGGCGGGTAGTTTGACTGGGGCGGTCGCCTCCTAAAGAGTAACGGAGGCGCGCGATGGTAGGCTCAGAGCGGTCGGACATCGCTCGTTGAGTGCAATGGCATAAGCCTGCCTGACTGTGAGATCGACAGATCGAACAGAGACGAAAGTCGGTCATAGTGATCCGGTGGTCCCGAGTGGAAGGGCCATCGCTCAACGGATAAAAGGTACTCCGGGGATAACAGGCTGATGATGCCCAAGAGTCCATATCGACGGCATCGTTTGGCACCTCGATGTCGGCTCATCACATCCTGGGGCTGGAGCAGGTCCCAAGGGTTCGGCTGTTCGCCGATTAAAGTGGTACGTGAGCTGGGTTCAGAACGTCGCGAGACAGTTTGGTCCCTATCTGCCGTGGGTGTTGGATACTTGAGAGGATTTGTCCCTAGTACGAGAGGACCGGGATGAACACACCTCTGGTGGACCTGTTGTGGCGCCAGCCGCATTGCAGGGTAGCTATGTGTGGACTAGATAACCGCTGAAAGCATCTAAGCGGGAAACTAACCTCAAAACCAGGTATCCCTGAGAGCCGTGCAAGACCAGCACGTCGATAGGCCGGGTGTGGAAGCGCTGCGAGGCGTGGAGCTAACCGGTACTAATTGCTCGATAGGCTTGATTGTTGAAATTCATGTGTAGTTGAAAGCGCATTTGCTTGCTGCACAGTCTCGATAAAGAACATGTTGGTTGCATTACCCCTGACTGGTTTCCGCCGACCCGGTGGCTATGGCAGGGGGTCCCCACCCGATCCCATTCCGAACTCGGTCGTTAAGCCCCCTTGCGCCGATGGTACTACGTCTTAAGGCGTGGGAGAGTAGGTCGCTGCCGGGTCCGCAGAGCCCAGTCATCTGCCTTGCAGACATATCTTTCTACTTACGACGATTTTGGTCGCGCAAGCGGCCTGCCGCCCGGATCTTCCAGGCGGACTTGTCCGGCCCTCGCGGCCGGATTTGCATTTCAGGGGCCAGCCTCCTAAATGTAACAACACGCTGACGCGGGATGGAGCAGTCCGGTAGCTCGTCAGGCTCATAACCTGAAGGTCGTAGGTTCAAATCCTACTCCCGCACCCATCATAAGAGTAGTTTGGCCGTCCTGAGAAATCAGGGCGGCCAAATCGCCTTTTATAACAAGGTTGTAGCCGCCCTCATGTTTACGCGGCTCAAGGCAAATCCGCTGGATTGTCTTCCGCAAGATGGATCGGACCTCGTCGGCGTCCGGAGACGGGTCCGAAACCACTTCCACAAGTGAGCCAATCAGTTCGGCATAAAGCTCGCCCGCGTTCGGATGTACGCTCACAATGGGCTCACTGCCTATTGCTGCAAGTTTGGCCTCGTTCTCAACTTTTTCCGCTTCTAGGGCGACCAGCTTCTGCTTGAGGGCAGTGGTCGCAACCCCTTCGGCAATTGCATCAACAATCCGGTCAATGCGCCTGTCGGCTTCTGCGATAGCCTTCTCAAGCTGAAACCGCTCGCTGCCAGTCGCCTTCTGTTGACGAATGAGCTCTGCATGAAACTCGCGTGCAGCCGCTTTCTGCGCGTCTGGATGAAGCAGAGCGTTGTTCAGCCCTGCAAGTACGCGCTCTTCGAGCTCTTTGGCTGCAATGGTTCGATTATTCGAGCAGGTGCCTTTCTCGCGTCTTGTCGAGCACCCGTACCTGTTCTGAGAGACAATCGACATCGGGCCGCCGCAAACACTGCATTCGAGGAGCCCCGACAGGAGCCGTGTGGGCCGCTTCGCTCCACCGCGTTTGCGGGAGTGCCTTTGCTGGCGAAGCTTCACAGCCTGCCAGAGTTCATCATCGACAATCCGAAGGTCCGGTACCTCATTGATGACCCATTCGCTTTCGGGGTTTGCCCGCATGCGCTTCTTGCCGGTGAAGGGATCCGTGACCTTGTGCCTGCGGTTCCATATGCGTCGGCCGATATAGAGTTCGTTGTTCAAGATGCCGTTGCCGGCATGTACCTGTCCGTTGATCGTCGAAGCGCGCCAATCTGGACCGCGCGGCGCTGCGACACCTTCCTGGTTCAACATGGACGCGATGCTTCTCGGAGACGTTCCTTCGACGAACAGCCGCATGATCCGTCTGACAGTCTCGGCTTCGTCTTCATTGATGGTCAGGATGCCATTCTGCTCACCCGGTACGATGTCATAACCGTAACAACGCCCTCCGGCCGATCTGCCTGAATTCACAACACCTGTCTGGCCTCGGCGCGTCTTCTTCGCGAGATCGCGTAGGAACATTTCATTCATCACGCCCTTGAAGCCGACATGCATGGAGTCGACTTCGCCTTCAGATAGCGTGACGATTGACACGCCATGAAAGGCGAGGATTTTGTAGATCGTGGCCGTGTCAGCCTGGTCGCGGGAGATGCGGTCGAGGGCTTCGGCGACAACCACATTGAACTGACCGTTCGCGGCGCCTCGTATCAGTTCCTGTATGCCGGGGCGCGTAACCATCGCGCCGCCCGAGATCGCGCGGTCTGAATAGACGACAGTTTCTGTCCAGGATTTTTGTTCAAGGTGTTGTCGGCAAAGAGCAATCTGGTCTTCGATAGAACGAATAGACTGAAGATCCGACGAATAGCGGGCGTAGATGGCGGCTTTTAGGGTCATGACCCTTTCCGATATGCCAACCTCGCATGATATCGCGCAAGCGCTTCGGCGAGCTCAATCGCCCAGGATGGGGCTATTTCCCCAGAAAATTCGTCCTCTGGAGGCTCAGTTTGTGTCGCGATCGCCTTTGGAAGGCGACCGCGAGGCACGAGTTTGGGGTATTTGCGGTTCACGGTCCGATAGGCAGAAGCTGATCTAGTTCAGCTTCTGCCGGTTCCAGACCAGCACGCCACTGCCATCCTCTTCCTTCTCGAAGAAGGCGGCCCGCAGCGGCTTCTCGAACCCCGGATCATCAAGCTTCACGGCGAGGTACGGCGTCTCGCCATCCTTGCTTTCTTCGCGCCAGGCGGCGCCGAGCTCTGCGCCGCCGGCGAAGATCCGGTAGTCGGGTCCGCCTTCGGCCTTCTCGGTCACCGGGACCATCTGGGCCTTTACATTGATTGTCATGGTCCGGATTGTCCCGGTCCATTTACCGTCTTTCTGGCTGAAGGTGCCGATCGTCGCCATGGTTATTCTCCTTTGCTGGCTCTGGCATGAAGGGCCTTGCGGGCCCGCTTGAACCCGGCATCCGAGCTGAGGAACATGTCCAGCATGGCGGGCACCAGGGTTTCAGGTTTCTCTTCCGCGCCATAGGTCTCGGCATAGATCGCCGCATAGTCGGCAAGCGCGGAAGCAAGATCGGGATCGACCGAGACGGTGAGCTTCACCGGAGTCCGGTCCGGGAGTTGTCCGATACGGAGGCTCATCACCGGCCTCCTTCAGAGTAAGGCCGCAGCACGAGATCTCGCGTTACAATTACCCTCACGGGCCAGCCCGGCCGTATACGGATCGTCGGCTGAATGCCGAGATTGCGTTCAACGACACGCTGACCGGCCTCGGAGACACTGTCCCCAAACCCCCGCCGGATCGCTCGCTCGACATCATCATCGTCAGAGCCAAGTTCGGAGCCGATGCCGAGCAGCGTCGCGAGCCCTGCGGCCGCAAAGACGCGGTCCCAGTGGTGGTCGGTCCGGTCCGACACACCCGCATAGCCCTGCGCATCCGCAGCCGGCTCCGAAATCTGCAGTGAGCTGCCATCCGGCAGGATGATCCGGTCCCAGATGAGGAGCGCGCGTTCCTGGCCGAACGAGACTTCCGACTGGTAGCGCCCGATCAGCCGCGCTCCCTGCGGGATCAGCAGATGAGCCCCGCTCACGGTGTCGTAAACCGGTTGGGTCACCTGCGCGATCACATTGCCCGGCAGGTCAGAATTGAGCCCCGTCACAAGCGAGGCCGGTATCAGCGTGCCCGCCATTACCTGATAGGGCGAGACCGGGGTCTCGACATCATGCGGGTTGTAGATGTCGCCATCCCGGCGCTCAGCCGCGAACGCAATCTTTTCTGCCTGAAGGTTCTGGTCCGGCGAGCCTGCAAAGCCCGGCGCACCCGCGCCTTGCGCGGCCAGCGCCAGCAGTTCCGAGCCGACGCTATTCGGGTGGCCGCCCGGTGCAGACACTGACCCAGCCAGTGACTGCCGGTTGCCGACATCGAAGAAGACGCCCGCCTTGCCCGCTGCATCGGCCAGTTTCGCATCCGCCAGTCTCTGCGCGCGGATCGCTTCATCCTCGGCAGAGGGCCGGAAGTCGTCCGACGGCGCGACGTTCCAGTCAGGCTCAAGGCCCCATTCTTCCTCTTCCGCCACGACAGTCCCGCCAAGGTCTCCGGCCATCGGCGCGCCAAGTTTCGGCGTGTCACCAGCCGGTTGCCAGTTGAGGTAGGAGTTTGGCAGGTCTGCGAGCCCGTCAGGCGCGCGCTTGGTCGCCGTATTGTAGAGCTCCTGCCGGTCTGCCGGATCGATGGCCTTTGGCGGATCGAGCGCGATGGAGGCGGCGGCAAACAGGCCAAGCACGCCGAGGCAGGCACCCGCCATCAGGACCTTGCGGTTGATCCGCGTCACCGGCCGTGGCCGCGCGCGCAGCTTCAGCTCATCGGCCTGTTTTGGAAAGGGGGCCGGCTCGCTCATCCCTCGCTCCCGAACAGGCTGGCAAGGCCGGAGCGTTGCGCCCGCTTCCGTATCCGCACGACGGTCTGGTCCTTCTCACCGATGCGGAGCTCGGCGGCGCGGAAGAGATGATCGACGATGTAGTAATTGCCGCGCAGGCGATAATTGACGAGTTCTGCATCGCCGGAGGCCCCAAGGATGAAGAGTGGCGGGGCATCCATTGTGGCAAGCCCGGCCGGCATCTGGATGAAGACCTGCCGCCCGTCATCGAACACACGCACGGGCCGCCAGACCGGCTTGTCGCCCTCAATGACATAATCGAAGTCCAGCCGGTCAACCGCAACGCCCGGCGCAATGGACGCATCCTCGCGAACAGATGCAATCTTGTTGCGGGAGACCAGCTCTGCCAGTTCGTCCGCCGGATAGCGCCAGGAGAGGGCTGCCATATAGGTGCCATCGACGCTTTCGAGTTCCAGATGATAGGTCCGCCGGTCGGTCGCGATCATGAGGTTGGTCGAAAGACCTGCCGCGATCGGCTTGACCAGCACATGTGCGCGGGCCGCGCCGCCGGAACCGGAGGACGTATCCCCGACAATCCAGCGGACCGTATCGCCCGCCGAGACCGAGACCAGCGTCTCGCCGGGTTGGAGCGCAATGTCGGAGACCTGCCCCGGCGCGGCATAAAGCCGGTAGAGCGCCCCTTCGGTGTAGGGATAGACCTGGATCGCGTTCACATAGCCATCGACCGAAGGTTCGATCCTTGCCTCGGTCGTGCCCTTGCGGATGGTCTCGGTCGGCGAGGTGTAGACGCGCGTCACCGTGCGCTTTGTGCCTTCGAGAGGTTTCATCTGGCCGGGCAACGGCAGGACGGTCGGCGTCTCGACAATCTCGACAGGCCGCTCTGGCACGTCCTCGACGAATGCCGCTTCGACAAATGCCGTATCTTCGAGGACGGGCTCCGGCGGAACGCTCGCGCAGGCCGTCGCCATGGCAAGGACGGATACAAGGTTCATTGTGCGGATCATTTCGTGTCTCCTGTGACAAGGTCTTCGCCCCAATTGAGGCTGTGGATGTAGAGGCCGAGGGGATTGGCGCGGAGCGTTTCCGCATCGCGTGGCTGGGAATGAACGATGGTGAAAAGCCCGGTGAACCGTTTGACGCCGGTGAGCGCGCCATTCTCGTAGGTTTTCTCAAGCCAGCGGGCCTGGAAGGACTCGTCCGAGACCCGCACGACGCTCACCACATCGACACTGCGCGAACGCCGCCCGATCTCGGCGAAGGGATCATTGTCGCGAGCATAATCACTGAGCGTGATCGCTGCCTTGTCGGTCACATAGTCATAGGCAGCGAGCCAGTTCTGCCGGACGATGACAGGATCGATCGACAGGCTGCGGACATCGGAAATGAAGTTGGCCAGATGATGCGCGATCTGCGCGTCCGTCGGCTCATAGCGCGCGAGCGCTGGCCCGACCGCCTTGACGGCCCCGGTATCATCAACCTCGACCACATAGGGCGTGACGGTCGATTGCAGGCTCCGCCAGACAAGGGCTGCGGACGAGGCCGCTAGGAGTCCGAGCAGGCCCAGCGCCATCAGCCGCCAGTTCTTCGCCTGGACGCGGGCCGAACCAATCCGCTCGTCCCAGTCCTGGCCGGCCTTCTGATAGGGCGTTTCGGGATGCGGGCTTTGCCCGTAATGGGTGGAGGTACGCCGGAAGGCCATGCTTATCAGTCCTCTTCGTTTCGGAGTTTCGGATTGTCGCCCGACATGCCGCGATCACCGTCCTTCAAGGCATGGACCGTGATCGCGCCGGCATGCTGCAGGCGTTGTTCTGTGCGAAGGCGCCGCGCCCAGGCGGGGCTGGCCGAGCCGGCAGACGGTGCGTCGCCTGATGCGGCGGCCATGGTGCCGCCGGTCGCCGCAAAGGCTGCCTCGCTGCCGCGCCGATAGGCATTGCCGACAGAGGCGAAGGGCCGCCCTGCCATGCGGCGGAGCGTATCGCCGCCAGCCTGGGCGACGCCGGCCATACCTGCTGCCGCGCCGCGCCATCCAGAATGACCCGACGCCATGCGGCCAAGGTCATAGGATGTGCGGGCGCCGCCGGTCATGGATGCCCCGGCCTTCACCGCGCCGGATACGCCGCCAATTGCAGCGCGTCCCGCCGCGACCGTGCCGGTCGTCGCAAGTACAGCACCGGCACCGACCGCCGCGGTAGTGCCGACCACGGAGCCTGCCCCAAGCTGCGGCGCGCCGGTGACAAGGCCAGAGGCAATTCCGGGCGCGAACACGCCCATCCAGAGAAAGACGATGGAAGCGAGTACTGTCCCCATGACTTCGGCGAGTGTGACATCGCCCGGCCCGCCAAAGGCGTCCGTGATCGACGTGAACAGTGTCGAGCCGATACCGATCACGATGGCGAGCACCATCAGCTTGATGCCGGACGTGATGACATTGCCGAGCACGCGTTCAGCCAGGAACGAGGTCTTGTTCCAGAGCGCGAAGGGCACGAGCACGAAGCCTGCCAGCGTCGTCAGCTTGAACTCCAGGATGGCGACGAAGAGCTGGACCGCCAGCACGAAGAAGGCGACGAGAATGATCGCCCAGGCAATCAGCATGACCGCAATCAGGATAAAATTGTGGAAGAAGCGGATCGGCCCCAGCATGTCGCCGATCTCTTCGAGAAGCGGCTGCGCCGCCTCGAACCCGACCCCGGCAATATAGCCCGGCCGCATCAAATCCTCCGCCGTCAGCGTCGAGGAGCCGGCCTTTACGCCAAGATCGGCAAAGCTCGCAAAGAGGATGTTCGCCAGAATGGAGAAATTCCCGAGGATGAAGGCGAAAAAGCCGACATAGAGGACTTTCTTCAACAGTCCCGAGATCACATCGGCATTCTGCGACAGGGCCCAGAACAGCCCCGCCAGCGTGATGTCGATCACGATCAGTGTGGTCGTCAAATAGGCGACATCGCCTGCGAGCAGGCCGAATCCTGAATCGATATAGGCAATGAAGGTTTCGAGGAACCGGTCGATGACGCTCATCTCTTCCATTGCGGTCTAGTTCCCGAAGAACGACTGGAGACGCGCGCGGCCACGCTCGGCTTCTTCCAGCTCGCGCGCCCGGTCGAGGGCTTCGGCGCGGTAATGGGCGGCCATCATGGCTTCCATCTGCATGAGCTGCTGGGCCGACATGGCCTCGATCTGGTTGCCGGCCTGCAGGGCCTGGAGATTGCCGATCGCCGTCTGGCTCTCTTCGACCAGCCCGGTCAGCGCCTCGGCATCGCGTTCATTGTCGCGCACGGTCTCGGCAACCATCAGCAGCGTGTGCTTGTGGGCCGACCGGGATTGCTGCCAACGGATGCGCGCATCCTCGACGAGGACCGCATTGGCCGGCGGCGTCTCGCCATAGGTTTCGGGATAGAGATCCTCGTATTCGCGCTCGACTTCTTCGACGCCGTATCCGATCCCGTCGGCCTCCTCCATCAGCTCGCCGATCCGGCGGATACGATCGGCAATGACGGCGCGGGCGACTTCGACCGGGAGCGTCTCAAGATCGCGCGCCATTTTCTCGATCATGTCGATTTCATGGGTGAGCTGACGGATCTGGTTGTCGATCTGCTGCAGGGCCCGCACCGCCTGGAGGATGTTCTCGGCATGGTTGGTCGGGTCGTAGACAATGCCGCCACCGAAGAGCTGCGCAGACGCAGGCGGCGCCACAAGCCCCGACAGCGGAATGGCAGCAAGGGCGACAGAGGAGAGAAGGGCTTTCATGGTTGGCTCCTATTCAGCAGCGATTTGAGGGAGGGATGCATCGGGCTGACCGGCCAGCAGGTCCGCCGCCCAGCCGAGCTGTTTCAACTCCAGCCAGCCACGGGCGAAGCCCGCTTCCACACCGGCTTCCAATAGCCCATCCATGAGCTTCTGGTCGGCAGGGGAGGCGGCGCCGCAGAAGGCGAGGGCGACTTCGCCAAGGCCAAGTTCAAAGAGCCGGCAGCCAAGGGGCGAGGTATAGTAATAGTCCCGCTTCGGGATGGCCTTGGCGAGAATGTCGATCTGGCGGTCATTGAGCCCGAACCGGCGATAGATCGCCTGGGAAGTGGGTTCCAGCGCCCGCTCATTCGGCAGGAAGATCCGCGTCGGGCAGGATTCGATCAGGGCGGGCGCAATGGACGCCCCTTCAATGTCGGCGAGCGACTGGGTCGCGAACACGACCGCCACATTTCTCTTGCGCAAGGTCTTCAGCCAGTCGCGGAGGCGCGCGGCGAACACCGGATGATCGAGGAACAGCCAGGCCTCATCGAGAATGAGCAGGGTCGGGCGGCCATCGAACCGGTCTTCCAGCCGGTGGAAGAGATAGGTGATGACGGGCGCGACCGCAGACGGGGTCTGCATCAGCTCGTCCATCTCGAAACAGGCAATCGATGAGAGGTCGAGCGCTTCTGAATCGCTGTCGAGCAGATGCCCATAAGCGCCTTCCAGCGTGTAGGGGTGCAGCGCCGCTTTCAGCGTATCCGATTGCAGGATCAGGATGAGCCCCGTCAGTGTGCGCTCGGCAACAGGCGCTGAAGCCAGCGACCGTACCGCGTACCACAAGACGGACTTCAGATCCGGCGTAACGGTGACGCCTTCGGCTTCGATCAGGCCGAGCAGCCAGTCTGCGGCAAAGCTCGCGCCGCGGTCGCTATCGATGTCCCGAAGCGGCTGCAGCGCCGGACGCTCATCGCCCGCGAGCGGCAGCCAGGTCCCGTCCATGGCGAGCGTCACCGCCCGCGCGGATCGTCCCTTGTCGAAGATGAAGACCTGCGCGTCTTCATAGCGCTGCCATTGTGCGGCGAGCAGCGACAGGAACACCGACTTGCCCGATCCTGTCGGCCCGATGATCAGCGTATGGCCGACATCGCCTACGTGCAGGTTGAGCCGGAACGGCGTCGTGCCTTCGGTCTGCGCTTCGATCAGTGCGCGATCTGACAGATGGTCGTTCCACGGATCGCCTGCCCAGACCGACGAGATCGGCACCAGATGGGCGAGGTTCAGCGTATGCAGGATCGGCTGGCGGACATTGGCATAGACGTGGCCTGGCAGGGAGCCAAGCCAGGCTTCAACGGCGTTCAGCGTTTCGCGGATGGTCGTGAACCCCCGTCCATTGATCACCCGCTCGACCGCGCGGGTGCGTTCCTCGACTTCCTCGCGCGAAGTGCCCATGAGCGTCAGCGTGGTTGTGACATAGCCATAGGAGACCAAGTCCGAGCCGAGCTCCTGCAGCGCCGCATCGGCATCGGCGGCCTTGTTGTCGGCATCATTATCAAGAAGCGCGGCCTGCTCATTGAACAGCGTCTCGCGAAGGACGGCGCCAACGGATTTCCGTTTGGCAAACCAGTGCCGGCGCTTCTTGGCAAGGAGCTTTTCGGCCTCGGCCTTGTCCATCGCGATGTAACGCGTCGTCCAGCGATAGGAAAAGCCGAGCCGGTTGAGCTCATCCAGCATGCCGGGCAGGGTCGAGGCCGGAAAGCCGAGCAGGGTCAGAGTCGCGAGATGCGCCTCGCCAATCCGCGGCTCCAGACCGCCTGCGAAGCTGTCATCAGCCAGCACCGCATCGAGAAAGACCGGCAGTTCCGGCACCGACACGAGGTGCCGCTTCGACGAGATGCAGGCATGGAGATAGGTGAGGGTCTCTTCGTCAGACAGCGGATGGATTTCGTCAAAAGCCGTCGAGAGCAGGTCGAGCGTCTGCGCGGCGCGTGTCTGGAAATGCTCCAGCCGCTGTCGCCAGTCTTCGCCATCCCGCTTCTCAGGCCGCTCGATCAGCGCCTTCTCGGCCCGTCCTGTCGCATCGGCGGGCGGCAGCCAGAGCAGGGTCAGGTAGTAGGCGCTTTCGAACCGGGCGCCGGACTCTTCGGCAGCCGCGCGCCGTTCCTGCTCAATCAGCCAGGCCGCCGCACAGTCAAAAGAACTCTCTTCAAGCGCGACAGCTTCCGCCCGCACCGCTTCGAAGAAGAGCGCCCAGCCGGACCCGAACCGGCGGAGCACATTGTTGACCCGTGCGGTCACCGCAACGAGTTCGGCTTCCGTCGAGCTTTCAAGGTCGGGGCCGCGATAGCGGAAGCTTGTCTGGAAGGCGCCGTCCTTGTTGAGGACGACGCCCGGCGCGACGAGGCACGCCCAGGGGAGGTAGTCGGCAAGACAAGCCTGCCGGGTCGCGTATTCAGAGAGGTTCAGCATGAAAGATGTTCCTTGTAGCGGGCAGACCGGATCGCGACCGCGAGGAAGTCGGGATCGGACCGGGCCATGAGGACGGCGAGCGAGTGTCCCGCCACCCAGACCACGAGACCGGGTATCCAGAGCCTGAGGCCGAGCGCCAAAGCTGCCGCAATCGTCCCGATGGCAATGGCGGCCGAGCGCGGCGCGCCCGCCATCAGGATTGGCTCGGCAAGCGAGCGGTGGAGGGGGATCTCGTAGCCGTCGAGCATCAGAGCACCGCGCCGCCGCCGAAGCTGAAGAAGGTCAGGAAGAAGCTGGTCGCTGCAAAGGCGATGGACAGACCGAACACGATCTGGATCAGCTTGCGGAACCCGCCAGACGTCTCCCCGAAGGCCAGCGTCAGGCCGGTCAACGTGATGATGATCACCGCGACAATCCGGGCCACTGGGCCTTCGATCGATTGCAGGATCTGGTCGAGCGGGCCTTCCCAGGGCATGCCCGTGCCGCCCGCATGAGCTGGCAATGACAGCATGCTTACCCCAGCCAGCAGAAGACCTGCCTGGAGCGATCGGTTGAAGGCCTTGATCTTGGTGTAGAACATGCGTCGGGTCTCCTTAGTTGACGATGTTGAGAAAGGGGGCGGCGAGCGGCTCGGTCCGGTATTCGGTGCCGTCAAAGCCGGTAATGCGGAGCGCCTGCTCGACGCGGCGCACCCCGCTCGCGCGGGACATGAACACGATCACATCGACCGCCTCGCCGATCAGGGCATGGGGAAGGGCGGTCGTTGCTTCCTCGACCAGCTGCTCGAGCCGGGTAAGCGCTCCAGACGCAGAATTCGCATGCAGCGTGGTGAGACCGCCCGGATGGCCGGTATTCCAGGCCTTGAGCAAGTCGAGCGCCTCGCCGCCGCGCACTTCGCCAACAATGATCCGGTCAGGCCGGAGGCGCATGGTCGAGCGGACAAGATCACGGAGCGTGATGCCGGAGCGGTGCGTCCTGAGCTGCGTCACATCCTCGGCGGAGCAGCGAAGCTCCCGTGTATCTTCGAGGATGACGATCCGGTCGTCGGCCAAGGCCGGTTCGGACAGCAGGGCATTGGCAAAGGTCGTCTTGCCGGAGGATGTCCCACCCGCCACAACAATGTTGAGCCGGTCTTCCAGCGCCTGCCGCAGCCCGATACAGAGCGCCGGTGTCAGCGCGCCGGTCTCGACATAGGTATCGAGCGCGATGGGCTGGCCTGCAGGTTTGCGGATCGCGAAGCAGGGCGCTTCCGAGACCGGCGGCAGAATGCCTTCGAACCGTTCGCCGGAGCCTGGCAGTTCGGCCGACACAATCGGAGAGGCCCGATCGCAGGCCTCCCCGACAGACGAGGCGACCAGCCGGATGATCCGCTCACGCTCGGCGCGGCCTAGCATCTCCGCAGCCCGCCGCAGACCAAAGCCTGCCTTCTCGACCCAGACCGATCCGTCAGGATTGGCGAGGATTTCAATCGTGTCGGGCGCAGCCAAGGCTGCCCCGACCGGACCGTCAAAAGCGGTGCGGAGCATCGCCGTACGGCGGGTCTCGGTCTCGCTGGGCTGGGGCAGGGCAGACATGGTTAGGCTTGGTCCTCATCAGTGATGGGACCAGCATCAGGGCATTAATCGCCGTCGAACAGTTGGGGCCGGAGGACACGAAAGGCGGCTGCGGGACCTACGAGGACGCAGAGGGGCAATTCACAGAAAATCGCGCCGCAGAGATTGATATCAGACCGGAAAGCGGGAAAAGAACAAAAAGCGAACTAAAAGGAGAAGCCTATGGGTCGCTACAAATCCGTTCTCATGGCCGAAAAGGATGCGCGGGACTTCCCGCACCATGTCGAATTGCCGATCCCGCCCTTCGGCCTCGGTAAACGCCTCGACATCATCGCCGCCTGGCTCAACACCAATATCGGCCCCGACTGGCGCTCACACAGCCATCTGGAGAAGGGCGAGCATACGGCGCGTTATATGTTCAGGTCAGAAGATGATGCCGCAGAGTTCGAAACGGCGATTAAGAGCGACAGGATCTGATTATTTTAGATTGAAATCTGGTGGTTGAATAATTGCGCTCCTGATGTGCTAATGCACTATTTGCATTGCCGCTATCAGAGGATTCGAAATGGAGGCGAGCCAGGCCCGCACAACCCAATCAGATTCCAGCGCGGACCAGCTCGCCACGATTGCGTCGACGATCGAAAAGTTGCGATTGAAGCTCCTCGATTTGTCGCTTCGCAATCCGCTGTTGAACTTCAAATTCACCAAACGAACGCTTCGACTGATCGACGAACTCCCTGATCAGGTGTTTTCGTCCCTGATTGACGGAAGAAGCTTTTCCTTCCTCCCGCTTCCCGAGCCAACTCAGGCAGAACTCGATAATTGGGAAGCGGCTACGAAGCCTCCCGAGGAGTTCATGCTGACGAGTGAAGAGCTGACCGAAGATGAATCAGATGTCAGCGCAGCGAAGCGGCGTGATATTCCGAAAAGGGATTGGGCGAAGCACAAAGGCATTATTCCAGAATTCGACCTTCCTTCTGATCCGGGGGAAGGGAGTAGACGGTCAGTCCATCGAGATCAGAAACTTCAGACACTCGAATGGTACGACTCCTTGGAGTCATCCGTCAGGAAGCTCGCGCAGGACGCAAGATCCGCGATCAATGAAACTGGCTCGAACATGCTATTCTTGGGATTTGGCTTCCTTGAGTGGCGAGAGACCGCGGAAAGTAAGACGCAGCTTGCGCCGCTGATATTGTTGCCAGTGGAGCTTGTTCGCCCTGAAGTCCGGCGAGGGCCAAGAGCATACAAGCTGCAAGCAAATGGCGACGATGTTCAGATCAATCTCGCTCTCCGTCAGAAACTTGAAGCCGACTTCGGAATCTCTCTTCCCGAGTATGAGGATGGAACCGCACTTGAGGAATATTTTGATGCCGTCAAGGAAGCGATCGGGGAAAACCGTGATTGGGTGGTTCGGCGCCAGATATTCTTGAGCCTCATTTCGCAATTGGGGCGACTGCTACTTTATAATGACCTCGATCCTTCAAATTGGCCCGGTCGAGGGATTTTCGCGAAGAACGAACTCGTTAGATCCCTGCTTGGTGCAATGTCGGAAGATGCAATTCCGACAGGAGCGATAAGTTACGAAGTCTCCGAACAAACTATTTCACAGGAGATGGAAGTCCCGCTCATTGACCGCGCCGATAGCTCACAGCTCGAAGCGATCCGTCTGGTTCTTGAAGGAAAGAACCTGGTGGTTCAGGGTCCTCCAGGGACCGGAAAGTCACAAACCATTACAAACTTGATTGCCGCGCTCGTCAGCGAGGGCAAGTCCGTTTTGTTTGTTGCCGAGAAACTGGCAGCCTTGCAGGTCGTGGAACGACGACTATCGGGACTTGGTTTTGACCCGTACTGTCTCGAACTCCACAGTCACAAGACGCAAAAGAAAGCGCTTCTGGAAGCGCTCCGCACGCGTTTTGAATCTCACCAACCGCGAGTGAGAAGTGATCTGTCGAAGCTCAAGGAGAAGGCGGCGAACGTCCGACAAAGCTTGAACGACTATGTTACAGCAGTAAGCGCAAACACATCGGCTGGAAGCTCTGTTGCTGATCTGCTGCTTGGTGCCGGGCGGCACACTTTGACAATCGGTGAAACCGCCAGAACTGTGGACCGATTGCGTTTGCCTGAACTCGTGTCGAAGGGACTCAGCACGCTGAGGGACACCCCGATTGATATCGAAGCGCGAGAGGATTTGCTGACGGATCTGGCCAAGACGGCGAAGGAAGTCTCCTCCGACGAGCCGATCAGCGCCAGCCCTTGGTATGGAGCGGGCAACCTCAGCCTTCTGGAAAGCGACAGGCCCCTTATAGAAGGCCAATTGAACGCATTTGCCACGGCACTCAAAAAATTTGACGGGCTCTTGGCTCAACTAGATTCAGACTACGGATTGAGCCTGCAAGGAGTCAGTCCGGAACGCGTTCTGAATATGTGGGAGTCGACCAAGATCGTTACCACGTCGAGAGCGCGAATAGTGGGTGCCACGAAAGATTTCGACGCACTCGCTGATCACCTCTCGCTTCGTGTCAGTCCTTCGTGGAAGATGCTGCGGCGCATCGTGGATCTCTGCGAAGTCGCAAAGACGGCCCCGATGGCCTGGCTTAATTACAGCAAGCCTGAAATGGATGAGCCGGATGCAGATGTCCAGCTGGCAAGACTTCGATCGGAAGCGGAGGAGCTAAGCGCAGGCTTCGATGCCATCGAGGAGCATCTCCTTCGTGCGCGAACATCCCATATCGGTGACGCCGAACTTCTCTTGCACAGTTCAAACCTTGCTACAATTTCCCCGATTGCGCGCTTCTTTTCGAAGTCCTGGAAGGAAGCCAAATCCGCCATCGTGTCTCTTGGAGGAAACTTTTCGTCAGAGAAGCCGGATGTCTGGGCACTTCGCTTAGCCGAACTGGCGGGCCTGCTGCAACGGAGGGAGGCCCTGGCAACGGACAAGGCGGGAAAGCGTCTATTCGACCAGCTCTTTGATGGCATAGATACTGAGTTTGCCGTTCTCGATGAAATCGTCAGCTGGAGACGACGTGCAAGAAAGGCGCTTTCGGGAGATGCAGAAGCAGACAGGCTCGCAGACTGGCTTCTTTCACAAGACTTCCGTTCGATAGAGCGTGTTGCCAGCATAGATCTGAATTCGCCTAAGGCGGAGCTTCAATGGGCAACGGATCTCGGCGGTAGCTCCGTTATGGAAAGCTATCAATCCGACTTCTGGACCGGATTGGTGTACGCCTTCGCTCCTGATGAATTTCGACCGCTATTGACGGCCGAAGGAGGCGGGACACCTGAAGCAGCGATTGAGATAATTCAAAAGACAGGGGAGGCTGCAAACGGATTAGTTCGTGCACGACACTCCGTTGACATAACGCTCGGGCGGAACACCGACGCAGACTGGCTTTCATTAGAAGATGAAATGGCGAGGGTGCACCGCCAGCTAAATCGTCTCGATAATCTGCCAACCTGGATTCGCTATGCTCGGTATCGGAAGGCAGCTCTGGATGCCGCAACGGCACCGCTTATTCGAGCTGCTGAAGAAGGCTATCCGCTCTTTGAAGATCTCGCAGGTGTCTGGCGATACTGCGCCTATCGCAGCTCGGCTCAAGCGGTATTCAAGGCCTCTCCGCCGCTGCATGAAAAGAACGGCAGCGAAAGGGACCAGGAGCGAAAGATCTTTCGTGCTCTTGATGAGAGCATTATGGAGGCGAGGCGGTCAGAAATCGCAGCCAAGGCACATGGCAGGCGACCACCTCCGGGTAGATCTTCGGCGCGGGTTGGCGATCTCACCGAAATGGCTCTGTTGTCGCATCAGTGGGGTCTGCAGCGGCCTCGGATGTCCATTCGCAATTTGATGGACAGGTCCGGAAACGCAATTCAGGCACTGAAGCCGTGTTTCATGATGGGCCCTCTTTCAGTTGCTCAATACCTGAAACCCGGCGGCCTTCAGTTTGACGTTGTCATAATGGATGAGGCCTCGCAGATGCGCCCCGAGGATGCCTTGTCTGCGGTGGCGAGAGGAAAGCAGTTGGTTGTCGTTGGGGATGACAAGCAATTGCCGCCCACGAATTTCTTCAACAAGATCGGTCTGGAGGGCGACGGAACCGAAGACTACGACGAGGAAGTTGTAGGCGAGAAGGAAGAGAGTATCCTCTCTCTCGCTGCGTCCAAGTTCGATAGCCGCATGCTTCGATGGCACTATCGGTCGCGGCACGAGAGCCTCATCGCGTTCTCAAACTCGTGGTTCTACGACAACAAACTGATCGTCTATCCCACACCAAACAATACAGGTGATCGTTTGGGAATAGACTTCAATTACGTACCCGCGGGCAGGTTCGACCGCGGCGTAAATGATGAAGAAGCGCGCACAGTAGCGAAGGCTGCGATCCAACACATGCGAGCCCGCCCCGAGCAATCATTGATCGTCGTTGCGATGAATTCAGCCCAGCGAGACCGGATCAGACAGTACATCGACGAGCAGACCCGAAACGACGTTTCCATTGTCAGAGCTGAAGAGGATTCCAGCAGGGGAGAGCCGTTCGACGTCAAGAACTTGGAGAATGTGCAGGGGGATGAGCGCGATGTAGTGTTGTTGTCCATGACCTACGGGCCGAGTCCTGAGACCGGGAAGGTCTATCAGCGCTTCGGCCCGATCAATCTCGAACACGGCCATCGCAGACTAAACGTCCTTTTCAGCAGGGCTCGAGAACGCATGATTGTCTTCTCTTCGATGAAGGCATCCGAGGTGCTTGTGGGTGAAAACTCAAAGCTTGGTGTCAGGGCATTGAGCGGGTTCCTCGAATATTCGGAAACCGGAATACTGCCCGGAAGGGTCGTGCCTGTGGGAAGTGGCCGGGAACCTGACAGTGATTTTGAGATAGCGGTTGCTGAAGCGCTGCGTCGAAAAGGTTATGAGGTCGTCGCGCAGCTAGGAGTGGATGGATTTTTCCTGGATCTGGCAGTGAAAGACCCTGAGGCACCACAGACTTATTTGATTGGCATTGAATGTGATGGAGCGAGCTATCATTCGAGTAAATCGGCCCGTGACCGGGATAGGCTCCGCCAGGATATACTAGAGGGCCTAGGCTGGAGAATTGAGCGCATCTGGTCGACCGATTGGTTCCAAGAGCCCGGCCGAGAGCTCTCCCGGATAATTGATGCGATCGAGGACGAAAAAGCCCGCAGGATTGCTCAAAGACAAAGACCGATGTCTCCCGAACGCCAGTCACCTCCATCTCTGGAAGAAGACATCTTAAATCAGGATGGTGCGGAGCCAGAAGAAGATACGGAGTATCTGGACCCCGACGATACTCTGCTTGAAGAGGCGCCTGCTCAAGAGCGACGAATGTCGCGGAGTGAAGCCAGAGACGTTTTGATCCGGCTGCGCGAGGACACGATTAAGCCAAGTATGCCCGAAGTTCCGCCTGAGCGCGGATTGCTTCGGAAAGTCATGCTTGAGACGCTTCTGGAGCACTTGCCGCAAGACGAAACTGAATTCCGCGACATGATTCCGCTGAAGCTAAGAGAAGGTACCGACTCGGAACAGTTTTCGACGTTCGGAAAAATTGTCTTTCGTATTCTTCGGCAAGTAAGCGCCTAGACCATTCAGCTCAGTGCTTCGAAGAGGCTCGCATCCTAATTCCAGATATGTGGATTGGAGCGCTCGACCACGCGCTTCGTCAGCGCTTCCAACTCAATTCGCGCGCGCGCCACATCCGCCGGCGTCTCGAGCGGGTTCTTGCTCGGGCGCTGCCGCAGCCACTCGAAGATGAATTCGATCAAGAGGTCCGTCTGGAAAGCTGTTCCGGTCTTCAACTTCTCGATCTGGTCTTCGACCCGTTCCAGCCGCTGGATGATCGCCGCATCGGGCCGGTCTTCAGGCGGTGTGAACAGTAAGGTGAGAGCTTCGTCGATCAGCGTGCCGACGTGGACACCGTGCTCAGCAGAGAACTGCTTCACCTTGCGATGGTTTGTCTCGGAGACGCGGATATGAAGTCTGGGATTGCGCGCCATCTCCTAAAGCTCCCGTCCGCCATTTTCCTGCACTTGGAGGTAGTAGCGCGCGATCTGGTCCTGAATGCCGCCACGCTGTTGCGGCGCGCGCTCTTCCTCACTCGCAATATCCTGCGCGACCTCATCCTCATCGCCGATGTCAGGTCCAACCGCTCGCGCCAGCCCGCCGGAATTACCGTCCGAGGGCGATGGTCCGGATCGATGATATCCGCCAAATCGCGATGCGTCCGCGCCGGCAGCGGCAAACGGCAGCGCGCCAACACGCTCCGTGAAGTTACGGTCTTCGTAGTAACGGAGCTTCTTCGCGCGGATCGGCGGATGGCTCGCCAGAAAGATCAGCGCGTCATCGGCTGGCATCTGCATCACCTCGCCGGGTGTCAGGAGCGGACGCTGAGTTTCCTGCTGCGAGACCATGACATGACTGAGCCAAGGCGCGAGCCGGTGCCCGGTATAGTTCTTCTGGTTTCGCTGCTCCGTTGTGGTGCCGAGCATATCGGAAATGCGCTTGGCCGTGCGCTCGTCATTCGTCGCGAACGCGATCCGGACATGGCAATTGTCGAGGATTGAATTGTTCTGACCATATGCTTTCTCGACCTGGTTCAGAGACTGCGCAATCAGGAAGGCTCGGATCCCATAGCCCGCCATGAAGGCGAGAGAGCTCTCGAAGAAATCAAGTCGTCCCAGTGCCGGAAACTCATCAAGCATCAGCAGCGTCTGCCGGCGGTTCTGTCCATCGGGTAGCTCTTCGCACAACCGCCGCGCAATCTGATTGAGGATAAGCCGGATCAGGGGCTTTGTCCGCGAGAGATCAGACGGCGGAACAACCAGATAGAGGGATGCAGGCATCTCACCTCGGAACAGATCTACGATCTTCCAATCCGAACCGGAAGTCGCCCGCTGCACCACCGGGTCGCGGTAGAGCCCCAGGAACGAGATTGCCGTCGAGACGACCGAGGATTTTTCATTCTCAGACTTGTTCAGTAGCTCTCGTGCCGCTTCCGCCACAACGGGATGCGTTATCGGCCGGTCGCGGCTCCCCAAATGGTTGGCCTCAAGCATGCGCTCCAGTGTGTCATCGATCGGCCGGGCCGGATCAGACAGCAGCGTCGCCACGCCCGCGAGCGATTTGTCATCTTCGGCGTAAAGGACATGCAGTATGGCGCCAACGAGCAGTGAATGCGCCGTCTTGTCCCAGTGGCTCCGCCGCTCCAGGGAGCCATCCGGATCGACGAGTATGTCCGCCACATTCTGTGCATCCCGGACCTCATGCGCGCCAAGCCTCACTTCCAGCAATGGATTGAACCGCGAACTCGACAAATCTGTCGGATCGAAACGAACACAGCGAGAGAAGCCCGATCGCCATTTCGATGTCAGCGCCCAGTTTTCTCCCTTTATGTCGTGAATGATCGCATTGCCCGTCCAGGAAAGAAGGGTAGGGATCACCAGCCCGACGCCCTTGCCAGACCGGGTCGGCGCGAAGGCCATGACATGCTCGGCGCCAGCGTGCCGGAGATAGCGCCCTTTGAACTGTCCCAGCACCACACCTGACGAACCAAGCAGACCAGATCGCCGAACATCCCGAACCGAAGACCAGCGCGCTGACCCATAAGTCGTCGCATTCTTCTCACGTCTTGCCCGCCAGAGCGATGCGATGATCGCCATCACAATCCCGGCGATGCCGCCTAGCGAAGCAATCACACCCGCACGCGCAAATACGTCCGGAGCGTAAGCATCATAGGCATACCACCACTGGAATAGCCGCCAGGGTTTGTAGACAGGCTGACCAGCAAGCTCGAACCAGGGGCCGCCCAATCGAGGCTGATGGTCCAGAACACCAGCGACCCACTGCGTCGCCACCCACACAGAACAGGTGATCAGAAACAGCGTCAGCAGGAACTGGCCGAGTAGAAACTTGGTTGGTGTAATGCTTTGGCACCTCGCTGATCCGCGACGCAATCATGTCATGCCGGCCTGGAAAAGCGATGGGACTTCTGAGGAGTTTTGAGTAGCCAGTTGCGACCGCTTACTCCCGATAGCACACGTTAGATTTGTCGTGGCGACATCGCTGAACAGAATCCCCGGGCTGAGACTTTAGAACCAACAGCCACGAAGCAATGATGCTCAGATTGCGCCCCTTTCTTCTACAGCGCTTCCAGTGAGCCCTTTGCGGACGTAGAATCCGTTTGGAATGGCTTCCTGGACCAGCGGGACATGCGAAATCAGACCAACGGCGCGTGATTGTTTGACGAGGCTGTTCAGAACGTTCAAGACTTGGTCGAGGGTGCCTGAGCCATTCTCTGTGTCGAGACTTCCGAATCCCTCATCGATGAAAATCGTATCCAGCCGGACTTTCCCGCTTGCAGATTCGACAACATCAGCGAGACCCAGCGCGAGGGCGAGCGCCGCGATGAACGTCTCGCCGCCGGACAGCGTGTCGGTTCCTCGCGATTTGCCCGTATGGACATCGAAGACCTGAATGCCCAGACCACGGCTGCCGCGTCCGCCTTCGGCATCGCGTTCGAGTTGATATCGGGAGGAGGTCATCGGTCCGAGCCGAAGATTGGCGGCTTCGAGGACGCGATCGAACATGGCCCCGATAGCGTAAGTTTCGAGCTTGAGGTTCAGCGGATTATCGCCGTTCGCCAGCGCCGCGATCTTGCGAAGGGGACCGGACTCAGCTTCGGCTTCATCCAGTTTGCGCATGGTGTCTTCGAGACTTTGCCTCAGCTTTTCCAGCTGCTCGACACGGTTGCTGGCAGCGATCCGATTTTCCGTTGCTTTGGTCAGGGCGGCAACGGCGGCTTCATGAGCCTCCTTCATAACGGGAAGTTCCGGGCGTGTCAGATCGCCAAGCGCCGAGGCTGCAGCATTGGCGGCCCACTGCGCCTCGTTCAATTGCGTCTCGAACGCCTTGACCGAAGCACTGTCCGACTCAATCGTCGCGATGACGGGTTTGAGAGACTGGTATACTTCCTCCGTGAGCTCTTGCTCAGACAGACGCGTGCGGAACGTCGCTTCAGCTTTTTCGAGACGGGCTTTGTACGTGGCTACCGTTTCCTCAGCGCCCTTAAGAGAAGCAGTCGCGGAGAGGGCAGCCTCGTTCGCCGCCTTTAGCAAAGCTTCGGCCTTGTCTTTCGCATCGACTAGTGTGGTGAGTACATGCGTCGTCTCCTCCATGGCCGACGCCAGTGCAGCCTCAATGCGGAGCGCTTCGGGGACTTCCCCGAGCTTTCCTTCGCGGGCGGCTCTGGCCTCTGTCGCGTCGTTACGGCGTTTGTCAGCTTCAGCGCGGAGACGTTCGGTCTCCGTTTCTTGGGTTACAATCTGTTTATCGAGCGCCTCGATTGCTGACTCGGCCTCCGCAAGATTAACGGCCGGCCCTAGCGCTCCGAGGTCCCCCTCAGTCTGTTTGACTTTATCGAGAGTTACCGCGAGCGTGTCTGTCGGTGGCTCAAGCGATGAGAGTGTTTCCTCGCGGGCTTCCAACGTTGCTTTCTGCCCGGCAAGTCTTTCACTGATCTCGCGGGCAGCCCGCTCCGCCTTTTCGAGCCAGTCCCGAGCTTCGCGGAAGGCCTGATCACGCCCCGCATTCTCGATATCGCCCGTCGCGGGGGTCGGGTGGTCGATCGATCCGCATACAGGACAGGGCGCATCGTTCTCTAGCTTGGTTGCGAGATGCAGGGCTTGCGCTGCGGCGAGAGCTTGCTCCGCCGCTGAATAGGCGCTGCGCGCCTTGGCTTCTTGTTCTAGCGCCTCGGCTGATGCTGCGCTTTCCTTTTCGAACGCCGCTCTCGCCGACCGAACGTCCGCTTCCGCTCTCGCATAATCCTCGGCAGCTTTCTTCTGGGTTAGAAGATGCGTTTGCGCTTTCAAAAGCTCACCGCGTGCCCTCTCAGCGCTCCGCGCTGACTTGAGTGCGGTGTCGCGCTCTGCTCGAGTTCTGCGCAATTGGTTGAGTAGATCTTTGCTCTTCTCGAAGGCCGCCTGGGCTATTCGCTGCGCTTCGAGCGCCGCTTCCACGGCTTCGGCGCTGGCTGAAGCCGCCTCGAGAACCCCGGCAAATCGCTCAAGATCATCTTTGCGTTTGCGCGCGGCCTCGATTTCTGGAGCTCTTGCCTGTTCCTTGCTCAGAGCTTCGGTCGCGACCTGGACGTTTTGTTGTGCTTTGTCCGCCGCTTCTTTGGCTGCAGCGAGTTTAATGTTGGCATCCTGAACATCTTGCCGCGCCGCCTTGAGCTGGGCTTCGACATCCACGATCAGCCGAGCGCGCTCCGCTTGTTTTACACGAGTTGAGATGGCGGCGAATTCTGCCTTGCGACCCATTAGGACAGTAAGCGTCGCTTGTGCCTGCTCGGACGCCACGAACTTAGCCTCGACCGCCTCGGCAGATCGAAACGCGGTCTCTGCTGTCTGAGCCTGTTGCTTTGCGCCCGCTTCGGCAACCGATCGCTCCTCAACCGCAGTTTGGGCTGCGTTTATGCCGTTTAACAGAGCGTCGGTGCTCTCAAACCCTTCGGCTTTAAGCCGTCCGGCGCAGACCGCCCGTTCTTCGCGCACCTGCCGTTCGGCGTCAGCGGCCTGTTCCTTTAGCTCAGCCATCAAGGCCTGATAGAGCGAGACGTCTAACAGGTCCCGCAGGATCGCCACACGTTCATTGGTTTTGGCGGACAGGAACTTTTCAAACCGGCCTTGCGGAAGCAAAACGATTTGTCGGAACTGTTCTGCGCCGTATCCGAGGAGCTCCTCAACGGCGGATCTGACAATCCCGACTTTCTTTTCAGCGATAACCTTGCCGCGCTTCTCACCGGTAATCTCGTCAAGCGAGAGTCCCGTAGCCTCGAACAAATAGGCTTCATGAGCGCTTTGGGTTTCACCTTCGCCCCGCTGCTTCGGACGCATCTGGTCCGGCTGGCGAACCACCACGAAACGCCGCTCGCCCACGTCGAAGACGAACTCGACTTCCGTGAGGAGGTCGGCCGCCGCATGATCAGAGCGAAGGGATGTGCGATCTTGTTCCGACTTCGACGCCTCACCGAACAGGGCGAAAGTCATTCCATTGAAGACTGTCGATTTGCCCGAACCTGTCTGGCCGTAGATGCCGAACAGGCCCGCCTCAACGGCGTTGCGGAAATCGATGACCTCCCTGTTCGCATAGGGACCAAACGCCTGGAGTGTAAGTCGGACCGGTCTCATTCTGCATCCTCCCTTTGCCGCAAGCGCGCGATGGAAGCTGCAACAACTTCATGTTCGGCATCGGTGATGTCTTCTAGGCCGACTTCGCCAAGAAAATTTCGGACCACGTCCGCTGGCTCAGCAGCGGTTGCAGCCGTTCCGTTCACGGACTTCGTCTCAAGCGGGCGATCATTGCGAACATAGACCAGCTCGCAGGCGTTCGGAAAAACGTCCCTGAGTCGCTTCATGCCATCAATGACGGGGGCATCATCAGTCAACTCCGCCTTGATGAAATCGCTGGACGGATCGGAGAGCATGAGTTCTGCATGTTTGCCGCGCAGAACCCTGGCACGCCTGACCGGCTTGAACGGCAGCATTTCTACCGAAACCTGACCGGATGCATCCATCTCGACCAGGCTCATCGACTTTTCCGAGTCCGCTTCGTCGAAGCCGAAGGCCAGAGGTGAGCCCGAATAACGAACATGCTCCCCGCTCACCGACTGGGGGCGATGAAGATGCCCGAGGGCGACATAGTGCGCTCCGTCAAACGCGGCGGTCCTGACAGTCTCGATACCGCCAACCCGCGTCAGGGAACGCTCGCTTTCGCTGACCGAACCTCCCGTGACGAAGGCGTGCGCGACGATGATCCACCGCGCACCTTCAGGAATTTGAGCGCGGGCGGCTGCGACCTGCGCCACCAGTACATCCTCGGGCGTATCAATGCTCTCGCTCTCAAAGCACTCCCGCGCCGCATACTCATAAGCAAACGGCAGCGCCGAGATCGCAACCGAACCATGCTGGTCCGAAAGTAAAAGTGGCGCTTCCTCAGCACTGATCGCACCGCGAATGAGCCAACGTGAACGATCCGCAGCAATGGCTGATAGGTCGATACGGTCCCCTGAGTCGTGATTCCCCGCGATCATGGCGACGGCGGCGTTTGTCTCGGTTTTGATGCGCTGGAGAAACCCGTTGAACTGCCGCACCGCGCTTTGAGGCGGCGACGCCCTGTCGAAAACATCACCGGCGATTATCAACGCGTCAACGCCATGCGCCTCCACCGCCCCTACGACCTGGTCGAGAACAGCTGCGTGATCCTCCTCCAGGGATATCCCGTTGAACTGACGACCGAGGTGCAGGTCGGAGGTATGCAGCAGCTTCATGGCTTGTTCCGTATACTTTTTATACGTATACTTTTTAGATGTCTTGGTTAACAAGAGTCAAGAGAGGAAATTGGATGACGCTCGACGACCTGAAATATGCCCAACGGGAGAGGCTCCTGTTTCTCGACAGGTGCTTTACATGGCGCGGTGTTGCGCGGCGACGCGATCTCACTGAGAGCTTCGGAATCTCGACGGCACAGGCCGCCAATGATTTTCGGGCCTATCTCTCACTGACTACAGACAAAGCACCGGAATATGACGCGCAATTGAAAGCTTATGTCGCCAAGCGCGACCATCGCCCCATCTCGCCGTCTTCGATGCTCGACGTATTCGGCGTTCTCGATACAGCTTCGGAAGATGGATTACAGGCTTCGCTGCCCCGCGCCAGACGGTGGCTGGACCCGAAAGTCGCGACCGCCCTTCACGACGCTATCTCAAACCGCAGAAGAATCAGGATCGCCTATACATCGATGAGTTCAGGAGAAACGGCGCCGCAATGGGTCGCGCCGACACGGTTCACATTTGACGGCGAGAGCATTCACTTCCGGGCGTACAGCTACAAACGCGGCGAATATCGGAATTTTCATCCCGCCAGAATCGAACCGGCGGATGAATATCAAACGGACGAAATCAACGAGCCTCTGCCTTTCGACGCCGAATGGCACACGCTTAGCACCATCTGGCTTCGGCCAAGCACACGCCTAAGTTCTGCCCAAGCCGCTGTTGTTCGAAGAGAATATGGGTTCAATGCTGATCTGCTGAAAGTCGAAATGCGTCGGGCATTAGAGTTCTATTTCGATCGGCGCTGGGGTCTAAACGAGCCTGAGCCGCGTCTTGAGAAAGTTAAGACGGAAAGAGTTTTGTTCCAAAATAACTGACCTTTGGGACCTAGTATCATATCACTCTATTTGTACCCTCAGGCATCACGTATCCGGTACCTGCCCAACGACCATTGAATCGACGTGCGCGAACGGTTGAGCTCGACGTTTCTGCCGACCCAATTCAATTTCTGGCCGGCTGCTGGCACAAGCGCGAAGCGTTCTTTTCCTTCAATCACAGCGAACCGGCCTTGAGCCAGGTCGACATGACGCGAATAGGTCCCGGAAAATTCAACCCAGCTTTCCATATGCGTAATGGGTAAACCCGTCCGTGCGCTTTCCGCCGTCATCGCTTTCTCAAATTCCGTTCTCTTGAGACGCTCAGCGTCTTCCGCGGTCAGCTGACCAGTTTGACCCAACGTATAGCCCTCGGTTCGCAACCACACCTTTCGAATACTGAGCAACTTTCGAAGTTCGTCCGCGAACGGACCTGTTGCGCCATCCAACACATCGGTGTCTATCTGATCTAACCAAGTCTCTGCGTGCCGTTCAGCAAGCGCTTCAACGGGCAACCATGACCTCACGTCGATAGCAAGACCATGCTTTGTCGCTTCGGCCTGCAAAGCGCGCTCCTCGAAGTTGCTTGGGACGGCCCAGGTGCCATGAGCATTCCTGTCGACGACTCCCAGTCGCCTCAGAGCCTCCAGCCGACGCCTATGCGCGAGCCGGAATGCCGGCGAACTCGATGGGTCAGCCGCCTCGTGCAGCTCATCCGAATACACTCCACCATTTCGTTCGGCGATCGCCGCGATCGTCCGGTCCGCAGGCTTCGGTTCGACGGCTTTCCGTCCAACCGCAACAATCCCGCCCGGCTTCGGCAATTGAACCGCTTCCTGCTCTGTCATCTCGATTGACCAGACCCGCCCGTCGAGCCCTTCGATCAGCGCCGTCGTTCCATTCCGCAATTCATCGCCCGGCAAAGTGGCAACAAGCCGCCCCAGGATTTCGCCAGAGGAGTTGACCCGCCCCCTATAGCGCAGCCAGTTTCGGTGTAGTGTTTTGAGCGTGCATTTGGAAGGGCGATTTGGTTTCCGGTGCTGGCGGTCGGTAGCCGAGTGATGAGTGAGGCCGCACGGTAT